>Ga0102832_1000205_pt1 | contig 140395 bp, 122 predicted proteins | sample EBPBio282013_DNA_FD_88942 | JGI IMG/M metagenome (GOLD analysis project Ga0102832, IMG submission 88942) | Wastewater treatment Type I Accumulibacter community from EBPR Bioreactor in Madison, WI, USA - Reactor 2_5/28/2013_ DNA (Illumina Assembly) | ecosystem: Engineered > Bioreactor > EBPR >... | reverse complement strand
CCCTCGTGGCCGCGCAGCTGGCGGAACTGCAGGGCCTGGCCCAGCGGGGTCTGGATGGTGACGCGGCGGGTCATGCGGGCCTCGGCAATGAGAGGGGGACAAACGAAAAGAGCCGCGGCTCTTGCGAGGCGGCTCCTTCGATCGAGGAACGCCTGCCGCTCCAGCCCTCAGGCGTGAAATCGCCTTCGGGCCTTCGCCAGGCGTGCAAGTCCTTCCGGACTCGCACGTCCAGGCTCAGACTTCCTTGTTTTCCTTGATGCTGAAGCCCATCTGGCTTTCCGCGCCCTTGCCGCCTTGGTTGGTCTGCTCCCAGTACTGCGACTTGACCTGCGAGGCCTGGAACGAGTAGTTGACGATCACGGCGTCGGCGGAGTTGGCGCCGCTGTAGGTGACGTTGGTCACCAGCACGTCGGTGAGCGTGATCTTGGTGAATTCGATCTGCGAGCCGCCGGCCTTGCACAGCGAGACTTCCACCTTGCCCAGGTGCTTGCCGGTGGCGCAGTGCTTGAGCACCGCGGAGTTGCTCTTGTCGAGCCGGGCCACCACGTTGAGGTCGTGGAAGGTGACCTTGCCCGCCCCCGCCCCGCCGCCCGAGGCCATCGAGTGCGGCTGCGTCGCGCCCCACGTGAACGAGTCGATGTTCGTCCAGCCCTTGTGGTTGGCGTCTTGCGACTCGCCACTGGCTCCCTCCACCTTCATGAACATGTCTACGGCCATGCGATTGCTCCTTCGTTTGATCGCCAAGCCATTGTGCCCAGCCCGTCGGGAATTGCCTCGGTCGGATTTGGGAGGGTCGACGTGAAAACTCACAGGGCCGGCGGCGCTCCGCCGGCCCCGTCGGCGTGCGGCAAGCAACAAACGCAAGCGCCTGTATGCGCGCCAAACGGCGCATTAGCATGCGATGCTCGCAGCACCGACCGCCATGGACAAGATCGAGATCCGGGTAGAAAGCTTCAACGGCGAGGCCGTGACCAAGCCCTGGTCGGCCGTCTTCGGCCTGGCCGGCGGCACCATCGGCCGCGGCGGCCAGAACAAGCTGGTGCTGCCCGACCCCGATGCACACGTCGCCCGCGTCCACGCCATGGTGCGGCTGGAGACCGACAAGGCCTTGATCGCCAACCTGTGCGAGCGCCGCGCCATCGTGGTGGGCGGCCAGGAACTGCCCTCGGGCCAGGAGACGGTGCTGCCGATCGGCACGCAGGTCCACGTCGGGCCTTACCGGCTGCGCGCGCTGCGGCCCGGCACGCCGTGGCAGGCGGCCGGTGAGGCGCTGCCGGCGGCGGCGCCGCCGCCGGCCGCTGCAGCCGCGGCGCTGGACGAGAACCCCTTCGCCTTCATCGGCCGCGTCGAAGCGTCGCCGTCGCCACCCGCCGCCGCACCTTCGCCGCGCGCCGCGCCGGCGCCGGCGCCGCCGGGCGCCTTGCTGATCCCCGACGACTTCGACCCCTTTGCCCGCGACATCGAGCAGGAGCGCCGCGACAAGGACCCCTGGGCCGGCGGCCTGCCGATGCACAACCTCGCCGAGATGGCGCCGCTGCGCGACGAGTTGCTGCGCTCGCTGCCGGCGATTGACCGCGTCGACCAGCCTTCCCCGCTGGAGCGCTCGGCGGTCAAGGGGCTGCCGGCCTCGCTGGACCCGCAGATGGAGCTCGACCCGCTGCGCCTGTTCGAGAGCGCGCCCACGCTGCCGGGCCTGCCGCCGGATGCCGCGCGGCTGCTGCACGGCTCCGAACTGGGCCAAGCGCTGCGCCTGCCGCGCGAGGCGGCGATGCCGGCGGCCGAAGCACCGGTGATCGCACCGGTGATCGCGCCCATGATCACGCCAGCGATCCCACCCGCGATCCCATCATCGATCACGCCGCCCCCGCCGCCCGCCCCGCTGCAGGCCGCCGGCCTGCACCGCGTGGACGGGCTGGACCTGACGATGTTCGACCGTGCGCCCGGCGCGCTGCCCGCCGGCGGCGGCGAGCCGCCGGTGGCGCCCGAGGCCACGATCTTCAGCAACATCGACGCCAACCTCACCTCCACCCAGTTGCTGCCGATGCGCGCGCCCGTGCCGCTGCCGCAGGTGCCGACGCTGGCGGTGGTGGCGCCCGGCCTCGATCTCGATCTCGACGGGCCCGCGCCCACGCCCTTCGATCCGCCCGCCGCGGCCGCCGCGCCGCCGGTGCCCGTGGACCCGGCCCCGGCCCCGGCCATGACATCGGCGGCCGACCTGCAAGCCCTGATGCAGGCCTTCATCGAAGGCATCGGCCTGCCGCCCGAGCGCGTGAAGTCCGAGCTGACGCCCGAGTTCATGCAGCGCGTCGGCCAGACCTTCCGCACGGCGATCCAGGGCACGATGGACCTGCTGCATGCGCGCTCGGAGATCAAGCGCGAGTTCCGCGCCGACGTCACCATCATGGCCAACCGGGCCAACAACCCGCTGAAGTTCCTGCCCGACGCCGACGGCGTGATGATGCAGATGTTCGGCCAGACCTTTCCCGGCTTCATGCGGCCGGTGCCGGCGATGCAGGAGGCCTACCGCGACCTGCGCGTGCACCAGCTCGCGCTGATGGCCGGCATCCGCGCCGCCTATGCCGAGGCGCTGACGCGCTTCGACCCGGCCGAGCTCGAACGCCAGGCCGGCGACCCCGGCGGCCTGCTCGCCCGGCTGGGCCGCAACCGCCACAAGGCGGCGCTCTGGGACGACTACAAACAGCGTTATGCCGAGATCCGCCGCAACGCCGAGGACGACCTCACCGCCTTTTCCGGGCGCACCTTCGTCAAGGCCTACGACGCCGCCGCCGACGCCGCGCTGGACGAGGACGAGCTGCTGCTGAGGAAGAAGACTTGATCGCCCACCTCGCCGGCGCCGGACATCGGCACCTGATGCGGGTGGCCTGCCGCACCGAGCGCGGCGCACGGCCGGCCAACGAAGACTTCATGGGCCTGGCCGACCTCGGCACGCGCGGCCTGTGCTGCGTGCTGGCCGACGGCGCCGGCGGCCACGGCAACGGCGCGCTGGCGGCGCGCCTCACGGTCGACGCGGTGCTCGAAGCCTGGCGCCAGCACCCGCTGTTCGCGCCGGCCGGCCTGGCCTCGCTGATCTCGCTGGCCGAGCAGGCGGTGGCCAGCGAGCAGCCCACCGCCGTCTCGCGCCGCGAGATGACGGCCACCGTGGTGCTGCTGTGCATCGACCCGCTGCACGCGCGCGCGCTGTGGGCGCACTGGGGCGACTCGCGGCTGTACTGGTTCCGCGGCGGCGTGGTCTGCAGCATCACGCAGGACCACAGCGTGGTGCAGCAGTTGCGCAAGGCCGGCCTCTACCAGGACGAAGACCTGCGCCAGCTGCCGCACCGCAACGTGCTGGTCGGCGCGGTCGGCGCCGATTCGCAGGTGCCGCCCAGCGTGCTGCAGCAGGCGGTGGACCTGCACGCCGGCGACGCCTTCTTGCTGTGCACCGACGGCCTGTGGGACCGCCTGGACGAGCCGGCGATGGAGGCTGCGCTCAAGCACTGCCCGTCGCCGGCGGTCTGGCTCGAACGCATGGCCAAGGCGGTGCTGGCCGCCGAACACCCCGACCAGGACAACCTGAGCGCGCTGGCGGTGTGGATCGCCCCCGGCGATGACGAGGCCGACGCCGAGGCCGACGCCACCGCACCCGAACCCGACCTGTCTTCCAAGGAAGCTTGATGACGATGAACACCCCCCTCCGAGACCGGCGCCGCGCGCTGCACGGCCTGCTGGGCGGCGGCGCCTTGCTCGTGCTGCCGGCGTCGTCGCTGCTGTCGGGCTGCGGCGCGGTCAGCGCCATCGCCACGCCGGCGGCGCCGCCGCCACCGGTCACCGCGGTGCCCAACGCCATCTTCGAGCTGAGCGCCGACGCCAACCTCAACCCCGACATCAACGGCGCCGCCAAGCCGGTGCTGCTGCGCCTGTACGAGCTGAAGGCGGCGGCCAGCTTCGAGCGCGCCAGCTTCCTCGACCTGATCGAAAAGGACGAGGCGGCCATCGGCGCCGACTTCGTGCGCCGCGAGGAATGGCTGATCGCCCCGCGCGAGCGGCGCAGCGTCGACCGCAAGGGCAACCCCGAGGTGCGCGCCTTCGGCCTGCTGGCCGCCTTCCGCGACCTCGAGCGCAGCTCCTGGCGGACCACCATCGACGCCCCCGGCTCGGTGGAGATGCGGCGCCGCTTCCTGGGCCTGGGCGCGGCCGAAAAGCTGCTGCCGGTGCGCTACAAGGTGACGCTGACGCGCGATGCGGTGCGCGTCGAACTGCAACCGCAAGCCGCGAGGTAGCGCCCCATGGTCTGGCGACGCAAGGTCGTGTGGTCGGAGGGCATGTTCCTGCGGCCACAGCATTTCCAGCAGCAGGAACGCCACTTCGAGGCGCTGGTGCAGCAGCGCAGCCACGGCGCGCAGCCCTTCTTCTGGGGCTACTCGCAGTTGACGCTGGACCGCGAGCTGCTGGCCTTGGGCAAGATCGCCGTGCTCGCCGCCGAAGGCGTGTTCCCCGACGGCACGCCGTTCTCGGTGCCGCAGGACGACGAGCCGCCGGCGCCGCTGGAAGTGCCGCGCGAGCTGAAGGACAGCCTGGTCAGCCTGGCGCTGCCGATGCGCCGGCGCAGCGGCATCGAGGTCGGCTTCGACGGCGCCGACGCGGCGCTGGCCCGCTACCGCGCCCAGGTGCAGGAGGTGGCCGATGTCAACGAGGCCGGCGCCCAGGCGGCCGAGCTGCAGCTGGGCCAGGCCCAGCTCGTGCTGCGGCCCACCGCCGAGGTGGCCGGCGGCTGGGTCGGCCTGCCGCTGGCCCGCGTGGTCGAGCGCCGCGCCGACGGCTCGCTGCTGCTCGACCCGGCCTTCATCCCCACCGTGCTGAACAACGGCGACAGCTCCAGCCTGCTGGCGATGTGCCAGGAGCTGCTGGGCCTGCTGCGCCAGCGCGGCGCGGCGCTCGACGCCCGGCTGTCGCAGCCCGGCCGCAGCGGCACCGGCGAGTTCGGCGACTTCCTGATGCTGTCGCTCCTCAATCGTTGGGAGCCGGTGGTCGAGCACTGGGCGCGGCAGCGCGCCATCCACCCCGAGCGGCTGTTCCAGGAGTTGCTGCGCCTGGCCGGCGAGCTGGCCACCTTCAAGCGCGACAGCAAGCGCCCGGGCGAGCTGCCGGCCTACGACCACGACGACCTGCAGGGCTGCTTCGCGCCGCTGCTGCTGGAGCTGCGGCGCGGGCTGTCGTCGGTGCTGGAGCAAAACGCCATCCAGATCGAGATCCGCGAGCGCCAATACGGCGTGCACGTGGCCATCATCCCGAGTGTGGAGATGCTCGACAGCTGTGAATTTGTCCTGGCAGCGCACGCCCAGACCAGCCCAGAATTCCTGCGCAGCAACTTTCCTGCGCAAGTCAAGATGGGCCCGGTGGAGCGCATCCGCGATCTGGTCAACCTGCACCTGCCGGGGGTGGTGATGTCGCCGCTGCCGGTGGCGCCGCGCGACATCCCCTACCACGGCGGCTTCACCTACTTCCAGGTCGACACCGGGCACGAGCTGTGGCGGCAGTTGCAGAAGTCGGGCGGCCTGGCACTTCACGTCTCCGGCGCCTTCCCCGAGCTGCAGCTCGAGCTGTGGGCGATCCGCCGGCACTGAGGCTGATGCATGGCCACTGACCCCTTCGGCGGCGCGGTTCCGGGCGAGTTCCGCACCATCTTCGGCGCCACCGGCGAGCAGCCGCGGCCGTTCGGCGCCGCCGCGGCGGCGGCGGCCAGCCGCTCCGACCTGCCCGACGTGGTGAGCGGCGGCAACCCGCTGGTGGCCGCCGCCAACGGGCTGCTGAACCTGATCCCGCAGATCCGCGCGATGGCCACCAACGAAGACCCGGCCGCCTTCCAGCAATACCTGCTGGAGGCGATGCGCGGCTTCGAGCGCAAGGCCGCCGGCTCGGGCGTGCCGATGGAGACCGTGATCGGCGCGCGCTACTGCCTGTGCACCGCGATCGACGAGGCCGCGGCGCAGACGCCCTGGGGCGGCGGCGGCGTCTGGCCGCGCTACAGCCTGCTGGTGGCGCTGCACAACGAGACCTGGGGCGGCGAGAAGTTCTTCCAGCTGCTGGCCAAGCTGGTGCAGTCGCCGCGCCAGCACATCGACCTGCTGGAGCTGATGTACTTCTGCCTGATGCTGGGGCTGGAGGGCCGCTACCGCGTGATCGACGACGGTCGCAGCAAGCTGGAGACGCTGAAGGCCCAGCTGCTGCAGGTGATCGAGAACGAGCGCGGCGACCGTTCGTCGGCGCTGGCCGTGCACTGGCGCGGCGTCGAGCGCGCCGCCGCGCCGCCGTGGACGCTGGTGCCGCTGTGGGTGGCCGCCGCCGTGGCGCTGCTGCTGGCCTTCCTGATCTGGCTGTGGTTCAGCTGGCGGCTGGCCGGGCAGTCCGACGAGGTCTACGCCGCGCTCAACGGCATCCGCTTCCCCAAGGTGGTGGCGGCCGCGCCGCCGCCCACCGCGGCGCCCACGCCGCCGCGGCTGCGCCAGTTCCTGGAGCCCGAGATCCGCGACCGCCTGGTCGAGGTCGCCGACGAGGCCGACCGCAGCACCATCGTGCTGCTCGGCGACGGGCTGTTCGACCCCGGCGCCGTGGTCGTCAAGCCGCGCTACGTGACGGTGCTGCAGCGCGTGGCGGCGGCGCTGAACCAGGTGCCCGGCCGCGTGCTGATCAACGGCTACACCGACAACGCGCCGATCCGCTCGGTGCGCTTCCCGTCCAACTGGCACCTGTCGCAGGCGCGCGCCGAGGCGGTGGCCGAGATCCTGCAGCGCTCGATCAGCGACAGCCACCGCCTGCGCCCCGAAGGCCGCGGCGACGCCGACCCGGTGGCGCCCAACACCACGCCCGAAGGCCGCTCGCGCAACCGGCGGGTGGAAATTGTGCTGCAGGTGCCGCCCGCCACGCGCGACGCCGCGCTGCAACCGCCGCCGGCGGCCGCGCCTGCCGCGCCCCTGACCCCCACCGCGCCCGCCGCCCGCCCGGCCGCGCCCAGCCCCGGAAACTGAACGACGATGCTGCGCAAGCTCGCCGCCTTCTTCTTCAACCGCATCACGCTGGCGCTGGTCGGCCTGGTGCTGCTGAGCCTGCTGATCTGGTTCGTCGGGCCGCTGATCGCGATCGACCGCTACCGCCCGCTGGAGGGCGAGGGCATCCGCTGGCTGATCATCGGGCTGCTGTGGGCGCTGTGGCTGCTCAAGCTGCTGCTGCAGTGGTGGCGCAACAAGAACATGAACGGCCGCATGATGGCGCAGCTGGTGCGCTTCACCGCGGCCGACCCCAACGCCGCCGCGCCCAGCGCCGGCCGCCAGGAGGTCAAGGAACTCGAAGGCCGCTTCAAGGAGGCGGTGGACACGCTGGCCAAGGCGCGCTTCGCGCAGGCCGACAACAGCCTGTTCGGCCGCCTGACCAAGCGCTACCTCTACCAGCTGCCCTGGTACCTGATCATCGGCTCGCCGGGCTCGGGCAAGACCACGGCGCTGGTCAACTCGGGGCTCAACTTCCCGCTGGCCGACAAGTTCGGCAAGGGTTCGATCCGCGGCGTCGGCGGCACCCGCAACTGCGACTGGTGGTTCACCGACCAGGCCGTGCTGCTGGACACCGCCGGCCGCTACACCACGCAGGAAAGCGACGCCCAGCAGGACAGCACCGCGTGGACCGGCTTCCTGCAACTGCTCAAGCGCTTCCGCGGCCGCCAGCCGATCAACGGCGTGCTGGTCACGCTCAGCGTGCAGGAGCTGCTGTCCAGCACCGAGGCCGAGCGCAGCCAGCTCGGCCGCGCCATCGGCCAGCGCCTGGCCGAGCTGTGTGAGGAGCTGTCGCTGCGCTTCCCGGTCTACGTGCTGGTCACCAAGACCGACCTGCTGGCCGGCTTCACCGAGTTCTTCGGCACGATGAGCCGCGAAGAACGCGCCCAGGTGCTGGGCTTCACGCTGCCCTATGCCGAGGGCACGGAAGCCGGCCTGCAGCCCGAGCCGCTGACGCTGTACGGCGAAGAGTTCGACCTCGTCGCGCGCCAGATCGACCGCCTGCTGCCGCAGCGCCTGGCCTCCGAGCCCGACCTCGCGCGGCGCGGCCTGCTGTACGCGCTGCCGCAGCAGTTCGTCGGCCTGCGCGACGTGGTGCACGACACGCTGCGCCAGGTCTTCGCGTCCACTCAGTTCAAGGAAAAGCCGCTGCTGCGCGGCATCTACTTCACCAGCGGCACGCAGGAAGGCATGCCCTTCGACCGCGTGATGTCGGCACTGGCGCGGCGCTTCGCCGTGCAGCCCGCCGGCGCCCAGGCGCTGAAGGCGCAAAGCGGCCGCAGCTACTTCATCGAGACGCTGTTCAAGAACGTCATCTTCAACGAGGCCGGCCTGACCGGCCGCAACACCAAGAAAGAGCGCCAGCTGCGGCTGCTGCAGGCCGGCGGGCTGGTGCTGCTGGCGCTCGGCCTGGTGGGACTGACGGCGGCCTGGTTCTACAGCCACGCCAACAACAGCGCCTACCTGGGCGAGGTGAGCGCCAATGCCGGCGTGCTGAAGCAGGCCGTCGACGAGGCCAAGCAGGCCGACCCCGACAGCATGGTGGCGCTGCTGCCGATGCTCGACCACGCCGCCGCGGTGGCCACCAGCAGCCGCTACCAGGGCGACTCGGCGCCGCTGGGCTGGCGCTACGGGCTGCTGCAGGTGCCCAAGATGCAGGCCGCCGCCGAAGGCACCTACCTGCGGCTGCTGGAAGACGCCTGGCTGCCGCGGCTGGCGCGGCAGATGCGCCGCTCGCTGCAGGAGGTGTCGACCAGCAACCCCGAGGCCAGCTACGAGGCGCTGAAGGCCTACCTGATGCTCTACGACCCGGAGCATTTCGACGCCCGCGTCGTCAAGGCCTGGATGGCCACCGAATGGGCGCGCACGCTGCCGCCCGAGGCCCAGCAGCGCGGCGTGGCCGACCGCCTGGCGCGCCACCTCGACGCGCTGATGGACGAGCGCACCGTCACCGCGCGCGAGCCGATGGACACCGCACTGGTGGCCGACGTGCGCCAGCGCCTGGCGCAGCTCTCGCCGGCGCAGCGCGCCTACAGCCGGCTCAAGCAGCTGCTGCTGACGGCGAAAGACCAGCCGCCCGAGTTCACCGTGGTGCGCGCCGCCGGCCCCGAGGCGCCGCAGGTCTTCACGCGGCACAGCGGCAAGGCGCTGACCCAGGGCATCCCGGGGCTGTTCACCTACGACGGTTATTACGGCCTGTTCGCGCGCGAGCTGCCCAAGACCACCACACTGCTGAGCAGCGAGGAAGGCTGGGTGCTGGGCCAACAGGCCGACCGCAGCCGCGGCAGCGCCGCCGCCGCGGCCGGCGAGGCGCTGACCGGCCAGCTCGCCAACGAGGTGCGGCGCCTTTACCTGATGGAGTACGCCAAGCGCTGGGAGGACTTCCTGGCCGACGTGCGGCCGGTGCGCGCCACCTCGCTGGAGCAGGCCGGCGAGCAGGCGCGGCTGTACTCGGCGCCCAACTCCAGCATCGAGCAGTTCGTGCGCGCCGTCGCCCGCGAGACCACGCTGGCGCAAAAGCCCGGCAGCGCCGGCGCCGGCGGCAGCACCACCAGCAGCTGGCTGGGCGACAAGATCAACCGCATCAAGGAAGAGCAGGAGCAGCTCAGCCGCCTCACCGGCCGCCAGGTCAACGTCGGCGGGCTGGCATCCAGCGGCACGCTGGAGGCCGACATCGTCGACGTGCGCTTCCGCGAGTACCGCCGCCTGGCCGGCATCGGCGCCACCGGGCCGGCGCCCATCACCAACAGCCTGGCGGTGATCAACGAGGCGGCCGCCGTCATCGCCTCGGCGCGCCAGCAGGTCAAGGCCGGCGGCAGCGTGCCGCCCACGCTGTCGGGCACGCTGGAAAAGGTGCGCGGCGAGGCGCGGCGGCTGCCGGTGCCGATGTCGGTGATGTTCACCGACCTCGCCGCCGCCACCTCGGGCTTCGTCGGCAGCGACGTGCGCAGCACCATCGGCGGCAACCTCAACGCGCAGATCGGCGACTTCTGCCGCCGCTCGATCAACGGCCGCTACCCCTTCACGCGCGGCGCCGCCAAGGACGTGACGGCCGACGACTTCTCGCGCCTGTTCTCGATGGGCGGGCTGTTCGACGAGTTCTTCCGCGCCCAGTTGCAGCCCATGGTCGACATCTCGCGCGAGCCCTGGACCTTCAAGCAGGGCATCGACGGCACGCCGGTCGGCGGCTCGGCGGCGCTGGCCGCCTTCCAGCGCGCGGCCACCATCCGCGACGTCTACTTCCGCTCCGGCGGCAAGGCGCCGGCGCTGCGCGTGGAGATCAAGCCGCTGGACATGGACGCCACCATCTCGCAGATGGTGCTCGACGTCGACGGCGACGTGCTGCGCTACCAGCACGGGCCGCAGATTCCCAAGTCGATGAGCTGGCCCGGCGCGCGCGGAACCAACCAGGTGCGGCTGCAGCTCACCACCTCCAGCGGCGAGAACGTGGGCCTGCTGAGCGAAGGGCCCTGGGCCCTGCACCGCCTGTTCGACCGCGCCCAGTTGTCGCCCGGCAGCACGCCCGAGCGCTTCGTCGCCAGCTTCGCCGTCGAAGGCCGGCGCTTGCGCTTGGAAGTCACCGCCAGCAGCGTGCAGAACCCGTTCCGTCTGAAGGCGATGGAGGAGTTCGCTTGTCCCAGCAACCTGTGACCACCCCCAGGTCCGGGCCGCGCCCGGCCCGCCCCCCGAGGGGGTGCGGCCTCCTTGGGGCGGCCCGGCGGAGGCCGCTGTGACCACAGCTTGCTGGTTCGGCAAGCTGCCGTCGATCGGCGACTTCGTCGGCCGCCGCATGTCGCACGAGCTGACCACCGACTGGGACTACTGGCTGCGCAGCGGCCTCGACCAGTTGCGCAGCGACGCGGCCGACAGCTGGACGCAGCGCTTCGTGCACTCGCCGATCTGGTTCTTCCTGACGCCGGCGCGCGTCACCGGGCTGGCGGCCTGCGGCGTGATCGCGCCCAGCGTCGACCGCGTCGGCCGCTTCTACCCGCTGACCGTGATGGCGCTGGCCGCCGAGCGCCAGCAGGCGATGGCCGACGCGCCGACGCTCAGCCGCTTCCTGGCCGGTGCGCACGCCGCGGTGGTCGACGCGCGCCGGCTGCCGCTGTCGCCCGACGAGCTGGACACGCGGCTGGCCGAGCTGCCCTCGCCCTTCGAAAGCCGCCAGGCCGCGGCGCCGGCGGTGTCGCCGCTGATCGCCAACATGCTGGCCGACCTCAACGCCGCCAGCGAGGCGGTGGCCGCCGGGCCCACGGTGGCGCTGCCCTCGGCCGAGTTGCGCGCGGTGCTGCAAAAGGGCGCCGACACCAGCGTCTGGTGGGTCTCGCCCACGGCGCAGTGGCCGTTTCAGGAATTCAGCCACGGCGGCGTGCTGCACCGGCCGCTGTTCCTGCGCCTGTTCCAGGGCGCGCAGCGCTGACGAAAGCCCCCATGACCGATCTCGACCGCTTGCTGCAACCCGTGAGCGAGGCCTCGCCCAGCGGCGACGACCTCACCTACGACGCCGACTTCCTGGCGCTGGAGACCGCCGCCGCCGGCAAGCCCGAGCAGCAGTTCGGCGACACGCTGATCGCCGCCGAGCCGCCCGACTGGCGCGACATCGAGTCGCGCAGCGAGGCCTTGCTGGCGCGCACGAAGGACCTGCGCGTGGCCGGGCTGCTGTGCCGCGCCTGGGTCAACCTGCGCGGCGCCGCCGGGCTGGCCGACGGCCTGGAGCTGATGGCGCGGCTGCTCGAACAGCACTGGGACGGCCTGCACCCGCAGCCCGAGGACGGCGACTACTTCATGCGCATGAACGCGCTGGGCCAGGTCGACGACGCGGTGGGCCTGCTGGGCGACCTGCGCCAGTCCGAGCTGCTGCGCCTGGGCGGCAGCGCCATCGTCGTGCGCGACGCGATGACCGTGCTACGCGGCCAGCCGCTGCCCGAAGGCGCCCCCAAGCTCGGCGCCGAGCAGTTGCGCCTGGCCGCCGCCGACGCCTGGCGCCAGGAGCAGCCGGCGATCAAGGGCCTGGTCGCGGCGCGCGACAGCCTGCAGCGCGTCATCGCCGTGTGCAACCAGCAGTTGCAAGGCCAGCAGCGGCCGCCGTTCGAGAACGTCAAGCCGATGCTGGACCTGCTGGCGCAACTGCGGCCGCGCGACGAGGCCGCCGCCGCGGCCACGGCCACGGCCGATGCCGCCGCGGCGCCCGGCGGCCCGACGGCGGGCGCACCCCCGGCCGCGCCCGGCGAACTGCGCAGCCGCGACGACGCGCGTGCCCAGCTGCTGGCAGTGGCCGAGTTCCTGGAGCGCAGCGAGCCCACCAACCCGGCGCCGCTGCTGATCCGCCGCGCCGCGCGGCTGATGGGCATGAACTTCATCGACATCCTGCGCGAGCTGGCGCCCGACAGCGTCGGCCCGGTGCAGAACGTCACCGGCGCGGCCCCCGGCGATGAATGAGGTCGGCGCGCGGCGCCCCCCAACGATGCACGGTCCGCGGCGCCGGGGGCACTGTTATCGTCATCCTGGAGAGGCTTGGGGCCGCGGTCGATCTGGATCGACAATGCCCCGGCGCAGCTGAGCAACCCCATCCCATCGAGGTGAACCGATGAGCAAGACAGGCAAGAGCGGCCAGAAATTCATCGCCCGCAACCGGGCGCCGCGGGTCCAGATCGAATACGACGTGGAGATCTACGGCTCGGAAAAGAAGGTCCAGATCCCCTTCGTGATGGGCGTGATGGCCGACCTGGCGGGCAAGCCGCTGGAGCCGCTGCCCGAGGTGGGCGACCGCAAGTTCCTCGAAATCGACATCGACAACTTCGACGCGCGCATGAAGTCCATCAAGCCGCGCGTGGCCTTCAACGTGCCCAACACGCTGACTGGCGAAGGCATGCTCAACGTCGACCTCACTTTCGAGAGCATGGACGACTTCTCGCCGGCGGCCATCGCCGGCAAGGTGGGCGCGCTGAAGTCGCTGCTGGACGCGCGCACCCAGCTGCACAACCTGCTGTCGTACATGGACGGCAAGCAGGGCGCCGAGGACCTGATCGCCAAGGTGCTGCAGGACCCGGCGCTGCTGAAGTCGCTGGCCGCCGCACCGAACAGCGCGCCGGCCGCCGGCGACAAGGCCTGAACCTCGGAGGACCCCCATGAACGCCCCCCAGACCGAACGCAGCGCCGGCGCAGGCCAGGTACAGGAAAGCAGCGAGTTCGCCGCGCTGCTGCAAAAGGAGTTCCGGCCCAAGACCGACCAGGCGCGCGAGGCCGTCGAAGCCGCGGTGCAGACGCTGGCGCAGCAGGCGCTGGCGGCCAGCGGCACCATCTCGGGCGACGCCTACAAGACCGTGCAGGCCATCATCGCCGAGATCGACAAGCGGCTGTCGGAGCAGGTCAACCTGATCATCCACCACGCCGAGTTCCAGCAGCTCGAAGGCGCCTGGCGCGGCCTGCATCACCTGGTGACGAACACCGAAACCGACGAGATGCTCAAGATCCGCGTGATGAACATCTCCAAGAAGGAGCTGCATCGCACGCTGCGCCGCTACAAGGGCGTGGCCTGGGACCAGAGCCCGGTGTTCAAGAAGGTCTACGAGGAAGAGTACGGCCAGTTCGGCGGCGAACCCTTCGGCTGCCTGGTGGGCGACTACCACTTCGACCACAGCCCGCCCGACGTGGAACTGCTCGGCGAGATGGCCAAGGTGGCCGCCTCGGCGCATTGCCCCTTCATCAGCGGCGCCTCGCCGGCGCTGATGCAGATGGAGTCGTGGCAGGAGCTGGCCAACCCGCGCGACCTGACCAAGATCTTCACCAACACCGAATACGCCGCCTGGCGCAGCCTGCGCGATTCGGAAGACTCCAAGTACATCGGCCTGGCGATGCCGCGCTACCTGTCGCGGCTGCCCTACGGCGCCAAGACCAACCCGGTGGACGAGTTCGACTTCGAGGAAGAAACCTCCGGCGGCGACCACGGCAAGTACTGCTGGGCCAACGCGGCCTACGCCATGGCGGTCAACATCAACCGCTCGTTCAAGTACTACGGCTGGTGCACCTCGATCCGCGGCGTCGAATCCGGCGGCGCGGTGGAGAACCTGCCGGCGCACACCTTCCCGTCGGACGACGGCGGCGTCGACATGAAGTGCCCGACCGAGATCGCGATCAGCGACCGCCGCGAGGCCGAACTCGCCAAGAACGGCTTCATGCCGCTGGTGCACCGCAAGAACAGCGACGTGGCCGCCTTCATCGGCGCGCAGTCGCTCAACAAGCCGGCCGAGTACTACGATGCCGACGCCAGCGCCAACGCCAACCTGTCGGCGCGGCTGCCCTACATGTTCGCCTGCAGCCGCTTCGCGCACTACCTGAAGTGCATCGTGCGCGACAAGATCGGCTCCTTCCGCGAGCGTTCGGACATGGAGCGCTGGCTCAACGACTGGATCATGAACTACGTCGACGGCGACCCCGCCAACTCCTCGCAGGAGACCAAGGCGCGCAAGCCGCTGGCCGCCGCCGAGGTCAAGGTCGAGGAGGTCGAGGGCAACCCCGGCTACTACAGCTCCAAGATGTTCTTGCGCCCGCACTACCAGCTCGAAGGGCTGACCGTGTCGCTGCGCCTGGTGTCCAAGCTGCCGTCGGTCAAGGCCGCCGCCAACTGAGCCGGGAAGGCGCCGCGCCGTGGCCGAGTGGCAGTTCGAATCCGCGTCGGGCGACGAGCGGCTGCTCGACGCCGCGGTGCAAAGCTTCGAGGCGCAGCTGGCCAACGTCGGCGCGCACCTGGGGCTGGACGGCGTGACCCGTGCGCAGTACGGCCGGCGCATCGCCGCGCTGGCCGACGACTTGCGCCGCCAGGCGCGCGCCGGCCAGATCACCTGGGCGCAGGCCGCCGAGCAGGCCAACGAGGCGCGCAACGCGGTGATGGACATCATCCGCAGCCGCAGCACGCCGGTCGGCCGCGCGCTGGCCGAGCGGCTCAAGCGCGAAGGCCGCACGCTCAACGAGCTGATCGCGCGCAAGGTGGTGCAACTGCACGGCCCGCAGGCCGAGTTTGGCCGCCTGTCGCCCAGCCAGCAAAACGCCGTCTACGCCGAGATCGTGAACTCGGCCGGCAAGTCCAACCCGCAGGTCACGCTGATGATGCGGCGCTTCTCGGCGGCCGGGCGCGGGCTGCTGGTGCTGTCGCTGGCGGTGTCGATCTACCAGGTCGCCATCGCCGAGGACCATGTGGCCGCCGCCCAGCGCGAGGCCGCCGTCACCGGCGCCGGCATCGGCGGCGGCATTGCCGGCGGTGCGCTGGCCGGCCTGGCCTGCGGCCCCGGCGCGCCGGTGTGCGTGACGGTGGGCGCCTTCGTCGGCGGCGTGCTGGCGGCCTTCGGCGCCTCGTACTTCTGGTGAGCGCAAGACCATGCGGCTGGCCGACGAGGTGAGCATCCGGCCGCTGCCCGCGTCCAGCGACAACGAGCCGCCGCGCAGCGCCGTGCTGCTGGGCGGGCGCGACAGCGGCGCCGTGGTGGCCGGCCGGGTGCTGGAGGCGGCGGTCGAGGCCGATGGCCGCTATCTGCTGTTCCTGACCGACGACACGCCCTACGAGGAACTGCTGCACCTGTGCCTGCTGGACGGCCAGGGCCATGCGCTGGACAGCGCCACGCTGGGCGGCCCCTATGCCACCGGCCACTTCAGCGGGCCGCGCCTGCTGGATGGTCAGCGCGTCGGGTTTGGCTTCATCGACGACAAGGACTGGGAGGTCGAGTTGCTGCCCACCGCCCGCCTGCGGCTGCCGCTGTGGTCCGAGCCCAAGGGCGTCTGGCGCGCGCGGCCGCTGCGCTGCCACTTCGTGTTGCGGGCCCGGCCCCGAGCCGCGATCCCGTCCTGATCCACCTTGCCGCGGCTGCCGCCGCCTGCCGAGTGCACACCATGGCCCGCTTCGACCCTTCACGCCCGCTCGACGAGCAGCTTGCCGAGCTGAGAGCCGCGATCCGCGCCGCGCCCGGCCAGGCCTCGCTGCGCGTGTACCTGTTCCAGTTGCTGGCCGTGATGGGCCAGTGGCAGAAGTCGCTCGACGCGCTGCAGATGGCGGCCCAGCTCGACGACAAGGCGCAGCCGATGGCGCGCGCCTACCGCGAGGCCATCCGCTGCGAGGTGCTGCGCGCCGAGGTCTTCGCCGGCCGCCGTTCGCCCAACATCCTGGGCGAGCCGCCGGCCTGGATGGGCCTGCTGGTCGAGGCGCTGCGCCTGCTGGGCAACGGCGACGCGGCGGCGGCCGCCGCCTTGCGCGCCCAGGCCTTCGAGCAGGCGCCGGAGAGCGCGGGCCGCCTGAACGACGAGCCCTTCGAGTGGATTGCCGACGCCGATTCGCGCCTGGGCCCGGTGTGCGAGCTGCTGGCCAACGGCAACTACTACTGGCTGCCGTTTGCCGCCATCGCCCGCATCGGCTTCGAGGCGCCGCAGGACCTGCGCGACTTCGTCTGGGCCGCTTGCGAGGTCACCCTGGTCGGCGGCGGCACGCTGGCCGGCTTCATCCCGGCCCGCTACCCCGGCAGCGAAGCCGGCGACGACGCGCTGCGCCTGGCGCGCCGAACCGAGTGGACCGATCTCGGCGACGGCCACGCCAGCGGCCTGGGCCAGCGCATGTGGCTGGCCGACGGCGACGAGCAGGCGCTGCTCGACGTGCGCCGGCTGCAGCTCGGCGCCGCCTAGCCAGGCCGTTAGCCGCATGGCATCGTCGCGACCTTCCAGGGCCGGGCCCGACGGCGGCAAGGACCGCCTGCAGCCGGCGCTGCTGGACCGGCTGACCGACGACGAGCCGCTCAAGCGCAGCGAACGCGTCGACAGCGTCTACGTCAACGAATCGCGCCTGCGCGCGGCGTTGCTGCGCGACCTGGGCTGGCTGCTCAACGCCAACAACGCCAGCGGGCTGATCGACTTCGCAGGCCTGCCGCTGGCCGAGCGCTCGGTGCTCAACTACGGCATCACGCCCAAGGCCGGGCAGTTGCTGTCCGAGCTGGACTGGCCGGCGCTGGAGGCCGACATCCGCCAGTGCATCGTCAACTTCGAGCCGCGCATCCTGCCCGACACGCTGCAGGTCACGCTGGCGCCGTCGGCCGCCGGGCTGAGCCACCACAACACGCTGCAGTTCGAGATCCGCTGCCAGTTCTGGTCGATGCCCTACCCGATGGAGATGCTGCTCAAGACCAGCCTCGACCTGGAAACCGGCCAGGTGGCGGTGGAAGGGGGCTGAGGCCTTGAATCCCCAGCTCGTCGAGGTCTACAACCGCGAGCTTGCGTACCTGCGCGAGCTGGGCGCCGAGTTCGCGGCCGCCTTCCCCAAGGTGGCGGGCCGGCTGACGATGCGCGAGCTGGAGGTCGCCGACCCCTACGTCGAGCGGCTGCTCGAAGGCTTCGCCTTCCTCACCGCGCGCATCCAGCTGAAGATGGACGCGGAGTTCCCGCGCCTGTCGCAGCGCATCCTGGAAATGGTGTGCCCGCATTACCTGGCGCCGACGCCGGCGATGCTGGTCGCGCAGATCGAGCCCAGCGCCAGCGAAGGCAGCCTGGCCGCGGGCTTCCCGCTGCCGGCCGGCACGGTGCTGCGCAGCCGCAAGACGGCCGACGAGCAGACGCCTTGCGAGTTCCGCACCGGCCACGACCTGCTGCTGTGGCCGCTGGACCTGGTGCGCGCGCGGCTGGGCGGCGCGCCGGTGGAACTGCCGCCGTCCAGCCTGCGGCTGCCGGCCGAGGCCGCCGGCCACCTGCGGCTGGACTTGGCCGTGCGCAGCGGCCTGACCTTCGACCAGTTGCGGCTGGACCGGCTGGACCTGCACCTGGCCGGCCCCGACACCGTGGCCACCCAGTTGCAGGAGCTGATCCACGGCTCGCTGCTGGGCGTGGTGGTGCACGACGCGCAAGACCCGACGCGCGTGTTCGCGCAGCTCGGCCCCGCGGCCGTTCAACCCGAGGGTTATGACCAGTCGCAGGCGCTGCTGCCCTACACCCACCGCGCCTTCCAGGGCCACCGCCTGCTGCACGAGTACTTCGCGTTCCCGGCGCGCTTTCGCTTCCTGTCGATCCGCGGGCTGGCGCCGGCGCTGCGCCAGGCCCGGCAGCGCCAGGTGGCGCTGACGCTGCTGCTGCGCAAGCCGCGGCCCGAGCTGGAGGCCTCGGTCGACCAGCACAACTTCCTGCTGCACTGCGTGCCGGCGATCAACCTCACCCAGCGCACGGCCGACCGCATCCACCTCAGCCCCAGCGTCAACGAGTACCACGTGGTGCCCGACCGCACGCGCCCGCGCGACTACGAGGTCTACGGCGTGCGCTCGGTCGTCGGCCACCAGGAGGGCCGCGTCGAAGACCGCGAGTTCGTGCCGCTGTACGCCGCGGTGCACGGCATCCGCACCGACGACCAGGCCTACTACGCGCTGCGGCGCGAGCCGCGACTGTTCTCCGAGCACGCGGCCCGCTTCGGCGCGCGCACCCGCTACCTGGGCAGCGAGGTCTTCCTGTCGCTGGTGGACCAGCGCGCCGCGCCCTTCTCCGACGACCTGCGGCAGTTGAGCGTGGTGACGCTGTGCACCAACCGCGACCTGCCGCTGCTGATGTCGGTGGGCCAGGGCGGCGGCGACCTCTCGCCGGTGGAATCGGCGCCGATCGGCGCCGTGCGCGTGGTGGCCGGCCCATCGCGCCCGGTGGAGGCGATGGCCGAGAACGAAATCACCTGGCGGCTGATCTCGCACCTCACGCTCAACTACCTGGCCTTGAGCGACCGGTCCGACGAGGAAGGCGCGGCCACGCTGCGCGAGCTGCTGGGTTTGTACAAAGACCTCGGCAACCGCGACCTCGGCGGCCAGATCCAGGGCGTGGCGTCGCTGGCCATCGAGCCCATCACGCGGCGGCTGCCGCAGCACCGCCAGCTCGTCTACGGGCGCGGCGTGGGCGCCCGGCTGACCGTCGACGACACGCCGTTCGCCGGCGTCAGCCCGTGGCCGCTGGCCGCGGTGCTGGAGCAGTTCCTGGCCCGCCACGTCGGCATCAACAGCTTCACCGAGCTGGAGCTGCGCTCGCGGCAGCGCGGCCGCCTGGCCACGTGGCCGGCGCGCATGGGCGCGAGGCCGGCGGCATGACGGCCGAAACGAGCGGAACGGCGCCGGCGGTGACGGCAGCGGCCGCCGCCGTCACCGTCACCGCCACCGCCACCGCGCTGCCCGCGGCCCGGCCGCCGGAGCTGCCGGGCTTCGGCGCGCGCGAGTTCTGGCGCCGCCTGAAGGCCGACCCCAACGCCTACGACCTCTTCTTCGCGCTGCGCATGCTGCAGGCGCGGCACCCCGCGCTGCCGCGCCTGGGCCGCGCCGAGCGGCCGCGTGCCGAGCCCATCCGCCTGGGCCAGGACCCCTCGCTCGCCTTCGCGCCGGCCACGCTGGCCGAGGTGCTGCCGCCGCCGGCGCGCGCGCCGCACCTGCCCGAGCGGCTGACGGTGTGGAGCTTCGGCCTCTACGGCCCCAACGGCCCGCTGCCGACCCACCTGACCGAGTACGTGCGCGAGCGGCTGCGCCAGCATGACGACCCGACGCTGGCTCGCTTTGCCGACATCTTCCACCACCGGCTGCTGCTGCTGTTCTTCCGCGCCTGGGCCGACGCGCAGCCCACCGTTTCGCTGGACCGGCCGGGCGCCGATCATTTCGGCCGTTATCTCGGCAGCCTGATCGGCCTCGGCGAGGCCGGCATGCTGGACCGCGATGCCGTGCCCGACCACGCCAAGCGCTTTGCCGCCGGCCACTGGAGCCGCTGGACGCGCAACCCCGAAGGCCTGGCGGCGGCGCTGCGCCTGTTCTTCGGCGTGCCGGTGCAGCTGCAGGAGCACCGGCTGCACCACCTGCAACTCGACCCGGCGCAGCAGACGCGGCTGCAGCCCTTCGGTGGCAACACGCAGCTGGGCGTCGACGCGGTGGTCGGCTCGCGCGTGCCCGACGCGCAGTACGCCTTCCGGCTGCGCCTGGGGCCCATGCCACTAACGAATTACCTGCGCCTGCTGCCGGGCGCCGAAGACTTCCGCGCCCTGGTCGACTGGGTGCGCAACTACGTCGGCATCGAGTACGCCTGGGACCTGCAGCTCGTGCTGCGCCGGCCCGAGGTGCCGGGCACGGCGCTCGGCGGCCAGGCGCGGCTGGGCCACAGCAGCTGGCTGCTGGCCGGCCCGGCGCCGCGCGACGCCGACGACTTCTGCTTCGACGCCGAACGCTGGCTGCGCCGCCAGCGCCGGCCCGTGCGCGGCGACGGCCGCCGCCGCGCCTCATCCACCCCCACCCAGTGAGCTCGCCCGTGTCCGAAATCAGTCGTCTGGCCCTGTTCGGCAAGCTCAACCCGCTGCTGTTCAAGTCGCTCGAAAGCGCCACCGTCTTCTGCAAGCTGCGCGGCAACCCCTATGTCGAGCTGGTCCACTGGCTGCACCAGTTGCTGCAGGAGGCCGACTCCGACCTGCTGCGGCTGTCGCGCCACTTCGGCGTCGATGCCGAGAAGCTGGCCGCCGACGTGGTGGCCAGCCTCGACCGGCTGCCGCGCGGCGCCACGGCGATCAGCGACTTCTCCGACCAGATCGAAACCGCGATCGAGCGTGGCTGGGTCTACGCCACGCTGATGTTCAACGAGTCGCAGATCCGCAGCGCCTACCTGCTGTCGGGCATGCTGCGCACGCGCGTGCTGACCAACGAATTGCGCGCCATCTCCAAGGAGTTCGACAAGCTCGCCGAGCCGATGCTGAGCGAGGCTTTCGGCAAGATCCTGCCCGGCTCGCCCGAGGCGCGGCTGCAGGCCAGCGACGGCAGCGGCCTGCAGGGCGCGCCCGGCGAGGCCAGCAACGCGATGCCGGGCGCCGGCGGCGGCAAGGGCACGGCGCTGGAGAAGTACACGCAAGACCTCACCGAGCGCGCCCGGCGCGGCGAGATGGACCCGGTGACCGGCCGCGACGACGAGGTGCGACAGATGATCGACATCCTGCTGCGCCGCCGCCAGAACAACCCCATCCTGGTCGGCGAGGCCGGCGTCGGCAAGACCGCGGTGGTCGAAGGCATGGCGCTGCGCATCGCCGAAGGCGACGTGCCGCCGCCGCTGCGCGGCGTGCAGCTTCGCGTGATGGACGTCGGCCTGCTGCAGGCCGGCGCCAGCATGAAGGGCGAGTTCGAGAACCGGCTGCGCACGCTGCTCGACGAGGTGCAGGGCAGCGCCACGCCCATCATCCTGTTCATCGACGAGGTGCACACGCTGGTCGGCGCCGGCGGCGCGGCCGGCACCGGCGACGCCGCCAACCTGCTGAAGCCGGCGCTGGCGCGCGGCACGCTGCGCACCATCGGCGCCACCACCTGGGCCGAATACAAGAAGTACATCGAGAAGGACCCGGCGCTGACGCGGCGCTTCCAGGTCGTGCAGATCCACGAGCCCGACGAGGCCAAGGCCACCGCCATGCTGCGCGGCGTGACGGCCAAGCTGGAGGCCCACCACAAGGTGCGCATCGGCGACGACGCGGTGCAGGCCGCGGTGAGCCTGTCGCACCGCTACATCCCGGCGCGCCAGCTGCCCGACAAGGCGGTGAGCCTGCTCGACACCGCGTGCTCGCGCGTGGCGATGGGCCTGCACGCGGTGCCGGCGCGGCTGGAGCACGTGACGCGCCGGCTGCAGGCCCTGCAGATCGAGCTGGACGTGGTGCAGCGCGAGCTGGCGCTGGGCGTCGACCACGGCCAGCGGCTGGACGAGCTGAAGGCCACGCAGGCCAAGCTGGAAGAAGAACGCGCGGCGCTCAACGCCCGCTTCGAGGCCGAGAGCCAGCTCGTGCAGCAGATCGGCGCCGCCGAAGCCAAGCTGGTGGCCGCCGAGCCCGGCGCCGACGCCGCCGAGCTGCAGCGCCTGCGCAAGGAACTGGCCGCGCTGCAGGGCGACGACCCGCTGCTGCAGCCCACGGTGGACGCCAGCGCGGTGGCGGCGGTGGTGGCCGAATGGACCGGCATCCCGGTCGGCCGCATGGTGCGCAACGAAATCCAGGCCGTGCTGCAGCTGGCCGACACCTTGGGCAAGCGCGTGATCGGCCAGCGCCACGGGCTGGACGCGATCGCCCGGCGCATCCAGACCGCGCGCGCGCAGCTCGACAACCCGAGCAAACCGGTCGGCGTCTTCATGCTCGCCGGCCCTTCGGGCGTCGGCAAGACCGAGACCGCGCTGGCGCTGGCCGAGTCGCTGTACGGCGGCGAGCACAACCTCATCACCATCAACATGAGCGAGTTCCAGGAGGCGCACACCGTCTCCACGCTGAAGGGCTCGCCGCCGGGCTACGTGGGCTACGGCGAAGGCGGCGTGCTGACCGAGGCGGTGCGCCGGCGGCCGTACAGCGTGGTGCTGCTCGACGAGGTCGAGAAGGCGCACAGCGACGTGCACGAGATGTTTTTCCAGGTCTTCGACAAGGGCTGGATGGAGGACGGCGAAGGCCGCTACATCGACTTCAAGAACACCGTCATCATCCTCACGTCGAACGTTGGGACCGACGTCATCGCCAGCCTGTGCCGCGACCCCGACCTGATGCCCGGCGTCGACGCGCTGGCCAGCGCCTTGCGCAAGCCGCTGCTGGAGAAGTTTCCGCCGGCGCTGCTGGGGCGGCTGGTGGTGGTGCCGTACTACCCGATCAGCGACGAGATGCTGGGCCAGATCATCCGGCTGCAGCTCGGCCGCATCCAGCAGCGCGTGGCCGACCGCCACGGCGCCCGGCTGGACTACACCGACGCCGTGGTCGAGCTGATCCGCCGCCGCTGCACCGAGGTGGAATCGGGCGGCCGCATGGTCGATGCCATCCTCACCCAAAGCCTGCTGCCGCGCCTGGCCACGCACTTCCTGCAGCACGCCGGCGAGGCGCAGGTGGTCGAAGCCATCCAGGTCGACGCCGCCGACAACGACTTCGTGCTGGACTTCCGCAGCGCGCCGGCCGCGGCCTGAGGCTGCGGACTACTGCCGCTTGGTGACGATAGTGACGCGGCGGTTCTCCGGCGCGTCGGGGCGCTCGGTGTTCAGCAGTTCGGCCGAGCCCTTGCCCACCGGCGACAGGCGGTCCGCCGCGATGCCTTGCGCGGCGACGAGGTAGTTCACCACCGACTGCGCGCGCGCGGCCGACAGGCGCTGGTTGAGGTCGGCATTGCCGCGCGGGTCGGCATGGCCTTCCACGCTGAAGGCGTAGGGCGCCAGCTTGTCCGACTGCATGGCCTTGGCCACCGTGCCGAGCGCGTGCTTGCTCTCGTTGGTCAGCTCGGCCGAGCTGGTGTTGAAGGTGATCAGCAGGTTGGACTTGCCGGCCGCCACGCGCGACGGCGTGTTGCCGCTGTTGTTGTTGCTGCGCGCGGTGGGGCGGATGCTGCGCGTCTTGGCGCCTTCCTCGGCGCCGGGCTCGCCGATGTCCAGCGCGTCGACCAGGGCCTGTTCGGTGACCTGGTTCATCTTCAGCACCGGGGCCGGCGCCTGTGCCTGGGCAGCGGCACCCCCGATCAGCAACAGCGCGGCCGCGATGGCCTGCAGCGGGGTGGTCTTCATGCTCGTTCCTCCGTGACGCCTTGGGAGCGCGGGCCGTATCTTGTCACCGCCGCGGCCCGCCGCGAGGCCCGAAATCGACGACTTAATCCGCGGCCGGGGCGATTGGGCCAGCGGATCTGGCAGACTGCGGCCCGGCCGCCATGAACAACGACACGCCCGACAACGACCGCACGGTGGTGACACCGCCGCAGGACGGGCCGCCGGGCGAAACCCCCGCCGGGGCGCCGCCGGCGCCGCCGCTGCCGGGCCGCCAGGACTCGGGCAACGCGCTGCCGCTGGGCACCTTCCTCGACGAGTTCGAGCTGAAGAGCGTGGCCGGCGAAGGCGGCTTTTCCATCGTCTACCGCGCCTGGGACCACTCGCTCAAGCGCCACGTGGCGGTGAAGGAGTACTTCCCGTCGGGCATGGTCGGGCGCTCTGCCGGCACGCAGGTGGTGGTGCGCTCCGAGCGGCACGCCGAGGCCTTCGAGGCCGGGCTGCGCAGCTTCGTCGAGGAAGCGCGGCTGCTGGCGCAGTTCGACCACCCGGCGCTGATCAAGGTCTACCGCTTCTGGAAGGCCAACGGTTCGGCCTACATGGTGATGCCCTTCTGCGAAGGCATCACGCTGCGCGACGAGTGGAAGTCGCTGCCCGAGCCGCCCGACGAGCTGGCGCTGATGACGCTGCTCGACCCGCTGACCGAGGCCTTGGGCGTGGTGCATGCCGAGCGCTGGTACCACCGCGACATCGCCCCCGACAACGTGATGCTGCTGGCCGGCACGCGGCGGCCGCTGCTGCTGGACTTCGGCGCCGCACGCCAGGTCATCGGCGACATGACGCATGCGCTGACCGTGATCTTGAAGCCCGGCTACGCGCCGATCGAGCAATGGGGCGAGGTGCCGGGCATGAAGCAGGGCCCGTGGACCGATGTCTACGCGCTGGCCGCCACCATCCACTTCGGCATCACCGGGCGCACGCCGCCGCCGTCGGTGGGCCGGCTCATCAACGACGGCTACGAGCCGCTGGCGCAACTGGCCGCCGGCCGCTACAGCGCGCGCTTCCTGGTCGCGGTGGACCGCGCGCTGGCGGTGCGGCCCGAGGAGCGCACGCCATCGATCGAGCAGTTCCGCGACGAGCTGGGGCTCAACGAGTTCACGCGCGAGCGCACGCAGCCCTGGCAGGGGCCCGGCGCCGTCACGCAGATCCAGCGGCCGACCACCGTGTACGCCCCCGCGGCGCCGCTGGTGCCCGATGTCGAGCTGGCCACCGCGGCGCCCGGCGAGGCGGTGGCCGCGCCGCCAGTGGAAGCCACGCCGGCCGCGCCCGCCGCGCCGCAGTTCACGGTGCGGCCGGGCGAGACGCCGTTCGACTTCGAGGCCCGCACGCAGCCGCTGACGCCGCCGCCGTCGCTGTCGCCGCCCCAGTCCGGGCCGCGGCCGCTGCTGCTGTTCGCCTCGGCGCTGCTGGCCACCGGCGCCTTGGGCTTTGGCGCCTACGCCTGGCTCAAGCCGCCGGCCGCGCCGGCGCCAAGCGCCGCGCCGGTGGCGGCAACGCCGGCGGCAACATCGGCGGCAACACCCGCCCCGCCGCCGGCGGTCGCGGCGGCGCCGGCGCCCCCTCCGGCCGCGGCCGCGGCCGCGTTCGACGCGCTGGCCGACTTCAAGCGCATCGTGGCCGCGCAGGCGCCCGAGCACAAGGTCGAGGTCAGCCTCGTGCGCACGACGGTGCGCAGCGAGAAGGACGCCATCGAGTTCACCGTCAAGTCGCAGCGCGACGGCTACCTCTACGTGTTCAACCACGGCTCCGACGGCTCGCTGCTGCGCCTGTACCCGAACAAGATTTCCGGACTGCCCAAGGTGCGCAAGAACGTGGCGCTGAACCTGCCGACCGATGTCGACTTCAAGATCGCCGGGCCGAGCGGCGCCAACCAGCTGCTGGTGATGGTCTCGGCGCTGCCGCGCGACCATTCGGCGCTGCCCGAGCGCGACGAAGGCGGCTTCGCCTTCTATCCCACCGGCGACGCGGCCAACGCCTTGTCGCAGCGGCACGCCGGGCCGCTGCCGTGGATCGCCGGCGTGCCCAAGTGCCCGCAGGGCGGCAGCGGCTGCAGCGACGTTTTCGGCGCCACCATCGTCGGCTTCAACGTGGTCCAGTAGGCGCGGCGGGCCGGCGCCGATGAGCAAGCTGTATTTCCGTTATGCGGCGATGAACGCCGGCAAGTCCACCGCCTTGCTGCAGGCCGCACATAACTACGAAGAGCGCGGCATGCGCGTGCTGCTGTTCACCGCGGCGCACGACGCGCGCGCCGGCCACGGCGTGATCGGCTCGCGCCTGGGCCTGCAGCGCACGGTGGCCACCTTCGGGCCCGACACCGAGTTCGTGCGCGAGCACCTGGGTGCCGACCTGGCCTGCCTGCTGATCGACGAGGCGCAGTTCCTCAGCCGCGCCCAAGTGCGCCAGTTGCACCGCCTGGCGCACCGCGGCCACCTGCCGGTGATCTGCTACGGATTGCGCAGCGACTTCCGCGGCGAGGCCTTTCCGGGCTCGGCCGAACTGCTGACGCTGGCCGACGACCTGGAGGAGATGAAGACCATCTGCGCCTGCGGGCGCAAGGCGTCGATGAACATGCGGCTGGGCGCCGACGGCCGCCGCGTGACGCAGGGCGAGCAGGTGGAGATCGGCGGCAACGAGCGCTACCGTGCAGTTTGCCCGTCCTGCTTCTACAGCGACGACGACGCGCCGGCCGCGCAGGCGCCCGGGCTGTTCGACTGAACGCCGGATGACCCATAACTGCACGACAACACTTGCCCGCGGGCATGGACCTGGGCAGCCGGCTGGCGCATGATCGGCCCCGCAACACGATCGACATGCCCGACCCGCAAGCCCAACCCCAGCGTCCCTCCGGCGGCACCGACCCGACCGCCACGGTGACCACCCCCCTCGCGCAGCTCAGCGAACTGCCAGACACCGGCGCCGGCAGCGAGACCTCGCTGCGCCGCCGCGGCGTGCTGCCCGGCGAATCGGCGCTGCCCTTCGGCACGCTGCCCGGCGGCGGCCCTGCGGCCAGCGAGAAGATGCAGCAGGCCGGGCGCTACCAGATCCTCGAGCGCATCGGCCGCGGCGGCATGGCCACCGTCTTCAAGGCGCACGACCCGCACATCGGCCGCGACGTGGCCATCAAGTTCCTGCACGCCTCGCTGTGCGAAGGCGACGACTACCGCGGCCGCTTCCTGCAGGAGGCGCGCGCCGCGGGCGGGCTGTCGCACTCCAACATCGTCACCGTGCACGACGTCGGCGAGATCGAAGGCCGGCCCTACATGGCGATGGAGCTGCTGGCCGGCACGACGCTGGCCGACGAGCTGGAAGCCACCAAGACCATCCCCGTGCGCGACACGGTGGTGATGGGCATCCAGCTCGCCCGCGCGCTCGACTACGCGCATGCGCGGGGCATCGTCCACCGCGACATCAAGCCGGCCAACATCATGCGGCTGGCCGGCAGCCGCACGATCAAGGTCACCGACTTCGGCATCGCGCACATGGACAGCGCCACCGACGCCTCGCTGCGCACGCGCGCCGGCGACGTGCTGGGCACGCCGCAGTACATGTCGCCCGAGCAGACCCGCGGCGAGAAGCTCGACGGCCGCTCCGACCTGTTCTCGGCCGGCATCGTGCTGTACCAGATGCTGGTCGGCCACCGCCCCTTCCGCGGCGACAGCCTGGTGGCCGTGGCCACCAAGATCGCCAACGAGCCGGCGCCGCCGATCGACAAGGCGCGCAACGACGTGCCCAACTCGCTGCGCCGGCTGATCGATCGCTGCCTGGCCAAGCAGCCGGCGCAGCGCTTCCAGAGCGGCGCCGAGCTGGCCGACGCGCTGATCAAGGTGCTGGCCGAGATCGACGAGGACGCGCGCGACCGCGACCGCCAGCGCATCGTGCCGCTGCGCGTGCGCTGGGCACTGACGATGGCGTTGATCGTCGCCGCGGTGATGGGCGTGACGGCCACGCTGATCACGCAACGCCAGGTGGCGGCGCTGACGCGCCAGGCCATCGACTACGGCGCCTCGATGACGCGCTTCATGGCAGCGCAGAACGCCGCTTCCGTGCTGGGCGAGGAATGGGAAGCGGTGGAGGTGCTGGTCGAGAAAGTCATGAAGACCGGCGACTACGAGCGCATCACCGTCGCCGACGCCAACGGCGTGGTGCGCGCCGCCAGCGACCCCAAGCTCGTCGGCCAGCCCTACAAGCCGCCGGCCGCCGAGGCGCTGGGCCAGCGCGACAAGGTGGCCGTCGGCCGCTACATGGCGGGCGGCGAGCCGGTGCTGGGCTTCGAGGTGCCCATCACCTTCCAGGAGCAGACCGCCGGCCGCGTCGCCATGGGCATCCGCGAGCGGCCGCTGACCGAGGTGGCGCGGCTGTCGATCATGCTGATGGTGGTGCTGGCCCTCGTCACCGTGCTGGCCGTCGCGGTGGCCATGTACTTCGTGGCGAACTGGTTCGCCAAGCCGATCAAGCTGGTGCGCGATTCGATGGCCGAGATCGCCAAGGGCCGCTTCGATCAGCGCATCAACGAACAGCGCAACGACGAGTTCGGCCAGCTCTACGCCGGCTTCGACGCCATGGCCTCCGCGCTGCAGGAGCGCGAGGCCGCGCTCGACCGCGCAGTGGCGCCGCCGCCGGTCACGCCGCGGCCGGGCGCGCGCACCGACCGGCCGGCATGAGGCCACCGGTGGCGCGCCGGCGGCGGGCCGCCGCGGCCTCGGCCTTGGCGTCGGCCTTCTGCGCGGCCTGGCTGCTGGCCGCTTGCTCGTCGGCGCCGCCGGCGCCGGCTGCCGCCCCGCCACCGCCGCCCCGCCCGCCCGCCGCCGAAGCGGCCGCCGCGCCGGAGCGCATGGCCGCCGCCGGCGGGCCCTGGCTGCAGGCGCAGGGCCAGGTGCTGGGCCGCAATGAACGGCTGCTCGTCTACCGCCCGGCGGCGGGCGACAGCTTCGAAGGCATTGCCGAGCGCTTCCTGGGCTCTGCTGCGCAGGCGTGGCAGGTTGCCGACGCCAACGACGACGATGGCGACGGCAGCCGCAGCCCGGCGCCGCCCTCGCCGGCCGTGCCGCTGCTGGTGCCGCTGCGGCCGCTCAACCCGCTGGGCGTCGGCGCCGAACGGCTGCAGACCGTACCCATCCTGTGCTACCACCGTCTGGGCCCCGGCAACGCCAAGATGGTGGTCTCGCCGGCGGCCTTCGAGGCGCAGATGGCCTGGCTGGTGCGCAACGGCTATCGCGTCGTGCGGCTGGCCGACCTGGCGGGCTTCCTGGCCGGGCGCAAGGCGCTGCCGGCGCGCTCGGTGGTCATCAGCTTCGACGACGGCTACGAATCGGTCTACCGCCACGCCTATCCGGTGCTGAAGAAGTACCGGCTGCCGGCCACCGTCTTCGTCTACACCGACTTCCTGGGCGGCGGCGACGCGCTCACCTGGGCGCAGTTGCAGGAGATGCAGGCCTCGGGCCTGGTCGACGTGCAGTCGCATTCCAAGAGCCACCGCAACCTGATCGAACGCCGCGCCGGCGAGACCGACGAGCGCTACCGCGCCGCGCTGGACACCGAGATGCGCGCCCCGCGCGAGCTGCTGGAGCGTCGGCTGCCGCCGCTGAAGGTGCGGCAACTGGCGTATCCCTTCGGCGACGCCAACGAGGCGGTGCTCGAAGCCGCCGCGCGCAACGGCTACGAACTGGGCGCCACCGTGGTGCCCGGCGGCAACGCCTTCTATGCGCAACCGCTGATGCTGCGGCGGACCATGATCTTCGGCGACACCAGCCTGGAAGCCTTCAAGTCCAAGCTGCAGACCAGCCGCGCGCTGGCGGCGCCGTGAAGGCCGCGACCGCCGTGCACGCCGTGCACGCCGTGAACGCCTTGCGCGCGGTGACCGTCGCGAACGCCACGAATGCCACGAATGGCGCCAGCGGCCGCCGCCCGCGGCGCTGCCTGGCGATCGCCGCTGCCGCGGCTGCCGTTGCGATCGCGCTGGCCGGCTGCGCATCGCGGCAGACCGCACCGGCGACCAGCCAGCCCGCGGCCGGCGCCGACGCCGCCGAGCCCTTGCAGGCCGACCCGCCGCTGGCGGAGCCCGAGCGGCTGCTGGCCGGCCGCGCCGCCCGCGCCGAAGCGCAAGGCCGCTGGGCCGACGCCGCGCTGGCCTGGGAGGCGCTGAGCCTGCTGCGCCCGCAAGACCAGCGCATCGGCGAGCGGCTGCGCGCCACGCGCCAGCGCATCGACCAGCTCGCCGGCGAGCGGCAGGCCGCCGCCGCCGGTGCCCAGCGCCGCGGCGACCTCGACGGCGCGGTGCAGGCCTACCTCGACGTGCTGGCGCTCGACCCCGAGCGCGAGGCCGCCGCCGATGCGCTGCGCCAGATCGAGCGCGAGCGCACGCGTCGCTCGGCCGTCGGCCGCTTCAGCGCGACGCCGGCGCCGCGCCGCGCCGACGCCGAACCGCCCGCCTCGGCGCAAGCCGGCGAAGCCGCGCGCACCGCCAACAGCCAGCGCGAACACGCGACGATGCTGGCGCGGCAAGGCGACATCGACGGCGCCATCCAGTTGCTGCGCGACAGCGCCGCCTTGCGCCACGACGCGGCGCAGCGCGCCTTGCTGGCCGACCTCTACGTGCAGAAAGCCGAGTCGCTGCGCCTGCGCCAGCCCGACCAGGCGCGCCAGGCGGTCAATGCCGCGCTGGCGCTGGACCGCCGCCATCCGGGCGCGCTGGCCCTGCAAAGCCAGCTCGGCCCGCGCGCCGGCGGCAACACACGTCCTTGACGGCGGCCTTGATGGCGGCCCTGAAGACGGCCGGCCGCGCGCCGGCCTACTTCACCTGCTGCAACCGGTTGCGGTCGGCAATCGCCTTGTCGCGCTCGGCCTTGGCGGCGGCGTTGTCGGGCTCGCGTGCGATCTGCCCGTCCAGCCGCTTGATGGTGTTCTCCAGCAGCCGGATCAGCCCGGCCACCTGGCTGAGCGCCTGCGCCCGCTTGAGCTTGGCGTTGGCGTGGCCGGGGTCGCGCTCGAGCACCTTGTCGAAAGCGGCGATGGCCTCGGCCGGCTTCTGCTGCGCCATCAGCGAGAGGCCGCGGCGGTATTCCTGGGCGATCACCGCGTCGGGTGCCGGCGGCCGCGGCTCGGGCCGCGCCGCCGGCGGCGGCGCCGGTGCGGGGGCCGGCGCAGGCGGTGGCGGCGCCGCCGGGGCGGGCGCCGGTGACGGCGGCGGCTGGCGGCCCGGCACCTTGATCAACTGCCCGCCCTGCAACTGGCGCGGCACCTTGATGTCGTTGTAGCGCGCCAGTGCGTAGAACAAGTGCACGTCGCGCAGGAAGCGGCCGGCGATGCGCGACAGGCTCTCGCCCGGCTCGACGCGGTAGACGAAGGACTCACGCCCCAACAGCTGCTGCGGGTCGGTCTGGATCTGCTTGAGCAGGCTTTGCGCCAGGCGGTTGCTTGGGTCGGTCTGCAGCGCGCGCTGGATCTCGGTCAGCGCCTGCTCTTCGTTGCCGACTTCCAGCAGATCGATCGCCGCGTTGGCCATGCGCTGCGCCTGCTGCGCGGCGGCCGGCGATGCCGGCGGCGGCTCCGGCGGCGGGGCTGGTGCGGGCTCGGGCGTTGCGGCCGGCGCCGACGCCGCGCCGCTGCCCGGCTTGGGTGCGGGCCCAGAGGTTGGCGTTTGGCCCGCCGGCGGCGTGGTGCAGGCCACCATCCAGCCGGCGCCGGCGGCGGCCATGCTCAACAGCGCCAGCCGCCGCAGTCTCGTCGTTCGATCCATGCTTGCCACCTGCTGCCGCAGGCACTCTTGTTGTGATGGCCCGGCGCCGGCCCAGGCAGCCGGCGCCGCGATCAGGCAAGCATTATCCGTGAGGCGCCGGCTGCCGGTTTACTGGCGCGGCATCGGGCAGGTGCTGAAGCCCAGCATGCTGTACAGCGGGCAGGTGCCCAGCGCCCCGGTGATGACCGGGACGATGCCGATCCAGCCCCAGGCGCCGATGTGGCCGGTGACGGCCAGGCCGATCAGCACCAGGCCGACGACGATGCGCAGGATGCGGTCGATGCCACCAACGTTTGACTTCATGCTTTGCTCCGGACGGACACGGCGGGATCGCCGCTGACAGGCAGTGTCGGCGCCGGCCGCCCGGCGGGTCTGTGACCTGGGTTACTTTGCGCGCCGGTCAGGCCGGCGGCTGCCCCGCGGCCACCTGGCGCAGTGCGGCGGCATCGAGGATCTGCACCCGTTCGCGCGCCAGCTGCACCCAGCCGGCCCGCTCGAAGCGCTTGAGCAGCCGGGTGACGATCTCGCGCACGGTGCCCAGTTCGTCGGCCAGCGATTGGTGCGTGCAGCGCAGCACCTCGCCATGCCCCAGCAGGGCATGGGCCAGGCGCTGGTCCAGGCGCTGGAAGGCCACCGCCTCGGCCAGCGCCATCAGGTCCGACAACCGGCCGGCGAAGACGCCGAACACGTAGCGCCGGAAGGCCTCGTGCGCCGACCAGCGCGCGAAGCCGGCCGGCGACAGCACCACCAGTTCGGTGGACTCGGCGGCCTCGCCATAGGCCGTCAGCGCTGTCTGGCCGAACAGGCAGGCGGTCGACACCACGCACAGCTCGCCGGCGCTCACGCGGTACAGCTCCAACCGGCGACCCTGCGGCGAGCCGCGGGCCACGCGCACGCTGCCGCTCAGCACCATCGGGAAGCCGCGGCAGGGCTGGCCTTCGTCGAACAGCAAGGCGCCGGCGGGCACACTCAGCGCCTGCGCCTCGCCGGCGAGGACATGTCTGCGCTCACTCTCGTCGATCGTCAACAGCGACGGGTACAGGGCCAGCAGCCGCTGGTCGATCGACTCAGCCATCGGCGTACCGCGTGGCGGCGGTCGCCGCTTCCAGCCGGGCCAGCCAGGCCATGGCCTGGGCGGGCGACGAGCCGCACATCTCGGCCTGCGGCCGCAGCGAGCGGCAGACCGCCGGCCGCTCGGGCCGCCCGAACAGCCGGCAGCGGCGCTGCGCGTCGAGCTGCGGGCAGGCCTCGCCGGCGGCCTTGGGCCTGGGCGCGGCGCCGCCGGGCTGCGGGATCGGCGTCGAGATCGACGGCGCGATGCAGCAGGCACCGCAGGCGGGCCGGCAGTCGAGCGGCGGCGGGGTGGACATGCGGCGATTATGGGCAGCCGCGAGCCGGGCTATGAAGCGCCGGGGTGCGCTCCTAAAATCCGCGCCTTTGCCTGCCCGTCGGGCACTTCTGCGCGCCATGCTGCACCCCGAGTCGTTCGACGTCATCGTCATCGGCGGCGGCCACGCCGGCACCGAGGCCGCGCTGGCCGCGGCCCGCATGGGCTGCCGCACGCTGCTGCTGACGCACAACATCGAGACCCTGGGCCAGATGAGCTGCAACCCGTCGATCGGCGGCATCGGCAAGGGCCACCTCGTCAAGGAGGTCGATGCGCTGGGGGGTGCGATGGCCGCCGCCACCGACGAAGCGGGCATCCAGTTCCGCATCCTCAACGGCTCCAAGGGCCCGGCCGTGCGCGCCACGCGGGCGCAGGCCGACCGGCTGCTGTACAAGGCCGCCATCCGCCGGCGGCTGGAGAACCAGCCCAACCTCTGGCTGTTCCAGCAGGCGGTGGACGACCTGCTGGTCGAGGGCGACCGCGTGGTCGGCGCCGTCACCCAGATCGGCCTGCGCTTTCGCGCGCGGGCGGTGGTGCTGACGGCCGGCACCTTCCTCGACGGCCGCATCCACGTCGGCCTGCAGAACCACGCCGCCGGGCGCGCCGGCGACCCGCCGGCGATCAGCCTGTCGGCGCGGCTGAAAGAGCTGAAGCTGCCGCAGGGCCGACTGAAGACCGGCACGCCGCCGCGGCTGGACGGCCGCTCGATCGACTTCTCGCGCCTGACCGAGCAGCCCGGCGACCGCGACCCGCTGCCGGTGTTCAGCTTCCTCGGCCGGCCCGAGCAGCACCCGCGGCAACGGCCCTGCTGGATCACGCACACCAACGAGCGCACCCACGCCATCATCCGCAGCGGCTTCGACCGCAGCCCGATGTTCACCGGCGTCATCGAAGGCGTGGGCCCGCGCTACTGCCCGAGCATCGAAGACAAGATCAACCGCTTCGCCGACAAGAGCAGCCACCAGATCTTCCTGGAGCCCGAGGGGCTGACGACGCACGAGTTCTATCCCAACGGCATCTCGACCTCGCTGCCGTTCGACGTGCAGATCGCCGCGGTGCGCTCGATGGCCGGGCTGGAGCAGGCGCACATCCTGCGGCCCGGCTACGCGATCGAGTACGACTACTTCGACCCGCGCGAGCTGCGGCCGAGCTTCGAGACGCGGGCGATCGGCGGCCTCTTCTTCGCCGGCCAGATCAACGGCACCACCGGCTACGAGGAAGCGGCTGCACAAGGCCTGTACGCCGGCGCCAACGCCGCGCTGCAGGCGCTGGGCCGCGAGCCCTGGCTGCCGGCGCGGCACCAGGCTTACCTGGGCGTACTGGTCGACGACCTGGTCAGCAAGGGCGTGACCGAGCCTTACCGCATGTTCACCAGCCGCGCCGAGTACCGGCTGCAGCTTCGCGAAGACAACGCCGACCTGCGGCTGACCGAAATCGGCCGCCGGCTCGGCCTGGTCGACGACGAGCGCTGGAGCGCCTTCAGCCGCAAGCGCGACCGCCTGGCCGCCGAGCTGCAACGGCTGCGCAGCACCTGGCTGCGGCCGCAGACGCTGCCCGCCGCCGATGCCGAGCGCGTCCTGGGCAAGGCGCTGGAGCACGAGTACAGCCTGGCCGAGCTGCTGCGGCGCCCGGGCATCGGCCACGACCAGGTGAGCGAGCTGCAAGCGCTGGCGCGGGCGGGGTCGGTTGAGCAGCCGGCTGTGGTTTCACGTGAAACCTTGCGGCGCGACTGGGGCCTGGCCGAGGCTGACGCGGTGATCGAACAGGCCGAAATCGCGCTGAAGTACGCCGGCTACATCGACAAGCAGAACGACGAGGTCGAACGCGCCGCGCACTACGAGCAACTGCCGCTGCCGGCGGAGCTGGACTATCAGCAGATCGCCGCCCTCTCCTTCGAGGTGCGGCAACAACTCAGCCGCCACCGCCCGGCCACGCTGGGCCAGGCGGCGCGCTTGTCGGGCATGACGCCGGCGGCGGTGTCGCTGCTGCTGGTGCACCTGAAGAAGGGCCGCTTCCGCGGCTTCGGCGACGCCGCGGCCAAGCCCGCTGCGCAAGATGCCGCTGCCTGACCGCGCCGCCGTGCTGGCGGCGGCCGCCACGCTTGGCCTGGCGCTCAGCGACGACCAGGCCGATCGCCTGCTGGCCTACCTGGCGCTGCTGCAGCGCTGGAACGCCACCTACAACCTGACCGCCATCCGCGACCCCGATGCGATGTGGTTGCAGCACGGGCTGGACTGCATGGCCGCCGTGCCCGCCGTCGGCACCTTGTCGAACGACGGCCGGCGCTTGCGCATCCTCGACGTCGGCAGCGGCGGCGGCCTGCCCGGCGTGGTATGGGCGCTGCTGCTGCCGCAGGCCGACGTGGTCTGCGTCGACGCGGTCGGCAAGAAGGCGGCCTTCATCCGCCAGGCGGCGGGCGCGCTGCGGCTGCCCAACCTGCAGGCGCGACACGCCCGGGTGGAAGATTTGAGCGAAGCGCCGTTCGACCTGGTCGCCTCACGCGCCTTCGCTTCGCTGGCCGACTTCACGCGGCTGACGCGCCGGCTGCTGTCCCCCGGCGGCCGCTGGCTGGCGATGAAGGGCAAGCCGCCGGCCGACGAACTGGCGGCGCTCGATCCCCAGGAACTGATGTTTCACGTGGAACCACTCGCGGTGCCGGGCTTGGCCGCGGAACGCTGCCTCGTCTGGCTGCAACCCGCCACCGTCGACAGCCCCAAACCCTGAAGCCAAAACTACACTAGCGGCTTCCTCCAAGGACGCCCTTTTCCATGTTCGGCATCTCCGACTACGGTGCCTTCTGCGCCGCCATCCTGCTGTTCCTGGCGCTGCCCGGGCCGGGCACCTTCGCGCTGCTGACCTCCACGGCCAAGGGCGGTTTTCGCGGCGGCGCCGCGGCCACACTGGGCGTGATCCTCGGCGACCAGGCGCTGCTGTGGCTGGCCGTGGCCGGCGTGGCGGCGCTGCTGGCCGCCCATCCGGCCTGGCTGCACGGCGTGCAGTACCTGGGCGCCGCCTACCTCGGCTGGATCGGCCTGCGGCTGCTGCTGGCCAAGCCCGGCGGCGCCAGCCCGATCCGCATCACCAGCGGCCACTACCTGCGCCAGGCGCTGCTGATCACGCTGCTCAACCCCAAGGCCATCGTCTTCTACATGGCCTTCTTCCCGCTGTTCATCAACCCGGCCACCCACCGCGGCCTGCCCACCTTCGTGGCGATGGCGGCCACCATCGCCGCCATCACGGCCGTCTACTGCCTGCTGCTGTGCGCCTTCGCGCAGGCGGTCAGCGCCCAGGTCAAGGCCCATCAGGGCCTGGCGCGCGCGCTGGAACGGCTGGCCGGCATCTTCCTGATCGGCTTCGGCATCCGGCTGGGCACGCAATGAGTGCCGCTGCCGCGCGCGACGCCCGCATCTTCTGCGTCGCCAACCAGAAAGGCGGCGTCGGCAAGACCACCACCACGGTCAACCTGGCGGCCGGCCTGGCCCAGGTGGGGCGGCGGGTGCTGGTGGTCGACCTCGACCCGCAAGGCAACGCGACGATGGGCTCGGGCATCGACAAGCGCACGCTCGACCTCAGCGTCTACGACGTGCTGCTGGGCAACTGCACGCTGGCCGAGGCGCGTCAGCCCAGCCCCAAGGGCGGCTACGACGTGCTGGGCGCCAACCGCGAGCTGGCCGGCGCCGAGGTCGAGCTGGTCGACCTGGAGCGGCGCGAACGCCGGCTGAAGGAAGCGCTGGCCGCCGTCGCCGACGGCTACGACTTCGTGCTGATCGACTGCCCGCCGTCGCTGAGCCTGCTCACGCTCAACGGCTTGTGCGCCGCGCACGGCGTGATCGTGCCGATGCAGTGCGAGTACTTCGCGCTGGAAGGACTGTCGGACCTGGTCAACACCATCCGCCAGGTGCACGCCAACCTGAACCCCGAGTTGCAGATCATCGGCCTGCTGCGCGTGATGTACGACCCGCGGGTGACGCTGCAGCAGCAGGTCAGCGAGCAGCTCAAGTCGCACTTCGGCGACAAGGTGTTCAACACCGTAATCCCGCGCAACGTGCGCCTGGCCGAGGCGCCCAGCTACGGCCAGCCGGGTGTGGTGTTCGACCCGGCGGCCAAGGGCGCCCAGGCCTTCATCGAGTTCGCCCGCGAGATGGTTGCGCGCCTGGGCCGGCCGGCCGGCGTGGCCGCCCCGGCATGACGACGGCAGCGCCCGGCCTGGACGAGGCCGCGCTGGCCGCCATCGAGGACGCGGCGCTCAACGCCAGCGCACCGCCGCAGCAGCTGTGGCTGGACGGCTGGCTGGTCCGGCTGAGCCCGGGCAAGGCCAAGCGGGCACGCAGCGTCAACGCGGTGGCAGCCGGCCGGCTGCCGCTGGGCGAGAAGCTGGCGCTGGCCGAGGCGCTGTACCGCGAAGCCGCGCTGCCGATGGTCGTGCGCATCACGCCGTTCTCGCAGCCCGCCGGGCTGGACGAGGCGCTCGCCGGCGCCGGCCTGCAGCGCTTCGACCCCACCCTGGTGCTGGCCGCCGAGCCGCCGCGCATGGCGCTCGACGCCGCCCTGCCGCCGGGCCTGCGGCTGGAGCGCACCGACGCGCCGACCTACGCCCAGGTGGTGGGCGAACTGCGGGGCTCGCCGCCGGCGCAGCGCCAGGCGCACGCGCAGCGCCTAGCGCTGTCGCCGGTGCCCTATCACGGCTGGCTGCTGCGCCAGGGCGACGAGTTGCTGGCTTGCGGCCAATCCGCCCGCCAGATCTGTTGGGTGGGCTTGTACGACGTCTTCACCGCGCCCGCCGCGCGCAACCGCGGCCTGGCCGGCGCGCTGTGCGCCGAACTGCTGCGCCGCGCCGCCGCCGATGGCGCCCGCATCGCCTACCTGCAGGTGGACGCCGCCAACGCACCGGCGCTGGCCGTCTACCGCCGCCTGGGCTTCCAGCACGGCTACGACTACCACTACCGCGCCGCCGACCCGGGGGCCTGCCTGTAGCTGCTCCGGGCAGGCCTACAGCCCCAGGCCCTCGTCGACGCCCAGGTGCACGTTCATCGACTGCACCGCGGCGCCGCTGGCGCCCTTGCCCAGGTTGTCCAGCCGCGACATCAGCAGCACCTGATGGTCGTTGCCGAAGACGAAGAGGTCGGCGTTGTTGCTGTCGTTGTTGGCCTGCACGTCGAAGAAGCCGCTTTCCAGCGTGGCCGGGTCGCGCAGCGGCTGCACGCGCACGAAGCGTTCGCCGGCGTAGCGCTCGGCCAGCGCCGCGTGCAGGCGTTCGGCCGTGGTGCCGGCCGGCAGTTGCGACAAGGCCAGCGGCACCGTCACCGCCAGCCCCTTGTAGTAGTTGGCCACCACCGGCAGGAAGATCGGGGCTTGCCGCAAGCCGGTGTGCGCCATCATCTCCGGCAGGTGCTTGTGCGCCAGCGCCAGCCCGTAAGGCCGCGGCGAAGTGAGTGCGGGCTCAAGCGGTTGGGCCTGGTATTGCTCGATCATCTTCTTGCCGCCGCCGGAGTATCCGGTGATCGAGGTGGCACTCAGCGGCAGCGTGGCCGGCACCAGGCCGGCATCCACCAGCGGCCGCAGCAGCAGGATGAAGGCGCTGGCGTGGCAGCCCGGGTTGGCGATGCGCTTGGCCTGCCGCAGCTTCTCGCGCTGGCCCGGCGCCAGTTCGGGCAGGCCGAAGGCCCAATCAGGGTGCGTGCGGAACGCCGTGCTGGCGTCGATCAGACAAGTGCGCGGGTTGCTCACCATCGCCGCCGCTTCGCGCGAGGCGGCGTCGGGCAGGCACAGAAAGGCCACGTCGGCGGCGTTCAGCAGCCGGGCGCGCTCGGCCGGATCCTTGCGCTTGGCGGCGTCGATGCGCAGCAACTCCACGTCACGGCGCCCGGCCAGCACTTCGTGGATGCGCAGGCCGGTCGTGCCCTCCTGCCCGTCGACATAAACCGTGTAGGCCATGGCCAAACCCCTCGCGCACAATGCGGCGCGCCTGGGCAAGCATAAAGCCGCGGCGTCGACATCACGTTGGACACCCCATGCAAGTTCGATCCGCACGGCTGCACGATCTGCCGGACCTGGACCGCATCGCGCTCGAAGCCAAGTCGCACTGGGGCTACGCACAAGAGCAACTCATTCGTTGGGAGTCCGACCTGCGAACGCGGCCGGAGACGATTGCCGCCTGGCCGACCAGCGTGGCCGAGATCGAAGGGCGCGTCGCGGGCTTTGCCCAGATCGACCCCACCGCCAGTCCGTGGGAGCTGGTCTCGCTTTGGGTCCAGCCCGGCCACATGCGCCAAGGCATCGGAGCGGCCTTGCTGCGCACCATGCAGGAGGTGGCGCAGCAGTCCGGCGTGCGGGAGATCCATATCGACTCGGACCCGAATGCGTTGGCGTTCTACATCGCCTGCGGCGCCTCGGTTGTCGGCTCGGTGGCTGCCCCCATCGAGGGCGAGCCGTCCAGGGTCAGGCCGCAACTGCGTCTGCCGACCAGCCGACCGGTCGGCCCGCCGGATGCGCTGCCGCAAGACAACCAGGCCGCCGCGCGCCGCTTGCCGCCACGATGAGCCTGAAGACGCCGCTGATCGACGCCGTCGTCCTGGGCCTGGCCGCGGCCGCCGGCGCCTGGGTCTTCAGCCGCTGGGACGGCGCATTGCGGTTGGTGCTGCTGCTGGCGCTGGCCGGTGCTTACGTGGCCTTGCGGCAGCCGCACCTGGGCGTCGCGGCGCTGGACCGGCTGCTGCTGGCTGCCCGCGCCTTCCACTGGCGGCACGAGCAAGGCCGCCACCATGCCTTCGGCGGCGTGACACTGCGCGTGGAAGACGACGGCCGCCACCAATGGGTGGGCGGCGCCGGCCTGCGCCGCGTGCTGGGCAGCCAGGATGCCGACGACGTGTTGGCCGCGCGCCATGCCGGCCGCTGGCGGCGCGACGACGAAGGCGAACTGCTGCTGCGCGTGGACGCGGTGGTCGAGGTGCTGACCCATGGCCCCGGCCGCATGGACCCGCGCACCGTGCGCCTGCGCCGCTACTTCGAGCGCGAGGTGCTGTTCCCGGCCGCCGAGCGCCGCCGGCGAAGACAGCAGCGGGGCTCATAGACAATCTCGGTCCATGGTCACCAAGAAAGCCAAAGGCCTGGGTCTGGGCCTCGAAGCCCTGCTCGGCCCCAAGGTCGCCGACGCGCCCGTCTCCGGCGACAGCGCTCCGGCCACCCTGCGCCTGGAGCTGCTGCAGCCCGGCCGCTACCAGCCGCGCACGCGCATGGACGAAGGCTCGCTGTACGAGCTGGCCGAGAGCATCAAGAGCCAGGGCGTGATGCAGCCCATTCTGGTGCGGCCGGTGGCCGCCGGGCGCTACGAGATCATCGCCGGCGAACGGCGCTTCCGCGCCGCCGGCCTGGCCGGCCTCAGCGAGGTGCCGGTGCTGGTGCGCCAGGTGGCCGACGAAGCGGCCGCGGTGATGGCGCTGATCGAGAACATCCAGCGCGAAGACCTCAACCCGCTGGAAGAAGCGCAAGGCCTGCAGCGCCTGATCGACGAGTTCAAGCTCACCCACGAACAGGCCGCGCAGGCGGTGGGCCGCTCGCGCAGCGCGGCCAGCAACCTGATCCGCCTGCTGCAGCTGTCGCCGCCGGTGCAGCAGATGCTGATGGCCGGCGACCTGGAAATGGGCCACGCGCGCGCGCTGCTGCCGCTGCCCGCCGCGCAGCAGGTGATGGCGGCGCAGACGGTGGTGGCGCGCAAGCTCAGCGTGCGCGAGGCCGAAAAGCTGGCCGCCGGCCAGGCCAACGGCCGCCAGGCGCCGCTGCTGCGCGTGCGCAAGGACAAGCCGCGCGACCTGCTGCGGCTGGAAGAACAACTGTCGGATCAGTTGACGGCGACGGTCGAAATCCGCGTCCGCGGCAAGGGCAAGCAGGGCCAGCGCGGCGAGGTGGCCATCGCCTTCGGCTCGCTGGACGAGTTGAACGGCCTGCTGTCCAAGCTGGGCCTGCCCGCGCAGTAAGCCCGGCGCCAGCCAGGCACGACGCGGCGCGGCGCGGCGCGGCGCGGCGGCAGACCGCGCGTTTGGCACGTCAGTTGGCACGTCAGCGCGCACGGCACTTGGCGCGTTGTGGATCGATGAAGCGCCGCCCTCGGCAAGCGGCACATGTCTTGCATAGTCGACATCAGCCGCCAGATCGAGAAACAGAACCGCAATGGTCGTTCTCTTTCCTGCACTGGCAGGCGCAGAATGAACCATCCTGAGATCGCGTCGTCACAGCCGGTGACACGCTGACCGGAAAGCTCTGATGGAGCCTGGGCCTCGTACGGCCGGGACTTCATCAGAACTTCCCAGGCCCGGCCGCAGCCATCCCGCTTCGGCCGCGCCTTCCCTCACCAGGAGGTCCGCATGGACGTGATGAGCAGTCTCAAGGCCCGCTACGAGCGGCTGCGAGAAGAAGAGATGTCCCTCGAGGACTATCTCGCCGAGTGCAAGCGCAACCCGCTGGCCTATGCCACCGCCGCCGAGCGCATGCTCAAGGCGATCGGCGAGCCGACCACGATCGACACGCGCAACGATCCCCGGCTGTCGCGCCTGTTCGCCAACAAGGTCATCAAGACCTACCCCGCGTTCGCCGAGTTCTTCGGCATGGAAGACGCCATCGAGCAGGTGGTGTCGTACTTCCGCCATGCGGCGCAGGGGCTGGAAGAGAAAAAGCAGATCCTCTACCTGCTGGGCCCGGTGGGCGGCGGCAAGAGCTCGATCGCCGAGCGGCTGAAGCAGTTGATGGAGCAGGTGCCCTTCTACGCGTTGAAAGGCTCGCCGGTGAACGAGTCGCCGCTGGGCCTGTTCGACGCCACCGAAGACGGCGCCCTGCTGGAACAGCAGTACGGCATTCCGCGCCGCTACCTCAACCGCATCCTGAGCCCCTGGGCCGTCAAGCGGCTGGAAGAGTTCGGCGGCGACATCCGGCAGTTCAAGGTGGTCAAGCGCTACCCGTCGATCCTGCGGCAGATCGGCATCAGCAAGACCGAGCCGGGCGACGAGAACAACCAGGACATCAGCTCGCTGGTCGGCAAGGTCGACATCCGCAAGCTGGAGACCTATGCGCAGGACGACCCCGACGCCTACAGCTACAGCGGCGGCCTGTGCCTGGCCAACCAGGGCCTGCTGGAGTTCGTGGAGATGTTCAAGGCGCCGATCAAGGTGCTGCACCCGCTGCTCACGGCCACGCAGGAAGGCAACTTCAAGGGCACCGAAGGCTTCGGCGCCATCCCCTTCGACGGCGTGATCCTCGCGCACAGCAATGAAAGCGAGTGGAAGGCCTTCCGCAACAACAAGAACAACGAGGCCTTCCTCGACCGCATCTACATCGTCAAGGTGCCGTACTGCCTGCGCGTCTCGGAAGAGATCAAGATCTACGACAAGCTGCTGAAGAACAGCAGCCTCGCGCAGGCCACCTGCGCGCCGGGCACGCTGAAGATGATGAGCCAGTTCGCCATCCTCACGCGCGTGAAGGAGCCCGAGAACAGCAGCCTGTTCAGCAAGATGCTGGTCTACGACGGCGAGAACCTCAAGGACACCGACCCGCGCGCCAAGAGCTACCAGGAATACCGCGACTATGCCGGCGTCGACGAAGGCATGACCGGCATCAGCACGCGCTTTGCCTACAAGATCATCTCCAAGGTCTTCAACTTCGACAGCACCGAGGTCGCCGCCAACCCCGTGCACCTGATGTACGTGCTGGAGCAGCAGATCGAGCGCGAGCAGTTCCCGCCCGAGGTGGAGCAGAAGTACCTCGCCTTCATCAAGGAGCACCTGGCCACGCGCTATGCCGAGTTCATCGGCAAGGAGATCCAGACCGCTTACCTGGAAAGTTATTCCGAGTACGGCCAGAACATCTTCGACCGCTACGTGACCTACGCCGACTACTGGATCCAGGACCACGAGTACCGCGACACCGACACCGGCGAGGTGTTCGACCGCGCCAGCCTGAACGCCGAGCTGGAGAAGATCGAGAAGCCCGCGGGCATCGCCAATCCCAAGGACTTCCGCAACGAGATCGTCAACTTCGTGCTGCGCGCGCGTGCCAACAACCAGGGCAAGAACCCGGTGTGGACCAGCTACGAGAAGCTGCGCGCGGTGATCGAGAAGAAGATGTTCTCCAACACCGAGGAACTGCTGCCGGTGATCAGCTTCAACGCCAAGGCCAGCGCCGACGAGGCGAAGAAGCACGAGGACTTCGTCACCCGCATGGTCGCCAAGGGCTACACGCCCAAGCAGGTGCGGCTGCTGTGCGAGTGGTACCTGCGGGTGAGGAAGAGCAGCTAAAAGGGGCCGCGCATGCTGCAGTCCATCATCGATCGGCGGCTGGCGGGCAAAAACAAGTCCATCGGCAACCGTGAGCGTTTCCTGCGCCGCTACAAGGACCAGGTGCGCGAGGCGGTCAAGCGCGCGATCGACGGCCGCGGCATCCGCGACATCGAGCGCGGCGAGGACATCCACATCCCCAAGCGCGACATCAGCGAGCCCGTCTTCGGCCACGGCCAGGGCGGCGTGCGCGAGGTGGTGCACCCGGGCAACAAGGACTACGTGCGCGGCGACCGCATCGAGCGGCCCAAAGGCGGCCAGGGCGGCGGCAGCGGCTCGGGCCAGGCCAGCGATTCCGGCGAAGGCGAGGACGACTTCGTCTTCACGCTGTCGAAGGAAGAGTTCATGCAGGTCTTCTTCGAAGACCTGGCGCTGCCGCACCTGATCCGCACCCAGCTTGCCGAGGTGCCCGAGTGGAAGAGCCAGCGCGCCGGCTACTCCAGCGACGGCACGCCCAACAACCTGCACGTGGTGCGCAGCATGCGCGGCGCCATCGGCCGGCGCATCGCGATCGGCGCCGGCAGCCGGCGCGAGCTGCGCGAGATGCAGGACCGGCTGGCCGAGCTGAAGACGGCCTGCAAGCCCGGCGACGCCGCCGCCGAACGCGCGATCAAGGCGCTGGAAGCGGAGATCGAGCAGTTGCGCGCGCGGCTCGAACGCATTCCCTATCTCGACCCGATCGACCTGCGCTACCGCAGCCGCATCCGCGTGCCGGTGCCCACCAGCAAGGCGGTGATGTTCTGCCTGATGGACGTCTCGGGCTCGATGGACGAAGGGCGCAAGGAGTTGTCCAAGCGCTTCTTCATCCTGCTGTACCTGTTCCTGACGCGGCACTACGAGAAGATCGAGCTCGTCTTCATCCGCCACCACACGCAGGCGCAGGAGGTCACCGAAGACGAGTTCTTCCACGCCCGCGAGACCGGCGGCACCGTCGTCAGCTCGGCGCTGGTGCTGATGGAAGAGATCATCCGCGCGCGCTACAGCCCGTCGGAATGGAACATCTACGGCGCGCAGGCCAGCGACGGCGACAACTGGCACCACGACAGCGGCCGCTGCCGCGAGTTGCTCAACGACAAGATCCTGCCGCTGTGCCGCTACTACGCCTACGTGCAGGTGGCCGAGGAAGAGCAGAACCTGTGGGAGGAGTACACCCAGCTGCTGGAGGTCAACCGCCACTTCGCGATGCGCAAGGCCACCAGCGCCGACCAGATCTACCCGGTGTTCCGCGAGCTGTTCAAGAAGGAAGGGGCGAAGGCAGCATGAGAGCTTCATCGGTTGCACGCACCCTGCTCACCGAACCGATCGCGCTGGACCAGCGTCCCGGCGAGCCGCTGCCCGGGCCCAGCGACTGGTCGTTCGAGCTGATCGAGGACTACCACCGCATCATCAGGGCCACCGCCGCGCGCTTCGGACTCGACACCTATCCCAACCAGCTGGAGATCATCACCGCCGAGCAGATGATGGACGCCTACGCCAGCGTGGGCATGCCGGTGAACTACCGCCACTGGAGCTACGGCAAGGAGTTCATCGCCACCGAGAAGAACTACAAGCGCGGCCACATGGGCCTGGCCTACGAGATCGTCATCAACGCCAACCCCTGCATCAGCTACCTGATGGAAGAGAACACGATGGCGATGCAGGCGCTGGTGATCGCGCACGCCGCCTACGGCCACAACAGCTTCTTCAAGGGCAACTACCTGTTCCGCATGTGGACCGATGCGGCGTCGATCATCGACTACCTCGTCTACGCCAAGGACTACGTGGTGAAGTGCGAGGAGAAGCACGGCCTCGACGCGGTGGAGACCTTCCTCGACAGCTGCCACGCGCTGGCCAACCACGGCGTGGACCGCTACCGCCGCCCCAGCCGCAAGACGCTGGCGCAGGAACTCTCGGCGCGCCAGGAGCGCGAGGCCTATGCGCAGCAGCAGGTCAACGACCTCTGGCGCACGCTGCCGCGGCGCGCCGACAAGGCCGAGGAAGAGAAGGAAAGCAAGCGCTTCCCCGAAGAGCCGCAGGAAAACCTGCTGTACTTCATCGAGAAGAACGCGCCGCTGCTGGAGCCCTGGCAGCGCGAGATCGTGCGCATCGTGCGCAAGGTGGCGCAGTACTTCTACCCGCAGCGCCAGACGCAGGTGATGAACGAAGGCTGGGCCACCTTCTGGCACCACAAGCTGCTCAACCAGATGTACGACGACGGCTTCCTGACCGACGGCGTGATGATCGAGTGGCTGAAGTCGCACACCAACGTCGTCTACCAGCCCAAGGTGACCGACCGCGGCTACAGCGGCATCAACCCCTATGCGCTGGGCTTCGCGATGTACACCGACATCAAGCGCATCTGCGAAGCGCCGACGCCCGAAGACCGCGAGTGGTTCCCCGACATCGCAGGCGCGCCCTGGCTGCCGACGCTGGACCACGCGATGCGCAACTTCAAGGACGAGAGCTTCGTCGGCCAGTACCTCAGCCCCAAGCTGATGCGCGACCTGCGGCTCTTCGCGATCCGCGACGACGAGCAGGAGAAGGAGCTCGAAGTCGCCGCGATCCACGACGACGCCGGCTACCGCCGCGTGCGCGAATCGCTGTCGCGCCAGTACGACCTGGGCTCGCGCGAGCCCAACATCCAGGTCTGGAACGTCAACCTGCGCGGCGACCGTTCACTCACGCTGCGCCATTTCCAGCACAACGACCGCCCGCTGCACGAAACGGCGCAGGAGGTGCTCAAGCACGTGGCGCGGCTGTGGGGCTTCGGCGTGCACCTGGAAAGCGCCAACGCCAAGGGCGAGATCACCAAGCGCTGGACGGTGCCCGGGCCCAATTGAGGCGAGGCGAGGCCGCGCGCTGCAAGCGGCCGAAGGCGCTTCGGGGGTGGGCCTAGATCGCCAGCACCTTGCCCGGGTTCATGATGTTCTTCGGGTCCAGCGCGCGCTTGATGGTCTTCATCATCGCGACCGCGCCCTCGCCCGTCTCGTCGACCAGGTAGCCGATCTTGTGCAGGCCGATGCCGTGCTCGCCGGTGCAGGTGCCTTCCAGCCGCTGCGCGCGCTGCACCATCTTGACGTTGAGCGCTTCCACCCGCGCCGCCTCGTCGGCGTCATTGGGATCCAGCAAATAACTCAGGTGGAAGTTGCCGTCGCCGACGTGGCCCACCACCCAGTAGGGGATGCCGGCCGCTTCCGAATCGGCCACCGATTCGTTGATGCATTCGGCCAGCCGCGAGATGGGCACGCAGGCGTCGCCCGCCTGGCAGCGGCAGCCGGGGCGCGTCTGCAGCGCGGCGAAGTAGGCCTTGTGCCGCGCCGTCCACAGCTTGGTGCGCTCTTCGGGCGTGGTGGCCCATTGAAAGTCGGTGCCGCCGAATTCGCGCGCGATGTCCTGCACCGTTTGCGCCTGCTCCTGCACGCCGGCCTCGCTGCCATGGAACTCCATCAGCAGCATCGGGCTTTCCTGCAGGCTCAGGTTCGAATGCTTGTTGACGGCGCGCACGGCGTTGGCGTCCAGCAGCTCGCAGCGCGCGATCGGCACGCCCATCTGGATCACCGCGATCGTCGTGCGCACCGCGGCGTCGACGCTCGGAAACTGGCAGATCGCCGCGCTCACGGCCTCGGGCAGCGGGTAGAGCTTGACGGTGATCTCGGTCATCACGCCCAGCGTGCCTTCGCTGCCGACGAACAAGCGCGTCAGGTCGTAGCCGGCCGAACTCTTCTTGGCGCGCGTGCCGGTGTGGATGACCTCGCCGGCGGCCGTCACCACGGTCAACGCCAGCACGTTCTCGCGCATCGTGCCGTAGCGCACGGCGTTGGTGCCGCTGGCCCGGGTGGCGGCCATGCCGCCGATGGAGGCATTGGCGCCGGGGTCGATCGGGAAGAACAGGCCCGAGTCGCGGATCTCGCGGTTGAGCTGTTCGCGCGTGACGCCGGCCTGCACGGTGGCCGTCAAGTCCTCGGGGTGCACGCGCACGACGCGGTCCATGCGGCCGAGGTCGATGCTGACGCCGCCCTGCACCGCCAGCAGATGGCCTTCCAGCGAGCTGCCCACGCCGAAGGGAATCACCGGCACCGCATGCTGGTCGGCCAGCTTGACGACGGCGGCCACGTCTTCGGTGCTTTCGCAGAACACCACCACCTCGGGCGGCGTCACCGGATAGGGCGATTCGTCGCGGCCATGCTGCTCGCGCACCGCGGCCGCCGTGGAGCAGCGCTCGCCGAAGCGCGCGCGCAGCGCCTCCAGCATCGCCGCCGGCACCGGGCGCACCTGTTGCAGCAGTTCGGTCGGCAGCGGAGCGTTCATCGCGGGTCTCCCAGGGCACGGACGGGGTCGCCATTCTAGGAGCCGGCCTGCGGCCGTGCCTGCGTCCGTGCATGCGTTCGTGCGCACAGCCGCTGCTAGCATCGGCCCCGACATGGCCAACCGACTTTCGCAGATCGCCACCCGCACCGGCGACGACGGCAGCACCGGCCTCGGCGACGGCAGCCGGGTGCCCAAGAGCCATTTGCGCATCGCCGCGATGGGCGATGTCGACGAGCTGAACTCCAGCCTCGGCGTGCTGCTGGCCGAGCCGCTGCCCGCCGACGTGCGCGAGCTGCTGGTGGTGATCCAGCACGAGCTGTTCAACCTGGGCGGCGAGCTGTCGATCCCCGGCTACGAGCTGCTGAAGGCCGACGCCGTGCTGCGCCTGGACGAAGCGCTGGCGCACTACAACGCCGCGTTGCCGCGCTTGAAGGAGTTCATCCTGCCGGCCGGCACCCGCAGTGCGGCGCTGGCCCACGTGAGCCGCACGATCGCGCGCCGCGCCGAGCGCGCGTTGGTGCTGTTGGCGGCGCAGGTCCAGGTCAACGCAGCGCCCCGCCAGTACCTGAACCGCCTGTCGGACCTGATGTTCGTGCTGGCCCGCGTGCTCAACCGCGCCAACCTCGACGGCCTGGGCGGCGACGACGTGTATTGGCATTCCGAGCGACTGGCGCGCGACGCCGACGCGCCGTAGCCGCGGCGGCCGCGCCGCTCCGTACGGTTCAGTACGTCAGCGTGCGGCCGCCCACGTCGACCCGCACCACCGCCTGCCCCAGCGCCACCACCACGGCGCGCGCGAAGGCCTCGCGGAACTCGGCATCGTCCCGGAAGCGCGCCGGCCCCGCGGCATCGGCCAGCGCCAGCACCTTTTCGGCCGTCAGCACCTTGCCGCTGGCGCGCAGCGGCTCGCAGTCGTTGGCCACGTATTGCTGGTCCAGCCAGCGGCGCGCCTCGTCGGCCGCCAGGCCGGCGGCGCCGTGCACCGGAATCTCGAACTCGGTGCGCGCATCGAAGCTCACGAACACGTCCTGTCGCATCGCCAACCACCTCCGTAGCCGGGCAGCATAACGGCGCCCGGCAGCGGCGGCTTGCGTCAGGCCAGATGCCGGCGCCGCGCCTTCACGGCGGCCGACAGGATGTGCAGCACCTCCACCGAATCGTCCCAGCCGATGCAGGCGTCGGTGATGCTCTTGCCGTACTCCAGCGCCGCCGGGTCGTCCTTGCCGGGGGTGAACTTCTGCGCGCCGGCGTGCAAATGGCTTTCCACCATCACGCCGAACAGGCAGCGGTTGCCGGCCGCCATCTGCGCGCCGACGTCGCGCATCACGTCGATCTGGCGCTGGTGCTGCTTGCTGCTGTTGGCGTGGCTGGCGTCGATCATCAGCCGGCACGGCAGCTTGGCCGCTTCCAGGTCGCGGCAGGCCGCGGCCACGCTTTCGGCGTCGTAGTTCGGCGCCTTGCCGCCGCGCAGGATGACGTGGCAATCCTTGTTGCCCTTGGTCTCGACGATGGCGACCTGGCCGTTCTTGTGCACCGACAGAAAGTGGTGCGGCCGCGCTGCGGCCTGGATGGCGTCGCAGGCGATCTTCAAATTGCCGTCGGTGCCGTTCTTGAAGCCCACCGGTGCGGAAAGGCCGCTGGCCAGCTCGCGGTGCACCTGGCTCTCGGTGGTGCGCGCGCCGATCGCACCCCAGCTGATCAGGTCGCCGATGTACTGCGGGCTGATCACGTCGAGGAACTCGCTGCCCGCCGGCATGCCCAGGCGGTTGATGTCCACCAGCAACTGGCGCGCGATGCGCAGGCCTTCGTGGATGCGGTAGCTTTCGTCGAGGTAGGGGTCGTTGATCAGCCCTTTCCAGCCCACCGTGGTGCGCGGCTTCTCGAAGTACACGCGCATCACCACTTCCAGCTCGCCGGCGTGGCGCTCGCGCTCGGCCTTCAGCCGGCGCGCGTACTCCAGCGCCGCGGCCGGGTCGTGGATCGAGCAGGGCCCGATGATCACCAGCAGCCGGTCGTCGTCGCCGGCCATGATGCGGCGCACGTTGTTGCGCGTGGCGCCCACCAGCGTCTCCACCGGCGTCTCGGCAATCGGGAAGAAGCGGATCAGGTGTTCCGGCGGCGGCAAGGGCGTGATGTCCTTGATGCGCTGGTCGTCGGTCTCGCTGGTCTTCTCCGACAGCGCGAAGCGGGCTTCGCGGGTCAGCGTGCTGCCGGGCGTGGCTTGGGGGCTCATCGGTTGCTTTCGGTGGGGTTGATGCGAAAAGGGGCAAAAGGGGCGCCGGAAAAACAAAAACCGCCGGGGCTGCCGGCGGTTTCTGGGGGGTGCGCTGCTTGCTCGTCTGCTCTTGCGTGCGCTCAGGCCTCTCCAGCCGCCGGTGGGGGCGAGAACCAAAAGTACGCAAAGTAGAAGGCGGCGCAACGCATGGGGCGCGACTGTAGCACGGTGGCCGCGCCGCCGTTTCAGACCAGCCGGCTGTCCGCCAGCGCGCGCAGCGGCTTGCGCAGCTTGGCGTAGGAGCCGCCCAGCGTGCAGACGAACAGGTGCAGCGGCCACTCGATGGCCGCCAGCCGGCCGACCACCTGCCGCTCGCGGCTGAGCAGCCGGCCCCACCAAGTCAGCGTCACGCCCAGCACGTAGCTGCGCGCGGCCGTGTCCGACGGCAGCACGCGCCGCGCAAGGTAGACGCGGGCGACGTGGCGCAGCGCCGGGCCGTTCAAGCGCAGGCGCACGGCCTCGCACGTGGCTTCGTCGGCAGCCACCAGCGCGTGGCGCACGTCGAGCTCGTGCAGCTCGCGCGCGCGCTGCTGCTCCCAGGCGTCGCGCGCGCGCCAGCGCTCGGCCACGCGCTCGGCATCGGCCTGGCGCTGCTGCTTGACCCACCAGGCATGCAAGCGGTCGCAGGCCGGCTTGATGAAGTCGGCATCCAGCGCCATCGCGCGCTCGAGCAGCGCAACGCCGCCTTCGTCGTCGTGATACAGGCGCTCGGCGCCCTCGAAGAACAGCGCCGCGGCGTGGTCGGGCTGCGCGGCGTTGAAGGCCGCCCAGGCCTCGCGCTGGTCGACCTCGACCTCCAGCGCCGTCTGCAGGCGCAGCCGCTCGAAGCGTTGCTCGCCGTCCAGCGCCGGCAGCGCGCGCAGCGCGGCCAAGCGCTCGCGGTCGTTGCGGATCTGCGCGTGGCGCTCGGCCCAGCCGGCGGCCACGCGCTCGGCCCAGGCCGACTCGAAGCGCCGGCGCAGTTCGGGCAGCACCGGCGCCAGCCAGGCCTCGGCCGCGCTCGGCCCTTCGGCGGGCGGCGGCAGCGCTTGCGGATCGGCCGCCGCGCCGGCCGCCGCGGCCAGCGCGGCCAGCCGCAGGCGCAGCACCGGGTGGGTGTCGGCCACGTCGCCTTCGCGGTCCAGCGCATCGGCCAGCCAGCGCTGGGCGTCGCCGGCCTCGGCCGGGCGCACCGCCTGCTCGGCCCAGCGCCGGCCCAGGTCGGCCGGCGGCTGCGCGTCGTCGCCCACGCGCTCGAAAGCGCGGCCGACGAAGCGCTGGTACTGCGGCGCCACCAGGTTGACGCGCTTGAGCGCACGGCTGGCCGCCGCCGCGCCCACCAGGTCGGCGCTGGCGGCGTCGGCCTCGTATTCGTTGGCGCGCGCCAGCACGAAGGTGTAGGCGTTGAAGTAAGGCGCGTACCAGCGCACCAGCGGCCGCACCAGCGCCGCCAGCCAGCCCTGCATCTGCCCGCTGAAGCCCTGGATCGTTCCCCAGCTGTGACGCAGCCGGTAGATCCACGCGCCGAAGCGCCCGTGCGAGCCGGCGAGGTGCCCGTACTCGTGCGCCACCACGGCCAGCGCCTCGTCGGGCGGCAAGCTCTCCAGCAGCGGCAGGCCCAGCAGCAGGTGGTTGCGCGCAAAGCCCACCAGCCCGAACGCCGGCCGCTGCACCACCGCGGCATTGACCTCGTCGATCACCAGCACGCGGTGCACGGGCGGCCCTTTCAGGCGCCGGCGCATGTCGTCCAGCGCGGCGAACAGCGCCGGCGCCTGGGCGCGCGCGAGCGGCTCGCCGGCCGGCGGCGGCACGCGCACGAACAAGGCCTGCACGCCATGCTTGACGAGGTAGAACATCGGCACCGCGATCACCAGCAGCAGCTTGCCCAGCTTCAGCAGCAGCAGCAGCGCGGCGCCGCCGCTCAACACCACCGCGGCCGTCAGCGCGACCAGCAGCAAGATGCCCAGCCCCACCGTGCCCAGCAGCAGCGCCAGGATGCCGAAGCCCAGCAGCGCCAACGCCGCCACCTTCAGCTTGTAGGCGCGCGGCGCCGCGGCGCTGTCGGCCTCCAGCCGGGCCACCATGGCCTGGAAACGGTCGCTGTCCATCGCCGCCGCGTCGGTTCAGATCGCGCGCGCGTCGAAGCCGGCCTGCGCGAGATGGCGCACCACGTCGTGGCCATGCTCGCGGTTGCGCGTCTGCAGCACCAGCTCGACCTCGACGTTCTGCGCCGACAGCGACGAGAACGCGCGCTGGTGGTGCACCTCGTCGATGTTGGCGCCGGCGGCGGCCACCAGCGCGGTGATGCGGGCCAGCACGCCCGGCGTGTCGGGCGCGGCGACGCGAATGCGCGCCAGCCGACCGGCGCGCACCATGCCGCGCTCGATGATCGAGGCCAGCCGCAGCGGGTCGATGTTGCCGCCGCTCAGCACCAGGCCGACGCAGCGGCCGGCGAAGCGCTCGCGGTGGCGCAGCAGCGCCGCCAGGCCGGCGGCGCCGGCGCCTTCGACCACCGTCTTCTCGATCTCCAGCAGCATCAGCACCGCCTGCTCGAGGTCGCCTTCGTCGACCAGCACGAGGTCGTGCACGCGCTCGGCGATCAGCGCGCGCGTCAGCTCGCCCGGCTGGCCGACCGCGATGCCCTCGGCCAGCGTGCTGTCGCCCGGCGCATGGCGGGTGCCCTTGATGGCGTCGAACATCGCCGCATAGCGCTCGGCCTGCACGCCGATGACCTGCAGCGCCGGCCGCAGCGCGCGCGCCGCGGTCGCAATGCCGCTGGCCAGCCCGCCGCCGCCCACCGACACCAGCAGCGTGTCGAGCGCCGGCTGCGCCTGCAGCATCTCCAGCCCCACCGTGCCCTGGCCGGCGATGATCAGCGGGTCGTCGAAGGGGTGCACGAAGCTCAGGCCCTGCGCGGCCGCGAGCCGCAGCGCGTGCTCGCGCGCGGCGTCGAAGCTGTCGCCGTGCAGCACCACCTCGGCACCGAAGCCGAGCGTGCGCTCGACCTTCACGGTGGGCGTGAACTGCGGCATCACGATCACCGCGCGCAGGCCCAGGCGCTGCGCATGGTGGGCCACGCCTTGCGCGTGGTTGCCGGCGGAGGCGGCGATCACGCCGCGCAACTCGGCGCGGCCGGCGTCGCGCTCGGCCACCAGCGCCAGCAGCTTGTTGAGCGCGCCGCGCTCCTTGAACGAAGCGGTGAACTGCAGGTTCTCGAACTTCAGGAAGACGCGCGCGCCGGTCAGCTCGGACAGCGTGCGCGATTCCAGGCAGGGCGTGTCCAGCACCTGGCCTTGCAGGCGCGCCGCCGCCGCCTCGATGTCGGCCAGGCTAACGTCTGAAGCAGGCGTCAAGCGGTGCCCCCGACCGTCAGCCGGTCGATGCGCAGCGTGGGCTGGCCCACGCCCACCGGCACGCTCTGCCCGTCCTTGCCGCAGACGCCGACGCCGGTGTCGAGCTTCATGTCGTTGCCGATCAGGCTGACGCGCGTCAGCGCCTCGGGGCCGTTGCCGATGATGGTCGCGCCCTTCACCGGGTACTGGATGCGGCCCTTCTCCACCCAGAAGGCCTCGCTCGCCGAGAACACGAACTTGCCGCTGGTGATGTCGACCTGGCCGCCGCCGAAGTTGGTGGCGTACAGGCCGCGGTCGATGCTGGCGACGATCTCGGCCGGGTCCTTGTCGCCGCTGAGCATGTAGGTGTTGGTCATGCGCGGCATCGGCACGTGGGCGTAGCTCTCGCGGCGGCCGTTGCCGGTGGGCTTGACGCCCATCAGCCGCGCGTTCAGGCTGTCCTGGATGTAGCCGCGCAGGATGCCGTCCTCGATCAGCACGCTGCGCTGCGTGGCGCAGCCTTCGTCGTCGACGTTGAGCGAGCCGCGGCGGTCGGCCAGCGTGCCGTCGTCGAGCACCGTCACGCCCTTGGCGGCCACGCGCTCGCCGATGCGGCCGGCGAAGGTGCTGCTGCCGCGGCGGTTGAAGTCGCCCTCCAGCCCGTGGCCCACCGCCTCGTGCAGCAGCACGCCGGGCCAGCCCGGGCCCAGCACCACGGTCATCTCGCCGGCCGGCGCGGGGCGGCTGTCGAGGTTGGTCAGCGCGGCGTTGACGGCCTGCTCGACATAACTCTCGATCACCGCGTCCGTGAAGTAGCCCAGCCCGAAGCGCCCGCCGCCGCCGCCCGAGCCCACCTCGCGGCGGCCGCCCTGCTCGGCGATCACGGTCACGCTCAGGCGCACCAGCGGCCTCACGTCGGCGGCGCGGGTGCCGTCGGCGCGCGCCACCAGCACCACGTCGTACTCGGCGGCCAGCCCGGCCATCACCTGGGCGATGCGCGGGTCCTTGGCGCGCGCCAGGCGCTCCACCTTCTCCAGCAGCGCCACCTTCTGCGTGCTGTCCAGCGTGGCGATGGGGTCCAGCGGCGCGTACAGCACGCGGCTGGCCGCCACCTTGGGCGCGCGCGCCAGCTTGACGCGCCGCTCCTGCCCGGCCGCGGCAATGGTGCGCACGGTGCGCGCCGCGTCCATCAGGCTGGCCACCGACAAGTCGTCGCTGTAGGCGAACGCCGTGCGCTCGCCGGCCACCGCGCGCACGCCCACGCCCTGGTCGATGCTGAAGCTGCCGCTCTTGACGATGCCTTCTTCCAGGCTCCAGCCTTCGTGGCGCGTGGTCTCGAAGTAGAGGTCGGCGTCGTCGACGCGGTGCTCACGGATGGTCGCCAGCGCGCGCGACAGCGCCGCGTCGTCCAGCCCGAAGGGTTCGAGCATCAGCGCCTGCGCGATGGCCAGGCGTTCGAGGGTGGGTTCGCGGCTGATCATGGCGGCCTTTGGCGTGGACTCGACGAGCGGGGCGCAAATTGTAGGGAGCGGGGTGCCGGGCTTCAGTCTTCGGCGGCGATGTCCCTGCCCTCGCCGCGCCGCTGCAGCGCCCGCTGGTACAAGGCCTTGCGCGGCGCGCCGCTGATTTCGGCGGCCAGCACCACGGCCTGCTTGAGCGGCAGCTCGCGCTGCAGCACGGCCAGGCAATGTTCGGCGGCCGCCGGCAATGCATCGCCCGCCGCCGCCGGCGCCGGCGGCGCGGCGTGCAGCACCAGCACGAACTCGCCGCGCTCGCGGTGGGCATCGGCGGCCAGCCAGGCCGGGGCATCGGCGGCCGCCAGCGTGGCCACCGCTTCGAACTGCTTGGTCAGCTCGCGGGCGACGGTCAAACGGCGCTGCGGCGCGGCCGCCGCCAGGTCTTGCAGCAGGCCGCGGACGCGGTGCGGCGCCTCGAACAGGATCTGCGTGCGCGCATCGCCGCAAGCCGCCTGCAGCGCCGCCTGGCGCTCGGCGCCCTTGGCCGGCAGAAAGCCCTGGAAGACGAAGGCGCCGCCGGCGGCGTCGCCCACGTCACCGGCCACGCTCAAGGCCGCCAACGCGCTGCTGGGCCCGGGGATCGGCACCACCGCGAAACCGGCGGCCACCGCCGCGGCGACCAGTCGCGCGCCGGGGTCGGACACGCCCGGCGTGCCGGCATCGCTGACGAAGGCCACCGCGTCGCCGGCGGCCAGGCGCTGGCAGACGCGCTCGGCCGCCTCGTTCTCGTTGTGCGCGTGCACGGCCAGCAGCGGCTTCGGCGCCACGCCGTAGTGCGCCAGGAGCTGGGCGGTGACCCGCGTATCCTCGCAAGCCACGCAGTCGGCGCGCTGCAGCAGGTGCAGCGCGCGCAGCGTGATGTCGGCGCGGTTGCCGATCGGCGTGGCCACCAGGTACAGCGTGGCGCCGGGATGGCGTTGATGGCCGGCGGCGGCGGCCGCGGCGCTGCGCAGCAGGGAGGCATCGATGACGCTCATGAGGGCCAAGGCGGACGCCCCGTCGGGCAGGCAGATGGGCAGCAAGCAGCGCGGCGACGCGGCCGAGGCACAAGCCCTGGCCCATCTCCAAGAGCGCGGCCTGCGCCTGGTGGAGCGCAATTATCGAGTGGCGCGCGGGCCCTCGGCGCGCGGCGGCGAGATCGACCTGATCGTGCGCGACCGCGACGGCACGCTGGTCTTCGTCGAAGTGCGCAGCCGCGCCGGCGCCGCGCACGGCGGCGCGGCCGCCAGCATCGGCGCCGCCAAGCGCGCGCGACTGGTGTTCGCCGCGCGCCACTACCTGGCGCGGCTGGCCGTGCTGCCGCCTTGCCGCTTCGACGTGGTGACGATCGACGGCGGGCGCATCGAGTGGCTGCCCGCCGCCTTCGATGAAAGCTGAGGGCCTATCATGCCCGCCCATGCTCGAGCAGCGCATCCAGCAGCAGTTCTTCGAGGGCGCCGATCTGCAGTACCAGACGGCCGAGGCGCTGGCGCGGCCGATCAGTGAAGCGGCCGGCGCCGTCGTCAGCGCCCTCACCGCCGGCGGCAAGCTGCTGCTGTGCGGACAGGGCAGCGGCGCGCTGCTGGCGCGCCACGCCACCGGGCTGCTGGTGGGCGCGCTGGAGCGTGAACGGCCGCCGCTGGCGGCGTTGACGATCGAGCCGCAGCCGCGCGGCATCCAGGCGCTGGGCCTGCCCGGCGACCTGCTGCTGCTGGTCGACCCGGCGGCCGCCGACCTCGACGCCAGCATCGCCGCGGTGCGCGCCGCCCAGGGCAAGGACATGACGGTGGTGCTGCTGGTGGGCAGCGCCGGCGCCGGCTTGGGTGAAACTTTGGCCGAGACCGACGTTCTGATCACCGTGCCGCACGAACGCGCGAGCCGCGTCCTGGAAGTCCAGCTTCTCGTGCTGCACGCGCTGGCCGATGCGGTCGATGTGCAATTGATGGGAGACCAGGAATGAACACCAGATCCACTTCTCTGCGGCTGCTGGCCGCCTCGCTGGCCACCGCGGCCACGCTGGGCGCGCTGGCCGGCTGCGCGCCGCTGCTGGTGGGCGGCGCGATGCTCGGCGGCACCATGATGTTCGTCGACCGCCGCACCTCCGGCACGCAGGTGGAAGACCAGGCCATCGAGCTGAAGGCCGCGGCGCGCGTGCGCGAGCTGGCGCTGTCGGCCAACGTCAACATCACCAGCTACAACCGCCTGGTGCTGATCACCGGCGAAGTGCCCAGCGAGGCCGACAAGGTGGCCGTCGAGCAGGTGGTCAGCAAGGTCGAGGCGGTGCGCTCGGTGGTCAACGACCTGGCGATCGGCGAAGCCAGCGGCGTCGGCTCGCGCGCCAGCGACAGCGTCATCTCCGGCAAGGTCAAGGCCTCGTTCGTCGACGCCAAGGACCTGCAGGCGCAGGCGGCCAAGGTCGTCACCGAGCGCGGCGTGGTCTACCTGATGGGCCGCGTCACCGAGCGCGAGGCGACGCGCTTCGCCGACGTGGCGCGCTCGGTCGACGGCGTCAAGAAGGTCGTGCGCGTGTTCGAGATCCTGACCGAGGCCGAGCTGGCCACGATTCAGCCCAAGTCGAACTGAAGCCTGCGCGCTAGGCCAGGCGTCGGATCAGGCTGGAGGTGTCCCAGCGGCCGCCGCCCTGCGCCTGCACGTCGGCGTAGAACTGGTCGACCAGCGCCGTCACCGGCAGCTTGGCGCCGTTGCGGCGCGCTTCGTCGAGCACCAGGCCGAGGTCCTTGCGCATCCAGTCGACGGCAAAGCCGAAGTCGAATCGGCCGTCGACCATGGTCTTGCCGCGGTTGTCCATCTGCCAGCTTTGCGCCGCGCCCTTGCCGATGACCTCCAGCACCTGCTTCATGTCCAGCCCCGAGCGCTGGCCGAAGGCGATGGCTTCGGCCAGGCCCTGCACCAGCCCGGCGATGCAGATCTGGTTGACCATCTTGGCCAGCTGGCCGGCGCCGCTGGCGCCGAGCAGGGTCACGGCCTTGGCGTAGTTCAGCGCCAGCGGCTTCATCGCGTCGAACGGCGCGGCGTCGCCGCCGCACATCACCGTCAGCGCGCCGTTGACGGCGCCGGCCTGGCCGCCGGAGACCGGCGCGTCGACGAAGGCCAGGCCTTGGCCGGCGGCGATGCCGTGCAGCTCGCGCGCCACCGTGGCCGAGGCGGTGGTGTGGTCGACGAACACCGCGCCCTTGGCCATGCCGGCAAAGGCGCCGTGCTCGCCCAGCACCACCGAGCGCAGGTCGTCGTCGTTGCCGACGCAGGCGAAGACGAACTCGGCGCCCTGCGCGGCCTCGCGCGGCGTGGCGGCCGACGCGCCGCCGTACTCGCGCACCCAGGCCTCGGCCTTGGCCGCCGTGCGGTTGTAGACGGTGACGCGGTGCCCGGCGCGCGCCAGGTGGCCGGCCATCGGATGGCCCATCACGCCCAGGCCCAGGAAGGCGACACGGCGCGGCGATTGCGGTTCGTAGGTGCGGGTGCTCATCGACAGTCCTTCGGGCTACGCCCTCCGGATTCGCCCTGCGGCGGCCCGGCGGGCTCATAAGGCAACCTCCGCGCTTGCGCGCTCCGGTATGAGCGCTTGGGAGCGGCCCTGCGCGCTCATAAGGCAACCTCCGCGCTTGCGCGCTCCGGTATGAGCGCTTGGGAGCGGCCCTGCGCGCTCATGGGGGCGATGCTGCCACGAAGCACCCGCGCGCCGCTCAAGGCTGCGTCACCGACAGCAGGAAGCTCTTGCTCGCCGGCAGGATCAGCGGCGAGAAGCCCATGCCGCGCATCGTCAGCACCGTCCACTGGCTGACGTTCTCGGTGGCGCCGGCCGAGTTGACGGCCGCGCCCGGCTGGCGCGTGCTGTAGCCGTTGCGCGGGCTGTTGACGGCGATGGTCTCGGGCCGCGTGGTGCTCTGCCCCACCGTGCCGGCCTGGCGCAGGTAGCTGCCGGCCGCGGCGTCGACGCTGGTGATGGTGTTGGCGCTCGCGCTGAGGGCGGCGGGCGCCAGCAGGTTCTGGTTGACGGTCAGGTTCCAGCTCGCCGATGCGGTGCCCGCCGTGGGCAGCGTGAGCGTGCGCGGCCGCGTGTGGAAGCCGAAGCTGCCATCGCCGCCGACGTGCATCAGCATCAGCTCGCCGTTGCCGGCGCGGAACGCGAACACGCGCGTGTCGGCAGTGCCGCCGGCCGTCTCGGCACCGTCGAAGCCGCCGGCGGCGTTCACGCGCAGCACGCCGGCATTGCCCGCGCTGCCGCTGGGCGTGTTGCAGTCATCGGTCTTGATGCTCCAGGTACTGCTGTTGCCGCACGCCAGCGTCTGCGTCGCGGTGCCGTCGGCGGCCAGGTGCACCGACCCGGCCGTTCCCGTGTACGTGCTGCCGTCGCGCTCCAGCCCGATGCTGTTCCAGTCGCCCGCCAGCTCGGCCAGCGTGTGGCTTTGCTTGGGCACGGCGATGGCGACGTGGTTGCTGCCGCCGTCGGCGTAGCGCCAGACGATGAGGCCGGACTGCGCCACCAGCACTTGCGAGGTGCCGGCATCGGCCGTGTAGGCGCAGCCGGTGGTGGCGGTGAGCGTGCTCGTCGAGCCGTCGTCAAAGCGGGCGGTCAGCGCGGCCGCGTCGACCACCATCTCGCCGGCCTGGTCGGCCAGCGTCGCGCTCGGGAAGGGCCCGATGACGCTGTAGGTGCCGCTGCGCAGCGCGCCGCAGCCGGCAGCCGCCGGCTGCAGGCGCAGCTCGGTGGGCAGCGACGCGGTGCCGCTGCCGGCGGTCTTGCCGGCGCTGAAGGCGGCCTCGGCCACGTAGGCCTTGGTCCAGGCGCTCAGGGTCGTGCCGCCGGTCGCCAGCGCGGCCTGCAAGCGGTCCAGCGCCTGGTCGTAGCCGTCGCCGGCGGTACTGCCGTTGCGGGCCACCAGCGGGCCGCCGCTGGCATCGGCCACGGCGCCGACGTCCACGCCGCCGGCCTTGAGCTTGGCGGCCACGGCCGTCTGCGCGGTCGCCACCGCCGAGGCGCTGAGCGCCCCCGCGGCCGTCGCGTCATAACTCGAATAATAGGTGGCAGGCGCATCGAGCGCGTGTTGCGCGACGACCAGCTCGGTCAGCGGCGTCAGGTTGATGCGCGCGCTGCTGCCGCTGGCGGTGGACACGCCGTGCAGCACCACGCCGTCTTTGCTGGCGCGCGCCACGCAGGGCAGCACGCCGTCGACGATGCTGACGCTGTAGCTGCCGTCGGCCGCGGTGGTGGCGCTGGCGCTGCCGGTGGCGCACTTGATGTCGACGCTGGCGTTGGCCAGCGCCGCGCCGCTGGCCGCGGTGCCGGTGATGGCCAGCTCGGGCGGGCCGTCGCCGCCGCAGGCCGCGGCCAGGCCGGCACAGGCCAGCGCGGCGACGAGCGTGCGCAAGGCGGACGAGGGATGACGGGACGAACGAAGCGTGTCGTGGTGGCGGTTCATGAAAAGGCTCCTCCTGGCCGAGCGGGCGACGCGGGGATCGCGCCGCTGCCGGCTCGTGGAGGCGCACTCTCGGGGTCCGGGCCGCGTGCGTCGTCGTTCATGCGAACGAGTTGCGCCGGCGCCGTCCGCCGGAGGATGGACGGTGTGCGGTGGACGATGGACGCGGCGGTGCGCGCCGCCGCCGCCGCCGCAGCGGCGGCTCAGGCCGCTATTGCGGCCGCAGGTCGGTGGCGCGGCGGCCCGGCGTCAGCTTGGCCGCGTCGGCCTGCGGGTCGCCGACGATGGCCATGTGCTCGGTGCCGGCGGCCAGGTCGGGGTTGCGCGCGCGCTGGCTCTTGAGCTTGATCTGCAGCCGCAGGTCGTTCACCGAATCGGCGTTGCGCAGCGCGTCTTCCAGCGTGACCATGTTCGCTTCGTACAGGTTGAACAGCGCCTGGTCGAAGGTCTGCATGCCCAGCTCGCCCGAGCGCTTCATCAGCTCTTTCAGCTCGCCGACCTCGCCCTTGAAGATCATGTCCGAGACCAGCGGCGTGTTGAGCAGGATCTCCACCGCCGCCACGCGGCCGCGGCCTTCCTGGCGCGGCAGCAGCCGCTGCGAGACCAGCGCCTTGAGGTTGAGCGACAAGTCCATCAACAGCTGCGCGCGCCGCTCTTCGGGGAAGAAGTTGATGATGCGGTCCAGCGCCTGGTTGGCGCTGTTGGCGTGCAGCGTGGCCATGCACAGGTGGCCGGTCTCGGCGAAGGCCACCGCGTGCTCCATGGTCTCGCGGTCGCGGATCTCGCCCATCAGGATGACGTCGGGCGCCTGGCGCAGCGTGTTCTTCAGCGCGATGCCCCAGCCGTCGGTGTCGATGCCCACCTCGCGCTGGGTGACGATGCAGTTCTTGTGCGGGTGCACGAACTCCACCGGGTCTTCGATGGTGATGATGTGGCCGAAGCTGTTCTCGTTGCGGAAGTCGACCATCGCCGCCAGCGAGGTGCTCTTGCCCGAGCCGGTGGCGCCGACGAAGATGACCAGCCCGCGCTTGGTCATCGCCACGTCCTTCAGGATCACCGGCAACTGCAGGCTGTCGATGGTCGGCAGCGTCTGCGGGATGGTGCGGAACACCAGGCCCACGTTGCTTTGCTGGATGAAGGCGTTGACGCGAAAGCGCCCCACGCCCTGCGGGCTGATCGCGAAGTTGCACTCCTTGGTGCGCTCGAACTCGGCGGCCTGCTTGTCGTTCATCACCGAGCGCGCCAGCTGCAGCGTGTGCTGGCCGCTCAGCGGCTGCGGGCTGACCTTGGTGATCTTGCCGTCGACCTTGATGGCCGGCGGAAAGTCGGCGGTAAGGAACAGGTCCGACCCGTTGCGGCTGATCATCAGCCGCAGCAGGTCGTTGACGAACTTCGAGGCCTGGTCACGTTCCATGAAAAAGGCTCCGTCGCGCCACATGCGGCGCCATCCAAGCGGCCGCCTCGGGTCCGGCTCTGCCGGCCCGCTGGCGGCGCCCCCTCGAGGGGGAGGCGCCGAAGGCGCTTCGGGGGTGTGTCATTTATCCGGGGAAGTTTTCCGGAATCTTGGCCTTGCCGCGCGCCTCGGCCGGCGAGACCACGTTGCGGCGCACCAGGTCGGCGAGGTTCTGGTCCAACGTCTGCATGCCCAGGCTCTGGCCGGTCTGGATCGAGCTGTACATCTGCGCGATCTTGTTCTCGCGGATCAGGTTCTTGATCGCGCTGGTGGCGATCATGATCTCGTGCGCCGCCACGCGGCCGCTGCCGTCCTTGAGCTTGCACAGCGTCTGCGAGATCACCGCCACCAGCGATTCCGACAGCATCGCGCGCACCATCTCCTTCTCGGCCGCGGGGAAGACGTCGACCACGCGGTCGATGGTCTTGGCGGCGCTGCTGGTGTGCAGCGTGCCGAACACCAGGTGGCCGGTCTCGGCCGCGGTCAGCGCCAGGCGGATGGTCTCCAGGTCGCGCATTTCGCCGACCAGGATGGCGTCGGGGTCCTCGCGCAGCGCGCTGCGCAGCGCGTTGGCGAAGCTCAGCGTGTGCGGCCCCACCTCGCGCTGGTTGATCAGGCACTTCTTGCTCTCGTGCACGAACTCGATCGGGTCTTCCACCGTCAGCACGTGGCCGTACTCGTTCTCGTTGAGGTGGTTGACCATCGCCGCCAGCGTGGTGCTCTTGCCCGAACCGGTGGGCCCGGTGACCAGCACCAGGCCGCGCGGCTTGAGCGACAGCTCGGCAAACACCTTGGGCGCGGCCAGCTGCTCCAGCGTGAGGATCTTGCTGGGAATGGTGCGGAACACCGCGCCGGCGCCGCGGTTCTGGTTGAAGGCGTTGACGCGAAAGCGCGCCAGGCCCTGGATCTCGAACGAGAAGTCGCACTCCAGCGTGTCTTCGTACTGCTTGCGCTGGGCATCGTTCATGATGTCGTACACCATGTCGTGCACGTCCTTGTGCTCCAGCGGGTCGACGTTGATGCGCCGCACGTCACCGTGCACGCGGATCATCGGCGGCAGCCCGGCCGACAAGTGCAGGTCCGAAGCCTTGTTCTTGACCGAGAAGGCCAGCAACTGGGTGATGTCCATTGCCATGGAGAAGGGCGCCGGCGGGCGCGGTCGAGAATGCGTGGATGCGCCGCGGGCGCATGGGGGAGGGGTGCGGGGGATTATGGGCAGCATCGGAAGCAACCTGCAAGACGTGAGGCAGCGCATCGCCCGCGCCTGCCAGAGCGCCGGCCGCAGCGAGAACAGCGTCACGCTGCTGGCGGTGAGCAAGACGTTTCCAGGCGACGCGGTGCGCGCGGCGCATGCCGCCGGCCAGCAGGCCTTCGGCGAGAACTACGTGCAGGAAGCGCTGGCCAAGATCGCCGCGCTGGCCGACCTGCGGCCGCAACTGCAATGGCACTTGATCGGCCCGCTGCAAAGCAACAAGACGCGGCCGGTGGCCGAGGCCTTCGACTGGGTGCACTCGGTCGACCGCCTGAAGATCGCCCAGCGCCTGGCAGAGCAGCGCCCGAGCGGCTTGCCGCCGCTGCAGTTGTGCCTGCAGGTCAACATCAGCGGCGAGGCCAGCAAGAGCGGCCTGCTGCCGGCCGAGGTGCCGGCCGTGGCCGCCGCGGTGGCCGCGCTGCCGCCCGAGCGCGTGCGCCTGCGCGGGTTGATGGCCATCCCCGAGCCGGCGGCCGACCTCGAAGCCCAGCGCCGACCGCACCGTGCCTTGCGCGAGCTGCTGAACGCGCTGCGCGACGCGCACGGGCTCGAACTGGACACGCTGTCGATGGGCATGAGCGCCGACCTCGAAGCCGCGGTGCTGGAAGGCGCCACGCTGGTGCGCGTGGGCACGGCGATCTTCGGCGCTCGCTGACTTCGGCGCTCGCTGACTTCGGCGCTCGCTGACGGCCCTTGGCCCTTGCCGCGGCTACAGCGGAATCTGCGCCGTGTTCTTCACCTCTTCCATCACCGCGTAGGTGCGCGTCTCGCGCACGCCGGGCAGCGTCCAGATCACGCTGCCGATGAACTGGCGGTAGGCCGCCATGTCGGAGACGCGGGTCTTCAGCAGGTAGTCGAAGCCGCCGGCCACGAGGTGCGCTTCGAGGATCTCGGGGCGCGCCTGCACGGCGGCGCGGAAGTTGTCCATCACGTCGTGCACGGTGCGGTCGAGCAGCACTTCGACGAAGACCAGCAGCCCGGCGTCGAGCTTGGCCGGGTTCAGCCTCGCTTCGTAGCCGAGGATGAAACCGTCGCGCGTGAGGCGCTTCACGCGCTCCAGCACCGCGGTGGGCGACAGGTGCACCAGTTCCGCGAGCTTGAGATTGCTGATGCGGCCGTCGGCCTGCAGCACGCGCAGGATGCGGGCGTCGATCTTGTCGATGCCACGCTCGGCGCGGCTGCCGTCGGTCGAATCCATGCCGAATGATTCTCCATGACGAGGGGTCAAGACCGCATCCTTCTCCAGCGGCAGGCGAATATTCTGCGCGTCCTGCGCTTCAGCTTCGCCGAGGTCGAACCCCATGAGCAACGCTCCCGCCCCCCGTTTGCCGTTTCCGTACCGCCCTGAAGCCGAGGTCGTCAGCGAGTTGCTCGCCGGCCTGCAAGGCCGCCTGGATTGGGCGCGCGCCGCCGCGGCGGCCACGCCCTGGGTGCATGCGGTGCGCGCGCATCCGGCGCCGTTCTGGGCGATGGAATCGCTGCTGCGCGAGTACCCGATCAGCAGCGCCGAAGGCCTGGCATTGATGCGCCTGGCCGAAGCGCTGCTGCGCGTGCCCGATGCCGAGACCGCGGTGGCGCTGACGGCCGACCAGCTGGGCCGCGCCGACTTCAGCGGCGGCGGCGACGGCGACGGCCCGCACCGCATGCTGGCAAGCCTGTCGGCCAGCGCGATCTCGCTGTCGAAGAAGCTGCTGCCCGAAGGCGGCGACCCGCCCGGGCTGCTGCAGCGCCTGGGCGCGCGCACCGTGGTCGCGGCCACCGTGCGCGCCATCCAGTTGCTGGGCCGGCAGTTCGTGCTGGGCCGCTCGATCGACGAGGCGATGGCCGAGGCCGACGCGCAGCGCAAGGCGCAGCCGGCGCTGCGCTTCTCGTACGACATGCTGGGCGAAGGCGCGCGCACCGAGGCCGACGCCGAGCGCTACCTGGCCAGCTACCGCCACGCGATCGACCGCATCGCCGCGGCGCGCCCCGCCGCCGCCCGTGCCGCGCCCAGCCCGATGCAGGGCGACGGCATCTCGATCAAGCTGAGCGCGCTGTTCAGCCGTTATGAAGACGCCCAGCGCGAGGCCGTCTTCGCCACGCTGCTGCCGCGCGTGCAGGCGCTGATCGAGCCGGCCGCCGCCGGCAACCTCAACCTGACCATCGACGCCGAGGAGAGCGACCGGCTGGAGCTGTCGCTCGACCTGTTCGACGCGCTGGCCCGCCACGTCGCCGAGCGCCACCCCACGTGGCAAGGCTTCGGCCTGGCGGTGCAGGCCTATCAGACGCGCGCGCTGGCGGTGGTCGACGCGGTGGCCGCCATCGCCCGCCGCCACGACCTGCGCTTCATGGTGCGGCTGGTCAAGGGCGCGTACTGGGACGGCGAGATCAAGCGCGCCCAGGAAGGCGGCCTGGTCGGCTACCCGGTGTTCACGCACAAGCACCACACCGATTTGTCGTACCTGGCCTGTGCGCAGGCCTTGATCGGCCACCACCGGCAGATCTACCCGCAGTTCGCCACCCACAACGCCGGCACCATCGCCGCCATCGTGCAGATGGCGCGTGCCGCCGGCGCCGCCTTCGAGATGCAACGCCTGCACGGCATGGGCGAAGGCATCTACCGCGAAGTGCTGAAAGACCCGGCGATCGCCTGCCGCGTCTACGCCCCGGTGGGCGAGCACCGCGACCTGCTGGCCTACCTGGTGCGCCGGCTGCTGGAGAACGGCGCCAACTCGTCCTTCGTGCACCAGCTCGCCGACGCCGCGGTCGGCCCCGACGAACTGCTGGCCAGCCCGCTGCGCGCCGAGGCCGCGCCCTCGCTGCCGCTGCCGGTGGATTTGCTGCAGCCAGCGCGGCGCAACTCCATTGGCGTGGACCTGGCCTGCGTCGCCCAGCGGGCGCCGCTGCTGGCCGCGCTGACGCCGCTGCCGCTGCCCACGGTGGCGATGGCCACGCCGGCCGCGGTGGACGCCGCGATGGCGCGGCTGCAGGCCGGCTTCGCGCCCTGGTCGGCACGGCCGCTGGCCGAGCGCTGCGCCGCGCTGCGCCGCGCCGGCGACGCGCTGGAGCAGCGGCTGCCCGCCTTCTGCGGCCTGCTGGTGCGCGAGGCCGGCAAGACCTGGGGCGACGCCGTCGCCGAGGTCCGCGAAGCCGTTGATTTCTGCCGTTATTACGCCGAGCAGGCGCAAGCCCGCCTGGCCGACCAGCCGCTGCCCGGCCCCACCGGCGAGCGCAACGTGCTGCGCCTGCGCGGCCGCGGCGTCTTCGTCTGCATCAGCCCGTGGAACTTTCCGCTGGCCATCTTCGCCGGCCAGGTGGTGGCGGCATTGGTGGCCGGCAACGCGGTGGCCGCCAAGCCGGCCGAGCAGACGCCGCTGGTGGCGCAGGCCTTCGTCGCGCTGCTGCACGAGGCCGGCGTGCCGGCCGACGCGCTGGCGCTGCTGCACGGCCTGGGCGAGACGGTCGGCGCGCAGCTGGTCGGCGACGCGCGCACCGCCGGCGTGTGCTTCACCGGCAGCACGCAGGTGGCGCGGCTGATCAACCGCACGCTGGCGGCCAAGGACGGCCCCATCGTGCCGCTGATCGCCGAGACCGGCGGCTTGAACGCCATGGTGGTCGACAGCACGGCGCTGCCCGAGCAGGTGATCGACGCCGTCGTGCAAAGCGCCTTCCGCTCGGCCGGCCAGCGCTGCTCGGCCTTGCGGCTGCTGTGCCTGCACCAATCCACCGCCGACGGCGTGATCGAGATGCTGCGCGGCGCCATGCTCACCCTGCGCCTGGGCGACCCCGCCGAGCTGGCCACCGACGTCGGCCCGCTGATCGACGACGAGGCCTACGCCAACATCGGCCGCCACGTCGAGCGGCTGCGCCGCGAGGCCAGGCTGCTGGGCCAGACGCCGGCCGGCGACAGCGGCTTCCCGCGCCTGCTGGCGCCGGCCGCGTTCGAGATCGAGCGGGTGGCCGACCTGCGCGAAGAGGTGTTCGGCCCGGTGCTGCACGTCGTGCGTTGGGACGGCGAGGTCGGCGCGCTGGTGGCGCAGATCAACGCCCTCGGCTACGGGCTGACGCTGGGCGTGCAGACGCGCATCGACAGCCGCGCCCAGCGCATTGCCGACGGCGCGCACGTCGGCAACGTCTACGTCAACCGCAACATGATCGGCGCCGTGGTCGGCGTGCAGCCCTTCGGCGGCGAAGGCCTGTCGGGCACCGGCCCCAAGGCCGGCGGGCCGCACTACCTGTACCGCTTCTGCGCCGAGCAGACGCTGACCATCAACACCGCCGCCGCCGGCGGCAACGCCGAGCTGCTGGCCGCTGCATAACCTCCTCAGCCCGAAAGGGCCGCAGGGGGCTCAATTCAAGTACATGCCCAGGTAGCGGCGGCCGCGGGAGACCGCTTCGGAATCGCCGCAGACGTCGAACCACTCGACGAGCTGCGCGCGCGCCTTCTCGCGCCACTCGCCCTTGTCGCGCAGCACCACGTCCAGCAACGTGTCGAAGGCGGCGTTGAAGTCGCCTTCGTAGGCCTGCAGCGCGGCCAGCGCAAAGCGCGCCTCGTGGTCCTTGGGGTTGGCGGCGATGCGCGCGGCCAGTGCCGCGGGGTCGCCGGCCGGCTTGTTGCGCGCCAGCTGGATGCGCTTGACCAGCGACGCATGTCGATCGTTGCGCGCCGACTCGGCCACGCGGTCGAGCAGCGCCTGCGCGTCGTCGAGCGCGCCGCGGGCGATCACGCGCTCGGCGAGGTCGAGCGTGGCATCCAGGTGCCCGGGCTGCATGGCCAGCGCCTGGCGCAGCAGCGCTTCGGCCAGCGCGGCGTCGGGCGCCGTGGCGGCCTGCTCGCGCAGCGCGTCGATCGGCGAGACCGCCGGCGCCAGGTGCTTGTCGAGGAAGGCGCGCACCTGGGCCTCGGGCAGCGCGCCGGTGAACTGGTCGAGCACCTGCCCGCCCTTGATCAGGAACACCTGCGGGATGCTGCGCAACTGCAGCGCCTGCGCCACGCCCGGGCATTCGTCGCTGTTGAGCTTGGCCAGCACGAACTGCCCGCCATAGGCCTGCACCAGCTTTTCGAGGATGGGCTTGAGCGACTTGCAGGGCCCGCACCAGGGCGCCCAGCAGTCCAGCAGCACCGGCACGTCCATTGAACGGTCGAGTACGGTGGTTTCGAAATCGGCGTCGCTGACGTCGTAGGACAGCGCGGAAGGCGAGGCGGAGGTCGGCATGTCGGTCGGGTGGAGAAGAAGTCGGCGGGCCGGCCGAACGCGCGGCCACCGGCAAGCATATGGGGTCGCTCGCCGGCGCCGCAAGACGGCCGCCTATGATGCCCCGCACGATGCCCACGCCCCCTTCGAGGAGACCGCCTGCCATGCGCCGACGCACCGTCATCATCACCGCCCTGGCCGCCGCGCCCTGGGCCCGCGCGCAAGGCGCCTACCCGGCCAAGCCGATCAAGCTGGTGATCGGCTTCGCACCCGGCGGCGGGCTCGATTTCACCGCGCGCACGGTGCAGCCGGGGCTGGAAGCGGCGCTCGGCCAGCCGCTGGTGATCGACTACAAGCCCGGCGCCGGCGGCGTCATCGCTGCCACCGAGCTGGTGCGCGCCGCGCCCGACGGCTACACGCTGCTGGTGGCCAACACCGGGCCGTTCGCGATCGCGCCCTATCTGCGCAGCAAGATGCCGTACGACCCGGTGAAAGATTTCACCTACATCGGCCAGATGACCGAAGCGGCCTACATCGTGGCCACGCGCGCCGACCACCCGGCGCGCGACCTGCGGCAGTTCGTCGACTGGGCGCGCGCCAACCCCGGCAAGGCCAGCTTCGCGTCCAGCGGCATCGGCGCGTCGACGCATCTCAACGGAGAGCTGCTCAACAGCGCCGCCGGCATCGACCTGCTGCACGTGCCCTACAAAGGCAGCGCGCCGGCGGTGACCGACCTCATCGCCGGCCAGGTGCAGTTGCTGATCGACGCCGGCACGGTGCTGCTGCCGCACATCAAGAGCGGCAAGCTCAAGGCGCTGGCCGTCACCGGCGCGCGCCGCGACGCCGCGCTGCCCGAGGTGCCGACGGCCATCGAGCAAGGCTTCAAGGGGCTGGAGTCATCAGGCTTCCAGGGCCTGGTGGGCCCGGCCGGGCTGCCGCGCGAGGTGGTGGCGCGGCTCTCGGCCGAGCTGGGCAAGGTGCTGGCGCAGCCCGACGTGAAGGCCAAGTTCGCCGGCGCCGGTTCGGAGGTGCAGCCGCGCGACGCGGCGGCTTTCGCCGCCCACGTCAAGGCCGAAGCGGACAAATGGTCCGCGCTGATCCGCCAGCGCAAGATCCAGGTGGACTAAGGCCCCGCGGGCCGGTCCCCCCGAGGGGGCGCGAACCCGACCGGGAGAACCGGATCGGGTTCTTCATCGCCCGCCAAGAGCCCGCCGTTGGCTGCCGCAGACACGGCTCAGGGGTACAAGCCGCGCTCTTGGCGGGCGTGCAGGATGCGCTCGCAGGCCACGGCGAAGGTGGCGGTGCGCAGGCTGATCTTGTGGCGGTCGGCGGTCTCCCAGATGTTGCGCAGGGCGCCGACCATGATCTTGTCCAGCCGCACGTTGATCTCGTCCTCGGTCCAGAAGAACGAGCTGAAGTCCTGCACCCACTCGAAGTAGCTGACCGTCACGCCGCCGGCGTTGCAGATCACGTCGGGCACGACCAGGATGCCGCGGTCGGCGAGGATGTCGTCGGCCGCCGTCGTCGTCGGGCCGTTGGCGCCTTCGAGCACCAGCTTGGCCTTCAGCCGGCGCGCGCGCTCGGGCTGGATCTGCCCTTCCAGCGCGGCCGGGATCACGATGTCGCAGTTGACGTCCCAGAAGTCCTCCAGCCCGATGGCCTCGGCGCCCTTGAAGCCGGCCACGCCGCCGGTGCGGCGCACGTGCGGCACCAGCTCGGCCATGTCGAAGCCGGCGTCGTTGTAGATGCTGCCGGTGTGGTCCTGCGCGGCCACGATCTTCGAGCCGGCCTGGTGGAACAGCTCGGCCGCCGAGCTGCCCACGTTGCCGAAGCCCTGCACCGCGACGCGCGCGCCGGGCAGCTCCAGCCCGCTGCGGCGCGCCGCCTCGCGCCCGGTGACGAAGACGCCGCGGCCGGTGGCCTTCACGCGGCCCAGGCTGCCGCCCAGGTGGATGGGCTTGCCGGTGACGACGCCGGTGGCGGTGGCGCCGACGTTCATCGAGTAGGTGTCCATCATCCAGGCCATGATCTGGCCGTTGGTGTTGACGTCGGGCGCCGGGATGTCCTGGTGCGGGCCGATGATCAGGCCGATCTCGCTGGTGTAGCGGCGCGTCAGCTTCTCCAGCTCTTTCAGCGACAGCTTCTTGGGGTCGACGCGGATGCCGCCCTTGGCGCCGCCGTAGGGCAGGTTGACGGCGGCGTTCTTGATGCTCATCCACGCCGACAACGCCATCACCTCGTCCAGCGTCACGTCGGGGTGGTAGCGCACGCCGCCCTTGCCGGGGCCGCGCGTCAGCGAGTGCTGGACGCGATAGCCCTCGAAGTGCGCGACCGAACCGTCGTCCAGCTCGATCGGCACGTCGACGATCAGCGCCCGCTTGGGCCGCCGCAGCGTCTCGCCCCAGCGCGCCAGCGGGCCCAGGTAGGGCAGCACGCGGTCGACCTGCGAGAGGTAGGTGCCCCAGGGACTCTCGGGGCTGGGGTTGACGAAGGACAGGGGCTCGTTCATGGCGGCTTTGCTTCGGTTGGCGCCGTCGTGCGGCGATGGGCGGGCACTGTAGTGAGAGCGGCGCCGAATGTGTCACCGTCGCCGATGCCGTGTTTGCATAACGCCTGAGCCGGCGCCGCATGCGGCGCTGCGGCAAGCGGCTGTCGCCTGCGCCCTGCGCCCCTACACTGCCGGCCCCATGCCACCTTCGCCGTTGCCCCGCGTCAGCCAGCTCGCCGAGCTGCGCGACCAGCTGCGCGCGCGGGGCGCGCGGCCGGCGCACGAGCAGCAACTGCTGCGCCGCTGGCTGCAGGCAAAGCCTTTGGACGGCGGCCGGCTGGACCTGCCGCTGGCGCTGCGCGCCGCGCTGCCCGAGCTGCACGCCGCGCTGCAAGGCCTGCTGCGGCTGCGCAGCGAGCACCCGGCGGCCGACGGCTCGGCGCGGCTGCTGCTGGGCCTGGCCGACGGCCAGAGCATCGAGGCCACGCTGCTGCCGCGCGAGGGGCTGTGCATCTCGTCGCAGGTGGGCTGCGCGGTCGGCTGCCGCTTCTGCATGTCGGGCCGCGACGGCCTGCAGCGCCAGCTGGGCAGCGCCGAGATCGTCGCCCAGGTGGCGCTGGCGCGCGCGCGGCGGCCGGTGCGCAAGGTGGTGTTCATGGGCATCGGCGAGCCCTCGCACAACCTCGGCGCGGTGCTGGAGGCGATCGAACTGCTGGGCACGCTGGGCGGCATCGGCCACAAGGAGCTGGTGTTTTCCACCGTCGGCGACGCGCGCGTCTTCGAGCGGCTGCCGCTTGGCGCCGTGAAGCCGGCGCTGGCGCTGTCGCTGCACTCCACCGACGCCGCGCGCCGGGCGCAGTTGCTGCCGCACGCGCCGCCGCTGGCGCCGGCCGAGCTGGTGGACGCCGCCGACCGCTACGCGCGCGCCAGCGGCTACCCGGCGCAACTGCAGTGGACGCTGCTGGCCGGCGTCAACGACGGCGACGACGAGGTGCACGCCCTGCTGCGCCTGCTGCCCGGCCGCCGGCTGATGCTCAACCTGATCCCCTTCAACCCGGTGGACGGCAGCGGCTACCGCCGCCCCGACTGGGCGCGCGCCGTGGCGATGACCCAGCAGCTCAACCGCGGCGGCGTGCTGACGCGGCTGCGCCGCTCGGCCGCGCAGGACGTGGACGGCGGCTGCGGGCAGTTGCGGGCGCGCCAGGCGCCGCCGCCGCGGCCGGCGCTTCAGTCGGTCGCCTTGCCCCCGCCCTGGCTGTAGATCGCCTGCGCCAGCGCCAGCAACTGCTCCTTCGGCAACGCGCCCACCAGGGCGTAGCCGGCGCCCGACTCCACCCAGTAGAACAGGCCCAGCTCGCCCTGGCGTTCGTAGCGGAAGGCGGCCGGCGTGCCGACCTCGGGCTTGCGCAGGTAGACGGTGACGCGCAGGCCTTGCGCGTCCTGGTACATGAGCTGCGCGCTCTTGCCGCCGCCGTCGGGCAGCAGGCGGCCGCCCACCAACTCGAAGCCCTGAGTGCGCAGGTCGAACAGCTTGACCGGCACGTCGATGCGCCGCGTCAGCCAGCGCGCGAGGTGTTCTTCCTGAGCCTTGACCTCCACCGCGTGGCGCGGCTCGGGCACGTAGACGGCGTGCGCCGCCGCCGCGCGCTGCACCCAGCCGCCGCTGCCGCGCTGCGCCAGCGGCGCCGACGCGGCGCGCTGCTGCCACTGCCACAGCCCGCCGGCGCCGAGCGCGCCGCCCAGCAGCAGCAAGCCGGCGGCCGACGCCGCCAGCGCCCAGCGCGCGGCGACGAAGGGCCGCCGCGTGACGGTGGCGCGCAAGGCGGCGGGCACCGGCTCGTCCAGCATCGGCGCCAGCCGCGCGCGCAGGCCCTCGGCGTCGGCGGCCCAGCAGCGCACGCGCGCGGCGTCCTGCGGGTGCTCGTGCAGCCAGGCTTGCACCGCGGCGCGCTCGGCGGCGTGCTCGGGACGGTCGAGCTCACCGTCGAGCCAGGCAGACAGCAGCTCGTCGGTCACGGTGACGGGTTTGACGGGCTCGTTCATGTCACAGCACGGCTCACACCACCCGGCGCAGGCCGGCGCCGCCCGCCGGCGCGGCGGCCGAGCCGTCGAGAAACTGCCGCAGCGCGGCGCGGGCGCGGCAGACGCGCGACATCACGGTGCCCACCGGGATCTGCATCACCTCGGCCACCTCGGCGTAGCTGAGCTGCTCCACGCAGACCAGCAGCAGCGGCTCGCGCTGCTCGGGGCTCAGGCGCCGCAGCGCGGCCTGCAGGTCCAGCCGCAGGCCGACGTCGGGGCCGGGGTCGCCGCCGGCCTGGTCTTGCAGGCGCCGCAGCTCGTCGGGGTCGGCGATGCTCAGCCGCGCGTCGCGCCGGCGGCTGTCCAGGAAGGCGTTGTGGGCGATGGCCAGCACCCACACCAGCATGTCGCGCCGCTGGTCGAACTGGTGCCAGTGCGCCAGCGCGCGTTCCAGCGCGTTCTGCGCCAGGTCGTCGGCCTGCGCGAGGTCGAACACCAGCGTGCGCACGTAGCGGCGCAGCCGCGGCACGGTGTCGAGCAACTGGCGGCAAAAGCAGTCGGGGGCGCGCACAAGCCAGCATACGCGGTGGCGCCGGCATTCATTCCGCGCGACGCGGCCCCACGCCACCCCACGCCGCCGGGGCTTGAGACGGCGGCGGCCATCCCCAACTGCACCGGATGGACACCGACAAGCTGCTGATCGCCTGCCCGCACTGCGGGGTCACCAACCGCGTGCCGGCGGCGCGCGCCGCCGAGTCGCCGTCGTGCGGCAAATGCGGCAAGCCGCTGCTCGACGGCCACCCGCTGGAGCTGGGCGACGCCAACTTCGACGCCGTGGTCGCGGCCAGCCCGGTGCCGGTGCTGGTGGACTTCTGGGCGCCCTGGTGCGGCCCCTGCCGCGCGATGGCGCCGGCGTTCGCCGACGCGGCGCGCCAGCTCGGCGGCCGCGCGCTGCTGGTCAAGGTCAACAGCGACGAGAGCCCGGCCTTGAGCCAGCGCTTCGGCATCCGCAGCATCCCGACCCTGGTGCGACTGCAGCAGGGGCGCGAGACGCAGCGCCAGTCGGGCGCCGTCTCGGCGGCGGCGATCGTGCAGCTAGCCGCCGCCTGAAGCGGCGCCGCCGCGCAGCCAGCAGGCGCAGGCCTGGCCCGGCGCCACGGCGCGCAGCGGCGGCAGCGCGCTGCGGCATTCGGGCACCTGCGCCTCGGGGCAGCGGGTGTGGAAGCGGCAGCCCGGCGGCAGCCGGCTGGGCGAGGGGATGTCGCCGCCCAGCAGCGCCGGCGGCGCGCCGCCGGCCAGCCGCGGCACGGCGGCCAGCAGCGCCTGGGTGTAGGGGTGCGACGGGCGTTCGAACACCGCGGCCACGTCGCCCTGCTCCAGCACCTTGCCCAGGTACATCACCGCCATGCGGTCGCACAGGTAGCGCACCACCGCCAGGTTGTGCGAGATGAACAGGTAGGTCAGCCCCTGCTCGCGCTGCAGCTCGCGCAGCAGCGCCAGGATCTGCGCCTGCACCGAAACGTCGAGCGCCGAGGTCGGCTCGTCCAGCACCACCAGCCGCGGCTGAAGCGCCAGCGCGCGGGCGATGCACACGCGCTGCTTCTGCCCGCCCGACAGCTCGTGCGGGTAGCGCCAGGCCAGCGCCCGCGGCAGGCTGACGCGGTCCATCAACGCATGCACGCGCTGCGCCAGCGCCGGGCCACGCTCGCCGCGCTGCACGCGCAGCGGCTCGCCGATGGCGTCGAAGATCGTGTGCCGGCCATTCAGCGCCGAGTGCGGGTTCTGGAACACGATCTGCATGTGCCGCCGCAGCTCGCGCAGGCGCGCGCCGGTGGCCGCCGTGATGTCCTCGCCGTCGAACACGATGCGGCCGGCGCTGGCATCGGCCAGGCGCAGCAGCAGCCGCGCCACCGTGGTCTTGCCCGAGCCCGATTCGCCGACGAGGCCGAAGCATTCGCCGCGCCGCAGTTCGAGGTCGACGCCGTCGACCGCCTTCACCGTGGTCTTGGCGAAGGCGCCGTTGGCGCGGTCGGCCACCTCGAAGCGCTTGCTCAGGCCTTCGGCGCGCAGCAGGACGTCACCATGACTCGCGTCGCCGTGGCTCGCAGCGTCGCGCGTCTGCGGGGCGATGGCGGCTTCAGGCATGGTGGCAGGCCACGCGGTGCAGCGGCGCGCCGTCGGCCAGCGGCCGCAGCACCGGCCGCTCGCGCCGGCAGCGTTCGCTGGCCAGGGCGCAGCGCGGGTGGAAGCGGCAACCCGCCGGCGGCGCCAGCAGGTTGGGCAGGCTGCCGGCAATGCCTTGCAGCGCGGCGTGCGGGCCGTCGATGTCGGGCAGCGCGGCGAGCAGCCCGCGCGAATACGGGTGGCGCGGCGCGCGCAACAGTTCGTCGGCCGACGCGTCCTCGACGATGGTGCCGGCGTACATCACCGCCACGCGGCGGCACACCGCGGCCACCGCGCCGAGGTCGTGGCTGATCATCACGCAGGCCAGCCGCAGCCGCGCCGCCAGGTCGCGCATCAGCGCCAGCACCTGGGCCTGGATGGTGACGTCGAGCGCCGTCGTCGGCTCGTCGGCGATCAGCAGGCGCGGCGTGCCGACCAGCGCCATCGCGATCAGCACGCGCTGGCGCATGCCGCCCGACAGCTGATGCGGATAACGCGCCAACAGCGCGGCTGCATCGGGCAGGCGCACCAGCTCCAGCAGCTCGACGGCGCGCGCGCGCACCTGGGCCGAGGTGAGGGCCGGCGCCGCCGCTGCGCCGGGCGCGGCATGCTGCACGCGGATCACGTCGCCCAGCTGGCGCCCGATGCTGAGCACCGGGTTCAGGTAGGTCATCGGGTCCTGGAAGATCATCGCGATGCGGTGGCCGCGCAGCCGCCGCCAGGCGGCGGCGTCGCAGGCCAGCAGGTCTTCGCCGTCGAAAGCGATCGCGCCGCTGCGCACGCGCGCCGTGCGCGGCAGCAGGCCGATCACGCTGCGCGCCAGCACGCTCTTGCCGCAGCCGGTCTCGCCGACCAGGCCCAGCGTCTCGCCCTCGGCCAGTTCGAGCTCGACGCCGTCCAGCACCTTGACGGCACCGTCGAAGGTCTCGAAGTCGAGCCGGTAGTCGCTGATGCGCAGCAAGGCCGTCATGAGCTGCGGCTCTTCGGGTCGAGGATGTCGCGCAGCCCGTCGCCGAACAGGTTGAAGCCCAGCACCGTGAGGTAGATGGCCAGCCCCGGCGCCAGCGCGTACCACCACCAGTCGGGCATGTAGCTGCGCGCGATCGAGATCATCGAGCCCCACTCCGGCGCCGGCGCCTTGGCGCCGAGGCCGATGAAGCCCAGGCTGGCCGCCGCCAGCACCGCCAGCCCGAAGTCCATGCTGGCCTTGACGATCAGCGGCGACACGCAGTTGGGCAGGATGTGGCGGAACAGGATGTAAGGCGTGCTGGCGCCGACCGCGCGCGCCGCCTCGACGAACAGCTCCTGCTTCAGCGCCAGCGTCTTGCTCTCGATCAGCCGCACGTAGCCCGGCCACCACACCAGCGACAGCGCGATCACGCAGTTCATGATGCCCGGGCCCAGCGAGGCCACGATGGCCAGCGCCAGCGCCAGCCCGGGCACCGAGAGGAAGACGTCGGTCAGCCGCATGATGGCCTCGCGCGTGCGCCCGCCCACGTAGCCGGCGAAGATGCCCAGCGGCACGCCCACCAGCACCGCCACCGCGGTGATGACGAGGCCGATCCACAGCGAGGTGCGGGTGCCGACGATCACGCGGCTGAGGATGTCGTCGCCCATCTCGTCGGTGCCGAAGGGGTGCGCCAGGCTGGGCGGCTGCAGCTTGTTGTCCATGTGCACCGCGCCCTGGGTGTCTTCCGGGTACGGCGCGATCAGCGGCCCGAACGCGGCGAGCAACAGGAACAGCAGCACCAGCGCCAGCCCCAGCATCGAGCTGAAGCTGCGCCGGAACAGGTGCGCATACAGCCGCCACTGGCGCAGCGTGCCGGCATGGCGCTCGCGCCACGGGGTGCGGACTGCCATCAGTCCTCCCTGGCACCAAGCACCGCCCTCGGCGCACGAATCGGCGGCAACCCAGCGGCCGCCGCGGAACCGGCTTTGCCGGGCCGCTGGCGGCGCCCCCTGGGGGGAGGCGCCGAAGGCGCTTCGGGGGGGTTCATGTTTCGCGCAGCCGCGGGTCGAGCCAGGCGTAGGCCAGGTCGATCGCGACGTTGATCAGCATGAAGCTCAGGCCGACGATCAGCGCCACGCCGATCACCGGTTGGAAGTCGGAGTACAGCGCCGACTGCACCGCGTACAGCCCGATGCCCGGCCAGTCGAACACCGTCTCCACCAGCACCGTGCTGCCCAGCATCCAGCCGAAGCGCAGGCCGATGATGGCCAGCGTCGGCAGCATCGCGTTGCGCAGCGCGTAGACGGCGACGATGCGCCACGGCGCGATGCCGTGCGCGCGCGCCGCGGTGATGTGGTCGCTGGCCAGCACCTCGATCATCTCGGCGCGGTTGACGCGCAGGATCGACGCCAGGCACGGGAACGACAGCACCAGCGCCGGCAGCACCAGGTGCTGCAGCGCCTGCCCGAAGGTGGCCCATTCGCCGCGCAGCGCGGCGTCGACCAGCAGCAGGTGCGTGATCGGCTCGGGCGGCGGCGTCGTGATCGGCAGCCGCCCCGAGACCGGCAGCCATTCGAGCTTGACCGAGAAGTACAGCTGCAGCAGCAGCCCGAACCAGAACGCCGGCAGCGCCACGCCCGAGACCGAGAAGATGCGCGTCAGGTGGTCGAGCGTGCGGTCCTTGTACACCGCGCTCAGCATGCCCAGCGGCACGCCGACGACGATGCCCAGCGTCATCGCTGCCAGCACCAGCTCCAGCGTGGCCGGGAAGAAGCGCGCCAGCTCCTGCAGCACCGGCTTGGTGGAGACCATCGAGCGGCCGAGGTCGCCGCGCAGCACGCCGCCCAGGTAGTGCAGGTACTGCTGCGGCAGCGGCAGGTCGAGGCCGTGCTCGCGGCGGATGGTGTCCACCATGTCCTGCGTGGCGTTGGGCCCGGCGATCAGCCGCGCCGGGTCGCCCGGCGCGACCTGGGTGATCACGAACATCAGCGTGGCCAGGCCGAGCAGCATCACCGCCAGCAAAGCCAGGCGCTTGCCGACGACGATCAGCATGGCAGGCGACCGCTGGTCAGGGCCGTGGCCGCCGCCGCGGCGCCTACTTCGAGTCGATCCACAGCTCGTAGAGGTCGACTTCGCCGGTGAAGCGCACCGGGCTGAACTGGAAGCCCTTGAGGTAGTCGCGCTGCGCCCAGCGGCGGTTCTGGATCATGCCGAAGACCTCCGGCTGGTCGGCCATGATCTGCTGCTGGATCTGCGCGTACAGCGGCGCGCGCTGCTCCCACTTGCCCAGCGAGCGCGCCTTGTCGATCAGCGCGTTGACCTGCGGGTTGTCGTAGTGGCTCATCGCGAAGTACTGGCCCCAGGCGTTGCGGTGGTACTGGTAGGCCACGGCGTCGGGGTCGGTGGAGATCGGCGTCACGTAGACGCTGGTCATGTTGGGCGCCGTCTCGGGCTTGCTGCCCTTGGCCACCATGTTGGGCCATTGCTCGGCCACCACGTTGACCTTGATGTTGAGCTTCTGCAGGTTCAGCAGCAGCACCAGGCCGATGCGGCGCGCTTCTTCGAGGCCGGCCACGTGCACGTAGTCGAGCTCGATGCCGCCTTGCGGGTACGCTGATTTGGCAAGGTATTCGCGCGCCTTCGCCAGGTCTTGGGTCGGCCGGCCGGGCACGTCGATCTGGCCGCGCATGCCTTGCGGGAACGGGCTGGTCTCCAGGATCGCGGCGCCGTTGTAGATCTTCAGCATCGACTCGTAGTCGACCGCGTAGGCGATGGCCTTGCGCAGGTTGATGTCCTTGGTCGGCCCCTGCTGGGTGTTGAACTTGATGCCGAAGGTGGTCATGCCGACATGGTCCTGCACGACCGTGCCTTTGCTCTTCTTGAGCTGGTCGTAGTCCTCGGGCGTCAGGCCTTCGACGATGTCGGCCTCGCCGCGCGCCAGCGCCGCCTTCAGCGCCGCCGGCTCGCGGATGATGCGGTAGACGATGCCGGCCGGCCGCTTGGCCTCGCCCATCGGCCAGCCCTTCCAGTAGCCCTCGTTGGCCACCAGCTCGTGCAGCGTGTTCTGCTCCCAGCGCTTTTGCTTGTAGGGGCCGCTGCCGGCGCTGTTCTCGGTGAGCCACTTCTGGCCGTAGTCGCCGCCCTCCTCGTGCGCCTTCACCTGCTTGGGGTTGACGATGTACCACCACGGCACCCAGCCGATGAAGGGCGCGTAGCCCTGCTTGAGCGTGAAGCGCACGGTGTTCGCGTCGACCACCTGGATGCCCGACGGGTCGAGGAAGTCCTTGAGCATCCAGGCCACGCCCTTGTTGAGCTTGAGGCCGCGCTCGAAGCTGTAGCGCACGGCCTCGGCGTCGACCGGGTCGCCGTTGTGGAACTTGGCGTTCTTCACCAGGTGGAAGGTCCACACCTTGGCGTCGGCGCTGGACTCCCAGCGCTCGGCCAGCCAGGGCTCCACCTTGGCCGGGTTGCCGCTGTACTTGGCCAGCGCGTCGTACACGGCCTGCTGCATCATGCGCGTGCTCCAGTCGTAGCGCACGTGCGGGTCGAGCACGGGCACCTGCTGGCGGCCGCCGAAGACGATCACCTTGCGGTCGCCGGCACGCTCGAAGGCCTGGGCCGGGGCCAGCGCCGCGGCCAGGCAGATGCCGGCCAGCGCCGCCAGCGCGAGAGGTCGCAGTGTGGTCATGGGGCTTGGTCTCCTCTGGGTGTGCGGTGGGGGTGGTCGGGGGCGGTCGGGGGCGGTGGGGGGGGCGGCCGCGGCGGGTCAGACGATCTGCTGCACGGCGCCGGCGACGACGCGGCGCGCCAGCAGCACGGGCTTGTCGACGATGGCCGCGACGCGCGCGCGCATGGCCTCGGTGTAGCCCATGCAGTGCATCACGACGAGGTCGCTGTCGGCGAGCTCGTGGGCCGCGGCCTCCAGCCGGTCGCCGCTGTACGGCGAGTAGTGCGCCGCGCTGACGTGGCGCTGCTCGCTGCTTTGCAGGTGGAACTCCTGCACCTGGCGCGCCAGCGGCAGCATCACGCCGAGGCGGCGGCAGCCCAGCGAGAAGGCGTCGACCATCGCATCGACGACGCGCTGCGCCTCGATCAGCAGCGTGCGGCTGCCCAGTTGCTCGAAGTAGCCGGTGCACAGCAGCGTGATGGCGTCGAAGCGCTGGCGGTCCAGCTCGTCGAACAGCGCCTGCAGCCGCGCGCCGGTCTCGCGCTTGCCGATCACCACCTCGCTGCCGTCGCGCAAGCGCGTGGCCAGGCTGGCCTCGCCCGGTGGCGGCAGCATGCGGGCGATCTCGGCGGGGCCAAGGCCGTCGAGCGCGCCGAACTCGACCGCCTCGACCTCGCCGTGCACCGCCGCCAGGATCTCGGGCAGCATGTCCACGCGCGGCGACTGGCCGATGGTGACGAAGGCAACGCGGGGCGCATGGGGCATGGCGGGGCTCGGGGGCGGGGCGGCGCGACGAGGGTATGCCAAGCCCGGGGCGGCGACCCATACGGGCGAACACGTAAGCGGGCGGCCGGCCGGCAGCAAGCCGGCAGCAAGCCGGCAAGTCAGGACGCCGGCGACTCGACCCCCAGCACCATGCGGATCAGCGCGCCGACCGAAGCGGCGCCCATCTTTTCCATCATGCGCGCGCGATGGATCTCCACCGTGCGCGGCGAGATGTCGAGCTGGCGGCCGATGGCCTTGTTGCTGAGGCCCTCGGCCACCAGCGACATCACCTGCCGCTCGCGCGGCGTCAGCGTCTGCATGCGCGCGGCGGTGGCGGCCGCGGCGCCGTCGCCGGCGCGCTCGTCGACCAGCGGCGGCGGCGGGCGGCGGCTGCCGCCGGGGTCCAGCAGCAGCCGGATGGCGCCGGCCACCACGCGCCGCGCCAGGATCACCGGCCGCCCGGTGCGCGCGGCCACCGCCTCGCGGTCGGCCTCCACGTAGCCCACCGAATGCAGCACCACGAAGTCGCAGCCGCGCAACTCGTCGGCGGCGCGCCGCAGGCCGGCCGCGTCGCCGCCGGCGGCGTGGCTGAAGCGCAGCGCGCAGCCCGGCACCGAGTAGCCGGCGTTCTCGTCGACCTGGCGGCGCAGCGGGTAGATCACGCCCACCGCCTGGCCGGCGGCGGCCAGCGCGGCGATGGTGGCGTCCATCGCGCGCTGGGCGTTGACCGTCGGGCACTCGCTCTCGAACTCGCGGAACAGCCCCGTCGTCAGCACGATCAGCAGGTCGAAGCGCGCCGGGTCGATCGCGCGGCAGATCGCCTCCATGCGCTGCGCCAGCCGCTGGCGCGACAGCACCACCTCGCGGCCGTCGCGCAGCCGCGTCACCAGGCTGCCTTCGTCGGCGCGCGGCGCCAGCGCGGCGATCTCGCGTTCGCTCAAGCCGTCGAGGGCGCCGAACTCCTGCACCTCCAGCGCCATCGGCAACTGCGCCAGGATGTCGGGCACCACGTCGCCGCGCGGCGACTGGCCCAGCGTGAGGCTGGCCACGCGGCGCACGGCGCCGGCAGGCGAACCCGGCGAGGCGGGCGGATCGGTCGGCATGGGGCGGGCGGCGCGGCGGCGCGATGGCGTGGTACGGGGCTCGCGAGGCAGTGTAGGGCAGCGCCGCAGCACCGACGGCGGCGGCTACGTAGGCATCCTGATTTGCGCCGCCGCGGCCGCGGCGTACCGTGCCGCCACCCTCAAAGAGCAGGCTCAGCAGCATGCAACGTCCCATCGAAGCCGGCGAGATCGAAGCCCTCGCCATCGGTGCCTGGATCCTCGGCACCGGCGGCGGCGGCAACCCGTATCTCAACTACCTCAACTGCCGCAAGCTGGTCGACGAAGGCGCGCGGCTGACGTTGATGGACCCGATGGACCTGGCCGACGACGACCTGGTGGCCGTGGTCTCCAACATGGGCGCGCCGCTGGTCGGCCAGGAGCGGCTGAACGACCCCGCCACCGCGGCGCGCGCGGTGACGATGATGGAAGAGCATCTCGGCCGGCGCTTCCGCGCCGTGATGAGCGTGGAGATCGGCGGCGGCAACGGGCTGCAGCCGCTGCTGGTGGCGGCGCAGAAGAACATCCCCGTCGTCGACGCCGACGCCATGGGCCGCGCCTACCCCGAGGCGCAGATGACCAGCTTCGCCATCGGCCGGCTGCCGATGGCGCCGATGTCGCTGGCCGACGTGCGCGGCCACGAAGTGCTGATCACCAAGGTGACGAGCTGGAAGTGGATGGAGCGCATCGGCCGCAAGATCGTCACCGAGGTCGGCTCGATCGCCAGCACCTGCAAGGCGCCGCGCAGCGGCCGCGAGGTCAAGGACTGGGGCATCCACTACACCACCACCAAGGCCATCCGCCTGGGCCAGGCGGTGCTGGCCGCGCGCGCGCGCCACGCCGACCCGATTGCCGCGGTGCTGGAACACGAAGGCGGGCAGCAGGTCTTCCGCGGCAAGATCAGCGACATCCAGCGCCGCGCCACCGAAGGCTTCCTGCGCGGCAAGGCGACGATCGAAGGCCTCGACGGCGACCGCGGCCGCAGCCTGGTGCTCGACTTCCAGAACGAGTTCACCGTCGGCACCATCGACGGCGAGGCGGTGGTGATGACGCCCGACCTGATCTGCGTGCTCGACACCGTGTCGGGCGAGGCCATCGGCACCGAGACGCTGCGCTACGGCCAGCGCGTCACCGTCATCGCGCTGCCGGCGCCGCCGGTGCTGACCAGCCCCGAAGGGCTGCAGCACGTGGGCCCGCGCGCCTTCGGCTACGACATCGATTTCCGCTCGGTGTTCACCGGCGCAAGGGGCGTGCAATGAAGCGCATCGGCATCGACGTGGGCGGCACCAACACCGATGCGGTGCTGGTCGAGAACGACGCGGTGGTCGACGCCGTCAAGGTGCCGACCACCGAAGACGTGATGAGCGGCGTGGTGGCCAGCCTGCGCGCGCTGCTGGCGCGCGTGGGCGAGCGGGCCCGCCCGCTCGACGCCGTGATGATCGGCACCACCCACTTCATCAACGCCGTGGTGCAGCGGCGCGAGCTGGTGCGCACCGCGGCGCTGCGCATCAGCCTGCCGGCCTCGCAATCGCTGACGCCGATGATCGACTGGCCGCGCGACCTGCGCGCCGCCGTCGACCCGCTGGTCTTCATGGTCGAAGGCGGCCACGAATACGACGGCCGCGTGTTCATGCCGCTGGACGAGCGCGCCGTGCGCGAAGCGGCGCAGCGCATCAGCGACAGCGGCGTGCGCACGCTGGGCATCAGCGCCACCTTCTCGCCGCTGACCGCCGAGCACGAGCTGCGCGCCGCCGAGATCGTGCGCGAGGTCGACCCCGGGCTGGCGATCACGCTGTCGCACCGGCTCGGCCGCATGGGGCTGCTGGAGCGCGAGAACGTCACCCTGCTCAACGCCTGCCTGGCGCCGCTGGGGCGCACCACCATCGCCGCCTTCAAGGCCGCGCTGCAGGCCACCGGGCTGGAGGCGCCGTTCTACCTGACGCAGAACGACGGCACCGTCATGCTGGCCGAGGTGGCGGCCGAGTTCCCGGTCTACAGCTTCGCCAGCGGCCCCACCAACAGCATGCGCGGCGCGGCCTTCCTGAGCCGGCTGGACGGCGCGATGGTGGTCGACGTCGGCGGCACCACCAGCGACATCGGCTGCCTGGTGCACGGCTTCCCGCGCGAGGCCAACAACGTGGTCGAGGTGGGCGGCGTGCGCACGCTGTTCCGCATGCCCGACCTGCTGTCCATCGGCCTGGGCGGCGGCACGCTGGTGGTCGAAGGCGAAGGCCAAGGCGGCCAACCCGCCGTCGGCCCGCGCAGCGTGGGCTTCCGCCTGCCGCAGAAGGCGCTGGTGTTCGGCGGCGACACGCTGACGGCCACCGACATCGGCGTCGCCGCCGGCCTCATCGACCTCGGCGACAAGCGCCTCGTCAAGCACCTGAGCGCGGGCCTGGTGAAGGCCACGCTGGCGCGCATCACGGCGATGCTGGAAGAAGGCATCGACCGCATGAAGACGCAGGCCGACGACGTGACGCTGATCGCCGCCGGCGGCGGCGCCTTCCTGATCCCCGAGCGGCTGGCCGGCGTGGGCCGCGTGCTGCAGGTGCCGCACGCCTCGGTGGCCAACGCCGTGGGCGCGGCGATCGCCCAGGTCTCGGGCGAGGTCGACCAGGTCTTCACCAACATCGGCCGCGACGCCGCGCTGGCACAGGCCAGGACGCTGGCCGAGCAGCGCGCCGTGCACGCCGGGGCCGACGCGGCGACGCTGAAGCTGGTCGACATCGAAGACCTGCCGCTGGCCTACCTGCCCGGCGGCGCGATGCGCGTGCGCGCGCGGGTGGTCGGCGACATCGCGGCGGCCGGCGCCTGATCGCTCAGGCCACCGCCAGCGTTTGCCAGCGCTTCAGGAAGTCGGCGCGCTTGGCCGCCGCTTCGTCCTCGTCGATCGGGAACACCTTGATGCCGGCCAGCGGCGGCAGTTGCACGAGCTTGGAGACGTCGATGTCGCTGCGCGCCGGGCGGCGGTAGGCGGCCAGCAGCAGCTCGGTCTGCGCTTCCTTGCTCAGCAGGTGGTCGCAGGCCTTCTTCGCCAGCTCGCCGGCCGGCGCGCCCTTGATGAGCGCGAAGAACTCCGGCGTCGTGAACGTGCCGTCGGCCGGGTAGACGAGGCTGATCTCCTTCTGCCCGCCGGCCACGTAGGCATAGGCGTTCGACTCGAACGTCAGGCCGACGGCGAACTCGCCCTGGCCGACGCTGCGCAGCACGGTGGCCGCGGCGCTCGTCACCTTGACGTTGGCGGCCAGCCGCTTCAGGCCTTCGGCGCCGAGCATCTTGTCGACGCCCCACAGGATCGTCAGCGCCGTGCTGCTGTTGGCCGGGTCGGCGATGAGGATCTTGCCCTTGAAGCGCGGGTCGAGCAGGTCGGCCCAGGTCTTCGGCGCGGCGCCGCCGCCGAGCTGCTTGGTGTTCACCATCGCCACCGCGACGTGCAGGTTGGCGGCCGACCACAGGTTCTGCGGCTGCTGCAGCGCCGCCGGAATGGCCGCCAGCTCGGGCGAGCGATAGGGCTCGAGCAGGTGCTTGAAGGCGCCCAGCGTGTTGGCCGAGGTGCTCCAGAACACATCGCCCTGCGGCTTGGCGGCTTCGGCCTCCAGCCGGCGCAGCAACTGGCCCGAGCCGCCGGTGATGGCCGAGAACTTGACGCCGGGCAGCCGCTTCGCGGCCGTCTCGACGACGGCCTCGAAGGCCTGCTGGTTGTTCGACGTGTAGATGACGACCGAGCCGCTTTGCGCGCGGCTGGGCAGCGCGAGCGTGGCGCCGAGGCCGGCCAGGCCGGCCAGGGCGGCGCGGCGGTTCAAGAGGTGGTCGTTGCGGTGGTCGTTGCGTTGGGTCACGGCGGTCTCCTTTTCTGGCATTCGAGGGCGTCGATGGTCGCCCATCAGGCACGGGAGGCGAAGAGGTCGATGCGGGTCAGGCGCGTCGCCAGCACGATCGGCAGCACGATCACGGCCACCAGCAGCAGGCCGTAGGCCGAGGCCTGCGCCATCAGGCCGCTGTCGATCAGGCGGAAGATCTGGATCGGCATCGTCTCGCGGCCGCCCGAGTAGACGATGATGCTGGCGCTCAGCTCGGCCACCGTGGTGGTCCAGGTCAGCACCGCGGCGGCGACGATGGCCGGCGCCATCAGCGGCAGCACCACGCGCACGAAGCTGCGCCCCGGCGGCACGCCCAGGCTGATCGACGCCTCCTCGATCGAATCGGGGATGTTGAACAGCGTGCTCGACGCGTTGCGCGTGCCGAACGGCAGCCGGCGCACGACGTAGGCCAGCACGATGATCGAGCCGGTGCCGGTGAGCGAGAGCCAGCCGGTGTTGAAGGTCATCAGCAGGCCGATGCCGATGACCGTGCCCGACAGCGCCAGCGGCAGCGCCGTCAGGTAGTCCAGCGCCGGCGTCAGCGCATTGCGCTTCTTCACGACCAGGTAGCTGACGATGACCGCCAGCGTGATGCCGATCGCGGTGGCGATGGCGGCGTAGGTCAGCGTGTTCAGCAGCGGGTCGATGGCGCGCGTGAACACGCGCTCGAGGTGCGCCGTCGTCCACTGGCCCCAGCGCATCACCGGCCCGCGCGCCTGCGTGAAGGCGCCGACCGCGATGCTGGCCACCGGCAGCAGCGACACCGCGACGACGAGCGCCGCCGCCGCGCCGAGCGCCGCGCCGCGCCAGCCGGCCAGCCGCGCGGGCACCGCCCCGCGGCCCTGCACGACCTCGCGCCGGCCGCGCGCGACGACGCGGCGCTGCGCGAACAGCGCCAGCATCACGATGGCCACCGAGATCGTCGCCAGCGTGCTTTGCAGCGTCGGGTCGGAGCCGACCTCCGACACCGTGGCCTGGTAGGTCAGCACCGACAGCAGCGGCACCTTGTTCGACAGCACCATCGCCACCGCGAAGTTGCCGACGGCGAGCGTGAAGACGAGCAGCGCGCTGGCCAGCACCGCCGGCAGCACGACCGGCAGCATCACCTTCCAGCGCGAGACGGCCGGCGAGGTGCCCAGGCTCTGCGCCGCCTCTTCGAGCTGCACGTCGAAGCCGCGGATCGCCGCCAGCGTGCCGATGTAGACGTAGGTGTAGTAGGTGAAGGTCATCACCGTCACGAGGCCGGTCCAGCCGTAGAAGCTGGGCAGCTCGATGCCGCGCTCGGCCAGTGCGCGCGTCAGCAGGCCGTTGTTGCCGACCATCATCAGCCAGGTCTGCGCCGCGATGACCTCCGGCACGACCAGCGTCACCAGCGGCAGCACCGCGATCAGCCCCTTGCCCGGGAAGTCGAAACGCGCCGTGAACCAGGCCAGCGGCACGCCGATGACCAGCGCCAAGAGCGTGACGACGGCGCCCAGCATCACGGTGTTGAGCACGGCCTGCAGGTAGCGCGGCTCGGCGGCAACGATCGCCCAGCCCGAGCGGCCGCCGCTGCCGAAACTGCCGACGAGCACCTGCACCAGCGGCAGCAGCAGGAAGACGACCAGCAGCGCCAGCACGGCCAGCGTCAGCCACGGCCAGGGCGTGCGCAGCGAACGCAGCAGCGACGCCCGGCGCAGCGCCGGCCCTGGCACGCCAGAGCGGGCGGGGGCGGGGGCGGCAGCGCCGGCGTCGTTCATCGCGCCAGCACCAGCGTGGCCGTGGGGTCGAAGGCCAGCAGCGCGGCGTCGCCGACCTGGTGCGCGTCGTGCCCGGCGCCGTGGCGGTCGACCTGCAGCTCGGCGCCGCTGGCGAGCTGCACGCGGTAGCTCGTCTTGTCGCCGAGGAACTGGCGGCGCAGCACGCGCACGGGCAGCGCCGCGGCGCCGGCGCCGGCGCCGGCATCGGCATCGGCGTGCGCCAGCCGCAAGGTCTCGGGCCGCGCCATCAGCAGCGCCTCGCCGGCGCCCAGCGCCGCGACGGCGAGCGCCGCCAGCCGCGTCGGCGCGCCGCCGGGGCCGCCCGCCAGCACCGCCTGCGCCGTCTCGCCGGCCGCCGCGGCGCGCGCCAGCGTCACCGGCAGCAGGTTGGCCGCGCCGACGAAGTCGGCCACGTAGCCGGTGGCCGGGCGGCGGTAGATCTCGGCCGGCGTGCCGACCTGTTCGAGCCGGCCGCGGTTCATCACGCCGATGCGGTGCGACAGCGCCAGCGCCTCGTCCTGGTCGTGGGTGACGAAGACGGTGGTGATGCCGGCCTCGGCCTGCAGCTCGGCGATCGTCTGCCGCACCTGCAGGCGCAGCTTGGCATCGAGGTTGGACAGCGGCTCGTCCATCAGCAGCACCTGCGGCTGGATGACGAGGGCGCGGGCCAGCGCCACGCGCTGGCGCTGGCCGCCGGACAGCGCCGCCGGCAGGCGCGCGGCCAGCGCCGCGAGGCCCACCCGTTCGAGCGCCTCGCCGACGCGGCGCCGCACGCCCGCGGCATCGACGCGCCGCGCGCGCAGGCCATAGGCGACGTTGTCGAACACCGTCTTGTCGGGGAACAGCGCGTAGTCCTGGAACACCATGCCGATGTCGCGCAGGTGCGGCGGCAGCGCGGTCACGTCGCGCTCGCCGAAGCGGATGCGGCCGCCGCGCGCCGGCACGAAGCCGGCGATCGTGCGCAACAGCGTCGTCTTGCCGCAGCCGCTGGGACCCAGCAGCGTGAAGAACGAGCCGCGCTCGATGTCGAGGTCCAGCGCCTCGATGACCGCCTGCGCGCCGTAGTCGACGCTGAGCGACTCGATGTGGATGCCGGGGCTCGCGGCCGCCGCGCCGGCCGCGGGGCGGGCGGTTCGCGCCGGGGCCTCGGGGGCGGCGGAACCCATGGGCGCTCCCTCTCGTTTCAGCGCAGCGCGCGCGCCGGCGGCAAGCCCACCTCCGGCAGCAGCGGCCGCCTGGCCAGCGCCTCGTCCATCACACGCTCGACGTGCGCGAGGTCGTCGCCCTGCAGCGGCAGCCGCGGCGCCCGCGTGCGCCAGCTGCCGCGGCCCATGCGGTGCTCGCACCACTTGATGCACTGCACGAGGTCGGGCCGCGCGTCGAGGTGCAGCAGCGGCATGAACCATTCGTACAGCGGCATCGCCTCGGCGTAACGCCCGCCGCGCGCCAGGCGGAACAGCGTCTCGCCCTCGCGCGGAAAGGCATTGCTCATGCCGCTGACCCAGCCGACCGCGCCCATCGCGACGCTCTCGACGACGACGTCGTCGAGTCCGGCGAAGAGCACGAAGCGCTCGCCGACGCGACGTCGCGTGTCGATGAAGCGGCGCGTGTCGCCCGAGCTGTCCTTGAAGCAGACGATGGTGTCGCAGTCGGCCAGGCTGGCCAGGATGTCGGGCGTGATGTCGTTCTTGTAGATCGGCGGGTTGTTGTAGACCATCACCGGCAGCTCGGTGGCGCGCGCGACGCTGCGGAAATGCGCTGCCGACTCGTGCGGCTTGGCGCTGTAGACGAGCGCCGGCATGACCATGATGCCGTCCACCTTCGCCGCCGCGGCGGCGCGCGCCGTCTCGATGGCGTTGGCGGTCGTGAACTCGGCGATGCCGCAGATCACCGGCACGCGGCCGCGCGCCACGCCCACCGCGGCCTCCATCACCTGCACCTTCTCGGCGCGCGACAGCGAGGTGTTCTCGCCGACCGTGCCGCAGACGATGAGGCCGGAGACGCCGTCGCCGACGAGGCCGTCGATGACCTTCGCGGTGGCGTCGACGTCGAGCGAGGCGTCGTCGCGGAACTGCGTCGTGACGGCGGGGAAGACACCTTGCCAGGAGATGCGCGCGCTCATCGGTGGGAACCTCGTCGGGGGTGCGGGCGTTGCCGGGACACGCCTCGGGTTGGGGTTGCCGTCGATCGTACAATTTATACAATCGACGACGCGAGCCCGACAAACCCTGATGCGCCCCATGCCCGCCGCGATCGCCCACCGCACGCTTGCCTCGGCGATCGCCGAGCAGTTGCGCCAATCGATCCTCGGCGGCCAGCGTGCCGCCGGCACGCAGCTGCGGCAGGACGCGCTGGCCGCCGAGTTCGGCGTCAGCCGCATCCCCGTGCGCGAGGCGCTGTTCCAGCTCGAAGCCGAAGGCCTGGTGCGCATCGAGCCGCACAAGGGGGCGCTCGTCGCCGGCTTTGCGCTCGCCGAGATCGACGACGTGTTCGACCTGCGCGTGCTGCTCGAGCCGCGGCTGCTGGCCGCCTCGGCGCCGCGGCTGACGGCGGGCGACTTCGCCGAGGTCGAGCGGCTGGACGCCGCCTTCGCCGAGGCGATCGCGCGCCAGGACGTGGCGCGCTGGGGCGAGCTGAACGCCGAGCTGCACGAAAGCCTGTACCGCCACGCCGCGCTGCCGCGCACGCAGGCGATCGTCGCGACCTTGCTGCAATCGAGCGATCGCTACACGCGCGTGCAGATGAACCGCGGCGCGGCCCTGGCGCGCGCGCAACGCGAACACCACAAGCTGATCGCGCTGACGCGCACCGGGCGCATCGACGAAGCCTGCGCGCACCTGCGCGCGCACATCGAGGCGGTGCGGCAGGATCTGCACCGGTTACTGGCGCCGGCGCCGGCGCCGGCGCCGGCGGCCGCGCGCAGCGACACGGCCCGCACCGCCCGCAGCACCCGCAGCACCCGCAGCGCCCCCCCTCCCCGACGACAGGCCCGCCGATGACCACCGTGCCCAACGCCACCCCCTCCCGCATCATCGACAGCCACACCGGCGGCGAGCCGACGCGCCTGGTCGTCGCCGGCGGCCCGGACCTCGGCGACGGCCCGATGGCCGCGCGGCGCGAGCGTTTCCGCAGCGCCCACGACCACTGGCGCCGCGCGCTCGCCAACGAGCCGCGCGGCAACGACGTCGTGGTCGGCGGCGTCGTCACGCCGCCCGAGCAGCCGGGCAGCGTCTGCGGCATCGTCTACTTCAACAACGCCGGCTACCTGGGCATGTGCGGCCACGGCACGATCGGGCTGGTCGCCACGCTCGCCTGGCTCGGCCGCATCGCGCCCGGCGTGCACGCGATCGACACCCCGGTGGGCACCGTGCACGCCGAACTGCACGGCGACGGCCGCGTCACCGTCGCCAACGTGCCGGCCTACCGGCACCGTGCGCACGTCGCGCTCGACGTGCCGGGCCACGGCCGCGTGCACGGCGACGTGGCCTGGGGCGGCAACTGGTTCTTCCTGTGCCACGACCACGGCCTGGCGCTCGACCTCGCGCAGGTGGCGCCGCTGACGGCGCTGGCCAACCGCATCCGCAGCGCGCTGCCGGCCGCCGGCATCACCGGCGAGGAAGGCGCCGAGATCGACCATGTCGAACTGCTCGGCCCGCCGCGCGATGCTGCGCACGACGGGCGCAGCTTCGTGCTGTGCCCGGGCGGCGCCTACGACCGCTCGCCGTGCGGCACCGGCACCAGCGCCAAGCTGGCCTGCCTGGCGGCCGACGGCGCGCTGGCGCCCGGCCGGGTGTGGCACCAGGAGAGCGTCATCGGCTCGGTGTTCGAGGCGCGCTACGAGCCGGCCGCAGACGGTGACCGCGGCGGCGCCGTCCGCCCGTTCATCACCGGCCGCGCGCACGTGACGCTCGATGCGCAGGTGGTCATCGACCCGGCCGACCCGTTCGCGTGGGGTCTCGGCTGATGCCCGAGGCGGCGGCGGGTCTGGCAGGACTGGCAGGTTTGGCGGGTCCGGCGGCGCCGCCGCCATCAGCGCCGCTGGCGCCGCTCGACCGCGCCGAGGCGGCCGAGCTCGTCGACATCGCCGTCGTCGGCGCCGGCGTCATCGGCCTGGCCATCGCCTTCAGGCTGGCGCACGACGATGCCGCGCGCCGCATCGTCGTCATCGACCGCGAAGGCGTCGCCGCCGGCGCCAGCCGCGGCAATGCCGGCGCATTTGCGTTTTCCGACATCGAGCCGCTGGCCTCGCCCGGCATCGTGCGCCAGGCGCCGCGCTGGCTGTTCGATCCGCTCGGGCCGCTGGCGCTGCGGCCGGCCTACCTGCCGCGCATCGCGCCCTGGCTGTGGCGGTTCTGGCGCGCCAGCCGTCCGCAACGGGTGGCCGCCAGCACGCTGGCGCAGGCGACGCTGAACCGCCTCGCGGCCGAGGCGGCGCCGCGGCTGCTGGAGGCCGTCGGCGCCGCGTCGATGTGGCACGAGGACGGCAACCTGCACCTCTACGAGAGCGAGGCCGAGTGGCGCGCCTCGCTGCCCGGCTGGCAGCGCCGCGCCGCGCACGGCATCGCCTTCGAGCACGCGAGCGGGCCGCTGGCGCGCGAGCAGATCGCGCAGTGGCAGCCGGGCGTCAGCCCCGCGTTCGTCGCCGCCACCTTCGTGCCGCGCTGGGCCACGATCGCCGACCCGCACGTGCTGGTCGAGCGCATCGCCGCGGCGGCGGCGCGGCTCGGCGTGCGGCTGCGGCTGGGCGAGGTGACATCGCTGGCGCCGCTGCGCGACGCGCGGGCGGGCGCTGCGGCGAACGCTGCGCCGGACGCGGCGGTGCCGCTGCAACTGGCCGGCGGCACCGTGCTGCGTGCCCGCCGCGTCGTGGTGGCGGCCGGCGCCTGGTCGCACCGGCTTGCCGCGACGATCGGCGACCGGATCCCGCTGGAGACCGAGCGCGGCTACAACACCACGCTACCGCCCGGTGCCTTCGCGCTGCGCCGCCAGCTCACCTTTCCGCGCCACGGCTTCGTCGTCACGCCGATCGCCGGCGGCGTGCGCGTCGGCGGTGCGGTCGAACTGGCCGGCCTCGACGCGCCGCCGAACTATGCGCGCAGCGACGCGCTGCTCGCCAAGGCCAGCCGCTTCCTGCCGGCGCTGCGCACCGGCGGCGGCACGCGGTGGATGGGCTGTCGGCCGTCGCTGCCCGACTCGCTGCCGGCCATCGGCAGCGCACGCGGCGATGCGCGCGTCGTCTACGCCTTCGGGCACGGGCATCTGGGGCTCACGCAATCGGCGGCGACGGCCGAACTGGTGGCGGCGCTCGTCGCCGGCCGGGCGCCGGCGATCGACCTGGCGCCGTTCGATCCGGGGCGGTTCGGACCTTAAGCCGCCGCGTCGCGGCCCGGCAGCACATCGACCACGTGCCACCATTCCTGCCAGAACAGCGGCCGGCGGTAGCCGATGACCCAGGGCTGCACGAGGTCGCTGACCATGCGGTGCACGCGGCTCTTGTAGGGCATCAGCACGATGCTGCGGCGCTTGATCTCCAGGAACACGGCCTTGCGCTCGGGGCCGTCGGGCAGCTCGGACAGGCGGTCGTAGAGCGCGTCGATCGCGGGCACGCGCAGCCGCGCCATGTTCTGGCCGCCGATCTGCTTGCTGTGGTAGCGCTGCAGCGCGCTCTGGCCGTCGGGGTCGGGCGCGACGCCGCCCACGCTCCAGATCTGGAACTTGCCGGCGCGCGCGGCCTTCAGGTTCTCGGCCCACTTGCCGGTCTCGAACTCGATGCGGATGCCCAGCGCCGTCATGTCGCGGCGCATCAGCTCGTCCAGCGCGCGGGTCTGCTGCTCGGGCTGCGTCAGCTTGCGCAGCACGAGCGGGCGGCCGTCGGGCATTTCGCGCCAGCCGTCGCCGTCGCGGTCGACCCAGCCGTAGAGGTCGAGCAGCGCGCGCGCCCGGCCGAGGTCGTATTCGCCGTTCTCGCTCTTGAACGCGGGGTCGTAGGCGTAGGTGTGCGGCACCACGGCCGACTGCGCGACGATGGCCTGCCCGCGGCGCACGCGCTCGATCTCGGCCGGCACGTCGGTGGCCAGCGCGATGGCGCGGCGCAGCGCCACCTGGTGCGGCGCATAACCGCCGACCACGGCGTCTTCGAGGTTGAAGATGGTGTAGTCGGTGGCCGAGCGCACCATGCGCCGGCCGCTGATGCCTTTCTTGGCCAGGTAGGGCGCCACGTGGCCGCCGGGCAGCGCGCGGTCGTGGAACTCGGGCGGCACGTCGTCGAGCAGGTCGCTGGCGCCTTGCAGGAAGTTCAGCCAGCGCGGCTGGCTCTCCTCGATGATGGAGACCTCCACGCGGTCGACCAGCGGCAGCCGCCGGCCCTTGAGCTTTTGCAGGATGGCCTGGCCTTCGGCGTCGTCGGCGGCGGGCCGGGCGTCGTAGCGCACGTCGCGGTAGCCGGGGTTGCGCTCCAGCGCGATGAAGCTGCTGCGCCGCCACTGCACCAGCTTGAAGGGGCCGGTGCCCACCGGGTGGCCGGGGATCTTGTCGCCGTAGTGCTCGACCACCTCGCGCGCCACCGCACCGCTGAGGTCGCTGCCGCACAGCACGCCGGTGACGAAGCGCGGCCGCGGCGCGGCCATGCGAAAGCGCAGCGTGTAGCGGTCGGGCGCCGCGAGGCCTTCGATCGGGCGGTCGTAGTCGAAGGGCTGCTTGCTCGCCAGCGCTTCGCGCCGCAGTTCGCCGAGGCCGAGGAACTCGTAGGTCTCCAGCCAGGTCCAGGCCGGGCTCTTGACGGCGGGGTCGGCAAAGCGCTTGAGGGCGTAGACGTAGTCGGCCGCGGTCAGCTCGCGCGGCTTGCCGTTGAAGGCGGGGTCGTCGGCGAAGAAGATGCCGGGGCGGATCTTCACCGTCCAGCTGCGGTAGCCGTCGGCGTGCTCGGGCATGCCCTCGGCGGTGAGCGGGCGCACCAGCGCCGGCCGCGCCAGCGGGTCGTACTGGTAGGGCGCCTCGAAGATGTGCGGCGTGACGGTGCGCGAGTAGATGTCGCTGATCTGCGCCGGGTCGAAGCCGGTCTCGGCGGTGCGGAACGAGACGCGCAGCACCTTCTTGCCGTCGGCGTCGATCGCGGCCCGCGCAGCGCCCGGCAGCGCCAGGCCGGCGGCCGCCAGGGCCAGGGTGTCGCGGCGTTTCATCGCAAGGGCTCCACGGGGTTTGCGGGGTTCAGGCGGCCGCCGGGCGGCGCGTGTCGTCGATGTCGACCAGGTGCCACCAGTCGTACCAGAACACCGGCCGCCGGTAGCCGATCAGCCAGGGCTGGGCCAGCGAGTCGGCGTACTGGTGCATCGTCACCTTGTACGGCGCGTAGGCCACGGCCAGGCGCTTGGCCTGCTCGAACAGGGCGTCGCGCTCGGGGCCGTCGGGCAGCACGGTGAGGCGGTCGAACACCTCGTCGAAGGCCTTGAGCCTGAAGCGCGCCAGGTTGCCGCTGCCCACCTCGGGCCCGTACAGGCGCTGCAAGGCCTGCTGGCCGTCGGGCTGGTTGGCCGCGCTGCCCACGCGCCAGAGCATGAAGTTGCCGGCGCGCGCGGCCTTCAGGTTCTCGGGCCACTTGGCGGGCTTGAAGACCGAGCGCACCTGCAGCGCATCCAGCGCGCGGCGCAGCAGTTCGTCGCGCGCGCGGCTCAGCTGCTCGGGCTCGGTCGCGCACTCCACCAGCAGCGGCTGGCCCTCGGGCGTCTCGCGCCAGCCGTCGCCGTCGCGGTCGACCCAGCCGTAGAGGTCGAGCAGCGCCTTGGCGCGCGCCAGGTCGTGGTCGCTGTTCTCGCTCTTGAAGCCGGCGCGGTAGCCGCTGCTGTGCGGGCTGATCACCGACTCGGCGCGCACCGCCTGGCCGCGGAAGACGAGGTCGATCTCGCGCTGCACGTCCAGCGCCAGCCACACCGCGCGGCGGAAGGCCACGCGCGGTGGCGTGTTGCCGCCGACCACCGGGTTGTCCATGTTGAAGAACAGCATCTGCGTGAACGGCACCAGCACGCGCCAGCCCTGGATGCCGCGGCGCGCCAGGTTGGGCGCCAGCTTGCCGCCGGGCATGGCCTGGCCGGCGAACTCCTGCGGCACCGCCAGCAGGTCGAGCTTGCCGTTGAGGAAGCTCAGCCAGCGCGGCTGCGCTTCCTCGACCACGGTGACCTCCACGCGGTCGACCAGCGGCAGCTTGCGGCCGCGCAGGCGCTGCAGCAGCGCCTGGCCTTCGGCGTCGTCGGCGGCGGGCTCGGCGTCCCAGGTCTCGTCGCGGAAACCGGGGTTGCGCTCCAGCGCCATCAGCGAGGTGCGGCGCCAGGTGACCAGGCGGAAGGGCCCGGTGCCCACCGGGTGGGCCATGATGTCGTCGCCATAGGCCTGCACCACCTCGCGCGCCACGGCGGCGTAGGCCGGGTGGGTCATGCTCTCGACGAAGCGCGGCAGCGGCCGGCCCAGCGTGAACTGCAGCGTGTGGCGGTCGACGGCGCGCACGCCTTCGATCGGGCGGTCGTAGTCGAACGGCGTGCGCTCTTTCAAGGCCTGCTCGCGCAAGTCGCTCAGGCCGGGCAGCCGCCAGTCGGCGAGGCTCGACCAGTTGGGCGACTTGGTGGCCGGGTCGGCGTGGCGCTTGAGCGCGTAGACGAAGTCTTCGGCCACCAGCTCGCGCCGGCGGCCCTGGAACGCCGGGTCGTCGGCGAAGAAGATGCCCGGCCGCAGCCGCACGGTCCAGACGCGGAAGTCGGCCGAAGGCTCGGGCATGCCAAGCGTCAGCCGCGGCCTGATCTTCGACGGCCGCGCCAGGTGGTCGTAGCGGTACAGCGGCTCGAAGATGTGGGCCAGCACGGCGATCGAATAGATGTCGTTGACGCGCGCCGGGTCGAAGCCGGTCTCGGCGGTGGGCAGCGCGATGCGCAGCACCTTGGCGCCGGCCGCCGCGGCGCGCGCGGTCGGCAACGCCAGCGCGGCCGGCAACGCCAGCGCGGCGGCGGCGCCTGACGTCAGGGTCGCCAGGGTCGCCAACGCTGCGCGCCGCCGCACCGCCATCACGGCCCCTCGGCGCCGCGGCCGCGCTGCTGCGCGGCGTCGACATCGACGTAGCGGTACCAGTCGCGCACGAAGATGTTGCGGTGGTAGCCCTTGACCCAGGGCTGCGCCAGGTCGGTCATCACGCGGTGTACGTGCACTTTGTAGGGCATGTAGGCGATCATCAGCTTGGCCGCCTCGGTCATCATCGCCTGCCGCTCGGGGCCGTTGGGCGTGGCGCGCTGGCGCTCGTACAGCGCGTTGAAGGCCGGCAGGTCGAAGCGCGCGTGGTTGGCCTGGCCCTTGTTGGGCCCGTAGCCCAGCGCCAGGAAGGTGTCGGCGTCGGGGTCGCCGGCGAGCCAGCCCACGCCCCACATCATCAGCTTGCCGCCGCGGCTGGCCTTCAGGTTCTCGGGCCACTTGGCGCTCTTGAAGACCATGCGGATGCCCAGCCGGTCCATGTTCTTCTGCCACAGCTCCACCAGGCGGCGGCTTTCCTGGTCGGGCTGGGTCGCGTACTCGATGACCAGCGGCTGGCCGTCGGGCTGCTCGCGCCAGCCGTCGCCGTTGCGGTCGACGTAGCCGTGCATGTCCAGCAGCGCCTTGGCGCGGCTGACGTCGTAGTCGCTCATCGTGCTCTTGAAGGCCGGGTCGTAGCCCCAGGTCTGCGGCGCCAGCGGCCCTTGCGCGGGGATGGCCTGGCCGCGCCGCACCAGGCGGATCTCGCGCTCGACGTCGACGCCCAGGCTGATGGCGCGGCGCAGCGCCACCTTGTGCGGCTCATAACCGCCGACCACCGGGTTCTCCATCGCGAAGTACGAGACGGCGACGTCGGCACGCGGATAACGCACCATCTGGATGCCCCGCTTGGCCAGGTTGGGCGCCAGCTTGTTGTTCGGGAAGGCGATGGGCGCGAACTCGGGCGGCACGATTTCCACCATGTCGTGCTCTTCATTCAGGAAGGCCAGCCAGCGCGGCTGGTCTTCCTCGATGATGGAGATGTGCAGCTCGTCGAGCAGCGGCAGCCGGCGGCCCTGGTTGGCCTTGGCAAAGGCCTGCAGCCGCGGGTCGTCGGCCGGCGGCGTCTCGTCGTAGCGCACCTCGCGGAAGTTCGGGTTGCGCGCCAGCACGATCTTCGAGCTGCGCCGCCACTCCTTCAGCACGAAGGGGCCGGTGCCGACCGGATGGTCGCCGATGCGATCGCCGTAGTGCTCGACCACCTCGCGCGCCACCGCGCCGGTGTAGCTGGGGTCGGCGAAGTGGAACAGGAAGCGCGGCTTGGGGTCGGCGATTCTGATCTGCAGCGTATAGCGGTCCAGCGCCTTCAGGCCTTCGACCTCGCGGTCGTAGTCGAACGGGACCTTCTTCGCGATGGTCTCGCGGCGCAGCTCCGACAGGCCGAGGATCTTGTCGTTCTCCAGCAGGTAGAGGTTGCCGCTCTTCCAGCGCGGGTCGTAGTGGCGCTTGAGGCTGTAGACGTAGTCGGCCGCGGTCAGCTCGCGCTTGGCGCCCTTGAACGCCGGGTCGTCGGCGAAGTAGATGCCGGGCTTGATGCGGAAGGTGAAGCTGCGGTAGTCGGCGCTGATCTCGGGCATCGCCGCCGCCGTGTTGGGGCGCATGCGCACCGGCGAGGCCAGGTACTCGTACTGCAGCAGCGCGTCGAACATGCCGCTGATGACGACGCGCGAGTAGTAGTCGGTGACGTAGGCCGGGTCGAAGCTGGTCTCGGCCACGCGGAAGGCATAGCGCAGCACGGCTGGCGGCTGCGCCGACGGTTGCGCGGCCAGCGGCGATGGCGCCGGCGCCGCGCCGGCTGCGAGCACCAAGCTGGTGGCCAGTGCGCGCAGCAGGGAGGATCTCGTCATGGGAGGGCCTCGGCGAAAAGGCCGTGAGTCTAGGGCTTGCGCGCGCCAAGGCAAGGGCGCGCACGGCGCCTTCACCCCCGGGGAAGCGGGGGGGAATCACCCGCGCCGGCCCCCCTACACTCGCCCATCCCATTTTTTGCCGTTCCGCACGGTGCCCGCAGGCCACGAGCCGCACGGCCCGCCCGGGAGCGGTCGACGACATGGCCGCCTACCTGATCCGCCGCCTGTGGCAGATGATTCCCACGCTGGCCGGCGTGGTGCTGCTGGTGTTCTTCCTCTTCAAGTACTTCGGCGGCGACCCGGCCGAGGTGCTGGGCGGCCTGAACGCCAGCCAGGAGCAGATCGCCGCCATCCGCCAGCAGCTGGGCCTGAACGAGCCGGTGTGGGTGCAGCTGTGGATCTTCGTCAAGCAGATCCTCACCTTCGACTGGGGCAAGAGCTGGGCCACGAACGAGGCGGTGAGCAACCTCTTCGCCACGCGGCTGCCGGCCACGCTGACGGTGATGATCCCCATCCTCGTGCTCGACGCGCTGCTCGCGCTGCCGATCGCCATGTGGGTGGCCTACCGCCGCGGCAGCCTGACCGACCGCGCGATCATGATCGTCACCACCGTCGCGCTGTCGATCAGCTTCCTGGTCTACGTGATCGTCGGCCAGTACGTGTTCGCCTTCCAGCTCGGCTGGTTCCCGGTGCAGGGCTGGAGCGACAGCCTGGTCACCAACTTGCTCACCTACGCGCCGCTGCCGGTGCTGCTGGCGGTGGCGGTGGGCATCGCGCCGCAGACGCGGCTGTACCGCAGCTTCCTGCTCGACGAGCTGGGCCAGGACTACGTGCGCACCGCGCGCGCCAAGGGCATGACCGAAGGCGTGGTGCTGTTCAAGCACGTGCTGCGCAACGCGCTGATTCCCATCCTCACCAACATCGGGCTGCAGCTGCCGGGCATCTTCGTCGGCAGCTTCCTGATCGAGGTGTTCTTCTCGATCCCCGGCCTCGGCCGCGAGGTGCTGCTGGCCGTCAACCGCAGCGACTTCCCGGTGATCCAGGCGGTGACCATCTACCTGGCCGTGCTGACGATGGTGATCAACCTGCTGACCGACGTGGCCTACAAGCTGGCCGACCCGCGGGTGGTCTTGAAATGAGCGCCGTGCTGTCGACTGCAGCGTCGCTCGACGACGCGAACCAGAAGTCCGAAGGCGTCTGGCATGCCGCCTGGCGGCGCTTCAAGGCCGACCGCGTCGGCCTGGTCTCGCTGGTCGTCGTGGTGGCCTTCCTGCTGCTGATCCTGGCCGCCGCCACCGGGCTGGTGGCCAGGAACTGGCAGGACGAGGTCGGCGTGCCCAACGCGCCGCCCACCTTCATGGGACCGGCGCCGCCGCAGGCCACCAGCGCCATCGAGGCGCCCAAGGGCCCCAACGTCGACCTCTCCGACATCGACCCGCTGGCCCCGCGCTACAAGGAATGGGACGAGCGCGCCAAGCAGTTCCAGACCCAGGTGCAGGCCAAGCGCGAGACGCTGCCCTTCGGCGCCGACCGCCTGGGCCGCGACGTGCTGGCCAAGGCCATCAAGGGCACCGAGATCTCGGTCTTCGTCGGCGTGGCCGCGGCGCTGTGCGCCACGCTGCTGGGCACGCTGCTGGGGGCCTGCGGCGGCTTCTTCGGCGGCAAGGTGGGCGACGCGCTGGAGTGGCTGTACAACGTGTTCGAGAGCATCCCCAACATCCTGCTGATCTTCGCCTTCGCGGCGGTGGTGGGGCGCGGCGTGGAAAGCGTGGTCATCATCCTGGCGCTGACCGGCTGGACCGGCATGTACCGCCAGGTGCGCGCCGAGTTCATCAAGCACGCCAGCCGCGAATACGTGCGCTCGGCCGAGGCCATCGGCGCCTCGGTGGGCAGCCGCATGTTCCGCCACATCCTGCCCAACGTCAGCCACGTCATCCTGGTGCGCATGGGGCTGCTGGCGGTGGGCTTCATCAAGGCCGAGGTCATCCTGTCGTACCTGGGCCTGGGCGTGCGCGTCGACCAGGTCAGCTGGGGCACCATGCTGGCCGAGGCGCAGAGCGAGCTGATCCTCGGCTACTGGTGGCAGCTGGCCACCGCCACGCTGTTCATGGCGGTCTTCGTCACCGCCTTCTCGCTGATGGCCGACGCCTTGCGTGATGCGTTGGATCCCAAGTTGAGGGGGCTGGAATGAGCGCGCCGTCCTTGTTGAGCATCCAGGACCTGCGCGTCGCCTTCCGCATGGGCCGCGGCCAGCGCGCCGAGGCCGTGAAGGGCGTGTCGTTCGACGTGCCGGAGAACACCACCGTCGCGCTGGTCGGCGAATCGGGCTCGGGCAAGAGCGTCACCGCGATGTCGGTGCTGAACCTGCTGCCCGACAACGCCGAGCGCAGCGGCCGCGTGCTGTGGCGCGGGCGCGACCTGCTGCAGGCGCCGCTGCGCGAGCTGCAAGGCCTGCGCGGCAAGGAGATCGCCTGCGTCTTCCAGGACCCGATGAGCTCGCTGAACCCGGTGTTCAGCGTCGGCCAGCAGCTGGCCGAGCCGCTGCGCAAGCACCTGGGGCTGCGCGGCGCGCAGGTGCGCCAGCGCGCCGAGGCGCTGCTGGCCGAGGTCGGCATCCCCGAGCCGGCGCGGCGTTTGAAAAGCTACCCGCACGAGCTGTCCGGCGGCCAGCAGCAGCGCGTGATGATCGCCATGGCGCTGGCCTGCGAGCCGCGGCTGCTGATCGCCGACGAGCCGACCACCGCGCTGGACGTGACCATCCAGCGCCAGATCATCGAGCTGCTGGCCAAGCTGAAGGCACAGCACCGCATGAGCCTGCTGTTCATCAGCCACGACCTCGGCCTGGTGGGCGAGATCGCCGACCAGGTGGTGGTGATGCGCCACGGCCAGGTGCGCGAGCAGGGGCCGGTGGACCGCATCTTCAGCGCCCCGCAGGACGCCTACACGAAAGCCCTGCTGGCCTGCCGCCCCAGCCTGGAAGGCAACCCGCGGCGGCTGCTGGTGATCGACGACCACATCGCCGGGCGCCAGGACGAAGGCGCGCCCAAGGCGAAGGACCCGGCCGCGCCGGTGGTGCTGGAGGTGCGCTCGCTGGCCAAGAGCTTCTGGCTGCGCGAGGGCCTGTTCGGCCGCCGCGAGTTCAAGGCCGTGCAGGACGTCAACTTCAAGTTGAAGCGCGGCCACACCCTGGGCGTGGTCGGCGAGTCGGGCTCGGGCAAGACGACGATGGGGCTGACGCTGCTGCGCCTGCACGAGCCGACCAGCGGCGAGGTGATCTTCGACGGCAAGAACCTGCTCGCGCTGTCCGACCGCGAGCGCCTGGCGATGCGCCGGCGCATCCAGATCGTCTTCCAGAACCCCTATGCCAGCCTGAACCCGCGCTTCACGATCGGCCAGACGCTGGTCGAGCCGATGGCCATCCACGGCATCGGCGCCGACACCGCCGAGCGCGAGCGCCGCGCCCGCGCGCTGCTGGAGAAGGTGGGCCTCGACGGCCGCGCCTTCGGCAAGTACCCGCACGAGTTCTCCGGCGGCCAGCGCCAGCGCGTGGCCATCGCGCGCTGCCTGACGCTGGAGCCCGAGGTGCTGGTGCTCGACGAGGCGGTGAGCGCGCTCGACGTCAGCGTGCAGGCCCAGGTGCTGAACCTGCTGAAGGACCTGCAGGACGAACTGGGCCTGGCCTACGTCTTCATCAGCCACGACCTCGCGGTGGTGCGCTTCATCAGCGACGAGGTGCTGGTGATGAAGGACGGCCAGGTCGTCGAGCAGGCCAGCGCCGAGCAGATCCTGGCCGCGCCGCGCGAGGCCTACACGCAGCGGTTGCTGGCGGCCATCCCGCGCGGCTACCGCGCGGCCGTCTGATGCTCGCGCGGCTACCGCGCGGCCGCCTGAACAACGTACGAGAGAACCCGACCGTGGCGCATCGCTCGACCCTTGCGGCCGCAGCGGCCGGCCGTTGCGTGTTGGCGCTGGCCGGCACGCTGTTGAGCTGGCAGGCCGCGGCGCAGAACGCACCGCAGAGCGCGCCCCCGGCACCCGCCGCCGCCGCGTCGGCACCGCCGGCCAAGGCGCAGACGGTGGAAGTCACCGCCAACCGCGAGAGCGACACCGAGCAGCGCCGCCAGTCGACCGCGGCGAAGATCGTCATCGGCCGCGAGGAGATCGAGCGCTTCGGCGACAGCACCGTCGGCGAGGTGCTCAAGCGCCTGCCCGGCGTCACCGTGCAGGGGCCGCCGGGCCGCGGCGGGCCGCCGCGCATGCGCGGGCTGGGCGCCGGCTACACGCAACTGCTGATCGACGGCCAGCGCGTGCCGCCGGGCTTCAGCCTGGAATCGCTGACGCCCGAGCAGATCGAACGCATCGAGATCCTGCGCGCGCCCACTGCCGAGACCGGCGCGCGCGCCATCGGCGGCACCATCAACATCATCACGCGCGAAGGCTACAAGCGCCGCATCAACGACCTGCGCCTGGGCTTCGGCGTCGAAGGCGGCGAAGTGTCGCCGGGGCTGTTCTGGACGCGCAACGACAGCGTCGGCGACCTCGTCTACAACGTCTCGGCCGGGCTGATCGGCAACCGCCGCGCCAACGCCTTGCGCACCCGCACGACCGAGACCGACCTCGGCAGCGGCAGCCTGCTGAGCGACCAGGTCGAGACCAGCGAGGGCCTGGACCGGCGGCTCGGCCTCAACCTCACCTCGCGGCTGCAGTGGCGGCTGTCGCCGACCGACACGCTGGTGCTGATGCCGGTGCTGTTCCACAACCAGGGCGACAGCCGCCGCCACTACGAGCTGACGCAGACGCTGGGCGCGACGCCGGCGCTGTACGACCATGCCGACAGCGAGGGCCACAACCGCTTCACGGTCGGGCGCGTCAACCTGCAGTGGCGCTCGCAGCTCGGCAGCGGGCTGCGCACCGAGGTGAACGGCGCGCTGGCGCAGGCGCGCGGCCATTCCGACGGCCAGCGCCAGGAGTTCGACCGCAGCGGCACGCTGCTGCGCGACACCAGCGACGACAACCGCGTGCGCGACCGCACGACGCTGCTCAACGGCAAGTTCTCCAAGCTGCTCGAAGGCGACCACAGCCTGGTGACGGGCTTCGAGTTCGAACACCTGAGCCGCGCCGAGACGCGCGTCAGCACCCAGAACGACGAGAACCCGCTGGCCGATTTCGACCCCGACCTGCAGGCCTCCAGCCGCCGCCTGGCGGCCTACGCGCAGGACGAGTGGGCGATCAACGAGCACTGGGCGGCGCACGCCGGGCTGCGCTGGGAGAGCATCCGCACGCGCGGCGACAGCGGCGACGGCAGCCACCCCGACAACCGCAGCCAGGTGCTGACGCCGCTGCTGCACGCGGTGTGGAAGCCCGACCCCAAGGCGCGCGACCAGATCCGCATCAGCCTGACGCGCAGCTACAAGGCGCCGACGCTGCAGAACCTGGTGGCGCGGCCGTCGCTGTCCAGCCGCTACCCGGCCGCCGGCGCCAACACCGCGACCAGCCCCGACCGCGCCGGCAACCCCGAGCTGCGGCCCGAGCTGGCCACCGGCGTGGACGTGGCGTTCGAGCGTTACTTGAGCGGCGGCGGCGTGCTCAGCGCCAACGTCTTCCACCGCCGGCTGAAGGACTACATCCGCAGCACCACGGTGCTGGAGACGGTGTCGTGGAGCCCCGTGCCGCGCTGGGTGTCGCGGCCCAAGAACATCGGCCGCGCGACGACCCAGGGCGTCGAGCTGGAGGCCAAGTTCCGGCTCGACCAGATGATCGACGGCGCGCCGCCGGTGGAGCTGCGCAACAACCTGAGCGTCTTCCACTCGCGCGTGGAGCAGGTGCCGGGCCCCGACAACCGGCTCGACGAGCAGCCGCGCGCCACCGCCAACCTGGGCGCCGACTACCGCTTCCGCGGCACGCCGTTCACCATCGGCGGCAGCCTGAACCTGACGCCGGCATACCACACTCAGGTCTCCGACGTGCAGCAGCGCGAGGCCGGCCGCAAGCGCCAGTTCGACGCCTACGCGCTGTGGACCTTCAACCCGGCGCTGCAGTTGCGGCTGCTGGCGTCCAACCTGGCGCCCGAAGACTACCCGTCGTGGGCCGCGGTCGACACCGGCAGCCTGCGCACGCGCGCCGACACCACCGCCACCACCTACACCAACTGGCAGTTGCGGCTGGAGCTGAAGCTGTAGGGGGCACGCCCGCCGCGCCACGCCCATCGCCACGAGCCCCACGCACCTGCAAGACCCACCGGAGACCCGCCCCATGCGCCTGACCCGCCGTCACTTCTCCCTGGCCTGCGCGGCCGCGCCGCTGGCCCCGCTCGCGGCGCGCGCGCAAGCCGGCTGGCCGACCAAGGCCGTGCGCATCGTCGTGCCCTTTGCCGCCGGCGGCACCACCGACATCCTGGCGCGCGCGCTGGCGCCCGAGCTGCAGCGCGCCTTCGGCCAGCCCTTCGTGGTCGACAACAAGCCCGGCGCCGGCGGCAACAGCGGCGCCGCCGAAGTCGCCAAGGCGCCCGGCGACGGCTACGCGCTGCTGATGGGCACGGTGGGCACGCACGCCATCAACGTTTCGCTGTATCCCAAGCTGCCGTACGACCCGGTGAAGGACTTCGTGCCCATCACCTTGCTGGCCGGCGTGCCCAACGTGCTGGTGATCAACCCGGCCAGCGCGCAGCGCCTGGGCGTGACCGACGTCGCCAGCTTCGTCAAGGCGCTGAAGGCCAACCCCGGCAGGATCAACATGGCCAGCTCGGGCAACGGCACCTCGATCCACCTTGCCGGCGAGCTGTTCAAGAGCATGACCGGCACCTTCATGCTGCACATCCCCTACCGCGGCTCGGGCCCGGCGCTGATCGACCTGATGGGCGGCACGATGGACGTGATGTTCGACAACCTGCCCAGCGCGCTGCCGCACATCAAGAGCGGCAAGCTCAAGGCGCTGGCGGTGACCAGCTCGCAGCGCTCGGCCGCGCTGCCTGACGTGCCCACCGTGGCCGAGGCCGGCGGCCCTGCGCTCAAGGGCTACGAGGCCAGCTCGTGGTTCGGCCTGCTGGGCCCGGCGGGCCTGAGCCCCGAAATCGCCGGCCGCATCCAGGCCGAGACGGCCAAGGCCGTGGCCACGCCGGCGCTGAAGGAGCGGCTGCTGTCGCAAGGCGCGATCCCCAGCGCCAACACGCCGGCGGCCTTCACGCGGCTGATCGACGCCGAGACGCGCAAGTGGGCGCAGGTGGTCAAGACCTCGGGCGCCAAGGTGGACTGAAGCGGGGGCAGGCCAAAGCAGGCCGCGTGTCAATGTAAATCGGTCACCAAACCGACGCGAAACACTGCCCGTCGTGAAAGAGGTGTAAGGCCTAGTCTCCCGTCCACTCGCACAGGTCCGGCTGTTCCGGCACCAGCGAACGATCGGGAGCCCACGATGTTCGACCTGGAAACGCTGATCCCCGCCGCGCTGGCAGCGCGCCAGCCTTCGCTGCCCACCACGACCACCACCGGCACCACGACCACCACGCTGCGGCCGCCGGTGGCAGCCTACGCCGGCCCTGCGACGGCGGCCGCCAACGCCGCCAGCAGCAGCTACCGCGGCCCCGAGCGCCGCTCGGCCCAGTCGCAAGGCTCGCGCTGGCTGGCGCTGGCGCTCGACGAGGTCGACTTCGGCATGGTGCTGGTGGCCGACGACGCCCAGGTGCTGCACGCCAACCACGCCGCCCGCGCCGAGCTGGACGCCGAGCATCCGCTGCAACTGCTGGGCCGCGAACTGCGCGCCCGGCTGGCCGTCGACGCCGTCGCGCTGCACGACGCGCTGGTCGCCGCGCGCCGCGGGCTGCGCCGCATGGTGCACCTGGGCGAGCGCGGCCAGAAGGCCTCGATCGTCATCGTGCCGCTGGGCGTGCTGACGCCGGGCGGCCCGCAGGCCAGCCTGCTGATGCTGAACAAGCGCGAGGTCTGCGGCAACCTCTCGGCGCAATGCTTCGCCAGCAGCCACGGGCTGACGCCGGCCGAGACGCGGGTGCTGCTGGCGCTGAGCCAGGGCAAGAAGCCGCGCGAGGTGGCCGAGGCGCACGGCGTCGGCCTGGCCACGGTGCGCACGCAGATCGGCTCGATCCGCGCCAAGACCGGCACCGCCGGCATCCGCGACTTGGTCAGCCGGGTGGCGACGTTGCCGCCGATGGTGAGTTCGTTGCGCTTGCGCGCGTAGCCTGACAGCCCCCGCCGCCTGGCGGCTGCCGTCGGGCTTGCAGGCCCGACGGCCCTCGCAGGCGAAGAACAGTCCGCAGGGACTGTTCTTCGTCCGGGCTCGGCCCCCCAGGGGGGCTACCAAACCCGACCGGCAGAGCCGGATCGGGTTTGGCGCGCTTGCGGACGCCGCTCCCCCTGGTCGCCTGCGGCGACCGGTCCCCGTGGGGGAATGCAATAAGACATCGGCGTTGTCATCGCCATCAACCCGGCTGCCGGGTCGGGCATTGATTGCCGGGTCATAATTTGCCTGAGCAATGATTGACGCGCCAAGCAACCGGCGCGACCAGCCCCCTGCCATGTCCACCCGGAGCACCAGCCCACCCTCAGCGTCGCGCCGCGCGGCCGCCTGTTCGCAGGCGGCTTTTCCGCGTTACGACGGCGCGCACTACGACATCACGCAAAGCGTGGGCCACCACCTCATGCACCTGATGCAACTGATGCGGCGCGAGGTCGAATCGCGCATGGCCGCGCACGATTTGACCGACGCGCAATGGAAGCCGCTGATGCTGCTGGCCAGCGGCCGCGCCGGCAGCGCGCTGGAGATGGCGCGCGCGCTCGACCTCGACGCCGGCGCCGTGACGCGGCTGCTCGACCGCCTGCAGGCCAAGGGCCTGGTGGAGCGCGCGCGCTCGGAGAGCGACCGCCGCGTCGTGCACCTGCGCCTCACGCCGGCCGGCCAGGCCGCCGCGGCCCAGGTGCCGCACGTGCTGGCCGCCGTCAACAACGACTTCCTGCGCGGCTTCACGCGGGCCGAATGGGAAGAACTGCGCCGCCTGATCCAGCGCATGACCGACAACGGCCTGGCGCTGCAGGCCCAGCGGTGCGCGGCATGAGGCACGCCGCCGCCCCCGTCGCGCTGGCCGCCGCGCTGCTGCTGGCCGCCTGCGCCAGCCCCGGCCCGCAGCGCACGCCCCAACGTTTGACCGAAGCCGCCGCGGTCGGCCTGGGCGCCGACGCCACCACCACCGCCTGGCCCGACGAACGCTGGTGGCAGCGCTTCGGCGACCCCGCGCTGTCGGCGCTGGTCGAGCAGGCGCTGGCCGGCCAGCCCTCGCTGCGCCAGGCCGAGGCGCGGCTGCGCCAGGCCGAGGCCGGCGTCGCCGCCGCCGATGCCGGCCGCCTGCCGCAGGTGCAGGCCAGCGTCGACCTGACCGACCAGCGCTTCACCGCCAAGGGCATGATCCCCGCCCCGCTGGCCGGCGCGACGATGTGGAACAACAGCGCGCAGCTCGGCGCGAGCTGGGAGCTGGACCTGTTCGGCCGCCAGCGCGCCGCGCTGGACGCCGCCATCGGCCAGCAGCGCGCGGCCGCCGCCGACGCCCAGGCCGCGCGCGTGCTGCTGGCCGCGCAGGTGGCCGGCCACTGGTTCGCGCTGGCCCGCCAGCAGGAGCTGCAGCGCCTGTCGCAGCGCTCGCTGCAGCAGCGCGAGCAGGTGCTGGCGCTGGTGCGCCAGCGCATCGCCGCCGGGCTCGACACCGCCGTCGAACGCCATCAGGCCGAGGGCCTGGTGGCGCAGTCGCGCGCCGAGCTGGAAGCGCTGGCCGAAGGCGTCGCGCGCGAGCGCCACGCGCTGGCCGAACTCAGCGGCCAGGCGCCGCAAGCCCTGGCCGCGCGCGACGCCGCGCTGGCGCCGCTGCACAGCCAGCCGCTGCCCGGCGCGCTGGGTGCCGACCTGCTGGGCCGCCGCGCCGACCTGGTGGCGCAGCGCTGGCGCGTCGAGGCGGCGCTGAAAGACGTGGCCGTGGCGCGCACGCGCTTTTATCCCGACGTCAACCTGGTGGCCTTCTTCGGCCTCTCCAGCCTGGGCCTGGACAACCTGTTGAATGCCGGTGCCCGCACCTACGGCGCCGGCCCGGCGCTGCGGCTGCCGGTGTTCGAAGGCGGCCGCCTGCGCGCGCAGCTGGCGGCGCGCGGCGCCGAGGCCGACGCCGCCGTCGAGGCCTGGAACGCCACGCTGCTGCGCGCCTTGCGCGAGGTGGCCGACGAGGTCGCCACGCTGCAGGCGCTGGACCGCCAGCAAGGCGCGCAGGCGCAGGCCACGGCGGCCGCCGAGGCCGCCTTCGACCTGGCGCTGCAGCGCTACCAGGCGGGGCTGGGCAACTTCCTCAGCGTGCTGGCCGCCGACGGCACGGTGCTGACCCAGCGCCGCGCCGCCGCCGACCTGAAGGCCCGCCACCTCGGCAGCGAGGTGGCGCTGGCCCGCGCCCTGGGCGGCGGCTACCACGCCGACGCGCTGCCGCCGCTGGCCGCCCTCAAACCCTGAACCTCCGCGACACCATGAACGAAGAAAAAGCCTCCGCGCCGGCGCCCGCCGTGGCGCCGTCGCGCCGCCGCCCGGCGCTGCTGATCCTCAGCGCCTTGGTGGTGCTGGCCGGCATCGGCTACGGCGCCTGGTGGGCGATCTACCAGCGCCACTACGAGTCCACCGACAACGCCTACGTGCAGGCGCCGGTGGTGCAGATCACGCCGCAGGTCGGCGGCACCGTGCTGGCGGTGCTGGCCGACGACACCGACGTCGTCAAGGCCGGCCAGCCGCTGGTCAAGCTGGACCCGGCCGACGCCAAGCTGGCGCTCGACAAGGCCGAGGCCCAGCTCGCGCAGACCGTGCGCGAGGTGCGCACGCTCTACACCAACAACGCCACGCTGGACGCCGGCATCCGCCTGCGCGAGGCCGAGGTGGCGCGCGTGCAGTCCGACCTGGCCAAGGCGCAGGACGACGTCAACCGCCGCCGCCCGCTGCTGGCCAGCGGCGCCGTCGGCGGCGAGGAGATGAAGCACGCCGAAGCGGCCGTGGCCGCGGTGCGCAGCACGCTGGCCAGCGCGCAGTCGGCGCTGGCCGCGGCGCGCGAGCAGGCCGCCGCCAACCGCGTGCTGACCCAGGGCACCACGGTCGACAAGCACCCCAACGTCGAGCGCGCCGCCGCCGCGGTGCGTGAAGCTTACCTGGCACTTCAGCGTACCGAGCTGCCGGCGCCGGTGGCCGGCCAGGTGGCGCGGCGCACCGTGCAGGTGGGCCAGCGCCTGGCCCCGGGCACGCCGCTGATGGCGGTGATCCCGCTCGACCAGGTCTGGGTCGAGGCCAACTTCAAGGAAGGCCAGCTGCGCCAGATGCGCATCGGCCAGCCGGTCAAGCTGACCGCCGACCTCTACGGCGGCAAGGTCGAATACAAGGGCCGCATCGCCGGCCTCGGCGCCGGCACCGGCGCCGCCTTCGCGCTGCTGCCGGCGCAGAACGCCACCGGCAACTGGATCAAGGTGGTGCAGCGCGTGCCGGTGCGCGTGGAGATCGACGCCGCCGACCTGGCGGCGCACCCGCTGCGCGTGGGCTTGTCGATGGAAGCCACGGTCGACGTGGCCGAGCAGTCGGGCCGCCCGCTGGCCGCGGCGTCGGCCCCGGCCGCCGGCCCGCGCGCCAGCAGCAGCACCGACGTCTTCCAGGGCGCCGCCGCCGAGGCCGAGCGCCGCGTGCGGCAGATCATCTCCAGCCAGCTCGGGAAAGTGGTGCGCGGCTGAGCCATGGCCACCAAGCCTCCCGTCGCCTTTCCGCCGCTGCAGGGCAGCCAGCGCGTGCTGGGCACGCTGGCGCTGTCGCTGGCGACCTTCATGAACGTGCTGGACACGTCGATCGCCAACGTCTCGCTGCCGGCGATCGCCGGCGACATGGGCGTCAGCCCCTCGCAGGGCACCTGGGTCATCACCTCGTTCGCGGTGGCCAACGCCATCGCCGTGCCGCTGACCGGCTGGCTGACGCAGCGCTTCGGCCAGGTGCGGCTGTTCACGCTGAGCGTGCTGCTGTTCGTGCTGGCCTCGTGGCTGTGCGGGCTGGCGCCCAACCTCGAAATGCTGATCGCCTTTCGCGTGCTGCAGGGGCTGGTGGCCGGGCCGATGATCCCCTTGAGCCAGACGCTGCTGCTGGCCAGCTACCCGCCGGCGATGGCCGGCACCGCGATGGCGCTGTGGGCGATGACCACGCTGGTGGCGCCGGTCACCGGGCCGCTGCTCGGCGGCTGGATCACCGACAACGTCGCGTGGCCGTGGATCTTCTACATCAATGTGCCGGTGGGCCTGTTCGCCGCCGCGCTGACGTGGTCGATCTACCGCAGCCGCGACCCCGGCCCGCGCCGCGTGCCGCTGGACCGCACCGGGCTGCTGCTGCTCGTGCTGTGGGTGGGCTCGCTGCAGTTGATGGTCGACAAGGGCAAGGAGCTGGACTGGTTCGCCTCGGGCCAGATCATCGCGCTGGCCATCAGCGCGGCGGTGGGCTTCGCGTTCTTCCTGGTGTGGGAGCTGACCGAGCGCCAGCCCATCGTCAACCTGCGGCTGTTCGCGCGGCGCAACTTCACGATGGGCGTGCTGGCGCTGTCGGTGGCCTACGGTCTGTTCTTCGGCAACGTGGTGCTGCTGCCGCTGTGGCTGCAGCAATGGATGGGCTACACCGCCACCTGGGCCGGGCTGGCCACCGCGCCGGTGGGGCTGCTGGCCATCGTGCTGTCGCCCTGGGTCGGCAAGAACGTCGGCCGCATCGACCCGCGCAAGCTGGCCACCGTGTCGTTCGCCGGCTTCGGCTACGTGCTGTGGCTGCGCAGCCATTTCAGCACCGCGTCGACCTTCGAGCTGGTGCTGATCCCCACCATCCTGCAGGGCGCGGCGATGGCCTTCTTCTTCATCCCGCTGCAAAGCATCGTCTTCAGCGGCATCCCGCCCGAGCAGTTGCCGTCGGCGGCCGGCGTCTCGAACTTCGTGCGCATCACCGCCGGCGCCATCGGCACCTCGCTGTTCACCACGCTGTGGGACAGCCGCGCCAGCCTGCACCACGCCCGCCTGGTGGAAAGCCTGAACAGCGGCAACGTCGCGCTGCAGCAAAGTTTCACGCAACTGGGCACGCTGGGCATGACCGAGGACCAGGTGCGCGCGCTGGTCGAGCGCCAGCTGCAGCAGCAGGCCTACACGATGGCGGTGACCGACCTCTTCCTGCTGTCGTCGGCGCTGTTCATCGGGCTGATCGCGCTGGTGTGGCTGAGCGAGCGCCCGCCGCGCGTCAGCGGCGCGGCGGCGGATGCCGGGGCGCATTGAGGGCCTGAGGGCCTGAGGCCCGCCGCCACCGCGCTTCAGTGCAGGATCGCCCCCTGCTCGCGCAGCCGGCGCTGCAGCGCGCGGATGTCGATGCCGCGCACGGCGCCGTCGCGGCCGCCGGCGCAGGCCAGCGCGGCGCCGATGCCGGCGGCGTGGCCGACGGCCATCGAGATCGTCATCACGCGGATCGCGGCCTGCGCCTCGTGCGTGGCCGAGACGCCGCGGCCCAGCGCCAGCGCGTTGTCCAGCGTGGTCGGCAGCAGGCAGCGCCAGGGGATCGCGTAGGCGTGGTCGTCGCCCAGCTCGCGGTATTGCAGGCCGCCGCCTTGCGCGGGATGGATGTCGATCGGGTAGGCGCCGGCAGCAATCGCGTCGGCAAAGGCCGCGGGGCGCAGCAGGTCGTCGGCGCCGAGCACGTGGTCGCCCTCGACGCGCCGCGTCTCGCGGATGCCGATCTGCGTGCCGAAGGCGCGCAGCGTGCCGCGCTCGCAGCCGGGCACCTCGCGCTGCAGGAACTGCGCGGCGCGCCAGGCCTGGTCGCGGCCTTCGATCTCGGCGCGGCTCAGGGCCCAGGCATCGGTGGCGTCGACCGCCAGGCGGCTGATGTTGAACCAGGCGTCGTCGCTGCCGGGGTCGCGCGCCGCGTGCAGCGCCGCGCGCGCCAGCTCGCCCTGCGCATGGCCGCGCCGCGCCAGCGCGGCGCGCTCGGGCGCGGCGATGGCGTCGAAGCGCTCGAAGTCCACCGGCCCGAAGCGGAACATCATCGTCGCCGGCTGCAGTGCCTCGCCCTCGGCCAGCGGCAGGAAGCGCGCGCCGGCGCGCTGCAGCGCGTCGAGGTCGCCGCTGGCGTCGGCCAGCACGCGCGGCCGCAGCTCGACCAGGCCGCTCTTGCATAACACCGATAGCGATTCAACGCGCCGCCCCGCCGCCTGCACCGCCGCCACCTGCGCGTGCAGCAGCGGCTGCACGCCGGCGTCCAGCAGCAGCCGGTCGAGCACCCACTTCAGCCGCTCGGGCGCGTAGACCACACGGTCCATGCGGTGGCCGGTGGACATGGTGAAGACTTCGTGCGGCCCGGCCGCGCCCACCGCGCGCAGCCGCGCCACCACCTCGTCGGCCAGCCCGGCCACCACGCGGCGGCCGGCCGCCGTCTGCCAGCTGTTGAACTGCGCCACCGCGCCGGCGGTGGCGTTGCCGCCGAGGAAGCCGTAGCGCTCGACCAGCACCACGCGCGCCCCTTCGCGCGCCGCCGCCACCGCGGCCATGCAGCCGGCCACGCCGCCGCCGATGACGGCGAGGTCGACGGTCAGCGCGTTCGTCATCCTCGTCACTCGGCCTTGATGCCGCGCGCGCTGATCACCTTCTGCCAGCGCGCGCCCTCGGCGCGCAGCGTGGCGGCCGCCGCTTCGCGCGTCGACACCCAGGTGCTGATGCCGGCGCCGCCCAGCTTGGCGCGCACCGCCTCGCTGCCGAGCGCCGCGGCCAGTTGCGTCGACAGTTGGGCAAGGGCAGCCGGCGGGATGCTGCCCTTGGGCGCCACCAGCACGGCCCAGCCCTGCACTTCGAGGTCGGGGAAGCCCAGGCTGCGGAAGGTCGGCACGGCGGGCAGCTCGGGCAAGGCCTGCGGCGACGAGACGGCCAGCGCCTTCAGCTTGCCCGCCTTCAGGTGCGGCAGCACGCTGGGCAGGTTGAGGAAGCCCAGCGCCACCTGGCCCGACAGCAGGTCGGGCAGCAGCGCGCTCTCACCCTTGTAGGGCACGCTGATCAGGTCGGTGCCGGTCTGCAGCTCGAACAGCACCGAGGTCAGGTGCGCCAGCGTGCCGTTGCCGCTGTTGCCGGCCGACAGCCGGCCCGGCTGCGCCTTGGCCTCGGCCACCAGCTCGGCCACGGTGCCGGGCCGCGCCGCGGCCGGCAGCACCAGCACCAGCGGCTGCGCCGAGACCATGCCCACCGCGTCGAAATCGCGCTCCACGTCGTAGCCCAGGCCGGGGCGCAGCAGCGGGTTGACCACCATGCTGTTGCTGCCCATCAGCAGCGTGTGGCCGTCCTTGCTCTGCGCGGCCAGCGCCACGCCCACCGCGCTGCCGGCGCCGGGCTTGTTCTCGACGAACACCGGCTGCCCCAGCACCGGCGCCAGCGCCTCGGCCAGCGCGCGCGCCGAGATGTCGGCGCCGCCGCCGGGCGCGAAGGGCACGATGATGCGCAGCGGGCGGCTCGGCCAGGCCTCGGCGGCCGCGGCCGGCAGGCCCGGCAGCGCGACAGCGGCGGCGGCGGCCGCGGCGGCCGCGGCCGCATTCGCCAGCAGCGCGCGCCGGCGGACGGGTTGCAGGGTCTTCATGCGTCGGTCTCCTTGCTGGGTCTTCTCGCTGGGTGGCGATCGTAAGCGGGTGCCACAATGCCAAGCGCCATCGGCGCCGCAGGACCGTGCCCATGCCTTACATGCTGTTGATCGTCGAACCGCCGGAGCAGCGCGCCATCGCCGCCGAATGCCCGGCCGCGCAATGGGCGACGGTGGAGGTGCGCGCCACCGGGCCTTGCGACCCGTCGGCCTGAGCCTGGCCCTGAGCGTCGCCCCGAGGCGCAGACTGCGCGCGCTTGTCGATGTCGTCCCCCGTCGATCGTCGCAGCGGGAAGCCTCTCGAACCGGTGACCGGGAATGAAGCCGCGCGCCGAGCCGTCGCCGCCGTCTGGCGCCAGGAGTCGGCCAAGATCGTGGCCGGCGTGGCGCGCCTGGTGCGCGACCTCGGCCTGGCCGAAGAGCTGGCGCAGGACGCGCTGGTCGCCGAGCCGGCGCTGCGCCGCTACCCGTGGGCGCCGGCGGTGCGCGCCGACCTGCTGCTGAAGCTGGGCCGCCGCGCCGAGGCTGCCGCCGCCTTCGAGCAGGCCGTCGCGCTAACCCGCAACCTGCGCGAACGCGCGTTGCTGCTGCAGCGCGCCGCGGCCGCTTCGGCAGCGCCGCCACCCTGACGATGTGGAGCGTGCAGCACCGCCGCCGCCTGCGCGAGGTCTGGGCTTCCGCCGGCTGGCCCTGCCAGGATGCGATCGAGATCGAGCTGCTCGCCGCCGGGCTGCTGCTGCAGGTCTTCGACGACGGCGGCCGCATGACGCTGCGCGTCACCGAGGCCGGCGTGCAAGTGCTGGCCGCCAGCCTGCAGCGCAACCGCGCCGCCTTCGATGCGCATGAAGCGCTGGTCGGCCGCGTGGTGCGCGAGATGCAGCGCGCCGGCCGCCTGGCCTGGCGCGGCCTGCGCCTGCGCGCGCCGCCGCCCGACGACGAAGGCCCGCGGCGGTGGCCCACCGCGATGCCCGATGTCTTCTCGATCCGCCACACCACGCGCGAAGACCTGGTCGAGCCCATCGTCCACGAGATCAAGGTGCGCCGCGCCGACCTGCTGGCCGATTTGCGCCACGAGGCCAAGCGCCAGGCCTACCTGGGCCTGGCCAGCCAGTGCTGGTACGTGCTGAAGGCCGGCATCGGCAGCGCCGACGACGTGCCGGCGTGCTGCGGCGTGTTGATCGCCCACGACGAAGCCTTGGAACTCGCGCGAGCGGCGCCGCGGCGCGCCATGCGGCTGCCGCTGGCCACCTGGATGGTGCTGGCCCGCGCCGACGCCGAAGCCGCGCCCGACGACGACGGCCAGGGCCGGCTGTAACGGCATGCGGCGTTAGCCCGCCGGCGCGCCGGACGCGGCCCTATGCTGCGCGCCATGAGCGATGCGACGAACCCCGAGCGTGCGCTGGTGCTGTTCTCCGGCGGCCAGGACTCCACCACCTGCCTGGCCTGGGCGCTGCAGCGCTACGCCGAGGTCGAGACCGTGGGCTTCGACTACGGCCAGCGCCACGCCGTCGAACTGGACTGCCGCCCCGTGGTGCTGGCGGGCTTGCGCGCCGCGTTCCCCGGCTGGTCGGCGCGGCTCGGCGCCGACCACCTGCTGGACCTGCGCACGCTGGGCCAGATCAGCGACACCGCGCTGACGCAGCCGCGCGCCATAGCGCTGCAGGCCGGCGGCCTGCCCAACACCTTCGTGCCCGGGCGCAACCTGCTGTTCCTGACCTATGCCGCGGCGCTGGCCTACCGCCGAGGCGCCGGCGTGCTGGTGGGCGGCATGTGCGAGACCGACTATTCCGGCTACCCCGACTGCCGCGACCTGACGATGCAGGCCCTGCAGCTGGCGCTGAGCCTGGGCCTGGACACCCGCATGCAGGTCCACACCCCGCTGATGTGGCTGGACAAGGCCGCCACCTGGGCGCTGGCGCAGCAGCTCGGCGGCGCCGCGCTGGTCGAGCTGATCCGCCGCGAGACGCACACCTGCTACCTGGGTATGCGAGGGGACCTGCACGACTGGGGCCACGGCTGCGGCGACTGCCCGGCCTGCGCGCTGCGCCGCCGCGGCTGGCAGGCTTTCGAGGCGGCGCGCGCATGAAGCGCCCTCAGGCCGACGGCCGGCTCGACGACCTGCCGCCCTACCGCCCCACGCCGCGCCGCCGCCGGCTGCTGATCGCGCTGCTGGCGGTCTGCACCGCGCTGGTCGTGCTGTGGCTGATGCTGCGGCCCAAGCTGCAGCAGATGGAGGTCGAAGCGCAGCGCCGCGCGGCGCCGCCGCCCCCGCCGCTGCCGTGCGCGGCCAGCCAGAGCCAGGGCTGCATCGGCGGCACCACGCAGGTGATCGTGCCGCCGCCGCCAGCGCCTACACCTCGAACTGCACCCCTTGCGCCAGCGGCAGCGCGCGCGAGTAGTTGACGGTGTTGGTGGCCCGCCGCATGTAGCTCTTCCAGGCGTCGGAGCCCGATTCGCGGCCGCCGCCGGTCTCCTTCTCGCCGCCGAAGGCGCCGCCGATCTCGGCGCCCGAGGTGCCGATGTTGACGTTGGCGATGCCGCAGTCCGAACCCTCGGCCGACAGGAAGGCCTCGGCCTCGCGCAGGTCGTTGCTGAAGATGGCCGACGACAGGCCTTGCGGCACGTCGTTGTGCAGCGCCAGCGCCTCGCCGAACTGCTGGTAGCCCAGCACGTAGAGGATGGGCGCGAAGGTCTCGCGGCGCACGGTCTCGGTCTGCGCCGGCATCTCGACGATCGCCGGCCGCACGTAGAAGGCCTGGGGCTGGCGCTCCTGCAGCAGCCGCTCGCCGCCGGTCACGCGCCCGCCCTCGGCGGCGGCGGCCTGCAGCGCGGCCTGCATGGCCTGGAAGCCGGCCTCGTCGATCAACGGGCCCACCAGCGTGCCGGCGTCCAGCGGGTTGCCCACCGGCAGCTTGGCGTAAGCCGCCTTCAGCCGCTGCAGCAGCGCCGGCTTGACGCTGTCCTGCACGATCAGCCGCCGCGTCGTCGTGCAGCGCTGGCCGCAGGTGCCGGCGGCGGCGAAGACGATGCCGCGCACCGCCAGGTCGAGGTCGGCCGTGGGCGTGACGATCACCGCGTTGTTGCCGCCCAGCTCCAGCAGCACGCGGCCGAAGCGCTGCGCCACGCGCGGCCCCACCTGGCGGCCCATGCGCGTGCTGCCGGTGGCCGAGACCAGCGCCACGCGCGCGTCGTCGACCAGCGCTTCGCCGGTGTCGCGCAGGCCGATCACCACTTGCGACAAATGCGCCGGCACGTCGGCGCCGAAGCGCGCCGCGGCGCGCTCGAACAAGGCCTGGCAGGCCAGCGCGGTGAGCGGCGTCTTCTCCGACGGCTTCCATACCACCGCGTCGCCGCAGACCACCGCCAGCGCGAAGTTCCAGGCCCACACCGCCACCGGGAAGTTGAAGGCCGTGATCACCGCCACCACGCCCAGCGGATGCCAGCTCTCCATCATGCGGTGGCCGGGGCGCTCCGACGCGATGGTCAGCCCGTACAGCTGGCGCGAAAGGCCGACCGCGAAGTCGCAGATGTCGATCATCTCCTGCACCTCGCCCAGGCCTTCGGAGACGATCTTGCCGGCCTCGATCGACACCAGCCGGCCCAGCGTTTCCTTCTCGGCGCGCAGCTCCTCGCCGAGCAGGCGGATCAGCTCGCCGCGGCGCGGCGCCGGCACCTGGCGCCAGGCCTCGAAGGCCTGCTGCGCGCGGCCGACGGCGCGCGTGACTTCGGCGGCGTCATGCCGCTGCACGCGGCCGATCTCGGCGCCGTCGATCGGCGAGCGCACGGGCCAGTCGCCGCCGCTGGCGCGGTCGGCAACGCCCAGGCGGGCAAGGAGGGTGGCGGCGGTCGATGTCGTCATGGCGGCAGCCCTTCGGTGGCGGTTTCAGCAACGGGTTCAGCAACGGGTTCAGCAAACGGGTTCGGCGGCCCGTCATCCTAGCCCGCGGCGCGCCGGCGCAAGGCGCATCAACCGCCGAGCGCGATGACCACGGCCTGGATGATGGCGCCCAGCACCACCATCACCACGCCGGTCGGCAGCGGCCGCACGCCGGCATGAAGCCCCCAGCGGTAGCCGGCGATGAACAGCATGGCGGTGGCGATGGCGCCGGACACGCGCATCGCCCGCGGCAGGTCGTCCATGAAGACGAAGGGCAGCACCACCGGAAAGGTCGACGTGAAGACCAGCAGGAACACGGCCAGCGCGCCGCCCAGGTCGCGCCAGGTCGGCCGCAGGCGCTGCGGCGCCGCGCGCGGCGGCTGCCTCAGCAGCCACTGGCGCAGCGCTTCGAGGTCGGCCGTGCTCATCGCCGCCGCGACGTGGCCGATCTGTTCGGCGATCAGCCGCTGCGCCGCGGCCGGGTCGGCCTCGGCGCGCACCGCGCGCACGAACTTCGCCTGGTGGCCGCGCGTGACCAGCGTGCGCAGCACGTACATCACGCCGTCGACGAAGCCCCAGGCCGTGTTGCAGCCGATCGCCGCGACCAGCATCGTGCGCACGCCGTTCTCGCCGGCGCCGGCGCCGGCCACGCTCATCGTGCCGGTGAAGCCGAGCACCATGAACACGCCGAACAGCAGCTCGGAGATGCGGTCGACCGGGTCCAGCACGCGGCCCGCCTCGGGCGCGGCGTCGGCGGCCGTCACGCGGGGGCTGGCGGCGGCGTCGCTCATGGCCGGCATTGTGCCGCCGCCCCCGGGCGCGAGAATGGGCGCTCGATCCGTTTGATCCGCCCGGAGCCGCCGCGTGCCACTGCCGACCCTCTGCCAGCGCCGACCTTGCCGGCGATGAAGCTCAAGCCCTTGCTCATCGCCCTCGGCTACGGCGGCGTGTCCGGGGCGCTGACGGCCGCGGTGCTGGCCGCGATGGAGGCGCTCTCGGCGCTGCTCTGGCAGGGCACGCCGTCGCCGTGGCGCAGCTTCTTCACCATCCTCGCCGGCGGCGTGCTGATCGCGCTGCTGCGCGTGCTCGACGGCGGCGACGAGCCCGACCTCGCGGCGCAAGTGCGGCAGGCGCGCGCGCCGCAAGAGCTGCACCGCCGCCAGGCCGCGCTGCTGGCGGCGATGGCCATCGTCGCCGTGGCCTTCGGCGGCGCCGTCGGCCCCGAGGCCGGCACGCTGGCCGTGGTGGCCGAGCTCTCGGCCCTGGTGGCGCTGGCCATCGGCCGCAGCGCCGACGAGCGCGCGCTGATCGGCGAGGTCGGCGCCACCGGCGCGCTGGGCGCCCTCTACGGCTCGCCGCCGGGCGGCCTGGTGGTGGCCGAAGGCGAGCCCGCCGCGCCGCCGGCGCGCGACGAGGCCACACCGCACCGCGCCTTGCTGCTGCTGGCCGGCGTGGCCGGGCTGGGCGGCTTCTACCTGGCCTGGCGGGCGCTGTCGCACGGCGGCGCGATGCGCGTGCAACTGCCGCCCTACGTGGTGGCCGACAGCGCGCTCGACCTGCTGCCCGCGGTGCTGCCGGCGCTGCTGGGCGGCCTGGCCGGGCTGGCCTTCGTCACGCTGCTGCCGCGGCTGCGGCGGCTGCTGGCGCGCTGCGGCGGCGTGGTCGTGCAGACCCTGGTGGGCAGCCTGGCGTTCGCCGCGCTGGCCGCGACCTGGCCGATCCTGCGCGACTCGGGCCACCACCAGCTCGACGCGCTGCTCGCCTGGGGCCGCGATGCCGGCTGGGCCGCTTTGCTGCTGCTGGCCGCGCTGAAGGTGCTGGCGCTGTCGCTGTGCCTGGCCTCCGGCTGGCGCGGCGGCGCGATCTTCCCGCTCATCTTCGCCGGCGCCGCCGCCGGCGGCGCGGCGCTGGCCATCCAGCCGCAGGCCAACCCGACGCTGGCGCTGGTCGCCGGCATCGCGGCGGCCGCGACGGTCGGCATCGGCAAGCCGGCGGCCGCCTTGCTCATCGTCGCCCTGCTGATCGCCCCGCTGGCCCCGGGCCCGCTGCTGGTGGGCGCGCTGGTCGGCTACGGCCTCGCGCGGCTGGGGCCGCCGCCGAGCCTGCATTGAGCGACGGGGCCAGCCTTCAAGCCGCGTCGACCGGCCCTCATCCCCAAACCCGCCACGCCATGAACGACATCACCACCACGCTCCGCGTCGACGGCCGACGCCTCTGGGATTCGCTGATGGCGCTCGCGCGCATCGGCGCCACGCCCAAGGGCGGCGTCTGCCGCCTGGCGCTGACCGACCTCGACCGGCAGGGCCGCGAGCAGGTCATCGCCTGGGCGCGCGAGGCCGGCCTGACGATCACGATCGACCGCATCGGCAACTGCTTCATGCGGCGCCGCGGCCGCAACGCGGCGCTGGCGCCGGTCATGACCGGCAGCCACATCGACACCCAGCCCACCGGCGGCAAGTTCGACGGCAACTACGGCGTGCTGGCCGGCCTGGAAGTGGTGCGCACGCTGAACGACCATGGCATCGAGACCGAAGCGCCGATCGAGGTGGCCTTCTGGACCAACGAGGAAGGCTCGCGCTTCGTTCCGGTGATGATGGGCTCGGGCGTGTTCGCGCGCGCCTTCACGCTGGCGCAGGCCTATGCGGCGCAGGACGCCGAAGGCCGCACGGTGGGCGAGGAGCTGGCGCGCATCGGCTTCGTCGGCGACGAGGAGCCGGGCGACCATCCGATCGGCGCGTACTTCGAGGCCCACATCGAGCAAGGGCCGGTGCTGGAGGACGCGGGCGTCACCATCGGCGTGGTGTCGGGCGTGCTCGGCATCCGCTGGTTCGACTGCACGGTGACCGGCATGGAGGCGCACGCCGGCCCCACGCCGATGGCGCTGCGCCGCGACGCGCTGCAGGTGGCGACGCGCCTGATGCAGGAAGTGGTGGCGACGGCGCAGCGCCACGCGCCGGAGGGCCGCGGCACGGTCGGCATGGTGCAGTTGCACCCGAACAGCCGCAACGTCATCCCCGGGCAGGTGCGCTTCTCGATCGACCTGCGCCACGCCACCGATGCCGTGGTCGACCGGATGGCCGCCGAGGTGCACGCCTTCGCGCAGCGCCTGCAGGCCGAGAGCGGGCTGCCCATCGAGATCGTGCCGGTGTCCAGCTACCCGGCGCAGGCCTTCGACGACGGCTGCGTGCGCGCCGTGCAGCGCGCGGCCGAGTCGCTGGGCTATTCGCACCTTGCCGTCGTCTCGGGCGCCGGCCACGATGCGGTGTACACCGCCCGCCTGGCGCCGACCGGCATGATCTTCGTGCCCTGCAAGGACGGCATCAGCCACAACGAGGTGGAGGATGCGCGGGCCGATCACCTGGAGGCGGGCTGCAACGTGCTGCTGCAGGTGATGCTCGAACGCGCGGGCGTGCGCGCCTGATCGGTTCAGCCCGCCGCCGCGCCGCGGGGCGGCTCACCCATTCTCCGCACCGCACCCCAACAGCCCGCGCGCCAGCCGGTGCAGGCGGGCCGAGGGCTCGATCAAGTCATCGAGCACGTCCATGTGGTTGCGGCCGGGCAGCACCTCGCAGACGGGCACGACGGCGTCGCCCCAGCGCCGGCGGATCAGCGCGTGCTGGCGCAGGAACTCCTCGCTCTCGCGCCCGCCGACCACCGCCGCCAGCGGGCCGCGCGGCGGCGGCAGGCGCGCCGGGCTGAGGCGCGCGACGGCGGCCGCATCGAGCCGCAGGTCGGGCGCGAGGAAGGGCGCGCGCCGCAAGGGCTCCAGTTCGTAGACCCCGGAGATCGACAGCGCCGCGCCGACCAGGTCGCGCGGCAGGTCGTCGCCGACGCGCGGCCACTGGCAGGCGAGCAGCATGGTCGCCAGGTGCCCGCCCGCCGAATGGCCGGCGACGACGATGCGGCGCGGGTCGATGCCGTGCTCGCGCGCGTGGCGGTGCAGCCAGGCGAGCGCCTGCACCGTCTGGCGCACGATGTCCTCGATGCGCACCGCCGGGCACAGCGCATAGTCGAGCAGCGCCACCGCCGCGCCGGCGGCGACGAACGGCGGCGCGACGAAGGCCTGGTCGCGCTTGCCCAGCGCGCGCCAGTAGCCGCCGTGGATCCACACCAGCAGCGGCGCGTCGCGGCCGGCCGCGGGGAAGAGGTCGAGCGTCTCGGCCGGTCCGTCGCCGTAGCGCAGGTCGCGCCGCACCGCCAGCGCCGCCGGCGCCGAGTAAGCAGCCGCCGAGGTCTCGGCCCAGCGCCGCAGGATGGCCGGATGCTCCGCGATGCGCGCCCGGTTGTCGTACTGCGCGTCGTACCAGGCGGCCGGGGGGCGGCGGCTCATCGCGCCACCTTCGCGCGGCGCGGGGCCGGTGCGGGTGTGCGTGCGGGTGTGGGTGCCGACGCCGGCGCGGCGGCGGCCTGCGCGTCGCGCATGGCGGCGTCGATCAGCGCATCGGCCATCCACATCGCGATGCGCTCGACCTCGCGATCCGACTGGCCCCAGATGTCCTTCAGCACGACGTAGGGCTCGATGCCGTAGACCACCGAAAGCGCCCGGTGCAGCCGGTCGCGCGTGGCCGGCGGCAGCGCGGTGGCCAGCGGCTCGATCGCATGGCCGAGCAGGCGCACGCGGTGGCCGCGGCGGTACGGCTCTTCTTCCAGCAGGCCGGCGCGTTCGAGCGCCCAGTGCTCGAGCGACAACTGCATCGCCGCGCGCATCTGCGGCTCGAACTCCTTGAAGCGCGGGAAGGTCTGCCGGAACAGTTCGTGGATGCGCCCGCGCCCGCCTTCGCTGCCGAAGGCGAAGTTGCGCACCGGGCCGAGCGACGAGTCGACGACCGCCGTGACCAGCGCGCTGCGGTTGGGGAAGTAGCGGTAGGCCGTGGCGCGCGAGACCTTGCAACGCACCGCCACCTCGGCCACCGAGGGGATGTGGCCGGCCTGCTGGATCAGCTCGGTGGCCGTGTCCAGCAGCAGGCGGAAGGTGGCGGCCTTGACCCCGCGCTCGGGCGGCGACGGCGGTTCGCTGAGCTTGTATCGCGGACGAGCCATGCGGGTTTATACGGGGCGATCGAGTCGCGCCGTGTTCTTGTGGCGTGTCATCGGCCGCCAGTATGATCCATCTCAACCGAAACGAGACAGCCGTCTCATTTTGGGCTCAGAGTCTCGCCGTGGCCGGCCTCCGTCGCGCCCGAAGCGGGCCGCGACGGAGACCGTCTCGATGCGCTTGGCCAGCTGGAGTTGGGGTGGACGCGACCATGTCGGCACGGTTGGCGCCGACGGCCGCGAGCTGACGCCGCTGGCCTGCCCCGATGCGTCGCGCGGCGTGCTGCCGCTGATCGAGGCGCTGGCGCGCGGCGAAGGCCTGCCGCCGCCTTCGGGCGCGCGGCTGCCCACGCAGGTGGCGGTGCTGCGCGCGCCGCTGCCCCGTCCGCGCCGCGGCCTGTTCTGCGTCGGGCGCAACTACCGCGCCCATGCGCAGGAACTGGCCGGCACCGTCTTCCGCGACGCGGGCGACGCGGCGGCCGCCGAGCAGGGCTGGCCGATGGTCTTCACCAAGTTCGCCGAGTGCGTGACCGGCCCCTACGACGCGGTGCGGCTGCCGCGCGCCGAGGTGTCGACCCAGATCGACTACGAAAGCGAGCTCGCCGTCGTCATCGGCCGTGGCGGCTGCGACATCGCGCGCTCGCGGGCGATGGACCACGTCTTCGGCTGGACCATCGTCAACGACGTGACGGCGCGCGACATCCAGCAGCGCCACCAGCAATGGGACCTGGGCAAGAACCTCGACGGCTTCTGCCCGATGGGGCCGTGGATCGTCAGCGCCGACGAACTCGACGGCCGCGCGACGCGCGTGCGCGGCTGGGTCAACGGCGAAGCGCGGCAGGACGCGCGCACGAGCGACATGCTGTTCGACGTGCCGACGCTGATCGAGACCTGCTCGCGCGGCATCACGCTGCTGCCCGGCGACGTCATCGCCACCGGCACGCCCGCGGGCGTCGGCATGGGCTTCACGCCGCCGCGCTGGCTGCGCGCCGGCGACGTCGTGCGCATCGAGGTCGACGGCATCGGCCACATCGAGAACCGCTTCGCATGAGCTTCCACCTCATCGACCGCATCGCGGTGGAGGACGAAGGCGACGGCGACGCCGTCGTCTGCCTGCACGGCCTGGGCGGCAGCTCGAACACCTGGACGCCGCTGATGCCGGCGCTCGCGCGACACCGCGTCGTGCGCGTCGACCTGCCGGGCAGCGGCCGCTCGCAGCGCGTCGAAGGGCCGTTGTCGATCGCCCGGCTGGTCGAGGCGGTGCAGTCGGCCTGCGCGCGGCTCGCCATCGAGCGTGCGCACGTGCTCGGCCATTCGATGGGCACGATCGTCGCGCAGCACCTGGCGGTCGAGTCGCCGAAGCTCGTGCGCAGCCTCGCGCTGTTCGGCCCGCTGGTGGTGCCGCCCGATGCCGCGCGCAGCGCCATCCGCGCCCGCGCCGCGAAGGCGCGCGAGGGCGCGGCGGCGATGCAAGGGATCGCCGTCGCGCTGGTCGACGCGGCGCTGTCGGCCGACACGCGCGAACGCGCGCCGCTGGCCGTGGCCTTCGTGCGCGAAAGCCTGATGCGGCAGGACGGCGAGGCCTACGCCCGCAGCTGCGAGGCGCTGGCCGAGGCGCAGCCGGCGGCCATCGAGCGCATCGCCGTGCCGGTGCTGCTGGTCACCGGCGACGAAGACGGCGTGGCGCCGCCGTCGGCCGTGCGCGCGATGGCGGCGCGGCTGCATGGCGCCCGCGACCCGCGCGTCGTCGTGCTGCCGCGCTGCGGCCACTGGACGCCGGTGGAGCGCGCGGCCGAGTGCCAGCGCGAACTGCGCGACTTTCTCGCCTCGCAGCGATAGGAGCCGACATGGCCGACGTCCTCTACACGAACGTGCGCATCTTCGACGGCGGCGGCGAGGCGCCCTTCACCGGCGACGTGCTGGTGCAGGGCAACCGCATCGCGCGCGTCGTCAAGACCGGCTTCGGCCAGCGCACGCCGCCGGTGCTGGGCGCGCAGGTCATCGACGGCGATGGCGCCTTCCTGATGCCGGGCATGGTCGAGGCGCACACGCATTTCTCGTGGAACGACCAGCCCAGCCTCGACGCCATCCAGCGCATGCCGCCGGAAGAGCACATCCTGTGGTGCGCCGAGGTCGCCAAGCGCTACCTCGACATGGGCTGGACCAGCTGCGTCGGCGCCGCCACCGCCAAGCCGCGGCTGGACGTCGTCATCCGCAATGCCATCAACGACGGCACCATCGTCGGCCCGCGCTACCTGGCGGCGAGCCAGGAGATCACCGTGCCCGGCGGCCTCGGCGACACCACCGCGCCGCACCTGCCGCAGAGCGAGTTCGCGTTCGGCGCCGTGGTCAGCGGCCCGCACGAGATGCGGCGCTGCGTTCGCATGTTCGCGAAGTACGGCGTCGACACGCTGAAGATCAACCTGTCGGGCGAGTCGATCACCGGCATGCCCTCGGAGATGAGCCAGTTCACGACCAAGGAGATCAGCGTCTGCGTCGAGGAGGCCAAGGCCTGGGGCAAGCGCGTGGCCGCGCATGCGCGCTCGACCTGGTCGGTCAAGGAATGCGTGCGCCAGGGCATCGAGGTGATCTACCACGCCAGCTTCTGCGACGAAGAGGCGCTGGACCTGCTGGAAGCGCACAAGTTCGAGCACTACATCGCCCCCGGCCTGGCCTGGCTGATCAACACCGTGCACAACGCCAGCGCCTGGGGCCTGACGCCCGAGGTGGTGCGCAAGATGGACTACCCGCGCGAGCTCGACGCCGCCATCGAGAGCATGCGCGCGCTGCGCAAGCGCGGCGTGCGCATCCTGCCCGGCGGCGACTACGGCTTCGCCTGGACGCCGCACGGCAGCAACGCCAAGGACCTGGAGTACTTCGTCCGCCACGTCGGCATGAGCCCGATGGAGGCGCTGCTGTCGGCCACCGCCTGGGGCGGGCCGATGATGAAGATGGGCAAGCAGCTCGGCTACATCCGCGAAGGCTGCCTGGCCGACATCCTGCTGGTCGACGGCGACCCGCTCGCCGACATCACCGTGCTGCAGGACCGCTCGCGCATCCTGTCGGTGATGAAGGATGGCGTGTTCCACCGCGCGCCGCCGGTGCGCGGCGCCCGGTCCACCACCCGCTGGGCGGCGTGATGTTCACCACCCGCTGGGCGGCGTGATGTTCACCACCCGCTGGGCGGCGTGATGTCCACCACCCGCTGGGCGGCGTGAAGGAGAGTTCCATGGCCGACGTGTTGTTCACCAATGTCCGCATCCTCGACGGCACGGGTGCGAACCCGTACACCGGCAGCGTGCTGGTCGCCGGCAACCGCATCCGCCAGGTCGGCCGCGGCGCCGCGGCGATCAGGCCCGCCGGCGCGCAGGTCATCGACGGCGCCGGCGCGACGCTGATGCCCGGCATGTGCGAAGCGCACACCCATTTCTCGTGGAACGACGCGGCCACGCTCGCGGCGATCCAGACCATGCCGCTCGAAGAGCACGTGCTGTGGTGCGCGAAGGTCGCGAAGAAGTACCTGGAGGCCGGCTGGACCTCCTGCGTCGGCGCCGCCTGCGCCAAGCCGCGGCTCGACGTGGTGATCCGCAATGCCATCAACGCCGGCCAGATTCCGGGCCCGCGCTACCTCGCCGCCAGCCAGGAGATCACGGTGCTCGGCGGCCTCGGCGACGAGACGCTGCCGCACCTGCCGTTCCCCGAGTTCAGCTTCGGCGTCAACGTCAGCGGCGCGGAAGAGATGCGCAAGGCGGTGCGGCTGTTCCTGAAGTACGGCGTCGACAGCATCAAGCTCAACCTGTCGGGCGACAACTTCACGCCGCAGTCGCCGGCCGGCACCACGTGGATGACCGACGCCGAGGTCGCCGCCGCGATGGACGAGGTGCGCCTGCGCGGCAAGCGCGGCACCGCGCACGCGCGCTCGGCGGCCAGCGTGAAGCAGGCGCTGCGCCACGGCATCGACGTGATCTACCACGCCAGCTACAGCGACACCGAGACGCTGGACATGCTGGAGGCCGCGAAGGACCGCGTCTTCGTCGCGCCCGGCATCGCCATCATCTACGCGATGCTCAACGAGGCCGAGCCCTGGGGCGTGACCCGCGCCATCGCCACCGACATGGGCTACCAGCACGAATGGGAAGCGGCGCTCGAATCGCTGCGCGCCATGCACCGCCGCGGCGTGCGCATCCTGCCGGGCGGCGACTACGGCTTCGCCTTCACGCCCCACTGCAACAACGCGCGCGACCTGGAGTTCTTCGTCAAGTACCTCGGCTTCACGCCGATGGAGGCGATCCGCAGCGCCACGCAGTACGGCGGCCAGATCATGATGCGCGGCCACGAGCTCGGCACCATCCACGACGGCGCGCTGGCCGACCTGCTGCTCGTCGACGGCGACCCGCTGGCCAACCTGGCGATCCTGCGCGATCCGAAGCGGCTGCTCGCGGTGATGAAGGACGGCGTGTTCGCGCGCGCGCCGGAAATCGCCGCGCAGCGGCGCTGGGAGCGCGCCGCATGACGCGACCCGGGCAGTGGACCCGCGGCACCTGGCTCGCCTGGCTGCTGATCGGGCTGCCGGTGGCGGTGTTCTCGGTCTGGGCCATCGTCGACAACGACACGCTGTACTTCAAGACCCTGCTCAACGGGCTGACGCTGGCCTCGCTGTACTTCCTGGTCGCCTCGGGCTTCACGCTCGTCTTCGGGCTGATGCGCAACGTCAACCTCGCGCACGGCTCGCTCTACCTCTTCGGGGCCTACGTCGGCTGGGTGGTCGGCGAGCGCAGCGGCTCCTGGGTGCTGGCGGTGGTCGCCGGCTTCGCCGCGGCGGCGCTGGTCGGCCTGCTGCTGCAGTTGCTCGTCTTCCGCCACATGCAGGGCCAGGACCTGCGGCAGACGCTGGTGACGATCGGCCTGTCCATCGTGCTGGCCGACGTGATGCTGTGGATCTGGGGCGCCGAGATCTACACCTTCGAGCCGCCGCCGTGGATCTACGGCTCGACCGAGCTGCCGCTGGTGGAGAAGTTTCCGACCTACCGCCTCGCCGTGCTGGCCGGGGCGGTGGCGATCGGCATCGCCTTGTGGTGGTTCCTGGCCCGCACGCGCGTCGGCATGATGATCCGCGCCGGCGTCGACGACCGCAGCATGCTCGCCGCCAGCGGCGTCAACGTGCAGCTGGTCTTCGCGACCACCTTCGCGGTCGGCGCCGGCCTCGCCGGGCTGGCCGGCGTGGTGGGCGGCAGCGCGCTGTCGATCTCGCCGGGCGAGGACACGCGCTACCTGCTGGCATCGCTGGTCGTCGTCATCGTCGGCGGCATGGGCAGCGTCGCCGGCGCGGCCATCGGCGCGCTGCTGATCGGCCTGGCCGAGCAGTTCGGCCTGGCCTACGCGCCGACCTACAGCGTGGTGTTCACCTTCGTGATCATGGTCATCGCGCTGGCCTTCAAGCCGCGCGGGATCATGGGGAAAGCCGCATGAGCGCGGCGCGCTGGCGGCGTGCGATGAACAACCCGGCGGCGGTCGGGTCGGCCGCGTTGCGGCCGGTCGTGCCGTCGCCGTCGGGGCCGCGGTCGCCGACCGCGCCCATCGCCGAGGCCGGCGCCGAATCCTTCGCCGGCCGCCTGCGGCGCGCCGTGCAGCCGCACCACATCGTGGTCGCGCTCGCGCTCGTGCTCTACCCGGTGGTGGCGTCGCCGTTCTTCGTCTACCAGATCGGCGCGCAGTCGCTCGCGCTCGGGCTGATCGCGCTGTCGCTCACCTTCCTCGGCGGCTACGGCGGCATGGTCTCGCTGGCGCAGATGACGGTCGCCGGCATGGCCGGCTACCTGGTCGCGATCTTCGGCAGCAGCAGCGCGGCCGCCATCAGCCTGGGCTGGCCGTGGTGGCTGGGCGTGCCGCTGGCGATCGCCGGGGCCACCGCGTTCGCCGCGGCGGTGGGCTGGCTCTCGGTGCGCACCGAGGGCATCTACACCATCATGATCACGCTGGCGATCGGCGTTGCCTTCTTCTACCTGGCGCAGCAGAACTACACGCTGTTCAACGGCTTCCAGGGCTTCAACAAGGTCGTCGCGCCGACGGTCGCGGGCATCGACTTCCGCCAGCCGCTGCCGTTCTACCTGCTCACGCTGGCCTGCGCGCTGGCCGGCTACTTCTTCGTCAAGCACCTGGTGCGCACGCCGTTCGGCATTGCGCTGCAAGGCATCCGCGACAACCCGCGGCGCATGCACGCGCTGGGCTTCGCCGTCACCGCGCACCGCGTGGCCGCCTATGCGGTGGCGGGGCTGCTGGCCGGCGTCGGCGGCGTGCTGATGGTCTGGTACAACGGCCGCATCTCGCCGGGCTCGGTGAACACCGGCGCGATGATCAACATCCTGATCATCGCCGTCCTCGGCGGCATGCGGCACCCGATCGGCGCCTTCATCGGCGCCATCGTCTTCGTGCTGCTGCAGAACTTCGCGATCGACCTCGTCGACCGCGAGCGCTTCAACCTCGTGATCGGCGGGGTGTTCCTCCTCATCGTGCTGTTTTCCCCCGACGGTCTGCTCGGGCTGTGGGCGAAGCTTCGCCCGCATCTGCAGACCCCCACTTCCACTCCAAGGAGACAAGCGTGATCGTGACGAAAAGACTGTGGGCCCGCTCGGTGCTCGGCATCGCGGCGGGGCTGGCGCTCGCGGGCAGCGCGCTGGCGCAGGAGACGCTCAAGATCGGCCTGCTCGCCACCCTGGAGGGGCCGTTCGCCGCGCCCGGACAGGACGGCATGCGCGGCGCCGACCTCGCGCTCAAGCAGAAGAACGGCATGGCCGGCGGCAAGAAGATCGAGTTCGTGAAGGTGTCCTCCGACGCCACGCCGGACAAGGCGGTGGGCGCCACGCGCAAGGCGGTGGAGCAGGACAAGGTGCCGATCATGATCGGCCCGTTGTCGGGCGACGAAGGCATCGCGGTGAAGAACTACGCCAAGACGCAGCCCGGCGTCACCTTCATCAACGGCGCCTCCGGCGCGCAGGCCACCACGCTGCTCGACCCGGCGCCCAACTTCTTCCGCTTCAACACCGAAGGCGCGCAGTGGATGGTCGGCCTCGGCGAGCACGCGCTGGCCAAGGGCTACAAGAAGACCTTCCTGATCGCCGAAGACTACGGCTTTCCGTACTCGCAGGTGCAGGGCTTCATGGCCAGCTACTGCGCCAAGGGCGGCAAGGTGGTCGACAAGGCCTGGGTGCCGCTGGGCACGAAGGACTACGCCTCGGTGATCGCCAAGATCCCCAAGGACATCGACGCGCTGGTGGTCGTGCTCGGCGGCTCCGATGCGGTCAACTTCCTGACCCAGTACGAGCAGGCCGGCGGCAACAAGCCGATGGTCGGCGGCTCGATCACCGTGGACCAGACGGTGCTCAACTTCAAGGGCAAGCGCCGCGAGTCGCTGCTCGGCACGGCCTCGGCCGGCCCGATGGCCGATTCGCTGGACAACGCCGAGTGGAAGAAGTTCGTCGCCGACTACAAGGCGAACTTCAAGGACGGCTTCCCGAGCCCGTCGCTGTTCGCCTACCTCTACTACATCAACACCAAGGCGGTGCTCGACGCGCTCGACACGGTCAAGGGCGACCTCTCGAACGGCCAGAAGGCCTACCGCGAGGCGCTGCAGAAGACCCGCTTCACGGGCCCGGCCGGCGAGGTGAAGATCGACGACAACCGCAACGGCGTCGGCACCACCTACATCACCGAGGTGGCCAAGGCGGCCGACGGCTCGTTCTACAACAAGGTCGTGAAGTCGGTGCCCAACATCTCGCAGACGCTCGGCCTGTCGAAGGCCGACTTCGACAAGATGGGCCTCGGCTCGCGCGACGTGCCGGACTGCCGCAAGTAAGGCGGCGGCGCCGATGGCCTCGATCACCTCGCTGCCGGTGCGCGCCGGCGCCGGCGCCGCGGCGCGCGGCGGCCGCGCGGCCGCTGGCGGCAGCACGACGCAGCTGCTGTCGGCCGATGCGCTGGTGCTCGGCGGGGTGACGCGGGTCTTCGGTGCGCTGCGCGCGGTGGACGACGTGTCCTTCACCGTGCGCGCCGGCCAGAAGTACGCCGTGCTCGGCTCCAACGGCGCCGGCAAGACGACGCTGTTCAACGCCATCACCGGCGACCACCTGCCGTCGGCCGGCCGCATCCTCTTCTTCGGCGAGGACATCACCACGCTGCCGCCGCACGAGCGCATCCGCAAGGGCCTGCGGCGCACCTACCAGTCGTCGCTGCTGTTCCGCGACCTCACGGTGCGCGACAACCTCTTCCTCGCGGTGCGCGGCGTCGCCAACGGCCGCTTCTCGTGGCGCCGCGCCGGCCGCGGCCATCCGTCGACGCGGGCCACGCAAGACCTGCTGGAGCGCACGCGGCTGACGCACATCGCCGACGAGCGCGTCGCCAACCTCGCGCACGGCCAGCAGCGCCAGCTCGAAATCGGCATGGCGCTGGCCGGGGCGCCGCGCCTGATCCTGTTCGACGAGCCGGCCGCCGGCCTGTCGCCGGCCGAGCGGCGCGAGCTGGTGGCGCTGCTGCGCTCGCTGCCCGAGCACATGAGCTTCGTGCTGATCGAGCACGACCTCGACATCGCGCTGCGCGTCGTCGAGCGCGTCACCGTGATGCACAACGGCCGCGTGCTGAAGACCGGCACGCCCGACGAGATCGAGAACGACGCGCAGGTGCACGCGATCTACATGGGCGGCCACGCATGATGACGAACTTGCGTCCGCGGCCCCGCGAGGCGACGCTTCACCGCCGTGCGGCGGACCGGTGGCGCTGATGGCCTGGTTCCACAAGCCCGACACCGATGCCGGCGCGCCGGCGCTGATCGTCGAGGGGCTCGATGTCCACTACGGCCGCGCCCACGCGCTGCAGGGCGTGAGCCTGGCGCTGGAGCGCGGCGTGCTCGGCATCGTGGGCCGCAACGGCATGGGCAAGACCACGCTGTGCAACGCCATCACGGGGCTGGTGCCGGCCAGCGGCAGCGTGCGCCTGTTCGGCCAGGAGGTGCTGGGCCTCGCGCCGCACCAGATTACGCGCCGCGGCATCGCCTACGTGCCACAGGGCCGCCGCGTGTGGCCCTCGCTCTCGGTCGAAGAGACGCTGCGGCTGGTGGCGCCGAAGCGGCGCGACATCGAGCGCGTCTACGCGATGTTCCCGCGCCTGGCCGAGCGCCGCGCCAACGGCGGCGCGCAGCTCTCCGGCGGCGAGCAGCAGATGCTGGCGATCGGCCGCGCGTTGCTGCTGCAGCCGCGGCTGCTGGTGATGGACGAGCCGACCGAGGGCCTGGCGCCGACCATCGTCGAGCAGGTGGCGCAGGCGCTGCGCCAGCTGGCCGCCGACGGCGAGATCTCGGTGCTGCTGATCGAGCAGAACCTCGGCGTCGCGCTCGAAGTGGCCGGCCGCATCGGCGTGATGGTCAACGGCCGCATCGCGCAGACGATGACGGCCGCCGAACTGCAGGCCGACCGCGCGCTGCAGGAGCGGCTGCTCGGCGTGCGCTCCGGCGGCGCGCACGAGGAACCCGACGAGGCGCCGCCGCCCGCGCCCACGGCCGCGGCCGACGAGCCGGTGCAGGTGTTCACCGTGCGGCGTGCCCACGGCGACGGCGGCCCGTCGCTCGACGACCTCGCGCCGCGCACCGTGCGCGGCGTCAACCGCTGGAATGCCGCCGACACCACGGCGCCGCTGGCCGACATCGCGCGCGAGCCGGTGGCGCCGTCGCCGTCGCCGACGCCTGCTGCAGCAAAGCCGGCACCGGCGCCGGCCAGCGCGCAGGTGTTCGACTTCCCGGTGGCCGCGAGCAGCGGCCGCGCCGCCTACGTGGCCGGCACCTTCGACACCAAGGCGCGCGAGCTGTTCTTCCTGCGCCAGTGCCTGGACAAGCTGGGCCTGCGCGTGGTGACGGTCGACCTCGCCACGTCGGGCAAGCCCTCGCCGGCCAGCGTGCATCCGCGCGAGGTGGCGCGCCACCACCCGCAGGGCGAGTCGGCCGTCTTCTGCGGCGACCGCGGCCGCGCCGTCGCCGCGATGGCGCTCGCCTTCGAGCACTACATCGGCACGCGGCGCGACCTCGGCGGCATCATCTCGGCCGGCGGCTCGGGCGGCACCTCGCTGGCCACGCCGGCGATGCGCGCGCTGCCGATCGGCTGCCCGAAGGTGATGGTCTCGACCATGGCCAGCGGCGACACGCGGCCCTACGTCGGCCCGAGCGACATCTGCATGATGTACTCGGTCACCGACGTGCAAGGCATCCACCGCATCAGCGAAAAGGTGCTGGCCAATGCGGCGCACGCGCTGGCCGGCATGATCGCGCACCCGCCGCCGGAATCGGGCACCACGCGCCCGGCCGTCGGGCTGACGATGTTCGGCGTGACCACGCCCTGCGTGCAGGCCGTGACCAAGCGGCTGGAGGACGAGGTCGACTGCCTGGTCTTCCACGCCACCGGCGTCGGCGGGCAGTCGATGGAGAAGCTGGTCGACTCCGGGCTGCTGGCCGGCGTGATCGATGTCTCGACCACCGAGATCGCCGACGAGATCGGCGGCGGCGTGCTGTCCGCCGGGCCGACGCGGCTGGACGCTTTCGCGCGCCATGCGCTGCCTTATGTCGGCTCCTGCGGCGCGCTCGACATGGTCAACTTCGGCGCCTGGGAGACGGTGCCCGAGCGCTTGCGCGGTCGCCGGCTCTACCGCCACAACCCGACGGTGACGCTGATGCGCACCACGGCCGACGAATGCCGGGCGATCGGCGAGTTCCTGGTCGCCAAGCTCAACGCGATGCGCGGGCCGGTGCGCTTCCTGATCCCCGAGGGCGGGGTCTCGGCCATCGACCGCCCGGGCCAGCCCTTCCACGACCCCGAGGCCGACCGCGCGCTGTTCGCGGCGATCGAGCAGGGTTTCCGCAGCGGGCCCGACCGGCGGCTGACGCGCCTGCCGCTGCATGTGAACGACGATGCCTTCGCCGACGCGCTGGTCGCCGCCTGGCACGAGGTGTCGCAACCGACGAAGGTCCGCCATGCCCCGCATCGCTAGACAGACGCTGCTCGACCGCTTCCGCGCGAAGATCGCCGCCGGCCGCCCGCTGATCGGCGGCGGCGCCGGCACCGGCTTGTCGGCCAAGTGCGAGGAGGCCGGCGGCATCGACCTCATCGTCATCTACAACTCCGGCCGCTACCGCATGGCCGGCCGCGGCTCGCTCGCCGGGCTGCTGGCCTACGGCAACGCCAACGAGATCGTCTGCGAGATGGCGCGCGAGGTGCTGCCGATGGTGCGGCGCACGCCGGTGCTGGCCGGCGTGAACGGCACCGACCCCTTCATGATCGCCGACGAGTTCCTGCAGCGCCTCGTCACGCTCGGCTTCTCGGGCATCCAGAACTTTCCGACCGTCGGCCTGATCGACGGCACCTTCCGCGCCAACCTCGAAGAAACCGGCATGGGCTATGGCCTGGAGGTGGAGTTGGTCGAGCGCGCGCATGCGCTCGACCTGCTGACCACGCCCTACGTGTTCGACGAGCGGCAGGCCGCCGAGATGGCGCGCGCCGGCGCCGACATCGTGGTGTGCCATCTCGGCCTGACCACCGGCGGCGCGATCGGCGCCGAGACGGCGCCGACGCTGGCGGCCTGCGTCGAGCCCATCACGGCCTGGGCCGCCGCGGCGCGCGCCGTCAACCCCGAGGTGATCGTGCTCTGCCACGGCGGCCCGATCGCGACGCCCGAGGACGCGCAGTTCATCCTCTCGCGCTGCCCTGGCTGCAACGGCTTCTACGGCGCCAGCTCGATGGAGCGGCTGCCCTCCGAGCAGGCGCTGACCGAGACGACGCGGCGCTTCACCCAGATCACGCGATAACAGGAGACGTCCATGACCGGCGCTCAATTCGGCAGCTTCATCCTCGGCCTGATCGTCGTCGCGATCGTCGTCGCGCTGGCGGTCTGGTTGCTGCACTGGCTGTACCTGCGCGGCTCGAAGGAACGCGCCTTCGTGCGCACCGGCCTGGGCGGGCAGAAGGTGGTCGTCGACGGCGGCGCCTTCGTGCTGCCGATCGTGCACGACGTGATCCCGGTGAACATGAACACGCTGCGGCTGGAGGTCAGCCGCGGCCGCGACAAGGCGCTGATCGCCAAGGACCGCATGCGCGTCGACGTGATCGCCGAGTTCTACGTGCGCGTGGCCGCGCAGCCCGAGGCGGTGGCCGCCGCCGCGCAGACGCTGGGCCTGCGCACGATGGAGCCCGAGCAGCTCAAGGAGCTGGTCGAGGGCAAGTTCATCGACGCGCTGCGCACCGCCGCCGCCGAGATGACGATGGAGGAACTGCACGAGAAGCGCGGCCACTACGTGCGGCGCGTGCGCGAGGCCGTCGCCGAGGATCTGAAGAAGAACGGCCTGGAGCTCGAGTCGGCGTCGCTGACCCAGCTCGACCAGACGGCGATGGAGTTCTTCAACCCGAGCAACGCCTTCGACGCCGAGGGCCTGACGCGGCTGACCGAGCAGATCGAGCGCCGCAAGAAGCAGCGCAACGACGTCGAGCAGGACACGCTGATCGCCATCCGCAACAAGAACCTGGAGGCCGAGAAGCTCTCGCTGGAGATCGACCGCGAGGCCGAGACGGCGCGGCTGCAGCAGCAACGCGAGGTGGAGATCGCGCGGGCCCGCCAGCGCGCCGAGCTGACCAGCGAGCGCGCCCAGCGCGACCAGGACGCCGAGGGCGCGCAGATCAGCGCCAAGCAGATGATCGAGGCGGCGCGCATCCGGTCGGAGCAAAGCATCGAGCAGGAGCGCATCGCCAAGGAGCGTGCGGTGCAGGCCGCCGAGATCGAGCGCCGCCAGTCGCTCGAACTGGCCGAGCAGCAGCGCGCGATCGCCATCGCGCTGGAGAGCAAGGCGCAGAGCGAGGCGCAGGCGGCCGCCGAGGCGGCGCGCGCGCTGGCCGTCGCCGCCGAGGAAAAGGTGTTCACCGCCCGCGAGGTCGAGATGGCCGAGCGCAAGAAGGCGATCGAGCTGATCGCCGCGCGCCAGGTGGCCGAGCGCGATGCGCTGCGCCTGGTGGCCGCCGCGCAGGCCGAGAAGGAAGCCAGCGCCGACCGCGGTGCCGCCATCCGCGCGCAGGCCGAGGCCGATGCCGACGCCGACAAGATCCGCGCGATGGCCGCCAAGCTGCGCGCCGAGGTCGAGGCCGAAGCGGCGCGGCTGATGAACTCGGCGCACAACATGCTGACGCCCGAAGCGCGGATGTCGGCGCTGCGCATGAAGCTGGTCGAAAAGGCCGAGGCCATCATCCGCGAATCGGTGCGGCCGATGGAGCGCATCGAAGGCATCAAGATCCTGCACGTCGACGGCCTGGGCGGCGGCGGCGGTCACCTGAACGGCGATGTCGGCAACGGCGGCAGCTTCGCCGACGGCGTCGTCAACTCGGCGCTGCGCTTCCGGGCGCAGGCGCCGCTGGTCGACCAGCTGCTGCGCGAGATCGGCATCGAAGGCGGCGACATCCAGCGCCTCGTCGGCGGCGCCAGCGGCGCCCAGTCGGCGCTGCCGCCGGCGCCCGAGCGCAAGGAATAGCGCGCCGTGATCAAGGTCTACGTCTCCAGCGTGATCGACGCCAGCGCCGACACGGTGTGGTCGCGCATCCGCGACTTCAACGGCTTGCCGACCTGGCACCCGGCGATCGCCGACAGCCGCATCGAGAACCACGAGCCGGCCGATCGCGTCGGCTGCATCCGCCACTTCCACACACGCGACGGCGGGCGCATCCGCGAACGCCTGCTGGCCTTGTCCGACTACGACTACAGCTGCACCTACGAGATCCTCGAAAGCCCGATGGGCGTGGACAACTACGTCGCCACGCTCAAGCTGATGCCGATCACCGACGGCAACCGCTGCTTCGCCGAATGGAGCGCCGAGTTCGACTGCGCCGAGGGCCGCGAGCGCGAGCTGACGGCGACCATCGGCGACGGCGTCTTCCAGGGCGGCTTCGACGCGCTGAAGCGGCACTACGCCAGCGGCCGGCGCTGACGGAATCGCCCCGGTGCTGCAGCGCGTCGTCCGCTCCACCGTCATCGACGCGCCGATCGAGCGCGTCTGGGCCGTGCTGCGCGACTTCAACAGCCACGACCGCTGGCACGACGTGGTGGCCGAGAGCCGCATCGAGGGCGGCGAGCGCAGCGACCAGGTCGGCTGCGTGCGCAGCTTCACGCTGCAGGACGGCCACCGCATCCGCGAGCAGCTGCTGACGCTGGACGACCGCGAGTACCGCAGCACCTACACCATCGTCGAGGCCACGGTGCCGCTGCAGCGCTACGTGGCGACGGTCACGCTACGGCCGGTCACCGACGCCGGCGCGACCTTCTGGCACTGGGAGTCGACCTTCGACACGCCGCCGGGCCGCGAGCGCGAGCTGCGCGACATGGTGGCCCAGGGCGTCTACGAGGCCGGCTTCGCGAACCTGCGCCGCCACCTGGCCGGCGCGGCCGACCTGCGCGGCGGCGCGGCGCCGATGCCGGTGGCGCTGCCGCTGGCGGCGCGGCGCGTCGTCGTCGCGGCGTACGGCGGCGCCGACGTGCTGCGCGGCGAGGCTTTCGACGCGCCGCCGCCCGGGCCGGGCGAGGTGCGCGTGCGCCAGCGCGCCATCGGCGTCAACTACCTCGATGTCTACCTGCGCCGCGGCTTCATCCCCGCCATGCTGCCGCTGCCCGGCGTGCCCGGCATGGAGGCCGCCGGCAGCGTGATCGACGTCGGCCCGGGCGTGCACGGCGTGAGCGCGGGCGACCGCGTCGCCTACCTCGGCCCGCGGGCCGGCGCCTACGCCAGCGTGCGCAACGTGCCGGCCGACTGGCTGCTGCGGCTGCCCGCCGCGGTGGACGACGACTCCGCGGCCGCCACGCTGCTCAAAGGCGTGACGGCCGACTACCTGCTGCGCGACCTCGGCCGCATCGGCCGCGGCACGCGGCTGCTGGTGCATGCGGCGGCCGGCGGCGTCGGGCTGCTGCTGTGCGCCGGGGCCGCCAGGCTGGGCGCGCGCGTGATCGGCACCGTCTCAACCGACGAGAAGGCGCGCCTGGCGCGCGCGCAGGGCTGCGACGAGGTGATCGTGACGCGCGACTACCGCTTCGCCGACGCGGTGCAGCGCCTGGCCGGCGGCGCCGACGTGATCGTCGACGGCCTCGGCGACGCCGCGCGCGACGAGAACCTGGCCGCGCTGGCCGCGCGCGGCCACTGGATCAGCCTGGGCCAGGCGAGCGGCGCGCTGCAAGCGCTGGACCCCGATGCGCTGCTGGCGAAATCGGCAAGCTTCTCGCGGCCGGTGGTCTTTGCCTACATGGCCACGCGCGAGGAACGCCAGGCGCGGGCGCAGCGGGTGTGGGACGCACTCGCCGACGGCACGCTGGGCCGCCCGCTGATCGAGCGCCACGCCCTCGACGCCGCGGCCCAGGCGCACCGGCGGCTGGAGCAGCGCGCCACCGCCGGCGCGCTGGTGCTGGTGGCCTGACGAAGAACCCCGAGGAGCCGTCGCGATGATCCATGGCATGAACCACTTCACCATCACCGCCGAAGACCGCGAGCGCACGCTCGGCTTCTACTGCGGCCTGCTCGGCCTGCAGCAAGGGCACCGCCCCGACCTCGGCTTTCCCGGCGCCTGGCTTTATGCCGGCGGGCCGCAGGCGGTGCTGCACATCTACTGGGACCGCCCGATGCCGGCGCTGCGCACCGGCGTGATCGACCACCTGGCGTTCTCGGCGCGCGGCCTGCGCGAGGTGAAGGCCCGCTTAGACGCCGCCGGCGTCGCCTACGACCTGCGCCGCCAGGCCGGCAGCGGCACCTGGCAGCTTTTCAGCCTGGACCCCAACGGCGCGAAGGTGGAGCTGGATTTCGAGGCGGACGAGATGCCCTGACCTCAATGTAGGTTCTCAAAAGTAGCCCCGAACTGGGGCGAAGCGAATCAAGGGCTTAGGGTGTACTTATGCGACGGCACCAGTGGCGTCGTATCAGACGTCGACCGAAGTTCCTACGAGAGCTGCGCAAGCCATTGTTCGTTCGTCCTGAAATAGCAAACGTGGCGGCGTTTGTCGAAAACCCGTAGGGCGCAGAGTTGTTTGCTATAGCGCACCTCAGTCACGCGAACGCAAGCAATGTTCGACTTGGCCTGACGCGTATCCAGCCTAGGAGTGCCAAGTTCCTAACGGCTTCAGCCACGGCTTCCTGCTTTTCAGCACTCCGCCAAGCCTTTTTCCAGTCAAGGATGTAGTCATAAATCTGCTGCTCTTCCACGTCGGCGTTCCGGTCGCCCTTCTTAACCTGCCGGCTGGCATACAGCACGGTAAGCACCTCTTCCGCCTGTTCGGTGTCCTTGATACGACTAAACAGGTCGACCGTCTTGTCAATTGACTTGCGATATTTTTCAATCTCTACGGTGAATTTCCTTCGGTCCTCATCGAACTGCTCGCCGACGTGGAGCGCGACCATACGACCGAAAGGCTTCTCCAATACCCAGTTTCGATTGGCGAAGTCGTGCAGCGCGGGCTTCACATCTGCAGAGAACGGCCCATAGCTTCCCTTTCCAAACTCGAAGCCCGTTGGCACTCCCAGTTCGGTCACGACGTAGCAGATCTTCTGAAAGATCGTTCGTCCGACGGGTGGCGCATAGGGTTGGTCCTCAAGTTCCTTGAGCACTTCGATCAAAGCAACCCAGCCAGGTGTCATCTTCTCTATCCGGCGACCCTTGCCTTCCAACGATAGTTGCGCGGGCGCAGCAAGGAACTCCATCTTCAGCTGAGCACTTGGCGTGCCGTACGGCGCGTAGACCTCGATGTCGATGGGCAGGTGATGCAGCTTTCGATAGATCAGGGGTCCGACTTCTGACCACTCTAAACCGCCATTGCCGCATCCTAGAGGCGGCATGGACAGGCTTGTAATACCCCAGTGCTCGAAATGCTCCGCGAGATGCGTTAGGCCCTTTTCAATATCAGCAATCCGCGAAGCCGAGCGCCAGTGATCTTTCGTCGGAAAATTCAGGATGCTCACATCACGATCTTTGTACAAGTACGGTTCGCCGAGCTTTACCAACTTGCGCTCGCAGCGACGGGCGTAGTCCTCGAACATCGCCGGGTACCGCTTCTTGAACTCAAGAGCTACGCCCTTGCCCATGACTCCAACACAATTGACCGTGTTGACCAGCGTTTGGGCGTCGCTGCCGAACATGTCACCGATGAGTGCTTTGAAATTGCCCATGTGCTACCGGAAAAAGAAATCAGGGTCAATAACGATCGGTAAGGCGAAGCCCGCTTGATTCAGTCTGTCTCGAGCGGCGGCGTCAGCGACGATCGCTCCGACGAGCATGCCGGGCGGTACTCGGTGCGGGACGAGCACCTCAGCGCACTTCCTGGACTTGTGGCGCCACTCCCTGATCTGATCGTCTGGGTGAGTCCAGTCCCTGGCGAAGATGTCGTCGAAGTCGAGTAGAGCCGACTGGCGTGGTGCGTAAAACCGGACGTACGTACTCGCCGCGTTCTGATCGGTGATGGCAGTGCCGGCAACGCCGAGAACGTTGGTAGAAACCTTAAGTACACAAACATCCTCGTGCCGCCGAACCGACAGCATGGGGTTTCGGGCGTGGAAGTACAGATTAGCGTACTGATGTAGCCGCAGCCCACCGGGCACCGTCTTTACGTCCCTACGGTCTTGCATCGCCTGCATCGCGACGCTGTGATGCTGTAGTTGTGCAGCACGTTCGTGAGAGAGGATCCCGTGCTGCAAGACCGACGGGACGTTTCCAATCGGCATGATGCAGTGAAGTTCGACAACTCGGGGATCCATCCTGTCTCGTCACCTTCCGCGCCTTCGCTCACGTCGACGTGCCGCTTCTTCAACCTCTCGCCGAATAGCACAACGCACATGCTCAGGCCGTGTTGGCAGCAACCCGGTGAGCGTTGGATTATGAGGCTGGGCGCGGCCCTTAGAGGTGTAGCACGGGCCCGGGTCAGGTCGCCCAAGCAGATCCGACACCAGCGCCAGGCTAGCAGTCGCCGACCAGGTATTGAGCCGGTCACCGAGCAGCGCGCCCCAAACCCGCCATCGACAGCACCCCTCAGCGTCGTCGTCTCCTGTTAGTCTTACTGTGTCAATAAAATCATGGCACTATAGGCGCCTCTTCATTCTTCGCATGAGGAACGATGGGTGCGAGCCAACGGTTTGACCGATACATGGAGCACTTGTCTGCAGGGTTGGGGCACTCGGACCGTCACGCGGGGCTGAAGGGCTACTGCACGGGTCTGATGCTGCCGCTGGCCCGCAAGAGCGTCGAGCCCATGGCAGCACGGGTTGATCCCATGCACGCCAGCGCCCGACATCAGGCATTGCACCATTTCGTGGCCAAGGCCGAGTGGTCCGATCGGGAGATGCTGCGCCGAGTCTGCCAGTGGGTCGTGCCGCAGATGGACTTCAGCCGCGGCGGCTGGTGGATCATCGACGACACGGGTTTCCCGAA
>Ga0102832_1000202_pt1 | contig 143602 bp, 134 predicted proteins | sample EBPBio282013_DNA_FD_88942 | JGI IMG/M metagenome (GOLD analysis project Ga0102832, IMG submission 88942) | Wastewater treatment Type I Accumulibacter community from EBPR Bioreactor in Madison, WI, USA - Reactor 2_5/28/2013_ DNA (Illumina Assembly) | ecosystem: Engineered > Bioreactor > EBPR >... | reverse complement strand
TATTCTTGAGATGTCAGATACCTCAAAGGTTTGAGTTCTTTTCCGTATTTTCTATCTAAAGTTTCGGATAGTTGTGAAAATGTTTGAGGATTTTAGAATTTGGGTCAATAGCCGTAATGGAATAGCTAAATCGCCATTCGAATCAGTTATTTTTTCTTTTTGTGTCGAGCTTAGCATGGCGGAAGGACAGATTGTGGGAAAATAGAGAACAGCTTTTTGGTGGATTTTTTTATATTTGAGATAAAGCAATTGCAAATGAGAAGGTTAAGTGAAAATGTAGAAAAGAGAGTAATTGTATTAAGCACACATTGCCATTTCTTTAATGAATCGAATTTATCTGATTCAAGAATAGGCTATTTTCTTGTCCCTTTTGTCTTTTTGGGTGATGATAGACCTAATCATATCCACTATAGATTTTTAGAATTTCTTGACCAGCAAAAGCCAAATTGGAATGAATCAAGTCTACGCAATGGAAATTATCTGCGTAATTTTTTAATTAACAGTGGTAACTCTGACTATCCTTTCATTTGTGCATACAGAGTACCAAAGAGATTAATTGGAAAATTACATTTTCTTCCAATTGAAGTAAGTTCTATTGGGTCTAAATAATAAAAAATTACAAATGTTTTTGATTGACTATTTGGTGAATGATAGGCCCAGAAAGGAAGAAGTATTGGATTATGGCCGATAAATGATTTTACGTGTTCTTGTTAGGATTTCCTTTTCTAATGGAATCTTAGCATTTGTAGAAATCGAAAGATTTGATTTTAGAACTCCTTCAGATTCTCAAGATATCGATTTTCCAATTCGGTTCTTTTAACCTATCACCCCTTCAGGGTGAAATTTCGGATTACCATTTCGGTTTCAACTGTACCACCGTTCCGGATTCAATTCTAGGATAATTCTGGAACCTGATTTGGTTGTTATTTGTATTAATAATCCCGAAGGGATTACAGGTTTATAGAAATTAGATGGATTTGACGGCAGCTCGACCCCAAAGGGGTCGAAGGTTTATAGCAATGGGTTAGTCATCAAAATTCGACCCTGAAGGGGTCGCAGAATTCTACACGCCGATTTGTCTTATAAACCTATCACCCCTTCAGGGTGAAATTTCGGATTACCATTTCGGTTTCAACTGTACCACCATTCCGGAATCAATTCTAGGATAATTCTGGAACCTGATTTGGTTGTTATTTGTAATAATAATCCCGAAGGGATTGCAGGTTTATAGAAATTAGATGGATTGGACGGCAGTTCGACCCCAAAGGGGTCGTAGGTTTATAGCAATGGGTTAGTCATCAAAATTCGACCCTGAAGGGGTCGCAGAATTCTACACGCCGATTTGTCTTATAAACCTATCACCCCTTCAGGGTGAAATTTCGGATTACCATTTCGGTTTCAACTGACCCATTTCGGGGTTCAATTCTATCGAATTTTTGGAATCGTAATTTGACGGCTATATGCATCTAGAATCCCGAAGGGATTACAGGTTTATAGGAATTAGGTGGTTTTGATAGATCGACCCCGAAGGGGTCGTAGGTTTATAGCAATGGGTTAGTCATCAAAATTCGACCCTGAAGGGGTCGCAGAAACCACCGCAATCCCTTGGTTTTACTATGCTTTTCCCTTGGTCAATTTTTTAATCAATCCAATTGAATAAATACTTTTCATCATGTTCAATTTCAAATTTCTTTAAAAAGTCAATATACTCCTCCTTGAAGGATGTTTTTTTATGATGCTCTTTTTGATTTTCGATGTATTTCACCACGGCATCAATTTGTGAATGGCTGTATGAAAATGCGCCATAACCATCCTGCCAACTGAAATTAAACTTGGAAAATTTGTTTAACTGAATGAATTCATTGCTACTTTTCTTTATTTCCCTTATCAAATCAGAAAGGCAACAAGAAGGTTTCATGCCTATGAAAATGTGGATATGATCCGCCATGCCATTTATTGCGATCAGTTTTTGCTGTTTAGCCCTTACTATACCTGTAATGTATTGGTAAAGTCTTTCTTCCCATTCTTTTTCGATTAGGCTTTCTCTCCCTTTTACAGCAAATACCACTTGAATGTAAATTTGTGAAAATGTTCCGGCCATATTTCTATTTTTTTATTAGGTCAATTTGCACAAGCTGAAAGTCTTTTTAGTTTAAAATTTATGAAGTGCAATTTACCTTGAATGCTTGGGGAAATCCAATTTTGGCTCCAATAGCTTTGAATTTAAAGGACGATTTTGAGGCTGTTGTTATTAGAAATAGCAGTACTTCAGTAAAATCGGGCCATGAAATTAAAAAAGGAAAATGGTGGAGGTGATTGTACGACCCCTTCAGGGTCGTGTCAATCCTATTCGCAATTTGTCCTATAAACCTATCACCCCTTCAGGGTGAATTTTTGGTTCACCATTTCGGTTTCAACTGTACCACCATTCCGGATTCAATTGTTGGATAATTCTGGAATCTGATTTGGTCGTTATTTGGATTAATAATCCCGAAGTGAATACAGGTTTATAGGAAAATGATAGCCGTGATTGTACGACCCCTTCAGGGGCGTGTGAATCCTATTCGCAATTTGGTTCTATAAACCTATCACCCCTTCAGGGTGAATTTTTGGTTCACCATTTCGGTTTCAACTGTACCACCGTTCCGGATTCAATTGTTGGATAATTCTGGAATCTGATTTGGTCGTTATTTGGATTAATAATCCCGAAGAGAATACAGGTTAATAGGAAAATGATAGCCGTGATTGTACGACCCCTTCAGGGGCGTGTGAATCCTATTCGCAATTTGTCCTATAAACCTATCACCCCTTCAGGGTGAATTTTTGGTTCACCATTTCGGTTTCAACTGTACCACCGTTCCGGATTCAATTCTAGGATAATTCTGGAACCTTATTTGATTGCTATTTGCATCTATTATCCCAAAGGGATTACAGGTTTATAGAAATTAGATGGATTGGACGGCAGCTCGACCCCAAAGGGGTCGAAGGTTTATAGCAATGGGTTGGTCATGAAAGTTCGACCCTGAAGGGGTCGCAGAATTCTACACGCCGATTTGTCCTAAAAACCTATCAACCCATCAGGGTGAAATTTCGGATTACCATTTCGGTTTCAACTGTACCACCATTCCGGATTCAATTGTTGCATAATTTTGGAATTTGAATTTGGTTGTGAGTGGCAACATGAATCCCGAAGGGATTACAGGTTTATAGAAATTAGATGGATTGGACGGCAGCTCGACCCCAAAGGGGTCGTAGGTTTATAGCAATGGGTTAGTCATGAAAGTTCGACCCTGAAGGGGTCGCAGAATTCTACACACCGATTTGTTCTATAAACCTATCAACCCATCAGGGTGAAATTTCGGATTACCATTTCGGTTTCAACTGTACCACCATTCCGGATTCAATTGTTGCATAATTTTGGAATTTGAATTTGGTTGTGAGTGGCAACATGAATCCCGAAGGGATTACAGGTTTATAGGAATTAGATGGATTGGACGGCAGCTCGACCCCAAAGGGGTCGAAGGTTTATAGCAATGGGTTAGTCATGACAATTCGACCCTGAAGGGGGCGCAGAATTCTAATGGTGATTTGGTTCTATAAACCTATCACCCCTTCAGGGTGAAGATTTCGGATTACCATTTCGGTTTCAACTGTACCACCATTCCGGATTCAATGGTTAGATAATTCTGGAATCTTATTTGATTGCTATTTGCATCTATTATCCCAAAGGGATTACAGGTTTATAGAAATTAGATGGATTGGACGGCAGCTCGACCCCAAAGGGGTCGAAGGTTTATAGCAATGGGTTGGTCATGAAAGTTCGACCCTGAAGGGGTCGCAGAATTCTACACGCCGATTTGTCCTAAAAACCTATCACCCCTTCAGGGTGAAGATTTCGGATTACCATTTCGGTTTCAACTGTACCACCATTCCGGATTCAATGGTTAGATAATTCTGGAATCTTATTTGATTGCTATTTGCATCTATTATCCCAAAGGGATTACAGGTTTATAGAAATTAGATGGATTGGACGGCAGCTCGACCCCAAAGGGGTCGAAGGTTTATAGCAATGGGTTGGTCATGAAAGTTCGACCCTGAAGGGGTCGCAGAATTCTACACGCCGATTTGTCCTAAAAACCTATCAACCCATCAGGGTGAAATTTCGGATTACCATTTCGGTTTCAACTGTACCACCATTCCGGATTCAATTGTTGGATATGACCCATTCAAACAAAAAAGGCGATCAACAATTGACCGCCTTTTATTGTAATTATTCGTTTGGTTTACAAATGGATGCATTCTCCATAAGCCTGGGCTGCTGCTTCCATTACCGCTTCCGACATGGTTGGATGCGGGTGAACGGTTTTAATGATTTCCATGCCTGTTGTCTCCAACTTGCGTGCCGCAACAATTTCGGCAATCATTTCGGTAACATTGGCTCCTACCATGTGGGCTCCCAATAATTCACCGTATTTGGCATCAAAAATAACCTTAACAAATCCTTCTTTGGCGCCTGCTGCCGATGCTTTTCCGCTGGCTGAGAATGGGAACTTGCCAACTTTGATTTCATATCCGGCTTCCTTTGCTGCTTTTTCGGTATAACCAACAGACGCAACTTCTGGCGAACAATACGTACAACCCGGGATATTGTTGTAGTTCAAAGGTTCAGGATGGTGTCCCGCAATTTTTTCAACGCAAATAATGCCTTCTGCCGAAGCCACGTGCGCCAAAGCCGGACCTTTAACAATATCACCAATGGCATATACACCTTTAATATTGGTTGCATAGTAATCATCAACCACTACTTTGCCTTTATCGGTTTTTACACCAACTGATTCCAGACCCAGGTTTTCAAGATTGGTTTGAATACCTACTGCAGATAAAACTACATCGGCTTCCAAATCAACCATGCCTGTAGCTGTTTTCACTTTAACCTTGCATCCTTTTCCGCTGGTATCAACAGATTCAACCGATGCTGAAGTCATAATTTCAATACCCGATTTCTTGAAGGATTTTGCTACTTCTTTTGAAACCTCTTCATCCTCGATAGGAAGAATATTGGGCATAAACTCAACAATAGTAACCTTGGTTCCCATGCTGTTGTAGAAATAAGCAAACTCGCAACCAATGGCACCAGAGCCCATAACCACCATTGATTTTGGCTGCTCGGCCATAACCATTGCTTCGCGGTATCCAATAACCTTTTTTCCGTCGAGTTTTACATTGGGCAATTCGCGACTGCGAGCGCCGGTGGCTAAGATTATGTGTTTAGCTTCAACCGTTTTCTTGCTTCCGCTAGCTTCAGTTACTTCAACTTTAGAACCTGAAAGTAGTTTGCCATAGCCTTGAATAACATCGATTTTGTTTTTCTTCATCAAAAAAGCAATTCCTTTACTCATGCCTTCAGCAACACCGCGACTGCGTTTTACAACAGCACCAAAATCATGCTCGGCGCTAGAAACTGTAATTCCGTAATCCTTGGCATGTCGGATATATTCAAAAACCTGTGCAGATTTTAATAAGGCCTTGGTGGGGATACAACCCCAGTTCAGACATACTCCACCCAGTTCTGCTTTTTCAACAATGGCAGTTTTCATTCCCAGCTGGCTGGCACGAATAGCAGCTACATATCCACCGGGACCACTTCCGATTACAACAACATCGTAATTCATGTTCGTTTAGATTTGGCGCAAAATAAAGGAATCGCAACAATTATTCCGCTTTCCTAATTTCTATAACGCTTTCTGCTACCCAATAATTTGACTTAATTTGCAGCCAAAATTACTAAACATGCGTACAGCCGAAATCCATACCAACAAAGGACTCCTGAAGATTGAGTTTTTTGAAAAAGATGCTCCTCAAACAGTAGAAAATTTCTGTAAACTGGCAACTAGCGGATATTACAACGGTGTTAGCTTTCACCGCGTTATTCCTGATTTTGTTATTCAAGGCGGCGACCCAACCGGTACAGGTGCAGGTGGTCCCGGATATACTATTCCCTGCGAATTGGATGGCGATAACCAATACCATGATCGTGGTGTTTTAAGTATGGCACATCGCGGTAGAAATACCGGTGGTTCTCAGTTTTTTATCTGCCACAACCGTTCAAATACCCAACATCTTGATAGAAACCATACGTGTTTTGGAAAAGTGGTTGAAGGTTTAGATGTAATCGACCAGATTCGTCAGGGCGATGTGATGGAGAAAGTTGTGATTGTTGAAGCTTAAGCCGAACTCACTATGTTGCAAATTCAAACCATCCGCGAAAATCTGGAGGATGTAAAACGCAAACTGGCCAAGAAACTGGTAAAAAACCTGGATGATTTGGACGAGTTGCTTCGCCTGGACGATGAAAAACGTCAGTTGAAAGTAAGTGTAGAAAACAATCAGGCTGAAGCCAATCAACTTGCCAAGAAAATTGGCGAATTGATGAAGGCAGGTCAGAAAGAAGAAGCCGAACAGCTAAAACTTCGTTCAACCGAACTAAAGGAATTGGCTCGTCAAGGTGAGGAAGAGCTGAAGTCGCTTGAAGAAAAGAGTTTCCAGATTTTGGTTTCGTTCCCCAACATGCCAAGCGATGAGGTTCCTGAAGGAAAAACTCCTGAAGAGAATATTAATGTTTACCAATGGGGAGAGGTGCCAACATTACACGAGGCCGCGGTTCCACACTGGGATTTAATCAAGAAATACGACCTGATTGATTTTGAATTGGGTGTGAAAATTGCAGGGGCTGGATTTCCGGTTTATAAAAACAAAGGTGCCCGTTTGCAACGCGCGCTTATTAACTTTTTCTTGGATGAAGCCACCAAAGCAGGTTATACCGAAGTTCAACCACCCATTGTAGTTAACGCTGATTCTGGTTTTGGAACCGGCCAGCTTCCCGACAAAGAAGGGCAGATGTATCATGTTACTGCCGATGAGTTGTATCTGATCCCTACTGCCGAAGTTCCTATTACCAATTTGTACCGAGATGTAATTCTGAAAGAAGAGGATTTGCCGATTAAAAACGTAGGCTATACACCATGTTTCCGTCGTGAAGCCGGAGCCTGGGGAGCTCATGTGCGTGGTTTGAATCGTCTCCATCAGTTTGATAAGGTAGAAATTGTTCAACTTGCTCACCCCGATTCCTCCTACCAGATTTTGGAAGAAATGGTGAAGCATGTTCAAGGTCTTTTGGAAAAGCTTGAACTCCCTTACCGGATTCTGCGCCTTTGTGGTGGCGATATGGGATTCTCTTCAGCCCTAACCTACGATTTTGAAACGTATAGTGCAGCTCAACAACGTTGGTTGGAAGTGAGCTCCACTTCAAATTTTGAAAGCTTTCAGGCCAACCGCATGAAATGCAGATTCAAGCCAAAAGAAGGAAAAAATCAACTGGTTCACACCCTAAATGGTAGTGCTCTTGCGCTTCCTCGCATTGTGGCCACCCTGTTGGAAAACAACCAAACACCTGAAGGAATTCGCATTCCAAAGGCCTTGGTTCCTTATACCGGCTTTGATTTTATTAGTTAAATCAATTTAATTAGAAGGGGAAGTCATTTTGGTTTCCCCTTTTTTAATAACACATGGGATTAATTGCACACCTCCACCAATTTTGTGAATTGGATAGCCAGGCAATTTCCTGGTTAGAAAACCATGTGGTTGAAGGCAGGAATGCCAAAGGAACAGTTTTGCTGGAGTGTGAGCAGGTTTGTAATCACCTGTTTTTTATTAAATCCGGATTGGTTTGTGGAATACTGGAAGCCCCCGACCAAGACCATTGCACTTGGCTCGCCGAAGAACAGGCGCTTGCCACTTCTTATTACAGTTTCATTAGCCGTAAGCCATCTCCCGAGCGTATTGAAGCTTTGGAAGATACCCATTGGGAGGCATTATCTTACTCAGATATTGAGGTGCTTTACCAAAAGTTTCCGCCAACCGAAAGAGCAGGACGGAAAATCCTAGAAGCTTATTATGCTCAGCTTGAAGAGCGCTGGCTTTCTTTGCAACTCAATACAGCTGCAGAGCGCTACAAGCGCCTGCTCGACCAGCGTCCGCAGCTTTTGCAGCGGGTAAGCCTTGGGAAAATTGCCTCCTACTTGGGCATGAAACAAGAAACTTTGAGCAGGATTCGGGCCGGAAAATCTTAATTCATTTTTGACTATTGTCAAAGCCAATTTCACCAGCGAGTCACCACCTTTGAGCCATAAATTTTCCTTTTATGAAAATCAAGGTTCAATCTTCAAATCTCAAGGGATTTCTAATCACGAGTAGTTTAGTATTTCTGGTTTCCTGCTCAAACCGCTTTTCTGAATACTATGCCGCTGAAAGCAATTCCATGAATGGAGGTTTTGAGGAATCACGCGAAGGCTTTCCTACAAATTGGTACCTATATACCAATAAGGCTGCCGCAAAGGGCAACTTTAGTTTATCGCTAAACACCACCGATAAAGTGGAAGGCAAGCAATCGCTTCAGTTTACCATCAAATCTTGTTCTGCTGCTGGTGGACATCTCTCTCCCGGGTTTGCAAATGAATTTGACGCCAGGCCTGGAAAAAGTTATCTGGTTCGGTTTTATACCAAAACCCAGCCCAATAGCAAGTGGGTTTTTAATCTGAATGCAGTTTCCGCAAAAAAGGAATTAACCTCAAAAAGCATTTTGTCCCATTCAGGTAGCGGCACTTGGGAGAAACATGAGATTCGATTAACTCAAGCACCAGAAGCAACAAAACTTCGCATGGAATGGAACGCCTTGAGCGAGGGTGTTTTTTTAATTGATGGTATTGAATGGATAGAGGAGGAGTGAAAACAAAAAAGCCAACTGATTCAGCTGGCTTTTTCTATCTATTCAACAAGAATTAGTGTTCGTGGTCATGATCATGCTCGTGGTCATGATTGTGGTGGTGTTTAGCGTTGTGTTCAGAAACAATGGCGTTAAACTCTTCAATGCTAACCTCTTTAACGTCTTTTGTGATGGTATTCATTAAATACTCGTTCACCTTAGCTCTTGCTGCAACGTTAATCATGCGGCTGCGGAAATCGTCTTTCTTCAACTGTGGCTCAATGATACTGTTCAAGAAATCATCTCCCAAGTTACCCATATTGTAACCTCCAAACATTTGAAGGGTATAGCCTTTTGCAGCTGCGCGGATATCCTCTTCTGTGATTTGGATATTGTTGCTCAACAAAATTTTCTCTTCTAGGATATGGTTTCTCAGGTAATTGGCTTCTGGTTTGTAGGCTTCATCAATGTTTTCAGCATTGAATTTATCAGGATGACGATCCATTAACCAGCGCTTCAAAAATTCATCAGGCAAGGTAATTGAATGCTTGGCAACCAGACTGTCGAACAATTCGTGTTCCAACAAGTGGTTAGCCTGCTGCTCGAAATAACCTTGGATTTCGGTTTTGATGCGGGTACGCAATTCTTCTTCAGTGCTAATTGCGCCTGGACCGTAAATTTTATCAAACAGCTCCTGATTGATTTCAGATTCTGTAGTACGTTTAATTTCGTTCAAGGTAAAACGGAACTCTCTGTTCAAATCTGCAATTCCTGCTTTTTGAACGCCAAGTGCATGACTCATTTCAACTTCATCGTTGTTGAACAAAGCAAAAATGTTCAAATTCATGCTTGCACCTTTGGTAAGCGCCATTACCGCTTTTTTCAGTTCTTCGTCCTTAATGGTATTAACCGCCAAAGGAACTGAAGGAGCATTAACTCCACCGTCTAAAACTTCTCCACCTTCGTTCAACTCGGTTAAAGAAGCATAAACCATGTCATTTTCACCAACTTCTTCAACATCAGTAAGTGTACCCATTTGCTTGCGCATACGATTGATTTCATCATCAACCATTGCTTCGCTAACGGTTACGCTGTAGTAAGGATAGGAATCTGCTGATGAAATATTCAGTTCAATTTCTGGAGTTAATCCAATTTCAAACTTGAAGGTATAAGAAGCAGTTTTGCTTAATTCGTCAATTTTGGTGTCTTCTGTCAAAACAGGCTGACCCAAGATATTGAGTTTGTTTTGTTCGATGTAATCGTGAAGCGCATTGCTGGCAACCATATTTACTTCTTCAAGTAAAATGCTTTGACCAACCATTTTTTCAATAACACCTTTTGGAGCTTGTCCGGCACGGAAACCAGGAATATTGGCTTTCTTTCCGTAGTCTTTCAGCTTTTTGTCGTAGGAAGGAATGAAATCAGTGGGTTCGATTGAAATGGCAATCGTGCCATTGAGTTCGTCTTTTTTGTCAAATGTAACGTTCATGGTGTTAAAAAAACGTGCGGATGGAGGGACTCGAACCCCCACGCCTCTCGGCACCAGATCCTAAGTCTGGCACGGCTACCAATTACGCCACATCCGCAAGTGAATAAAGAACTGTGCTTTAAAAATAAAGGACTGCAAATGTAGTCGTTTCCTTTTCATTTCCAAATCTAATCCGTTTTTTCTTCCTCTTTTTTCCTGATTATACCCTCTTTGTCCGCATCAAACCTCAGTTTTTTTATTTTTACTTTTTCTCGTTTCCCCTTTTTTTACCTAGATTGAGCCCAAGCAGAACCCTCCAGAATGGAAACCAAACCCGATCCTATACTTCAAGAAAATCAGCTGATTGTAAAACAATATCGCCTTCTTCTTCGCAGCATTAAGCGAACACTAACTTCGCAAGATCGAAAAACAATTCGCGATGCCTTTAATCTGGCACTTGAGGCCCATAAAAATATGCGGCGAAAAAGCGGAGAGCCTTATATTCTTCATCCCATTGCCGTGGCCCAGATTTGCGCAGAGGAAATTGGTCTGGGCGTTACTTCAGTTATAAGCGCACTTTTGCACGATACCGTTGAAGATACGGACATTACCCTGGATTTGGTAAAGCTTAAATTTGGAGAGCGGGTGATGCGCATTATCGATGGCCTTACCAAAATTTCCGGCGTTTTTGACCAGCCCGATCGCAGCATTCAGGCCGAAAATTTCCGCAAAATGTTACTCACCCTGGGTGACGATGTGCGTGTGATTCTCATAAAATTGGCCGACCGCTTGCACAATATGCGTACGCTCGACTCCATGAGTCCGAAATCGCAGCTCAAAATCTCCTCAGAAACGGCTTATGTGTATGCGCCACTTGCTCATCGACTTGGTTTGTACGCTATCAAAACCGAGCTCGAAGATCTGAGTACCAAGTATTTGGAGGCAGATAATTACAATTTTGTTAAGAACAAACTCAACGAAACCAAAACCCAGCGAAACAAATACATCAAGAATTTTATCGAACCCATTATTGGTGACCTTGATGCTGCCGGATTGGTTTATGAAATCAAGGGAAGACCCAAAAGCATTCATTCCATCCTCAACAAAATGAAAAAGCAAAACATACCCTTTGAGGAGGTGTATGATTTGTTTGCCATTCGAATCATTATTGATACCGAATACGAGTTTGAAAAATCGGATTGCTGGAAGGTTTACTCGTTGGTTACCGACCATTATACGCCCAATCCCGACCGTTTGCGTGATTGGGTAAGTACCCCAAAGGCCAATGGATACGAGAGTTTACATACCACTGTAATGGGGCCTTCTGGTCGTTGGGTTGAAGTGCAAATTCGTTCAAAGCGCATGGATGAAATTGCCGAAAAAGGATTCGCTGCCCATTGGAAATACAAAGATGCTGCGCAAAACAACGACAATGGCCTGGAGAGCTGGCTCGCTCGCGTTCGTGAAATACTTGAAAGCCCTGAAAGCAATGCCCTTGAGTTTCTCGATGATTTTAAACTCGCGCTTTATACCGATGAAATTTTTGTGTTTACGCCCAAAGGCGACCTTCGCAAAATGCCTGCCGGCTCAACTGTGCTCGATTTTGCATTCGATATTCATACCGATTTAGGCGGAAAATGCATCGGAGCAAAACTGAATAACAAACTCGTTCCCAATACCCATAAGCTGGCCAATGGCGATCAGGTTGAAATTTTAACTTCGGCCAAGCAAAAGCCCAATGAAGAATGGCTAAACCATGTGGTTACAGCCAAAGCCAAAGCCAAAATCCGCGATTATTTCAAACAACTTAAGCTGGAAGCGGCTTCCATGGGTAAGGAAATTTTGGAACGTAAATTCAGGAACGCAAAGATTGCGTTCACTTCCGAAGCCCTACAGGATTTAATCAAACACCTTAAGATAAAATCCGTTTCTGAGCTGTATTACCTCATCGCCACCGAGAAAATAGACCGCACCAAGCTCGATATCAGTGCTATTTTGTTGGCTGAAAAAAGTAAGCCGGTCGAGACTCAAAATCAATCCAAACCCAAACCACAGGCTGCCCATGCCAACGATGCCATTATTCTGGGCGACAACGAGGTTGAACTGGATTACTCTTTTTCTAAATGCTGCAACCCCATTCCGGGTGACGAAATTTTTGGATTCATCACGGTTGGAGAGGGGGTGAAAATTCATAGAACCAATTGCTCAAATGCACTTGGGCTTATGAGCAATTATGGGTACCGAATCATTCGTGCCAAATGGGCCGATGATGCACTTAATCATGGAAAGGCATTTCTTACCTCCATTCGTGTTGCTGGTATCGACAGCGTTGGTATTGTGAGCTTGATTGCAGATATCATTTCCAGACAACTGAATATCAACATGAAATCCATTTCCATAACCTCCAATGAAGGCTCATTTGAAGGCTCCATTGATTTGGAAGTACACGATACCGGTCAACTTGAGAATATTATGTCGGCCATAAAAAATTCAAGCCCGCTCATCAGCGTAAGCCGCGTGGATTTAAGTTGATTTCTGCCTTGGGCCTTAAATTCAATTTCCGTCCTAAAGCCTCAACCCTTATCTTCGCAACTTCAATTTGCTATGAGTACTGAAAATCAGCAATTACAGGATCAAATTAAAGCCGAAGTGCGCCAGAAATTCATTGAGTTCCTGGAATACCATCAGCAACGCAAAACCCCCGAGCGTTTTGCAATCCTTGATGAAATTTACTCAAACAAAGAGCATTTTGATGTTGAAACCCTTTTCGAACACATGAAAAACCGCAACTACAGAGTTAGTAGAGCAACAGTGTACAATACACTCGACCTCCTTCTCGATTGCGGCCTGGTAATCAAACATCAGTTTGGACGAAACATCTCCCGATATGAACGCGCATACGGTTTCCGCCAACACGATCACCTCATTTGCAATGTGTGCAACGAGGTGCTTGAATTCTGCGACCCTAGAATCCAGCAAATAAAAAGCACCATGGGAGACTTAATGAAATTTCAGATAACCAATCACTCATTATATTTATTCGGTCAGCCACAGGTAGATGCCAATCAGCAATGCCTCAACTGCCGCAAAACAGTTAAACAGGATTAGATTTTATGGTAGATGTTGTTCTCGGCCTCCAATGGGGTGATGAAGGAAAAGGAAAAATTGTTGATGTGCTAACCCCGGAGTACGACGTGGTTGCTCGTTTTCAGGGCGGTCCAAATGCTGGCCATTCGCTTGAGTTTGGAGGTAATAAATATGTGCTCAATACCATTCCTTCCGGTATTTTTCATGAACATTGCATCAATATCATAGGCAATGGCGTAGTGGTTGATCCGGTTCAACTCAAAAAGGAAATCGAAAAGGCCTCTGCTACCGGTGTAGATATCAGTAAAAACCTTTATATCTCACAAAAGGCTCACCTCATTTTGCCAACGCATCGCTTGGTAGATGCGGCCTCAGAAGCCAAAAAAGGCGAACATAAAGTGGGCTCAACGCTGCGTGGTATCAGCCCAACTTACCAGGATAAAATTGGTCGTAGTGGACTGCGAATTGGCGATATTCTTTCGCCTGATTTCAACAAGAAGTACAGAAATGCGACCAATATTCATTGCGAATTGCTGAACTCCTTGGGTTTTGAGTACAACTTAAATGACCACGAGCCGGCATTTTTTGAAGCCGTTGAATACCTCAAGCAGTTTAAAATTATTAATAGCGAATACTTTGTAAACAACCTCATTCGCCAGGGTAAAAAAATCTTGGCAGAAGGTGCACAAGGTACCTTGCTCGATATCGACTTTGGCTCTTACCCATTCGTTACTTCCTCCAATACCATCACCGGTGGAGCCTGCTCCGGTTTGGGTATAGCGCCACAGCATATTCAAAAAGTATATGGCATTTTCAAAGCCTATTGTACCCGCGTGGGCAACGGTCCTTTTCCTACCGAACAGGAAAATGAAACCGGTGAAATGCTTCGCAAATTAGGCCATGAGTTTGGTGCAACAACAGGTCGCCCCCGCCGCACAGGCTGGCTCGATTTGCCAACTTTACGCTATGCCATTATGCTCAATGGCGTTACCGATTTAATTTGCACCAAAAGCGATGTGCTTAGCGGCTTCGAAGAGGTATTGGTTTGCGATAGGTATGCCATCAACGGACAAGAAACCAACGAAATTCCATTCAGTCTTCAGGATGTAAATGCTGAGCCCTTGTACCGCAATTTCCCGGGTTGGACAGGTGATCTCAGCAAAATCAGAACCTATAACGATTTGCCGGAGACATTCCGCAATTACATGAGCTATGTCGAAGGCCAAATTGGCGTTCCGGTAAACGTAATCTCCGTAGGTCCCGACCGCGAAGAAACCATACGTCGCTAATTCAAATTCATTTTCAGAATTGGTGGGCCTGTCTTTTGGGGCTCGGCAACTTCATGCACTATGTAAATTCCTGCGGCCCCAAAAGGCCGGGTCATCCGCCTGTACTCCTCGGCCGGGTATTAAGCGGTTGCAAGGCTGCTGTCGGGGCTTCCTGCGGTCGCCCGCCCTCAGCCGCATCTGCTAAATCCCCATCCTGTGGGGTACTGTCTCCTGCCCCTCAGGCATGGGATGGGACATGAGTAATATTCCAATTTATAGGGTAAAGCCAGGCTTAATAAAAGTATTTGAGAAATAGCTGGCTAAAGATGTTTTTGGTTTAATCTTTAGGTTAGGAGTTCCTTTATTAAATTAAGGTCTAAAGGTTTTTGTAAAAGGAGGTCAAATGGATTGTTTTTGTTAATTTCCTCTAGTGGCAATATTGATGCTGAGTTTGCAAAAATGGAACATTTTTTATTTGCAAACTTTTCAATTGATCTAATCCTTCTCGCTGATTCTATTCCGTTAAGAATAGGGAGATCGATATCCATGAATACAACTTTTGGGAAATGGGAGGTGTATAATTCAATTGCTTCCATTCCATTTTTACAAAGGATGGTTTGAAATCCGAGATTTTTACAAACGAAATCAAGCAGCTTTAGATTAATTTCATCATCATCAACAATTAAAACTTTTGTCGTTTCTGTTTCTAGGTTTTGGTTCATGTAAGCAAATCTAGTTGGCTTGATTTTTGATTTGGTATTGAAAATTTTATCTTTAGTACTATTTTAGTACTTTATTTGTAAAAATAGTACTAATGGAAAATGATGTTGAATCAATAGGTCAAAGAATTAGAGAAATTCGACTTTCTAGGAATTACTCCCAGCAGTATTTAGCCCAAAAGATAGGTGTAACACAAAAGGCATATTCCAAAATAGAGTCAGAAGAAACTAAGCTTGGGGTTGATACATTAAAAAAAATAGCCTCAATTTTGGATGTCCCCATAGAAAGTTTTTTTGATTCAAAGAATAAGCCAGTTATTAATGATTTTAGTTCAAGAGCTGGTGGTGATAACGTTTTGTATAAAACAACATTAGATAAGTCTCTTGAAAAAATGATTTTCGAATTAATCAAATCAAAGGACCAAATCATTTTATCAAAGGATGAAATGATTGAAAAATTAAAGAAAGATATTGTCGAGTTAAATTCAATAATTAGTATACTTAAAAACGTAAATTCTTAATTTCAAATGGATTGAGAGATTGAAAATCCGCCTGTACTCCTCGGCCGGGTATTAAGCGGTTGCAAGGCTGCTGTCGGGGCTTCCTGCGGTCGCCCGCCCTCAGCCGCATCCGCTAAATCCCCATCCTGTGGGGTACTGTCTTCTGCCCCTCAGGCAGGGGGAAGGTGATCTTAATTCTAAAGGTGCTAGAAAATGGAAGGAATTTTGAAATGACTTCGAAAAAAAATTGCCTCATTTTTTGATGTCAAACAGGTAGTCTTGTTATTGTCCTGAATCTCAGGAGTTGCATCATTCAAAGTGGAAGAGTTTAGAATTGTACTTACTATGGCTTTCTTTTCAAAAACGAGTACTTTAACCTAGTTTTGGGAGGTTGAATTGTTAAAATATGCGAATTGAGAGTATTACAATCGAAAACTATAAGGTTTTTAAAAACACCACAATAAAGAATCTTCCAAGGATGTCAGTTTTTTTAGGCCCAAATGGTTCAGGAAAATCCACCTTTTTTGATGTTTTTGGCTTTCTAAGCGATTGTTTGCAAAACAATGTCAACATTGCCATAAACAGAAGAGGAGGTTTCCACGAATTAATTTCTAGGGATACTGACCATTCCAAAAATATTAAGTTTGAGGTGAAGTTTAGAAATCCTATTCCTAATGAAGATCGACCTCCGTTAGTTACTTATTACATCGAAATTGGATTCAATCAAGGAAGGGCCTTTATTAATAAAGAGGTTCTAAAATACCGAAGAGGTCAATATGGAAAACCTTGGCATTTTTTGGACTTTTCAAACGGTGAAGGATATGCTATTTCAAATGAGGATGAGTATGATTCAAATGAAAGTAAAGAAAAAAGGGAATTCCAAAAGGTAGCGAGTCCTGATATTATGGCTATTAAGGGTTTAGGGCAATTTGAGAAATACAAAGTATTAAGTGCTTTTCGGACTTTGCTTGAGCGTTGGTATGTTTCAAACTTTAAAATAGAATATGGTAGGAATTTATCAGAAACAGGAATCAGTGAACATTTATCTGTTACAGGGCATAACCTCGCACAGGTTACAAAATATTTGTACGATTACCATAGAGATACATTTAATAAAATTTTAGAAAAATTACCAGGACGCATTCCTGGAATAAATAAAGTCGAAGCGAAGGAAACAGAAGATGGAATGATTTTACTAAAATTTCAGGATAAAAGCTTCACGAATCCATTTTTATCAAAATTCGTATCCGATGGTACCATTAAAATGTTTGCCTTTTTGATATTATTAAACGATCCAAACCCTCATCCTCTTTTGTGTATTGAAGAACCAGAGAATTTTCTTCATCCGGATTTGCTCTTACAGTTGTGTGAAGAAATACGGGAGTATGCAGAAAGAGGGGGACAGGTTTTGGTATCTAGTCATTCTCCTGATTTTGTAAATGGGGTAAGAGTAGAAGAACTATTTTTTCTAGTAAAAAAAGATGGGTTTAGCGAAATCAGGTCCGCATTTGAAGATGAGACAGTAAAAGAACTTGCAAAGGAGAACCAGCTTGGTTGGCTTTGGCGCAACAATTACATCAACGGTGCCAATCTATGAAATTCATCCATATTTTCGTTGAAGAACCTTCAATAAAGCGAGTGCTTGATGTGATTATTCAGAAGTTGTTACCTGAAGGCGTATTTTAGTAAGGTTTATCCACATCAGGGGAAGCAGGACCTTGAAAAAGCAATTATTTCCGCTCTTCCAAGTCTTAGTAGGATCCCAGGTTCACGAATAATAATTTCACGAGATCAAGATAGTGCGGATTGTAAGGAAATAAAAAATAGGCTTGAGCAAATTGCACAGGGCAGGCTATCCTGTCCTTTTAAAATTCGGATTGTTTGCAGGGAGCTTGAAAGCTGGTTTTTAGGGGACCTCTCTGCATTGGCCAAAACCTATCCTAGATTTAAACCAGAATCAATCTCCCATAAAAGTGAATTGCGTTTTGTAGACGAAATTTTCAAACCATCTACTTTGCTACTAAAGGTTATCCCTGAATATGCACAATTTGCTTTCCTGCCTAAAATTGAAAATGCTGAGAAAATAGCTCCTAATCTGGATTTGAATAGGAATACTTCGAGTAGTTTTATTCAAATGATACAAGCGATTAAATATTTAGCAGAGATTTAAGTTGGAATAAAGAATCGTCTTCGATAATGTAATTGGTTGCTGTTTTTTTAGCAAAGGAATTACGAATAAACCTTGGTGCCAGAAGACCACTCAATTCATTTCAACTAATTTATTGAGGGAGAATTTCGTTAAGCCCTTTTCGGAGTTATCGAGAAAAAGTATGTTCAATGGCTGTCGGATTTCGCTTCTTGCTCGTCTCTTTTTGAATCATAAAAAAGAACGCCTACCCGTTGAATGTGGTTGATAAACTCAGGGTTGTTAAGCGAAGTAAAATCAACCAAATCTACAGCTACTGGTAGGCTGCTTTCGGCACAATCTGCCAATATTCGGCTTATGGTTTTGGGTTGTAACCCGGTATTCATTACCGCCAAGTCAATATCACTGCCAATAGTATAATTTCCTTTCGCCCTGCTTCCAAAAAGATGTACCTCCTTAACATCGGTATATTTTTTAAAAATGGCATACAATTCCCCAATGTTTCGCTCTGTTAGGCCGAATTTGTTCTGTTCTTTACTCATCTAATCTCATCAAACTAGTAAGCTTGTGATTCATTAATTTGTTGCTGAAAGAATTCGTAAAGTGCTTTTAATGCCGGAAAGGTTTCTTGGCGTAATTGCTCTTCTGCACGTTCAAACTTTTGACCATCATAATCGTGCGATAGTTCATTTCGTAGGTCCAGCCCGTCTATTAACTCTTGCGCATAGCCAATATAGCCGCCTTCTTGCGCCTGCCTAAAGGTGTCTTTAGGCGAAGGTTTGAATGCAAAGCCCTTTTCTACTAGAAAATCTTTTGTAGTTTTCCAAGCCAGTTCCAGGGTGAATTCAAAGCGCTGAACCAGCCCATTTCGTTCCAGTTCGTTTAATTCATCTTCTGCCACGGCCTCACTCAGGCGATTAAACGCTCTCTCGTAATTTGCAAAACGTTGTTTCCAGCGTATGTCTTTTTCTTCCATCATTCAATTTGCTCTTTAAATCAACCAACTTCTATTGCCTAAATTAATTAGTAATCCCTTGGTAATCAAAAATAGTTCCTGCCAATTCTCCGAAAGTTGGCTGTGATTGTTTTAGCTGGGTCGACATAAGGCAAATTTACATCTTATCGGCAATTACACTCCACTGGCCATTTTCCTTCCCAGAATGGGGGAGCATCTTTCATGTTGAGTTGATAGTAAGGGATCAAAAAAATCCTGCTAGCCTATAACTAACAGGATTCTAATGTGGTTACTTACTTGGTCAACAACTGGTACCGAATCTCAACTCGTTCCGAAAATTCAATTTCCTGAATGCTGAAGTCGGTTGAGAATTGCTGTCCGCTTGCATCAGCCACGGGTGCAGCTGCAAGCATCTTCATCTCTGCAAAGCGCGGCACAATGCTTTCTGCGTCTAAGTGGTAGCGAATAAACTCAACAACTCCCAATTTCATTCCCGATGCTTCTGCTAGTGTTGTTGCTCTGATACCGGCATTCTTTACTGCAATTTTAATTAACTCAAGTTCTGTTTTTTCCTTTAATGCTTCTGAGCATTCATTTCCCATCGAAATGCTCAAATCTGCATTGGTATTTTGTGAACTTAAACTTTTGTAAACCTTTAGTAAACGCTGTTTGTCAAGTGGGAACTTTACCACATAACTCTGGTTGGCAGTAAATCCAATCCGTTTAGCCTCACCATTTTTTCCGTAATCATAGCGGGCATTTACCGAGAAGTTGCTTAGTTTTATTTGTTCCTCAGTAAAGCCTTCTGCTTTCAATTGTTTCAGAATTTCCTGCTGCCTGCGAGCTAGCTTTTCCAAACTTTCCGATTCTGTTTTTGCATCTGCATTCAGATTTAGATATAAAATGGCAACATCCGGGGTAACTAGTTTGCGCGATTCTCCGGCGAGGGCAATTCCTGTTGCTTGTGCTTGTACCTGCTGACTTTTTCCTGCCACAACCAGCAACAGGAGAATAAAGAATAAACTTAATTTTTTCATGTGATTTCGTTTGGTTTTTTTTAGTGAACACTGATCTTTTGCCTCTTGCCATTCAAATTTCATTCCAAAGCATTTTCCGGTTGAGTGCATGAATTTGAAGGCCTCAGTAAGACCCATTTAAATTCTTTAGTGATTAGCCTTTGAGGCACCTTTTGTACAGTTGAATGGTATTTTCCAATCCCAACATGAGTGAATCACAAACCAATGCATGTCCAATAGAAACCTCCTCCAACCAGGGAATGCAGGTTTTAAAGTAGGCAAGGTTTTCTAAACTTAAATCATGGCCTGCATTCAAACCCAAACCAAGCTCTTTGGCGCGTTCTGCTGCTTTAACATAAGCCTCAATTGCCTGTTCTTTTCCTTTTGAATATTGACTTGCGTAGGCCTCGGTGTACAATTCTATCCGATCCGTGCCACATTCCAAAGCTCCTTCTACCAAGCGAACATCTGGGTCCACAAAAATGGAAGTACGAATGCCTGCATTTTTAAAAGTTTGAATCATGGATTTCAGGAAATCTTGCTCCTTATAAGTGTCCCAACCGTGGTCGCTGGTGAGTTGATTGCTCGCATCGGGAACTAGCGTAACTTGGTGTGGTTTATTCTTTAAAACCAGTTCGACAAACCTTTCTTCTTTAGGGTTGCCTTCTATATTTAGCTCAGTTCCAATAACTTCTTTCAAGGCAGAAACATCTGAATAGCGAATATGTCTTTCATCCGGCCGGGGATGAATGGTGATGCCATCTGCCCCGAATTGCTCACAAAAAACGGCCATCCGAATAATATCAGGGTTATTTCCTCCTCTTGAGTTACGGATTAACGCTAATTTATTTATGTTTACACTTAATTTTGTCATTCGTACACGGGTGTTTTTTATCTTCAAACATACAAAAGTTTGTGCTTGGCATTGGCCATTATTGCTGCTGGTAATTTTATTTGCCGGTTTTCAGCCGCTCAGGGCGCAGGTTAAAACAGACAGCATCCGCCAGGTTTTGCATTCAGGCAACCTAGAAACTGCCGACTATGCAGAATCAATGGTAGATTTATCCTTCGCTCTTTTAGAAAATGAACACCTTGATTCCGGTTACAATGCTGCTGTTACAGCATTGAACTTTGCAAGGTTAAATAAACTAAAAGAGACAGAAGCTTATGCGAAACTTGCTATTGTTTTTAGTCGATTTGATAAACAACCCTACGATAGTTCAATCTTAGTACTTGAGGACATTATTCGGGTTCTTGCTGAATCAGAGAAAAAAAATGCGCTTGCCCGCGCTTACAACCTGTGTGGGATTGCATTTGAACGTCGTGGCTTGTATAAACAAGCTATACAAAACTATTACAAGGCCATGTACATCTTTGAGGAAAAGAAAGATTTGCATGGTCTGGCAGATGCATATAACAACATAGGCCTGCTTTACCAAGCCGAAAAAAGATATCCCGAAGCCACAGCTTTCTTTAAAAGATCCCTCGAATTGGTTTATAAGATGGGTGGTAATCACAATTCCGAGGCCAATGCCCTGAACAATTTAGCCATTGTTTACCACGAAAATCATCAGCCTAGTGAGGCATTAAAGTATTTTTTGAAAGTTTACGAGCTTGATAAAAAAGAAAACTATCCGCCCAATTTGGCATTGAGCTACAATAACCTGGGTTTGGTTTACTCCGATTTGGGCCAAATGGAAAAGGCTATCGATTACTTGCGAAAATCAATTGCTATCAAAGCGTCATATGGCGCAACACTTGACTTAGGAAATGCTTACAACAATTTGGGTTTCGTTTACCTGAAAAAGAATTGGTTAGATTCCTCCGAAATCTATTTCCGAATGGCTGAAAAACTTGCAACCACAAGTGATGGAATGCCCTTGTTACTTGAGGTGTATGATGGATTGCAAAAGGTTTTTCAAAAAAAGAACAACTTTAAAGAGGCCTATACCTATCTGCAAAAGTTTGATGCTCTTAAAGATACAATTTATCGCAAGGAAACTAGTTCCCACCTCGACCAGTTGCAATTGGATTACCTTCAGCTAAAATCGGAAAAGAATGAGGCCGAAACCAATTCCTTCCGTGAAAAGGCTCGTTTCCGTAAGACCTTGCTCATTTCGGGTGTTCTAATTAGCTTTTTAGTTCTGTTAATTATGTGGTTCTATTTGGTTAGGGTAAAGCGCGTAAATCATGAACTTAATGCCAAACAAAAGAAAATCGAGATTCAAAATAAAATTCTTCAGGTAAAAAATGTAGAAATCCTTCAAGCAAAAGAAGCGGCAGAGGAGGCCGCGAAAGTGAAGGCCCAATTCATTTCTACCATTTCGCATGAAATTAGAACTCCTTTGAATGCAATCGTTGGGGTTACGAATTTGCTTCAACAAAGCAATCCGCCAACCAGCCAACTCGAAAACCTAAACATCCTCAAAATATCTTCCGATAATCTCCTGGCCCTCGTGAATAATATCCTCGATTTTTCAAAAATGGAGGCTGGTAAGATGCAATTTGAAAATATCGAGTTCAACCTGAAAAGTATTGTTCTTGATATCCGCGATTTGTTCTCGGTTAAGGCTGCAGAAAAAGGAGTAGAACTGCTGGTAAGTTTTGACGAAAAAATTCCCGCAGTCCTCAAGGGTGATCCATTACGGATTAACCAATTGCTGATTAACCTCGTAAGCAATGCCATTAAGTTTACTGAAAGGGGTTATGTTAAGATTGAAGTTGGGCTTCAATTAAGCACGGTCAATCATTCACTGGTGCATTTTAAAATTAAAGACACCGGCATTGGAATTTCAAATCAAAAACAAAACCAAATATTTGAATCCTTTACACAAGCAGATGGAAACATAACTCGCAAGTATGGCGGCTCCGGTTTGGGATTGTCCATTTGCAAACGCATTTTGGAAAATCTGAATAGTAAGCTGCAATTGAGCTCCGAACCAGGAACGGGTTCTACCTTCTATTTTTCAATTAATTTCGAGGTTAGCAGAAATGCTGCGGTTGGAAAAAGCCAAAGAACTGCCTCATTTGAGGATTCTCTGAAAGGCAAGCGTGTTCTTATTGCTGAAGATAATATGATGAATATCCTGGTTATCCGCCAGTTCCTGCACAAATGGGAAGTGTTAACAGATGTGGTAATGAATGGTAAAGAAGCCTACTCAAAAGCGTTAACAGAAACCTTTGATGCGATTCTGATGGATATTCACATGCCGGAGATGGATGGTATTGAAGCCACAAAATTAATCCGTAAAATTCCGGATGAACGGAAACGCCGTATACCAATCATCGCAATCACAGCCGAGAATGAAATGCAATTCCGCCAAAAAGTGTATGAAGTGGGGATGAATGACTACATTTTCAAACCTTTTAACCCCGATGATTTAAAGGAAAGATTAGGGTATGTACTTTACAATAACCATTTGTTTGTAAGCCAGTCTCAAAAATCACAGTCTGAACCCTTTGGTGTCTCTAATCTAGTTGATAATACCAACGTAAATCCGTAAGGTTATACAAGGCAATTAATCGGCCTTTTTCATCAAACAAAGCATTTATCGACTTCTGTTTTTCCTGCTCTGTAAGGATGTAGATATTTGTGAAGTTTTTCTCTCCGGTTGAAAAACTATTCACCTTGCTGAACTTAGCAGGGTCAAATCCGGGAGCTCTTTCTGATTGACCGTAATCTGTGAGTAGAATTCCCCCACGGCTATTATAATCTTTACCCCAAAAAAACAATTGAAGATTTTCTTTTTCCTGTCCATCCAACTTGAAAATGCTTACGTTAAAGTTTACAAGTTCACTTTGAGCCAATACATCTGATGAATCAATAAAGGTTCCGCTCATTTCAACCTGTGGTCGGCAATCAACATCCTTTCTTGGAACACTGCACGAGGTAGTATATTCAAATCCTTTTGATTTACTGTCTGTAGCCTGCAATTGAATATAGAAACGCTTTCCGTTTAATGATTCAAATGCTAGCAAATCGCCAGTAGTATAAGGAAGCTGGGCTCGAATTACATCGCCACCTGGGCAATACAAATCTTTGGGTTCACAGCATGATGCCAGACCAGTTATCAATCCAAGGATTACGAAGCTTGTAATTTTTTGCATAACACAATTTAAAACAAAAGCCCCATCGGATTGATGAGGCTTTTGTTTTTTAAGAAATTATTCTTAGTATCTGTACATTTCAGATTTGAATGGACCTTCGGTCTTAACTCCAATGTATTCAGCTTGTTCAGGATCCAATTTGGTAAGTTTTGCACCAATATGATCCAAGTGAAGCGCTGCAACTTTTTCGTCAAGATGCTTTGGCAATACATACACTTTGTTTTCGTAACGGTCTGTATGATTCCACAATTCAATCTGAGCCAAAGTTTGGTTTGAGAACGAGTTACTCATTACAAAACTTGGGTGACCCATTGCACAACCCAGGTTTACCAAACGGCCTTCAGCAAGAATAATGATTTCGTTTCCATCTACATTAAATACGTCAACCTGCGGCTTGATAGTGAATTTGGTAGAACCGTAGTTGTTGTTCAACCAAGCCATATCAATTTCATTGTCAAAGTGACCAATATTACATACGATTGACTTGTCACGCATGGCTTTGAAGTGACGATCAGTAATGATTTTTACGTTACCTGTAGCTGTTACGAAGATATTTGCACGTGAACAAGCTTCTTCCATGGTAACCACTTCAAATCCATCCATTGCAGCCTGCAAGGCACAAATTGGGTCGATTTCAGTAACCAAAACGCGAGCACCTGCACCACGCAATGATTCAGCCGAACCTTTTCCTACATCACCATAACCTGCCACAACGGCAACTTTTCCGGCCATCATAATATCTGTGGCGCGACGGATAGCGTCAACCAAAGATTCTTTGCAACCGTATTTGTTATCAAATTTTGATTTGGTAACAGAATCATTAACATTGATAGCTGGCAAAGGAAGCGTACCTTTTCTCATCCGCTCGTACAAACGGTGAACTCCGGTTGTAGTTTCTTCAGAAAGACCTCTGATTCCTTTTACCAATTCAGGATAACGGTCTAAAACCATATTGGTCAAATCTCCACCATCATCAAGAATCATATTCAAAGGTTCGCCGTTCTCAAATGCAAACAAAGTTTGCTCAATACACCAGTCAAATTCTTCCTCGTTCTGACCTTTCCAGGCATAAACCGGAATACCAGCAGCCGCAATGGCAGCAGCAGCGTGATCTTGTGTAGAGAAAATATTGCATGAACTCCAGGTAACCTGAGCTCCCAAATGTTTCAATGTTTCAATCAATACTGCGGTTTGAATGGTCATGTGCAAACAACCTGCAATGCGCGCACCTTTTAAGGGCTGTTGTGGTCCATACTCTTTGCGAATAGCCATCAAACCAGGCATTTCAGCTTCAGCCAGACGGATTTCTTTGCGGCCCCATTCAGCAAGGGCGATGTCTTTTACCTTATAAGGCAGTTGTGTTTTTGCTTCAGACATGATAATCAATTTTGTCACGCAAAGTTAAAGCTTGGCCTTGGATTATTCTAAAAATCTTCAAGCCTTTGAGGCCCTGTTTGTAAAATTTATCCTGACAAGCTTGCAGGTTCATCATTTTGGCCTTAGGATTGATGTTTTATCCCCAAATTCATCAATTTTGTTTTTTTAAAATTTTAATACAAATCAATTATGCCATATCCGGAAATGATGGTGACGCCAATGCGTCAAGAGCTTGAAAAAGTAGGTTTTAAATCACTTATGAATGCTTCCGAAGTAGAATCAGCACTCAATAAAAAATCAGGTACTCAACTCCTCGTTTTTAATTCGGTTTGCGGTTGTGCAGCAGGTACTGCTCGTCCTGGTGTTATTCAAGCCGTTGCTGCAAGTGCCAAAAAGCCTTCAGAACTGCTTACTGTTTTTGCTGGTCAGGAAGCTGATGCAGTTGCAAAAGCTCGTGAGTTTACCTTGCCTTATCCTCCTTCTTCTCCTTCCATTGCACTTTTTAAGGATGGGGAATTGGTTCACTTTGTTGAACGCCACATGATTGAAGGTAGAAGCGCCCAAATGATTGCCGATCACCTGAAAGCTGCTTTTGAAGAATATTGCTAATTCTTAGCCTGAATTATTTTAAAGAGGCTGGCTACATTTTAGTCAGCCTTTTTTATTCAAGCCTTAAATGGAGTTCATTGCCTAAAGGCTATTCTTCCGCCTCAATCCCTAGTTTTTTCAGCTCATCTCCTTTTTGATAAGGAACATAAGTGATAATCAATTGAAACATTTCATCCGTGGTTTTCATGCTTCCATCTCGGTCTGCAATCTGCATAGGTGGAGAAAAGGGATTATTGGGGTTGGATGACGTATTGTCATAAACACCCTCCACATAAATGGTACTTCCTCGTGGAATAGGCAACATGGTTGGAGGCTGATAAAAATATTGCCACCTGAAATCCCAGTTGTTAATCCGAATCAATCGGATGGTATCTCCCGAAGGTTTCAATGCATAAGCCAGAAATTTCTTCCCAATTAAATGCATATGGGGCACCAAACTTAGCACCGAAATATCCTCAGGAACCGTGAACTTGATATGAAAAGTTTTAATCTCGTTAGGTGGAATTACCAACTCAGGTGTTACCGGTGCAATACCCAAGGTCCCAATCTGAAATTCACTTACGGGTCGAGTTGGCGCTTTGGATGTAAAGTATAATCTGAAGTAGGATGAGTCTTCAACATCAACAGGACTTGGTCCAAAATGGATATCGTTCAGGTAAAATGCCGAATTTTTTTTGAGTTTGTAGCCACCAATTCCATGGGGGTAATAGCTAAATTGTGAACCTGGTAAATAATTGCATACCGATGGTGTCATGGGCGGATAACTGCCATCTTCATACAACAAATCCAAATCCTGATGGATGCGTACACTTTCTGCTTGGTCCTGCCTAATCCAGTATTTCCCGGTTTTTTTCTGGTTTGATTTGCCCTCTTCATAGGTTATCAAATGTGCATTCATGTGATGTACCAAGCGTTTTTGGGAGGGAATAAATTCAACGGCCTCCAAAAAGGTATCGTGGTCAAGGGCAATTGGAAATCGAGCTACAAAAAAATGATCGGTGTTGTTTCCCTTTATCCGAAAAGGAGTTGGCAGTTTCACCAGCATGGATGGTCCTTTGGGGAACATTCTCCGCTCGGGTCGTTTATACGGTTCAAGTGAAGAAGTGTCGCCAGCCGGCATGCCGTTTTTTACCCAGGTTTTTATCAATTCAATTTCATCCCGACTCAAAACGGTTTCCCCTGAAAAATGAGTGTATTCAGGGTCTGCCGGCCAGGGAGGCATTATCCGATTTTCAGTTACATACGAAATTAGATTTCCCTTACTGGCTACTTCTTGGTAGTTTGTTAGATTAAATGGCCCTCCAGCTCCGTCGCTGTGGCATTTGCTGCAATTCTTGTAAATGATTGGTGCTATGTCGTTCGCAAAATCAGGTTGCTCTTTTTTGGTTCCGCATGCTCCAAGCAAAATTAATAGGGCAAAAATTCCTGTTACTCGATAAAACATCCGATTGCGGGTTGATGTGAATAATTCAGGTTCTGATTCTTTTTTAATTGCTCGAGAATTTCCTTCAACTCATGCGAACTTACAAGCTGCCTGGTTTTTCCCGGTGCGTAGGCCCAATTGTCTATTCTGCCACTGTAAACCGTTTTTCCCTTTTTGTTGATTACAAATACTTCCGGGGTTACACGGGCACCAAGTTTTTGGGTGAATTGCTTATTGGGGTCTCGGTAAACTTCTAGCTTTAACTTGTATTTTTGGAGAAAGCCTTCAATTTGATTTGCACTGATTTGTTCTAATGGACAAATGCCTACAAAACGAAAACTTCCTCTGTACTTTTCTTGCAATTCCCGAATGGACAAGGTGTAGTTTTCACAGAGCGGACATTCCGGACTAAAAAACCAGATTACGGTTCCTTCAACTGCTTGAACAGGAGGAAACATTGCAGGCTTTCCTTGTAAATCAAACAACCCTGTTTCTTCATTCTTTACCTGATTTTGAACCAGGAATACCAGCAGAAATGCAAATAGTCGTACAACTAACATCGCTGCAAATCTACCTGCATTTGATTAAGTTTGATGATGCGTACGTTTTTTCTACTCTTTCTTCTTTCATTTCTGATTCAATCAGCCTTTGCACAAGTTGAGCTTCGGCTTGAGTCGCTTCCTGCGTCAACTCCGGCAAATTCTTCATTTTATGCAGCAGGTAGCTTCAATAACTGGAATCCGGCTTCTCCACAACATAAGTTTACTTGGGTTGATGGTTTTTGGACCCTTGTTCTTCCCGGTTCAACTGGAACGGTGGAATTTAAAATTACGCGTGGCTCATGGGCTACAGTTGAAGGTTCAAGTTCGGGTGGATTTGTTCCAAACCGAAGCTTCACCTACCAACCCAATCTTAAATTAAAGCTTCAAATTGCCGGCTGGGAAGACCAAAAATCAGGAGGAAATTCTACTGCTCTGGCTCGGATAAAAAAGTTGGACATGTTTATTCCCCAACTTGGTTTAACCCGCAAAATTTGGATTTATATTCCTTCAGATTACGATTCAAATTCCAAATCCTATCCTGTTCTTTACCTGCACGATGCCCAGAATGTGTTTGATAATGCAACCGCCTTCGCTGGAGAGTGGGGAGTGGATGAAGCGCTTGATTTACGCGAAAAATCAGGAAAAAGTACTGCAATTGTTGTAGCAATAGAACATGGAAATGCGGAGCGATTGAATGAATATTCGCCTTATGTAAATTCCCGATATGGTGGTGGAAAAGGAAATCTGTATGTTGATTTCCTTGCGAATACCCTAAAGCCTTATATCGATTCTGCTTATCGAACTCAAAAAGACCTAGCCTCTACCGGAATTGGAGGTAGTTCAATGGGTGGCTTAATTTCAATGTATGCTGCTTTAAAGTATTCCTCCGTTTTTGGAAAGGCGTTAATTTTTTCACCTGCATTTTGGTTCAGTGATAGCTTGTTTACGTTTGCTGCAGCATCAAGCCCAAATCAAGGATTAAAAGTTGCGTTTTTATGCGATGATACCGAGAGTGACGAAATGGTGCCCGATATGCTTCGTATGAAAAACCTGTTATTGGGTAAAGGAATTGACTCTGCCAACTGCTCTTACACTGTAAAAACGGATGGTGCTCACAGCGAATGGTTCTGGAAACGCGAATTTCCTGCTGCATTCGAGTTTTTATTTCCTGAAACCTCTACTACCTATTTGCCAAAAAGTGCCAAGATTTCAAGTGATTTTCAGTTTTATCCCAATCCCTTAACCGGAAGTGAATTGTCTTGGAAGGCCTCCCAAACCCCGGATTCAATCCTGTTAATTGCTCAAGATGGCCGTGAAATCCTTTCTTTTTCCGGAAAGGAAATCAAAGCAGGTACTCCATTAAAAATTTCAAGCGTTGCAGCTGGCGGCTACACGCTGTTGGTTTTTTACGGCGATAAGCGTTTTCAATTTCCTTTAATTATTTCGCCCAGGTAATCCTTCCGGATTAACGGAGAATAGTACTTTGTCCTGATGCTGTTGAACAATTTGTTCAACTGGCTGAAGAGGTCTGTCTTTTAGGAAATAAAGGATGATGTTCGAAATAACCGGAAGAAAAAATCCAAGAGTAAACCAAAGCCAAAACGAATGGCCTTTTGATTTTGCATAATAGCCGGAAATTGGCGGATGCAGAACGAGTAGGGGGATTAGTTCCATGAGAATTGAAATGAAAAAAGCTGCCCGTAGTTGAGCAGCTTTTCTTTATTTGTTGATATCAAATGTATTCATGAAAGCAGTGGTGAAATTCCCTTTCTTGAAATCCTCATTCTGCATCAGTTTGATATGAAGCGGAATGGTGGTTTTTAAACCCGGACCTTCAATAATAAATTCTCCCAAGGCTCTTTCCATTTTAATGATTGCTTCTTCGCGGGTTTGCGCACTTACAATCATTTTGGCAATCATTGAGTCGTAATTTGAAGGAATGGTGTATCCGGCGTAAATATGCGTATCAACCCGAACACCATGACCTCCCGGCTTGTGAAGATTCTCAATTTTTCCAGGTGTTGGCCTGAAATTGTTGTAGGGGTCTTCAGCATTAATACGAACCTCAATGGAATGCTTTTGCGGATAATAATTGCGTCCTGAAATTGGAACTCCGGCTGCGATTAAAATCTGTTCCTTAACCAAATCAAAGTTAATTACTTCTTCAGTTACCGGATGCTCTACCTGAATTCGAGTATTCATTTCCATGAAGTAGAAATTCCTGTGCTTGTCAACCAGGAATTCAATTGTACCCAATCCTTCATAGCCAATTGCTGATGCTCCTGCAATTGCAGCTGCACCCATTTGTTCGCGTAATTCGTCGGTAATAAACGGAGAAGGACTTTCTTCAATTAGTTTTTGGTGGCGACGTTGAATTGAACAGTCCCTTTCGCTCAAATGGCATACTTTTCCGTATTGGTCACCGGCCAACTGGATTTCAATATGACGAGGTTCCTCCACATATTTTTCCATATAAATGCCGTCGTTTCCAAATGCAGCAGCAGCTTCTTGCTTGGCACTGTCCCAATGTTTTTCAAACTCTTCGTCTTTCCAGATAATCCGCATCCCACGGCCACCACCACCAGCTGTAGCTTTGATGATAACCGGATAGCCAATCTCTGCGGCAAGTTTTCTTCCTTCATCAGCCGATGCTAACAAACCTTCAGAACCAGGAATTACAGGAACGCCTGCTTTCTTCATGGTATCTTTAGCACTGGCTTTGTCGCCCATGCTGTTAATCATCTCAGGAGATGCGCCAATAAATTTAATTCCATGGTCGCGACATACCTGAGAGAATTTTGCATTCTCAGATAAAAATCCGTAACCCGGATGAATTGCATCAGCATTGGTAATCTCAGCAGCAGCAATAATATTGGCAATATTCAGGTAGGATTGAGGAGATGGAGGCGGGCCTATGCAAACCGCTTCATCAGCAAACCTGACATGTAAACTGTCTCGGTCGGCTGTTGAATAAACAGCAACGGTTTTTATTCCCATTTCCTTTGCGGTACGGATAATCCGTAAGGCAATCTCACCCCTGTTGGCAATTAGTATTTTTTTGAACATGTTGGGTTGGTTTTGGGTTTGAAACCTTAAATAGGCTCAACTAAAAACAAAGGCTGATCGTATTCAACCGGTGAAGCATTTTCTACCAGAATTTTAACAATTCTTCCCGAAACTTCAGATTCAATTTCGTTGAATAATTTCATGGCTTCTACAATGCAAAGCACCTGACCTGGCTTGATTTCGTCTCCAATCTGAACAAAAGCAGCTTTGTCTGGTGATGGTGACTTGTAGTAAGTACCAATCATTGGCGATTTAATGGTAATGTAATTGCCGGCAACGGTTTCAGTTTTTGAAGCAGGTGCTTCAATTTTTTCTGTTGCAACCGGAGATGGTGCCATCTGATGATGTGCCTCTGCATACACCGGTGTGTGAACCACGGGTGAAGTATGTTGTACGTAAGTTACTTTGTCGTCAGCTTTGCGAATCGAAATTTTAAAATCGCCGCGCTCAACTTCAACTTCAGATACCCCCGCATCAGAAACTAATTTAATCAGTTCCTTGATTTCTTTTAATTCCATAAATTGATGATTAGGAAGTCAAAAATATAAAAAAAACAGTTACACAAATCCTTCTCAGGAAAAATGCTTATTTCGGGTCGTATGCCCATTTTAGGTAAATAGCTCCCCAGGTAAAGCCACCTCCAAATGCGGCAAGTACCAGGTTATCACCTTTTTTAAGTTTGTTTTCCCATTCCCATAAGCAGAGTGGGAGAGTGCCGTTGGTAGTATTTCCAAAGTGGTCAATATTAATCATCACTTTTTCTTTACCTAATCCCATGCGTTCGGCGGTAGCATCAATTATGCGCAAATTGGCTTGATGTGGTACCAACCAAGCAATATCGTCGGCTGTTAATTGATTTCTTTCCATGATTTGGGCCGAAACATCTGCCATTCCTTTAACGGCAAACTTGAAAACAGTTTTTCCGTCTTGGTAAACAAAATGCTCCCGTGCATCTATGGTTTCATGACTAGGTGGTTTCAATGAACCTCCAGCCTTTTGATGAAGGTAATGACGGCCTTGACCATCTATTTTCAACACAGAATCAATGATTCCCATGCCTTCTTCATTGGGCTCAAGTAGCACCGCTCCGCAGCCATCGCCAAAAATGATACAGGTGTTACGGTCTGTATAATCAATGATAGACGACATTTTATCGGCCCCAACAACAACAACTTTTTTGTATTTGCCGCTTTCAATGAAGCGAGAACCAGTTTCGAGCGAAAACAAAAATCCAGAGCAAGCGGCTGCTAAATCATAGCCAAACGCATTTTTGGCGCCAATTTTATCAGCCAAAATACAAGCAGATGAAGGGAAAATAAGGTCGCTGGTTACGGTTGCAAAAATGATTAAATCAATTTCTTCCGGTCCAATACCTCGCTTGGCAAGTAATCCGTTTACTGCTTCCACAGCCATATCAGATGTAGCCTTTCCGGGTTCATCCAGAATTCTGCGTTCTTTAATTCCGGTACGAGTGGTTATCCATTCATCTGTGGTGTCTACCATCCGTTCTAAATCTTTGTTGCTTAAAACGGTTGGCGGAACATAGCCATTAACTGCTGTTATGGCGGCGGTAATTTTGGTCATGTTAAATAGGAAGTACTACGTCCTTAAATGAAGTTCTGATAATGTTGCACAGGTCTGATTTCACCACATCCCTGGCTGATAGAATCATGTTTTTAAAGGCTTTGGCATTCGATATTCCATGCCCGATAATTACAGGTGCATTCACTCCCAAAATTGGGGTGCCACCGTAGTTTTCATAGTTAAAGCGCTCCAAGAATTCATCCTGAATGCCACGTTTACGGGTTACGTAGTACATGGATTCCAATGCTTTCAATACTACATTTCCTGTGAATCCTTCGCAAACGATAACATCTGCTTTGTCGTTCATCAAATCTCTACCTTCAACGTTTCCAATAAAGTGGAATGCATTGGTTTCTTCCATCATGTGATGGGCTGCAGTAGTGATTAGATTTCCTTTTTCTTTTTCTTCACCAATACTGAGCAAACCTACTTTTGGGTCTTCAACCCCATAAACGTGCTTCATCATTAAGGAACCTAAAATTCCGAATTGAAACAACACGTCAGGTTTGCAATCTGCATTGGCTCCCACATCAAGCAAAAGACCAAATTTACCGTTCAGTTTAGGAACAATACTGGTAATACTTGGTCTGATAACGCCTTCAATGGGTTTTACTGAGAACATAGAGCCAACAAGCATGGCGCCGGTATTTCCGGCGCTGATGAAGGCATCTATTTTTTTAGCGGCCAACATGCCAAAACCCAAGGAAATGCTGGAGTTCTTTTTTTGTGAGATAGCCTTGGTGGGGTGTTCTCCCATTCCAATCACTTCTGTTGTGTGAACAATGGTAAAATCATCAGGATTTACGCCATCGTTCGTCAGGTGGTGACGGATCTGTTCTTCGTCTCCGATTAAAACAAGCTCAGCTTCTCCATTCAACTCTTCAAGAGCCAAAAGTGCGCCTGCAATTGCTTCTTTAGGGGCATAGTCTCCCCCCATTACGTCGAAACCAATTCTCATTACCTCAGGGTTTTGGGTGTGGAAAGCGATTAAATTCCTTTGTTCATCTCAGGAAAAGCAAGTTTTCCTTTGTAGTAACCGTTAGGGGTTACGCGGTGACGCAAATGAACTTCGCCTGAAGCTGAATCAATTGTTAACGATGGAGCAGCTCCTTTGTAGTGAGTTCTGCGTTTGTCACGACGTGAATTAGAGATTTTTCGTTTTGGATTAGGCATAGTAGTATTCTCCTTATTTATTTAATTATATCTTTCAATTTCTCCCACCGAGGGTCTTCATTGTCAGTATCATCGTCTCCGGTTTTACCTTCATCGTTGAACTTTTTCAACATCTCGGTGTCACATGCTCTTGGCTCTGGTAAATCTTCACAACTCTTTCTCGCCGGTAAGCCCAACAAAATACTTTCGTAAAGAAATTGGGACAAATCATAGCTGATTTCATTGCGACTCAGGTAAATCATTTCCGGATCGTCGAAATTGTTTACCTCACTCATCTTTATCAGAAAGCCAAATTCTGCATCCAGAGGAAATGGAATTTCTGCTAAACAACTATCACAATTTACTACAACTGTTCCCTTTAAATGAGTTGTTATTTCCATCATGTTCTCCGACTTATCTACATTCGTAATTGCTTTTATATCAGCATTTTTGATTGGCGATAACTCGAAATCCTTCAGGAATTCTGCATCCAAGTCAAACTCGTAACTATTGGCTCCTGGCCTTAGTTTATTGAATTCAATTGTGTATGCTTTACTCCTCATTCCCATTTTTAGAGCCGACAAAAATAGGGTTTTAGTGGATAAATGCAGTTTTTTTTTGTTATCGATTGATTTTCAGCTGGTCTCTAAAAATCAATCCGAAACCTTTCACGTTTTAATGGGGTCATTGGTAAGGGGTTAGCTCCAATTTCCTCACTTCTTCTCCGTTGGGCGATTAAATCAATCGCAGAAAAAAGGGCGTTTCTAAACGATTCCGGATTAGCTTGATTTTTTCCGGCAATGGTATAAGCCGTGCCATGGTCAGGCGAAGTTCTCACAAAGGGTAAACCACAAGTTATATTTACGCCATCATGAAAGGCTAGCGATTTAAAAGGTATCAAGCCTTGGTCGTGGTAAACGGCCAAGATGCCATCGAACTTTTTAAATTGCCCCGAACCAAAAAATCCATCCGCCGGGTACGGTCCCATAGCTAAATACCCCGGATCTTCCGACAAACTATCAATCGCAGGAATTAATATTTCAAGTTCCTCCTTGCCCAGTAAACCATTGTCGCCAGCGTGGGGGTTCAAACCCAAAACTCCAATTTTAGGATGATTGATGCCAAAATCTGATTTAAGTGCCTTTGCAAACAGCTTAATTTTTTGTTTTACTCCTTCAATGTTCAATTTTCCGGCTACTTCCGAAATTGGAATATGTCCGGTAATGAGCGCTACTCGCAAGTCCTCGTTCGATAAGACCATCAAGCTCTGGGCATCGGCACGTTCTGCCAGGTATTCAGTATGTCCCGAAAAGGGTCGGTCTGGGCGATTTACGGTGTTTTTATTCAAAGGGGCGGTAACCAATCCTTGAAGCTGTCCACTCAACACGTCATTGCAGGCGGCTTCCAAAGCTAAAAAGGCATAATTACCCATTAGCTCTGAACTTTCTCCGGGTTTTATTTCAACTTCTTCTTCCCAAACATTTAACAGGTTTATCTTTCGGTGATTTACTTGATCAATGCTGCGGATATAATTTAATTGTAAATCGCTGAGGTTGAGTAGTTTTTTCCAAAAGTTAATCGCCTTAACCGAAGCATATATCACAGGTACACAATAATCTAGAATGCGGTGATCATGCAAACTTTTCAGTACCACCTCGGGTGCAATACTATTCAGGTCGCCGATGCTTATTCCAATAACAGGTAATTTGCTCATGCCGGGTAATTTTTTAAGAATTCAACAATGAACCTAACTGCGGTTCCCGTTCCATTTTTACCACGGTAAGAATCAGGAGAGCTCAGGTAGGCTGGTCCTGCAATATCGAAATGCATCCACGGGTAATCGGTAAACTTCTCGAGGAATTTTCCAGCTGTAATTGCACCGGCAACTGGCCCGCCAATGTTTTTCATGTCCGCAATATCACTTTTTAGCAGTTTTGAGTAATCATCCCAAAACGGAAATTCAACCAAGCGTTCATGTACCTGTTCTCCTGCTTGTTTCATGCTTGATTTTACTTTTTCTTCTGCTGTTCCCATGCATACTATTCCATACTGACCAATGGCGGCCGCGGCTGCACCGGTAAGTGTTGCAAAGTCCATTACCAGCTCAGGTTTGTATTTTTTCGCATAAGCCAATGCATCGGCTAAAAGCATTCTTCCTTCCGCATCTGTATTCAATACTTCTACGGTTTGTCCATCGTACATGGTTACAACATCGCCAGGAGTGTAGGCATTTTCTCCTGGCCTGTTATCAGTTGCTGGAACCAAAGCAATGACATGAACCGGAATGGCCGCCTTGGCAATTGCATACAATGCACAACTAACAGCTGCAGCTCCGGCCATATCGCATTTCATAGTATCCATGGATGAGGTTGGTTTTAAACTCAATCCACCTGTATCATAAACTACTCCTTTTCCAACGAGTATAATTGGCTTCTTGTTTCGTGCTTTAGCAGGCTTGTATTCCATAATGCTGAAGCTAGGCGGGGTTTGTGAACCTTTATTTACGGCCAACAAGCCTCCCATTTTTAAGGCTTCAATTTGAGACTTGCTCAATACCTCAACCTTAATTCCCGCTTTTTTGCCCATTTTACGAATCTCAGCTGCCAATTTTGGGGCATCCAGGTAGGATTGCGGTTCGTTAACCAAATCTCTTGCCATAAAAACAGCTTCGCAAATGGCTTCCAATTGGTTAAGCTCCTCTTTAATTGGGGATTCATGAACCAAAATTATTTTTGATAGACTATTGCTTTCCTTTTCGCCACTGCGGTATTTCAAGAATTGGTAGTTCGATAAACATAAGCCTTCAGCAACCGCTAACATGGCCTGTTTATCAAACCCTTCCAATTGAATGGATTCAAGTTTGTAGCTATTCAGTATAGCGCATATTTTATTGCCCAAGCCTCGGTATTGTTCCAGTTTTTCGGCTTGAGTTTTTCCTGAAATTCCTTCGGAAAACTGAATAAATTCAAAACTAGTTAAGCGGTTAAATGAGCTGAAATAGTCTTTCTGACTATGCCTTTTTTTGAGCCAGCTTTGCTCTTCTTTGCTTAATCCACTCGTTTTAATTTCAGCTTGGCCGTTTAGCAAACTAACCTTGCTAATACCTGCCTGCGCCTTTTTTATTGATTGAAATTCCATGTCCTTAATTTTTTGCGAAAATAGGCTTTTTCGTAGCAATGCCCTTTGTAATCCTTTGGGCACAAAAAAAGCGGCCATAAAGACCGCCTTTCACAACTTACACGACAATTACTTTTTCTTCGCTTTTGCTGGTGTTTCTTTTTTTGCAGGTGCTTTTGCTTCTGCTTTGCAATGGCCACAAGGAGAATAACCTGCTTTCTTTGCTTCTGCAAGCTCCATTCCCGATTTTCCGGTTTTCACCAAATCGCAATTTTTGGCGTGGAATTTTTTGCCTTTCTCGGTAACATAAACGGTTTGTGCATGCGACAAACGAAGATTACCCGCAACTAGCAGGGCAACTACTACTAAAAATTGGAAGAACTTTTTCATACGGTTAAAGATTTGATGCAAATTCTAAAAAAGTCTGGTGCTCTCCAAATCCAAATGACAAGAGGTTTTCCTTTGTTTTGAATTGGTGGCATTCATCCCTAACCGGCTGTTTTTTTGTATGACCGATTTTTCTTTGGTTCCCCGGCTTCAAAAAATCCTCAAAATAGGTTCTATTTGTAGCATGTCGGATTTTGTAAAAGCAAAAAAACAACTGGGTCAACACTTCCTTAACGACCAGGTAATAGCAGATAATATTGTTGATGCATTGCTTTCCTATCCAATTCCGAATGCCATTCTTGAGGTTGGACCCGGTACCGGAGTGCTTACTTCTCGCTTGTTATCTAATGGTACGGGAAAAGAAATCTGGGCTTCAGAAATCGACAAAGAATCAATAGTTTATCTCCAAAAGCATTTTCCTCAGCTGGGGAATAGATTGCTTGATAAAAGTTTCCTCGACCTAAATTTTAAGGACTACTTCCCCAACGAATTCGCGGTGATTGGGAATTTTCCTTACAATATTTCGTCGCAGATTGTTTTTAAGGTTTTAGACAATTACACACAAATCCCGGTTTTGGTAGGCATGTTTCAAAAAGAGGTTGCCGAGCGAATTGCAGCCAAACCTGGGAATGGGGATTATGGAATCATCACTGTTTTGTCGCAACTCTATTATTCAACAGAATATCTTTTTACTGTTCCTGAAACAGTATTTATTCCTCCTCCCAAAGTTAAGTCAGGGGTGATTCGCATGACTCGCAATGAAAATTTGCCGGATGTGAACATTGCTCTGTTAAAAAAGGTGGTTAAAACCGGCTTCAATCAACGCAGGAAAAAGCTTAGAAATGCGATTGCTGTTTTTGGCTTGAATGATGATAGCCTAGGAAGATTTGCCTCGGCAAGGGCAGAAGAATTAAGTTTGAATGATTTTTGTGAATTAACCAATTTGGTAGAACAATCAGGGTATGGAAAAAACAGTGATTGATAAATCGCTTCGGAAACAATTTTCCAAGTGGATTGAAGAAAACAATCAAACCTTAGCCATTGATTCTCTGGCTACCATGTATCCTCAGGATATTGCGGAGTTGGCCAATGAATTGAATGACGAGCAAACCCGAGCCTTACTAACCTTACTTGAAGCCGATAAACTAGTTAAAGTATTGGTTGAACTCGAGGAGCCCGTTCGTGAAACCTTCTTTAGCTCTTTCAGTGCCTTCGACATTGCCAACGTGTTTATTGAACGCATGGATTCGGATGATGCCGTGTATGTTCTTTCTCAGCTTCCTCAATCAACCCGCGATGAGGTAATTGGAAAATTAACGGATATTGAATATGCAAGTCAGTTGCTCTCTTTGTTGAGTTATAAGGAAAACACCGGGGGTAGCCTGATGGCGGTTGAGTTGGTTAAAATTAAACAAAATGCCACTGTTGCATCCTGCATTGAAGAAATTCGCTTGCAAGCAGAAAATGTTGATTCAATTTATGTGGTTTATGTAACCGATGAATTTGAACGACTTACAGGAATCATAACACTTAAAAACCTAATCCTTGCCAATCCGGCAGCACGGATTGAAGATGTGTACAATAAAGAAGTAATATCAGTTTCCACTTCAGCCTCAGTAGAGGATATCTCGAACCTTGCCAGAAAATACGACTTGGTAGTTGTTCCTGTTGTGGATCCACTCGGTAGATTGGTTGGTCGAATTACCATTGATGATATTGTGGACGTAATTCGCGAAGAAGCCGATGAAAACTATCAGTTGATGTCGGGTATTACCGAGGACGTAGATGCTACGGATAAGGTGTGGATTTTATCGCGTGCCCGACTTCCCTGGTTATTAATTGGTTTGCTCGGAGGAATTGCCAGTTCAAGGTTTATTGAACTGTACGAAGACCAAATTCGAATACATCCCGAAATGGCCTTTTTTATGCCATTAATTGCGGCAATGGGAGGGAATGCCGGAGTTCAATCTTCAGCTATTGTGGTGCAAGGGCTTGCCAATGATACCTTGGGCACAAAAGATATTTTGCAGAAGATTCTTAAGGAATCACGGGTGGCTTTGTTAAATGGGTTGATTTGTTCACTCCTAATACTGGGCTATAATTTGTTAATTTCTCCAGGCTACGATTTGGCGCTTACGGTCTCCATAGCATTGCTAACGGTAATTATTTTTGCATCCTTGTTCGGAACCTTTGTGCCCTTGCTACTGAATAAGCTAAAGGTAGATCCTGCCATTGCAACAGGACCATTTATTACAACTACCAATGATTTGTTGGGAATTGCCATTTACTTCTCGCTTGGACATTTTATGTATGACCTTGCCTAATTATTCATGCAACCCTTTTACATCTTATGCTTACTTCTCTTCAGAAACCTGACATGAAAACGACAAATCAGTGCAGGGTGCTCATTGTCGACGATGTGCATCCCGTGCTTCCGGAAGGTTTGTCGAAGGCAGGTTTTGAAGTTCTTTATGTGCCGGAAAATAAACCAGAAGAAATCATTCAAAACTTGTTGCCAACAGCACGGGTGGTGGTGGTTCGCTCCAAATTTCAGTTGGATGAATCCTTGCTGAAAAGGGCCGAGCAGCTAGAGGTAATTGCCAGAGCAGGAGCCGGGATGGATAATATCGACGAAGAATATTGTAGAAAACACAATATACTTACTATCAATGCAGGTGAAGCCAATTCTGAAGCAGTTGCCGACCATACGCTTGGCATGTTGCTCATGCAAAGGAATTATTTGCATCGCGCAGATAGTCAGGTGAGAGCAGGAATTTGGAACCGCGAGCAAAATCGCGGGCACGAACTTGCCGGGAAAACCATGGCTGTAATTGGGTATGGAAATACGGGTAAAGCTGTCGCTAAACGATTACCTGCCTTTGGTTTGAAAGTGCTTGTTTACGACAAATACCTCTCCAATTTTGGAAGCAAGGAAATTCAGGAAGCCACCATGGACCAGATTTTTGAGGAGGCTGATTTGATTAGTTTCCACATTCCACTTACTGCTGAAACAAAAGGAATGGTCAATCAGGACTATTTGGGAGCGTTTAAGAAAAATCTCGTTTTGCTGAATTTGAGCCGGGGAGGAATTGTTCTTACTCGTGATTTGGTTGAGGCCCTTAAATCGGGTAAACTGCAAGGTGCTTGCCTAGATGTGCTCGAAAATGAGAAATTGGAAACCCTTACTTCTGCTCAAAAAATAGATTTTGATTACTTAAGAAATGCGCAGAATGTGGTGCTTGCCCCTCACATTGGAGGCTGGTCCTTTGAGAGTTATCAAAAAATTTCTGAAGTTTTGTTAAAGAAACTGCTTGAAATTCACAACCGAGGACTGAAATAACTCGACTCATATAATGGTTCAACCTTGTTTTATTGATTTTAACTGATTTATTTTACCGCTCTTAAAAAAATTGTTTTGTTACTGTAAATCCTAAGTAAATGAAGAAAATATACGCTCTTCTCATTTTCGCCCTCTTATTTTCACTGAGTTCTTATGCTCAGTCGGGTATGGGCGCCATCAGGGGACAGGTTTTAGATGTTAAAACCAAAAAGCCGATGGATTTTGTTAGTATTACTGTAAAGCTCAATGGCGTTACTAAAGGTGCTGTTTTAACGGACGATGACGGTTCGTTTCTGATAAAACCTTTGCAGCCAGGTGAATATGAGCTTTCGGCTACTTACGTTGGTTATGCAAATACCGTGTTGCGCGGTGTAATGGTTGCTGCCGATGAGGACAAATTCGTCAACCTGACCATGAACAACAACACCGAATTGAAAGAGGTTGTTGTACAAGTTAAAAAAGATTTGGTTGATCGTGGAGGTGCTCACGTACAGAAGATTACTGCAAAAGAAATTATGGCTTCTCCTCAGCGTAACGTGAATGGTTTGGCCAATACCGCTCTGGGTGTAAACTCCAGAAACGGCGCTACTCCAAACATTAGAGGTTCTCGCGCTGATGGTACTGCTTATTATATTGATGGTGTGCGTGTAAACGCTGGTGCAAATAGCATTCCTCAAAATGCTATCGACCAAGTACAGGTAATCACCGGTGGTACTCCGGCTCAGTATGGTGACTTCGTGGGAGGTGCTATCAGTATCACAACCAAGGCTCCAACGCGTGATTTTGTGCGTGCCATCGAATACATCACTGCAACTCCTTTCAACGGTTGGTTGGACAACTCAAACTACAATCAAGCCCAGGGATTACTTTCAGGTCCTCTAAAAATCATTAACAAAGGTCGCGGTAACGAAGAGCGTGTATTGGTAGGCTTCTTGGTTTCTGGTTCTTATACCTATTCAAAAGATGGTGCTCTTCCGGCAGTTGATTTATACCGTGTAAAAGAAAGCAAACTAAAAGAACTTCAAGCCCGCCCATTGATTCCAAATGCTTCAGGTACTTTGTTCCCTGCAGCTGAATACCTTCGTTCTGCTGATTTGGAAAAAGTAGGTTACAAACAAAACAACCAAGGCTACTCATTCAATATCAATGGTAATTTCAACTTCCAGCCAACACGTAATATTAACCTGCGTCTTGGTTATTTTGGAAACTTGAGTGAAGGTAAAAACTGGAGTCATTATAACTCCTTGATGAACTTTGATAACAACTCAATCACCAAGACCAATATCTTTAGAACTTATCTGCAGTTCACTCAGAACTTTTCTAGAGAGGCTGAGAAAGGCAAAGAGAAAGAAGATCCGTCAAAAGTGGGTGGTATAAGCAATGCATTCTATACTGTTCGTATGTCGTATGAGCGTATCGGACAAGCCAATATGGATGCTGAATTCCAAGATAATCTGTTCCAGTATGGTCATATTGGTAAATTCACTACATACCAAGCACCAACTTATACCCGTGTGGTAAAAGGTTTTGGTCAGCCTGCTGATAGCTTCCTGATGGACAATGGAAAATACATTTACTTAACCAACTACCTGCGTCAAACCGGTTACAGAGACACTGCTTATACTTTTGAGCAAGGCCCACACAATCAGATTCGCGGAAATTACACACGCGCAATCTATGATTTCCTTGGTCAGGACAATATCACAACCCTAGGAACTGTTCGTGCCCTTGGTGGTCTTATCAATGGTGACAATCCTCCAGGAATCTACTCGTCCATGTTTGCAAACGTTGGAACGAATGGCAATGGATATTCAAAATCATTGGGTGAAATTCTTACTCTTTATATCATGAGTGAATTTACCATTGCTCCAAAAAGCAATCCAAAGGCAAAACACGAAATTCAGGTGGGTATCACTGGTGAGCAGCAATTCCGTCGTTCATATGGCTTAAGCACGAATGGACTTTGGTCTTTGATGCGCTTGTATGTTAACAACCAGTTCCAGGGATTGAACGATTCAGTTGGTTCACAGCCGATCTTGAAGTTCGACCAGAATGGAGTTTTCCAGGATACCGTTTGGTTTAACCGCAAAATTGTTGCTGAGAATCAATCGAATTTTGATGCAAACTTGAGAAACAAATTGATTGCTTCCGGAGCACGTGATGCAAATGGTAACCTAATCAATCAGTATAGTTTCTTAGATGTAAACTCCTATTCACCAAATACATTCTCATTGGATATGTTCAATGCGAGTGAATTGTTGAACAATGGTAACTCTATTGTTGCGTACTCCGGATATGACCATTTAGGAAATATCGTTCGCAAAAGACCAACCATTGATGATTTCTTGAACGATCCAACCAAACGTCTTCTTCCAGCTTACCAGCCTATCTACTTGGCAGCTTGGGTTCAGGATAAATTCGTATTTAAAGATTTAACTGTTCGTGTGGGATTGCGTCTTGAGCGTTTTGATGCTAACCAACCTGTATTGAAAGATCCGTATTCAATGGCTCCAATCTATACCGTTGGAGAGGTTAAAGCTAGCTCTACCTACGGTGGACTTGCCTCACAAATCCCTACAACCATTGGTGATGATTATGCAGTTTATGTTGACAACGAGAAATTTGGTGAAGGTGGACAAAGTGGAACTATCAATGTGGCTGGTTTCCGTAAAGGAAATAACTGGTACGACAGAAACGGTAACCCAATTACAGACCCTCAGTTGATTGCACGTGAAGCTGGTACTACGCGTAACACTCCACTTTTGCTTGATCCTTCAAATCCAAACAGACCAACTGCTGCTTCATTCACAGACTACGTTCCAGATGTGAAATTGTTGCCTCGTGTATGGTTCTCATTCCCAATTAACACAACCTCTCAGTTCTTTGGTACTTATGATATCTTGGCTCAACGTCCAACAGGTAGCAACGTAGGTCAAATTGACGACTACTACTTCCTGCAAAACCGTTTGAGTGGCGGTGCTATTTCAAACCCTGATTTGAAAATGCAAACTGTAACCGACTATGAAATTGGTTTCCGTCAGCAAATTGGTCAGGATGCAGCTTTGGGTATCATTGCTTCATACCGTGAATTCAGAAACCAAATCCAGTTGTATCGTTATGCTCAAGCTTGGCCAAACGATTACACTACATTTGGTAACATCGACTTCTCTACAACCAAATCCATAGGTTTAGAATACACAGTACGTGAAATTGGCAACATCTCTTTGGGAGCGAACTACCAACTTCAATTCTCAGATGGTACAGGTTCAAACTCTACCTCATCTAACGCACTTATTCAGGTAGGTCTTCCAACCTTGAGAACCTTGTATCCGAATGACTTTGACATTCGCCACACCGTAAAATTGACCTTCGACTTCCACTACAAAGAAGGAAAAGAGTACAATGGTCCAATTGTAGCTGGTAAGAAGATATTCGAGAACGCAGGTATTAACTTCATCTTTACCACCTTCTCGGGTAGCCCTTACACACAAAACCTGCTTCCTACTCCAGATGGAGTTCAATCAGGTGTTGTTGTTCGTAGCCCAATCAAAGGAACAATCAACGGAGCTTACTTGCCTGCTCAATACAATATCGACATCAACATCGATAAAAACTTTACTTTCAAACAAAAGAAAATTGACGGTTCTACTACAGTTTACCGCCTGCGTGCATTCATCTGGGTTCAAAACTTGTTGAATACAGCAAACGTTACTTCAGTGTTCCGTTACACCGGAAGTGGATACAACGACGGATTCTTGGCTTCACCACAAGCGCAAGAACAAATTCGTACTGCAACCAGTCAGCAATCTTACATTGACTTGTACAATGCAAGGATGTTAAATCCTGACAGGTTCGTACTTCCACGTTTGACCCGTTTAGGTTTAGCCCTTTATTTCTAATTAAATTATCACCTTGAACAATATGAATACAGTTATGGGTAAGCTTTTTGCAAGAACAGGTTTGGTCTTGGCTATGCTCTCACTTGTTGTTGTTGCTTCGGCAAGAGAAAACAGCGGGCTGGGAAAAAGAAGTCAGACGAAACTCTTGAAAAAGGCAGGAGGTTGCGAAGCAGCAACCCAACAGAAAGACCTCGATGTGAACAATGTTCGTACTACCATTTTGAATGGTGGCGACATGTGGTGGAACTTGAGCAATGCTCGTTATGAAATTCCAAAAGTTCCAAGTGGACAGGTTTCTAAACACTCGCTTTTCTCAGGTGCTCTTTGGATTGGTGGTATTACTCAGGGTAACCTGCGTATCGCTGCTCAAACCTATCGCCAAAGTGGTAACGACTATTATCCCGGACCACTTCAAGTTGATGGAGCTTCAAGAGGTACCATTACCAAAGAAAGATGTAAAGATTTCGACCAAATCTGGAAAGTAACGCTACAAGAAATTGAGGTGTTTAGGAACAATGCAGATAAGTCGAACCCATCAGATGCAATAGCTACTTGGCCTTGTAAAGGTGGTCCTGGTGAGGCTGCAATTCTGGCTCCTTTCTTCGATACCAACAATGATGGTATCTATGATCCATTTGCTGGTGATTATCCTTCGTTTGACCAAAATCGTAGCGATAATATTCCAGATATGATGATGTATGTTATCTACAACGATAAAGGTAACATTCACTCAGAAACTGAAGGTCTTCCAATTGGTCTTGAATTGCATACACAATGTTTTGGTTATGCAACAAATGACGAAATCAATAACATGACTTTCTACCGCACAACTATCTACAACAGAGGTACTGAAACTATTGATAGCTGTATCTTCGGTCAATGGGTTGATGCCGATTTGGGTAACTACTCAGATGACTACGTAGAATGTGACGTTAAACGTAACCTAGGTATTTGTTACAATGGTGATGATAACGATGAAGGTATTCTTGGTTATGGTTTGAATCCTCCAAGTGTTGGGGTAAACTTCTTTGAAGGCCCTCGCCGTCCGGATGGTTCAGAAATTGGTTTGACCAAATTCGTTTATTACAACAACGACTTCTCAATCACAGGTAATCCTAGCCGCCCTGAGCATTACTGGAACTACTTGAATGGCCGTTGGAAAGATGGATTGAACATTACCTACGGCGGAAATGGTCGTGGTGGAAGTGATACTGCTTCATTCATGTTCCCGGGTAGTTCAGACCCTGCAAACAGAGAAGCTTGGACCGAGCGTATTGCCGGTAACCAACCTGGTGACCGTCGTTTCATGCAAACAGCTGGTCCTTTCAGCATGCTTCCTGGTGCTAAAAACCAAGTAACTATAGCTGTTGTGTGGGCTCGTGCTACTACAGGTGGTGCAACCGGTTCATTCAACTTGTTGAAAGAGGCTTCTGACAAAGCTTATGTGTTGTATAAAAACAACTTCAAATTCATTGATGGGCCTAAAATTCCTTCTCTTGAAATTACTGAACTCGACAGAAAGTTAATTCTGAACATTACCAACTACCAAGAGACTGAAAAATACATTGACTCTACTGCTGGTTTGTGTGCAGATAAAACCATTTACAAGTTCCAAGGGTATCAAATTTTCCAAACTAAAACTAGTGCAACTCCAGGTGATATCTACAACTCGGATGAAGCTCGCTTGGTTGCTCAGTGTGATATTGTTGATGGTGTGAATTTGATTGTAAATATTGTGAATGATGCAGACTTGGGTAACGTAAAGAAAATCATGGTAAATGGTGCCGACAAAGGAGTATCTCATAGCTTTGAAATCACCAAAGACCTTTTCTCTACAGCATCAGACCAAACACTATCTAACTTCAAAAACTATCATTATTACCTGGTTGCTTACGCAAGTGCCACAAACTGTTCTTCTGAGCAAACTCAATACCTTGCCGGTCGCAAAAGATGGGATGGTTCAGGTAACCTTACCGTGATGGGTGTTCCTCATAAAGCTGCTCCACATGGACAAGGAACTGTTCTAAATTCAAATTATGGAGAAGGTCCTGAGATTGAAAAAATTGAAGGTATTGGTAACTCTGGTCACTCAATTCAATTAACTGAAGAGTCGATTCAAAAAGCTTTGTTAGCTCCTTACTACGTTGAAGTACCAAAATACACCAAAGGTTTTGGTCCATTATTGGTGAAAGTGGTAAATCCATTCAAGATACCAAAAGCAACTTTTGAACTTCGTTTGAGTGATACCTCAAGTGCAGATAAAAATATTGCTTTGAATAAAGACACTGCAACATGGTACCTAAAGAACCTAACTACAGGTGAGATTATTGAAGGTGAGCGTGTTATTGGTGTTCGTAATGAGCAAATGTTTACCAAATGGGGATTAAGCGTTCAGATGGAACAGGCTGTTGCCCCAGGAAATCCAGACGACGAGACGGATGTTAGCAATGGATTTATTTCAGCTGAAATCTCTTATGCCAATGAAAATTACCCATGGTTAGCCGGCGTTCCTGACGAAGCTGCTCCATTGGTTCCTTTCAACTGGATTCGTTCAGGAAATACAGGTTCATCGAACTTCGATAATTTCTATGAGCATGACTTTGCAGCTGGTACACCTAAGCGTTCCTTGGACCCTCGTAAGGCTTACAGCAAAATTATCAATGGAACTTGGGCTCCTTATGCACTATGTGCGAGAGCACTTGCTAACACTGCAACCGGAACCGGTTCAACTTTTGGTCCGGCATGGGCAGTAGGTTCTGATGGTGTAAGTTTAGGTATTGGTGGAGCCTCTGATGACAACTCATTGTCTGATCTTCAGAGTGTTCAGATTGTATTTACCAATGATAAAACCAAATGGTCGCGTTGCGTAGTACTTGAAGCAGGTGAAACTCCAGCAACTACAATTGGAGGTGCTGTGAAATTGAACCGTAGAAAATCTCCTTCGGTTGACCAAAATGGTAAGCCTGTTGCTGGTACTGGAATGGGTTGGTTCCCTGGTTATGCAATTAACCTTGAAACTGGTGAGCGTTTGAACATCATGTTTGCTGAGGATTCTTCATTGCCAACTGAAAATGGTTCGGATATGATTTGGAATCCAACTGCCAATTACATTCGCAACGATATTTCCGGTACTGAAATTCTATTTGGTGGAAAACACCACGTTTACATCATGGGTAGCAAACCGTTCAGAACATCACCAACAGGTCCTGTTCGTTACCAAGGTCCACGCTATGATGAAGGAAGAAGCTATGACAGTTTGTTTAACCTGATTGAAGCCGGAACTTCTGCTTCATTGAACAAACGTTACCTGTTCTCTCAAGCTATGTGGGTTACCATTCCAATGAGCGTTAATCAGTTCCCAATGTGGAAAATTGAAGACGGTTTGATTCCAACTGAGGCTAAAGTAACTCTTCGTGTTAAGCGTCCTTTCGCCAGATATACAGCTACTTCAAGCGTTCTTGAAAATAACGGTCTTCCACTTTACCGCTTCTCAACTGAGAACATTGCTCCGGAAGTTGGTACAAAAGAAGCTGGTAAAACAGCCCTTGACTTGGTTTCTGTTTCTCCAAATCCATACTACGCTTATGCTGGATATGAAGATCCAACCAACCAGCTTGATACTCGTGTGCGTTTGAACAATCTTCCCAAAAAGTGTGTGGTTTCAATCTATACCCAAAGCGGATTCTTAGTTCGCCGTATCCGTAAAGATGATGACCAAAGAACCTATATCGATTGGAACTTGAAGAATGATGCCAATGTGCCAATCTCAAGTGGTGTTTACCTAATTCATATTTATGCAGATGGCATAGGTGAGCGTGTTGTAAAATGGTTTGGTATCATGCGTAAAGCTGATTTCGATACTTTCTAAATGAACTATTCCCTTCCGGCTTGCCGGAAGGGATTTAAAAGAAAAAGATTAAGGTCATGAATAAGAAAATTACTTTAGGATTAATCGGTGCGTTAAGCTTTTACTCGCTCTTCGCAGGAAACCCTGATCGTGCGGGTGGAGCAGGTGCTACCCAGCTCAATATAAATCCTTTTGCCAGAGGAACTGGCTTCGGGAACAGCAATACATCCCTAGTAAAAGGTGTAGAATCCTTTTACCTCAATATTGGTGGACTTGCCTATACAACAGGAACAGAAGTGGCATTTTCACGAATGACATTCCTGGCGGGTTCCGGTGTTAGCATTAATAACCTCGGACTTGCACAATCCTTGGGTGAGGATGGTTCAGGTGGAGTTTTGGGTTTGGGAATGACCTCATGGGATTTTGGTTCAATTCCAATTACCACCGTTGACCAGCCTGATGGTACGCTTCCTTCTTACAGTCCACAAATCATGAACTTCAATGCCTCGTATGCAAAGAAGTTCTCTAACAGTATCACAGGTGGATTCTTAATTCGTCTGGTTTCTGAAGGTGTTTCTGATGTGCGTGCAACCGGTGTTGGTTTTGATTTTGGTGTACAATATCAGACCAGCTTCAGCCCTAAGAAGAAAAAAATTAAGAAAGAAGATTTTCACTTAGGTATTTCGGCTCGAAATATTGGTCCGGATTTAACTTATACAGGTCCAGGTTTATCTTTCAGAGCATTGAATTCAACAACAGGTGCTGATCGTCGGGCTTTGTTTGATGCAGACAAATTCAACTTGCCAGCCTTGGTAAACATTGGTTTGGCTTATGATATGCGTTTAGATAAAGGTGAAGAAACCTATTTCCACCGCTTGTCGGCCACCGGAAATTTCCAGTACAATGCATTCCAGTCCAATATTCTTGGCCTTGGTGCAGAGTATGCCTTTAAAGAAATGTTTATGGTTCGCGCTGCGTACAATATCCAAAACAGCAACTCATTGGGACATGACCAAAACAATCCAAATAACCTAACACCTGATTATGGAATTTGGGCAGGTGCAACTTTGCAGGTTCCTGTTTCTAAAGGTGGAACTGCTTTTGCCCTGGATTATTCGTATGCTCCAACCCGTATTTTTAATGGTTTCCATACTTTAGGAATCCGTTTGAATATAGCAGGTAACTAAAATTTTACTATATTTGATTGAAAGAAACGTTCCGCTTGCGGAGCGTTTCTTTTGTTTTAATAACCTACCAGAGAAATAGTGTATGGCAGAAATTAATTATGTAACAAAAGAAGGTTTTGAGAAGCTTCATAAGGAGCTTCATGAAATGAAGTATGTGCAACGTCCCTTCATCTCAAAACAAATAGCTGATGCACGCGACAAAGGCGACCTCAGTGAAAATGCAGAGTACCATGCTGCCAAAGAAGACCAGGGCTTGCTTGAAACAAAAATTGCTCAGCTGGAAGACTTGATTACCAAAACAAGAATCATTGATGAGTCGAAGTTAGATACCAGCAAGGTGATGATGTTGAGTAAGGTGCGCGTATTAAATCATGCCACAAAAAAGGAAATGATTTATACCTTGGTGAATGAAAAAGAAGCCGACTTGAAATTGGGAAAAATCTCCTTCAAATCACCAATTGGTATTGGATTAATGGGGAAAAAATTGGGCGATATCTGCGAGGTTACAGTGCCCGCCGGTGTGCTGAAATTTGAAATTCTTGAAATCAGTCTCTAATGGCGAGCATCTTTTCTAAAATCATTTCGGGCCAGATTCCTTGTTTCAAAATTGCTGAAACAGAAGAGTATTTTGCCTTTCTTGATATTCGTCCACTTACCGAAGGTCATACCTTGGTAGTTCCCAAAAAGGAAGTTGATTACCTATTCGACTTGGACGAAAGCACCTATTCTGGTCTTCACTTGTTTGCAAAAAATGTTGCAGCAGGAATCAAAACATTCACAGGAAAGCGTGTTGGTGTGGTGGTTATGGGTTTGGAAGTGCCACATGCCCATATTCACTTGATTCCTTTTGATACAATGGAGGAAATGAATTTCTCCAACGAAAAGCTTCAGTTGCCGGCAGAGCAAATGGAAGCAATTGCTAAGGGAATACGTTCGACCTTGGAATTTTATTAACTCTTCTTACTGATTTTATCTGGATTAGCCTTTACAAAAGCCTCCCAACCGGAGGCTTTTTTTGTGCTCTTTTTTTTTAGGGCAGGGTTTTTGTTTTTGGCAAGCAAGCTACCCAAGCCCTGGCTCTGCATGTAGTGACAGTAAGCTGCGGCTAATCCATCGGTAGCATCAAGAAACTCATGCGTTTCTTCATAACCTAAAATGCGTTCTAACATCGCTGCAACTTGCTCCTTGCTTGAGTTTCCATTTCCGGTAATGGATTGCTTGATTTTCTTTGGCGAGTATTCGTTTACACTCAATTCACGACTCATTGCAGCAGCAATTGCAACTCCTTGTGCTCTTCCTAACTTGAGCATACTTTGAACATTCTTACCAAAAAAAGGTGCTTCAATCGCAAGTTCATCCGGATGAAATTCATCAATCAAGCCAACTGTTCGTTCAAAGATTTTTTTCAGCTTCAACGCATAATCACCATACTTGTCAAGCTTAAGTACACCCATCGTAAGTAGTTTTACCTGCTTGCCCTTGCATTCTATGATGCCGTATCCCATGATTATTGTTCCCGGGTCAATGCCCAGTATAATTCTTTCTTGTTTTTCTTTCATGGAATTTGGGATTGGCTAGTGCCGGTTGTTTCTTTGTTTTCAAACTTACCTCTTAGATTGGAATGTTGCCAAACCAGCTCCATAAAAACCTGATAACTGCTTTAAAATGGATTTTATTGCTGGCCTCGCTTACCTTTATTTTTATCAAGCTCTTTTATAGGTACAATATGGATGAGCGTATTTCCGACTATTCCAGTCAGAATCGCTTTGAACATCCCGAATACCTAGTTTTGGCTTTTGTGCTTCTATTCTTTAATTGGGGTGTGGAAGTTTGGAAATGGGTGTTACTTACAAAACCGTATGAGCAATTAACCTGGAAGCAGTCTCTTGCATCTGTTTGTTCAGGAGTAACTTTGAGTATAATTACTCCAAATCAATTGGGCGATTTTGCAGGAAGGGTAATTCATGTGAAAGAATTAAATCGCATCAAAACTGCATTGTTAGCTATCATTGGACATTCAGCTCAGGTAATGGTTACACTTGCGCTAGGATTGTTTGCTTTTTGGTACTTAACATTGGCTCAGTTGCCGTTTTCAGGATTATTGGCAGTGGTATTTGTTTTTTTGTTTTTGCTGGCCTTGCTGGTGTATTTTAACATGCGTTTTCTTACCCCAATCCTATTTAGAATAAAATGGTTTAAACCCTTTCGCAGATCTTTTCACGTGTTTAGTGAGCAATCGCCAGCTTTTCTTACCAAAATGCTGGGATTGTCTTCAATTCGTTACCTGGCTTATTTAACCCAATACACATTATTGCTTTGGTTTTTTGATGTGAATATTTCCGCTCCTTTGGCCGCTGCATGTATCACTGCAACCTTTTTTGTTCAGTTGTTAGTACCTTCCTTCTTTTTACTCGATATTGGCCTTCGCGGAAGTAGTGCGCTGTGGTTTATTGGTGCTTATTCAAATAACCTGGAAGGGATTCTTCTTGCTTCATATACCCTGTGGATAATCAATATTATGATTCCTGCATTGGTTGGATTGTACGCCATTTTTAAAGTGAAAACCTAATGCATTATTGGGAATTTTTTAGTCTGTTGTTGCTCTTGTTTTATGTCGGGTTGATTGGAACATTCGCCTACGGTTGGTTCAGCATTCCCGAATTCAAATCTGAAAACTCAGCTTCTGATTTTATTCGTTTTGATGTTTTGGTTCCTTTGCGCAATGAGGAAGCACAAGTAAGGCGATTGCTTCAAAATTTTAGACGTTTAGATTATCCCTTGAATCAATTTTCTATCACCCTAATTAATGACCATAGCACCGATAATACTGAGCGTGAAATTAGGGCATGTATGGCCGAGTTTCCTGAGTTTCCATTTCGCTTAATTAATGTAGCTGAAATAGAAGGTTTGGGTTCTAAAAAAGCAGCAATTACCTACGGCATCCAGCAATCGGATGCCGATTGGATTGTATTAACGGATGCCGATTGCAGCCATGCTGTAAATTGGTTGAAGACACTTTCTGCCTTTGTAGTTTCCCGAAATGCAAAAATGGTTTATGCTCCTGTTATGTTTGGTTCTGAGAATACCTTTCAGCACATGCAGGCACTTGAATTTGCCGGTCTTTTAGGCATAGGAGCGGCCGCCATTCAATTGAAAAATCCCAACATGTGCAGTGCTGCAAATCTCTCCTTTTCTAAAACAGTTTTTGCAGAGGTGGGCGGCTATCAAGATAAAATGCACTTAGCTTCTGGCGACGATGAGTTCCTGTTGCACAAGGTGTTTAAACGCTATCCAAACCAGGTCTTTTATCTCAAAAATAGAGATGCGCTTGTGGTCACTGATGCCAATTCAACCCTCAGACAATTGAGTGATCAACGACGTCGTTGGGTGTCAAAAAGCACACATTACGACAACCGCTACATTACGGCCATTTTAATTGGAGCTTATTTGTTCAACCTAAGCATCTTGGTAAACTTAATTTTGGGAATTTGGAACCCACAATTTCTTAGTATTGGAGCGGCTCAATTGCTGGGTAAAGCACTCGTTGAATTTTCGATTTTGTTTCCTGTAGTGCATTTTTTTAAGCGATCTGCATTAATCGTATTTTTGATTGTGGCTGAACCCTTTCACATTTTGTATGTTTTAATCATTGGAATTTGGGCTAATCTGGGTGCTTACAATTGGAAAGGCCGTCAACAAAAATAATATGAATACCGACCTAAGTGAACTTGAATGGGATATTTTGAATTGCCTCTATTTTGTAGAGCCTTTTAGCACCCTGTTGGAAGAAACAGGATATCCTGCACCTATTGTTGCCGATGGGCTGAAAACCCTTATTCATCGGAAAATGGTAGTGCCTATGCGTTTTGATGAGACCAAGCAAGAATACCTGCGCACATTTTACTACGATGCCGACAATATGGATGCCTATTCTTATCTCGCAACAAAAGAAGGCTTGATGGCTCACAATTCACGTTAGCATGCTGGTTAAGGTAATTGGATTGCTTGTTCAGGTAATTCCTTACAAGGAAAGCTCGCATATCCTTAAAGTGTACACCCAATCTCAAGGTCTTCAATCGTACATGGTAAGTGGGGTAAAGGGGCCAAAATCAGCCATAAAACCCGCCCATTTGCAGTTGCTTAATTTGCTTGAGCTTGAGGTTTATCAAAAGCAAAGCAATAGCATTCATCGCATCAAAGAACTAAAATGTAATCCGCCGCTTGTTAATCTCCATACCGATATGGAGCGCATTGCCGTCTCTTTATTTATGGCCGAGGTATTGTCCAAAACACTGAACGAAGAAAATCAACCCGATGAATCCTTGTTCGACTTTCTATTTAATCTGGTGCAATTTGTTGATATCACACAAAGCTCCTTGAGTTGGTTGCCACAACATTTTTTGCTTCGGTTAAGTGCTCACCTTGGATTTTCTCCCTTCCTCGTTGAAGGTTCAGAAAATAGGGTCTTCAGTTTGAAAGAAGGCGTTTTTATTGATGAATACCGCTCCGGACCAGACAGTCTAACCGTAGCCGAATCTGAGATTTTAATCCGCATCATGAAAACAGGTATTGCCGATCTCCCTGCAATACCATCCAACCGACAGCTTCGTAATCATTTGCTCGAATCTTTGCTAAGGTATTTTAGTTACCATGTTCCTGGTTTCAGAGAAATTCAATCGCATGCAATTCTGGCTTCTCTTTGGTAGTTTGTTCTTTTATTGAAGTGCCAACCCTTTCTCTCTTGATGTTGACTATTCAAAAGCAAAGTGGTTTTCATGAGAATAATTCGGCTTAGGTGGCTTCTTTTGGTTTTTATTTTGGTGATTCAAGGAGCTTGTAGGCATCCGCTTTTTTCTGTGAATTTCAGGGATAAAAAGGATAGAAAGCAAGGACTTTGGAAAGTGTATTACGATTCAGACAATAAAAAGCTTTACTATAAGATTAGGTACAAAAACAACAAGCCAACAGGTAAAGTAAGCTATTATTATCCCGATGGAAAATTGCAGCAGCAAGAAATTTACAAGCGAAATAAAACCATATTGACGACTTATTATTGGCCCAATGGGAAGCCTGAATTAAAGGGCACTGCACAATTGATAATTACACCAGATACTACCATTTACCAATGGATAGGACCCTGGGAAAAGTTTGATTCAACAGGAAAGCTAACTGAAGTGAGAACCTATAGAAATGGGCAACGAATCTGGACGCGCTTTATCCGTTAATCGGAATGCGAAGTACAAGTTTTGTTTGATTAAACGGAAGCTCGAAATGCATCATTTCCCAGCCTAAGTTTTTTGCCATTTCTTTGCTGAGATAAAGTCCAAGTCCTAATCCTTGTTGACCAAATTGCTCTTTTCTAAACTGTTTTAGTGGGCCAACATTTTCAAATTCCTCCTTGGAAAAAGGCTGACCTTCACTTAAGAAGCTGAGTTCAAACCAGGCCTCTTGTTTGCTGAGTGAAATGGATTTCTTTTTGCCTTTGTGTGTGAATTTGAACGTGTTATCGCACAGTTCAGACAATACCACATTGCACAATGTTTCTCTTGAACTGATTTCACAATTTTCCTCAATTGTTAATTCAATTTCATTGTCTCTGAATTTGCTTATTTTTTCGCAGATAATTGAATTTAGTGCCACCGATAAATTAATGGATTTTTGTATTTCAAATAAGTCGGAATTGGTTTGTAGCTCTTTAAGAAAGAAGAGTTGATTCATGGTTAGATTCAACCTTCTTGCGGAGGCAAGAATAATTCTGTACAATTCAATCTTGCTACTTTCACTTAAGAATTCATGATTTTCTAGCAAGAGAGAAGCCGAACCTAAAATTCCATGCAGCGGAGTGTTTAATTCGTGGGTTTTAAGTCTTCCTATATTTAAACCTTCCTTGATCATTTCTGCTTCAATCTGTTTGTGCAAATCTTGCATGCGATCTAGTTTTCGTTGAATCAGGAGAATTAAATCGGGTAGGGGAAAAGGTTTAATGATATAATCATCGGCACCGGAGTTCATGCCTTCTCGCATTGATTCCATATCTGATTTCGCAGTCATGAAAATTACAGGAACACTCGTAAAATTTGCTTTTTTTCTCAATTGTTTCACAAAATCATAGCCATTTATTTTGGGCATCATGATATCGCTAATTATGAGATCTGGTTTGATGGTATCCGCAATTAAAAGAGCCTCTTCTCCATTTTGGGTTTCAATAATTTGAAAGCCAGATAGTCTGAGGTATTCGCTTACATTTCTTCGAATGGAGGGTTCGTCTTCAACTAATAAAATTAAATTCTCTTTTTTCATCCGGGTAGATTTATGATAAATGTGGTTCCTTTATTTTCTTCGCTGGTGTACGTAATGGTACCTTTGTGGAGTTCTACAAAATTTTTGACCAATACCAGGCCCATGCCGTTGCCAGAAATTCCTGTCACATTTCCTGCTCTGAAAAAGGATTGAAATAAATTTTCTTTGTCTTTTTCAGGAATGCCAATCCCATAATCTTTTATTTCAATACTGAAACTTGATTCATTAAAATAGCTCCTTACTTCAGGTATTGGATTTCCGGGAATTGAGTATTTTATGGCATTAGAAAGTAAATTTTCAAGAATATGTTCCAAGTGAAGAGGGTCAGATTTTACAAGTCGGAAAGGCTCACTGAAGCTTAGTTTATATTGAGCATGAAATTTATTTCGTTCACTAATGGATTCAATCAATTCCCTCAAATCAATTTCCTGGTTTTTAACCTCAATATTGGAGCTTTCGGTTTTCCCTAATAACAAAATTTCATTAACAAGACCAGTTAAGTGTTGGGTTTCTTGTCGAATTGTTTTGATGTGTTTGTTTAATTTTTCAGTGTTGCTTTCTGCTTGATTTAGATAAATTTCCATGATTTCGGCGCTGCTCTGAATGCAGGAAAGTGGACCTCTAAATTCATGCGATGCCATGCTGATAAAACGCGATTTAAGCAGGTTGAGTTGCTTTTCTTTTTCAAGTGCAATCAAATTGGTTTGCTCCCATTCTTTGGCTTCAGTATAATCTTGAATTAGAATGGAAAGTCTATTTTTTTGCCCCTTGGTTTGAATGCGGTTAATGGTGGCTTTAAACCAAGTTTCTTTACCCCGAATGGGCAATGTATATTCCAAATAGCCTCGCTCGCCTGTCTTTAAAGTAGATTCACATTTTTTTGTGAGTTCAATAATTGAGGGAAATTCAGCAAGTGAAACTAAATTAAGTCCTTTCAATTTTTCGGGCGGAAGAAATAACAGCGCTTCGTCGCCTGTCCAGAAATTCGTTATGGTCAGATTTTCATCCAATTCAAATACAATATCACGCATGGAAATGATGATGGATTCCAAATCGGCCTTCGATTTTTTTAAATCTTCCTGGATTTGATTTTTTTGCTGTTGTGATTTATGCGCATTCACCAAATTGGCGCATGTTACCAGAATAGGTTCAATCTTGCTTACCAAGGTTGCATCATAACCACCTTTTTTATTGGCTAGGCCAATCATGCCAGTAAATTCATCACCAAAATAAAAGGGAATTCCTATGTAGGAATGCAGTTTTGGATGCCCATGAGGAACGCCACCACTATTGGGGTCGGTTTCGGGAGAATTACTAATATAAACCTCGCCACTTAATAAGGTTTGACCAAACAATGTTGATGTATTTCTGAATTCAATACCGCTTTGATAGCTTTTTTCATAATAAGATTTACTGGCATCGTCCCAAGCAATATTTGAAAGCGCATGGCTTACCAAATAACGAGCATTGTTTTCATGTGTTTTAACCTCGCCAATAAACCCGAATGAACTTTCAGTATAGCTTAGCAATTGATTCAACAATAACTCAAATCCCTTTCGGGTAGTTTCTTCTTTTAAATAAACTTGTTGACTTTCTGTGATGGTATTTAAAAAGAGTTTTTGTTCAGATGCTTCAGATTCAGTAATTTTTAATTGTGGTTTATTTCGAATGCAATATATGGCTAATTTCCCAAGGCCAGGCAATTGGTCAAGTAAATAATCTTTTGTGTTCAGCTGAATTTCTACCGAGTTTTTTGATGATTGAGTCAATCGTGATAGTGAATTGGTTATGTCAGCTTGAAATGCATTGTAGTCTTTGGAAATTCGCTCGTATTCTTCTCCAACGCCTACCACTAATTTTCCTTTTTGTGTTACAATTAGGTAGCAATTGTTGATGTTGTTTAAGTAATAGTTAATTACTTGATTGAAATCCAATGTCTGCGTCAATTCCATATTAATTTCCTGAACTAACGCTTCAAGGAACGGACCTAAATTAATTTCGTTTGGGTTTGAATCCTGAAGAAGTTGAGCATGCCCAGAATCAATTTTCCCAACTTTATAGGTTATTCTGCTGGTCTTTAAGAGTTGGATTAACAGGTCTTTTGATTCCCCTGAAATTGGAATGAATAAGGAGGTTTTTTGAGGAAGAATCGACTCAATCTCAATACTAATCAAAGTTTGAAGATCCCCCTCAATATTTGGTTCACCTATGGTATCTTTGGACGTGATTTTGAATAAATCCTCCGATTCTTTTTTAGATATAATAAGTGTCAGTATCAACTTGGCCATAATTCGTATGCGCAAGTTAATCTTTTGAAATACAGTATCTAATATTCAAGAATTAGCTATAATAATAGACAGATTTGGGTTTTTAACTGTGGTTTATTGTGACGATTTAGTTGAAAGTCAAATGTTAATAATTCATCATGAATGCTCGGAAGTCTTATGGACATTCAAAACTTAATAATTTGCTTAGTTTCGATTTATAAATAAATTGTCATTTCTCTCGATAGTTAATTGTCCTTAATTCGTCAGTCTGTTTTAGTGGTTAGCTTTTTTTTTGATTTGCTGTAAAAACGATTTGGATTGAGGTGGGGATTCATCTTGTCTTAACATTAGCAAGGTTTTTGTTGGGCAGGAAATTTACTGTTGCACTCCCATTTTAAAACACGGATAAATTTGTCGTCCATCTGCTGAGGCACCGTTGTTTTGCCCGGGTACAGCTGAATCTGTTCGAGGAAAAACGAGAAGGCATGAAATAAAGTGATTCGGGAATTTGGTTTAAATTACCTTTAGGAAGTTCGTAATAAAAAGTTGCGCAGGTTATTCGATAACTAATTCTACCAAATTAGCTGATTTTTTTCTTCCAATTGCTCGGTATTTCACCATGTAAATCTTTAAAGCATTTGCTGAAATAGGACGCACCTCCAAATCCTACATAATCTACAATTTCAGAGATACTCATATTACTTTCTTCTAGCAGACGCTTTGCATGGTTAAGTCTTATTTCTCGGATATAAACACTTACCGATTTATTGGCGAGCCTTTTTAGCTTCTTTTGTATGGTAGATTTACTTTGATGTATTTCCTTACTCAAAGTTTCCAAATCAAGGTTTTCATTGGAAAGGTGTTTTTCAATAATAAGGGTTAGATTCTCAATGAAGTTGTTGCGGTTATCCTTACTAGGGGATACAAATCCGGGTTGAAATGGAGAACGCAGCCGTTGGGTAATCTCAGCCCAGTTTCTAATTTTTATTCGGCTTATTTCCGGACAGAGTTCAGGGTCGATGCAATCCGTGATCCCATTTTCCAACAAAAAACTTTGATTCCTTATTTGCATCGGGTTTGCCAAAAGTAATACAGGACAAACATGCAAGCGAGCAAGAATAGGACTGAGACTTAACTTCAGATTCAAATCATCTAGATTAGATTGTATGATTACTAAATCAGGAATGAATCCGGACTTTTCAAGACTTTCTAGTTTGTCTTCTGCAGCCTTCATCTCGAAAGGCACCACATGCGTCTGCACACCTGAATCACCGGATAGATACAAAGGTATTTCCGGACCCATAAAGAGTAGATTTAATTTCATTGATACAGTTGAGTAAGGTTAGTCGGTGTCAAACCTAGATAATTGGTGGTTTTTTCCTTTTCAACTGCGAATCAATTTCTGCAACTTTTAAGTAAATTAAAAAGGATTATGTCACAATTTAGGCGGGAAATAGAGTTATTTTATAAGCATTTTATTTGATTTCTGGTTTTAATTCTTTATAAACCAGCAGTATGCCTGTGTTTAATTTATTTTTAATTGATTGTTGCTCAGTTTTGGGCTCGCAATCCGATTTGAAAGAAATGGGAACTGCTTCTCATCTGATTTTGGAGATTGTTGATGACTTTTTTATTCAAGATTGATCCATTGGGATTTGCCTTGAACTGCTTTGGAGTTGAACTGTTGAGTGTCCTTATTTTTAATGGGGAGACTAGTTAATTTCTCTCAATTACTCGTTTATGCTAGTGTGAAAGTTTTTTTCAAGAATAATTCTGGTGGTAAAAGTGCTTGAATTATTTTTTCATTCTAGATGTATGGATTGGGGTTTGCTTGATTAAGAGAAATAACTGAGTCAGATCGGTTGAATAAAGACACAAATCATGATTAGGAAAAACTCCAAAAAAAGGTTTCTTGAACCATTTTGTTTATTTCAGTTTTAGAAATAATAAGCGAGTGAAAATTATTTCACTGGAAATAAATTGTATGGAAACCAGACTTCTGCATCGGGATTCCAAATCTCAATGCAATCTCTTGATGGGAAGAGTTTATAATCAAAACGTGGAGTTCCCGGGCTAATGTATCCCGTATAATAAAATTCAGCTCCAATGCTTTTCGCAAACTCCATTTTTTGCAACATAAGCCATTTGCCAATGCTATGTTTTTTGTAGTCGGGATGATAAATATTCATAATTCCCGCAATGCTATTCATGCCCACATCAAAAATTCCTGTGCCAATTAACAATCCTCTGTCTCTGAGTTGAATCATCCAGGTATTGAAGCGATGTTGCTTTTCATCCTCAAACAAATAAGAAGCTACAGAAGCCGAAGGAGTAAAGCTAATTCCGGTTTTGTACAAGCTGAATAAATCTTCCAATTCAACAGAATATAGGAATGGCCTTATTTCGGCACTGAACTTTTTGTTTTTCCGAAGTATTTCTTTGGTTGTTGAATTGTGATTGAACAGGCTTAGCCGTGTACGTAACCAATGTACGGGCATTACGCTTTCCTCCTGAATAATCAGGTTGGTTGTAAACATGTCTTGCTGCATGCGATAGAAGCCACGTTCTAGGCAGCGGTCGAGTAGTTCACCCTCAATACGTTCAGGAATACGTTGACTATCCATTTTGAGGGTCAATAATACCAAAAGCAAACTTATTGCACAATGGAATTAACTCCGTTTGCTAATCTTATTTCCGCTAATAGCGCGTTGCCTACTGCACTTGAATCGATTAATTTCTGGGTTGCGTTTCTTTTCATGCTTCTGCGACACGCCGGAATTTACCCGTTCGCGCCACCTTCGCCAGGATGAAGGTTTTAGTTGTTGACGCATAAGTTGAATAACCTCAGATTCTTTCAAGCCAAATTGCCTTTTTATCGCATCAAAAGAGGTGCGGTCTTCCCAGGCCATTTCAATAATGCGGTCAATTTCTTCTACTTGCAATTTTTGCATACCCATCAAACCCCTAGAGTCCTTTTTTGTTTGAAGCAATGTGAAGCCGGTAGTACAATTGATTTGGTTCAAAAAAGATTTGAGGGTTACGGACCATCAACCGATATGGGAAGCCGCGCAGACCGGCATTCCAACGCTTGCTGTTTTTTTATTTGAACCCAGCTTGATGGCAGCTCCTGATAGCTCTTTTATCCATTGGCGTTTCGCTGCTCAAGGGCTGTTTGATTTGAAACAAGCCCTTAAGAAGCAAGGCATTCAATTGCTGGTTTCGCATGCTGAATTTATTGAGTTTTTTGAGCGATTGTTGGAATATGTGGATGTCAAAATTGTTTACTCTCACTGCGAAACCGGTAATCAGGTTAGTTTTAATCGCGACAAACATGTTGCTGCTTATTTGAAAATGAAGGCTGTGATTTGGAAAGAATATCAGCGAGATGGGGTTGTACGCAGGTTGAAAAGCCGCAAGGCATGGCCGGCAAACTGGTATCAAACCATGCATAATTCACTTTTTGCCTCTGCTTCAATGAAGTTCTCCGAGTTACGCCTTCCTGTTTTTTTCTTTAATGCATTTGAAATTCCTGATTTTCCAATCGATGATAAAGCCCGTTTTCAACCCGGAGGAAGACAAAATGGTTTAAAATATTTGAATTCATTTTTACAAGAAAGGGTAGTGGGCTATGTGAAACATATTTCGAAACCTGCCGAATCGAGGCGTTCCTGCAGTCGTTTATCGCCTTACCTTGCTTGGGGTATGTTGAGCATGAGGGAAGTTTATCAAGCAGTTGAGCGGCAGAAAAAGCTTCAACCCGAGCGACGTTTTCAATTGAAGTTTTTTCAAGAACGTCTTCGTTGGCATTGTCATTTTATCCAGAAGTTTGAAACCGAATGCCGCATGGAGTTTAATAACCTAAATCCGGTATTTAACCAGGTAAGAACTAAAACTGATGAGCGCATATTGGAAGCTTGGAAATCAGGCGCAACGGGTTTTCCTTTGGTTGATGCCTGTATGCGTTGTTTGAAAGCAACAGGGTATATCAATTTTCGGATGCGTGCAATGTTGGTGAGTTTTATTACCCACAATTGCTGGCAGCCTTGGCAAGCAATTGCACCTTATCTGGCGCAGCTGTTTTTGGATTATGAGCCAGGAATACATTACCCTCAAATTCAAATGCAAGCCGGGAGCAGTGGGACGCATATTATTCGCACCTACGATGTGGTAAAGCAATCCTACAAACAAGATCCCATGGGCAATTTTATTCGCCTCTGGGTAGAAGAATTAAAGGATTTACCTTTGGCATTTGTGCATGAACCTTGGAAATTAAGCCGGGAAGAGCGCATGAAAAGCATTCCTTCCTATCCGGAACCAGTAGTTGATTTGAAACAAAGCCGGCAATTTGCCCAGCAGGAACTCTGGGGTCTCAAAAAGACAAAGCAAGCAAAAGAATACAACCAATACCTGCTCAATTTATTGACGAATCAGGGGAGTTAGTAACTTTAATGGTTATACGTAGAAAGGGCACTTTGGCCAAAACATACGAAGTGTTTAATGCTATTTCATCGCCCTATTAAACTAGGACTTTTTTTCTGAATTAAACCGGAATTACTGGGCTTGAAAATGTTCTGTTTACCTATTTCGGATTCGTTCAGCATTACATGTATGGGCTCAAAATAAATTTCTATACCAAGGTTTTCCTTTAGCAGGATATTGACGTAAGGGAGTCATGTTGTTCACCAACAAAGCTACGACCAATAAAATTAGCACTCCGCTTAAGACTGGAAACAAGACATAAAAATAGCCGAGGGCTTTTAGTTTTGCTGAGCCTGAAACCGCAATTAGTGCAGTGGCACCACCAGGAGGATGGAGACTTTTGGTGTATTGCATAGCAATAATCGAAAGTGATACGGCAAAAGGGGCTGCCAGCCAAACAGGCCCCCCGAAAAATTGAGCGATTGTTACGCCAATGAGGGCACTAATTAAGTGACCGAAAATTAAGTTTCGGGGCTGCGCCAATGGACTTTGAATTACACCATAAATCAATACACTGCTTGCTCCGAATGAGCCAATTAGAAACAGGTTGTCTTGCTCGTTTAGAAACAGGTGCTGTATCCATGCGATAAGGCCAATGCCGCTAAAAGAGCCAATAAATGACCAAATTTTCTCCTTGTAATCTACAAGGGTTTCCCTGTAAACCACGTACTTTCCGACTCGGTATGTTCTTTTGATATGTCGTCTTACCACCTGAACTGTTTTAAGTCTTTGTCATCTCTTTGTGCTGCTTTTTTTTGATATTACCAAGCCTTTGCAGGTGCCTATTCAACATCACGACAGCCTATTCAATTTTTGAGATGTACAATGGCAAATAAACTACAATAATTCTGCTTTCTTTTCAAAAACAGTAGCGGAAGATTTTGGATTTGACTAGAACTTAAAGTTAATGCGCTTTGATTTTGGTTCCACATACACTGATAATTTATTCCATTAAAATGCTAGCTTGCCTAAAATCAGTTTGAAATCACATGAAATGGTTGTGGGTTTTAATTCTAACAGGAATTGTGTTGAGTGCTTGTCGCAAAGGAACCGAATGCGATGAGCGGGCTATTTATTCCTACTTAATTTCAAGTCAAAAAGCAAGATTACCCTATCTTGGTCATGAGATTCTCAAATTTAGTTCACTACAAGGAGATACTTTATCTTTTGCTTGTGAGGGGCCAAAGCAAAGCTTTTGGAAAACTCAAAAGGTAGGTGAAGATATCAATTGTGCACAAGATTGGTATTTGGAGCAGCAAGCCTATAACTTTAGTTGCTTGGAAGATTCAACTAATGCATTTCAGCTTTCAACTCGGGTGCTTGCTGACCAATCTTATTCCTCATTGGATTTCTTCATCAAGAATGCTCCAGCAGTTCGGAGCGAGGATTATGCCTTAACTCAGCCTAATTTATTTCGCGATTCCATAAATTTAAATGGAAGAGTTTACAAAGCCTTGGCCCTTTATTTTTATTCCGGTGAAATTGCTGGGAAGTGGGTTGATAGTCTGGGTCTTTCACAAATCCGTATCGGGAAAACTGATTATTTGAAATTGAATTGAAAAGCAAATTGCCACCCACGCTTTTCAGGACTTTTTAGATATTGATCCTTATTGAAGTTCTTAATTATTTTTACATCTCCAGAATTACCAGATCCAAGTCTTTTATTTTTGAAAATCCTTTATCAGCCGTTACCAATGGAATTTGGTAAGCTAAAGATGTTGCTGCAATTATGGCATCAGGAAGTTTCACATTGTATTTGCGCTTTAAGTCGATTGTTTTTTCTTTTATTTTAGAATTCCATTCCAAAAGAAAACAATCGTTTATTAATTGGCGTAATTTAGAATCCTCTGATTTTGAGATTCCTTTAAACCTAAAAGTTCAATTTCAGAGATAAAAGAAATCCCAAAGTCATATTCCAAAAATGGCTCAACAGTATTGTTTCCTTCATGGATATAAATCAGAAAATTTGTATCAGCAAGAAAATCAATCTTCATTTTCGCGCATTAAGTTTTGATTGTTTAGTCCGTCAATATTCCTTTTTAACTTGCCAAAGTGTTTCTTTAAATTTCCTGCACTACTCGTTTTCTTTAGTTTTTCTCTAAGAATTTTTGTAATGTTCTTCGAGTTAGATTATCAATTACTACAGCCATAAATTCTCAAATTTACCAAATATACGAATTGTTAATAATTTTTAAGTTCAGTTTTTTGTCTGGCTCTTGATATCCCGAGATGGGTCTAGATTCGAGGTCAAGTGCTTACATTTATTCAGCCAAAGGATTCTTAATTCTATATGGTTAGCCTTATTTTGCTTAAGAATTTGTTCGATTTAGTTCATGCCTAATGGAAGATTTCGGGGAGGACTAACTTTTTATTTAGTTAGTTACTAGTGTGATATGATCTGGCACAAATCCGAATCTGGAGAACTGATTATTTAAGGTTGAATTGAAAAGCAAATTATTGTGCTTGAATGAAGCAGAATTTTCTTTGGACTTGGGGAAGAATTCTCACTGTTTTGAAGGAACAGGAATAAGCCGATTCCTGTTTCAGTTAATCTGGGAAAGGGTTAAAATTTAACTAGGAAAATGGCTTCGGTTTAACCAGGTTTTTGTGTTTTTGGAAATTTATCTTTGAGAAGGAGGATTAACTGTGTTCAGTTTTTCCAAGGCAAGGGCCCTATGTTGAGGATGGCCTCTCTTTTTACAACCTTAATTTTGATTTTTGCTTTGCCATTTTTTTTCATACCCCATTTTTCTTGCAAGTCGGTGTTTAATTTTAGAAGGATGATTCGTTTGTGAGGGTATTTTTTCAGCTCCTCTTCGTATAATCTCACGCCATCTTCATATCCCGATTTTCCACCTGCAAATTTTGACCAGCATGCAATGGCATAAAAATCAGCATTTTTGATTTTTGAAAAGTCCACATAGTTTTCCCGGTAGTCATAGCATTTATTTAGGATGTTTGTCAAATTATAGGTCGATGGGTGAACTTTAAAGCTGTCGTTTTTGCCCTGAATAAATTCTGAGAAAATGATGCCGCTGCAAGACGCGGAACCATTGTATTCTATAAGATTGCCTGTACTGTCAAATAGCTGAAATTCGCCACCTAAGGACTGCTGTATCCAATAATAGGCATTGCCGGTATCTGCATGAATAATAAAAGAGTTTGTGGTGTCAAAATTATTTTCAAGTTGAAATTGCATTGTGGATTGTGTTGTTTCCACCTTTGCATCCTTGAATCCAGAGTTAATAACCAAACTGGCTATTAGGCTACAAGAATTTAATAAGGGTAAGCAAAGTAATAGCATGAAGATTCGTGCTAGGTGATTTCTTGATGCTTTCATTTGTACGTTTAACGAGTATTAATTGCTATTAGTTTTTGAAATAATTGATTGTCTAATATGGTAGTAAAGAGAATTAACTTGAGATTTGCCTCCTTCAGTTTTTTACAGATTATGTTGGTGACCTTGGTTGTGATGGCCATAAGTTCAACGAAGTTGTTCAATGTGTTAACCAGGCAGTACAGACATTTTGAATGCCTAAGGGAAACAGAATTTGATCCCAATTTCAAGGGTATTTTATTTAGTTATAGATAGTTAATTGCCTATTTCGGGATTTGGTAAAAAAATCAAAACCGATAGAATTATTGATTCATATAGATTTCTTTATCTGCTCGTGAGTGAGTTGAAGGTACACTTTGGTGGTGCCATCCTTTCTTGGCTTTCTTGATTCTGCGTATAGTTTTATGGTTGCCATTTTTCCGAAACATTTCCGAAACAAAACCGCCTTTTTATGCTCTTTTTTGCCTTTTTACGCTAGAAAAGTTTGGGCGTAAAAAAGCCCAGTTGCTTGATGCAACTGAGCTTCCTTGTTTTTCCTATGGCTCCCCGACCTGGACTCGAACCATCCCGGACGTCCGGGAATGATTAACTTGGCTGATGTGGGACTCTGATCAGCTGAGCTAAAGGTCCAGTACCCACAAAACCATCGGCTAAAATTTGCTGAATGAGTTTTCTGCTTTTCTGCCTTTTGATGAACTTTTCAATTTTGTCAGCATCTCCTTTAGAATTTGAGACTTCAAAAACAGCAATAAGCTTCCAGTCTTTGTACCTTCCGGTAAATCTCTCGCCTGAATTGTTGAGGTGTTGCGATAATCTTTGCCAAGGATTTTGGGAGTGTCCGATATAGTATTTATCGGCATCTTCGGAAAAAAGGAAATAGATGTAATACATGATGGGTAGGATAAAAACGAAAAAGCCATTCGTCTAACGATGAATGGCTTTTTACTTGTTGCTCCCCGACCTGGACTCGAACCATCCCGGACGTCCGGGAATGATTAACTTGGCTGATGTGGGACTCTGATCAGCTGAGCTAAAGGTCCAGTACCCACAAAACCATCGGCTAAAATTTGCTGAATGAGTTTTCTGCTTTTCTGCCTTTTGATGAACTTTTCAATTTTGTCAGCATCTCCTTTAGAATTTGAGACTTCAAAAACAGCAATAAGCTTCCAGTCTTTGTACCTTCCGGTAAATCTCTCGCCTGAATTGTTGAGGTGTTGCGATAATCTTTGCCAAGGATTTTGGGAGTGTCCGATATAGTATTTATCGGCATCTTCGGAAAAAAGGAAATAGATGTAATACATGATGGGTAGGATAAAAACGAAAAAGCCATTCGTCTAACGATGAATGGCTTTTTACTTGTTGCTCCCCGACCTGGACTCGAACCAGGGACCCCATGATTAACAGTCATGTGCTCTAACCAGCTGAGCTATCGAGGAGTTTCCTCCGAAAGGGGATGCAATGATAGGAAATGAAATTTAATTGCGCAATATTTGTACAGAAATTTTTTTAAAAAAATAACGCATGAGCTTATTAGTTGTTGGTTCTGTGGCATTTGATGCTATAGAAACTCCCTTCGGAAAAACAGACAAAATTGTTGGAGGAGCCGCTTCCTACATTTCACTTGCCGCTTCTTACTTTACTAAGTCCACAAATTTAGTTGCTGTAGTGGGTGAGGATTTCCCCCAGGCATTTATTGATCACCTCAATCAGCATGGGGTTGATACCACAGGTTTGCAAGTGAAGAAGGGCGAAAAATCCTTTTTCTGGAGCGGAAAGTACCATACCGATATGAATAGTCGGGATACGCTTGTTACTGAGTTAAATGTATTGGCAGATTTCGATCCCATTGTACCTGAGGCTTATCAGAATTGTGAGTTTTTGATGCTTGGAAATCTCACCCCAAAGGTTCAACAAACGGTAATTGAGCGTTTGCAAAAACGTCCGAAGCTTGTTGTAATGGATACCATGAACTTTTGGATGGAAGTGGCCTTCGATGATTTGAAAGAGACCCTCAAGAAAGTAGATGTATTAACCATCAATGATGAGGAGGCTCGTCAGCTTTCAGGTGAATATTCTTTGGTGAAAGCGGCAGCAAAAATTCAGGAAATGGGTCCTAAATACCTGATTATTAAAAAGGGTGAGAACGGTGCTTTGTTGTTTCATGGCAAGGAGGTGTTTTTTGCTCCAGCTCTTCCGCTTGAAGATGTTTTTGATCCAACTGGTGCTGGTGATACATTTGCCGGTGGATTTATTGGTTACCTGGCCAAAACCGGTGATATCAGCTTTGAGAACATGAAGAATGCGATCATTTTTGGTTCAGCAATGGCCTCTTTCTGTGTTGAAAAGTTTGGTACTGAACGAATCATCAATCTAAGTCAAGCCGAGCTGGATGCTCGTATTCAGGCATTCCGCAACTTAGTTCGATTTGATATTCCTGCTACTCTGTAAGTTCACCATGAAGTATAAAAGAAATGGCCATCAGCTTGCTGATGGCCATTTCTTTTTGTGCATAGCACCAATTATTTAAAATGGAAATAGGGGAGTTGTAGTCCAAGGGATTCTTGACAGAATCAGAACCAATCCAATTCCAAGGTAAACTACCGTTCTGCGGTGTTTGTCTGAGTCGGCATAAGCCTTTTTGGTTTTGATTCGGCCAATTTGAATTAAAACAATAGCCAAAATCATAGTAAGCGGATGTTCAAGCAATTGCATGCGCTGAATAGAATCTTTCATCGCTCCTCCCATATTGGCTAATGCCGCCTGAACATTTGGGCTAATAAACCAAAGAATAATCCCAATCAAAAGCTGAAGATGCGCAAATCCCAGAAGAATTCCACCCAGCTTTTTATCTCCGGGGGTAAATGTTTTATTGCCCATCAGACCAATAACCGATTTAACTAAAACCCAAATTGCCAAAGCAAGAAATGCCCAGCGAAGAATGTTGTGAATTGGAAGTAATGCTGAATACATAGCTTTTTATTTTTTTTCAATATTAGGCTTTTGCCAATCAAATGCCACGAACAAGCAACTAGAGATTCATTGAAATTTTGAACTCAATTAATTGATTGAGAACTTTAGGTTTTTTACCACCTAATTCTCCAATTCATGTTTACCTATTTCTGGCATCAATTGCCCTTTTTTAGGATTTTAATTTGTTTTATATCAGGAGTTTTAGTTGGTTTTCTTCAAATGCATTCGGTGTTTTTGCCTGCTGTTTGCATTGCCTTTTTCATCCTTGTTTTTGGTGTTAAGGATTACCTTAAAATTGGAATTTTTCAGGATGTTTTACGAGGAATGGGATTGCAATTCCTGATTTTTTTTACAGGCACCTTAAACTTTTGGGTCTTTCAGTTCAACCAGGATATAAAATTTCAGTCGTTTTTGTCTTGCGACAGCCTGTTTATTGAATCCCTTCAAGCACCTGTTGTAAAACCCGGTAAAGCTTTTGGCCAAATGAATTGCAACCTTCATTCCTATACAAATGGAATAGTCAAAAAAAATCCACTTCAGTTTATTCGGATTCAGGTTGATACCCAGTTATGTTCATTATTTCCCCAGAATGGAATTCTAATTTCCAGAAAGGAGTTAAAACAAATTCCAGAGACGGAGAATGACGGTGATTTTGATTTTAAATCCTATGCTGCCCGAAAGAATTGGTTCTTTCAGTACCGCTTGCAAAATAGAACTGGTTTTGTGCTTGCAAGGTTGGAAAAGGAGCAAGAGGGTATTGCTGCCAATTTTATTCAAAGCATTAGAAGTCATTTGTATGAACGATACGGAAAGAATAGCTATTCAGGTCTAATGATGGCTTTGCTGTATGGCGAGGATGATGAAATTGATAAAGGCCTGCTTGAAACCTATGCGGCAACCGGAACCTTACATATTTTGGCTGTTAGTGGAATGCATGTGGGTTTAATTTATTGGTTGTTAGGCTTGATATTAAATCCCTTGAAAAAAGTAAAGAAAGGAAAAATTGTTCATGGAATTTGTATTCTGGCGGGCGTTTGGGCCTACTCATTAGTTTGTGGAATGGGACCTTCCATTCTTCGCGCTACAGTAATGGTAAGCATGATGGTAGTTTCCGGATTGATAGAGCGTACATATCATCCTTTAAATTCACTATTTGCCACCGCATTTTGCTTGTTGATTTTTAACCCTTACCTAATAGCTGATGCCGGATTTCAGTTGAGTTTTTTAGCGGTTCTGGGATTGGGGCTTTTTTACCAGGATTTGTATTTGCTATGGGAGCCCAATTCCTGGCTTTTAGATCAGAGTTGGAAGTTGGTATCGGCCTCCATTGCTGCGCAGATTTGCACCCTGCCCATTACCCTGTATTATTTTCATCAGTTTCCAAGCTGGTTTATTCCTGCAAATCTGGTCATTGTACCTTTAAGCACACTATTGATTTATTTGGGGCTTCTTGAACTTTTAGCTTCCTTGTTTTCTGAAATGCTATCTGCCTTTTTTGCGCAGCTTGTGCTTTACCTGTTGGAGTTTATGAACAGCTTGGCCAATTGGATAGCCAGATGGCCGTTTGCCGTTATTCAGGGTTTTTGGTTTGAACCGATTCAATGGGTGGTTTTCTCGGTGGGATTGTTATTCCTGGTGCTAATAATTTATCGTTTTCGATTTGGCGTTGCCATTTCATTGCTTGTTTGTGTGTTGATTTTTCAAACGATAGGCTTGATAAAAGATATTCAGCAAACAACAGGACAAGGTTGGATGGCGTATTCTTCATTTGGTAAAAAGACATGGATTTGGAAATGTGGCAAAATAGCTTGTGTTTTTTTACCCCATGATAAGGTAGTTTCCAAAAATCTTGCTGAGTTTTTGGCCAGGAATGAACTTTCTTTTCAGCGGATCGATTGTGCACAGGGCTCTTTGGTTCAGGTGAAAACAGCTGGGGGCGTAAAAGAAATCCGGTTTGAGACGAAACGTAGCCTAAATCTTAAGCGGAACAAAAGCCCTTGAAATCTGGTTGAAAAACTTGGACTTATTCCCTTTATCATTGCACTGTATGGAAAACCTTGTTTTACGAACTACCGAAGACCGCATTAGTTGGTTAACCTTGAATAGGCCTGAAAAAAGAAATGCACTCAGTTACCAGATGGTTGCTGAATTAAAACAGGCATTAAAGGATAGTATTTCAGATGCATTGGTAAAAGTAATTGTGATTCGTGGGAATGGAGAAAGCTTTTGTTCCGGTGCAGATTTAGATTCGCTTCAAAAGCTTCAACAAAATACGTTTGAAGAGAATTTAAGCGATTCTGATCATTTGAAAGAATTGTTTCAGTTGATTTACGAATCACCTAAACCGGTAATTTCCATGGTTGATGGACCAGCGTTTGCTGGTGGTTGTGGATTAGCAACTGTTTGTGATTTTTGCTTTGCGAGTCCACTGGCCAAATTTGCCTATACCGAGGTAAAAATTGGATTTGTTCCAGCCATAGTTATGGTGTTTTTATTAAGAAAAATAGGGGAGCAGGCCGCACGAAAAATCTTACTTACTGGTGACGTTTTTTCAACCGAAGAAGCACACCGAATGGGACTCGTTACTGAAATTATTGAAACCGAAGTCTTGGAAGAACGCGTGAAGGAATTTGCTTTGCGTTTGTGCCGTCAAACATCAGCCCAAAGCTTAGCTTTAACCAAGAAAATGATTTCAGATGTGCAACAAATGAATTTGACGGATGCCCTAGCTTATGCAAGTAGGATGAACGCCATTGCACGCTCAAGCGAGGATTGTAAAAAGGGAATTCAATCATTCCTAAATAAAGAAAAGCTGGTATGGTAAGGTTTGGCTTGATTTTGATTGTTGGTTTCTTCGGATTCATCCAGGGCTTACTTGCACAAGTTCGTTTGGGTGAAGGGAAAATAATTTACGACATTACCTACGATAGTCTTCCAGCTGAGTTGCGTTCCTCCCAAAGTTACCTCGCCAAAGATGCAGTCATTTATTTCAAAGGAAATAAAAGCAGAACAGAAATGGGGGTTGGGCCATTTGGAAAAAATGTAACCATTTCTGACCAGTCAACCGGTTCCTATACCATTTTGCTCAATGTGTTTAAGAAAAGAATGGCTCTTCATAAGAGCGATTCCGAGATGCAGGAATTCAGAAAGTCGATGGGACTGGATACCCTGCAATCTGAAGTAGAACTGACAAATGAGGTAAAGAAAATTCAGGGATATCAGGCAAAAAAAGCCATAATAAGGCGAAAAACTTCCAAAGGAATTGCCGTTAATGAGGTTTGGTACACTCCGGATATTCAACCCTTTTATGTTGACCAAGATCCAGCCCTCAAGAAAATTGATGGGATGCTATTGGATTTTACAATTCAACAAGAGAAGTTAAAGATGCGAATTCGGGTTCGAGCAGTTTTTCCGGCACCTATTGACGATAGTTTGTTTGAAGTTCCAGACAATTACCAGCATGTTACCGAAGCAGAATTAACTCGCATCATGAATTTACTCCTTTTGGAGCGAAATGAAGGTGGAGCTGAATATTAGATTCTCAAACCAGCTCTAAGGGGAGCTTCCCGAATGTTATCAAGCAAACTGATAAATGCGTCCAGATTTTTGATAAGAGTAATGTTTTTTCGCAATTCCAAATCGCACATTAAGAATTGAGAACCAGTGAGCAAGATTTGGCTTGAAGGCCAGTTTCTACTCAGAAAATCAACAAAATCCTGTTTGTTCAAATCCGGTTGAGACGAGGTCATTAAAGTAAGAATGAAATCCGGTTGATGTTCACTAAAGGCAAATTTCAAATCTTTGAGTGGCACTTCCTGACCTAGGTAAACTACTTCATGACCCCGGGAACGGATTAAATAATTGGCAAAAAGCAAGCCTAGCGAATGTTTTTCATTTTCAGGGAGGAATAACAAAAAACGTTTACTTCCGGCAGCCGAACGCCCAATCATCCCATCAATAGCAACGAACAATTTTTGCTTCACCAAATTGGTTACAAAATGCTCGTGGGAAGGTTGAATGGAACCAACTTGCCACAAAATTCCAACCTCATTCAAAAAGGGAAAAACAATTTTTAGCAGGGTGTATTCCAAGCCATGCTGCATGATTGCAGCTGAAAGAAGTTTGTGGAATTCAGCTTCATTAAACCCTAGCATTGCTGATATTAGGGCTTTGATTTGATTGCTATGTTCTGAACTGAAACTGGATAAACGAATTACGTTTTCCGCAATTTCCTCCTCAGACATTTTTGCAATTTCTGAAATCTTAAACCCGTGGTTATTCAGCACACTGATATTCAACAACTGTTTTAAGTCGCTGTCGTCGTAGTAACGAATATTGGTCTCGCTCCGCTTTGGATTGATGATGCCATAGCGCTGCTCCCACATTCTTAAGGTTGGCCCCTTAATGCCTGTTACTGCTTCAATATCTTTTATTGTAAAGGTTCCCAATGTGCTTGTCACACTTTTATTATCTAGAATAAACATTGGCTCCTTTCTTTTGTTTTTTTAGTAATGGCACAAAGATTCCTAATTTCTGGTGGAACTGGTTTGGTAGGGCAGTTTCTTACAAATTTATTGATTTCGGAAGGAAAAGAAGTAGTTCACCTTACCAGAAACCCAAGGGAAGGCTCGGTTAAGCAGTTTTATTGGCATCCGGATAAACAGGAAGGAGATAGAAATGCATTAAATGGAGTGGATACAATTATCCATTTAGCTGGTGAAGGAGTTGCCGATAAAAGGTGGAGTGAGGGTCAAAAAAAGCGGATTTTGGATAGCCGTGTTAAATCAACCCAACTTTTGGTGAGTTGGTTAAAGGCAGGCAATCATCAAGTGAAATCATTTATTTCTGCCTCAGCTGTTGGGATTTACGGACCTTATCCGTCAGGTAGAGTTACTGAAAATCATCCCGCTGGCGAGGGGTTTCTTGCCGATGTATGTGTGGAATGGGAAAATGAAGCGAATAAGGCTAAAGCCTATGTTGACCACTTGGCCATTCTGAGAATTGGACTTGTTTTGTCAACAAAAGGGGGATTCTTGAAAGCCATTCAAACTCCTGCAAAATTTGGTTTTGCGGCTGCATTCGGTAGCAATAAGGCCATTCAACCTTGGATACATATACAGGATTTAGCGCGCATGTTTTACTTCGTATCTGAGCAAAGGTTGAACGGGGTTTTTAATGCAACAGCTCCAAACCCGGTTAGCTCGCAGGTAATGATGAAATCGGTTTGTAGCGCCATGGGTAGTCCCTATTTTCTGCCGGCTGTTCCTGTCCCAGTTCTAAAAGTTCTATTCGGTGAAATGGGAGGAATGCTAGCTGCAAGTCAACAAGTTGTGCCAGAGAAATTGCTGAATTCCGGCTTTTCATTTGAATTCCCTGAACTGAATTTGGCTTTGCCCGATTTGTTAAGAAGTTCCTGAATTAATTTAGGAAAAACTTAGTTTTTTTGAATTGTTGTTCGAATTTTTAGTGAAATCGAAAAAAATTGAATCAGCCATCCAATTCAAGAAATACTAAAAATTAACATCGGTTTTTGCAATTGGAATAAAAATTATGCGTATTGGTAAAAAACGCGCTTACCAAATGTTAACTAATTTTCTAAAGATTCAATTTGGGTGCTCAGTAGATTTTAAAATGCTGTTTGACAGCTTGTTAACTGATTATTAACTTGGTGCTAACAAAAGATTTTAGTCACCATTAAATTAACAAGTTTATGTTAAACGTAGTAATTATTGAAGACAACGAAATGTGGAGGTACATCATTCAAGACCGCCTTCACAAGTCCAAGCAATTTTATGTCGTTGGAACTTATTCAGTTGGAAAGGATTTTTTTGATGACCTACCCACAATTGCATGTAAGATTGATTTACTATTAATTGATCTTGAATTGCCGGGTGACAGTGGATTTGAATTGGCAGATAAACTTAGGGAGCGTCTGCCTCATGTTCCATTTGTGGTTTTTTCTGCTTTTGTAAAAACAAGTATTAAAGCGGCATTTTACAGTTTAGGAGCACGGGCTGTGATTCCTAAAACCCTGCTTCAGGATTTACCACAAGAGTTGCTCTGTGCCCTAGGAAAAGGTTCCGAAGAAAAGTACAATTATTCGCAATTATCTCGCGATGAAATGCGGCTTTTGTCTGGAATATGTGAGGGTAAAACCAATAAGGAATTGGCGAAAATGTTTTTTAAGGAAGAAGGAACAATTGAGTACCGTTGCCGGGCATTGGCTGCAAAGCTTAAAATTAAAAATCGCCGTCAGCATTTCCTCATGTTTGCCTTGCGATACGGATTTCATCAGCCCAAGATTTAGAGTAAGCCCAAAACCAAATATTCAATAATGGGTTTGCCTATGTATGAATGAATACAATCTGTTTTGGTTTCGCCGTGATTTACGCCTACGTGATAATGCCGGTCTCTACCATGCCCTGAAGGCAGGCAAGCCTGTAATTCCTGTGTTTATCTTTGATGCGGAGATTCTGAAAAAACTTCCAGAAAAGGACGGTCGGGTTGAATTCATTCATCAGCAAATAGTTCGGTTACGTGCTGAGTTATCTGAACTAGGTTCGGATTTGTTGGTACAATTTGGCAAGCCAATTGAAATCTGGAAAGAGTTGGTAGCTAAGTATCCGGGAATGGCCCTTTTTTTTAATCGAGATTATGAACCTTCTGCAATTGCGCGGGATAAGCAGGTAAGCACGATGTTAAAGGAGATGGGCTCATCAGTTTTCCATTACAAGGATCAATGCATTTTTGAAGGCAATGAGGTGCTGAAGGACGACGGAAAACCATACACAGTTTTCACCCCGTATTCCCGCAAATGGAAGGCAAAGCTTAATTCTTTCTATTTAAAGGCTTATCCAACAGAGAACTATTTCGCTAATTTTCATCACGGAAGGTTTGAATCGGAAATCCCTTCTTTGGAAGCCATGGGATTCAAAAAGTCGGGGTTGATTTTTCCATCAAACCAGGTTAGCCTGAATTTAATCCGGAATTATCATCAAACCCGTGATTATCCGGCAATTCACGGTACTAGCAAGCTCGGGGTGCATTTCCGCTTTGGCACAATTTCTATTCGTGAAAAGGCCAGAAAGGCATTGGAAACCAATGAGGTGTTTTTGAATGAGTTGATTTGGAGGGATTTTTACATGCAAATTTTATTTCATTTTCCGCATGTGGTGGGGCATGCATTTAAGCCGCAATACGACAGGATTGTTTGGCGGAATAATGAGGATGAATTTGAACGTTGGAAAATGGGGCAAACCGGGTATCCAATAGTTGATGCAGGAATGCGCGAATTGTTGCATACAGGATACATGCACAACCGGGTTCGCATGATTACAGCCAGTTTTTTAACCAAACATTTGCTTATTGATTGGCGATGGGGTGAAGCTTGGTTTGCCGAAAAACTGTTGGATTTTGAGTTAAGTTCAAACAACGGCGGTTGGCAGTGGGCCTCAGGTTCAGGTACCGATGCCGCGCCTTATTTCAGAGTATTTAACCCGGAACTGCAAACCAAGAAATTTGATTCAGCAGGAGAATACATCCGAAAATGGGTTCCTGAACTGGGAAAGAATTTATCTTATAAGCCAATTGTAGTGCACGAGTTTGCACGAAAAAGGTGTCTGGATGTCTACAAATCTGCCTTAGGTTCAGTGGAATAGATTGTAAATTTGCAATCAGTTGGTTTTTTCAGAATTTATCTTAGTATTGCATCATCAAAATATTTCTGTCCAGAGTGCTCCCGGTTCAGTTCTGAACTTCAAACCACGGTTGAGCTTTCTGCCAAAAAAATAATTCATGCAAGACATTCTACCATTGAATGAAATGCTTGTTTCCGAACTAAGGGAACTTGCAAAAACATTAAGTATTTCTACTGAAGGGCTTTCCAAGAAAGACTTGATTCAGGCTATTCAAAAAACTAAAGGTAATTCCGATGCTCCTGCTTCCTCAGAGGAATCGGGTAAGCGTAAACCTAGAGCAAGAACCAGCAAGGCAAAAGCTGCCGAAACAAGTGCTCCACTTATTGAAAATCTTGTTTCAGAACCAGTAGCTGAAGTGGCTGATAATTCAGTGCCGGTAGTAGTTTCTGAATCTACAGAGCCTGCACTGGTTGATGCAGAAAACAAACCACAAGGGGATACTCCTGCTGCACCGGCTCCAACTCCCCAGCAACCTTTTTCAAAAAACGACCGTTGGAGAGATAGGAATGATAGAAATAATCGCGGAGAAAGGAATGGTGATCGTTATGAACGTAATGAGCGCTACAATGCCAACGACCGTAATAATCAAGGTGATCGCAACAATCAAAACGAAAGAAACAACGCAGGTGAAAGGAATAATCAGGGCGAGCGGAATAATCAAAACGAAAGGAATAACCAAGGCGAGCGTAACGAAAGACCTGAACGTAACGATAGTCGGGAGCGTCAATCGCAGCCTTATGTTGAATTAGAAAGTATCGTTAGCTCAGAGGGTGTACTTGAAATGCTTCAAGAAGGCTATGGCTTTTTGAGGTCCTCAGACTACAATTACATGCCTTCACCGGATGATGTTTATGTTTCTCCTTCTCAAGTAAAAATGTTTGGTTTGAAGGTGGGAGACACGGTAAAAGGAACCATTCGTCCGCCCAAAGAAGGCGAAAAATACTTTGCCTTGGTAAAAATTGAATCCATCAATGGCCGGCTTCCATCCGAGGTTCGAGACCGCGTTGCATTTGAACATTTGACGCCTTTGTTCCCGGATGAAAAACTTCGCATTGCAGATAACTCCAGTTCCTATTCAACTCGAATTATTGATTTAATTGCTCCAATTGGTAAAGGACAAAGGGGTTTAATTGTTGCACAGCCCAAAACAGGTAAGACCATTTTGTTGAAGGATGTGGCCAATGCCATTGCCAAGAACCATCCGGAAGTCTATTTATTAATTTTACTGATTGATGAGCGTCCGGAAGAAGTTACCGATATGCAACGAAGTGTTCGTGCGGAAGTAGTAGCTTCAACCTTTGATGAGCCAGCTGAAAAGCACGTTAAATTGGCGAATATAGTTTTGGAAAAAGCAAAACGTTTGGTTGAAAGTGGTCATGACGTTGTGATTTTATTGGATTCAATTACACGTATGGCAAGAGCATTTAATACGGTTCAACCTGCATCCGGAAAAATTCTTTCGGGTGGTGTTGATGCCAATGCCCTGCATAAGCCCAAGCGTTTCTTTGGTGCAGCCCGTAAGATTGAACACGGGGGCTCTTTAACCATAATAGCAACTGCCTTAACTGAAACCGGTTCTAAAATGGATGAAGTTATTTTTGAAGAGTTCAAAGGAACCGGAAATATGGAGCTTCAATTGGATAGGAAATTAGCCAACAAGCGTGTTTTCCCTGCCATTGATATTGTTGCTTCAAGCACGCGCCGCGAAGATTTGTTATTGGATAAAACCACTTTGCAGCGCATTTGGGTATTGAGAAATCACCTTTCGGATATGAATCCGGAGGAGGCGATGGACTTGGTATTGAAAAACATGCGTGGAACCCGCACCAATGAAGAGTTTCTGGCTTCAATGAACGGATAAGAAATTTGTTTTCACAAAAGAAAGGCGGCCAAACTTTGTTTGGCCGCCTTTCTTTTATTTCTGCAATTGGTCTTTTACCAAAATCAGCAGTGGAACATGGGTATGATAGGCCATCTTTTTGCTCATGGATCGGTGGAACAAACGGTCGAAAAAGCTTCTGTTGTGTTTGGCCATCACCAACAAATCAGCCTTTACCCCATCTACGTATTCATTAATAGAGGCAATAATTTCCCCTTTTTCCAATTCAATAAACTGCAATTGCGGGTAACTAATTTCTGATTTGTTGCGTTTAAAGAAGTTATTTTCTGCCTTGAAATACTTGTCGTTTTCAGACTTTACATGGATTACATCCAGCGGACAATCAAATAATTCGGCAAAGTAGACCAAGCGACGTAAAACATAAGTTTCGGGCTCATTGTAATCGGATGCATAAACAATACGGCCTGGGTCTTTGTAAACGCAAGAGGGTGGAATAACTAAAACAGGAACTTCTGTTTTTGCAACCACCGATGCGGCATTGCTCCCAACCAAAATTTCGCTGATACCCGAACTTCCGGTAGTTCCCATTAGAATTAAATCAGCATTTTCAGTATGTGCGTAATGGCAAATCTCATCTGCTACAAAACCATAATGGCTACTTAGTGTAAAATTTACACTTTTTTCTTTTAGCTTTTTGCCCAGCCTTTCAAAATTTTCTGCGGTGAAATCTTCCTGCTCTTTTACAAACATCTGGTAGCTTTCGGCAGGCATACTTGCATCAACCAAAGCCACCTGATTGATGTGAAGGAGGTGAATAGATGCTTTGGTTTTCTGAGCAAAACCAATCGCGTAATCCATAGCATTTTCTGCGGCTTGCGAGAAATCGGTTGGTACTAGAATTTTGCTGATCATGATGTTTTTTGTTTAGGGTTGAGGTTCAAAAATCGTGGGTTTGTGTAAAGCAATTGTAAATGACTTTACAGGTATAAAGGTCACCATACAAGCACTTGTTTCCAATGAGATTTGTCAGTACTCTATCAATTGTTAGATAACCCGGGTTCTTGCAATTTGTTGGAGAATCCATTTACTTGAACAAAATTTTTACTATGAGTAGCGAGAAACAGCAATCGCAATTGTACACCCTTGCAGTGGTTTTCTTTTTCTGGGGTTTTATTGCAGCATCCAACGGAGTTTTTATCCCTTTTTGCAAAGAACGGTTTGGCTTAGACCAGTTCCAGAGCCAACTTATTGATTTCGCTTTTTATGGGGCTTATTATATTGGAGCTCTTGCCTTGTTTTTATTCAGTGCGGCTTCACATCGCGATATGCTGAATCATTGGGGCTTTAAAAAGGGAATTATTTATGGGTTATTGATAAGCGCACTAGGCGCCGGGCTAATGATTGCCGCAGTAACTGCCGGAGCTTATTTGTTTATTCTGGCTGCATTTTTCATTTTGGCACTTGGCTTTTCACTTCAACAAACTGCGGCACAACCTTTCGTTGCCTCTTTGGGTGACCCGCATACTGCATCAAACCGACTTAACCTTACAGGTGGTGTCAATTCGTTGGGTACGGCACTCGGACCCATTGTGGTTTCTTTGGCCATTTTTGGAACCATTGTTAGCGGTGACCAACTGAGTGAAATCATCAAAACGGTTTCACTTACCAAAATGGAATACCTTTATGTGTTTGTGGGTGTTCTTTTTCTTGCTGCTGCTTCTTTGTTTGGCTTTTCAAAAAGCTTATCTGATGGTAAAGCCGACGACCATTTTGAGCCGGCACCTAAAGCAACGCGCATGTTGATAATCATTACCTTGTCATTGGTTGCTGTATTCACTTATTTATTCCTTCGTTACAAAGACCCTGAGTTTATTGAACAGGTAATTAATCAGCATCAAAAAGACATTTCTGGGTTGGGACTTTCGTTCCTGGCCTTGTTGGTGATTGTTATCGGTCTTCTGTTTTCAAATCAAACCGCACAGAAAAATCCGGAAGGCTGGGGTGCACTGCGTTATCCGCAATTGGTTCTGGGGATGTTAGCTATATTTACTTATGTAGGTGTTGAAGTTACCATTCAAAGCAATTTGGGTGAATTGTTGAAACATCCGGAGTTTGGCGGAATTCAAGGTAGTGCATTGGCTCCCTACATTTCCATGTATTGGGGAAGTTTAATGATAGGTCGGTGGACTGGCGCCATCGGGGTTTTCAATCCTTCAGCCAGTTTGAGAACCATTTTGTTGGTTGTTGTTCCCTATGTTGCTTTTGGAGTAGTACTTGCGGTGAATGCACTTTCAGGGCATGATATGACACCACTTTTAATGTATGCTGTGGTTGTTGCATTGCAAATAGGTGCCTTTTTCTTAGGTAAAGACAAACCAGCTCAAACCTTAATGGTGTTTGGTCTATTTGGAATGATTGGCATGCTAATGGGCTTGTTTACTACGGGTACGCTCTCTACATATGCCTTCCTAAGTGGAGGTCTTGCCTGTTCAATTATGTGGCCTAGTATCTTCGCATTATCCATTCAAGGACTTGGCAAGTACACTTCGCAAGGTTCGGCCTTTTTAATCATGATGATTTTGGGCGGAGGCATTATTCCTCCAATTCAAGGTAAATTGGCTGATATCATTGGAATTCATCAATCCTATATTATTCCTGTTCTTTGTTTTGCTTACCTCAGCTTTTTTGCGGTTCGTGCAAAACAAGTGCTCGCAAAACAAGGCATTAATGTAGATGAGTTGGAGGCCGGGGGAGGTCACTAGTTCAATAAAATATTCAGAAAGCGGAATGGAGAAATCTGTTCCGCTTTTTTTGTTAGAATAGGAGCTATCGCGATTCAAAGGCAGTTGCTAATATCATCGATTCATTTGATGTTAGTGGCACATAACCACAATTTATTGGCTTTTATTTGGGAATCACTTCAATCCTTTGTATGCTTGATGCAATGAAACTCAGGCTTTTTTTTGTTTTGGCAAATTTGATCGTCTTTTGGGGAGGCATATCCACCTGCCAGGCCCAGGCCGAGAAGCATGTTTTTCAGTTTTCAGACCGAAAGCAACACCGCATCGAAGTTATCAGCGATTCTTTGGAGCAGCATTTGAAAGTGCGTTTTACCTACAGGGGAAGGCTTATGTTTCAAGAACCAGTGAATGATTCAGTTTCATTGGACTCGCTTCATTATTCCTATTACATGCGACCAGGTGGGAAGTTGAATGATGGACTCGATTTGAATTACCTTTCGTTTTGGCACGAGGGATTGCTCGTAGTTTTGTACGATGAGTGGAGCGCATTTGAATCGGCCCATTATTGCGGTGTTCGATTTTTTGATGCCCGTTTGGAGAAGAAGGAAGAATGGTCGGCAGATCGAAAAACCATTAAAGGTAGCCTAATTAATTTAAGAGACTGGGATGGCCTCTCGAGAATAGATAGGCTGTTTATGGATTGATTTAATCCCGATTTTACTTAATAATTTTAGATAATTCATCAAACTACTTGACTAGTACTTGAAAGCTTTGTATAATTGTCATTATTTATAATTAGTCTAAATAAAAATAAAAGAATCAGATTATGAGTGAGATGAGAAATTTTGTAGCCATTAACTACCTGGAGTGCAGTCCCGATTATGTAAGCAGATTTGAGGAATTGTTTGGTACCCGAGCGCATGCCATCGACCGAATTCCTGGATTTATTCGCATGGAAGTTTTGAAACCCAAAGCTGATGGAACCTATTTGGTGGTGAGCCATTGGGAAAACGAAGATGCATTTAAATCGTGGACCAGTTCACCTGAATTTTTGGAAGGACACAAACGTGGTTTTGCCGATTTGCAAAAGGCAAAAGAAGAGGGTCGTGAAGCTCCTATGAAATCAAGTTTTAAAACGTACGAAGTACTTGCCAATTGATATGAAAATGAAGGTTTGGAATGCAAGCCGGCTCAAGCAAGTGGGACTTATCGGTTTTTTGTTTTTCTTGATTAAAGGTCTGGTATGGGTGGCATTGGCCGTTTGGGCCATTTGGTAATATTTTCGAAAACCAATCACAATTAAGAGTTCAATTTCAGTAAAGCCGGCTTTGACTTGTATTTTCGCAGCATGGAACGAAATCCTTTTCTTGAACAATTGCTAAGCAGGTACCCCGAGCATCAGGGTTTCTGGCTGGATGAGGGTAAGTTGGGAAGGGATAAGGAAGCGTTCTTATGCAGGGTTTTAAGCTTGTTTGAAAATCCGGAATTATTCGTTCCTGAAGATTTCAGCTCTTTTCAGCCCGAATTGTTGGTTGATTACATTCGGAAAACGCATCAGATGTATTTGAGCAAGCGCATTCCAGAGATGGAACAACAATTGCTGCTGTTAAAATACGATGCCGAAACCAGCGCCTTTTATGCACTTTTTCAACTTTTTAAAGTAGCTTTTTATAAGCATATTACCGCAGAGGAAACCCAATTTTTGCCGTATTTAGATAGATTGGTGCAAGCCGGTAAAGAGAGTAGGGGACTTTCTTCCTTTTTGTTGCAGGAAAATTCTTTTCGCATGGCTGATTTTGTACACCACGACCAAGCCGAAAATCCCTTGTGTCGCTTGGTGAAAGACTGGAAAGCATTGTCCGATACCAAGCTGAATGAAAGTCCAGGTCGAATTCTAACCCTGCAATTGGAAATGTTTGAGAAGGACCTTCATGTTCACGACCTCATTGAAGATAAAGTCCTTATTCCTCTGGCCTGTGATTTAGAGGATGCAATCACCCATAGATTGACTTTATTGTCAGATTTTAATTGATAAAAAAAAAGCGGTTTGAATTCATTTCCAAACCGCTTTTTTATGTTTATCCCGGAATACGCATTTGACCATCTATTACTGCCCAAAATACCTGTGAAATTGGGCGTAAACTCAGTTTTCCTCACTCACCATAACGGTGCATTATGCCTTGCTCGTGAAACTGCCAATTTCTTTGGCCTTTTGGCCCTCATGACGAAGTTCAAATGCGTAATCCGGGTTTATTCTTTAATAATTTTTCGACTTAGTTTTTTACCGTCTTTATTTACAGTTATTAGGTAAACTCCCGGTGCAAATTGGCTGAAATCTAAATTTAGCTGCTCACCCAATGCTGATTTTGAAATCTCCATTTGTCTACCCCAAATATCGAATACGGCAACCTGATTGCTTAATACCCCCGGAATGTCGAGTGTGAGTTGGTCTTTAACCGGATTTGGGAACACAGAAAAAGTCTCTTCTTCTAGTTCATCTTTGCCAAGCGCCCAGTTTGTAGTGAAACTGTATTCAAACCCTTTTCCAAAATCAGGTTGGAAGGTTTTGATAATGGTCCCGTTTGAATTGCGAATGCGCATAAAACCTGTTCCTTGTGAACTGTTTGCCCACCAGGATAAACCGTCAAGTCCGGTGTCTTCTACAACTATTTTATAGCATCCACCTAAATTGTATTCAAAGCTATGCAAGGTGCTTGCCTGACTAAAGCCCTGGAAATCGATTTGTTTTCCGTTTTCATCCAAAATACGGAAGGAGTTTTCGTTCGGATTGCGGTTGGTATAAAACTCAAGTTTGAAAACAGATGGCAAGATTTCAGGCTTGTTGAATGGACTGATGAATCGATTGTTAAGCGTGTAGTCATCAACCTTACCATTCACCAATTTTAACTCAGCAAAAAACTGATTTCCCGAAGCCAGCATGCCTTGGTTGTAAAGATTGCCAAGAGGAAGTTGAATGGTTACAGTTTGCATGGGCATGAGCGTTCCATTCCAGGTATAGCTTTGCTTTTGTTGATTGGAATTTATCCAATAGCTTATCTCGATCGAACTAATTGTTCCAGAACCACTATTTTGTACTACCACCTCTGGTTGCGCACAAATTGGATTGCTTCGGCCATACAGGATTTTATCACTTGGTTTAATCACTTCCAGAATTCGGGCGTCATTGTTAAAGTTAAAATCACCATAACTTACCAATTGATGAGCTACCACGTAATTGTAAGCGCCACCTTCTTTTGGTGGAACTGAAGCCTCATAATCAATTGTAACCGGTTGGCCTGGAGTTAACAAGGGGCTTAGGTCATTTTCTTTTAGCAAAGAAGCTTCTCCCGGACACCAGCCTTCACGGTCGTAAAGCCAGGTTCCTCCTTGCGGAAATACCGGATTGTAGGAGCAATCACGTGTTATCGACCAGGTGTAATCAACTGTGCCTCCATCTATATTAAGCATGTGGTCAACCTGGCCCCCATTTGCTTTAAACTCACCTTCAGCGCCATGTCCGGTAATGGTTGAACGCATTTTGAAAGTTTTGGCATCTGCTCTAAGTGGAACCTGAACCGGTGCATAACGACTATTGTTGTTGATTGAAGTTAGGGATGCGTTGCCTGCTCGAGGAGTGCCTTGCCAAATTTGATTGAATTCAAGAACCGGACGAACCGGAGTTCCTACAATAAACCAGAATTCAACGTCATTTTGTTCTTGATTTTGACCTCCCAAGGTCATTAAAATTCGTTTGTCTCCTTTTAAAATGGGTGCAAAATCTGTAACATCAAAATACCAGGTTTTTCCTTCAGGTCCTAAATTCAAACCAATACCATAAGGAGTTACAAACGACATAATTTCATTGTACCAAGGGAATCTGCGTTTGAAGTTTAGGTTACTTTGAATCAAAGAATCAGCATCTAAAACAGGAATAGAATCAGCAATTTTCCAGCTATTGCCCAATTCTGTATAAATCCGTGAAGGAAATGCGGCATAAACCCAATCGGTTTTTACCACGCTAATTTCATCGGAGGCTAGCGGAGTTTGTCCTTGTTTGGATATCACAGCATTTTCAATCACCTGGGTTAATGGCCGGATAACAGAATCGGTTATGAGCGTATCAATCACCTGAACTTGAGCCACTGTTCTTCCGAAACTCATTTCTGGCCGTATTTCAGCATTCATAAAACCGGCAATCAAGTTTTCTCCACGCTCAGCTGTCCATTGGAGCTTGTTGCCTTTCACCCATTTTCCATGTGCATATTCAAAAACAGAATCGCTTTTTCCTTCATTGAATTTATAATAGCTCACAAGCCCTTCCGAAAAATCAGCATTCTCGCCAACCAATGAGGTTGAAACTAGCGAATCGGGGAAGCTTTTGTTCCAAATACCCAAACTTTTGATTCTTCCTTTGTAGTTATTTCCCAAGATTTGGTCTTTACCCAGAATAAGGTTTAAGATGTTGAATGGCTTTGTTTTTCCGGTTCCGGAATGCCACAGCTTTCCATTCAGGAAAATCTTCATGATTCCGGTTTGGCTGTTTTTGGTAAATACCCAATGGTTCCATTGGCCACCTTGCTCAGAAGCACTCGCAATTTTGTTAATTCTGTCGTAGGAACCAGCCGAAAATCCGGCATCAAAATACACATTGTTGCTGCTGTGAGGTAGGTGAATATTGAGGTGACGGTTTCCGGGGTTTGCATCATAGCCATACAGTATGGTTGTAGAAATGGGCATTTGCTCCTCATTTCCTCTCACCCAAAAACTGATAGTTAGCTCATTTCTGATGCTCGAAAAGTCGGTTGTGTCGAGGCGAATATGCGCGTTATTGGATAAGTCGAGGCTGAAAGGAGAATCAGAGAACAGTCCCGAACCCAAAGCAAGATTTCCTCTTTTTACCTGAAGGTTTGTAGGAATTGAAGGATTGTTCCAGCTTAGATCTACCACCAAATTGGAAATACCATCCCAGGTATATCCATTTAGAAAATTTATCCGATTTAATCCCTGAGCAAAAGCAAATGGACCATTAAAAACCGTGGTTAAACTGTCGTTAACCAAAGAATTGCGTGGGATGCTGCCAAGCTTAGTGGATTGAATGGAAACTTTAAGGTTTGAAAGGGAAACTGTTCCCTGGTTGATATTTAAGCTTAGGTTATTGAGCGGGCCAGCAGAAAAGCCTGCACTTTGCAATTCGGCGGCACTAATCAATACTTGAAAACGGCCGGAATGTTGCTGAAAGTTAAGGTCGATAAAGCCATTACCCGGGTTAACAATTGCCTGAGTGTCTGATTCAATTCCAAGAACCGTTATTTTTTTTCCAAGCCTTTGGTAATAATCAACTACTGGTTTTGTTGAATACAAGAACTTTTGGCCGGCGAAATTACTGATTTGGTAACGGGCTTGCGTAGCTGAAACTTCTTCTATTTTGGAAGAATCTACAATGTAGGTATTGCAGGAGTAATCCCATTCGCCGCATCCCAGATTCCGGTTTTCGGAATTGGACACCAATCCGTTTTTGCAGCGCATGTTGTAGCGCATGATTATTTTCTCAAAACTGAGGTTTGAAGAAGGGAATCGGGCTACTGTATCTCGTGTATTACTTCCGTAATGAAAGGTTCTTACCCGAATGGTATCGCCCGGATTTTGTGCGAAAACAGAAACTGAAATTCCGAACACTAGAAAAATGGCTGCAAAACAGCCTCTTAATTGCGAATACTGCATGGGCGAAAAGATAAGAAATTGACTTTTGTAGATTTCTAATTTTTCAGAAATCGAATGTAAAAACTGTCAAATTCTGTTTTCATAATCAGAAGGTATAAGCCACTTGTTAACTCCTCAACCCGAATTGGTTCATTTGCTGAAGTACCTGTTTGACCTTGTTTAACCAATACCCCATCCTTTGAAATGATTTCCCAGGAAACACAATCAACTGGGTCTCGGAACTGCAATTGGTTTTCAACTGGGTTAATCAAAATGGGATTGTTTGATTCTAATTTATTGCCTATTTCTAAAGTCTTGGAATAATTGATGCTTCCATCAAAATCAACTTGAGCAATTCTATAATAAATAGAATTTGATTGAGTTGAATAGTATTGGTACTTGCTTGTTTTTAAGCTGTTCCCTGCACCCTTTACAAAAGCCAAACGCGAGAATTGAATTCCGTCCTCACTTTCTTCGAGAAAGAATCCCTGGTTGTTTTTTTCAAAGGCACATTCCCAATTCCAAATAAGTTTAGTAGCATCAACCTGAATTGAAAAATGGGTAAATAGAACAGGAAGAATTGGGGAGAACATGTCGGTTGCATTCAAAAACCCATCGGTACTTCCTGCCGAGGATTTTGAAAAGACGGCTGAACCAGGGTCAAAATCAACTGTATTTGAGAATTGACCCGAGGCGATTATGTTTCTTGTAGTTAAGTTGCAAATAAGTGCGTTCACACTTTCAAATCCGGCAGAACCTAAAGAATAGGCCCATTCAAATTGGCCGGATGCGTTAAGTTTACACACATATCCATCTTCTGCACCAATAGCAATTAATGGATAAACCCCAATTCCCGGATCAAAATCAGCTGTATCTTTAAACCAGCCCCCAGCATAAATGCTACCAATATCATCTGTACACAAGGCTATTCCATTTTGATTAGAATTCCCTCCAAGTGATGCCGCCCAACTAAATGTTCCATTGGCTTGGAAGGACGCAACGAACACATTTACCACCCCAGTGGAGCTGAGCTGAAAATTTCCGGGTCCAGGGTCAAAATCAACAGTACCAGCATAATAACCTGTTAAAACCACCGAATTGTTAGCACCTATGCATACTTGTTTGGCAAGGTCAGCACCGGTGCCTCCAAAGGTTTGGGCCCATACAAAGCCAAAGGAAGAGTCCCATTTTAGAATGAAATTATCGTAAGTAAAACCAGTATTTGCTGTTCGATTTTGAACTCCGGCATTTACATCAAAGTCAACTGTTCCTCTAAATGAACCACAAATAACCAAGTTTCCAGTTTGATCAATTTGTAGCGAACCCAAAGTCTCGAGCAATGACCCGCCCAATGTGGTTGCTCGAATGAGGTTTCCATTGGGATTTAGCTTTGCAATAAACATATCGTTTGAGCCCGATGACGTTAAATTTAGTGTCGTTGTTCCGGGGTCAAAATCTGCTGTTCCTTGAAAGATTCCCCCTACATAAACTGCCCCTGATTTGTCACAAGTTACAGATGCCGGTTCTTCTGATCCGCTACTCCCAGAAAAAGCTTTGGCCCAAATTACATTGCCTTGAAAGTCTAGTTTAGCAAGAAAGCCATCAAAACTTCCAGCTGCTGTTAATGTAGCTGATGGGTTACCCGCGATAAATGAAACAGTTCCCTGAAATGAACCTGTAATGTAAATGTTGCGATTGGCATCCAGGCAAATTGCATTTCCGTCATCTGCCAAATTTGATCCAAAATTTTTTGCCCAAAGCAATTGCCCTCCTGAGTTCATGCAACTCACAAAACAGTCTGAATTCCCAACAGAATTTAGTATCAGCGAGTTTGGGGACGGGTCGAAATCCGCAGACCCTGTGAATGTCCCAATAGAATACACATTTCCCAAAGAGTCAACGCTGACTGATTTTACGGTATGCGTGCCACTTCCTGCGAATGTACTCGTCCAATAATGAATTTGAGCCTTTGTATTAAAAGCTGAAATCAAAATAAAGAGCAGTAGTAAAAGTTTTTTCATGTCACTTTTTCTGGGGAAAATAGCAAAATTCCCCATTGTGTGTTTGTTAATAATTGGTATCCAGTGAATTGGGCGTTTTGTGATTTTGTAAAATTTGCTGTAACATTCCTGTGATTTGGGTAGTTAATTAAAAATACGCAACGCCTTTGGATTTAAACAGCCTAATCGAGCAATGCATACAGCGCAAACCCCAGGCAGAACGCTCGCTTTGGGATTATTTTGCACCCGATGTTTGGGGTGTAGCGCTACGCTATTGCTCAAACGAAACCGAGGCTGAGGAGGTGTTGCAGTTGAGTATGGTGAAGATTTATACCCATTTGGATAAACTCAAGCAAAGCGAGCAAAAGCTTGCCTGGGTGAAGCGTTTGGCCATCAATACCGCTTTAACGCATTTGCGGCTGAATAAAAAATTCAGGCTTGAATCAGGTTTGGAAGACCTGGATGAGCCTGTTCAAGAAAGCGATGTCTTGAGCAAGCTTAGTGCCGATGATTGGATTAAGCTGCTGAAGCAACTTCCCGAACCTCAGCAAAGTGTGGTAAACCTATTTGCCATTGATGGCTATTCTCATCGCGAAATTGCAGAAATGTTGGGTATTAGCGAAGCATCCTCGCGTGTTATTTATTACCGTGCCCGTCAAGAACTCATGAAATGGGCCCAAAGCAGATTAGATTATGGAAAAAGACGAACTGAAATCGCAGCTAAACCATAAATTCGAGAATTTTCGTCCTCAACCGCCTCAAGGTTTGTTTGAGAAAACCATGGAGCTACTTCCTCAAACCAAAAGGAATAAAGGATTATTTTGGCTGATTTTTCCGCTGGCCATTGCCAGTGTTTTTGCGGTTTCCTTTTCCATCTATTTCGTTTTTCAAAAACCTCAAAAAAGCGTACAGCTTGCAGAAATTGAATCCACTACATCATCCTCAAACAGCGCTTCAGTTCTTAAAAATACAATTAAGTTAGGCGAAGTTGAGGTGCATGCTCCAAGTGGAATTTTGCCAGAATCAATTCAAGCCAAATCTGTTCCTATTGCAAAAGCTATTCGAAAAACGCAAATGGATAGTCGTGAAAAAAATCCGACTTCTGATAAACCGGTTATAAAATTACCACTTGAGGAAACAGGCACCATTTTGCAGCAAAAATCCAATAGAAATGCGGTTCCACTTCAAGCCAAAATAACTGAAAATGTAAGTGTTAGTATGCCCGAAACGCTGGGAAAAACGGAAGAGCTAAATCCGCAGCCCATTCATGATTCTTTGGCGGAAGTGGTGTTTGTGCTGCCTTCGGCTAATCCGCAAATCTTAAAGTTAGATTCACCTGGAACTAGCAATCAATCAAGCCCTAAATGGCCAATTAACCTATGTGGTGAATTGCTCTTTGGCGCACATACTTACCTCTATAATGGCATTCAAAGTCCAAATGCACATAGTCAGGTTCAGTTTGATGGAATACATGAAACCGGAATGGTCATTTATGGGTATGGCTTACAGGCACGTTATAGAATGCCCATCTCAAGGAAGTTAAAATTTTCGGGTGGACTTCAACTTGAACGCCTTGTGGTAAGCCGCATCAAAGCAACTCATGTTCCAAACCCAAAAGAAGGGAATTTAAATACAACGATTGATTTAACAACTAAAGAGGCATTGGAAGCCAGCTTGTATTATGATTTTAGCTTTGATTATGTGCAATTACCTTTCGATTTGGTTTATAGCAAATCCGGAAAAAAGGCAGGCTATGAAATCAGTACAGGACTGGCTTATATTTTATTGATTGGAAATAAACATTACAAGGGAAGTTCGGCCTCTCCAAATCCAACAGTTACATTGGATGGCGCATCTGGGAATCGACTTCAGCAACACCGATTTGGGGTTCAGTTGGGAGGCCGTTTTTTTTATGCCCTGTATCAATCCTGGTGGATGTATGCCGGACTTCAAACCCAATGGCAATGGAGGAATGCCCTTCATCCGGATTATGTAACTTTGCCAAATCCTATGAATATTTCTGTGGAATTGGGAATTAAAAAGCAGTTTAATTGTAACAGATAGCAAGTTGAGCTAGTTAGTAGGATATAAATCAATGACTATGAAAAAAATTGGAATGCTATTTCTATTGTTTGGATTGATCTGGACAAATGCATGTAAAAAGTCGGATGGTCCTGTTGCGCCGCAAGGAATGCTTGGAACGATGGTTCGAATCAATTGTGGCGCAAGTACACTTGGCGACCTTTGGATTAAGGGCGATGATGGAACCTATTATCAACCTTGTGTACAAGATTTCGCAACCCTAATTCCTGTGTATTACCAGGATGGAGATCGGGTAAGTTTTGCCAAGCGTGCATTGCGCGACAATGAGCATTGCTCGCCCATTTGCGGAACGGTATTGTTAGATGGTAAAACCGAGCAAATTGGTTTAACAAGTTTGAACCTATTGAGCAAGCGAGAGCAGTTTAAACTAACTGGCAAACTTGAAAACCTAAGCGGAAAATTGGATGGTTGCGGTTGGGTTTTCCATTCAGACCAAGGAAAGACATACGAAGTATTGGATTGGTTCGCTGGTGTTCCTTTGCTAGAAGATGAGCCGCTTGAAGTGCTGATTGAGCCTGTGAATGTAGGTAGTATCTGCATGCGTGGAACTCCTGCCGTGTTCTTAACAGCCAAGTATGCAAAGAATGGATATGCCTGCAAGGCCTCCATTAAACAAGTCGAACTTCCCAAGGAGAAAATGACTGTTCATGTGTTAAATGCAAGGCAGGAAAACAACAATTTGGTTTTGATGCTTGGCTTTTCAGGTTGCAATTTTGATCCAACGCCCATCACGCTTTATACCACAGATGTAAACCTAGCCAGCGACCCTCAAGTGGTGCAAGCCACACTCGCCAATATGCCCGAGGAGCAAATGTGCCAGGCTTATTTTCAAAAGGAGGTTTGCTTTGATTTATCCAACCTCAAAGCTACTTCGCCTTATTTTAATGTGATTTTGAGGGGCTATAATCAACCCATCCCAATTCAATTGCATTGATGGGTTACATCAAGTAAGCATTCAGTTGTCAATAAGGGACTGTGTAGATATTAGCTACCGGTCCCTTTTTTTTGAATGCAGGCACCAATAATTGGGTATAAAGAAGAGAAGCCGGGTTGGGAGATAATGCAAGATTCCTGATGAACATCAGGTTGGTTATTGATTGGTGTCATTCTGATGCTATTCTTTGAACGGATTGTGCTATTTTCTAAAATTTGGAAAGGGGAACATTGTGTTACACTAACCTATAAACCTAACACAATGACACAAAGACCAACATTCAAATCCCACTATGATAATTTCATTGGTGGCCGTTTTGTAGCTCCGGTAAAAGGAGAGTATTTTGAAAATTATTCCCCTGTTGATGGCAAGGTAATTGCCAAAGCCGCACGTTCAGGAAAGGAAGATATTGAGCTTGCATTGGATGCCGCCCACGCTGCATTCCCGGGTTGGAGCAAGACATCGCCAGCCCAGCGCTCAGCAGTTTTATTGAAAATTGCAGATACAATGGAAGCCAATCTGGATTATTTGGCTGCTATTGAAACCCTCGACAATGGCAAACCCATACGTGAAACTACCTTGGTTGATTTACCTCTGTGTATAGACCATTTCAGGTACTTTGCAGGGGTTATTCGTGCAGAAGAAGATACCCTTTCTGAACACGATGAACATACGGTTAGTATTTGTTTGACAGAACCAATTGGAGTTGTTGGGCAAATTATTCCATGGAATTTCCCCTTGCTTATGGCTACCTGGAAAATTGCTCCGGCTCTTGCCGCAGGTTGCTGTACGGTTGTTAAACCTGCAGAGCAAACTCCAACATCCATCCTGTGTTTGCTTGAATTAATAAAAGATGTTATTCCGGCCGGGGTGCTAAATGTGGTAACCGGATTTGGTCCGGAAGCAGGAAAACCCTTGGCGCAATCACCACGTATATCAAAGGTTTCATTTACCGGAGAAACAACAACGGGCAGGCTAATAATGCAATATGCATCTGAAAATCTGATTCCGGTTACGATGGAACTTGGCGGAAAATCGCCGAATATTTTTTTCCCATCCATTGCAGATGCCGATGACGAATTCTTTGATAAAGCCATTGAGGGGGCCGTTTTGTTTGCAGTTAACCAGGGAGAAGTTTGTACCTGTCCTTCCAGAATTTTGGTCCATGAAAGCATTTATGAAAAGTTCATGAGCAGGGTGATTGAACGTGTGAAAGCAATCAAAATGGGCAATCCACTTGAAATGAGTACCATGATGGGTGCACAAGCCTCGTCAGACCAATACGAAAAAATTCAATCCTATCTCAAACTTGGTAAGGAAGAGGGCGCTGAGGTTTTGGTAGGTGGTGACGTTTGCAAACTGGATGGAGACCTCGCGAATGGTTATTACATCCAGCCAACATTGTTTAAGGGTCACAATAAAATGCGCATTTTCCAAGAAGAAATTTTTGGTCCGGTTGTATGTGTTACTACTTTCAAAACCACTGAAGAAGCCATAGCAATTGCCAACGATACCCTATACGGTTTGGGGGCAGGCGTTTGGACACGTGATGCCCATGAATTGTATCAGGTTCCTCGTGCCATTCAGGCTGGACGGGTTTGGGTAAATTGCTATCATTTGTATCCTGCTCATGCTCCTTTTGGTGGTTACAAAAAATCAGGTTTTGGAAGAGAAACTCATAAAATGATGCTTAATCATTACCGTCAAACTAAAAACATGTTAATATCCTACAACAAAAATAAATTGGGCTTTTTCTAGTATTGATAAACTTTTTGCCGGCAATGCATTTCATTGCCGGCATTTATTATGATAAGCCGTATTTCTTGTTCGTCCGAAGTTGCCGGATTCATTGCAGAACTGAAAAATCAGTTTGGTGAATTGATGTTTCATCAAAGTGGCGGATGTTGTGATGGCTCACAGCCCATGTGTTTTGAAAAAGGCGATTTCAAAATCGGTAGCAGCGATGTTTGCCTGGGTAGTATCGAAAACTGTGATTTTTGGATGAGTAAAGACCAATTTGAGTATTGGAAGTTTACCCAGTTGCATGTTGTTCTTGTTCATGGAAGAGGTTCCAGTTTTTCACTTGAAATCCCTTACGGGAAAAGGTTTATGGTTCAATCCAGGTTTTTTACCAAAGACGAACTTGAAAACCTGGAACCTTTGCGTTACGCTGAAAATTGATTGTTTAAATGCAGTTTTCGGTATTGCTTAGGTGTAATTCCCTCTATGCTTTTAAAGGTTCTTATAAAATAATTGCAATCTTCAAAACCAGCCTCATACGATACATTTTTAATGTAAATTTCCTGGTCGGTTAATAGCTTTTTGGCTAGTCGAATTCTTTCGAGAATAATAAACTCTAGCGGACTAATTCCAAGTTCCCTTTTGAATAATCTGTAAAGGGAAGCTTGGCTCATGGCCATAGTGGTACACAGTTCATTCAGGTTGATTTTTTCTGAAAGGTGTATGCGAATCCATTCTACTGCGGCATGAATAACTGTGCCTGATTTGATAGATTGTTGGTCATCCTGCACAGATTTTAAGGTTTGGGTTTGAATAATTCTTACCAGTAATTCCTGCAAGCTTAAATCGGCAAGTGCATCCTTGGTGATTAAATCGCTCTTGCAGGTTTGAATAAGTTTATTGATAGTTTGGGCAAGGTCCTCGTTGTTGTAGAAATAGTAGTTTCTGCTATCCAGGTCCCATTGCACATCGTTGCGCGGGTATTTTTCATTCAGAAAATCTAGTGTTTGATTTATTTTTGAGGCCGAAATTGCCAAGGCCAAACATTGCGTTGGATTTTCAGAACTTGCCTCGGGGAAATCGATTTTCATGAGTTCGTTCGCGGGGATAATAACCGATTCTCCGGGAAGGTAATCAAATGCAGGTTCATCAAAAAGATGCATAACCTTCTTGCCTCTAAGCATTGATGTAACAACCAAATCGGTAAACTGCAATTGCACCTTTTCGCTTGACTGATAAGTCTCGAACAAGTTAAGTTCACAACTCTCTAAGTTGTAAATGCTCCGGTTTTCTACCAATGTTTTCAAGGCTTTTGGGCTAGAAAGTTCCGGTAATTGAAGCAAGTTTTTACTTCGGGCCATGGGTGGTTCTTTAGGTTAGATATTGTAAGATAGCCACCTCGGGAGCTTCTTGCAAGAATACTTTCGCCAATTACATATATCAGGTAGTCCTTTACCTTAATGCAATTCCTTTAGTTCTGCTTGCAGATTGAATCTTGCTTGCTCTTCAAATAATTCCTTAAAATGACCAGTATGAAAAAGAGATGTTCTTTGCAGGAATTTTGTTATTACTTTCTTTCGACCTTCCCTGTATTCGTTTTCAGAAACCCAAGCGTATTCAAGTCGAATTTGCTTGGAATATTTCAAGTAATCAGCAACAGGTGCTCCAAGTATCGCCAAATCTGCATCAATAAGGAATGCTGAGTCGGAATGAGTTGGCTCATGATTTTTGGTACACATAACCAGTTGAGAAATTTCAACATCCAGGCTTGCTAAGTTGGGCAATGCTTTTACAAATTTTGCGGCCACCTCCGCACTTTTTTCCTCATTGTCGGATTTTGTTGAATCATATATCCAATCGTGAAAAATTACAGCCAGATAAACTGCTAGTGGGTTTTTGAATTTGACTTCAATCGGAATTAGCATTTCAAACATGCTCGTGATATGTATCAAATTGTGGTAATGGCGAGAGGTTGAACCATAAACTCGGCAAGTATTTTGAATCAGTTTGTCCAAAACCTCCGGACTTAATCCCAATTCAAGCAATTTTTGTTGAAACTTTAGAAGCATTTTGGGTCAAATCTATTCATTTTTCAGGTAAATGGTTAAAATTATGTAGCAGTAAGTCAGAATGTTATGGGTTTATTATCTGTTTAAATTAGTTTATAATCTAAACTAGTTTACTTTTGCATCTGTATGAAACACATTTATTTAATATTACTTCTCGGTTTAGGCTGTGGCAGTTATAAACCGGTAAAGGCCCAGGTTCATGGATTTGAGAATTGGGTAACGAGAACCGAGGGCACAACAAGTTGGGAAGATCCGCAAGGATGGTTTACGTTGAATAGCCTCGGGAAATTTGGATTTCCGGCAACCACAACTCCAAGTTCAGATGCACATAGCGGAACTAAATCAGCATTGCTTGAAACTACTCAAACTCCATTTGGAACCATTCCTGGGATTCTTACCTTGGGTGATATGTTGGATGATAACGGGGAGGCAGATTTGAACCGAACCTTTGTTCCTTTTCAAGGAAGGCCCACACATATTCGTTTTTGGGTAAAAGCAGAACCTGAATCCGGTGATAGTGTTGCCATGTTGTGCCAACTCAGAAAAACAATGCCAGATGGAAGCCACTTGCTTGTTGCAGAAGCCGGCTGGACATTCGGTGATTATAGCAACGGTTGGATGAAGGTTGAAATTCCAATGGAATACTTAAGCAATGAATTGCCCGATTCCATTTCAATTTTGTTTGCATCGAGCAGGGATGAGTCCGCTCCGATTGCAGGTTCCAAGCTTTGGGTTGATGATTTGGAATTGGAAGGTTTGCAGGTTGGTCAAAAGGAATTGAATGTTGAATCCTTTGCTTACTACCCAAATCCTACAAGCAAAAGTTTAACATTTGTTGGACGTGCCATTGAAGGGGTAAAGATTTTTGATTTAATGGGAAATTTATTAAAAGAAATTCCGGTTATGGAAAATACCATTCAGCTGGATCTGGCTGCAGGACATTACTTAATTCAACCAAATTCTTCTAAATTTATTTACCAAGCAAAACCACTAATCATTAATTAATATGAATCCTACATCCTTCAACGAAAATGAAGCCTTGCAGTTAATTGAGCAAATGATTAACAGGGCTCAGCAAAAAATGCACGACAATGGAATGTATTGGTTGCTTTGGGGAGTTTTGGTCTTTGTTTCTGCACTTACCGATTATGTGCTCCTAACTCAATTTACCTATGAAAAACATGCCTTAGTATGGGCCATTTTAATGCCTTTGGGTGGTTTGATAAGTTTTTTGATGGGCTGGAAAGACAGTCAGAAAAAAAAGCTGGAGGCAAAAACCTATGTGGATGAATTGATGGGCTATGTGGTGACAGCATTTACCATCAGCTTATTGATTATTTGTTTAATTATGCCCATGACTGGCACCAATTGGAAATCCTTTTTTCCGGTGATTATGGTTGTTTATGCCTTGGTTACTTACATATCCGGTGGAATTCTTCAGGTTAAGCCTTTGCGCATGGGCTCTTTTGTAAATTGGATTTGCGCCATTGCCGCTTTCTTTTTCCAATACGATATTCAATTACTTTTGCTGGCAACAGCGGTGCTGGGTGGATTCATTATTCCCGGCATCCTTCAAAACAAAGCATATCGCGCGGCCCATGTTTAAAGACCTTGATCCTGTTTTACATTCCCAACTACGATTGGCAGTAGTATCGGTTTTGGTAGGTGTGAAAGAGGCTGAATTTAATTTCTTGAAAGAAAAAACCGGTGCAACTGCCGGTAACCTAAGTGCCCAGCTGCAAAAGCTGAAAGATGCCGGCTACATTGAAATTGAGAAAAGCTTTAGAGATAATTTTCCCTTAACCACTTGCAAGCTTACCCCTAAAGGCTTGCAAGCATTTGAAAACTATGTAAAGAGCCTGAAATCGTATATTCAGGTTAAGAAATAAAATCCGGATTCCTTTCGAGAATCCGGATTTTTAGCTAAGTCCCACTATTAACTTTCTTGCTCAAAGTAAATTTTATAGTATTTCCTTCCATCCGGGTCCGTACCTCGCTCTATCAATTCTTTGTTGCCATGGATGTAGATATGGAAGTTTTTGTCGAGCTTAAGCACGCTTTTGAAAACCTTGGATTGTTTTTTTACTGCTGCGGAGGAGATTTCAAATTCGGTAAAAGCATCCAGCTCGCGACTTTGCCGGTAAGCCTCATCAAAGGTTTGAAAGGAAGTAATTAGGCCCTGATCTTGCAGTACTTCCTGCTCAAATTCTTCCTTAACAAACTTTTCTTTTTTCTTGAAGAAATCCACCGAGCGGTTAAGTAAATCAATTTGGTCGGCTTTGTTTACTTCAAATTCTTCCGGCAATTGAAGTTTCACAAAATCACTTGTTAGGTTCATGAATTCGCGGGTTTGATGGAATTCATCCTTTACCACTTCCAGGTTTAAAAACTCATCGCGCCAGTAGCGAGCCTCACCACCCCGGTTGCTTTGGTCGATTATTAATACACGAAAACCATCTTCTTGTTCATGATCCAGAATGAGGCAGGCTTTGTCCAACTTTTCCGGACTAATGCCTTCTTCCGCTAGCAGTTCAAAATTTTTCCCGTTTTCTAGTGTTTTGATAAAGCTTTGTTTTTGTTCTGATTTGAACAAACCCAATGCCCGAATGGCCTTGCCTTCGTAATGAATTTCGGAAAATGAGGCTACAAAAAAATCGCCGGGTTTTATTTGTGGATGGCTTGAACGTTCGTGCAACAAAGACGCCAGCTGAACACTGGTTAAATGTAAGTTTGTTCCGTTGTCAAAATAGTCTTTTGCATAGCGGAAAACGGCATTCATATCGGGATTGCCATCAGAGAAAGTGAAGCGATGGTATTCAAAATTTTTGAATGAACTCAAAAAGAATTTATGCAGCAGAATGCGCAATTCAGGGTTGTCGATATCCAGTTCGGTTTTACTAAGTTCAATGGAATCTCCATGGGTAGGGTTTCCAATGCGGTGCAATGAACAGGCTTCCAAGTATGCGGCTTCGGTTCCAATCATAGGGGAAAAATAAGCAGGAAAGGGGAAAGAACATAAAAAAAACGCCGCGGCTGTTATACCACGGCGTTAAACCAAGGCAGGGCCATCACTCCCTGCTATTTGAACCCCATCCGCATGAAAGAATCGTTATATCCCGAAACCTGAAGTTTCGATGGTATAAGTCGATCTTTTCTCAACCGGATTTACCTCAAAGGAGAAGGACTTTACAAGGTCCTTGTTGGTAACAATGCCCACCAGCTTGCCATCTTCCACTACAGGCAATGCCTGAAAGCGGCCTTTGTCCAGCATTTCAAGGGCTTCATCCAATCCGGCTTCCGGAGAAATATGAACAGGATCTGGAGTCATTAAATCCTCCATTTTAAATTCCTCATTCAAGGTTTCTACGTTTACATTGCCGGCTCCCAATTTGGCATAAAGAAAATTCAGTGCGTCATTCACCGAAATTATCCCTACAATTTTATCCTCCTCTACTATAGGCAGATGAGCTATTTTGAATTGACAGAAAAAATCAAGCACCTGAGAAAAGCGATTGTTCAAGTTTGCAACAACCAACTCTCTTGTCATAATATGTTTTACTTTAATATCTGTTTTCATGGCCTGTTGAATTGATACCCAAAGGTAGGTGCGGCCAAACTTTCAAAGAATGATAAAGGTCAAATCGAAAACTGAGTTTTATCCATGGATAATGGGCAATCCAGAAAAGGTTTTAAGTTTTTGTGGTTTGGCAGATTCAGGGATTTCTCCGGTTGTTATCGTCCCGGATTGCTTGGAGTACTATCGATTTAATTCTGGTTTTGGTTTGATATTCCTCGCATTGTTAAATGAAATTCTTTTTGCTATTTTAGGTGTGATAACTTTAACCTCAATAGCAATTATGATTCAACTACACAGAGAATACCGGAATACCAAACCAAAAGCCTACGGAACATATACCATTATTAATCTCGAGTTTGGCGGGTGAAACGTAAGGGCGTACCCTTGTGGTCGCCCCTAGTAAGGGCGTACCCTTGTGGTCGCCCCTAGTAAGGGCGTACCCTTGTGGTCGCCCCTAGTAAGGGCGTACCCTTGTGGTCGCCCCTAGTAAGGGCGTACCCTTGTGGTCGCCCCTAGTAAGGGCGTACCCTTGTGGTCGCCCCTAGTAAGGGCGTACCCTTGTGGTCGCCCCAATAAAACAAACAAGATGAACAACAGAACAATCTACAATCCCCATATCCACCACCGAAGATCTATCCGATTAAAAGGATACGATTATTCACAAGCTGGTTTGTATTTCATAACGATTTGTTGTCAAAATAGGGCGTGTTTGTTTGGAGATGTTGTGAATAAAGAAATGAAATTGAATGATGCGGGAACGATGGTTGAAAATGAATGGTTGAAATTACCCAATCGATTCCAAAATATACAATTACACGAATTTGTTGTGATGCCAAACCATTTCCATGCCATTTTGGAAATCGTAGGGGCGACCCTTGTGGTCGCCCAAAATGATGCGGTCAATGAAAATAACGCCAACAACCAAATGGGGCAACCACAAGGGATTGCCCATCCGGTGAATACCTCAAATGATGATGATTTGTCCAAAAGGCAACCACAAGGGTTTGCCCATCCGGTGAATACCTCAAATGATGATGATTTGTCCAAAGGGCAACCACAAGGGTTTGCCCATCCGGTGAATACCTCAAATGATGATGATTTGGCCAAAGGGCAACCACAAGGGATTGCCCATCCGGTGAATACCTCAAATGATGATGATTTGTCCAAAGGGCAACCACAAGGGATTGCCCATCCGGTGAATACCTCAAATGATAATGATTCCTCCAAAGGGCAACCACAAGGGATTGCCCATCCGGTGAATACCTCAAATGATGATGATTTGTCCAAAGGGCAACCACAAGGGATTGCCCATCCGGTGAATACCTCAAATGATGATGATTCCTTCAAAGGGCAACCACAAGGGATTGCCCATCCGGGTAAAACCGTTGGCAATATGATTGGTGCATTCCAATCCATTGTTACGGTGGAATATATTCGTGGGGTGAAAACGTTGAATTGGCAACCGTTTGACGGTAAATTATGGCAACGAAATTATTACGAACATATCATCCGCAATGAACAATCGTATCTAACAATTTCGAATTACATAAAAAACAATCCTGCAAAATGGGCGGATGACAAATTTTATAAAAAATGAAACTCAACGAACAAAAATTAGACGGGACATTTCCAAGGTTGAATGGTTGATGTTCTATTACTAAACTGAGCTCTGTATTTGAGGCATTTATGAGCTGTTAAATTAAAACCCAAGGGTAAGCGGGCGAACTAGCCGAAGAATGATAAAGGTCAAATCGAAAACTGAGTTTTATCCATGGATAATGGGCAATCCACAAAGGTTTTAAGTTTTTGTGGTTTGGCAGATTCAGGGATTTCTCCGGTTGTTATCGTCCCGGATTGCTTGGAGTACTATCGATTTAATTCTGGTTTTGGTTTGATATTTTTAGCTTTGTTAGTATGAAATCCTACCTAAAAAACTTTTTGCTGATTTTCAGTGTGTTGACCTTAACTTCAATAGCCTTTCGGGTTTGGGTTGATTTAGGAGAGCTCGATGCTGCTTTTTTCTTATTTAAGGTACTTGGAAATTTCCCCATTGCTTTGATTCTAGCTGCAGGTAGTTATTACTTTGGCAGAACAATACAGGGAAATCCCAAGGTTTAATGCCTTTAAGTTTGAAAGATTGCTTGGTCTTTAGCAAAAGAAGAAGTTTATTACCTCAATTCCAGCGGTTCAATTAGGGGTAAAATTGCCTCGTGTAAATAGGTCCCTTTTAGGGTTGAAAACAGAAGCCCTCGTGTGGTGGACAGCGAAATCCGGTTCAGGATATCGAGTAAATGGGGCGCGACTTGAACTTCTCCTGTTGCTGCTGGTTCTATGCTTGGCAGCTGAAAAATGCAGCTGGCTGAAAATTCACTCAGTATTTCCGGATGGCCATCCTGACTTAGATGAATATGCACAATAACATAAACCCGCTTTCTTTCCGCTTCAATTCTGTTTTCAAAATTTACAGCAAAGCTAAAATTTTCGAGAGGTGAGTTTCTGTTTGTTGGTAGATGCATTGCGCTTTTTAACTGCTCAATGCCTATTAGTTTTGCTTCGGATAGGGGTGCTGCGTAGTCCATTTCTATTTACTCTTATCAAAGGCTTTTTTGTATTCGGACGACTCTTCCTGGCTAAGTGGCACCTGATTCCCAAAAGTATTTAATAGTTGGTCATAAGGTGTACTCAGTTTTATGGCTGATGATGCATTTCCAGTTGTTTTGACCACGAATTCTTTTTGATGAACAAGCGAAACCGGTTCCTTCCCAAATAGGTGGGAGAGTTCAAGATTGAGGATTGAGGCAATTTCTGTTAAAGTATCCAGAGTGAAATTATGCGTTCCGCTCAACCATTTGGTTATTTCTGAAGGATTTTTGCCAAGCATTTCTGCAAACTGCGATTTATTCCAGCCTTTATTTTTTATCAAGTCATCAATACGGGCTGCCAGTTCCATTTTTACCTGGGTCTGCTTCATTTCCAAAGGAGTAATTTCATGCAATAGTTCATGCACAAGTGCGCTGCTGTGTTTTCTTGCTTTTTCTTGTTTAGTCATTGTCGTAGTTTTTTAAATTTCCCTGGAGTTCAGTTCAGTCTTTCGACCAAAACAGTTCTCCTGATGCTAGTTGCGAAAAAATGTGCTCTGCATAGGCCGTAATGAGCCGGACTTCCTGTGCTAGTTTTTCATCCTCTTGCCACTTTTTTACCGATTTTGTTTTGAAGCCTCCACCTCCAAGAATAAGAGCAACAGACGCAAATCGTATGCAATAAAGCCGAAGATTTCTATCATCTTCATCGTACAATGCCCAGACCTGTTTGCCAAATTTTCGTAGAAATTGATGGTCTCCTTCGTGTTTAAAGAAAATTTCCCTTGCACCAGTGTTGTGGCCAATTTGCATCAGACGTTTTAAAATATCGCTTAGTTCTTCTTTAAATTCAGCATGGTACTCGGCTACAAATTTTTCAAACAGGGTTTCTTCTTCACCTTCAGGAAGTATTGAATACACTTTGGCTTCCTTGCCACTGAATGGCTCTAATTAGACAATTTCGTACTTCAATTTCTCAATGCGGATTTAGGATATTTTGCTTTTGAGTGAATTTTTATTTTCAAAAGTAAGGTTTTTGATTTTATTCACTCTGACTTTTTATAGATATTTTACTTTTAAGTAAAATATTATTAATCGATTGTTAGGACGCTATTCTTTTTAGGTTTGGGGGGTGGGTGTTTTCACAAAAGCCGGGCAGTTTTAACGCTGAAAACTCCCTTTTCAGTCCTCACAAACAAGTTCAGGTGTCAATTTTTTTGAGTCATGTAATTGTATAATTCTTGCTGGTTTGACAACTTGAAATCCTTGGCGCATTTTAGAATTTCTTTATCGTCAAATCCAAACAGGCCTTGCAGCAATGGGAACGGTTTGATTGGTTTTTCTCCAAGGTCATTTTGGAATCGCTTGTCTTCAAGAATGAAATAGGAAAATTCAAAGTTGATGCTGTACTGCCTGGAAACCTGACGGTATCTTGTTGAACACTTTCTGCAGCTAAATATACTATCATCAAAATCGCCAAGGCTACCAGCACCTATCCTTTGGATTTCAGTTAAAAAATTTGCGTCCTTTTTTATGGAGCAGAAAATGAGGAAATTGGTATCGGCACAAAATACAGGTCCTGCTTGGTAATTGTCGTGCAAAAATCCACTTAGTTCTCTGAACCTTGGATAGTGGCACGGACAAGATTCTCTTAGCATTTCTTTCAATACGGCCTCCATTGTCTTGTTAAGCAATTGGCTCGATTCATGGGTCAATTGTCGTCTTGGGATTTCCATTTTATATGGCTCAAATTAGCCATAAAATGCATTTTTCAGCAAGCTGCTAATCCATTTAGCTTGGATTTATGAAAACTATCCCAACCCAACCACGCCCCTCCGGCTTAGGGACAGCAGCGGTAACCCGTGGCGGCTTTTGACTGGAGTTTGATGGAGATTAATTTGAAGCCAGGTTTGGGGAGTTTAAAAAGACAAAATTTTTGGAAGGCCAAATGTTTTCTTTTAGCATTTTCGGCTTTAACTTTTTCTCTTATTTTTGATAAATAACTATGATGAAAAGTCTAATTCCCCCATTCCATCGAAATTTTTCTTATTATTTTGATAATGAGATAGTAATTGGCAAAATACCAATGCTTATTTGATATGAGTAGTTGGTTTCTTAAGGATTAATAGTAGTTAAAATAATTCAAACAAATACAAAGTTAATATGGACTTTAAAGATCAAATTAAACAGTTGGGTGATAGGGTTACCAAGCTTAAAGAGCAAATTCAAACCGAAGAGGCAACGAAGAATGCATTCATTATGCCTTTTTTGCAAACCTTAGGATATGATGTTTTTAATCCGCTTGAGGTAGTTCCTGAATATGTTACCGACATTGGAACTAAAAAGGGAGAGAAGATTGATTATGCCATCTTTAAGGATGGAAATCCTACAATATTGGTTGAGTGCAAGCATTGGGCGCAAAATCTAAATTTGCATGATGGGCAATTGCTGAGGTATTTTCATGTTTCTAAGGCAAAGTTTGGCTTACTAACAAATGGTGTAACCTACCGATTTTACTCTGATTTGGTGGAGGCAAATAAAATGGATGAGAAGCCATTTTTAGAGTTTAATATTAGTGAAATCAAAGACAATCAAATTGAGGAGCTCAAGAAATTTCATAAAACAATTTTTGATGCCGAGAGTATCACAAACACTGCGAGTGAATTAAAATATACGAATGAACTCAAGCAATTATTGCAACAGGAGCTTGCTAACCCTAGTCCGGATTTTGTTAAGCATTTTGCAAAGCAGGTTTATCCTAGCGTAATAACTGCAAAGGTTTTAGAGCAGTTTACAAACCTGACCAAAAAGTCAATCCAACAACATATCAGCGATTTAATAACAGAGAGATTGAAAACAGCGTTGACAAAAGAGGATGAAAAGGCTAAAGAGCAAGAGGCTATTATGGTGGAAGAGCCTAAAGCTAATGAAAATAAGGTGATTACGACAGATGAGGAGCTTGAGGGTTTTATGATTGTAAAAACCATTCTTAGGCAAAAGATCAGTGCAACTCGTGTAACTCATCGGGATGCTCAATCGTATTTTGCAATTCTGTTGGACGATAACAATCGTAAGACCATTTGCAGACTCTATTTGAATGGTTCAAAAAAATATTTCGTAACACTAGATGAGCAAAAAAAGGAAGTTAAAACCGAGATTAACTCTTTAGATGATATCTTCAAATTTTCTGATTCCCTTTTGAGCATTGTTGACAACTACGACAGGTCAAAAGAAGTTTCTTAGATGCCAGGATTTCCTATTAAAGGGGCATTGTGCTTTTTTATTTGATAGTTTCATCCGAGATTTTTTTCATTATTGATTACTAGTTAATTGTTTAAAGCCTGAAGTTAAAAAGACTTCAGGCTTTTGATTTTTTGAGGGAATTCTTCTTTCGAATAAGCTGAAATAATTGAAAGACCACGCCCCTCCGGCTTAGGGACAGCAGCGGTAACCCGTGGCGGCTTTTGACTGGAATTTGATGGAGATTGATTTCGTTTTTTTTGGAGTTGAAATTGAATACGCGGGCTGCGCACTTGAACAAGCGACCGCAGGAAGCTCTGTTCAAGTGCATATCAGCCCGGCAAAAGCCGACGGGGATTACAAGCGGATGGCCCGGCCGGCCGGTGACAACAAATTTTCAAAGGTGAATGCGAGAATTTGATTACCGGCCGGCAAGCCCCTAAAAAAAGTATGTTACCATTTCCAACGCATGCCGCCATACACCATGCGTCCAAATACCGGCCCCCAAACCAGGGTGGCATCAAAGTATTCGTCGAAGGGTGTGGAGGCGTTTAATATGGCGTGGTGCTGCATGAAATTGAACAAGTTTTCGGCTCCGACATACAAATCCAGTCCTTGGTTTTTGAAGGATTTGCTTACCTGTACATTGCTTAACCAGTAAGCCTCGGAACTATTGGCAAACAAATCGCCATGATGATTTCCGCTGGTGGATGGAAGGGGTTTTTGACCAATCCATTGTAGCGTATAATCAAAGTTCCACTTGTTTTTAGTTTCGTAGGCAAAGTTGCCAAAGGCCCGATGTTTGGCTACCAAAGGCGCGTTGAGCAGTTGCGATTTGTATTGCGTACGCGTGTCGAACAAACGGTATGCAAGTCGAATATCAAACCTGCGCATGGGCTCTACCTCAAGCTGAATTTGCAGGTTGTTTGAGTAACTTCTTCCTTCCAGGTTGTAAAAATACACCGAGCGCGAATCTTCGTATCGGTCAACCACTAACTGGTTCTCAAAACGGGTATGGAAAAAGTCGATATGCAAGGTGGCCGGCCGATAATTCAAACGAAATTCATGCTGGAGGCTTAATCCATAATTCCAGGCAATTTCGGGTCTTAAACCCGCCATACTCAATGGGTATTCGTTCAAAGGAACCAAGGTTTGCAGGTTCAACTTGGGGAATTGAAATACCCGCGAACTAGCCAAAAGCGTCATGTTTTCTCCCAATACAGAAGCCAATCTGCGTCCTCGGCCTGCCGATGCACGCAAAACGGTTTTATCGCTAATCGCATAGCGCAGGTGCAATCGAGGTGTGATAAATCCATTGAAAATGGAACTGTAATCGCCACGGATTCCACTTACCAGTGTAAACTTGGGCAATACATTGAGCGTGTATTCAAAGAATGCTCCTGTAACCACTTCTTGTTGGTTCCAAACCACTGGCAACAAGGTGTCGAATTGCACCAGCCGTTCTGCATAGCGGTCGGATTGAATACTTAATCCGGTTTTGAACTTGTGATTGGTAGTACCGATAATACTCTGGTAAATGAAATTGATATAAGTGCTTTGCTGTTGGCCACCGTAGTTGTGTTTGCCAAATCTGGCCTGGTTGTTTTGATTGGCAAATTGCATTTGAAGGCCCATGCTTTTGTAAACCTTGCGAGGAAAAGTAAAAGCTAACTTACTCCAGGCTTCCTGGCGCTGGGCGCCGAGTTTCATGGCATAAAGCTTGCCTGGATTGTCAACATTTACGCCCAGTTGACCGGAGTTGCGTAGGTCGTCCAAAACCCGAAATCCTCCCATCCAGTTTAGGCCTTTGCTAAGGTCCCACCGAAAGCGGTATAAAAGGTTGCCTTGCCGGCCTGTTGGGTTATCCATGAAGCCGTCTTTGTTGTGATCGGTTTCTAAAAAGGTGGAGTTACCATGTAGAAAAAGCACATGCCGGAATTTTCCGTCTGTATGCAGGCGGGTTACCATGTTTACTTCGGTGCGACCTCCTGCTCCGTAATAGGAATTAAGGTAAAGCCTTTCTTTGGTTTCGGTGCTATGCAGTTCGGTATTGATTTGTCCGGCCATACTTTCAAATCCATTTACCACAGAGCCTTGTCCTTTGGTAACCTGAATACCTTTTAACCAGGTTCCAGGAGTAAACGATGGCCCTTGAAGCATCGAAATTCCACGAGTGGAGGGAATGTTTTCCTGCGACATAAGCGTGTACTGCGATGCCAATCCCAACATTTGGATTTGCTTGGTACCGGTAAGTGCATCGCTAAAAGCCACATCAACGGAGGGATTGGTTTCAAAGCTTTCTGACAAGTTGCAACAAGCGGCTTTAAACAATTCCTTCTCGTTCATTAAGGTGGTTTTAAAAGGGTCGATAAAACTTACCTCACTTGATTTGCGCACATAGGAAACGGCAATTTCGCCCAACTCATTTCGGTTGATAAGTGCAACTTTCACAAAAGGTTCTCCGGCAATGAGCAACGTATCGGTTTTAAAACCGATATAGCTAATCACCAGCTTGCGGGAATTGGGAGGATAGGGGAGTTGGAAGTGACCCAAGCTGTCACTAGTAGTTCCCGATTGCGTGTTTAACCAATGAATACTTGCACCTTCAATTGGAAGGATATTTCCTTTATCTGTGGTTTCTGTAACAATTCCACGGAGTATTTTCTTCTCCTGGGCATTAACCGTAGCGAATTGAAGCCCAAAGAAGAAAAACAGGTAAAGGAAACGGGTTAAAGCTTTCCTTTTTTTAATCTTCATGCGTATGCGGATTCTCCCGATAGAGGCAGCAACCGGGCAGTTCTGAATACACCGAATCGGGAGCTGTTGCTTTTTCGGTGTCGTGGCCTGATTTGGCAATTAATTCATGGATTTTTTCCAAAGAAATTTTGGTGGAATTGTAAACCACAACCAATTCTTTGGATTTGATATTCCATTCGGCCATTTTTATACCTTTTTGGTCGAGCGCATTTTCAATGCGTGCCTTGCATTGGGTGCAGTTGCCAAAAACTTTTAAAGTTGTTTTTTCGGTTTTGTTTTGGGCGTTAACCTGCAATCCTAGCAGGATAACTACCAATAGCATTAGATTTTTCATTCTGGTTTTTTGAAGTTAGGGTTGGTTAAAAATTCGGTATCGCTCAGCGATTTCATAAAGGCCACTAAATCGGATTTCTCTTGCTGACTTAAGCGCAGACCTTTGGCAATGATTTCCATGTTTTCATCCAAATTGGGAGAGTTGGTTTTAACATTATCGCTGTAATGATTTACCACTTCTTCCAGGGTTTTGAATCGGCTATCATGCATGTACGGAGCCGTTTCGGCAATATTGCGCAAGGTGGGCACTTTAAATTTGCCATCATCGGTGGGGAGGCCTGTAACCTTTCCACGTCCGCGGTCCGTAAAACGGGTGTCGAGGCCATTGTTGCGCAGGGCGTCGTCGGTAAGCAATACGTCTGAATGGCAATGGTTGCAATCGGCTTTGCCAAAGAATAGGGCTAAACCTCTTTTTTCCTGAGCGTTTAAGGCATTGGTATCGCCTTCAAAATAGTATTTATCGAAGCGCGAGTTGAAGGAAACTAAGGTTCGTTCAAACTGGGCAATGGCTTTGGTTACCAGGTTTGAGTCGATTGTACGGGTGCCAAACGCTTTGAAAAACAAACCCGGATAAATGGGGTCTTTTTGCAAACGCTCTACCACAACAGGCCAGGTATTGCGCATTTCAATAGGATTGGTAACCGGATCATGCGCTTGTGCCTCAAGTGTAGTTCTTCGGCCATCCCAAAATAGGTAGTTCGACCAAGCCAGGTTAATGATTTGCATGGCGTTTCTATCGCCAATTGCGCCATTGGTTCCTTTGCTGAATGCGGCGGTATCTGTAAATCCTGCCGTTTGCAAATGGCAGCTGGCGCAGCTTTGGGTTTGATTATCGCTCAGCATGGGTTCGTAAAACAGCTTTCTACCTAAACTAATTCCTTCAACCGTTAATGGGTTTGACGGATTGGCCGGCATTGGACTTAAAAAGGTACTCACCCAAGAAGGTATGGCAACAGTGTAGGGTGTAGGTGAATACACTTCTGAGCTGTTGCTTGGAGTTTCGGTTTTGCTGCATGCAAGAACAACTGCTCCCAGAAGAAGCAGAACAAACAAACGCTGTTTCATATCAATTGAGAATTACAGGTTGTTGCAGGTGTTTGCCACTTTTTAAATCCAAAGAAACGATATACATGCCCTTAGCAAAAGCGCTGATATCTAGTTGCACATCGCCAGCCTGAACCTCTTTTTCTAGTAAGGTTTTACCGCTGATGTCCATAATGCGCAAGGTTGCAGCTTCTGGAAGATAAAATAGCGTTAGGTTTTCGCTAGCCGGGTTGGGATACAGTTTAATTTGAAGTGCTTTCCATTCACTGATGCTGCTCACTCCGCTTATTGAATTGTTAATTGCAATAGTTATTTTGGCATTCTCGGATGGCGAATAACCTTGTTTTACATAATAAACAGCTCTGTCTTTTGGACCTGCAACTACAATGGTTGGCATTCCCATTCCGCCATAGTATTCTACCTCTGCACTTCCTTTTTCGCGAATGGGGTAGGGGAAGCCGTTTGTGGATTGCCAGTTTAGCAAATTGGTACATTCGTAAAAATCGCTGTAGCCAATTTGGATTAGTTTCACTTTTCCCGGATTGCTTTGCTGAAAGGACTCAAGAACAGATTTCAGGCCTTTTCCTGCTGTAATGCAAGGGGCGCAATTGGGAATCATAACATATTCAAGTACTACGGTATAACCTGAATCCAGGAGTCCGTATAAATGTTGCCGATTTCCTTTGCAATCGGTCATGTCAAAATCAAGCGCGGTGCTTTGGGCTTGAGTGAATTGGGTATTTAATAGAGAGAAAAGTAGGGCAATGCCCGCGATAAGCTTTTTCATGAAAAGAATTGATTTTTTGTTTAAATGAAGAGAAATAAGAAAATGCGCCAAATGCGCTTAACCAAGCTGATCTTAAATGCGAACATTCAAAATCTAAAGCGCAGGTTCTAAATTCTAAAAATCTGCAATTCACTTAAAAAATCAAGACTTCGACAGACTTGTTCTTTCAGTCTCGGCGTTTGGGATTTGAACCCTTTTGGGCGAATTGAAGAACAATCTTTAACCCAATAGTCCAATAAAATACTTGAAGCAAGTGGTTTTTTCAGTTGGATACTGCTCTCGGTAATTGGGGTGTCCGGTATTGCCGGAGAAAGCATTACATCTGAGCAGCAATCGGTATTGCCCATATCTGCGCATTCGCATGGGTCCTTTACCGCATGATCACCCAAAGCAAATTCGGTTAGCACATCACCGCAATAATGCAAGCTGGCTTTCAGGTTCATAGATGAACCCAAAAACAAGAAAATTAGCAGAAATGATAGTGCTTTTTTCATTTTGCAGTACAAGTATAGTGCATACTTTGTTAATCCCCAAGTGCTAAGAGCCCATTGGCTTTTAGCTTTTGCTTCAATATGGTCAATCGAGTTCAGTTCTCGACACAACAGCCAACAGCCAACAGCCAACAGCCAACAGCCAACAGCCAACAGCCAACAGCCAACAGCCAACAGCCAACAGCCAATACTGCCCTTGTTAAATTTTTATTATCTCTGCCCTTTTTTCAAAATCCCTGTTTTCTATTCAAACCCAAATTTCTGCAAATTTTACTTGGTTTTTGATGTTAAATAACTGATAAGCAATATTCTATGCTTTTCACTTTCTTGGGCCTCTCCAAACCTTCTTTTTAGCTTTTCTTGTAAAACTGAACTAATTATCAGAAACTTAGCAGAAAATCCCCTATTTTTGCGGTCCTTTTTTAGAACATGCAGAAAATCAGAAATATCGCAATTATTGCCCACGTTGACCATGGCAAAACAACCCTAGTTGACAAAATCCTTCATCAAACAAAACTTTTTCGCGAAAACCAGCAATTCGGTGAACTTATTCTTGATAATAACGACCTAGAACGTGAACGCGGAATTACTATCCTAGCAAAAAACGTTTCGGTTCGCTACAAAGACACTAAAATCAATATTATTGATACTCCTGGTCACGCCGATTTTGGCGGTGAAGTGGAACGCGTTCTAAACATGGCCGATGGTGTTCTTTTGTTGGTTGACGCTTTTGAAGGCCCAATGCCTCAAACCCGTTTTGTACTGCACAAAGCCCTTTCTCTGGGTAAAAAGCCTATCGTGGTTATCAATAAAGTAGATAAACCCAATTGCCGCCCGGATGAGGTGCACGATGCCGTTTTCGACTTGTTCTTTAACTTGGATGCTACCGAAGAGCAATTGGATTTTCATACCATTTACGGTTCTTCAAAAATGGGCTGGATGGGTCGCGATTGGAAAACCCCTACCGAAGATTTCACCGCCCTGCTTGATGATATTCTTGAGCAAATTCCTCCTCCACACGTAGAAGAGGGCTCGCTCCAAATGCAGATTACCTCTCTCGACTATTCTTCTTTCACCGGCCGTATTGCTATTGGTCGTTTGTTGCGCGGTACCTTAAAACTTAATCAACCGGTAAGTTTGGTGAAACGCGATGGTAGCATACAAAAATCCCGCATCAAAGAATTATATACTTTTGAAGGACTGGGTCGCGCCAAAGTTGAAGAAGTTTTCCCGGGCGAAATATGCGCTGTATTTGGTATCGATGGCTTTGAAATTGGCGATACCATTGCCGATTTTGAAAATCCCGAAGGCTTAAAACCCATTTCAATCGACGAGCCTACCATGAGCATGTTGTTCACCATCAACAACTCCCCATTCTTTGGCAAAGAAGGTAAATTCGTTACCTCCCGCCACTTGCGCGAACGTTTGGAAAAAGAAACCGAGAAAAACCTAGCCCTTCGTCTCGAAAATACTGAATCTCCTGATTCTATCGTGGTTTATGGTCGTGGTATCCTACACTTGTCTATCTTAATCGAAACCATGCGCCGCGAAGGCTACGAGCTTGCAGTTGGTCAGCCACGTGTTATCATCCGTGAAATTGATGGTGAAAAATGCGAGCCTGTTGAGATTTTAACTGTTGATACGCCTGAAGAAACTGCCGGTAAAGTAATTGAACTTGTTAGCCAACGCAAAGGCGAACTTCTGGTAATGGAACCAAAAGGCGATTTGCAACACCTCGAGTTCAGCATTCCTTCGCGTGGTATTATTGGTTTGCGTAATAATGTGCTTACTGCAACCGCCGGAGAGGCCATTATGGCGCATCGTTTCAAGGCCTACGAGCCTTGGAAAGGTCAAATTCCTTCCCGTTTGTCTGGTGTGTTAATCAGCGGCGATAAAGGCACCGTTACTGGATATGCTCTCGATAAATTGCAAGACCGTGGACGCTTCTTCATCGAACCAGGTGAAGATGTGTACGAAGGACAAATTGTGGGCGAAAACATCCGTCCCGATGACATGGTACTCAATGTGGTTCGTGCCAAACAGCTAACCAACTTCCGCGCAGCTGGTAGCGACGATAACGTGAAAATTGCACCTAAAATTAATTTCTCCCTGGAAGAATGTATGGAATACATCCAGGAAGATGAATTGGTAGAAATTACGCCAAAATCGCTTCGTTTACGTAAAGTTTTCCTTGATGAGAACGACCGTAAGCGTGCAAAGAACGCGGCACTTTCAAACTAAAATATCTGGAAACAAGTATAAAGCCCTTTCCTCATTCAACCGAGGTAAAGGGCTTTTTTTTGCGAATTCCGGGCTGTTCGCTCGGATGAATTCCTGAATATTATTTTGTTTTGGATTTATTCTTTGTCCATTTCGCTGGATTATTCTTGATGTATTCCGAGATCCTTAAATAGGATGGCTCATTGCGAATTATGTGTTCGTAATAATTCCGCTGCCAGATTTTGAAATTTAATTGAATTATTTTTTTTGTTGGGGCGAATTGCAATTCGCCCGTACCTGAATCGAATTGAGAATCTCCCGAATCTGGAGGAGAATCAGAATCTCCCGAATCTGGAGGAGAATCAGAATCTCCCGAATCTGGAAGAGAATCAGAATCTCCTGAATCTGGAGGAGAATCAGAATCTCCCGAATCTGGAGGAGAATCAGAATCTCCCGAATCTGGAAGAGAATCAGAATCTCCTGAATCTGAAAAGGATTTAGATTTTTCAGCTTTTGGAAGGGAAGATAAATCCTCCAAATTTTTATTTAGATTGAAGATTTTCGGGTCGATTTGCAATTCTTCTGATGGGGCGAATTGCAATTCGCCCCAACAATCCGGATTTAGAATTATATCTTTTATTTTCTTAATCGTAGCTATTTTAAATCCGCGAATTACAGCTCCAATTGTTTGGGAAGGGGATTTGAATTTCCCATTTTCTGATTGGCTATCTTTCTTTTGAAATTTAATTTCAATAATTCCATGAATATGATCCGGCATGATGATAAATTCATGCAAAGCAATATTATCCCTTATTTTTTCGGTGGCTAGCCATTCCTCCCAAGCTATATGCCCAAAAGTATTTAATGCCATTTTTCCATCTATTATTTCTCCAAATAATGGAACCCTATCTTGCACGCAAATTGTAATAAAATACAATCCTGCCTGCGCATAATCATATCCCTTTAGTCGGATAGACCTGCGATGATGGTTGGTGTTGCGTTCTGAATGCATTTCGTCTTCCTTAAGGGTTATCAAGCTATCCGTAATTTTAGGATTGCATATTCGCTGGATTGTTTTCCTTGAAATTGGTTTGCTGAATTGCTTTCACAAAAGTTTGCCACTAATTGGAGTGCCAGCGGCCTTTCAAATAGCCCATAACGGGGCATATTCGATGGAGTTTCGTATTTCATTTGGGTAGATTTAGGCAAAGCCAATTTACATAATCCAAGGATTGTATTTATTGGGGTTTTCCTTAGAATTTTGATTGGTGATTCTAATACTTGCGGCAATTCTTTCTATTCATTGAATGAATTTTATTATGTGCACCTCGGACCAGGGGCAGGAGCGGTACCTCCGGGGGGTGTTGCCTGCGGCTGTTGCTTTGGGCTGGCAACCGGCAGCGAGCCCAGCCCAAGGCTTACAGCAGCCAGGTGAACAGCCCACCGAAGTACAAGCGGATTGACCCGTTTTTGGCGGGCTGGAAACCAATTTTGATGTCGTGATAGTTTGATTTAGCCCGACAAAAGGGCCACAAAAAAAGCCATCCCAATTGGAACGGCTTTTTGAATGGAAAATGAGTTTGAATTAAACCAACATCTTGAATGGATTTTCCAACAAGTCTTTTAAGGTTTGTAAGAACGCAGAACCTACAGCGCCATCTACCACGCGGTGGTCGCAGCTTAGGGTTACTTTCATCACATTACCAACCTGAATTTGTCCGTTTTCCACTACTGCGGTTTCTTTGGCGGCACCAACTGCCAGAATGCAGGCATCTGGTGGGTTTATGATGGCGGTAAATTCATCGATACCATACATGCCCAAGTTTGAAATGGTGAAGGTATTTCCTTCGAACTCCGAAGGCTGAAGCTTTTTGTTTTTGGCCTTATCTGCCAATTGCTTCACCTCAGCGCTGATATGTGAAATGCTTTTGTTATCGGCGAATTTTACCACTGGAACAATAAGTCCATCTTCAATGGCTACAGCAACGCCAATATTGATGTGGTGGTTGTAGCGGATTTTATCACCTAACCAAGAAGCATTCACATGCGGGTTTTTGCGCAAGCTTAAAGCCACAGCTTTGATGATAAAATCGTTCATTGAAATCTTTACTTCGCTAACCTCGTTCATGGCTTTACGTGCAGCCATAGCTTTGTCCATACGAATTGACATGGTGAGGTAGAAATGCGGAGCTGTATGTTTGCTTTCGCTTAAGCGGCGCGCAATAGTTTTGCGCATTTGGCTAAGGGTAACCTCTTCAAAGCTTTCCTGCGAAGTAATTTGCGGAAGGCTGATTGTTTTTGCGGTCGATGTCGAATTAGCTTGGGCGGAAATATTTTCGAGGTCCTTTTTTACAATGCGGCCATTGTCGCCACTTCCCTGGATGGTGCTCAAATCGATGCCTTTTTCTTTGGCAATGGATTTGGCCAATGGAGACGCTTTTACGCGGCTATCAGAAGCTACAGGTGCGGGATTGCTTGCAGGAGTGGAGCTACTAACCTCGCTGGTTGATGTTGTCTCTGCTGAAGCAGAAGGTGCTGCAGGAGCGCCGGCTGGGGCATTGAGTAGTGCTGAAATATCTTCACCGGCCTGTCCTACGATGGCAATCAAGGCATCAACAGGAACAGAGCCTCCGGCAGGAATTCCAATATGCAACAGGGTACCTTTGATATAATTTTCGAGTTCCATGGTGGCCTTATCAGTTTCCACCTCGGCAAGGATATCTCCGGGTTTAATGGAGTCACCAACATTCTTCAACCAGGATACAATGACACCTTCGGTCATGGTATCGCTCATTTTGGGCATACGGATAATTTCAGCCATGCTTTCGTTTTCTTAAACTTTATGCGAATCGCAAAAATACGTTTTGCTAACGCTTATACAAATCAAACAGAAGAGTGGGGCTGATGTTTACATGAATTTATTTTTTTGATGCGAAGTCGGGGTTCTATCTTTGGCAGAATGCAAGCAGTTATAGATCTGGGCTCCAATACGTTTAACCTCTTAATTGGAGATGCGAAACAGGGTTCAGCAGGTATTGTGTTGAGTCTGGAACATCCAGTTGGCCTTGGTAGAGGTGGTATTCAAAACAACCTAATTACCCCTGAGGCCGAAGAAAGAGCCATGCGCGTGCTTGCGGGTTTTGAGCAATATTTGCTGGCGCACCATGTTTCCAGGGTCCTTGCTATGGCAACATCCGCCATTCGAAATGCAGAAAATGGTCCAGCATTTATTCAAAAAATAAAAGAGCGCTTTGGCTATGCTATTCAAACCATTTCCGGAGAATTGGAGGCCGGTTTGATTTTCGAGGGTGCCAAGCGAGCCTTTCCAAATTCTCACGAAGCCTTTCTGGTAATGGATATTGGTGGTGGGAGTGTAGAGTTTATTTTGGGTAAGGGCGAGACTGCGCTCTGGAAACGAAGCTACGAACTGGGAGCCATTCGCTTACAGGAGAAGTTTGCGCCTTCAAGTCCAATGCAGGCTGATGAAATTGTCCAAATCAACAATTGGATTGATACCATGCTTTCTGCCGGCGAGGATTCTTTGTATGCTCAGTTGGAAATGCATAAACCAATAACTTTAGCTGGAACTGCCGGAAGTTTTGAAAGTTTGAAAGATGTGCTTGAGAAAGATTTTGGCCAAAATCCATTGCATAAATCTAAGCATTCCCGGAGTTTTGGTTTGAATCACTGGAGTTTGTTTCTAAATCGGGTTGTATTTGCTTCACTTGAAGAGCGCCAGCAATTGGCAAATTTGGTTGATTTTAGAAGAGAGCTGATAGGAGTTGCCGGTTTACTTATTGATAGGTTGATACAAAAAAGCGAAACCGATCGCATTATCTGCCTCGATTTCGCTTTGAAAGAAGGTGTTTTCTTTAGCCTTATGCCGGATTTTCAGGGTTGATATCTGCAGCTGGTGGAGGGGTTTTGATTTTCTCTACCTCCTCACGGGTTTTCTCAAGTTGGTCCTGAAGAGCAATAATTTGGTTGAGTAAAGCCTCTTTGTCACGTGCGGCCCGCTCGTTGAAGTTGTTGCTTAATTCATTGGCTTGCTTGCTGGTAATTGAAACCACTTCCGCTTTCAAACCAGATAGACCGGAGTGCAGGTTATCACTGATGCCATTCAATGCTTGTTGCAGGCTTTCGGATTGGGAACGAATTTCGTTTTCCAATTTAAAGCTGGCATTGCCCAATTCTTTTTTGGTTTGATTTTTTACGGAGCCAATCAGCCAAAACAAAAGACCAAGAATGAGGGCAGAAAGTCCGAAGATGATTCCCATTAGCATGCTGTCCTTGGATTTCAATTGCTCTGCCTGGTCGGCATTGGTTTTTTCCAATTTCCCGATAAGTCCTTTGAGGTCTTCAATTTCCATGCGGGTATCTTTCAATGAATCAGAAGTTAGGCTGATTCTGAAATTGGCAGAATTTAAAATTTCTTCCACCAATACCATCTTTTTAGAAAGGTTTCCAACTTCAGCCATTTTGCTGTTTACGCTTTGTTTGGCAGCATTCGCAGCTGCTTCTGCATTCTTTAGTCGGTTATTGATATCGGCTTGGATGGGTTCAAAGTCTTTTTTTAGCAGATAAGGTACTGTTTTGGGTGCGGCAGGGGCAGGGGCTGCTGCCGGTTTTGGAGCGGGTTGTTGAATTTTTTTCTGAGCCATCAGTGTGGCTGAAACCGATAATGCCAATAAAACGGTAAGTAGTAATTTTTGGGTCATAGTTTTTTTTCTCGAATCTAATACAATCATGTTGAATTCAATTCAGTCTTAAGGAGTTCTACAAAAATTTGGGCCACTTTTGGTGTTAAATTTTCGCGAAACGAAGATTTGTACATTTTTCTCCAGAAAAATTGAAATTAATCAGGAAATAGATTGTCTTTTATCCTATTCTACCTAACTTGATAAAAAAATCAGGTTATGTTACGCTGGACCGCACGAATTGCCACCTTGGTAGGAATCTTTTTTTTGCTCGGATTCTTTACCAGCGATCAAATTGAAAGCATGGATTTCAAAGGCTGGATTGTTTTTGCCTTTTTTCCGGTTGCTGTCTTATCCGGTTATATTTTGAGTTGGATATACGACAGAACAGGAGCCGCCTTGAGTTTAGGGGGGATTTTACTTTATTATCTTGCGCATTGGCTTCTAGGCCCGGGAATTCCTTTGGGCTCGGCCTATTTGTTGTTTGCGGTTCCGCCTTTGTTATTTGTTTTGGCAAGAAGATTTTCAGCCAAGCCAGCCTAAGCTTTTCAATTCTTTCCTCAGCCGATGAACGGGTAGGCCCATTACATTGTAAAAGCAGCCATTCACTTTTTGCACGGCAGCATAACCAAACCAATCCTGCACACCATAAGAGCCTGCCTTGTCAAAGGGCGCATAGGTTCTAATGTAATGCAAGAGCTCATCTTCCGACATAGGGCCGCAATACACTTCGGTACGTTCTGTAAAAACATGTAACGATTTGGTGGAACGCAGACAAACTCCTGTAAACACCTCGTGCATGGTATTGCAAATGGTGGTAAGCATATACAAGGCTTCTTCTTCCGATTCAGGTTTGTTGAATACCCTGTCATTCACCCAAACAACAGTATCTGCGGTTAATAAAAGCTCTTGGTCTTTCAGCTGTTCCGGAAATTCTTCTGCTTTTTTTTGTGCCAGAAATGCAGGTATTTCAGCTCCTTTCAGGTGTTCCGGAAAATGCTCTTCTACTTCGTAGGAATAAATGCGATAATTGAGTTCAAGGCCTTTAATAAGTTCCTGCCTTCTGGGTGATTTTGATGCGAGTATTAGTTCCATATTAATCCATTACATCTACCCATTCAAACTGGCCATTTTTGAACTTAAAGATGTCTTTTTCTACAATGATTTCATCGCCATCCTTAATCTTTTTCATATCAATATCGGTGTGCGTGGTGTGAATGGTTCCTTTGGTGGCATAAGCCAGTTTCAGGTATTGGTCGTTGATTCCTTTTTTTGTTCCGCACAAAACCACATGCACGGGTTTACGTATCCGTTTCAACAAGCTCATATCCCGAATGGGAGAGTCATCGGCCAAAAGTACCAAATCTCCGTAATCACGATAGGCAATCATTGCCGAGTTAATGGCTTCCAGGTCGTTTTCAGGGTCATCGCCTCCTTCTCCCATTTTGCGAACATCTTCAATGTCCTTCTTCAATTTCTTGTAATCCTTGGCTTCAAAGGGATGAACACCTCCGGTGCGTCCAACTACTTTTTTTTCATCAGGGATATTGTCGCCATCATTGAACAAAACATAATACTTGATTTTTCCTTCCTCATAAGTTGCCTTAAACCAAACCAACATTTGCCCGATATAAGGAAACATGGAGCCGGTCATATCAACCACCATCATTACCTTTTTCCAATGGGGGTTTCGTTTGAAGACATAGAATATGGTTGAATCCCGGATCTTGTATTCTCCGGTTAGGAATTTGTCGAACTTCAGCGTGGTTTCTTTGGTAGGACTTTCATAGGTTACCACTCCCTTTTTATCGTAATGGGCGTAGGCCCCTTCCAATTCACCTTTCACAAATTTGCCTTCAGTAAGGAGGAAACCGCTTTGGTCAAAGTTGCGTTCATATCCGTTTTTCTGTCCATTGGCATAGATTTCTTCGGTTCTGGTGCTGCAATTGGGGTAAAAGGTGAACGAAGGTCCATGAAGCACCCCATGTTGGTAGGTATTTGAAAACTCCGGACAATCTTGCGCGTCGAAATACTTGATTTCAAGGCCTTCTTTCTCTCCGTTTTCATAGTACACTTCGTATTTCAAGTCGCCATTGGGCCAGAAATAGCGCCAAAATCCGTCTTTTTTGCCATTGGCCAGGGTAACATTGATCGTATCGCCATCTATTAGCTCAAAGGTTTGGCCGAATGAAGCAAAAGGCAAAAAGAGAACCCAGGTAAGCAGATTAAAAAGTTTCTTCATTTTGGCCCAAATATACAGACTCAAAAAACAAAGCCCATTGTCGCTGGTTTTTATTTGCATGAGTATTCATCTTCAGGATCTTTATGTGCAGCTTTGTTTGGAGGACAACAAGGCGCCCGTTTCGGTATATGCATTTGCAAAAGCTGCCGGCATTACGGAATCCGAGTTTTACAATCATTTTGCTTCTTTAGACGCCCTTGAAAGCGATTTATTCCGAAGCTGGTGGGCAGAAGCTGTACGTATGGCTTCAGCAGTGGAAGTCTATTCATCTTACAGCGGTAGAGAAAAAATGCTTTCTCTGTTTTTTACTTGGATTGAGGTTTTAAGAAAGAACAGAAGTTTTGTACAATTCGTAAAGAGTAAGCATCACAGCTTTCCTCCTCAAATTCCTGCCTGGTTAAAGCCTTTACGCGAGCAGTTTATGGAAGATGTAAAACCCATTTTGCATGAATCGATTGGTACCAAAGAGATTGTAGATAGAAAATACTTGAGCGATAAGTATGTGGAAGGACTTTGGGTAAACTTTTTGTTCATTACTGATTTTTGGTTAAAGGACCAATCAAAAGGATTTGAAAAAACAGATGAGGCCATCGAAAAAAGCCTGCACTTAAGTTTTGATTTATTGGGTAAATCAGCCCTGGATACGGCACTTGAATTTGGGAAATTCCTATTTCAGCAAAAGAAATAATGGAGCAAAATAGTATTCCTTCGGGAAAGGTTGAACGCGCCATGCGGTTTATGAAAACCGGCGTTCAAATTGGTGGGAATTATATCAAGCATTACTCAAAAAAATTGGTCGACCCTGAGTTGACCAAAGATGCTTTGCATGAGGAGAATGCAGAAGATGTGTACAATGCACTCAGTGAGCTAAAAGGTTCTGCCTTGAAGGTAGCACAAATGCTGAGTATGGAGAAAAATGTGCTTCCCCGGCAGTATACCAATAAGTTCATTATGGCTCAGTACAGCGCTCCGCCGCTGTCTGGTCCGCTCATTGTTCAAACCTTTGTAAAACAGTTTGGTAAGACGCCGCAAGAGTTGTTTGAGCGTTTTGATATGAAAGCCTCAAATGCTGCGAGCATTGGCCAGGTGCATCAAGCGGAGAAAGATGGTAAGAAACTTGCGGTAAAGATCCAGTACCCCGGTGTTGCAGATAGCATCAAAAGCGACTTGAAAATTGTGAAGCCCATTGCTTTTCGTTTGCTTGAACTCAACGAGAAAGAATTTGATAAGTACATCAAAGAAGTTGAGTCGAAATTGCTTGAAGAAACCGATTACGAATTGGAATTGAAGCGCAGCAAGGAATTCACCAGCTTGTGTGCTCATATTCCGGATTTGGTTTTCAGTAATTATTACGAAGAGTTTAAGTCGAAGCGGGTTTTGGTGATGGATTGGCTGCCCGGTTTGCACTTGGATGAGTTCTTGAAAACTAATCCTTCTCAAGAGGTACGCGACCGCATTGGTCAAGCCATGTGGAACTTTTATGAGTTTCAGGTGCATGCCCTAAAAGCTGTTCATGCCGACCCTCATCCGGGTAATTTCCTTATGATGGAAGATGGACGTTTGGGTATTATTGATTTTGGCTGTGTGAAAGAAATTCCTGAGGATTTTTATTACCACTATTTTGCCTTGCTGGTACCCGAAATTATGCAGGATGAAGCAAGTATTACCCGCATTATGGAGCAGCAGCAAATCATAAATCCGGAAGATAGTCCTGAAGCACGTAAAGTAATTACGAATGCCTTTTTACGCATGACGAATTTGCTCCGCGAACCCTTCAATCACGAAGTGTTTGATTTTGGAAACGATGCTTATATCGATGAAATATACAAATTGGGTGATGAGGTAAGTAAGATGAAAGAATTGCGCAACAGCAAAGAGGGGCGGGGTTCTCAACATGCCTTGTACATCAACCGGACATATTTTGGTATTTACAGTATGCTAAATATGTTAAGAGCTAGAATTAGAACTGGTATTGGAAGCTGGAGCGAACCTTTGATTCAATACCATATTGCAGAAGAGAAAGCTTTGCAGGACTAAATCAAGTCCTGCAAAGTTCTATTATCTTACTGGCCTTTCTGGAGTTAATCATCTCCAAGGCATCATTAAATGGCATATCGCCATGATGTGTTAATAGCTCGCTTAGCGGAAATGGATGAACAGAAACTTCCTTGGGCAGGGAATTCATTAATGTGCCGATAGCTTTAGCCCTCACCTTACTCTCAAATGGGAAGGGAGAACTGACAACCATGTGAATGTTAGCTTGAGTCTGCTCAATGGTTTGCGGAGCCAGACAAAGCAAGTGCCTGCAGAATCCTGTACCGGTGGATCCACCTAAACCGGCTACAAAAATTACCTGTTTGTAGGCAGTTGTGTTGAGGCGATTTTTGATGTATTTCATGGCATCGGATTCCGCAATTTCCTTTCGCGATAATTCTACGGTGTTCTTGGTGAAAAGGTCGTACGATTTGTTTGCTTTAAATGGCAAAAATACACTTCCAAAGGGCATGGGATGTTCCCTCGAACTCACACAAATTAAATCGGTTTGCGCTGGCAGTTTGTTTAGTTTTTCAATGCAATTGCATCCTGCGCCACCCAAGGCAAGAATAAGGATTTTGTTGGCTGATTTAGGTTTAGCATTCAAGATTGAGCTGCCTGAAATGCCTAAAATAAGCATGGATTTTAAATAGTCGCGTCTGTTCATGGGTTGAATGTTTGCACAAGCTTAGTGTTCCATGATGCAGCCTAGCTACATTTTGCAATGCCGAATTTTTTTTAGTTCAACTCCTTCTCAAAACAAGCTATACCTTTTTTAGCCGAGCAAATCCCACCTTAAAATTAGCTATAATTCAAAAAATTACTTCTGATTTTCAGTTTGTTATTTGGAAGGCAAGCTGTGGGCTCCGCGCTGCAATTCGGAAAATTGTAAATCGAATAAAGATGCAGGCCCTTATCATTTCTTTTATCTTAATTATTTATAATCAGCTCGCTTCTGCGCCACAAGAAAGCGGATGGCGATTTGTGCATGAAAAAGAACAAGTAAAAGTGTATGTACGCCACAATCCCCAACTAAAATTCAACGACTTGTTAATTGTCCCTCAGCTGGATTGTAATGCCGCCTCTTTGTTGAGCTTATTGTCGGATGTGGAGGCTCAACGCAACTATTTGTTCGGCTGTTTGGAATCGAAAGTATTGACTTCAGGAAAACAGGAAAGGCAGTTTTATCAGCGCTTGTATATGCCCTGGCCATTTAGCAATCGGGATGCCATTTATCGCCAAAGGGTTTGGGTTGATGAGACCAAGCATTTGATTCGGATTGAATCGCTAAGTGAAGCCAATGCATTGCCATTAAACAAAGATTTGGTTCGAATTCCTTTCTACCATTCGGTTTGGGAAATCAGCTATTCAGATTCTGTCATCACCAAGGCCAGATTTATGCTTCAGGTTGATCCGGGTGGACAAGTGCCTGCCTGGTTGGTGAATTTATTTATCGACCAAGGCCCGATAAGCTCTGTGAAAAAAATCCGGGAGATGGTAAAACAGGAGCCCTATCGTTCAGCCCAAATGCTTAGGAAGGATTAGCTTGTGGAAACGAAAAGACAATCGAAATATCCTATTCAGCTTGGCTTGAATCGATTAATATTTGGAGCATCAGCATTGGCTTATGGAGGCTTATTGTACTTGGCCTCACATGCTTCACAGCTTGTTGTGCAGGTTTTGGCTGTTTTTCTTTTTTCATTTGTTGCCAATACCTTGTTTTCCTTGTTGCATGAGGCAGTGCACCATGTGTATGCTCCTTCATCAAAAGAAAATTACCTAAGCGGATTGCTACTCGGTGGTTTTTATCCCACCTCCTATACATTACAGAAGTCATTCCATTTATCGCATCATCAATTTAATCGCAGCGACCGTGAGCAATTTGATTACCTGCACAAGGGCGATAATAAATTCTTGAAGTATGCGCAATGGTATTCCATATTAACGGGCATTTATTGGTTGGTTGCAGTTGCAGGTGCTTTGCTGTTTCTGTTATTCCCATTCTTGTTTTCTCCCAATTTGCTTGGCAAAGGATTAAGCAAACAAACCGGTGCCGATTCTATGTTTTACCGCTTGGGGAAAGGCAGCTTGCTTCGTATTCGTTTGGAGTTAGTTTGGGCTTTCTGCTTTCAGTTATCGCTTTGGTATTTACTTGATGTTTCGTTATGGCCAACGCTGGCCTGTTATGCAGCTTTTGCATGGAATTGGTCATCGCTGCAATATGCAGATCATGCCTACAGCACACTGGATGCCAAAGAAGGGGCATGGAATCTGAAAGTGCCTTTTTTTTACAGGTGGTTTTTCTTGAATTATCATGCACATAAGGTCCATCACCAACAACCCGATTTGCCTTGGCCTTATCTCTATCAACAAATCAAACCCGAAGAATTTCGTCCCCATTTTTTTGCCATGTACCTGCGCATGTGGCGAGGTCCAATTCCTTATCCTGAAACCAGCGAAGACCATGAAAAACGCAATTAAAATCATGCGCGCAGAATGGCTGGTGATGCAGGAGTTTTATTTGTATTCGCTACGTCATCCCAGATACTTTGTTATTGCACTTTATCTCTATTTGCCTTCTCTATTTTATTTTAGAAAGCTAAGTCTGTTTCGCTTGGGTTTTTGCATGCTTCAATACCTGGATGATTTGGCTGATGGGGACCGATTGAGCAAGCTTTCTCCTGAACGGATTTTGGAAGATGCATTGGATCAATTGCATACAGAAAACTTCAGTAGTAATCGTTTTGGACGTTTGGCTGATGCGTTTTTTTATCAAGCCAATAAAGCCCAACTTCCGCTATCCGAATTAAAAGACAAGTTTATTGGTTTGATACGATTGCTTCAACTCGACTACAGGCGCAGAGTTTCTCTTTCCCGTATGCCAGAGCAGGAGCTTTTGCATCACCTCAATCAAACCTTTTCGCAATCCATTGATTTGGCCATGATTATTCTGAAATCCAACATCCGGGCAAGCCAAACTCCGCAATTGGTAAAAGCCTTTGGTATTTGTTCGCTTATTCGCGATTTGGAAGATGATTTATCCATTGGTATTATAAATCTTCCTCTCGAATTGATTGCACATTCGGAGGGTGGTGAATTTCCATTCAATCAGCTTAAGCGCAGCGCCATTCAGACTTGGCTTTTGCAACAATTCCAGGATGGTAAATTGGCCATAGATTTATGCTCAGTTGAACTAAATGCAGTTCAAAAAGAGCAGGGCATTTTTGTAATTCGGATTTTTGAAAAATCCATGCGCCGTTTCTTTTTAAAACCCGAGAAATTCCATTTTTTATCGCCCCTTGCATGAGCCAGAATATCAGTTCATTTAGTACCCTGAAAGCTCAGCTTTTGCAAGCTAAAATTCCTGATTTTCCAGCGAGTTGGTATTATTTTGGATGTACACGAAATGTAAAGTCCCGGATATTACGAAAGGATATTGGCGATTTCAGGCTTATGGCTTTGAAGTCGAAAAAAGGCGAATGGCAAGTGCTGCAACGAAACTGTTTGCACATGGGTGCCGATTTAAGCAAAGGTAAATTCACAGAACAGGGCCTTCGTTGTCCCATGCACGGTTGGCAGTATTCTGAACAAGGAATGCTTGAACACAAGGGTAAATGCCTACATCGTTTTCCAACAATTGAGCGGAATAGCCAGTTGTTTGTGTTCTTAGGTGCTGAATCCAATTTTTATCCCTTTCCAATTGAAGAGGGATACTCATTGCTTTTTCCTAAATCACCGCTTCTGTTTTCCATTCAGATTCCTTGGTTTTTGCTGAGCGCAAATGGGTTTGATATCAACCATTTTGAAACCGTGCACGAGCGTGTTTTTACTTCAATTCCACAGGTGCAAGAATCACCCGATTATGTCATTCGTGTTCTTCATCAATTTAGAAATGCAGGAACTCGATTGCCCAACAAATTGCTCAGGGCCCTTTTAGGTGAGGCCATGGAATTGGATTATTCGGTGTTTCGGGGAAATTGCATTTATGCCATTTCTTCGGCCGGACAAATGAAGAATCATATGTTTTTTCTGATTCATCCAAATCCTGCCGGAGCAGAGGTGTTTCTTTTTCCGCTTTCAAGTCCGGGTTCTTTGGGCAGCTTGCCTCTGTTTTCATACTTCTTCAATCCCATTCGAAACTATTTTATCCGACGATTTTTTCAGGATGAAATTGACTCCATTCACGAGTTAAGTTTTATGCCGGATAGCATGGAGGAAACAGATCTCATGTTTATGCAATTTATTCATTGGATTCAACAGCAAGCGCATGCCGATAACAAGTAAACTCATCGCCTTGGGCTTATTCCTGCTGCATGCCCTCATTTGCTTTTGGTACTACAAACGGCAGGCTTCCGGAAACCGAATTGGTGGCCCTATTTCTGTGCCTAAAGTAATTTGGTTGTTTCTTACTACCTATCATTATTTTATGCTTGCCCCCTGTTTGTATTTAGGCCTATATCCAGCACCAACACTAGCTTTCGGACTCTCTGCCTTTTGTTTGTTGATTGGTTTTCGTATGGTTCTTCAGCTGCTACTTATGTTTTTTCTCAAGGTATGGACTCCCATTTGGGGCATTAGCTTGAATGGATTATATGTAGCAATATTGTTACTGATTCTTTTGCTTGGTCCCGTTTTTCAACTGGAATCCATTCCTAACAAATTGGTATTTTTTACCTTGCTTGTTCTTGTTTGTATGATGGTGCTTGATAGTTATTATGCCTGGTCGTTTCGAGCTTTGGTTGGCCAACAAACCAAAGGAAGTGAAGCCATTTGGTATGCTTCAGAAACAGAGCCTAAGTTTGAAAAGATCAACCGTCAAACACGGATATTTAATCTATTTTTTCTACTCTTCACCGGAGTTGAATTCGTTTTAATTGTTTTGCTATGATGTCACTTCATCTTAATCCGGCAAAGTGGGAAGGTAGTTTCAAACCGCCTTCCATCAAGGATGTTCGTTGGGTTGCTTTTGGCTTATTGGGCTCCTACTTGATTATGGGTTTTAGCTTTCTTGGCTTTAGTAGGCAACCCTTGCAGGTGCTTTTTATTCTCGCATTGGGAGCAATACTCGAAACTGTTTTCAATGGGTTTGTGAAAGGTAAAAAAGCATTCCCCTTGTCGGCACTTATTTCTTGCCTTTCTTTATCAATCATTCTCAATTATTCACTGGGTTATCAATACCTCTGGATTCCGGTCTTTGCAACCGTGGCATCCAAGTACTTATTTACTTTGAATAACCGCCATTTCTTCAACCCATCTTTATTCGGAATATTCTTTTGTTTAACCTTTACCGAAAACCTTGTCAATCTTGCACCTTCTTACCAATGGTACGGTACCGCAGAGTCGAGTTGGCTTATGGGTAGTTTTGTTGTAACCGGTGCGGTATTGTTTTTTATCAAACGTATCGACCGGTATTGGTTGAGTTTGTCTTTCCTGTTTTTCTTTGCCTTACAATCATTGCTGAGGGCCTATATTGTTAGGTATATTATTCCCCCTGAAACCTTGTTCATTGGCGCAATTACTTCGCCTGCATTTTACCTGTTCACTTTTTATATGATTACCGATCCTGGGACAAGTCCACCTAAGAAATCGGAACAAATCTGGCTCGGTTTTTTTATTGCTCTTGCGGATTTGCTTTATCATACCCGATTCAGTTTGTACACTTTCTTTTTTGCCGGTATAACAGTTGCTAGTATTCGTTTTGCCATCAAGCATTACAAGGCCTACCGTGAAAATCCCTGGCCAATTTTACCATTTATGCAAAGCTTTGCAGCACGTTCTTTGGGAATTGCGTTCGTTGGATTCGTTCTTTTTTCATCCTTCACCTTTCGTTCTTTTGATACACTTAGTTCAACATTAACTGCCGGGCTTTCCCTCGAGTTTATTCCTGAAAATCAAACCGGAATTCAGGCTCTAAAAAGTGATTTGCTGAATCAAGTGGATGACCGTTTGAAACATGTGGCCAAGTGGATTCTTTCAGTTGGCGATGCGGTTGCTGTAGCCGATGTAAATAACGATGGTTTGCAAGATCTTTTCTTTACTCAAATTCTTAAAGATTCAAGTTCAAAGGCCAAGTTGTATTTGAATCAAGGAGATTTTAGGTTTGAAAAAATAGCTATACCGGAAGTTGAAAAGTACTTGAATCATCCGGAAGTGAATGGCGTTCCGGCAACACCTGTTTTTTTTGATATGGACAACGATGGTGACCAGGACCTGTTTTTGGGCTTTGGCTTTTCCAAAAGCCATTTGTACGAAAATCAGCTGGTTCAAACCGGAATGCTTGCCTTTAAAGAACTGAATAATCCCTGGTTGAAACGAGAGTCAACCATTTGTTTAGCAGCCAATGTGCTTGATTTTAATTGCGATGGAAAGCTTGATTTGCTCATGGCAAATACCTTACCTCCTTATTTCAAAGACTATCCCAATAAAGTTCCCTTCAACATCTTTAATCTTCCTCAACCTGAGTTTCCCGGAGATAGGCGCATGCTTCATTTTATGCATGAATCCTGGCACAATGCCTGCAATGGAGGAAAGAAGGTGTTGTTGATGAATTCGGGTTCCAAAGGTTTTGTGGCCTTGAACAGTGATAAACTGGGTATGCCCGAAACGCATTGGAATCTGGCTATTGGAACCGGAGATATCAATCAGGATGGATGGACAGATGTATATGTTGCAAGTGATTTTGGACACGACGATTGTTACCTCAATCACCAAGGAAAAGGTTTTGTCCGACAACAGGGAAAGTTCTTTGGTGAAGTAGGTTTAGATACCTACAAGGGTATGAATTCAAGCCTTGCGGATATGGATGGAGATGGAAGAGAAGATATCTATGTAAGCAATGTGCATCATGCCATGCAAGCCGAGGGCAGCTTGCTTTGGTTGAATAAAACAGATTCTGCTGCACCTGGTGTAAACCTCAAAGAAAATGCTTCACGCATGAACATGCTTAACATCAATCGTTTTGGCTGGGGTGCTGCTGTTGTTGATTTAAACCTGGATGGATTTCCGGATATAGTTCAGGCCAATGGCATGGTTGGTGATGATTGGGATAAATTGTATGATAAGCGCAGTGATTACTGGTATTTCCAGGCACAGATTGCACGTACTGGTCCCGAGATTCACAGCTATGCAGATAAGTGGGCCGATTTAAGAGGGCGCTGCATTTACGAAAATGAAGCAGATGGCATTTTTTTAAATGCCCATGGAAACTATTTCCTGGATGTATCCCAACAAATTGGATTTACCCACCGAGCAAATACGCGTGGTGTGGCGGCTGTTGATTTGGACAACGATGGAGATGCCGATTTGGTGGTTACCGACCAGTTTGGGGCACCCAAAGTTTACAAGAACAAACTTATCGAAAAGCAATGGCTGGGTATTGATTTACGAGGGAATGGAAGCAGCAGTTCAAGAGATGCAATTGGTGCCCGCTTGTGGCTAAGTGTTCAAACCGAAAAAGGTACTAAGGTTTATATGAAAGAACAACATGCTGTAAACGGATTTTCTGCTCAAGGTGATCATCGGATTTTGTTTGGTTTGGGCAAGGAGAAAATAAATAAACTTCGCTTGAAGGTGTGTTGGCCTGATGGTCGCATCCAACAAGTCGATAATCTTCAATCCGGAAAGTACATTACACTTGAACAAGCCCCTTGATTATGTTCAATTGGAGTTGGGAAAAATGGAAATGGATTGGTTGGGCTAGTAGCATCATTATGCCAGCCTATTTGCTCCTGCAGCGCATTCATCCTTTTCAGGTGCATGTATTAACACCTCATGCTATTGATCATTCAATTTCATTTCAGCTTTGGGCATTTTGGCCTTACCAATCCTTGTACATCTACAGTGCTTTGTTGCTGTTTTTACTGCCTAACAAAGATTCTGATAAACGATTCTTTTTTCTTTACCTCTTCACAGCCTTGAGTTGTTTTGTGTTCTTTTTTACTTGGCCAACTTCTATACAGCGGCCCCAAAGCGATGGCCTACCTGTATATTACCGCTGGTTTGTACAAGTGGAAAAGGAGGGGAATGCTTTCCCATCTATGCATGTTGCCTTAGCCGGAATTTCCTTGTATGCGGCTTGGGATGCCTTGAAAAGTGTAAAGCTGAAGTTGATTTTTGGTGCATGGATGCTGTTGATTTGTTATTCAACACTTGTTTTGAAACAACACCTGGTTTTGGACGTTTTGGGTGGTTTAGTGATTGCATTATTGATTGCCCTTATTGAACGCATTTTCTTTTTTAAAGGAGAGCCATCAAACGCATGAAATACAGGGAAGATATACGGACTCTCTTTGTAGTGGCGTTTGCCATTGGTCTACACCTGATTGCTTGGGTGCCTTTAGGTTGGCAATCTGTTTTGGTATTTAGCTTGATAAATTTTCTGCTCTTGGTCATTAGTCATAACCAGGTGCACAATGGCATCTTTCGCAGGCAAGCTTATAACCGTTTATTTGAGTTGGTATTAAGCGTGCTTAGTTTGGGTTCATTGGCAAACATGTACGGGGTGCATACCCTCAATCACCATTTGCATGCCGATAGCGATGAAGATTGGTTCAGCTCAAATCATGTTCAGGGATTAACGGGTTTGCTTGCTATGCTTGTTTTTCCATTTCTTGCATTTTACAAAACCTTAAGAAGCCGCTCTCAGCTTTTTGCTGAGATACGGTTTAAGTCTATTCAGCGTAGGAAGCAAAGAGAAGGTGCAATCTTGTTCCTGTTTCTATTGGGAGTGTTTATTTATTCTCCTCAAGAAGCGCTATTTGCCTGGATTTTGCCCGGCTTTTTGGCCAAGTACCTGTTAGCGATAGTTAATCTTATGCAGCATGTGGGATGCTTACCAACGGTTCCACTTTATTCATCGAGAAACTTTTTAGGAAAAGGATTGAACTGGCTGCTGTTCAACAATGGATATCATACTGCACATCATGCAAAACCCAGTTTGCATTGGTCAAAATTACCGAATTACCATTACATGCATTTACACCACAAATTGCCAGAATCCTTGATTGAAAAAAGCCTCTTGGCATTTGTATTCTTTACCTATGTTCCCGGAAAAATAAAACCACTTACTTATGGAGCAACAAAGCAAGAAAAGTGATTTTTATACTCAAAGTGGAAAGCTAACACAAAGTTGGTATGCCATTGCCCAAAGCAAGCAAATAGGGCAGAGCAAGCCTTTTTCTGCTATTGTATTTGGTATCCCGCTTGTTGTTTGGCGAGATGAAAACGGAAATCCGCAGGCATTGCTCGATCGATGCAACCACAGGCAGGCTCCCTTAAGCGATGGTAGAATTGAAAAGCATTGCGTGGTTTGTCCTTACCACGGTTGGATTTACGACGGTAGCGGAGCCTGCAAAAGCATTCCCTCTGAAGGTCCTCATGTGGAGCGTATTCCCCCAAAAAAGGTGGAGCAATTTCCAAGTGTAGAGAAGTATGGCTTGGTTTGGGTGTGGATGGGAAGAGCTGTTCCTCCAAATGGAGAGCCATTTCCTATGCCGATGAAGACTTCCGCTGGTTGGCATTCGTACTACATGGAAACAGATTTTGAAAATGATGTTACCAATTTGGTAGAGAATTTTATGGATGTGCCGCATACCGTTTTTGTGCACAAAGGCTGGTTTCGCGATCCCAAACAAATGCGCATTGCTGCCGTTGTTGAACGAACCGAAAACAGCGTCTTGGTTTCCTACAATCAACCCAAAGATGCCATAAGTTTTAGCAGTAAATTGCTCAATCCAAAAGGACTTCCCATGGTGCATACCGATCATTTTTACATGCCCAATACAACCCGAGTTGATTATGTTTTTGGCGATTTTGAACGGGCTTTTATTATCACCAGCACCTGCACGCCTATTGATGAAAGCCATACAAAGGTATTCACCTTAATCGGATACCGGTTTGGATGGCTCAATCCCTTAGCCGCACTATTTCTTCCCGCTTATACTCGCAAGGTAATTACTCAGGATGTTGATATTATGGCCCTTCAACGCAAAAACCTCAACAGGTTTGAGCCTGTTCCCTTTCAATCAACACAGGCGGATACCATGCATATTTACATTGAGAGTTTAAGGAATTATGCCATGAATTCGGAAAACTTTCCAAAGCCGGCGCCCATAAAAAAAGAAATTGAATTTTGGGTATGAGCAAGCTAAGCTACAGGTTTTGTGAACCCGCTCAGTTAAGTGAGCAGGAGCTGAAGCGCTTGTATAGCTTGATGGAACAAGCGTATGAAGAAATTAGCTTTGATCGCTTTTTGGAGGATTTGCTTAAGAAGCAATTGGTGCTGCTTTTGGTGGATTCCGAAAGTCAAGTCCAGGGCTTTACCACCTTTGCTGTCAATCCGGGTCAAACAGGTACAGCGGAGTATGCCATTTTGTTTTCGGGTGATACCATCATTCATCCCAACTACTGGGGTTCATTAGCCTTGTTGAAAGGTTGGTGCGCTGCGGTTGCACAATTAATGAGGGCTTATCCTCATAAGGTTTGGTATTGGTTTTTGTTGTCGAAAGGCCATCGAACCTATCTATTTCTTCCGCTGTTCTTCAAAACGTATATTCCATGCTTGAATGCAGCGGAGGTCCCTTCTCATTGGTATGCAATTCAAGAAAGAACCGCTGCTCTCTTGTATCCTGACTATTACCAACCCGGCGATAAAGCGCTTCACTTTAAGCAATCCCTCGGTCAGTTGATTCCGGAACTCGCCAAAAGCAGTTTCGATAAACAATACAACCCGCATGTTGAATTATTCCTCCAACTCAATCCCGGTTTTGAAAAAGGCGATGAACTACTTTGCTTTACACAAATTCATCCCGATAACATGAAAGGATATCCTGCCAACTACTTAAGAGATGCACTGAATCTGAAGCAATGAAGAAATGGGAGCTGATACAAAACCTATTTGCTTGCTCCGGTTATTTTTCCTGGAGAAGGTTTATGAATCAGGCCACTCGGGTAGATGTGGTGCAGCGCAACTTGTTGTGCCAACTGATGCAAGCCAATGCCCAAACCGACTATGGCAAGCGGTATGGATTTAGTCGAATAAAGGATTTTGAATCCTATCAAAACCAGGTCCCCTTGCTTGAAGACTGGCAGGAACTGGAGCCCTATATCCAGGCCATGGAAATGGGAAAGGAAGGGGTTTTGCATACTGGCAAACTTCTGGCGTTTGAAGAAACTTCCGGAACAAGTGGCCCCTCAAAACTTATACCCTATACCAAAGCGTTGAGAAATCAATTTCAGCAAGCTATTGGCATTTGGATGTTTGATTTGTGGAAGCGACATCGCCGGGCATTTGCAGGCAAATCGTTTTGGTCGGTAAGCCCGGCTTTACGCAAATCGCGTACCAACGAAGCCGGCATTCAAATTGGATTAACGGAAGATTCTGATTATTTCAATCCCGTCATAGCCCGGCTCATTCGCGCAACACAGGCCTTAAGCCAACCCATATCCAATGAATTACATGCAACGGCATATTACCGTGAAGTGTTGGTCCAATTGCTTGCTTGCAAAGAGTTGTCGTTTATCTCCTGTTGGAGCCCAAGCTACTTCTTGATGGTGGATGATCACCTGAGAAATCATTGGAATGAATTGCTAGAAGGGCAGACTAAATCACGTTATGGGGAATTGGCTCAACTCAATCCCATGCAATTCACCTGGAAACAGGTGTGGCCCGGGTTGGAATTGTTGAGTTGTTGGACCTCAGCCCAATCGGCATTGTTTGTATCGGTGGTACAAGGCAAATTGGGTGATGTACGAATTCAGGGAAAAGGACTATTGGCCACAGAGTTTGTTTGCAGTATTCCTATGGCATCGCATGCCCATCCCTTGTTAACTTATACTTCCATGGTTTATGAGTTTAGACGAGAGCAGGATGGAAAAATTTACCTAGCACATGAGTTGAAAGTAGGGGATATGTATGAGCTTATCATAAGCAATGCTGCCGGATTGTATCGCTATGCCACCAAAGACTTGGTGCTTTGCAAAGGACATTACAAGCAGATTCCTGCACTTGAATTCCTTGGAAGAAAAGGTGAACAATCCGATCTGGTTGGTGAAAAGCTGACGGGCTTTCAAGTGAGTCAAGCCCTACAACAAGTCTATTCAAACCTGCTCCAACAAGTAAATTTTATTGCACTCAAAGCCTGGTCGGAGGAGGGGAAGAATGGCTATCACTTGTTACTTGAAACCCCTGAAGCGCTGTTCTCTTCTTTTCAAGAAAGACTTACTTGTTTTGAAGATGAATTGAAGCGAAATCCCTACTATGCACAAGCCTTGCAGCTCGAACAACTTCAACCCATTCGGCTTAAATTATTGCCTTTGGGAACAGCAAAAAGGTTGAAGGCTTGGCAAGACATGCATCAACCCATTCCGGATGGACAACAAAAACCACGTATCTTATACCGGTTAAATCAACTTCCTCAACCCTTTGAAACATGGCTGAATACCTGATACGTTTGGCAACGCAAGCAGATAACGAAGCCTTATGCAGCTTGTGTGAATTGCCCATGCCCGGCAGTATTTCCCTTGCCTTTCCAAGAAGACCCGCTTTCTTTGATTCGAATGCAATACAAGTTTCACATACGGCTTTGTATGTGCTTGAACATGGCCAAAGCAAACAGGTAGAAGGCATGTTCTCGGTTGGAAGCAGAGCTGTTTATGTGAATGGCCAGCCCAAAGAGCTTCCCTATTTCTCAGACCTGCGTTTGCATCCCAATGCCCGTGGCGGAAGGGCTTTGTTTGAACTTTGTGATTTCGCGGCTCAGCAAGATTGGATGCAAAACAGTTTTGGACAAACCGTGGTATTTGCCGACAATACCACCATGTTGTCGCTGATTCAAAAGCTTAAGCAAAGGGGGAAACGCAACAAGTGGTTTTTGTACCACGAAGCAGGCGATTTGATAAGTTGGATGATAAGTTTACGAAAGAAAGTCAACCTGAAAATCCCTGCTGGAATTGAACTGCGCAAGGCAACCATTCAGGATATGCCAAAGCTTCAACTGTTTTGGGAAAAGGAGGCCTCTGCCATCCAATTTGCTCCCGTTTATGATTTCTCAAAATTGGGAGAGCCCTATTACAAAGGACTAGAACCATCGAACTATTACCTGGCCTTTGAAAAAGGTGAATTAGTAGCTTGTTGTGGAATTTGGGACCAGGGCAATTTTCGTCAAACCCTTGTCCATTCGTATGCTGGAGCCCTTCGCTACCTTCGTCCTTTCATCAATTTGCTGAGTGGTTTTTGGGGTGATATTGAGTTGCCACCGTCGGGAAAGGAATTGGCCTATCTCAATGTTCATACCCTTGCGGTTACCGGTAGAAGACCTGACTTACTCCTGGCGCTTATTCAAGCCATTCGGTCTGATTATTCGGGTAGTGGATATGCCTATTTATTGCTAGGTATGGATGCCTTTGATCCCTTGCAGGAAGCCATGAAACAGATTCCCAATAAACGGTCAATCCAAGGGAAGCATTACCTGGTAAGTGGACAAGAGCAATTTCAGGTTCCCATGAAGCATCCCTTTTACCTGGAAGCCGCGAGGATATAATGTAAGGGCCAATTGTAATTGGCCCCTCCCAGAGTAAGGGCCAATTGTAATTGGCGCCCACCAACAGCTAGGGGCCAATTGTAATTGGCCCACCAACTAAGGGCCAATTGCCATTGGCCCTCTACCTATGTATTATACTCGCTATCGGTTGCGCCGTCGGCATTATTACCATATCGTTTATGTTCACATGTGCCGGCCGCGATGCCATAAACCAAGCAGCATCTGCAATGTCCTCCGCCAAAAGATTGTCAAAACCCTCGTACACCTTGTCGGCACGCTCCTTGTCGCCATGAAAGCGAACCACCGAAAACTCAGTCTCCACCGCGCCAGGACAAATTTGTCCAACCTTCACCCCAAATGCAGAAAGCTCTATCCGCATCGCTTTGCTTAAGGCATCCACAGCATGTTTGGTGGCACAGTACACATTGCCATTGGCATATACTTCCTTGCCGGCAATGCTGCCAATGTTAATGATTAATCCCTTTTCTCGTACTTTCATCAATGGGGCTATTGCCCTGCTTACATACAAAAGCCCTTTCACATTTGTATCTATCATTTTCTCCCAATCATCTATGTCGCCTTCGTGCATGGGGCCCAAGCCGCTGGCCAGGCCCGCATTGTTTATCAAGATGTCTATATTTTGCAATGCAGCCGGTAACTGCCCAATTTGCTGCAAAACATCTTCCCGGTTCCTAACATCCAATACCAGCGTATGCACGGCAATCCCGAACTTGGATTTTAATTCATCCGCAAGAGCTTGCAATCGCTCTTCACGACGGGCGCTGATTATGAGGTTGATACCTTCTGATGCGAATTTGCGGGCAATGGCCATCCCAATTCCTGAAGAGGCTCCACTGATAAAGGCGAGAGAATTTGGCATAAAACGTTATTTTCGTAAAACAGCTATGCCAACAAATATGAATTTTTCGCTGGAAAAAACCGAACACTATTCCCTCCTCAAAACCTCACTTACTGCCTTAGATCAACCGCAGGCCGAGGAGATTACCCGGATGGTAAAAGCACATCTGGCGGGAATTATCAATCCCTACCTTATCCTAAATTTTGATTCGGTAGAATCGTGCAATGCAGGCGCAGTGCGCGAGTTAATTAACCTCGGTTTGCATCTCCATAACCAGGATGGTATGCTAATCATCAGCAACCCGCATCCGCAATTTGCCCGCTTGTTCGATAAAGCAGAAATTGTATTTGTGCCTACAGATATTGAAGCCATCGACTACGTGTTTATGGACCAGCTGGAAAAACAGTTTTTACAAGGCGGGGATGACGAGGAATAGCTATGTCGTTTGAGGTTACCATACTTGGAAATAGCTCTGCTTCGCCTACGCACTCGAGGCACCCCTCCTCACAATATGTAAATATTTGCGACCACCACTTGCTTATCGACTGTGGGGAAGGAACCCAAATGCAATTGGCCAGGTACAAAATCAAGAAATCAAAAATTTCGCAGATTTTTATTTCCCATGTCCATGGCGACCATATCCTGGGTTTGCCCGGTTTGCTTCTCTCCATGAACCTCATGAAGCGCGAACAACCCATCCATATTTTTGGTCCACCCGAGTTGTTTAAAATCCTGGATGTGTTTTTTAAATATTCAGACACTCAATTCTGCTTCGAGACACATTACCACATTGTTGATCCCAATAAGCGCAGTGTGGTATTTGAGAACCTGTTTTATAAAGTAATCGCATTTCCCTTGTTTCATCGGGTGCCTACCACGGGCTTTTTAATTGAAGAACGTTCCAAATTAAAAAAGCTGAATATGGAGGTTTGTGAACGGTTGAAAATTCCGTTTACATTTTACAACGACATCAAAATGGGTAAGGATTACTGCACCCCCGAAGGAAAATGGATTAAGAATGAAGAGCTTACTTTTCCTGCCGCACTGCCCATTAGCTATGCCTATTGTTCAGACACCCTGTTTGATGAACGCGTAATTGATGCAGTGCGCGATGCCGACATCCTCTATCACGAAGCAACCTTTATGCACGACAGGTTGGATAGAGCGGTTTACACCATGCATACAACCGCCAAACAAGCCGGTATTGTAGCTCGGCAGGCAGGGGCAAAAAAACTCATTGTAGGGCATTTCTCTGCCCGTTACGACGATTTGGAACCTATCCTCCTGGAGGCCCGAAGCGAATTTCCAAATACCGAAATAGCCCAGGAGGGCAAGACTTTTATCTTAGAATAACATGAACATTTTTTCTCCTGAAAACTGGAAAGAATACCAGTTGCTGGATTGTGGCGATTTTGAAAAACTCGAGCGGTTCGGAAACCGCGTATTGCGACGCCCCGAACCACAAGCCCTTTGGAATAAGGTTTATCCTGAAAGCAAATGGAAGCTGTTAACAGACATTACTTTCCGCCAAAAAGGGAGCCACAGTGGAGAATGGATAAATCCAAAAGCATTGCCAAGCCGTTGGCCCCTGGAGTATAAATTTAAGCAAGCTCGAATAAAGTTTAACTTATCCCTTACGGCTTTCAAGCATGTTGGTGTTTTTCCGGAGCAAGCCGCCAATTGGGATTATATCATCCAAAAAATAGGCTTAATTCAAGGCGAACAGCCCCGCTTTCTTAACCTGTTTGCCTATACTGGCGGAGCCTCACTTGCAGCAAAAGCCGCCGGGGCAGATGTTACCCACGTAGATAGCGTAAAACAGGTTATCAGCTGGAGTCGTGAAAACATGGAAAGCTCAGGCTTAACCGATATTCGCTGGGTTGTTGAAGATGCCCTCAAATTTGTAAAACGCGAAGTGAAGCGAGGCAAAAAATACCACGGCATTATTCTCGATCCGCCCGCTTACGGCATTGGCGCTAATGGCGAACGCTGGCAGCTGGAAGACAATATCAACGAGATGTTGCAAGATATTTCTTCACTGCTCGACCCAAAGCAGCATTTCCTGATTTTGAATGTGTATTCGCTCGGACTAAGTGCCTTGTTGGTTGAAAGTTTAATTAACAGAAACTTTCAGCAAAATAAGCAGTTGGAATTTGGAGAACTTTACCTGCCAGCCGAATCCGGCATCAAATTACCACTAGGCATATTGGCCCGCTTCTCGCATGGAATTTAGCAGCAGGGGTGATGCCCCTTAGAGAGGACTTTGAAGGTCTAACATATTTAGGCGATTGAATTTCGAACCCGAATTTGCTGGGCGAATTACTTGGGCAGATACCAGAGATAAAGGAATTGTTTTACAAGCAAAGCAATTACACCTGTTCAATAACGCTAAGTGCCGAACAAATGGCCACGCTTTTGGCCACCCATTTGCCGGAGCAAACTTGGGTTCATTTGGCAGGGGCTTATGGTGTAAGTTCCATTCTTACTAGCTTCAAAAACAATTACCCGGGGTATTTCATAAGCCAGGCGGTAATGTACAACAAAACCATACTAGCCACTACCCAGCAAAGCCAAAACCTTTACGGCGGTAATTATGGCGGAATAGAAAACTATTTTGCTTACATTCGAAATTACTTCGGCCAAAGCATTTACGACCAAGTAACCGCCGGGTTTATGCAACAAAGCAGTGTGTACACAGATAGTTTAAGATTGGAGGAATGGCATATGTATGGTAGTTCCAGAATAGGTATTTACCAAACCAACAAAGCCATGGCGCAACGCACTGTACGCATAGAAAACGGAGTAACTACACAGTTGAGCAATACCCATATTGAACAATTAAGCCTAAGCCGTTTTTACACCGAACGCGGTGCTAAACGTTATGAGTTAACCAATCATTTGGGCAATGTGTTGACTGTTGTAACAGACAAGAAACTCCCAGTTTGTTCAGGAACAAGTGTAAGTTATTTCATTGCAGATGTAGTAAGTGCAACGGATTATTCGCCATTTGGCTCGCCTTTGGCGGGGAGGACATGGCAGGGAAGTGAATATAGGTATGGGTTTAATGGGCAAGAGAAAGATGATGACGTAAAAGGTGAAGGAAATTTTATTGCTTATGAACTTCGAATTTTTGACCCCAGAGTTGGTCGATTTACTTCCAAAGATCCAAGAGAAAAGGAGTATTCATGGCAATCAACTTATTCATATTATGCTAACAGCCCTATAAGTACTATTGACTTTAAAGGCGGTGGTGGACCTTATGATCCTCAAGCAGCTGGCGAAACAGATCCAAATATAATAGCTGAAGCCTCAGGTGCAAATAAAAATACTTTAAGTTATGAAAGTTTAGAAAGTAATCCAAATTATAAGGGACTAACCATATTAGATTTACGATCTATGGTATCACGAAAATATCCAGAGGCAGAACAATGGCAAGTCAATATTACTGCTGGTTTAGCATTTGAACGAGCTTATTCAACATTTACAGGAATTCGCCTAAATTCTGAATCCTTTTTAACTTTATCGGAAGGATTTCCATGGTTAAGGAAAATTAAACCTGATATAATCCAAGCAACAGAATCATTAGGTACAAACCGAACAAAAACTACTTTTCCATATGGCAGCTATACAGAGATAAAAGCAACTCAAAACCCTATAACTTTGGAGAGTTCGAACTATCAATCATCTGCTTACCTAAGCAAGCTACCATATGCATCTAATTTGACAATTACAGAGTTTGCTGGTCAAAATAAAGCGGCAGCTTTAACATATGTTTTACCTTATGGGGGAAAAGTTAGCGAAGCTTTGATTAAAAAAGCTTCTGAGTTAGGGGTAAACATTTATGTTTCATATGCCTTTATTAATATTAATTCAGGAAATGTAGTTTTTTCAGAACCTAAAAGATTAAATAATATATCCAAAGAAGTAAAATTTAATTGGTCTGGAAATTTAGATGGCGTTTCAATTAATATTAAAGAATCATTCATTTGGGGAATTAGCGATTCTAAAAGAAGTTTGACAAATGAATCAATTGAAGCCCAATAAAAGGTTATTAATTTGTATCATAATTACTATTATAAATTATTCATTCAAAATGGACAAAACTTTAAAATGTTATAAAATTAAGACACCAAATAATTTAATAATTGAGTTTGCTAAAATAGATAGAAGTGTTGCTAACACAATTTTAATAGATTCTAATAAAAGACTTATGAGTAACTTAGATTTGTTTCAAAATGAAGCATTTTTAATGGAAAAAGGAGAAGTAATCTACAAAATTACAGCAAATAGCTATTGCCTTCTATTTCAAAATGAATTTTCCTATAATTCATTTATCAGAGGTGATAACTATTTTCTAACGACTATTTTATTTGATTCAAATGATTATGTTCATGCATCCTTTGATTTAAAACCAGATAAAGTAAATGAATTACTTGTAAAGTTAGATTATAAAAAATCAGATTTATATCCAAGTATTGAAAACTATAATACTTATACTAATTCCCAAAATGGAAATGTAATGTATTTAAAGTCAAGGGGTAGTGAATTAATGGATGGATATTGGTTTGATAATATTAGTGATTTTGAATTTTACTTAAATAGAGTATTTAAATTCAATAAGTAAGAAAATTTTATTGAGGCATTAGTCTTAGGCGATGTTAGATTCATCTTTTTTAGAAAAGCACAAATTGCAAAAAACTAGAATACAGCATGTATGTGCATTTTTGGGTAGTATATCATTTATTACTTTTAGAAACTGCCTTTTTCAAGTTGTTGAATTTCATGTATAAGCAAGTGTTGAGGCCGAGGCAAGTAAGTATAATGAGAAGTGTTCTTTGAAGGAGAAAAGCTGTGAGAGGCTAATCTTATTGGATTTGTAATTTCTTATAACCGCCGGTTTTATGCAACAAAGTAGTATGTACACAGACAGTTTACGTTTAGAGGAGTGGCATTTATATGGCAGTTCTAGAATTGGCATCTACCAAACCAACAAAGCCATGGCGCAACGCACTGTACGTATAGAAAACGGAATTACTACACAACTAAGCAATACCCATATAGAACAATTAAGCCTTAGCCGTTTTTACACCGAACGCGGTGCAAAACGTTATGAGTTAACAAACCATTTAGGTAATGTATTAACCGTTATAACAGATAAGAAATTACCAGTATGTAATGGTACAAGTGTAAGTTACTTCATAGCAGATATAGTAAGCGCTACGGATTATTCTCCGTTTGGCGCGCCATTGGCGGGGAGGACTTGGCAGGCTCAGGAGTATAGGTATGGGTTCAATGGGAAGGAGAAAGAAAACGAAATCAACGGCACCGGAAACGCATATGATTTTGGTGCGCGGATTTATGATGCGAGGTTGGGAAAATGGCTTACCTGTGATCCTTTAAAACATAAATATCAAGCATATTCCCCATTTTGCTACGCAATTAACAATCCATTGAATTTTATTGATTTAGACGGTAACGCTGTATATATTATTGTTTATGCTGACCAAGAAGCCGCATTTAAAGTAGCGGCGCTTACTAGGCAACGAGAAATTGAGAGTGGAGTTGGATTTGATAAAAAGAAAGATAAGGTCTATGTTGTTACATTGGACGATATTAGTAGATTACCTGCGCAGATTTCAGAATGTATTAATGATGCATCTAAGAATGGTTATGGTAAAACTGTTGAATTTGATGTTTATTCACATGGTGGTTATGATGGACCAATCGGAAATGGACAAGAGAAACCTGGAGATTGTGATTTTGGAAAAAGTAGCAGAGACCCCTTTAAGCAATCTCAAATGACACCAAGCTGCTGGCGAAAAATTAATTTTAATTTTGATGAAAAGAGAAGTATAGCAAATTTTTACCATTGCAAAGGTGCTAGTTTTGCAATGAAATTTCTTGAATATCAACCTAGTGTTTTATACACCGGTGCACCTGCCATTTCAGAGGTGTCGGCATCATATTCATTAAGTTATTATGACGATGCTATTGGTCTATTTATGGGCACAGATGAAGGGAAAAATGTTTGGATGATCTCTCAGTTTCCAGTTGAAGAAGGCCCAAAATCATTGGCACCAATGGCTTTTTATGAAAAAGATTGGGATAGTAAAGCTCAACCCATAGCAAATGAGGTAATTATTTCAAATGGTTATGTTGATTCAGGTGGTAAAATTAGGGGTAAAAAGTCTAATTCTAATGGATATGCAGAGGATACGTGCATTGAAAATAAATAATCAGCTTAAGTATGAAAATTTGTAGTTTATTTTTCGTTGCTTCATTTTTGTTTATTTTTTTTGTAATACCTTTTTGCTTTTTATTTAAAATAGATGAATATTTAAATATATCCACTTCAAATTTCCGAAATTTTTGTAATAATGATGATGTTTCGTTTTTCTTTAAGTACGAGAGTAAGAGGCCTCTAAAGGTTTACGGGATTTCTAATGTTGAATCTAAATACGAGTTTTTACCTTTGGGTAAAGTTAGTACATTGCCAGATAAATATGGTCCAAATGGTTTTTGTATTATGTATAAGGACTCTATTTATAATGCTTTAAGTTGTTCATTTTTTAAAAGAAATTCTTGGCGAAAATTTGACATATCAGTTTTTTTAATTCAAGAATCGGATTCTTTATTAATCATAAAGAGTTGTAAAAGCGAAAAGTTCTTTCATACACAGTGCTTTGTTGATTCAATATATATAGGCACCAAGTATAGGTAGCGATTCAATTTTAAATGGAGCGTGGTTTAATAATTCAATTCAATATAGTATGTAAATTATTTTACTTTTCTTAAACAAGACATGGAGCAATCAAAAGAAGAGATTGTGACGTATGTGTTTGGTCCGGGCTCCAATGCCACGAATTTGAAATTGATGTTTGATAAGCTTGAGTATGTAAAAGATGGATTTAAGGATTGTGGCACGCAGAGCCTTGAATTATTAACAGGCCTGGCGCAAAACAACCCAAATTTGTTAGGCGAATTACTTGGGCAGATACCAGAGATAAAGGAATTATTTTACAAGCAAAGCAATTACACCTGTTCAATAACGCTAAGTGCCGAACAAATGGCCACGCTTTTGGCCACCCATTTGCCGGAGCAAACTTGGGTTCATTTGGCAGGGGCTTATGGTGTAAGTTCCATTCTTACTAGCTTCAAAAACAATTACCCGGGGTATTTCATAAGCCAGGCGGTAATGTACAACAAAACCATACTAGCCACTACCCAGCAAAGCCAAAACCTTTACGGCGGTAATTATGGCGGAATAGAAAACTATTTTGCTTACATTCGAAATTACTTCGGCCAAAGCATTTACGACCAAGTAACCGCCGGGTTTATGCAACAAAGCAGTGTGTACACAGATAGTTTACGTTTAGAGGAGTGGCATATGTATGTATCCCCCCGGTAAAGTACACCTAGTTTAATTGTTTCCAGTTTTGAGGGAGTAGGTCATCGATTTGATTGACTTTT
>Ga0102832_1000200_pt1 | contig 143868 bp, 164 predicted proteins | sample EBPBio282013_DNA_FD_88942 | JGI IMG/M metagenome (GOLD analysis project Ga0102832, IMG submission 88942) | Wastewater treatment Type I Accumulibacter community from EBPR Bioreactor in Madison, WI, USA - Reactor 2_5/28/2013_ DNA (Illumina Assembly) | ecosystem: Engineered > Bioreactor > EBPR >... | reverse complement strand
GACCCTGCCCCCGAGCTCGGCGACGCAACATCATCCGGCAGCCTCGTGCTCACCAACATTCCGCGCGGCCCCAAGACCGAGCACAACGGCGCCTGGGCCCAATCGACTCTCCAGGTAGAGCACAACGGGGCATGGGTGCAGGGGCTGGTCTTCGCCGAATTCAACGGCGCTTGGGTGCAAGCAGCATGACGAACAGGAGCAACTAATGGCCGCAGGATCGACAGACTCCAACGGGGTCTACCAGTACGGATCATCCGACACCAACGCGACCTTCCACGGTCTGCTGAACATCGCCAACGCGATCCTGTCGACCACCATCGGCGCGATGCTCACCCGCATCACCAACGCCGAGAACAAGCTCCGCCGAACCGTAGCCTCTCTAGCCGCCCTCGATGCCGTCTCGACAGCTGCAGTCGGCCACACCGCCTACCTGACAACACCCGGCACAACCGGCATCGACCCCCACAGCTGGGTTGCCGTATCCGGCTCGGGAGCCTCGCTGAAGTGGAAGCCTGACGGGCCGATCATCGCCGACACCAAAGCACACCTCGACTCGTACATCGCCACCGTCGTCGCGATCACCGACCTCAGCTTCGCAGTTGGAGGCGAAGCCCGCGTCGGCACCACCAGGTACCGCTTCACCAGTACCGCTGGCGCCTACCTGCCATTCGAGCTCGCCTGCTCCCTGCGCAAGTCAGCGAACTACAACCTGACCACCTCGGCGGTCGCTCTCACCTGGGACGTTGAGATCAGCGACCCTGCAGGCATGCACGACAACGGCTCGAACACCTCCCGCCTCGTCGCAGTCGAGGCCGGCCTCTACGAGGTGTGCGCGTCGCTGTACAACAACAACACGTCCGGGCTGGGCAATGTCGAAGGCCGCCTCAACGGCACCACCGCGATCCCCGGCTCTTTCGACCGGCGCACTGGCGACGCCGGCGGACTACCGCTGAAGTCCATTTTCTCGATCGCCCTCGCCGCCGGCGACTACGTCGAGATCATGGTCCAGCACGCCTCAGCCGCCGGCGCAATCGAGGGCGGCACCACCAGGTCAGCCGCCGTCGTCACGATGAAGCGAGTCGGACCATGACCCAGTATCGATTTCCGTTCCCGCTCGACACCATCACCGTCGCCTACGGGGTAGTTGACGAGGACCACCCGAACGGTCACCGCGGCACAGACTTCGCCCCCGACGGCGGCGGCACCGTGCTCGCCGTCTCTGACGGCGTGGTCGTGCGCGTCGAGTACCAGTCAGGGCTTGGGTGGGTCATGGTCGTACGTGACCCTGACGCCGTGTTCTGGGGTCTCTCGCACCTGGAGGAGCGCCCGCCCGTCGAGGTGGGCGCTCGCGTGTGGATCGGCATCACCCCGGTCGGAGATGTCGGCGATACCGGAACCCTGACCGATGGGCGACATCTTCATTTCACGATGTCGTTCACCAGCGACAACCCCGGCACCGGCTCGACCTTCGACCCGATCCCGTACATCACCGCCCGCCTCTCCAGCACTGCTGGCGGCGGCTCGACACCAATCGCAACAACCGAGGAGGACGACATGAACCCGAGAGTGATCAAGAAGACGGCGAAGGAGGGTGCCGAGGAGTGGATGATCGTCGCTCCCTGGATCACCGGCCCGACCAAGAAGGAGCGCGGATACCGGGTCACCACCAACCAGAGCACCGGGTTCGCCTGGGCACGCCTGTACGCGCCCGCTGGTGCCCCGCACGCGACCCTTGACCGCGAGGACTACATCAAGACTCAGGACGAGGCCCGGGTGCTCCGCGACGAGTGGATCGCCACGATGAAGCTGGTGAACGCATGAACAAGAACCTCATCATCGTCCTGTACTTCGGCCTCGCGGCCGTGGCCGTCATCGGCCTCATCATCGTCACGATCGTCAGCCCGACCCAGATCGACAAGACCGTCGGCTGGGTCGTCCAGCTGCTCGGTCTGGCGTCGACCGCTGCCGTCACGATCTACCTCCTCGGCAAGCAGGCCAACACCCTGGAGGAGGTCAAGACCCAGACCAACGGCAACCTCTCCGCGCTGCGAGAGGAGAACGCGAGCCTGCGCAACCAGCTGCTCGCGGTGGTCGCCCAGGCACCGCCCAAGGACACCCCCGAGCCCGCCAAGGTCGACTGAACGACCCTCTGACGGACGAGCGCCCCGGGATGCTGCCCCGGGGCGCTTTGTCGTGCAAGGATGCCGCCATGAGAATCCTGAGCCTGGTCGCGCTCGCGCTGCTCCTTACCGGCTGCACGCCGAACACCGATGCCGCCTACAAGAACTGCTACGACACACTGAGCCTCACCGTGAAGTACGACGAGACCCTGACGTTCGACGAGCAAGTCGACAAGCTTGTGAAGGTAGCCGAGCTATGCCAGGAGCTCGCCCGCACCAACCCAGATCAGTTCATCGAGGACTGGGGGGAACTAGGCGGCGACTCGGTCGGCGTACCGCTTGTGAGCAGCTTGCCTGGTCATGCCAAGGGCATCACCGATCGACTGCCATGACTTGCCGCACTGCAGCTGCAGTCGGATCGCCTCGACGATCGCCGCCTCAAGGTCATCCCTCAGCGCCACGAGCTCGCCGAGCTCGAACTCGTCAGCATCTCCCACCCGGACAGCGAGCGCCGCTATGAAGCGCCTGACGGCCCCGTGCACGTCCTCGAATGAGCGTTCGCGCCCTCGTCTAGCCATGTGATTCCCCTCGCGATTTTGGCGTCAACCAACGGTTGACAGTGAAATTGGGTTCAGGATGCGGCCGCCATGACGGTCGCTCGGAGGCGATCGTCCGGCAGCTTGACGTAGATCAGCGTTGTGGCTGGCGACGCATGGCCGAGCAGCTTCTGAGCGATCGCCAGGTCCCCGTGAAGGTAGAACGCTGTGCCGGCGGAGTGCCTCAGCTTGTGCATGGTGCAGTCGCCGTCGAGCAGCTGCGCGACGCGCTTGCCGATCCATCGGGCCGATAGGTGCCCGTGGTCGTCACCGGGGAATGCCCACCCCTCGGGCAGGTCCCGCAGCGTCCGGGCCATGCCCGGGGTCAGCGGCACGGTGCGTCGCTTGCCGCCCTTGCCGTGCACGAGCAGCGACCACCCGACGAGATCCTCGATCAGATCGTCAGAGTGAACGACCGCGACCTCGCAGCGGCGTAGCCCGTGGTCGTGGGCGAGCTCGAGCCAGATCCGCTCCTGGTCGTCGGCGCGCATGAGCGCTTTCCGGTACACCCGGTCGGGGACCGGGCGCGGGTCGGGCTCGCCTGGCTTGACCTTCGCCAGCGACTTGGCGATGTTGTGCCGGCACCGCTTCGTGGCTTTCGCCCAGGCCCAGAATGACCGGTAGCTGTTGTAGCGCCCGCGTCGGGTTTCGGTCGCCCAGGACTGGGAGCCGGCCCACTCGATCAGCTGCTCGCTCGTGAGCTCCCACGGTCCGGCTCCGACCCTCGCCGCCATCTGCGAGAGCCGCTGCCGGTGCGAGTTGATCGTCGCCGGCGTCTTACCTGTGTGTCGTTCGTGGGCGAGGTAGGCATCGATGGCTACCCGCCACTCATGAGTTAGTGTCATGCGTCACGCTAGCTCGATCGCGCAGCCAGTGCAGCAAGGGCAGGGCGATCGACAGCACCACCCCGGCGATCGCCACGGCGATCATGCCAGCACCCGCTTCTGGACGATCGTCAGCCGCCTCACCGGAGCCGACGTGTGCACGTACTCGGACACCGTGCCGTCGGCCTCGACCTTGGCCAGCCGAGCAATGCCGTCGTGCTCGCCATAGAACGATTCCACGCACCAGGTCACTCCACCGGTGCCGACCTTCACCAGGTCACCCACCTCGATCATGCTGTCGGCTCCGATCCAGGGAGGAGCTCAGCGTTGACTTCGTCGAACAGCTGTACGCGGGCGACGTGCCACTCGGCTGCCTCGTGTCCGCTCGGCCGCATGCACCGCTTGCGGTTGCTTCCGCAGCTGGGGCATGGCGGCAGCTGGTAGACCACGCCCTGGTGCTCGATGGTCTTCATCCGTGGGCCTCGCAGTCGGGTCGCCCGCATTCGGGGCAGCCGATGGTGTCGAGCTCTATGCCGAGCTCGGCCCAGGCGATATGCTCGGTGGCCCGCAGCGGGGCAGCGACGGCGCTCACGCTGCGACCGCCCAGTAGGCACGCTCAGACGGCCCCACAGGCTCCAGACCAATAGGCCGGGGGTTCAAATCCCTCCGGGCGCACCAACTAAAACGGGTCTGACCAGCATTTCTTCTGGAATGCGGTCGGGCCCGTTGTGGTTTCTGCCCACATTCTGCCCACGCTTGAAAACATTTGGGGTCGATTTCGAGCTGAGAATCGACCCGTTCGACTCCTCGGAGCCCAATGTTTGTCTACGTTTCGCGCCAGCGAGTGAAGTTGACCAATTGACCTCCGATCAATTGGTTTGCTTTCGGATCGCCAAGGCGCGGCACCACTTCTTTGTACCCACGCGCCGAAACTGGTCGTTTCCGGCGGGGCACGATCGTTAGCGCCCAATCGACTCCCACAAACGTGCGCCGCAAACGAGTTCCGGTGACGAATTCGCCTCAGCGGAGTTGCTTCAATCACCCAAGTCTTGCGGCTGCTCGCCCCTGGCTCGCGTTGCGCTGTGCCGAAGCCGGACTGCGCCAACAAGTCCAAGCACTAGGAAGATTGTGGCGACGAGCATCGACCAGCGGGTGCCGTCGGCGAATCCGCTGGACAGAGCCTCGACCGCGGCCGCCGTCTGGTCTCCGAGGGGACCGGATGGTCCGTCGGCACGCAGTTCCGCGATGTTCGTGCCCGCAGATTGCCGGGTGACGGTTGCGATCTGATCGGCAGTTTCACCACTGATCCCAGCCGTTCTTAGAGCTTCGGGAAGCGTGAATGAGAGCGAGATGGACAGGACTGCCCCGGCGAAAGCGGTCCCTAGTGCGGATCCAATCTGCCGAACCGTGCTCTGAGTCGCCGACGCCTGTCCGGACACGCCGACCGGGACATCGCGGAGGACGGTACCCGTGAGCTGGGCCGATGCGAGGCCCAGTCCCAGGCCGTACACGACGAGCGGGATGGCAAGGATCCAGCCCGGAGTGGTGCCGGAGACGATGATCGCGAGCACGACTACACCGGCGACCTCGAGCGCGAGCCCGATCAGGACGGTTCCAGCGGACCCGAAGCGAGCGGCGAGGTGGCGAGCGGATGCTCCGGAGAGAAATGCACCGAGTGCCATCGCGGCGAGTATGAGACCGGCGCCCATGACATCCAGCCCGAGTGCGTTGATCAAGTACAAGGGCAGGACGAATATGATCGCGAACTCGCCGATAGCGACCATGGCCGCAGTGAGGTTGCCCCACGAAAAGGTCGGAAGCATGAACAGGTTCAGGTCGAGCAGTGCTGAGCGCTTCACCTTTTCTCGGTGACGCTCCCAGAAGACGAAGAGAGTGAGCGCGACGGCGGCGATCGCGAAGGCGACAGGCACGGCGGAAATCGCAGCCTCCTCCGGCCAGGTCCAGCCAAAGAGGTGCAGCTGGGCCGTCGGCGCCCACCACCCGAGCTCTGGCCCCTCGATGACAGCAAAAACGAGAGCGCCGAAGCCGATGCCAGAGAGCAGTGCGCCGTCGACATCAGCACCGGGACGACCTCTCTCACCGCGCGTCTTCGGGATGATGAGCACACCCGCGACGAACACCACCGCGCCGAGAGGGATATTGACGAGGAATATCCAATGCCAGGATGCCCACTGCGTGAGGGCGCCACCGGCGAGTGGGCCGACGGCTGCTGCTCCCGAGATCACCGCTCCCCAGATCCCGAACGCGGCGGCGCGGTACTTCCCGCGGAAGACAGCATTCACGGTAGAGAGCGTCGACGGCATGATGAACGCCGCACCAACGGCCTGCACTGCGCGTGCGGCGATCAGCGAGCCTGCTGCATCCGATATCGCCGCAAGGATGCTGCCTCCGATGAACACGACTAGACCGATGAGAAAGAGGAGCTTTCGTCCCCACCGATCTGCGAGCTTTCCCGTGGAAAGCAGCAGGGCCGCAAGCAGCACCGCATACAAACTGTTGACCCACTGGGCATCGGTGAGATCGAGGTTCAGGTCGCCGATAATCGCCGGGAGCGCGACCCCCACTATCGTGCCGTCGAGCACGATCAAACCCAGGCCCACCGAAAGCACAGCCAGTGCGACCCAGTCCCGGCGGCTGGGTGCTTCTGTTGCGGAGTCTGTAGACATGGCGCGTCCTGTCACCGTGATCCGCTCGGCCGACGCCGCAGCACATCGAAGAGCGCGCGGAGCGTGAGAACACCGGCGACGACAAGGAAGAGGTATCCGAAGATCTGGAAGAGGGTAAGAGTTTCGGTCAGCTGGGGCCCGGTGTCGCTGGTGAGCAGCATTGCAGCCATGATGCCGAAGATGCCTGCGAGGAAGGACACCACCGCGAGGCTGATGATCTCGCGCACGAACGATCGGTCCCGGGCATCCGCGAACAGGCGCACGTTCATCCCAAAGCGGCCATCTGCAAGGTTGCCCGTGACGCGATCGATCCGCTGCGGTAGGCGCTTCACGATCGGCATTGCGGACAGGAGCTCGTCTGTGATGGCTTTCGTGATGGAGGAGGGTCGGGTCGCCTCGGTCACACGCTGCTGGGCATATTTCTTGGCTTCGGCGACGAAATCGAAGGTGGGATCGAGGTGCTGCAGGGATCCTTCCACGGTTGCGATAGTGCGGAACGGCACGGTTAGCTCGGCGGGGACGGTGAGGCCATAGTCGGCCAGGATTGACATGACTTGGCTGAACATGCTTGCGTCGAGCCTGGCGCCGGGGCCGAGACGTCGGGACATGAAGGCGGCGACTGCGCGACGAAGGCCAAGCTCATCCTGCACATCGCTGAGGTCAACGAACATGAAGAGCGCCTCAGTGAACTCGGTGGCGTCTCGACGAGAAAAGGCGAACAACAGCTCCCCGAGGCGGCTTCGCGTCTCCGAGTCGATGCGGCCGATCGATCCAAAGTCGAGCAGCACCAGAGCTCCGTCTGCGATGACGATGTTGCCGGGATGCAGGTCCGAGTGGAAGACGCCGGCCTCCATGATTTGCGCGAGCGTCGCCGCCAGCAGCCGCTGTGCGAGGCGATGACGCGCCTGGTCGTCGACCGAACTGAGCGCCGTCATGCTGCTGAGTGTTTCCCCGGTGATGTACTCCATGACGAGCACCCGGTCGCTGCTGAACTCGGCGATGAAGCGCGGGATACGGACCCGCGCTTCGGCGGGCACATGATCCTGTGCTTCGGTAAGGGCGAGGATGTTGGCGGCTTCCTGCGTGTAGTCGAGTTCGTCGCGGAGGCTCGCGATGAGGCTGTCTACGAGTTGTTCGATACCGAATCTCGCTGCCCAGTCGGCGGACCGGGCGAGTCGGCGGGCGAGACGCGCGGCGATGTCCATATCGCGTTCTATCAGCGGCACGATACCCGGCCGGCGCACCTTCACTGCGACACGTTCACCGGATTGCAGCACCGCGGCGTGCACCTGGCCGATCGATGCCGCTGCGAAGGGCTCCTCGCTGAACGCGCTGAAGACCTCGCCTGGCGGCCCGCCGAGGGATCGCTCGAGCTCAGGACGAATATCGTCCCAGGGGACCGGCGGGACATGCTGCTGGAGCATTGCGAGGGCGTCGAGGAACTCTGCGGGCAGAACATCCGGACGCGTCGAGAGCAGCTGTCCGAGCTTCACGAACGCCCCGCCAGCCTCCTCAAGTGCTCGCTTCAATGCCTCGGCCTGCGCTCTGCGGTCAGCGGCCGCAGCAGTGCTGCCGGGCCCCAACCTGATCGTGAACAGTCTGTGTCGTGCGGCGATGCGGAGCAGCTCGAGGTACCTGGTGTTGCGGTCGAACGCCGCTCGGATCAGGTGTGCCCACTGGTCTGGCCTCGGCAGCGTTCCCTGCGGAATGAGGAGTTCCGCGACAACGAGGACGGTGATGGCGACCAGCACGATGATCCCAAAGAGGACCGGGATCATCGCCGGCGTGTACTCGGTGGCACGCCAGATGAACTGGGATTCGAATCCGACGCCCGCAGCGAGTCCGAGAACGCCGGCGAGGATGATCCTGCCGGCACTCATGCGCACCCCAAGCAGCCGTCGCGACAAGGCACCGAGCAGAAGCATCAGCACGACCGTGGCGACGAGCATCAGCGCGACGTCCACAGCGACTACGGCGAGATTCATGACGACCCCCAGAGCGATGGAGAACCCTAGACTTCCGCCATCTCACTTGGTGCGGCGCGGTTTAGAACAGCTCGGCGCAGTGCGACGAAGAACACGACCATGCCCGCGGTGAGGAGCATGTGGCCAAGCCCCGCGATACCGGCGATCATCGTGCTGGACTCCTGGCCGAGCACGGTGAGGCTTCCGTGCCAGATGAGCATGCCCGAGGTGAGGATCACGCCAGCGTTGTAGAGCCAGAAGAACCAGGCGAACAGCTTGGGGCTTCGGGAGATCGTGAAGACCTTCTCGATGACGAGCGCAATGAGCAGGACGATGAATCCCAATGTAAGCAGGTGGGTGTGCACCAGGCCGAGCTGCGTGAACTTTCCCTCAGGGAAGCCGTTGAGCTTGGTGAACTCCCGGTAGAACAGTCCGGATGCGACACCGGCAATCATGTAGATGAACGCGGCGTTGAGGGTCTTCTTCACGGGGTGTTTCCTTTCGAGGGCGGGATTAGATGAGCCCGGTTTCCTGGGCGACGTGGATCGCGCGGGAGCGGCTGTCGACGCTGAGTTTTGTGAAGATGTGTGCGATGTGGCTCTTCACGGTTGCTTCGGTGACGAAGAGGGCGCGGGCCATCTCCTTGTTCGAGGCTCCTGTCGCAAGAAGGCGGAGCACCTCGACCTCGCGCTCAGTGAGCTTCGGGAGCGGGTTGCGCATCCCCTTGAGCACTCTGTCGGCGAGGTCTGGAGCAAGGAACATGTCACCGCCCGCTGCTCGAAGGATGCCTTCGATGATCACGTCCGGTGCGACATCTTTGAGAAGGTATCCGGCGGCACCGGCTTCGATCGCGCCGAGGATCTCCGCATCGCGATCGAACGTGGTGAGGATCAGAACCGCGGGTGCGGGCTCAAGCGCTCGAAGTGCGGCGGTCGTCTGCACACCGTCGATCCCGGCCCCGAGACGCAGGTCACACAGCACCACGTCGGGGTGCAGGTGAGCGGCGAGAGCGACGGCTTCTTCACCCGTCGCCGCCTCGCCCACGACGTGCACGGAGTCTGATTCGAGGACGGCACGCAACCCGCTGCGCACGACAGGATGGTCATCGACGAGCAAAACGGTGGTAGTCATGCCTTCTCCCCTTTGTTCAATGGGGAGCGATCGCGATGGACCGGGAGGCTCACCGAGATCGCGGTGCCTTCGCCTGGGTTGCTCTCAATATCGAGCCCGCCGCCGAGTTCACGAAGTCGATCTCGCATGAAACGGAGACCGTAGCTGGGAGACCCGGCCTCAGACCTCTGCTCCCAGGAAGGAACATCGAATCCTTGACCGTCATCCATGATGTCGAGCCGGACGCTACGGTCGGCGTCGACAAGGGTCATCACGACGCGCGTTGCGTTCGCGTGAAGGCGGACGTTAGCAAGTGCGGACTGGGCACTGCGCAATAGCGCGACCTCGACTTCAGTGGGCAGCAGGGGAACGGAGTCGTCCACGTGCAGCTCAACCTGCAGGCCTGTCTCCTCGTGCGCACGGTCAAGCATCCGTCGCAATGCTGCCGCGAGCGCATCCTCGTCCAACTCTGCGGGAGTCAGTGCGGCCACGATCCTTCGGACGTCAGCCAGACTGTCACCAGCCAGCGTCTCCACCTGTGAGAGGACGCGTGCGGCGGCAGGGTCCTGACTGCGCCCGGCACCGGCGTGGGCGAGGAGTCGGATCGATGAGAGCGCCTGTGCAATGGTGTCGTGGATGTCCCGCGAGATGCGGGTGCGTTCGGCGACCGCCCCGGAGAGACGCTGGGCGAGGGCGAGTTCATCCTGAAGTTCCGCCATCTCCTGCTGCGCAAGCATCAGGGACGAAACCAGCCGTTCTCGTTCAGCTGCGTCCCGCAGAAGCTGAAGGTAGCCACGAGAGATCCCGAACGCGAACACCCCTCCGATGAGCGGCCCGAACACGTTCGCGTAGCTCGTGGTGCCGTGATGAAGGATCGGCGCGACAATCACCACCGCAAGCACGAGTCCTGAGAAGACCAGGCCCCACGGGAGCGGAAGCAGATGTCCGGCGAGGAGCCACAGCAGAAATGCGACCCAGATGAATTCGGGTGATACGGCGACCGCGGCGATCCAGATCACACCGAACCCGATGAGCCACCACACGACGACCCGCCCGGACGGCGCACGGGATGGGAGGATGGTGCCGGCGGTGTGCCAGGCAAGGATCGCGAGCCCGGAGATCACTGCAGCAGCGATGGGGGTGCCGTTGCCGATCGCCCGAATCGCGCCGACGCTCGTCAAACCCGCGGCCATGACGTGCTGCCCGATCTCCATCGCCCTCATGGTGAGGCCGGGCGAGGCCGACCCCACGGGTTCAGTGCGGGTCAATGGTGTGCTCACGAGACTCATGCACCCATTCTCCTCAGCGCGCCGTGACTGAGCTGGGCCACCAGATGCGGTCGCCGACCAGTGCGAAGATCGCCGGAACGATCACGGTGCGTACGACCAGGGTGTCAACGATCACGCCAACACCAACAATCAGCCCGAGCTGCCCCAGCGTGACCAACGGCAGTACGCCGAGCGCGGCGAACACGGCAGCAAGCACGATACCGGCGCTCGTGATAACTCCACCGGTGTGGGCAATGGCCTCAACCATTCCCGCGCGGGTGCCCATGACCATGGCCTCACCGCGGGCGCGGTGCACGAGAAAGATCGTGTAGTCGATGCCGAGCGCCACCAGGAAGAGGAACGCAAGCAGCGGAACCTGCAGATCCAGGGCGTGCTGACCAAACAGCACTCGGCTCAGCCATGCGCCGGCGCCGATCGCGGCGACCGCGCTGGCGAGGTTGACCAGAAGCAGAAGTACGGGTGCGATGATCGAGCGCAGCAGGACAAGCAGCACGAGGAAGCTGACCGCGAGCACCAAAGGAGCTATCAGCATCAGGTCCCTCTCGTTGCCGGCGCGCGCGTCGAGATCCGTTGCGACCGCTCCACCGACCAGGGCATCCGCGTTCGGAACCGCGTGTGCGGCCTCGCGCAGCTCCGCGATCTGGTTCAGGCTCTGCTCGGTGCTGGGCGCATACGCGCTAGTCACCATGAGCTTCGTCAGGGAGCCATCAGCGGTGGTGTCAACCGGGTGCACGCGCACCACGCCCTCGACATCCTCAACCGCGGCAACCACGGCATCCGATTCGGCAGCGTCGGCGATGATGAAGATCGGCTGTGCCTCTCCCGGCGGGAAATGGTCCGCGAGGACCTCGAGACCGGCGGCCGATTCGGACTGCACCCGGAACTTCTCGACCTGGTCGAGCCCGATCGACGTACCCAACAGGCCCACAGCCATGACGGCCAGCAGCGCTGTTCCGCCGACAAGGCTCACGACGGGGCGGCGCACAACCGCTGAGGCCAACCGGCGCCATCCGCGACCCTGCCGAGGAGCCTCGCCGGGACGGGGGACGAACGGCCAGAACACCCTGCGACCGCATACTGCAAGCACCGCCGGCAGCAGAAACAGCACAGTACCGAGAGCGATGAGAAGCCCGATGGCGGAAGTGACGCCCAGACCATTCGTGCCCGGGATGACCGCGAGCACCAGGGTCAGAAGGGCAAGTACCACGGTCACGTTCGAGGCGATGATCGCCGGGGCAGTCTTGCGCCACGCGGTACTCAATGCCTTCCGATGGTCTTCGACGGTCTGCAGTTCCTCCCGGTAACGGGAGATCAGGAGCAGCGCATAGTTGGTGCCCGCGCCGAACACCAACACGCTGATGATGCCAGCGTCGAACTGCAGATCCCATGCCGAGCCGGCCGCGGCCGTCATCCGCCCGGCAAGTCCATCGGCCAGGGCAACGACGACCAGAGGAAGCAGCCACAGCACGGGCGACCGGTAGGTGACGATCAGGAGGATCGCAACGATAAGGATGGTCACCAGGAGCAACGTGAAGTCCGCGCCCTCGAACGACGACGCTACGTCTGCAGCGAAAGCGGGGCCACCGGTCACCTGCAACGTGATGCCATCGGGAGCCGCGTCTGCCAGCGCAGCACGGATCGCCTTGATCTCCTCTGCCGTCTGAGCGTTGGTCTCGCCCACCTTGATGGGGATGACCAGCAGAGCCGCCTTGTTGTCTTCGCTGAGCAGCGGACCAGTCGTGTCGGCGTCCGCATACTCGTCGAGAACAGGAAGCAGCCCCGCGAGCGCGCTGACCTCAGAGTCAGAAAGCGTCGCGCCATCCTTGTGCGATGCCACAACGAGCACCGACTGACGATCCGCGTTCGGGAACTTCGCCATCAACTCACTCGTTCTTGCTGACTCCGAGTCTGCAGGTGCCTGTGCGTTGCCGCCGGGGGCCTTCGCGGACCCGAACGCGCCGAACAACAGCACCATGAGAACGAGAACAATCCCGAGAGAGAGCCACGCGCCTCGGCGTGAGGTCAAGCTGTCGGAGAAGTGCGAACGCTGTGCGGAATCTGCCATGACATCTACTCCACCAGCAGCTCCACCTTCTGGTCATCGTGAAGAAGAGGGTGAAAAGTCTCACCCAAACGGATGATGCAATGACAGAAGTCGACGAGTAGTAGCGCAGGTCGAGCGGAGGCCCGAGCAGCGCCTTGACCGCCTCACGGGGTCGTCGATGTCCAGATCGGCTTGGCTTATGGGGAGGATCTCAGGTCCTCGAGCGCGGCGAGGATGAGGTCGAGGCCGAATGTGAACTCCTCCGCCGGGTCGTACCCAGCCGCGACGAGCGCAGCGGCGGACTCGTTGAGGTAGGGAAACTCGTCTGGGGGAAGCTGAGGGAGGTAGACGTTCTCGGTCATCTCTGCGAGCTCGTCCGCGGTGTCGAACGGCAGGCTCGCGACCTGCAGGGCGTAGCCGTACACATAGCCGTTGAGCAACCAGTTCGCGTGCGTCGCCATCGGAACCGAGAATCCGGCCCGCCTGAGACAACCGGTGACCGCTTCGCGATGCCGGAGGTTGGCGGGACCCGGCGTCGTTCGTGACTCCATCAAAGTAATCGCCCACGGGTGGCGCGCGAGTACCTGTCGGGCGGATTCCGACTCCCGTCGCATCGCAGACTGCCAGTCGGAACCTTCGGGCGGGGGTTCGATCTCCGAGAACACGACGTCGACCATGGCGTCGAGCAGCTCGTCCTTGTTCGCCACGTAGTGGTACAGCGACATCGCTCCCGCGCCGAGCGCGTCGGCGAGCCGGCGCATGCTCAGCCCCTCGACCCCTTCGCGGTCGGCACCGTCCGACAACCCGTCCGACAACCCGTCGGTTATCCGACCGCATCCCAGGAGTACGACATGACCTCGCCCACGAGTCCTATCACCACCCAAACCCCTACGCCACGACAGTTCGAGACCTCGGTGATCGCCGTGCAGGCCAAGCTCGCCGCCGCGTGGACCAGCTTGATGTTCCTGATCATCTACATCGACTACTTCCACCTCTACCAGCCCGGCGAGATCGACGACATCCGGGGCGGCGTCATCTTCGCGTTCGACATCAGCGGCACGCTGCTGACGATCTTCTTCGCGATCATCGCAATCCCGGCCCTGATGGTCATGCTCTCCGTGACGCTGCGACCTCGGGTGAACCGGGCCGTAAACCTCGTCGTTGCATCGCTCTACATCCCGATCTGCGTGTTCAACGCGGCGGGGGCGACCTCGGACTGGGCCTTCTACTATGTCGTCACCATCGGAGTCGAAGTGCTGATTCTTGCCTTCATCCTCCGCACCGCATGGACGTGGCCTCGGAGCTCGACTGTGACGGCAGTGGCCTGATGGGGACCTACTCGACGTCGCCTCTTCGTGCGCGTGTGGACCCGCGGTTCACGATCATCATCGCAAGTACGATGCTGCTCGTTGGCGCCTACTTCTTCCTGCCAGGCACCGTTGCAGCCGTCCTGTCGCCGGCCGGAATCACGACCGGAGTTCTCGCCGAGACGCTCGGGGCCGCCTTCTCTCAATGGTGGTCAGGGGCGGCGGCGCCGCTAACTACGGACATGCGTGCAGTCGTGTCGTTCTGGGGCATGTTTCACGTCACCAAGGCAGTGGTCGCTCTCGCGCTCCTGATCGGCCTTCTCCTGACCGGGCATCAGGTCTGGAGGGCCTATGCCCGAGTCAACGCTCCAGAAGCACGAGCAGCGATCGCACTCGTCGGCATCGCGGGCGCGCCGATTGCCGCCTTCGTGCTGCTGATCGTGATGGCAAACATCCAAGGAGCGCTCGCTCCCCTGTCCTCCGTCATGGGACTCCTGCCGATGGATGGATCAGTTCCTGAGGTCGCTCAGGTTCGAGAGCAGTTCGCCGCAGGAACGATCTCGCCGATGCTCGAGACCTTGATCGGCGACTTCCGCGCCTACCATCTGGCGCTGGTCGTGATCGCGGCTGTTGCCGCCGTCATCGTCGTGGCCGCCGACATCGTGCTCTGGATCCGATGGTCTCGGATGCCACGACAGGATGTGCGACTCCGCAGAGTAACGGCGACCATCGCGGCCGTGCTGCCGACGGTTGCCGTGCTTCTGCTGTTCATCATGGTCGTCAACCTCTCCACGGTCGCCGATGCCGCTCCAGCACTCGCGGCGTTCTTCGGGGGCAGCTTGTGAGTGCAGGCGAGCGACTCAGGACCGGATGGCTGTCGATCACCGGACTTCTTCTGCTGAGCGCCCTGCCCGTGGTGGGCGGCGTGCTCCGTCTGGGAGAGCTGAGCACCGACCGCGACGGCGCTCGGGCGGCAGTGATCACCGTGGCGGTCGTCGCGCACATCGTGGCGATGACCGTGTTCTGCCTGCTCGGGGCATTCCAGTTCTCTCCGGCCCTGCGGGCTCGGCGCGGTTGGCACCGGACCGCCGGCCGCGCGCTGATCCCGGTCGGGTTCCTCGCTGCAGTGTCGAGCGTTCCGCTCGGAGTCTTCTTCGCTGGACCCCCTGACGAGTTCCCCCTTGCAGTCGTTCGGGTCGTCTTCGCCGTCGCGATGACCCTGTTTCTCGTGCGCGGAGCATTCGCGATCATGGGTCGCGACTTCGTGGCGCACGGAGAGTGGATGACGCGCGCCTACGCGATCGCCGTCTCCGGAGGAACCCAGGCGCTCGTCGTCGCCCTGTGGTCCATTCCCGCCGGCGAGGTCGACGCATCCGCTGAGACCTGGCTCGTCGCCGTGGGCTTCGTGATCAACAGCGTCGCGGCGGAGTTGCTCGTCCGGCGGAGGGCGGGCGCAACCCCACCTCAGCGTGGGGGTCTCTCCTCAGTCAGTACAACCCCGGCACGATCCGGTACTTGACCTTCGCCGTGTACTCATCCCAGAGGTCGCCGTACTTCGCCTGGCAGATGGCGTCGTCATCGATCTGGCGGCTGAGGAACAGGCCGATGTAGTAGATCGGGTACAGCCACACCATCCAAATTGCGAAGTAGCCGGGGGCCAGGGCGATGGCGACCGCCTGGATGATCTCGCCCAGGTAGTTGATGTGACGGCTGGCGCCCCAGAAGCCGTTGACGAGAAGCCGGTTGTTGCCGTCGCTTATCGCCTGAGGTTCGATCCACAGGAACTTCTGACCGGGCTTCGTCTTGAAGGAGAACTTCTGCATGTTCGCGCCCCGGGTCAGCACCCAGCCGCAGAGGAACAGCGCACCGAACAGCACCGTGACCCACACCGGAATCCCCGGGTTGGGGAGGTCGGCAGTGAACCACAGGGAGACCGAGTAGAAGTAGGGGTAGAAGGCGAGGCATCCGAAACCCAGCTTGAATCCGACCCGTTCGGCGATGAAGTCGTAGGTCCACAGGTGGATGCGTTCGAAGATCAGGTACTCGACGCAGAACCACGTGAGCATCGCGCAGCCCAGCAGGAACCCGGGGTTGATGCTCTCAACGTTCTGCAGGTGGAACGCCGCGAACGAGAGCACGTTGAGCTGAAGCATGACCGCGCCGACGAGGTACAGCCAGACCTTGGCATCCACGAAACCGTCTTTGAGTTGCGGGTCTTTGGATCTGCCGAACCACAGGTCGGCGAAGAATGATGCGCGGTTGGGCGGCACTCGGAGAACGACGACGAGCGAGTAGGCCAAGCCGATGACGCAGGCACCGATCAGTCCGAGCCAGCGGGTCTCGTAGAGCCAGACGTACGGGACGATGTTGACGTATCCGAGGAGAAACCACAGGATGACGCTGACCGCGAGAACGTAACGTCCGTTGAGCCGATACTTGCGCACCTCGCCCGTGGCGTCGTCCTTCACGTAGCCGGTCACGCGTTTCGCGGGGATCGCGACGTGAAGGAGGGTGATCACGACGTACGCGATCAGGGGGGTGATGAGACCCAGGAAAATCGTCACGACAAGCCTCCCGTGTTCTTCGCCATGATATCGATCGCGGTTCGCCTGCTCAGGAGGCGCGTGAGCACGAATCGGCCCACCTTGTTGACGGCCCCGGGAACCACCACCGGTCCCTTCCCGAGAGCCCGCAGCGTCTGTTCGGCGACCACGGCAGCTTCCAGCGTCCCTGGCGCTGGTCTGCCGCCCTCGGCCTCCTGATAACCCGGCGTGAGAATCGCGCCGGCGAGGCAAGCGAGCACGTCGATCCCGCGAGGCTTCAGTTCCTTCCAGAGGCCCTCGGCCAGGATGGCGTTGAAGGCCTTCGTCGCCGCGTACGCCGCAATGTTCGGACTGCCCTGACCCCCGGCGAGCGACGACATCAGCACGATGCCTCCCCGCCCGCGTTCGATCATGGGCCCGGAGAGCATCTTCGCGAGGAGCAGGGGCGTGCGCACGTTGACCGACACGCCTTGAGCGAGCTGTTCTTCGGGCACATCCTCGAAACGGCCGATGGGCGCGTGCGCCGCGTCGTAGACGAGGAGGCCCACCGCGACCTCGAGTCTGCTGAGCTGGGTTCTCACATCTTCGAAGTCAGCCATGTCGGCCACGACCGCGATGACATCGACGCCGTACGTCGCACTCAGGCGCTCGGCCGTGGCCGACAGCTGGTTCTCGTTGCGGGCAATGATGACGAGGTTCACGCCGCGTCGGGCGATCGCCTCCGCGAAGGCGGCGCCCAGACCGTAGGAACCACCAGCGACTAGGGCGTACGGACCGTAGTTGTGAATGAATCCGGTTGCCACAAGCATGCCCCTTTCGCTCCGGAGAGCCTGTCGGTGCCTGAACCCGTGCTCAACCTACTGCCTCGCACTTCCCGTTGCGAGGGGAACAGGCAGGACCTCCTGCGGGGCGCTCTTCGGTGCCTTTCGGAGAATGATCAGACCGAAGATCAGGAGCGCTGTGTCGCCTCCGATCATGATCCCCCATCGCCACGCGCTTGAGACGTCGCCGAGCTGGAGCGCAATGTCGGTGATCGCGTGGAGCACGACGAGCGCCCAGATCGAGGTTCCGCGGAGGCGTAGTGCCGCGAACCCCACTCCGTAGCAGGCGGCGCCGACGACCTGGGCGATGGTGACCCAGAGGTTGGCACCGAACACCAGGTTGGATAGGTGCGCGAGACCGAAGAGGGCGGACGAGAACAGCGCCGCCCGCAGCGGCGTCCAGATGCGCAGAGTCCGAAGGATCACGCCGCGAAACCAGAACTCCTCGAAGACACCCGTAGCGATGTAGCCGACCACGAGGATGAGTGTCGTCTGCGCCCCGAGATCCTTCAGGCCGCCCGCGAACGGCGCGAGCACAATCAGGGTTGGCGCGATGAGGAGCGGAACCGAGACACCGCCAGACCAGAGCAGGTCGCGGTGTCTCGACGTCGCAACGACGATCACCGCAGCCACTGCCAGGGCAATCACCACGATCAGTCGGGCCGTCAGGGTGTCCAGCTGTGGGGCCGCCGAACTGAGCACGACGGCCGCAATTACGGTTGCGGCGCTCGTTGCTGAAGCAAGGAGCACCGCGCGCCAGGCGGGCGAGAGGCGAGCATCGAGGGTGGTACGTGACATTGAGAGGGTCTCCAATCTCGGATGGCGGCCCACGGCGGTCCGCGCACCATCGATGTTGGCGTTCGCGCCGCCGCGAATCGTCAGCGCACAGATGGAGACCGTTCATCCACCCTGGGATTGAGACCGTGGGCTACGAGGCGGGGCCGACAGCATCGATGGGGACCGTCAGACGTACGCGGAACCCATCGTCAAGCGGGCCGGTTTCGATCGAGGCTCCGAGCAACTCCGCGCGCTCCGCCATGCCTGTCAGCCCGTAGCCGGAGCCGTGGCCGGCAATCGGGTCCCCGCTGATCTGCCCACCATGATCGATCACCTCGAGGATCACCGCCGAAGGCGTCCAGCTGAGCATGATCTCGACAGCAGCGCCGGGCGCGTGCTTGCGCACGTTCGACAGCGCCTCCTGCGCGGTTCGGTAGATCGCCAGGCTTGCGTCCGCATCCAATGGAACGGGTTCACCAGTGATGATCAATCGGGTCGGGCTGCCGGCAGCGAGTCGGTGTTCGTCGACGAGTTCCTGAAGCAGCTCAGGGCCCGGGAGCTGGTCGCCGCGCAGTGCGGCGACCGCACGTTTCGCCTCAAGGATGCCCGCCCGGGAGAGCTGGTGCGCACGTTCCACCGAGTCGCGCAGGGCCGCTGGTACTGCGTGCTGTGTTGACAGTATCCGCGCACCCTCCAACTGAATCGCGAGACCCGACAGCGTGTGAGCCAGCACGTCGTGCAACTCGCGTGCCATTCGGCCGCGCTCGGCCAGCATGTCGGAGGCCTTCTCCTGCTGGCGGCGTTCCTCCACCTCCGCGAGCAGCTCTGCGATCTGCACCCGCTGGGTGCGCTCGGAGACGAGGAGACGACTGACCGCGAAGAGGAATGCGACTCCGGCAATGGTCGCGAGGGCGGTCACGATCGTGTCCTGGCCAAGCGCGAGTTGTACGGCCACGTGAGCACCCGTGGCCAGGGCGAGCACCACAGCCAGCCAGCGCCGCGGCTCGCGCGCGGTCGCGAAGGCGGCCAGCAGGAACAGAGCGAGCGGAGTAGCGGACACGAGCCAGTAGAGCAGTACAACCGAAGCCGCCATGATCGCGAAGTCGACAACGACGATCGCACGGGGCATCCGTGCCCAGAGAAGGAGTGCTGCCCCGGCTGCGGTGAAGACGACCAGCATGGGGAGGACGATCGGCCCTCGATTGATCAGCGTCGCGATCACGACGAGCACAATCATCCCCAGGCCGAGCGCCACGAACTGTCCCCGAACACGCTCCATGCGAACACTGTGCCACGGCCGCCTCACGGGTTCAACGCGAGTCAACCCTGGGGTGGATGAGGCACCACCGACAATCACCGCCGGGGATGACGATTGCGGCCGCCGTACATGGCACCCTTGAATCACAACGCGAGGGAGGGCACTGTGTCTGAGGTGCGGGTGCTGATTGCCGACGACCAGAAGGTCGTGCGCGACGGGCTCGCGACGCTCCTTGGCCTTCTGGATGGCATCACTGTCGTGGGCACCGCAGTCGATGGTGACGATGCCGTACGGCAGGCCCTCCAGCTCGACCCCGACGTTGTGCTGATGGACCTCCACATGCCCAATTGCTCGGGGGTGGAAGCCACTGAGCAGCTCGCTGCGGCGGGTGCGCGTTGTCGCGTCGTCGTGCTCACCACCTACTCCGATGACGACTGGGTCTTCGCGGCGCTGAGGGCCGGGGCTCGGGGATTTCTGACCAAGGATGCCAGCGCCGAAGAGATCCGGACGGCCCTGACCACGGTGGCCCGGGGTGACGCCCAGCTCGACCCGACAGTGCAGCGACGACTGCTCGAGGCACTCAGCCACGGCGGGGTCTCCGCACTGCCGGCATCAATTCCGGACAACTTGACCCCGCGCGAGGTGGGCGTACTTCAGTTGATCGCGGCTGGTAGGTCCAACTCGGAGATCGCCAACGAGCTCTATGTCTCGGATGCGACGGTCAAGACGCACGTGAACCACATTCTGGCCAAGACCGCGGCGCGCGACCGGGCGCAGCTTGTCGCCTACGCCTTCCGCCACGGACTCGCACAGCCCTGACTCCACCCGCGGGTGGAGGGGAGATTCCACCCGAGCGCCGACGAACGACAGGCGCTGCTTCGGCAGCATGATGTGTGTGACCACCTATCAGCGATACCTCCGTTCGATCGCCGAGGGTTCCGCGATCGAACGTCTCGTGTTCTTCAGTGACGCCGTGTTCGCGATCGCGATGACCTTGCTCGTAGTTGAACTCCACGTGCCGACCGTCGCAGCCGACGACCTGGGTCCGGCACTGGCAGAACTCGCGCCCGAGTACCTCTCGTTCGTCTTGAGCTTCGCCGTCATCGGTGCGGTGTGGATGTCGCATCATAGGAAGTTCCGGGCGATCATCAAGTACACACAGCCACTCCTACGGATCAACCTGGTCATGTTGCTGGTCGTCGCATCCGTACCGTTTTCGACCGCAGTGCTCGGCCGCTACGGCGACGTGCCACTCAGCGTGTACATCTATGCGGCATCCATCTGCCTGATCGGGCTCCTGCTGACCGCAATGTGGATGTACGCCTGGCATGCGAAGCTCATCGATCAGCACGTGTCAGTTGACGTCTTTCGGTATGTTCTCGTGCAGTCCTTCCCGATCCCTGGCATCTTCCTGTTGTCGATTCCGGTCGCTGCGTTCGCCGGCGCGACAGCCGCGGAGTTCACTTGGGCGGCCGCGGTCCCGATCTCCTACATCATCACTCGCGTCTATCGAGCACGTTCCCGGATGCGCGCTGGTGAGGCTGAGCCCGATAGTGCGGTGTGAGTACGTGATCGCGCCTCTGGAGAGCGGGTGATGGTGCCGGACGGTCGAACCGAAATCGCGCGAGGACGCGCGTCAGTTGTCTACGACCTCGGTGATGGCACCGTTCTGCGACGGTGTCTTGATGCCGGTGCTGACGTGGCGTATGAGGCGGAGGTCATGGAACACGCGCACGCGCATGGAGTGCCCACTCCTCGCGTATTCGCCGCCGACGGTACAGACATGCGTATGGAGCGTCTGCGCGGGGTGACCATGCTGCAGGACCTCGCTCACCATCCGGAACACGCCGAGCAACACGGTCGCACGCTCGCCGACCTGCACGGTGTGCTCGACCGCGTGCCCGCCATGAAACCTGCGGATGCACATCATCACCTACTGCATTTGGATCTGCATCCCGGCAACGTCATGATGACGCCGTCTGGCCCGGTGCTGTTCGATTGGACCAATGCAGCACCCGGTCCGCGGGAGCTTGACGTTGCAACGACGTGGCTGATCCTCGCCTGCATGGGGGTGGATGAAGCAGGGGCCACGGGTAACACGACGATGCGCGCACGCCTGCTGGAAGGGTTCCTCGACGGCATCGACGAAGCCAGAGTCCGACCCGTACTCCCTACGGCTGGTAGGGCTCGTCTCGCAGATCCGGCGACCACTGCCGTGGAGCGCGCGCGGCTCGCCGCCTTCGTCACGACAGTCAGCACCCGTCGAGCACACGAGGCTTGAGGTGGTTGGGTGGGGCAGGGCGTCACGCAGAGGACTTCGTGACGCCCTGTCCGATGTGGCTACAACGACGGTCGACTACTCGGACGAGGCCGCGCTGCCCGACCGCAATTTCTCTGCTACCTCGATAGCATCACCGGCCGGCGCATCCGACTTGCGGTCGGGACGCGCGATCAGCAGGTAGAGAAGTCCGGTGATGAGAACGACCCCGAGCCCCAGTAGTACGACCCAGTCGGTGGCGAAGTTTCCCGACGAGCCCGGCACCGCGAGCAGGATGATCGCGAAGATCCCCCATGCGAGCGCTGCGACATTGATGACGTACCCCAGGGTCCCCAAGCTGAACGGACCGGCAGGTCGCCACCCCTTGATGCGCTGGCGCAGCGCGGCGAGCACGACCATCTGGAATGCGATGTAGATGCCGATGATTGCGAACGCGGTGATGGGAACGAGCAGGGTGCTGTTCAGGAAGACCACGAACGCGATGAGCGCCGGCACGGTGCTCGCCACGATGAGCGCGTTGGTCGGGACCTTGGTTCTGGGCGACACCTTTGCCAGCCAACGGTGGCCCGGCAGCATCTGATCGCGTCCGAAGGAGAACAGCAAGCGGCTCGCAGCCGCCTGGAGACTCAGCACGCACGACAGGAACGCCGTAATCGCTACGACGAGGAATATCTTCCCGCCAACCTCACCGAGGGTCGCGTTCAGGATGCCGGGGATGGGGTCGGCGTCCTCGCCAGACACGATCGCCGCCAGGTTGGGAGCTGCCAGCACGTACCCCGCGAACGCGAAGAGCGCAGATACCCCGCCGACCAGAATCGTCATGATCATCGCCAGCGGGATGCGACGTGCGGGACTCTCAACCTCTTCGGCGACATCTCCGCAGGCCTCGAAGCCGTAGAAGAGGAACAGGCCGGCGAGCGCCGCGCCGAGGAAGGCCATGCCGTAGGTGCCGTCACCCTCGGTGCCCATCGAGTTGAAGAACACGTCGAAACCCTGCTGGCGCTGGAAGATCAGCAGATAGAGCCCGACCCCGATGACGCCGATCAATTCCGCGGCAAGGCCGATGCGTGCTACCCGAGCCAGAGACTTCGTGCCCGTGAAGTTGATCACGAGTGCAACCAGAAGGAATGCCAGAGTGATGAGGAAGCCGGACGTGCTGTTCAGTTCGATTCCGAACAGGCTCGCGGCGAATCCGGATCCGTATTCAGCAACGGCCGTGATCGTGACGATCATCGCCCAGATGTACACCCACGCTGCCAGCCACGCGTATCGGCGACCCCACAGCCGTCGCGTCCATGGATAGATGCCACCGTGAATCGGATACTGCGACACGACCTCGCCGAACACGAATGCAACGAGCAACTGGCCGGCTCCGACGATGACGATCCACCAGATGGACGGAGGACCGCCGATGGTGAGCACCACCGCGAAAAGCGAATACACGCCGACAAGGGGCGAGAGGTAGGTGAAGCCGAGCGCGAAGTTCGACCAGAGCGACATCGAACGCCGGAAGGAGTCGTCATACCCGAGCACCTTCAGGTGCTCTTGATCGGTCAGATCTTCTGAGTTGCGGGATGGTGTAGACATTTCAGCCCTTCTGTGGGTTAGACAGGCGCACACATCCTTGTGTGCACCCCGGGTGTTGCCTTTCTGTTGGGATCTCTAACGCAGCACGCGGATCATCTTGCGGTTCACGAACTCTTCGATGCCGTACCGGCCGAGCTCTCGACCGAATCCAGACCTCTTGATTCCGCCGAAAGGCAGTTCCGGGCTGTCGAGGCCGACGCCATTGACGAAGACCATGCCTGCCTCGATCTGGTCGGCAACCCGCAGGGCCTGCTCGGGATCGGTCGTGAAGACGTAGGAGCCGAGTCCGAACGGGGTGTCGTTGGCCAGCTCAAGGGCGTGTGCTTCATCCGCGGCGCGATACACGATCGCGACCGGACCGAAGAACTCCTCCGAGTGGGCGGGATTGTCCGGGGTCACCTCGGTGAGCACGGCGGGCGAGAACCACGCCCCGTCTTGAGCTCCCGAGCCAGCAGCCTTGGCCCCGCTCGCAACGGCACGCGAGAGCTGCTCTGACAGGCGCTCGGCAGCGAGAGCCGACGAAAGCGGCCCTAGTTCTGTCGCCGACTGGGTCGGGTCGCCAGCCACAGTTCCGACCATCGCGTCGGTGAACTTGGCAAGGAACTCCTCGTAGAGCGCGTCGGCAACGATGAAGCGCTTGGCCGCGTTGCAGGACTGACCGCTGTTGTCGAGTCGACCCGCGACCGCCGCTGCAACAGTGGCATCCATGTCATCCGTGCTGAGAAGGATGAACGGATCGGACCCACCCAGCTCGAGCACGACCTTCTTGAGGTTGCGCCCGGCGACCTCGGCCACCGCGGCACCCGCGCGCTCCGAGCCCGTGAGTGATACCCCGACGACGCGGGGGTCGGCGATGAGGTCGGCGACCTGTTCGCTCGTGATGAAGAGGTTGCGGTAAGCGCCGTCAGGAAAGCCCGCGTCGCGGAAGATCGTCTCGATGGCTGCGGCTGACTCGGGGCACTGGCTCGCGTGCTTGAGCAGAATCGTGTTGCCGAGCACGAGGTTGGGGCCGGCAAACCGGGCGACCTGGTAGTAGGGAAAATTCCAAGGCATGATGCCGAGAAGCACGCCGAGGGATGATCGACGGATGAACGCCGAGCCCTCGCCATCGAGCAGCTCAATCGGCTCGTCAGCGAGAAACGTCTCGCCGTTCTCGGCGTAGTAGGAGTAGATCGCGGCGCTGAAATCGACCTCGCCGAGGGCCTGCTCGACGGGCTTGCCCATCTCGCGCACGATGATGTCGGCCAGCAGTTCACGGCGCTCAGTGTGCAACTCGGCGACCCGCTGCATCAGAGCAGCGCGTTCGGCGACGGAGGTCGAGCGAGACCAGGTGCGGTACGCGCTGTCTGCGCTTGCGAGGGATGCGCTGGCTTCAGCGTCGGTAGTCGGGGCCGGGTTGAAGCCGGTCTCTCCCGTCGCGGGGTTGGTCACGATGTAGTCGCTCATGGATGCTCCTAAGAGGGTTCAGCGAAAGGCGGGGGCGCCGGTCAGGTGAGGTGCGATAAGTAGAGTGTGCACCTCATCGGTTCATTCATGGGTGCTCAATCGCTCGAGATTTTTGGTGTGACGCCTCCCGGTAGCGAGGCGAGCCAGCGACGCACAGAGTCATTGTGCTCACCGAGGTCTGGCGGGGCAGCCGTGCGGGGGGTGACCGCGGGCGTCCAACTGATCGGGCTGCGGAACTGCGCGCCCGAAGGGTTACCCGAGGCATCCTTTACCTCGATGGTGGGGGCGAGGTCGAGCGCGCGGGCGAGCTCGAGGCCGTCGGCGATTGACCCCACTTGGCCCGCTGGCACACCCACCGCAGTGAGGGCGGTCTGCCAGTACGAAGCGGTTCGGGTGGCGAGTCGGCCCTCCAGGGCGGTGACCAACTCCGCTCGGTGTTCGACCCGGGCACTGTTGGTGAGAAACCGTTCATCGCTCAGCAGTGACTCGAGGCCGAGCACTCGAAGTGTCGCCACGAATTGCCGGTCGTTGCCGCATGCGAGGGCCAGAGGTTTGTCTCGGCAATGCAGCAACTCGTAAGGAGCGATCGACGGATGTGCGTTGCCCATCTGACGAGGCGTGCGCCCGGCACCGAGGTGCGACTGGCCCTGATTGGCCAGAGCTCCTTGCAGGCTCGACAACAGATTGACCTCGAGACGACGACCCAGGCCTGTTTCGTTTCTCGCCTGCAACGCCGCCAGGATTCCGATAGTCGCATCCTTCGCGGTGAGGATGTCCACGACGGCAACGCCTACCTTCATGGGCGGTCCCTCGGGGTCGCCGGTAATGCTCATGAGTCCACCGACGGCCTGCACGATGAAGTCGTATCCCGGTAGCTCCGCACCTCTGCCGCTGCCGAAGCCGGAGATGGACGCGTAGATGAGGCCCGGGTTCAGCACGCTGAGCTCGTCGTATCCCAGGCCGAGCGAGGTCGCGCCCCCGGGCTTGAAATTCTCGACGAGGATGTCTGCGTTGCTCGCGATCGCAATGGCGACCGCACGATCGGCGTCAGTGGTGAGATCGAGCTCGATCGACTCCTTGTTGCGATTGACGCTCTCGAAATAGGTGGAGCCGGTCGGGGAGAACGGAGGACCCCAGTGACGCGTGTCGTCACCTTCACCGGGTCGCTCGATCTTGATGACGCGAGCACCGAGATCGGCAAGCGTCATCGTCGCTAGCGGACCGGCAAGCACCCGCGAGAAGTCGGCGACCACGATCCCGGTGAGGGGCAGTGCCTCAGGTGGGAGAGCCATAAGAACACCAAACTACTCGCTAGAGCCCGATGAGTTCCCGCCCGATCAGGTACCGGCGGATTTCGTTCGTCCCCGCACCGATGTCGTAGAGCTTGGCGTCGCGCAGCAACCGTTCCACCGGCCACTCCTTGGTGTAGCCGGCCCCGCCGAGAGCTTGGATCGCGTCGAGCGAGGTCTTCACGGCACTCTCGGATGCGTACAGGATCGCGCCCGCAGCATCCGCCCGCGACGTCAGATCGGCGTCGCACGCTCGCGCCACCGCGTAAACGTAGGCGCGTGAGGTGCTCAGCGCCACGTACATGTCGGCAACTTTGGCCTGCATCAACTGGAATGAGCCGATAGCCGCGCCGAACTGTTCGCGTTGCCGCACGTACGGCAGCACGACATCCAGCGCCGCCTGCATGATGCCGAGCGGCCCCGCGGCGAGCACTGCTCGCTCGTAGTCCAGGCCCGACATGAGCACCGCGGCGCCGTCATTGACGGTTCCGAGCACATTCTCGGCCGGTATCTCGCAGTGGTCGAAGACGAGTTCTGCGGTGTCGGAACCGCGCATGCCCATCTTGTTGAGCTTCGCGCCGACCGTGAAGCCGGGCATCCCCTTCTCGACTATGAAGGCGGTGATCCCTCGAGCGCCGGCTGTCGGCTCGGTCTTCGCGTAGACCACCAGAGTGTCGGCCTGGGGCGCATTGGTGATCCAGAACTTGGTGCCCGTGAGCACATACCCGCCGGCGGACGGTTGCGCCTTGAGCTTCATGGAGACGACATCGGATCCGGCCTCCGCCTCGGACATTGCCAGTGACCCCACGTGCTCCCCGGAGATGAGCTTCGGCAGATACGTGCGCTTCTGCTCGTCAGTGCCCCAGCGACGTATCTGATTGACACACAGGTTGGAGTGCGCACCGTACGAGAGGCCAACAGAAGCGGATGCCCGTGAGATCTCCTCCATCACGACGACCTGCTCGAGATAGCCGAGGCCGAGGCCACCCCACTCCTCCTCGACGGTCACGCCGTGGAGCCCCAGGTCGCCGAACTCGGTCCACAGTTCGCGCGGAAAGGTGTTCGTCTCGTCGATCTGTGCCGCGAGTGGCGCAATGCGCCGGGTGGCGAACCCGGAGGCGACTTCTCGGATGGTGTCGGCGGCCTCGCCGAGAGCGAAGTCGAGTCCTGCTGGGATCGTGCTCATGTGGGCTCCAATGGGTGGCGGGCGGGCGGCAATCAGAGAAGGGTCAGTAGCGGCAGAGGGTTGTGGAGGATTGCCGCAACGTCAGTGAGGAACCGCGCACCCTGCTCGCCGTCGACGAGGCGATGGTCGAACGACAGGCTGAGGGTGAGCACGTCGCGAAGGACGACCTCACCGCGGTACCCCCACGGAGTGTGCCGAACCGCCCCGATCCCGAGTATCGCTGCCTCGCCCGGGTTGAGTATCGGCGTTCCGGCGTCGACGCCGAACACCCCGATGTTCGTGACGGTGATCGTTCCGTGCGCGAAGTCCGCGGGCGCCGTGTGTCCGGCTCGTGCGGTGTCGACCAACGCGCCGATCGCGTCGGCGAGTTCGAGCAGGCTCAGCGTCTCAGCGTCCTTGATGTTCGGCACCATCAGGCCGCGATCGGTCGCGGTGGCGATGCCGAGGTTGACGTAGCCGAACGTGATGATCTCTTGGGCCGCGCCATCCCATCGGCTGTTGAGCGTCTCGTGGCGCGCGAGGGCGAGACATACAGCCTTGGCCACCACGGTGAGAATCGTGAGGCGACGACCGTCGAAGCGCGGGTCTGTTCGTAGTCGAGCGAGCAACTCAGTCGTGGCCGAGACGTCGACTGTGAGAAACACGGTCACCTGTGGAGCAGTGAAGGCGCTCGCGACCATCGCCTCCGCGGTGTGTTTCCGCACGCCCCGAATGGCGGTTCTCGTCTCTCTGGCCCTGGACGCCCTGCCCGACTCCGCTCGGGATGCCGCGAGCTCAATGTCTGCGCGGGTGATGAGCCCGCGGTCACCGGTGCCCGTGACCGTGCGCAGGTCCACCCCGAGCGAAGCGGCAAGCGTGCGCACCGGAGGGGTCGAACGTGGACCGTCGGGGCGTGCATCCGGAGCCAGCGCGGGCGGAGCAGGCGTGGGCGCCTGGGATGCTGCCCCAGCGGCGCGGCGGCGCGGGACGGCGGTCTCGGCGCGGGCGCCGTACCCCACGAGGTGGGCTTCGGGGCTGTCGGCGCGGGCGGTGTCAGGGTCATCACCCGGGGAGGCGGCCGCGTCATCCGCCGTCGTCTCGAAGGTGACGAGCGGCGCACCCACCGCGACGGTCTGGCCTGCCTCGGCATGCAACGCCGCGACGACGCCCGCGACGGGCGACGGCAGTTCGACGGCGGCCTTGGCAGTCTCGACGTCGGCGATGATCTGGTTGAGTTCAACGTTGTCGCCGACTGACACGCGCCATCCGACGACCTCGGATTCGGTGAGTCCCTCGCCCAGGTCGGGCAGGCTGAAGATCGTCCTCATGACCCGGCACCCATGCCACTGCGCGAGTTCGGCCGGCCCAGCGCGCAGTCGATGCCGTCGAGGAGTCGGTCGAGGTCGGGGATATGGTGCCCCTCGGCCTTGGCCGGCGGATAGGGGATGTCGTGGCCGGTGACCCGCACGGGCGCAGCCTCGAGGTACTCGAAACAGCGCTCGGTGATGCTCGCGCAGACCTCGGCGCCGACTCCGCCGGTGAGCGCGGCCTCGTGTGCGACAACCAGTCGTCCGGTGCGCCGAACCGACTGCGCGATCGGCGCGTAGTCGATCGGCGAGAGTGAGAGCAGGTCGATGACTTCGATCGAGATGCCCTCTCGCTCGGCGGCGGCAGCGGCATCCAGAGCGGTCTGCACCAACGCCCCGTACGCGACGACAGTGACGTCGGTTCCGGCCACGAGCACCTGCGAACGGCCCGCTGACTGGCCGGACAACGGTGCCTCCAGGTCGACCTCGCCCTTGAGGTGGTAGCGGCGCTTCGGCTCGAAGTAGAGCACAGGGTCATCCGATGCGATGGCCTCGCGAATCATCGTGTACGCGTTCTGGGGGTTAGAGCACGCCACCACTCGCAGGCCGGCGGTGTGGGTGAAGTACGCCTCGGGCGAGTCGGAGTGGTGCTCGGCCGCGCCGATGCCGCCGCCCCAGGGCACCCGGATGGTGATCGGCATGCGCACCGCGCCCTTGGTGCGGTAGTGCATGCGCGAGACCTGACTGACGATCTGGTCGAAGGCCGGGTAGATGAATCCATCGAACTGGATTTCGCACACCGGTCGATACCCGCGATAGGCGAGCCCCACCGCCGCGCCGATGATCGCTGACTCGGCCAGCGGGGTGTCCAGAACCCGACGCTCACCAAAGTCGGCCTGCAGGCCATCGGTGATGCGGTACACGCCGCCGAGCTTGCCGATGTCCTCGCCGAGCAGAACCACCTTGGGATCGGTCTCCATTGCGCGTCGAAGCCCAGCTCCGATGGCCTTGCTCAGGGTCAGCGTGCTCACGGCGCGGCCTCGAATCCGTCGAGATAGTGTGCGTACCACTCACGGCGCTGTTCCAGCGCGGGGTGAGGATCGGCGTAGACGTGGTCGAAGATGCTCAGTGGATCGGGGTCGGGGAGGGCGATGCATCCGGCCCGCAGCTCCGCCGCCGTGCTGTCGGCCACGGCCTGCACCTCGGCGCGGAAGTCGTCGGGCAGTTCATTGCGGCTCGTCAAGTAGGCCTCAAGCCTGACGATCGGATCCCGCTTGCGCCACTCATCCAGCTCCGCGGGCGGTCGGTATCGCGTGGGGTCATCGGCGGTCGTGTGCGGGCCCATCCGGTAGGTGACGGCCTCGATGAAGGTCGGCCCGCCCCCCGATCGCGCGCGATCCAGGGCGATCCGCGTCGCGGCGGTGACCGCGAGCACGTCGTTGCCGTCAACTCGCATCGAGGGGATGCCGAACCCGCTACCGCGGGCGGCGAGGCTTCCCCGGGTCTGAAGCGTGACCGGCTCGGAGATGGCCCAGTGGTTGTTCTGGCAGAAGAAGACGACGGGCGCGCTGTATGCGGCCGCGAAGACGAGCGCTTCGCTGACATCGCCTTCGCTCGTCGCGCCGTCTCCGAAGTAGGCGACCGCCACCGCGTCGGCACCGTCTGCCTGGATACCCAGGGCGTAACCGGTGGCATGTAGGGTCTGGGCTCCGATGACCACCTGAGGTGTCGCCATGTTGATCGAGTACGGGTTCCACCCCGTCGCCGTGACCGCGCGCCACACGCTCACGAGCTCGACGGGCGCCGCACCCCGGCAGTAGGCAACGGCGTTCTCGCGGTAGCTCGTGAACACGAAGTCGTCGCTGCGCAGCGCACGTGCGGAGGCGACCTGTGCCGCCTCCTGGCCGAGCAGCGGGGGCCAGAGAGCGAGTTCGCCCTGCCGCTGCAGTGCGGTGGCCTCGGTGTCGATGCGGCGCACGACGACCATGTCTCGGTAGAGGTCGCGCAGCTGAGCGTCGTCGACATCGCCGACCCAGGGGTCGTACTCCGGCGAGGCGACGCGCTCACCGGCGGGAGTGAGGAGTTGCACGGGATCGGGCTCGTCAGATGTGTTCACACCGCGCCCCCCGTCATTGGTCGAGTGCTCGCAACACTAGGTTGCGTCGACACTAAGCTCAAGAGTGCTCGCTCATACTGAGCATTGTGCTTACTCTGAGCAGACACTCGGTGCTACTATTGCGCACTATGGCAGGCTACGACCAGATCGATCACAACCTTCTCCTCGCGCTCGCCGACGATCCTCGTGCAACTGTTGTCGCCCTCGCCGACCGGTTGGGGCTCGCTCGCAACACCGTTCAGGCGCGGATGACACGGCTCGAGCGCGACGCAGCGTTCCTGTCATTCGAGCGCACCATCAACCCCGTGCCTCTGGGATACCCGATCCACGCCTTCATCGCGGTGCACCTGCAGCAGAAGATTCTCGCAAGCGTGGTTCACGAGCTCGCCAAGATTCCCGAGGTCGTGCAGGCCCACGGGCTCAGCGGCCCGGTCGATCTCTTTGTGAGCGTGGTGTGCCGCGACACAGCCGACCTGTTCCGGGTGGACGACTCGATCCTGTCGATCGAGGGCGTCGAACGCACCGAGACATCCCTGTCGATGGGGGAACTCATCCCGTTCCGGCTGCGACCGCTGCTCGAGCGGGCACCGAGCTAGGTGGTGTCGAGCGAAGCAGTGTCGACCGCCGTGCGCGCGCCGAGCATCCCGGTGATCGCCATCTCGGCGAGCACTCCGCGCGCATCGTCCACGTCGACGAGCCGCGCGTTGTGAGGCGTTGAATTCAGCAGCCCGAAGATCGCGTGCACTCGCACTTCGATTTCGGCGGTGGGGGTGGTCGGGCTGAGCCGGGCGACCAGGGCGACCCATTCCTGCACGTAGCGGCGCTGGAGCATCCGTACCTCCCGGTTCACTTCGAGCGGGAGGCTCGCGAGTTCGCGATCCTGGATGCGGATGATGTCACGCTCGCTCAGCGCAAAATCCACGTGGAAGTCGACAAGGTCTCGCAACGCCTGCTGGCTTTCGGCATCTTCGGCGATGATGCGTGTGCACCCTTCCAGGAGGCGCCGGCTCGCGCCGATCAGGAGCTCGCCGAGCATCGCCTCCTTGCTCGGGAAGTGGCGGTACAACGCGGGGCCGCTCACGCCGACCGCTGCCCCGAGGTCTTCGATCGAGACCCCGTTGAATCCTCGCTCGGCGAACAGATGGGCCGCAGCATCGAGCAGCTGTTGGCGACGGTGCGCCTTGGCCGTCGCCCGCCACGTCTCTGCCATGACCCCATGGTACCGATTCTGGACAATTCAGTTAACGCTCGCTAACCTAAACTGGATTAGCGCACACTAACTGAGATGAGGCGCGATGGAGACGCTTGCGACGGGGGCCCGCCCGCACAGCGACGATTTCGTCGCGAACGATGCCTCTCAACGTGCCCTGGTCAGTGAGCTCCGGGAGCGCCTTGAGCGCGTCGGACGCGGGGGCTCCGAAGCATCCCGCAACCGGCACAGCGCGCGGGGAAAGCTCCTTCCCCGTGACCGGATTGACTACCTCCTCGACCGCGGCAGCCCGTTTCTCGAGGTGGGTGCGCTCGCGGCGTACGGGATGTACGACGACGAGAGCCCCGGCGCGGGCATCATCACGGGCATCGGGCTCGTGAGCGGTCGGCTCTGCATGATCGTGTGCAACGACGCCACTGTGAAGGGCGGCTCGTACTACCCGATGACCGTCAAGAAGCACCTGCGTGCGCAGGAGATCGCCAGCGAGAACCTGCTGCCGTGCATCTACCTCGTCGACTCCGGCGGCGCGTACTTGCCGCTTCAGGACGACGTATTTCCGGATCGGGAGCACTTCGGCCGCATCTTCTACAACCAATCACGGATGTCGGCCCGCGGCATCGCGCAGATCTCGGCGGTCCTCGGGTCGAGCACGGCCGGCGGCGCCTACATGCCCGCAATGAGTGACGAGACCGTGATCGTTCGCAATCAGGGAACGATCTTCCTTGGCGGCCCTCCGCTGGTGAAGGCGGCAACCGGTGAGGTCGTGTCCGCCGAGGACCTCGGTGGCGGCGTCACTCACTCGCGACTGTCTGGCGTCACCGACCATCTTGCCGAGAATGACGAGCACGCTCTCGACATCGTGCGAGACATCATCGCGCAGCTGCCGCCGCCCGCGCCGAGGCCCTACGAGCTCAGCCCGGTGACCGAGCCGACGGTCAATCCTGCCGAGCTGTACGGAGTTGTCCCTCCCGAGCTCCACGTCGCCTACGACGTGCGCGAGGTGATCGCGCGCATCGTTGACGGAAGCGAGTTCCACGAGTTCAAGGCCGAATACGGCCAGACCCTCGTCACGGGGTTCGCGCGCATCCACGGGCATCCAGTCGGGATCATCGCGAACAATGGCGTGCTCTTCAGCGAGTCCGCCCTCAAGGGCGCGCACTTCATCGAGCTGTGCGATCAGCGCAAGACACCCCTGGTCTTCCTGCAGAACATCACCGGCTTCATGGTCGGTCGCGAGTACGAAGCGGGCGGAATCGCGAAGCACGGCGCGAAGATGGTCAATGCTGTCGCGTCGGCGCGCGTGCCCAAACTCACGGTCGTCATCGGCGGCTCGTTCGGTGCCGGCAACTACTCGATGAGCGGTCGGTCGTACTCGCCACGCTTCTTGTGGATGTGGCCCGCCAGCCGAATCTCGGTCATGGGTGGCCCTCAGGCTGCGGCCGTGCTGTCGACGATCCGCCGCGATCAGCTCGACGCCAAGGGTGAGACGTGGAGCGCCGAAGACGAGGCGACCTTCACTCAAACCCTGCGCGAGCAGTACGAGCGCCAGGGCAACCCCTACTACTCGACCGCCCGACTCTGGGACGACGGCATCATCGACCCTGTCGACACCCGCACCGTTCTCGGGCTGTCGCTAGAGGTCTGCTCGCGAGCCCCGCTGGCCGACATCTCCTACGGCGTCTTCAGGATGTGACCGTGTTCGACACCGTACTGATTGCCAACCGCGGCGAGATCGCGTGTCGCATCATCGCGACCCTTCGCACTCTCGGCATTCGTTCCGTCGCCGTCTACAGTGACGCGGATGCCGCGGCTCGCCACGTCTCGCTGGCCGACGTAGCCGTGCGCATCGGTCGCGCGAGCGCGGCCGACAGTTACCTCAACATCGACCGGATCGTTCGAGCAGCTGTTGAGAGCGGGGCACAAGCAATCCATCCCGGCTACGGGTTCCTCGCCGAAAACGCGCAGTTCGCGGCCGCCTGTGCGGCCGCGGGGATCGTCTTCATCGGCCCTGGCATCGACGCCCTCGAGATCATGGGCGACAAGATCCGCGCCAAGACCCAGGTGACCGCGCGCGGTGTGCCGGTCGTTCCAGGAATCGCGCGTGCTGGCCTCACCGATAGCGAGCTCAAGCAGGCCGCGTTAGAGATCGGATTCCCCGCGCTCATCAAGCCGTCAGCCGGTGGTGGCGGCAAGGGCATGCATGTCGTGTGGGCCCCCGAGGAACTCGAGGATGCGCTCGCCGCCGCCCGCCGCGAGGCACAGTCGTCGTTCGGCGACGACACCCTCTTCATCGAGCGCTTCCTCGCCCGACCGCGGCACATCGAGGTGCAGGTTCTCGCCGATGGCCACGGCAACGTCGTGCATCTGGGCGAGCGTGAGTGCTCGCTGCAGCGACGGCACCAGAAGGTCATCGAGGAAGCCCCGTCGCCGCTGATCGACGAGACAACGCGAGAACGAATCGGGGAGGCCGCGTGCGAGAGCGCGCGCAGCGTGGGCTACCTGGGTGCGGGCACCGTGGAATTCATCGTCTCGGCCGACGCTCCCGATGAGTTCTTCTTCATCGAGATGAATACGCGCCTGCAGGTCGAGCACCCTGTGACCGAGTTGGTGACGGGGATCGACCTCGTGGAGTGGCAACTGCGCATTGCCGCCGGCGAGCCGCTCGACTTCGCGCAGCGCGACGTCGAGTTGACCGGCCACGCGGTTGAGGCCCGCGTCTACGCGGAGGACCCGGCGCGAGGGTTCCTCCCCACGGGCGGCACGGTGCTCGAGCTGCAGGAGCCGACTGCCGCGGGCATCCGGGTCGACAGCGCTCTCGTGCCCGGGCTTGTGGTCTCGTCCGACTACGACCCGATGCTGGCGAAGGTCATCGCGTGGGCGCCGGACCGGGCATCCGCTCTTCAGAGACTGCGGGCTGCCCTGCGCGACACGGTAGTGCTCGGCGTCGGTACGAACGTCGAGTTTCTCGGGCTGCTGTTGAGCGCACCCGCGGTCGAGAGCGGCGACCTCGATACCGAGCTGATCGGCCGCATCCTGCCCGATATGGCCTTCGCCGAGCCGGGCCCGGATGTGTTGGCGACCGCGGCCATGATTCGCCACGCTGACGGATGGCGGGCCAGCGAGACCGGGCTGTGGACGACGCCCAACGGGTGGCGGATGGGCGCAGCCGCACCCAGTGTCTACCGGATGCGTTCGGTGCCGGGCGAGGTGTCCGCGACGGTTCGCGTGTGGGGATCGCCGTCGCACCTGCGGGTGCGCGTCGACGACGGGGACCTGCGGGACGGCTCTGTTGTGCTGCGCGGGTGCCGGGCGCGCGTGACGATTGGCGAGGCATCCGCCACCTGGGTCTTCGCGGAGTCGGGCGCTGATGAGCTCTGTCTCTCGTCTCAGGGGGTGAGCTGGACCCTTCTCGAGACTCGCGGCGCGCGAGGGGAGTCGAATGATGGTGACGCCGATCCAGAGCTGCGGTCGCCACTGCCGGGCGCCGTGGTGGCGATCTCCGTTGCGGATGGGCAGGTGGTCGACGCAGGCGCACCGATCGCGATCGTCGAGGCGATGAAGATGGAGCACGTGTTGCGCGCGCCGGTCGCCGGTAGCGTATCCCTGCGGGTTGCGCTCGGCTCGCAGGTCGCCGGCGACCAGATTGTGGCAACGATCGTGCCGGTGGAAGAAGCGCGGGTGCTGCCGGAGGAGAGGCCATGACGGAGAAACGAATCGTGCAGCGCGGCCTGTACTACGAGGAGTTCGAGCTCGGCGTCACCTACGTGCACAGCCCGTCGCGCACCGTGACCGAAGCCGACAACGTGCTGTTCACCACCCTGACGATGAACACGCAGTCGCTGCATCTCGACGCAGAATGGGCACGCACAACTGAGTTCGGGGAGCGGCTCGTCAACAGCATGTTCACTCTATCGACTCTCGTCGGGACGTCCGTGGCTCAGTTGACGCAGGGCACGATCGTGGCAAACCTCGGCATCGACAACGCGCGGTTCCCTCACCCGATGCGGCACGGGGACACGATGACTTCCGAGTCGGTGGTGATCGCCAAGCGGCTGTCGGAGAGTCGGCCCGGCCAGGGAATTGTGACCCTCGAGCACACCGCTCGCAATCAGAATGGCGAGGTCGTCGCCGTGGCGACCAGGAACGTCTTGATGCTCTGCGCGCCCGAGGAGCGCTGAGGTGGTGCTCGGGCCCGCCATCCTCTTCTGCCCAGGGGACCGCCCGGATCGGTTCGGCAAGGCCGCGATGGCCGCGGATGCCGTGATCCTCGACCTCGAGGATGGTGTTGCGCCGAGCGACAAGCAGGCTGCGCGGGTGGCGGTCGCGGCATCCGATCTCGACCCGGACCGCACGGTCGTGCGTGTGAATGCGGCGAGCACCGAGGAGTTCGCGCGCGATCTCGAGGCAGTCGCGTCGAGCGGGTTCCGTACGATCATGCTCGCGAAGGCAGAGCGCGTTGCCGACCTTGAGGCCCTCGCGGAATACAGCGTCATTCCCATCTGCGAAACACCGATCGGCGTCGAGAACGCGTTTGCGCTCGCCGAGCAGACACCCGTGATTGCTCTCATGTGGGGGGCTGAAGACCTCGTCGCCGCACTCGGGGGTCGTTCGAGCCGAACACTCGACGGACGGTATCGCGATGTCGCCCGCTACGCCAGGGCGCGGGTGCTCGTCGCCGCTGCCGCTGCCGGTAAACAGGCGTACGACGCAGTCCACCTCGACATCGCCGACCTGGCCGGGTTACGAGACGAAGCGGAGGACGGCGCCGCGTCGGGTTTCATCGGAACGGCGTGCATCCACCCCTCCCAGGTCGAGACCGTGCGGGAGGCTTACCGCTCGTCCGTCGAGGCCGTCGCCTGGGCTGAGCGGGTGCTCGCGGCGGCGGAGATCTCCGCTGGCGTGTTCGCGTTCGAGGGACGCATGGTTGACGAACCCGTGCTCAAGCAGGCGCGACGCATCCTTGAACGGCGGGGCTAGGTGACCCACCGACCGCGCGGACACAGCGCCCACCAGTTCGATGTCACCGAGATCCCCTTCTCGGTGCGCGGATCGTGGCTCGACATCTCGCCGGTGGTCGCCCTCCACACCAGGCGGGACGACCTTCACCTCGTCTCGCATCAGAACGGCATGCACGCCGTGCTCGGGCTCCTGCCCGAACGCGAAGGTGCACGAGTGAGCACGCGGATCGAGGCGAGCCCGTCGGTGCTGTCGTGGGTCGACGGTGCCGCGCGCGCCGAAGCGACCTTCGATGGCACCGAGACGGTGCGCCTGCGCGGAACCGGCGTCGGCATGCGATTCACGGATGCCGCGGCCGGCCTCACTCCGTTCACCGGCACGTACCTCTTCACCGAGCCCGGCACCTCAAGCGTCGTCTTCACGTCGTATGAGACCGGGCGCCGGTACCGCATCACGCCGCTCGCCGGAACCCTGCTGGTCGAGGGCGATGGCGCGCTCGGTGTCGCCGCGCGGTCCGTGCTTGCCGGTGGCGACGGCTCGGCGTGGGAGGTGGCCGTCGAGGAGTTCACCGCCGCGGTGGGCCCGTACCGGGCATCCGCCCCGTTCGATGAACTGGTCGAACGCAATGCTCGCGACTTCGAGGAGTACCTGGCCGCGGTCGCGCCCTGGCGCAGCGAGCGCACCCCTGGCGCGGCTCTCGCGGCCTACGTGCTGTGGTCGGCCACCGTGCGCCCCCTCGGGTACCTCGGCCGGGAGTCGATCCTGATGTCGAAGCACTGGATGGACAAGGTGTGGAGTTGGGATCACGCCTTCAACGCCCTCGCGCTGGCACCCGGGCTGCCGGACAGCGCACTCGATCAGTTCCTCGCGCCCTTCGACCACCAGGATGCCGCGGGGGCGCCACCCGACTCGATCACCCACTCGGAGATCCTGTACAACTACGTGAAGCCGCCGATTCACGGTTGGGCTCTGCTGAAGCTGCGGGAGCGACTGGAGCGCGACTTCGACCCGGCCGAATTACGCGAGGTCTATGACCGGCTGAGCAGCTGGAGCCTGTTCTGGCTCGACTACCGTCGCGTGTCCGGTCGAGACCTGCCCTACTACCAGCACGGCAACGACTCGGGCTGGGACAACTCGACCACCTTCGACCTGGATCGGGTGATCGAGTCGCCCGATCTGGCCGCATTCCTGGTGGTACAGCTCGATGTGCTGGACGGGCTCGCCACGGAGCTGGGGCTCGCGGAGCCGCGGTGGGCGGCCGAGTCCGCGCGCATCCGGGAGGCGCTGTTGAGCCAGCTGTGGGACGGCGAGAACTTCGTGGCTGTGGGCGCGACATCCGGTCGCACGAGCACGGCGACGAGCCTGCTCAACCTGCTGCCGGTCGTGGCCGGCGAGCGTCTGCCGATGGATGTGCGCCAGAAGCTCGCGGCCGGCATCGAGCGGCACCTCACCGAGTTCGGCCCGGCCACCGAGATTCCGGGCAGCGCCCACTACGAGGCGGACGGCTACTGGCGCGGCCCCATCTGGGCGCCGTCGACCGTGCTCATCGAGGCGGGGCTGCGCGCCAGCGGGTTCGCCGACCTCGCGGACATCGTGAGTGCGCGATTCCGGGCGCTGTGCGAGAAGTCCGGGTTCGCCGAGAACTTCGACGCGGTCACCGGCGCGGGTCTGCGCGACCGGGCCTACTCGTGGACGGCCAGCAGCTACCTGCTGCTCGCCGGCGAGGCGGAGGCGCGGCGGGCGGGCGACGCCGCCGTCTGAGCTGGCCCTGTCACAGCCAGACGGTACCGTGGAGGCGTGCCGTCGCTTGAGGATGTCCGTGCCATCGCCGCGACGCTGCCCGGCAGCGAGGAGCGCGCGACGACGGGTGGGGCGGCCTGGTTCGTGCGCAACAGGCTGTACGCGTGGGAGGCCCATCCGTGGCCGAGCGTGCCCGCGGATATCCGAGCGATCATCGAGCGGGAGCCGGTGTTCGTGGTCAAGGTCGCCTCCGAGGAGGACAAGCTGGCCTACCGGGAGGGCTGGCCGGACGTGTTCCTTCGCCAGACCACGGGATGGAGCGAGCCGAAGGTTGCCTTCCGTCTCGCGGCCGTGGCGCCCGACCTGCTCGTCGAGTTGATCACCGACGGCTGGTACAGCCGGGCGCCACGGTACCTGAGGCGCGAGTTCGACGGCTGACGGTCAGCAGGCCATTCAGGCCCGAACGCCAGCCCCCAGCAGACCCTCGAGTCGGGCGTAGCTCGTCTCCATACCGCCGGTCATGCCGGTGGCGAGGATCGCGTCGCGTTGCTCGGCGTTCGCGTAGGTGATCATCAGCGACAGCAGCGTGCCGCCCTCAACAGCGGTCAGCGTGAGCTCGTTGAGCGTCGCCGGTGCATCGAGTCCGATCATCGCCTCGGTGGTGACCGCGCGATACGGCGGCTCGCTCTCGAGCAGCTCGCCGGTGAACCCGAAACCCTCGCCGCCGCCGACCGGCTCCCAGACGTAGCGGTAGCTGTCGCCGACGTTCGCGGCGATCTCGCACACCGGCATCGTCCAGCCGTCGGGGCCGAGCAGCCACTGCTTCATGAGGTCGGCATCGTTGTGTGCGCGCCAGACCTGATCGACCGAGCCGCGGATGACGCGGGCCACCCGCACCTGCGTGTCGCTGAGGATCTGGGCCTCCACCGCCTGATCGCTCGCGAACGCGGCGAGGTCGGCGAGCACGGCATCGATCTGCGACATGGCCTCCTTCGTGCCCTCGAGCATCTGCATGGCGAGCAGCTGCTCGAGCTGCTCCAGCGAGTCGAAGCGCGATGTCGTGGTGAGGCGGGATCCGCTGTCGGTGGGCTCGAAGGCGAAGGTCACGTGGGTGCCGGGCAGGTCGGTGTTCGGTGCGCCCGTGGCATCCGCGAACCAGTCGACGACTTCGAAGGAGTGCGGGGCGTTGACACCCGTCCACTCCCAGCAGCCGTAGTGCTCGTCGCCGGTGGGGCCGGTCATGCGGTAGACGCTGCGCCCACCGACCGCGACGTCGTGCCGCAGGAACGTCGCGGGATAGGTCGGCGGACCCCAGAAGCGCTCGATCTGGCGGGGGTCGGCGTAGGCATCCCAGAGTCGGCGGAGCGGCGCCGCGAAGTCCGCGACGATCGTGATGGTGAGGTCGTCGAGGTTCTTCTCGACTGAGGTGATCGGCATGGTGCGCCCTTCCTAGTGGGATTCTTCTTCGAGCAGGATGTCAAGGCGGTCGATCCTCGAACGCCAGAGTTGTTCGAACTGGTCGAGCAGGCGCTGAGCCTGGTTGATGCGCTCCGGGTTACCGCGCACCAGGCGCTCGCGACCGCGTGGGTGCTTTGTCACCAGCCTCGCCTCCTCCAGTACTGCGACGTGCTTCTGAACGGCCGCGAATGACATCGCGTACAGGTCTGCCAGTTGCGACACCGAGATCTCCTCGACGAGCGTTCGGCGCACGATGTCGCGTCGTGTGGTGTCGGCGAGAGCCCGGAAGATCCGGTTCACGTCGTCATCGGTGAGTTCATCTACAACCATTTGGTTGTACGTTACAACCTCGATCGGGAGAGCGCAAGACCGGTTGCGCAGCGCGGGCGGGCCGCCGCCGTCTCGCTGCGTGAGTCGTACCATCGGACTCATGAGATCGATCGTCTACAGCAGCACCGGAACCTCCGACGTGCTCAGGCTGGTCGACCGCGCCATCCCTGAGCCGGGGCCCGGCCAGGTTCGGGTGCGAATGCTCGTCAGCGGCGTCAACCCGACGGACTGGAAGCGACGCGCGGCGCAGACCGGGCCGAGCGAACTGGCTGGCGACGTCGTACCCGACCAGGACGGCGCGGGAGTCGTCGATGCACTCGGAGGCGGGGTCACCGGGCTCGCGGTCGGCGACCGGGTGTGGATCTACCTCGCCCAGCACGAATCGCCCGAGGGCACAGCGCAGGAGTTCACGGTCGTCGTCGCCGATAAGGCCGTGAGGCTGCCCGACTCGGTGAGCTTCGACGTCGGCGCGAGCCTCGGGGTTCCCGCGATGACGGCCCACCGAGCGCTGACCGTGCACGAGGATGGCCCGACCCGCCTGGCGCCTGGCGCCCTCGCCGGGCGCACCGTGCTCGTCACCGGCGGCGCCGGTGCCGTGGGCCACGCTGCGATCCAGCTCGCGAAGTGGGCGGGCGCGACCGTGATCACGACGGTGTCGAGCGAGGGCAAGGCCGCACTGGCGAGAGCCGCCGGCGCCGACCACGTGATCGACTACACGACGGGTGACCCGGCGGCGGGCATCCGGAGCCTGGCTCCCGGCGGCGTGGACATCGTGGTCGACGTCGACATCATCCGCAACGTCGAGCTGGTGGGTGCGGTGCTCGCGACGCGGGGCTCGGTCGCGATCTACGCCAACAGCGGGCATGCCGCCACCATCCCCATGCGCGCATTCATGGGCCTCAACGCCCGGCTGCAGTACGTGCTCTTGTACACCGTGGGGCACGCGGCGCTCGCTTCAGCGGCGGCCGACGTCACCGCGGCCGCCGCCGCGGGCGCACTCGAGGTGGGCGAGGAGCACGGCCTGCCGTTGACGCGGTTCCCGCTCGCCGACACCGCGGCCGCGCACGATGCCGTCGAGGGTGGAGCCGTCGGCAAGGTGCTCATCGACGTCGCGAGCTAGGGACCTCTTGACGCCGCACTTGTTTTTTGCAAGTGTTAACGCCATCCACCACAGCTGAGGAGAAAACCCCATGACCTCGATGTTCGTCAGCCTGCCGGTCACCGACCTGGATCGCGCGAAAGCCTTCTACACGGCGGTCGGCTTCACCTTCAACCCCGCGATGTCCGATCACAACGGGGCATGCTTCGTGGTCGAGGAGGACCACAGCTACTTCATGATCATGACGCGGGAGTTCTTCCAGACCCTCACCGACCTGCCGCTCGGCGACCCCAAGGTCAGCCCGGTGTCGGCGACCATCATCTTCCTCGACAGCCGCGAGGCCGTGGACCGCACCATCGCTGCGGGTCTCGCCGCCGGGGGAGCCGAGCCCGGCCCCGTCGAGGACTACGGATTCATGTACCAGCGCCCGATCACCGACCCCGACGGCAACCACCTCGAGTTCGGGTGGATGGACCCGACCGCCGCGACCGCAGAGCCCGAGGCTGCCGCGGAACAGCAGGCCTGAGGTCGATGGCGGCACGCGAGTACGGACAGCACGACGGCATCACCCGCGCGCTCGAGCTCATCGGCGAGCGTTGGGCGCTGCTCATCGTGCGCGACCTGCTGGTCGGACCCCGCAGATACAGCGAGCTCGCGGCCGGGCTGCCGCGCATCCCGAGCAACATCCTGGCCGCACGCCTCAAGGAGCTCCAGGAGGCGGGAGTGCTGCGCCGCGCACCGCACTCCCGCGTGGTCGTGTACGAGCTGACGCCCTACGGCCGTGAACTCGAGCCGGTCGTGCTGGGCCTCGGCGCCTGGGGGTTCAAGACACTGGACGATCCTCGCGACGAGCAGATCGTCACGCCGGACTCGATGACGATGACGCTGCGCACGGCGTTCCGGCAGAACGTCGCGGCGACCCTTCCCGCGACGGCGTACGCGGCGAGGGTGGGGGCCGCCGAACTGCTCATTCACGTGGATGGCGCAGCCCTCGACGTGACCCGAGGCGACGGGCCGGCCGACCTGGCCTTTGCCGCCGGGCCGGACATCCGGCGCCTGATCTCGGGTGAACTCGCCCCGGACCGTGCGATCTCGTCAGGCGTGGTCGAGGTGCTGCACGGGCGTGGCGAGTTGCTCGCGCGTTTCGCGAACACGTTCCACTTGGCTGCCTGACGTCCTAGCGGCCAGTGCGCCCGATGCGCCTTCGCCGATCGGTCGCGAGCGCGATGCCGAGCGCCAGAAGCGCCGCAGCGCCGAGCGCCGTGGCGCCCAGCCCAGAGGTCGCAGACCCGGTGTCAGCAAGCTTCGTCTGAGCGATGAGCAATCTCAGGATGACCGCCGCGACCTCATCGTTGTCCTTCCGCTCCTGGTTGAACATCGTCGTCACACCGAGCCCCAGGCTCGACGCCATGACCGTGTCGGTGCTGGAACCGGCGGTGCCGCCGTTCTTGAACGCCCAGGGCGCGCCCATGTCAGCGTGCGTCGCGGAGTAGAGCTGCCAGGCGAGCCCCATCTGGAAGTCGGCGGGCCCACACTGCGAATCCGAGGAGCACTCGGTGGTGATGGTGCTGACCGGAAGAAGGGTGTTCGCCATCGACCGCACGCCGAGGGACGCGCCAGCCGTGTTGTAGCCGAGGTGTGCGGCTACCCACGTGCCCATGTCGTTCGCGTTGGAGATGAGGCCGCCGGCCCCGCTGATGGCGTTGGTGTTGTCCCAGTAGAACGCCGGCGCTCCAGTGGAGTAGTAAGGGGTGGCGATGGGCGGGCTCGGCGGTTCGAGCTCCGTCGACGACATGCCGAGGTCGTCGAGGAAGGCCTGTTCGATGGTCAGTTGGTACGCGGGAGGATCCGTGATCGGCACGGAATTGACAACATTCGACAGGATCGTGCTGAGCAGGCCGAAGCCCCAGTTCGAGTAGAGCCATCGGGTGCCCGGCTGCCACAGCAGAAGCTGACTCTCGAGCCCACTCCACAGCATTGTCTGCGTGTAGCCGGGGCGCGGGTTCTCGCAGCTTGGAGGTCCCCCGCAGCCCTCGTTGAAGTTCCACGGCGGGTCGGGCAGCCCAGCCTGGTGGGTCGCGAGGTCGCGCAGGGTGATCGGGGTGTGAACGCCCGAGTCGGGGTCGATCCACTCCGGCACCGTTATCCCAACCGGCGCATACATCTGCACCGGGTCATCGAGAGACACCACATTGGAGGCGACGAGGTAGGCGAGCAGGTCGGCGGTGAAGGCCTTCGTCTCCGATCCGAGTTCGAACTGGGTCGACGCGTCGACCTGGGTTCCCGAACCGAACGACGGCTCGCCGGAGGCGAAGGTGGTGATCACGGGGTTGGGCCCGTGAGGGTCGGGCGTGACGACCGCGGCCGAGATGCCGGAGATGGAATGGCTCGTGCGGAAATCGTCGATCAACGCCTGGATCTTTGCCTTCAGCGCGGGCGTCATCTCGACCACGATGGGTGCCGCGGGAGCGGCGACAGCAGGTGCAACCGCGCTCGCGGAGAGCGCGACGAAGGCCAGAGCTGCGATTGCCGCGGTGGATCGACGCCAGCGTGCACGGCGGGGGCTCCTGCTCACGGGGGTCTCTCCTTCGCTGAATGTACTTCAGTGAGTCAAGCCGATGCAGATGACATGGTCAATCACCCGTCCACAGGGCGGGTTCGCCGGGGCTGCCGATCCGGCGGCGACGCTGCTACCGTCGACGTCGTGACGAAACTCAGGGTGCACAGCCTCGCCGTCTCACTCGACGGGTTCGCGACCGGCGAGGGGCAGGCGTTCGACGCCCCGTTCGGACATGCGGGCAGCCGCCTGATGAGCTGGTTCTTTCCCACGCGCACCTTCGTGAGCATGACCGGCCACGACGCCGAGGCGATCGGGCAGGGAACGACGGGCGTCGATGACGCCTTCGCCGCGGCCGGCTGGGTCGGCATCGGCGCTGAGATCATGGGCCGCCGCAAGTTCGGTCCGCAGCAGGGGCCGTGGCAGGAAGACGACTGGCAGGGCTGGTGGGGCGACGAGCCTCCCTTCCACACTCCCGTCGTCGTGCTGACCCATCACGCTCGCCCGGACCTCACCCTCGGCGAGACCACCTTCCTGTTCCGGGATGCCTCACCGCAGGCCGCGCTCGATCTCGCCTCCGAGCTAGCCGGGGGTCTCGACGTGCGACTCGGCGGGGGGCCGACCGTCGTGCGCGAGTTTCTCGCGGCAGACCTGGTGGACCACCTGCACATCGTCGTGGTGCCGGTAGTCCTCGGCCGCGGGGTGCGACTGTGGGACGGGCTGGAGGGTCTCGAGGAGCGATTCTCCATCGAGAGCGCGGCATCGCCATCCGGGGTCGTGCACCAGATCTTCACGCGCCGCTGACTGCGGGAACTTTATCGGTGCTCCCGCTGTTCCACTAGGTGAGGGCCGCAGCCAGCGACCCGACAAGGAGCAGATCCACATGACCACCGTGTACCGCAAGGACCCGACCGCCGTCGCTCAGTTGAACGCTGAGCAGTTCGCGGTCACTCAGAAGAACGCCACGGAGCCAGCCTTCCGCAACGAGTTCTGGGACAACCACGCCGACGGCATCTACGTCGACATCGTCTCGGGCGAGCCGCTGTTCTCGTCGACCGACAAGTTCGACAGCGGATCGGGTTGGCCGAGTTTCACCAGGCCGATCAACTCCGCCTACATCGTGCGCCACGACGACAAGAGCTGGGGCATGCTTCGCACCGAGGTGCGCTCGACCAACGGTGACAGCCACCTGGGTCACCTGTTCGACGACGGGCCGATCGCCGAGGGCGGCATGCGCTACTGCATCAACTCGGCCGCGCTGAGGTTCATCCCGGTGGACCAGCTCGAAGCCGCGGGCTACGGTGACTACCGCAGCCTGTTCACCACCACGAAGGGAGCCTGACCATGGCCAACACCGAGACCGCGATTCTTGCCGGTGGATGTTTCTGGGGCGCCCAGCAGCTTCTGCGGCGTCGCCCGGGAGTGATCTCCACCCGCGTCGGCTACTCCGGCGGGGACACGCCCAACGCGACCTACCGCAACCACGGTGACCACGCCGAGGCGGTCGAGATCGTCTTCGACCCGTCTCTGATCTCCTACCGTGACCTTCTGGAGTTCTTCTTCCAGATCCACGACCCGTCGACGAAGAACCGTCAGGGCAACGACATCGGTCGCAGCTACCGTTCGGCGATCTACTTCACCACCGACGAGCAGAAGCGGGTCGCCCTCGACACGATCGCCGACGTGGATGCCTCGGGCCTCTGGCCGGGCAAGGTTGTCACCGAGGTCGAGCCGGCCGGTGACTTCTGGGAGGCCGAGGACGAGCACCAGGACTACCTGGAGAAGTACCCCAACGGCTACACCTGCCACTTCGTGCGCCCGGGCTGGAAGCTCCCGCACCGCGAGGAGCAGCTGACCAGTTAGCGCTGCGTGGCGACTGGCCACAGAGAGACGGAAGGGGCGGAGCCGTGATGGCTCCGCCCCTTCGCTACGTCCGTGGGATCAGTTTGTGGCGTCCCGCACGGTGTCCTTGACCTTCTCGCCGGCCTGGTGGAGGTCGGCCTTGGCGCGCTCGACCTTGCCCTCGTTCTCGAGGTCGCGGTTGTCCGTCGCGGCACCGACGCCCTCCTTGACGCGGCCCACGGCCTCATCAGCGGCGTTCTTGATCTTGTCGTCCATACCCATGATGTGACTCCATTTCCGCACAGGGTGGCTGTGCTTCTTCAACGCTGTCACCTCCGCGCCGAGACTGCCTGGGGGTTGACATCCGAGGCCGCCTGCGATCTCAGAGACCGCGGGTGCCTGCACTGCCACACGCGCAGCGCCCGTGTCAATGGGGGGCGGCATCCTGTGCCATCGGGATTGGATTGCAGAACAGACAGGAGTGCATGATGACACTGAACCGAACCGCCGACGCCACCACGAGACTGCTGCCGTCGCGCTTTGTCACCGACTCGCTCGACATCTCGCTCATCGCGCCGGACACCTACTGCCTCCTGGCTCCGAACAGTACGATCGGTTTCGTGCAGAAGCGCGGCAACGTGTTCGTAGGCTTGCTCGGAGACGACATTCTGCACACGATGGACATCTGCGAGTCGCTCTCGTTCGATGCGACCGTGTCGATGGTCGTGGATGCCTACCGGCGCTGATCAGGCGATGTGCGACATCGCCGTGTGCCACTGCTCAATGACCTCCGGGGCAGTGAGCTCGTCGAACGGGCTGGCCTCGTCTACCGTCACGAGCTGACTTGACGGGCCGATGAGCAGTGTGGCGCTCGCCGTGCCACCATCGCCGAGTCGCACCGGCAGCTTGATCTCTGCAGACCCGCCCGCATGCGCGAGCGCTTGCGCGTACTGAACGACTCCTCGCGCGATCTCGTCCCCCGTCAGAAGGCTGACCCCCGAGTAGTGGATGCGTTGCATTTCATCACCTCAGACACATTTCGTCGTACGCTTCCCACAGTAGGCGCGCGGGGTGAGTCCTCCGGGGGGGCTTGCGCTGGGTGGGCATCCCTGAAACTATCCCCGTCGCTCATGTCCATCCCGCGGAAGGTGAAACGATGCTGACCACCCGTGAGGCCGTCGCGGCGGCACTTCACCGTGACGAGTTCCGACTGGTGTACCAACCGATCGTCGAACTGTCGTCGGGTAAAACGGTGGGGCTCGAGGCACTCGTGAGATGGGCTCATCCGGAGTTGGGCGAGGTCGGCCCGGTGAACTTCATCCAGGACTTCGAGCGCAGCGGAGCCATCGAAGACCTGGGGGTGTGGGTCACCAAGCGCGCGATGGCTGAGGCGGCAGAGTGGCATCGCGCGGCACGCGAGCGCGGCCGCGACCTCTACTTGAGTGTCAACGTCTCGGGGTACGAGCTGCAGCAACTCGCCTACAGCGTCTCACTCGTCACCATGTGCGACGACTTCCAGCACCGCTGTCAGGATCTGCGCGTGGAGGTGATCGAGAGCGAGTTCGATCTGGGCGGCGACGACGTCAAAGCAAACCTCGCCACCCTGCGTCGCGAGCAGATCAAGGTTGTCATCGACGACTTCGGCACCGGTGCCTCGACTGTGGAGCGGTTCATCGAAGTGGATGCCGACGCCCTCAAGCTCGACCGCAGCCTGATTGCTGACATCGAGACGGCGCCGGAGCGGGCCGAGATCATCTCCGCGGTCGCTTCAGCCGCCAGGCTCGCCGGGTTGGAGGTCGTGGCCGAGGGCATCGAGCGCACGTCACAACTCGAGGTGCTCCTTGCGGCAGGGTGCACCTACGGGCAGGGCTACCTGTTCTCTCGCCCTGTACCGGCGTCCAGTGTGCCCTCCATTCTCGACAGGTGATCTGCCCGTCAAGCCCCCGGACGGGGTACGTGCCCGTCAGCGACAATAGAGCCCTACCTTCGTCCCGGACCCGACGACCAGGAGTATGACGTGCCCTCTCCGACCGCCCAGCAGAGCGAATTCCAGCTCGCGGTCCTCCGACTGATCTCGGGCGGACTCGCGATCGGCTTCGCGCTTGCGGGCATCTGGGGAGAATTCGAGTCGATGTGGCTCCGTTCGGTGGCGATTGCCGCGGCGGTGATCTGTGTTCTGTTCACGGCGGCTCTGACGTGGTTCCACGGGCGGCGCGATCTCGTGGTGCGGTCTTTCCTCTCGGTGATCATGGCGACGGTGTTCTTGCTGGGTTTGACCATCCAGCCGGCACCACTCGGAACGCTCAGCGGCTTCGTCTTCCTGGGTATCGCGGTCGGCATTGCGTCGTACGAGAAACTCGGCGCTGCGATCGTGATGTCGCTGGTCTCCGTCGGCTTCGGCATCGTCTCGATCGCCCTGCGATCCACTGTGCCCGCGCCGGCGCTCGGAGTGTTCGTCGCCGTGGCGGCAGCATCGCTCTTTGCGGTCTTCGGATTCAGGCGAGTGGCCGCCAGCGCGACGGCGGAGGCAATCGCTGACTCGCTCAAGGACCCGCTCACGGGAATCACGAACCGGCGCGGTTTGGCGCTGGGCACATCCCTTCTCGGTGCCCTCGCGGATCGTACCGGCCAGAGACTGGGCTGCCTGATTCTCGACCTGGACCACTTCAAGGCCGTCAACGACAACTTCGGACACGAGGCGGGGGACACAGTGCTGGTCGCGGTGGCGCGTCGCATTCAGGAGGTCGCGCGTCAGGGCGATCTCTTCGTGCGGATGGGCGGTGAGGAGTTCGCCGTGTTCACCGTCGTGAGAAACATCAAGGAGCTCACACTCGTCGCCGACCGCCTCCGGGCCGCCGTCGAAGATCTCGCTGTCGAGCCCCGAATCACTACAAGCGTGGGAGGCGCGCTTCAGTCGTCGGGTGCTGAGTTGCACCTCGAAGAGCTGATGAGTCGCGCAGATCGCCAGTTGTACGACGCAAAGGCCTCGGGCCGCAACACCGTCCGCGTCGCCGCGGACTAGGTCTGGGGCGCGTCGCCGCCCTGCGGTTCGGGCAGGGGCACCAAGCCCATGGTGCTCGCCGCTACACCCGAGAGCGCCTCGATCCATGCGCGGTTAAGTGAAGGCTCGCGACCGCCGTAGAAGCGGAACTGCAGGGGGATCGCCGGATCCATCCACAGCGACATGCGACCGCTGCCGTTCGAGGTGGGGTAGTCCCACGTGAATGTGAAGTTCTCGCCTCGACGCAGCTTGGTGACGATGACGACGCGAAGGTGGGCGAGCAGGCGGTCCTCGAACTCGAACTCGGCGTCCTGCGACCCGTAGATCAGCTTTCCCACAATGTTCTCCCAGACTGGACTACCGGATACCCCCTGAGCCTAATCGTCACGGTCCACCGCGTCCGAACCCGCCTTCGCGAGGAAGTCGCTCATTGCCTCCGACCAGGTGCTGAAGCCGTCATCCGGCGCCGTGTAGGAGATTGTCGATGTAGTCACACGCCACGACACGTCTTCGGGATTCATCGTCTGCTCGAGAACACCCTGGTGCGAAAGGCCCTGCTGGATGCCCCACACTCCGTCTCCCCGGCTGATCAGGTTCCAGACGAGCCCTCCGCGTTCGACCTGAGCGGGAACGGGGAGCTCGTCAGCGTCGAACTCAGCTTCCATCGGTAGGTCCGAAGAACTGAGGATCCCAGAAGGACGCGGTCGCGGCAGCCAATGAGACATGCACGCGGGTGTCGCGGGGGTTGTCGAGGGGTACCGCCTCGTATCCCTCGCTGTTGCGTGCGATCACTCCCAACACTGCTCGATGATCGTTCTCGGCAAAGCGCCGATCGCAGACGCGCCACTCCGTGCTGGAGATGAGGTCGAGGCGGATGTCTCGTTCTGAGACTGCGGGTACGTTCACGAGTGCCTCCAATATGTGAAACCCCGCAATCCTATGCAGGCTCCGAAGGTCGCAGATGGGGCTTGATTGTGCCGCGGCGACAAGCTAGGGCAGGGGTCTGTAATGGCGACAGACGGTCAATACCATGCCGGAGTCGCGCAGTACAAGGGGTAGAGCCGCATCCGTCGCGCTGTGATTGAGTGTGAGGCGCCTCGATACCCGGGGCCAACCAAACGACTGGAGATACGTCATGGGCATCATCGGCTGGATCATTCTGGGCTTGGCGGCCGGCGCTATCGCGAAGGCGATCCTTCCTGGCAACCAGGGAGGCGGCTGGCTCATCACGCTGCTGCTCGGCGTCGTCGGCGCGCTCCTCGGTGGCTTCATCGGCAGTGCCGTGTTCGGCATCGGCCTGGAGGGGTTCTTCTCCATCCAGACCTGGCTGCTGGCTATTGGTGGCGCCATCGTCGTGCTGCTGATCTACGGCCTCGCCACGCGGGGCTCGCGTCGCGCGTAGTTCCACCCACGAGAACGGGGCGGCCCTTCGGGGTCGCCCCGTTCTTCGTTGTCGCGGCTAGGCGCGCAGGCCCACGATGATGGCCTCGACGCACGCCCGCGCCAGCCCTTCCGCCTGCTCGGCAGGAATCGACTTGAACACGGGTGTGTCGAGCACGATGGTGGTGATTCCGTGGATCTGGCTCCACAGCGCCAGGCCGATGATCTCCGGGTTCTCGGCACGCAGCACGCCGGCCGCCTGGAGCTGGATGACCCGTTCCGCGAGCACCGCCTGGGACCCTCGCGAGGCCTCCTCGAGCGGGTCGGGCACCCCGTCGGGCATGCAGAGACTGCGCTGGAACATGAACCCGAACTCCGCCGGGTGAGCCATGGCGAACCGGAGGTAGGCGACCGCCAACTCCTCCAGGCCGTCGTCGCGTTCGGCCGCCTCTCGAAGCTCGACAGCGAGCTGCTCGAACGCCACGATCGCGAGCCCGCGCAGCAGGTCCTTCTTGTCGGCGAAGTGGTTGTACGCGGCGGTGTGGCTGACACCCGCGCGCCGCGCTACCTCGCGCAGCGACAGCTCTTCCGACCCGACTTCGCGTGCGACCTCGCTACCTGCGGCGAGCAGCGCATTGCGCAGGTCGCCGTGGTGGTAGCCCGTGCGCGAAGTGGAAGTTGACATTGGTTACATTCTCCCATAAATTGCCACTGGTCATAATGTTTCCAGTGGAAAGTTGAGTGTTGTCGTGAGTGGATTGCATGTCGTCATCGGTGCGGGCGGCCTCGGCCGTTCTGTGGCTGAACACCTTGTCTCGGGTGGTGAGCGGGTGCGGCTGGTGAGCCGAACAGGAGATGCGCGAGTTACGGGAGCGGAGTCGGTTGGGGCGGATGCCACGAACCCGTCCGACCTCGATGTGGCGCTTGCCGGGGCATCCGTCGTCTATCAGTGCGCGCAGCCGGCCTACACGCGGTGGGCGCAGGAGTTTCCGCAGTTGCAGACCGGCATCCTCGACGCGGCCGTGCGGGCCGGCGCCGACCTCGTCATCGCCGACAACCTGTACATGTACGGCGACCCGAACGGCGCCGCGATCAGAGAGGCGTCGCCCGAGAACCCGGCCACCAAGAAGGGCCGGGTGCGCAAGGCGATGGCGGATGCCGCGGTGCAAGCCCACCGCGAGGGTCAACTGCGCGTGGCGATCTCGCGTCCCGCCGACTACTTCGGGCCGGGGCATGACCAGTCGAGTAAGGCGATCTTCGGCAACGCCGCGCGCGGCCGAGCCATGCAGTTCTTCGGGCGTATGGACGCGCCGCACACGCTGAGCTACCTGCCCGATGCCGCAGCGGCAATGGCCGCGCTCGGCACGACCGAGGCCGGGTGGGGCTCGGTCTGGATCCCACCGGTGCAGCCCGCGGTCACGCAGCAGGAGCTCGCCGAGCGCGTGTGGTCGGCCGCGGGCAACTCCGGTCGGCCGAAGGTGCGCGTCACCGGCGAGGGCGCGATTCGGTTGGTCGGTCTGGTGGTGCCCGTCGTGCGGGAGTTCGCGGAGATGAGCTACCAGTACGAGAAGCCGTTCGTCGTCGACTCGTCACGGTTCGAGTCGACCTTCGGTGCGGCGCCAACGCCCAACGATGTCGCGATCGCGGCGACGGTCGAGCACTACCGGGCGAGCTAGGGCGCGGACTGCGAGAGCGCTTCGAAGTCGGCCAGCGGCACGACCCCGTCGGCAGCCGCCGCCAGCTCGGGATCGAGAGTCACAAGTGCGTCGGCCTGCAGCTGCGTGACGGCGACGTACTCGGCGCGGGTCGTATCAGCCCACCCCAGCTTCTCGGCAACGTGCCAGGCCGTCGCGCGCGAAACCCGGTCGCCGAGCAGACGGATGCCCATGGTCGTGATCCCGTCGAGGATGCGTCGAGCCTCTGCCGCGGTCTCGTTCCCCTCCCGCACCGCGCGGTAGAGCACGGACATCGCGTCGGACGGCAGGCGGTTCGGCGCGACCAGCTTGTGCGACGCGGGCACCGGCAGGCGCTCGCGGGCGATGCGGATCGCGGTCAGGGCGTCGATGCCGAAGCGGGTCATGGCTCCAGTATCGGGTCGACGACCGTCAGTACTGCCACGGGTAGGGCGACCAGTCGGGTTCGCGCTTCTCGAGGAACGAATCGCGCCCCTCGACGGCCTCGTCGGTTCCGTAGGCCAGGCGGGTCGCCTCACCCATGAGCACCTGCTGACCGGAGAGCCCGTCGTCGATCGCGTTGAACGAGAACTTGAGCATGCGGATCGACGTGGGCGACTTGCGGAGGATTGTGTGCGCCCACTCGAGGGCGGTCTTCTCGAGCTCCGCGTGGGGAACCACGGCGTTGATGGCTCCCATCTCATACGCCCGCTGCGCCGAGTACTCCTCCGCGAGGAAGAAGATCTCGCGGGCGACCTTCTGGCCGACCTGGCGGGCGAGGTAGGCGCTGCCGTAGCCGCCGTCGAAGGAGCCGACGTCGGCATCCGTCTGCTTGAACTTGCCGTGCTCGGCGCTGGCGATCGTGAGGTCGCACACCACGTGCAGCGAGTGCCCGCCGCCGGCCGCCCAGCCGGGTACGACCGCGATGACGACCTTGGGCATGATGCGGATGAGCCGTTGCACCTCCAGGATGTGCAGCCGTGCCGCCCCCGCTCGGTTCAGGCCCTTGCTCTCGCCCTCGTGGTACTCGTAGCCTTCACGACCCCGGATGCGCTGGTCGCCCCCCGAGCAGAAGGCCCACCTGCCGTCTTTGGGGCTGGGTCCGTTGCCTGTGAGGAGCACGACGCCGATCTTGGTGTTCTGCCGGGCGTCGTCGAGGGCGCTGTACAGCTGGTCGACCGTGCGCGGGCGGAAGGCGTTACGAACCTCGGGCCGGTTGAAGGCGATGCGGGCGATCCGGCCGGTGACGTCGTGGTGGTACGTGATGTCGTCGAACGACTCGAAGCCGTGCACCTCACGCCAGGCGTCCGCGTCGAACAGGTCGGAGATGAATGCCATGTGCTCAGCCTAATGACGTGGCCGTTCCTGCTCGCCGGTTGAGTAGCGGCGCAGCCGCGTATCGAAACCTCGCATGGAGCGGCCGCCTCGATACTGTGGCTCTACGCGCGTGAAGGAGGACGATCGTGGCGAATCACCAATCGGGGATCTTGGCTGCGGTCATGCGGTCCATGGTTTGGGGTATCGGGATTGCTCTCGTAGTCCTGGCAGTCCTCACTGCGATCCTCACCGCTCTCGGGCGCATCAATCTAGATGCCGCGGTAGCCGCCTTCTCCCTCCTTGTTCTATTGGGAGCTTTCCTATTGGGGCCATCGTTGGTCGCCAGAATGATGTTCCCGGGGTTGGCGCGCCGCGAGCGAGCTTCGCGTCGCCCTGGGGCCTACGGTGCGGTCTTCTACGCGAACGCGCCACGATCGCTTTCTAAGGGTCTCCTCGGCTTGGGCGACATGCGAGTGGAATCCGGGGGTGTGAGCATCCGAATAGGCGACCGCGAAGGTGTGCGAAATATCGACTGGCACGAGGTGAGCGGAGTTGACGTTCGCCGGGTAGGAATGCCGATGAATCGTAGGGAAGTGCTAGCACTTGTTCTGGGGACCAAGGTGATTTGCGCACGCCTATGGGATGGCGACGAAGAACTTTCACCGCCACGCCTTCGATCCCTCGCCAAGGACTTGACTGCCCTACGAGCCTCAGCAGTGCGCCTCTAGCGAGCAGGCTCGACCAACACGTGCTCGAGCCATGAACTCCAGGCGCGGATCCGGTTCCTTAGCTACCGCCGCACTGTCCCCGTGAGCTCAGCGACCCGGGCGAGGAGTGTGGGGCGGGCGAGCATCCAGCCGACGGCCATCACCACGAGCGACGCCGCGAAGATGCCGAACCCCCACCAGGTCTCGTCGTCTCGACCCGCGTACATGTGGTTGAGGTTGCGCAGTACACCGGTCGCGAGCACAAGAGTCACGTGCACGATCGTGAACGCCACGAAGTAGAGCAGCACGAGGTAGTGCACGAGCCGCGTCACCTTCAGCGGCACGACGCGGTCGAGGGGCCGCAGCCGTGCTGCCAAACCCGGCGCCAACCGGATGCCCGTGGCCAGAGCCAGCGGCGCCGCGATGAACACCGTGGCGAAGTACGCCAGCAGCTGCAGCGCGTTGTAGTTGACCCAGCCGTTCTCGGTCGGCCAGTTCAGGGACGCGTACTGCAGACCCGCCGAGATCGCGTTGGGCACGATGTCCCAGGTGCGCGGCACGAGCCGCACCCACTGGCCGGTCGCGAACAGCAACACGATGTAGACCACGCCGTTGAGCACCCAGACCGCGTCGAGGCTGAGGTGGAACCACAGCGGGATGCCGATGCGCACCGGCGGATTGCGGCGCAGGAACGGGCCGGTCGTGCGGGTCCAGAAGGCGGCGGGCCGCTTGGCCTGGTGCAGCTGCCATCCGGTGCGGAAGATGAACAGCAGGAAGAAGGCGTTGAGGAAGTGCTGCCAGTTCAGCCAGGCGGGGAAACCGACGGGCGCGTCATCCGGTAGCGGCACCGTGCCCGGAAATTCGACCAGCCACGCCTGCACGCCCGGCAGATCGCGCAGGGCCTTCGCGCCGAGAACCACGACCAGGGCGAGCACCAGCAGCGCCGGAACCACCCACACCAGTGCGAACCAACGGCTTGCCCGGGCTCGCTCCCAGCGGGTCGACGTGGTCACGAAACCAGCCTAGTGTTGCGGCTGTGTCCGACGTTGTGATCACCCAGCGGGGCCGCCTCGGGCACGTGCTGCTGAACCGCCCGCAGGCGATCAACGCGCTCACCCACCAGATGGTGGTCGAGATCGCCGCGGCGCTCGACGCCTGGGCGACCGACGACTCGGTCGAGACGGTCGCCATCTCCGGGGCTGGCGAACGCGGCCTGTGCGCGGGCGGCGACGTCACCGCGATGTACCGTTCGGCGATCGCTGAGGGTGCTGATGCCGGCGTCGCGGCCGCCGCCTTCTGGGCCGACGAGTACGCCCTCAACTCCACCATCGCGCACTACCCCAAGCCCTACGTCGCCCTCATGACCGGCGTCGTGCTCGGCGGCGGGGTCGGCGTCTCCGCCCACGGCTCGCACCGCGTCGTCACCGAGACGACCACGCTCGGGATGCCCGAGGTCACGATCGGCTTCGTGCCCGACGTCGGCGGCACCCGCCTTCTCGCCCGCGCGCCGGGCGAGCTCGGCACGCACCTAGCGCTCACCGGCGGCACCATGACGGGCGCCGACGCGATCGCGCTCGGCTTCGCCGACTGGTATGTGCCGTCGGTCGCGCTGCCCACCCTGCTCGATGACCTCGAGCGGATGCCCGCCGCCGACGCGATCGCCCGGCACGCGTCAGCGGTGCCCGCCTCCGACCTGCTCACGCAGCGCGCGTGGGTGGACGAGGCGTACGCGGGCGACGAGTCGGTGGTGATCGTGGAGCGGCTGGAGTCGTCGCCGGTAGCCGAGGCTCGCGCCGCGGCATCCGTGATTCGCGGCAAGTCGCCGACGAGCGTGGCCGTGGCGCTCGAGGCCCTGCGCCGGTCCGCCGGGCTCGCAACCCTCGAGCAGGTGCTCGACCAGGAGTACCGGGTGGGGCTGCGGATGCTCGCGGGCGCCGACATGCGCGAAGGCATCCGCGCGCAGGTGATCGACAAGGATCGCACCCCGCACTGGCGACCGCCCACCCTGGAGCAGGTCGACCACGCCGCCGTGCTGAGCTACTTCGAGCCGCTCGGCGAGCGCGAACTCGGGCTGGCGACGCGACCAGCGTAAGTTAGACGGATGCCCGTTCCATTCACTGTCTCCGCCGAAGTCGCCGACGCGCTCGCCGCCAACCGACCGGTCGTCGCCCTCGAGTCCACGATCATCTCCCACGGCCTGCCGCGGCCTCGCAACCACGAGGCGGCGATCGAGTTCGAGACGATCCTGCGGGATGCCGGCGTCACCCCCGCGACGATCGCCATCCTCGACGGCGTGCCCCAGATCGGTCTCGACGCGGAGGGCGTGCGGCGGATCGCGGAGGAGGAGCTCGCCAAGGCGAGCGTGCGCGACATCCCCATCATCGCGGCCACCGGCGCCAGCGCGGCAACCACCGTGGCGGCGACCTCGCACCTGGCGGCGCTCGCCGGGGTGCGGGTGTTCGCGACGGGCGGTCTCGGCGGCGTGCATCGCGGAGCCAGCGACACCTTCGACGAGTCGGCCGACCTGTCGACACTCGCCGTGACCCCGATCACCGTGGTCAGCGCGGGCGTGAAGTCGGTGCTCGACATCGCGGCGACGCTCGAGCGGCTCGAGACGCTGAGCGTTCCCGTCGTCGGCTACGGCACCCGCATCTTCCCGAGCTTCTGGCTTCGCGAGTCGGCCTTCACGCTCGACTGGTCGGTCGACACCGCCGCCGAGGTGGCGGCGATCATGCGCTCGCAGGATCAGCTGGGCCACGGGCAGGGCATCGTGGTGGCCAACCCGATCCCGCTCGAGCAGCAGTGGGACCCTACCGAACACGACCGCGTGCTGACCGAGGCACTCGCGCTGGCCGACGAGGCGGGCGTGACCGGCAAGGCGGTGACGCCGTTCCTGCTGCTCAAGATCGTCGAGCTCTCCGGCGGCCGCAGCCTCGAGGTCAACCTCGATCTCGCCCGCAACAACGTGCGCGTCGCAGGCGAGATCGCCACCGCGTGGTGTGCGCTGAATGCCTGAGGCCGGCCAGCGCATCGTCTGCTTCGGTGACCTCATCGACGATGTGGTCGCGGTGCCCCAGGGGCCGATCCGGGATGACACCGACACCGAGGCATCCATCCGCATCCTGCCCGGCGGCTCGGCGGCCAACACCGCCGCGTGGCTGGGTTCGCTCGGCGCCGACGTCGACTTCGTCGGGATCGTGGGCTCGGCTGATGTCGCCCGCCACGAGGCTTCGCTGCCGGGCGTGCGAGCGCACCTGCGCGGCCACGCCTCCGAACCGACCGGCACCATCGTCGTGGTCGTGCAGGGTCAAAGTCGCACGATGCTGACCCAGCGCGGCGCGAACCGAACGCTCGATCCCGCGGATGTCACGGACGCCCTGCTCGCGGACGCCGCAGTACTGCACCTCACGGGCCACGTGCTCCTGAACGACGTCGGTTCCGCAGGAATCGGGCAGCTCATCGCCCGCGCGACGGCCGCAGGGGTCACCGTGAGTGTCGACCCGGGCTCCGCGGGGTTCATCGCCGACTACGGGGTGGAGGCGTTTCTCGAAGCCTTCGCCGGGGCATCGATTCTGCTGCCGAGCCTGGAGGAGGGCAGCCTGCTGACCGGGCTCGCCGCCCCCGAGGCGATAGCGGCGGCGCTCGCGGAGACGTTCGACGTCGTCGCGCTCACGATGGGCATGGACGGGGTCATCATGGCCTTCGGCGACACCGTCGAACACGTTGTCGCCTCGCACGCCGAGGTCGTCGACCCGACGGGTGCGGGCGACGCGTTCGCAGCCGGCTTCCTCGCGGAGTGGGTGCGCACGAACGACCCGATCGCCTCCGCCATGTGCGGGGTGCTCGTCGGCGCGCGAGCCGTCGAGACTATCGGCGGGCGGCCGTAGGTCGGTTGGGCTTTCGGCGGGCCGCCTGCCGGGCGTGATCAGGCTGGCCCGACCGGCGGCCGCGACCGGTCTCGTGCTGCTCTTCGCGCGAACTGCGGTCACTTCTGCTGTGCACTTCTGTTATGCAGGAGATGGGACGATCCGTCGGCTTTCCTGCACAACAGAAGTCGTGCACCCAGGGGGCGATTGCGCACCTTCCCAGAGCCGCAGGAGGTGCGAGTGTCGACGATTGCCCGCGTTTCCTGCATAACAGGAGTAGTTGGCGGATGGCACCGTCAGTTCGCCGTCAATCGCCAGCCGACTCGCGACCCGAGCCGCCAGCACTTGCCTTGACCGCCTCATAGGCCTCGAGCGCCTGGCGCCGGGTCTCGCCCAGGTCCACGATCGGGTCGGGGTAGGCGGGCGTGCCGTACTCGGGCACCCAGTGCCGGATGTACTCGGCGTCGGGATCGAACTTGGCCGCCTGCAGTTCGGGGTTGAACACGCGGAAGTAGGGCGCGGCATCCGCCCCGCTGCCTGCGACCCACTGCCAGCTCGCCGGGTTGTTGGCCTCGTCGGCGTCGACGAGGGTGTCCCAGAACCACTGCTCGCCCACCCGCCAGTCGACGAGCAGGTTCTTCACGAGAAAGCTCGCCACGACCATCCGCACCCGGTTGTGCATGTAGCCGGTGTGCCAGAGCTCGCGCATGCCGGCATCCACCAGCGGGATGCCCGTGCGCCCCTCGCGCCACGCCGCAAGCTCGGCGGGGTCGGCCTGCCCCCAGGGAAAGCCGTCGAACGCGGGCCTGAAGTTCTCCGTCGCAAGCCTCGGCGAGTGGAACAGGATATTCCAGCTGAACTCGCGCCACCCGACCTCGCTCAGGAACTTCGCCGAGTTCTTGTCGCGCCCGTGCGCGGCCTCCCACAGCTGGAACGGGCTGACCTCACCGAACCGCAGGTGCGGGCTCAGGCGGCTGGTCGCGGCGACGGCCGGTTCGTCGCGCCGGTGGTACAGCGGCAGACCCTCAGTGACGAAGGCATCGAGTCGGGCGTGAGCTCCCGCCTCGCCCGGTGTCCACGCCTCGCGCAGACCGCCGGCCCAGTCGGGGCGGGTGGGCAGCAGGTTCCAGTCGTCGAGGCTGTCTGACGTGGCATCCGCGTAGGTCACTTCGGACACGGGCAGCGGCGAACGCACCGGCAGCTCGAGGCTCGCGCGCCAGAACGGCGTGAACACGCGGTACGGGTTGCCGTCGCCGGTGGTGACCGTCCACGGCTCGTGCAGCAGGTTCGCCTGGTGGCTCTGCGCGTCGATGCCCGACTCCCGCAGCGATACCTTGAGCCGCGCATCGATGTCGCGGGAGGCCGAGTACCGGCGGTTCCAGTGCACGGCCGCGGCATCCGTCTCGGCGACCAGCGCGGGGATGACCTGCTCGGCAGCACCGCGTCTCAGTACGAGCCGGCCGCCGACCGAGGCCGAGAGTGCGGCCAGCGAGTGGTGCAGCCACCAGCGGCTCGCCGCCCCCAGCGGCCGGATGCCCGGACTCACCTCATCGAGCAGGTACACGAGCACGACCGGCTCGCCGCGCTCCGCCGCCGCCGTCAGCGCGGGGTTGTCGGCCAGACGCAGGTCGTCGCGCAGCCAGACAATCGTGGTGCCCGACATCAACCCTCGATGCTGCGCCGCAGCTTGTCGGTGAGTGCGGTCAGGGCGGCCAGCTCGTCGGGAGCGAGCGCGGCCATCTCCTTCGCGATCGAGGTCGAGTGCGGCACGGCCACCGCGCGGAACAGCTCGTAACCGGCCTCGGTGAGGCACACGATTGTGCCGCGCCCGTCACCCGGGTCGGCCTCCTTGCGCAACAGGCCGCGCGCGGCCAGGCGATCGACGAGGCGGCTCACGCTCGGCTGGGTGAGCAGCAGGTGCTTGTTGAGGTCGCGGATGCGCAGCTGGTGTTCGGGCTGTCGGGACAGGTTGAACAGCACGTCGTACTCGTTGAGCGAGATCTCATCGGTGGGGAATTCGGCCTGAAGCGCCCTCAGCACGGTGACCTGCGCGCGGAACAGTGCCTCCCAGGCGTTGACCGCTGCCGCTCGATCGCTCACCTAGTAAAACTACCGCCGGTTGAGTAGCGCGAAGCGCGTATCGAGACCAAGCCGCTGGGCCGGTTGAGTAGCGCGAAGCGCGTATCGAAACCGAGACCCCCGTTAAACAGGATTGAGGGTCGGTTCCAGAGGCTAGGAACCGACCCTCTCCCTTGCACCAAGAGTGTCCTGCAATCACATTCCGCATCAGCTGCCACAGCAAACAACTTCTGCTCTATGAATGTATAACGGAACGGTAACGCTGTCTAGTTACCTAACCGTTATTTTTTCTGCGAGTTTCCTTGGAGCCCGAATAGCCGCCGCGTACGGGCGCGCCGACCAAGCTGCGAGACTGGACGTCATGACAGTCGATGGAGTCTGGCCAGCGGTTCAGGGCATCGCCTACGGCGGCGACTACAGCCCCGAGCAGTGGCCCCGAGAGACCTGGCACGAGGATGTTGCGCTCATGCGCGAGGCCGGCGTATCCATGGTCAGCATCGGCATCTTCTCGTGGGCGCTCCTCGAAACCAGCGAAGGCGTCTTCGACTTCGACTGGCTTGACGACCTGATCGAGCTGCTGCACGACAATGGCATCGCCGTCGACCTCGGCACGCCGACCGCCTCGCCGCCGGCTTGGTTCTTTGCGAAGCATCCGGATGCCCGTCCCGTCAGCCGCGACGGAGTACCCATGGGCTTCGGCGCTCGTGGCATGGCGTCGCCGTCGTCACCCGAGTACCGCGAGGCGTCGGTGCGCATTGCGGGGCGCCTCGCCGAACGCTACGGCGGGCATCCGGCGGTCGTCATGTGGCACGTGCACAACGAGTACGGACAGCCCGTGGGGGAGGACTACTCGGCCCATGCGGTGCTCGCGTTCCGCCAGTGGTTGGAGGCGCGCTACGGCACGATCGCCGAGCTCAACCGCGTCTGGGGCACGGCGTTCTGGGGGCAGCGGTACTCCGACTGGCACGAGGTGAGTGTGCCCGCCGCCGCGCTGTCGGTGGTGAACCCGGCGCAGCGCCTGGACTTCGCGCGCTTCACTGATCACCAGTTGCGCCAGTGCTACATCGCCGAGCGCGACGCGATCCGGGCTCACGCCGCGCAGCCGATCACCACCAACTTCATGGCGAACTCGAGCTGGGTCACCGACCTGTGGGCGTGGGGCCGCGAGGTCGACATCGTCTCGGATGACCACTACCTGTGGGCGGCGGACCCCGAGGGGGAGATCGGTCTGGCGATCGCCGCCGACCTGTCGCGTTCGGTCGCTGGCGGCAAGCCGTGGATCCTCATGGAGCACTCCACCTCGGCCGTCAACTGGCAGCCGCGCAACGTCGCGAAGCGCCCGGGGGAGATGGCTCGCAACTCGCTCTCCCACCTCGGCCGCGGGGCCGACGCGATCCTGTTCTTCCAGTGGCGCGCGTCGCGGTCGGGGGCCGAGAAGTTCCACTCGGCGATGATTCCGCACGCCGGCACCCAGTCGCGGGTGTGGCGCGAGGTCGTGGAGCTTGGCGCGACTCTCGGCCGCCTGGCCGAGGTACGAGGTTCTCGCGTGCAGGCAGACGTCGCCATCCTGTGGGACTTCGAGTCGTTCTGGGCCCAGGATCTGGAGTGGCGCCCCTCGGTCGACGTCAGTCACGCCGAGCGCATCCGCGCCTTCTACGAGCAGTGCTGGCGGGCCGGAATCACCATCGACTTCGCGCTGCCGGGCCACGACCTGTCCCGTTACAGTCTGGTCATCGTGCCCGCGCAGTACCTTCTCACGACGGCGGATGCCGCGAACCTCGCCCACTACGTCGAGCACGGCGGCACTCTGCTCGTGTCGTTCTTCTCAGCCATCGTCGACGAGTTCGACACCGTACACGAGGGCGGATACCTGGCGCCCCTGCGCGACGCCCTGGGGGTGACCGTCGAGGAGTTCCTGCCGCTGCGCGAGAACGCCACGGCCTCCGTCGCCTTCGACGGATCCACACTGGCGGCCGACGTCTGGCAGGAGCATCTGGCGCTCGCGGGCGCCGAGGTGATGGGCACCTACCTCGACGGCCCCGGCGCGGGGATGCCCGCGATCACCCGTAATCGGCACGGGGACGGAGTCGGCTGGTACGTCAGCACGCGGCTCGACGCAGCCGGGCTGACCAGGGTGATGGCGGCGGTGTACGCCGACGCGGGCATCACCGCAGCCGACCTGCCGGCCGGACTGGAGGTGGTGCGCAGGCGCGGCGAGACCCACGATTACGTGACCGTGATCAACCATGGCGACACCGTCGCATCCGTGCCCGTCTCGGGGTTCGACCTCGTCGGCCAGAGCGAGGTGACCCGGGGTACGCCCCTTGCCGCCGGTGCTGTCGCGATCGTTCGTACGACCACCTAGCCGAGCGCGAGCGGGGTCACCGACACGACGAATTCCGGTCGGATGGGCCCGTAGACGTGGGGGAACAGCTCGCCGGCCACATCCTCCCAGAGCACCCGGATGCCCGCCGCCTCGATTCGCGCCTCGTCGAGTTCGAGCACGATGAGCGTGAGCGGATCATCCGAGTAGAACGCATTTGCCACCCCCACCACCTGCGCTTCGGATGACGCGTGGATGAAGCCCACCTCGTCGAGCGTGCGCCCCCGGGTCGAGACGCGGTACTCGCCGGTGCGTTCGGCATCGTGCCAGTCGACGGCGTGCGCGATGTGGAAGATCGTCATGGGTTGATCGTAGGCTGCGTGCCATGAACTTCGACGAGGCCATGGACGCCTGCGCCGGGCATCCCGCGACCGAACTCGGCTACCCGTTCGGCGAGGGTGTGCACGTCTACAAGGTCGTGGGCAAGGTCTTCGCGATCCTGGGCGACGAGGCCGGGCGCGCCCGCATCACTATCAAGGCCGACCCCGAGGATGCCCGTGCGCTCGTCGCCACGTTCCCCGAGGTAACTCCCGGCTACCACATGAACAAGAAGCACTGGGTGAGCATCGACCTGCCGTCGGCCGGAGCGCCCCTCGACGAGCTCATCCGAGACTCGTACGAACTGGTCGTCGCTACCCTTCCGCGCGACAAGCGCCCGAAGTAGGGCGCGCCGCAGGGGCGGCGACGCACCCAACAATTCAGAAGAAGTCGGGGCTGGGTGTCGAGGCCTGGCGGATCGAGACGTCGGCGTGACGGTCGAAACGGTAGCCGACTCCGCGGACCGTGCGCACGATGTCCTCATAGTCGCCGAGCTTGGCGCGCAGGCGCCGCACGTGCACGTCGATGGTGCGCTCGTTCGGGATCTCGTCGTCGCCGGCGCTCCACAGTGATGCGATGAGTTCGTCACGACCAACCGTGCGTCCCTCGCGCAGCACGAGGTACTGCAGCAGCTCGAACTCCTTGTAAGTGAGAGGCGCCGTGTCACCATCCAGCTGAACGCGCTTGCGTGAGATGTCGATGATGACGCCACCGCGCGGCTTGGGGGCGGGCTCCTCCACCTGGCGGTGCTTGGCGAGAGCGGCCGGGTCCTGCAGGGCGAGACGAACGACATCCACGTCACGGCCACCGGAGCCGACCGGGGCTAGTGCGACCGACGCGTAGGTCTCGGCGCTCGGCACGAGCTCGGCCAGACGCTTCTTGAGCTGATCGACGACGTAGCTGAGGTCGGTGCCGGCTTCGATGGCACTGAACTCGTCGAGGCCGACGTACAGGGCGAAGCCGCGCGCCTCCGTGCCCTGAGGCACGGCGTGCAGCCGGCGCGGCGCAGCGGGAGCCGCCGCAGGGACGGGAGCGGAAAGGGGTGCGCGATCGATGGTTGCGAGAGACATGTGTCCTGTGTTCCTTGACTGGGGTGAAGGGCCTCTGATGATGAGGGTGTGATCCTTCGGAGTACTGCGGGTGGTGCGTGCGGATCAGGCCGTTATGAGGGCGATGATCCGGGAGTCACGGTCGATGGTGACTCGGCGAGGAAAGCCGATTAGGCACACATTCGACAACACATGGACGCGCGAGAACCCATCACCTCAAGGGTGGTCAGGGAGTACGCGCGAACAGTCATGCATGCAACTATCGGGCAATTGCCCGCGGATTGCAACTGCAGTTGGTCTCGATACGGCCTTCGGCCTACTCGACCGGCTTCTACACGGTGCCGTAGAGCCGATCGCCGGCGTCACCGAGGCCGGGGACGATGTAGCCGACCTCGTTGAGCTTCTCGTCGAGAGCGCCGAGCACGATCGTGACGTCGCGACCTTCGGTGGCCTTCTCGACGGCAGCCAGACCCTCGGGGGCTCCGAGCAGGCAGACGGCCGTGACATCCACGGCGCCGCGGGCGAACAGGTACTCGATCGCGGCGATCAGCGACCCGCCGGTCGCCAGCATCGGGTCGAGCACGAAGCACTGCCGGTTGGAGAGGTCGTCGGGCAGGCGCTCGGCGTAGATGTCGGGCTGGAGGGTCTCCTCGTTGCGCACCATTCCGAGGAAGCCGACCTCGGCGGTGGGCACGAGTTTCACCATGCCCTCGAGCATCCCGAGTCCCGCACGCAGGATCGGCACGACGAGCGGCTTGGGGTCGCTGATCGCGAGCCCCTGCGTCTCGGCCACGGGTGTCGTGATGGTCACGGCGTGGGTGCGCACGTTGCGCGTCGCCTCGTAGGCGAGCAGGGTCACGAGCTCCTCCGCGAGGGCGCGGAACGTGGGCGACGGGGTGGTCTTGTCGCGCAGCACGGTGAGCTTGTGGGTGATGAGCGGGTGATCGGCAACGTGTACTCGCATAGGCTCAATCTACTGTGGACGCCCTGCCGATGAGCACGACAGACGAGTGGATGCGCGCCGCCCTCGTCGAGGCCCGGCTCGCGCTGGCCAGTGGTGACGTTCCCGTCGCGGCGCTCGTCCTCGACGCGTCAGGCATCCCGATCGGAGTCGGACACAACGAACGCGAGCTCACCGGCGACCCCACCGCCCATGCTGAGATCGTCGCCATCCGCGCAGCGGCGAAGGCGACCGGCTCATGGCACCTGGAGAACACGACCTTGGTGGTCACTCTCGAGCCATGCACGATGTGCGCGGGGGCGATTCTTCAGGCGCGCATTCCCCGGGTCGTGTTCGGCGCATGGGACGAGAAGGCCGGGGCGGTCGGCAGCGTGCACGATGTGTTGCGCGATCGACGCCTGCCGCACCGGGTCGAGGTCATTGCAGGAATTCGCGAGGCTGAGTGTGCGACCCTGCTGCGCGACTTCTTCGCCGACAGGCGGGTTGAGTAGCGCGAAGCGCGTATCGAAAGGCGGGTTGAGTTGCGCGAAGCGCGTATCGAAACCGGGCTGATCGAGTTCGTCGAGATCTAGGCTGACCACATGACCCGCGCTCTCGTGCTCATCGACCTCCAGCTCGACTACTTCGAAGGTGGAGCCCATCCGCTCGTCGGCCCGGATGCCGCAGTCGCCAGTGCCGCGGCCGTGCTGGAGCAGTTCCGGGCGGACGGCGAGCCGGTCATCCACGTCTTCGAGATCTGGGACGATCCGGAGGCGACCTTCTTCCGCCCGGGCACGCCCGGAGTCGCGATCCACCCCGCCGTCGCGCCGCTGGCCGGTGAGCGCGTCGTGCAGAAGAGCAACGCCAATGCCTTCCTCGACACGAGCCTCGAGGCTGACCTGCGTGCGCTCGGCGCCGACGAGGTCGTCGTCGTGGGCATGATGACCTGCGTCTGCATCGACTCGTCGGTGCGCGCGGCGGCCGACCTCGGCTTTGACGTCACGGTTGTGGGGGATGCGTGTGCGGAACCCGACCTCGAGTTCGGTGGCGCGATCGTTCCCGCAGCCCAGGTTCACGCCGCCTTCCTCGCGGCGCTGGGCGAGAACTTCGCGACGGTGGTCACCGCCGAGGAGTTGCTCGCAGGCTGATCATGCCCACCGGTGATCGACTCACACCGGTGATCGAGCCTGTCGAGATCAGCCCCAGAACACCGCCACGAGCACGTTGATCACCGCGAGGCCGCCCGCGGCATGGAACCACGGCTGCACACGTCCACCCTTGCGCTGCGTGACGACAGCGAGGATCGCGGCGACGAGCACAACCACGGCAATGGTCAGCTTCACGCCGATCTTCGCGTAGATGAGGTCGTCGCCGGTCGCTTCGGCGAGTCCGACGAGGGCGAGCCCAGTCACGACCTGAGTGATCGCGCCGACCAGCAGCGGCGTCAGTACGAAATCGCTCTTGCGCCGCATCTGCACGAAGAAGGAGCCGACGATGGCCGCCATCCCGAGAAAGTGCGCTGCAACGAGAACGAGCTTGAGGATCTCCATGGGTCAGTCTCCTTTTCGCGCCTAGTCGGCGCCCTTGATGACAATCGAATCGGTGGTCGGGTTGGATGCTCCGGGCGCCTGATACACGTCAGGCTCGATGTAGATCACCCGCGCGACGGGCACGGCGGCCCGGATGGCGGCCTCAAGCGTATTGATGCTGGTCGCGACATCCGAGAGTCGGGACTTGGCGGCGAACGCGACCTTGGCGGCGACGAGCAGTTCGTCGGGTCCGAGGTAGAGCGTCTTGATGTGGATGAGGGCCTCGACGTCGGTGTTGGCGTTGATCACGTCGCGGATCTTGTCCGCGTCGCGCGAGCCCGCCCCTTCGCCGACGAGTAGGCTCTTGGTCTCGATTCCGAGGACGACGGCCACCACGATGAGCAGGACACCGATCGCGAGGGTACCGATCGCATCCCAGGCGCTGTTGCCGGTGAGGATAGTGAGCCCCACGCCGAACATGGCGAAGACCAGACCGGTGAGGGCTGCGACGTCTTCGAGCAGCACGACGGGAAGCTCGGGCGCCTTGGCGTGGCGGATGAACGACACCCAGCCCTGCTTGCCGCGCACGTGGTTCGACTCCTTGATCGCGGTGCGCAGCGAGAACGACTCGAGCACGATCGCGACCGACAGCACGAGGATCGGCAGCCAGGGCACCTCGAGCTCGTGCGGGTGCTGCAGCTTGTCGATGCCCTCGTAGATCGAGAACACGCCACCGACAGAGAACAGGATGATCGACACGACGAAGGCGTACACGTAGCGCTCGCGCCCGTAGCCGAACGGATGCGCCGCATCGGCCCGCTTGCGAGACTTGCGACCGCCGAGCAGCAGCAGGCCCTGGTTGCCGGTATCGGCAAGCGAGTGGACGCTCTCCGCGAGCATCGAACTCGAACCGGAGAACAGGAACGCGATGAACTTCGTGATGGCGATGCCCAGATTGGCCAGCAGTGCCGCAATGATCGCTCTGGTTCCACCCGTTGTGCTCATGCGCCCAATCCTAGGATGAACGCATGAGCACACTCGGTTCGATAGCGATCATCGGCGCAGGGGCTATGGGCGGGGCGATCCTCGGCGGGCTACTCGCCCCGGGGGTCACCGTCGACGGCGATATCCGCGTGACCAACCGCACGGAGGCGAAGGCCGCGCTCGTGCGGCGCCCGGGTGTGGATTCCGTCGCCCTCGAGACGGCGCCCGACGGCAACGCCCTCGCGGTGCGCGGCGCCTCGGTCGTCATCATCGGGGTGAAGCCCGCGATGGTGCCCGAGACGCTGGCGGCGCTCGCCGAGGATCTTGCCCCGGACGCGCTGGTGATCAGCGTCGCGGCCGGCGTCACCACGGCGACGATGGAGGCGATCGTGAGCCAGCCGGTTCTGCGCGCCATGCCCAACACCCCGTCGCTGATCGGCAAGGGCGTGACGGGGCTCGCCGCCGGTTCACGTGCCACAGCGGAGCAGGTCGCCCTCGGCCGCGCTGTCTTCGAGACCGTCGGAACGGTCGTCGAGGTGCCGGAGTCGCAGATCGACGCCCTCAGCACGATCTCGGGATCGGGACCCGCCTATGTGTTCTACCTCGTCGAGCAGCTCACCCGCACCGCGGTGAATCTCGGCTTCACGCCGGCGCAGGCGGCCGAGCTCGTCACGGGCACGTTCCTCGGCTCGGTGGAACTGCTCGTCGCCTCCGGGAAGGAGCCCGAGGAGCTTCGTCGCCAGGTGACGAGCCCGAACGGCACGACCCAGCGCGCGATCGCGGAGCTGGAGAAGGCCGACCTGACGGGCTTGTTCGACCGGGCCACGGCATCCGCTCTGGCGCGGGCGAAGGAGATGGCCGAGGGCAGGTAAGCGGATTCACCGCCCGGTCATAGCCGGTCCATAGGAAGTCCGGGCACCGTGTGATCAGCGCGTCCAAGCGCCTCACATGCGAAGGAGTCCTCGTGGCAACCAAGAAGGAAGAGTCGGCACCCGCCGCTTCTGCCAGCATCCCGAGCGAGCCCGTGCTCGCTCAGTCAGACCCCGCACAGCCGCCCGTCACCCGTCGGCGCGGCCTCGGCGGCGGAGCCATCGCCGGAATCGTCGTCGGATCGTTCGTCGTCGCCGGCGCCCTGTTCGGTGGCGGAGTGCTCGTCGGCAGCCACCTGCCGTCGGGCATGACACAGAGCCAGGTCGGGCCCGGATTCGGCCCGGGTGACGGCGACAACGACGGTCGTCCCCCGTTCCCCGGCGGTGGGCACGGACCGGTGCAGCCCGGTCAGAACGACGGCGACACCGACTCGAACTAGCCGGGGTCAGGTCGAGTCGGGTCAGCTCGACAGGGCCGCGAACTTCTCGATGTCGGTCGAGTTGCCGCTCACGATGATCAGGTCGTGATTAGACACGATCGTCTCCGGCGTCGCGTAGGTGAAGTCGGCCCCCGGCGACTTCACCCCGACGACTGTGACGCCGTACTTCTTGCGCACCAACGACTGTGACAGCGGGATGCCGCGGATCGGCTTGGGCGGGTACATCTTGACGATCGCGAAGTCGTCATCGAACTCGATGAAGTCCAGCATGCGCCCGGAGACGAGGTGGGCGACCCGTTCGCCCGCCTCGGCCTCGGGGTAGATCACGTGGTTGGCGCCGATGCGGGTCAGGATCGTGCCGTGCGACTTGCTGATCGCCTTCGCCCAGATCTGCGGGATCTTGAGGTCGACCAGGTTGGCCGTGATCAGCACGCTCGATTCGATGGATGACCCGACCGCGACCACCGCGATCGAGAAGTCCTGCGCGCCGATCTGCCGCAGGGCATCGATACTGCGGGCGTCGGCCTGCACGGCGTGGGTGACTCGCTCCGACCACTTCTGCACAAGGCCGGCATCCTCGTCGATCGCGAGCACCTCCCGATCGAGTCGCTGCAGCTGGCCCGCCGTGGCCGCTCCGAACCGGCCGAGGCCGATCACGAGCACGGGGGCGTCGTGGGCAATCTTCTCAACCAACGATGGGCCTCTCTTCCGGTTGTCTGAACAGCTTGGGGTGCTGGCTTGCGGCGAGCGCCGCCGCCAGCGTGACGGTGCCGATGCGGCCGAAGAACATGGTCGCTGCCAGTACGTACTGCGCGGCATCCGTGGTGTTGGCAGTGAAGCCGGTGGACAGGCCGCAGGTCGCGAAGGCGCTGATCACGTCGAAGAGCACGTGGTCGAGCGCGGCATCCGTCATCATCATGATCACGATGCAGGAGACGGCCACCGTGGTCGCGCCCCACAGTACGACGCTCACGCCGAGTCGGAGAACGTCCTGTGGGATGCGCCGCTCGTACGCCTCCATGTCATCGCGACCGCGCGCCTCGGCGAACGCGGCGAGGAAGAGGATCGCGAGAGTCGTGACCTTGATGCCGCCCGCAGTCGATGCGGAGCCGCCGCCGATGAACATGAGCATGTCGGTGACGAGAAGACTCGAGCCGTCGAGCTGGGAGATGTCGATCGTCGAGAATCCGCCGGATCGGGCCATCGAGGACAGGAAGAAGCTCTGCAGCACCCGCTGCCCGCCGTCGAGCCCGCGGAACGCATGGTCGAACTCGAGCACGAAGTAGGCCAGAGCCCCCATCACGAGCAGCAGGGCGAAGGTGATGAGGGTGAGCTTGACGTGCAGCGACCAGCGCCGCGGATTCCTGAGGTTGCGCGACAGGGCGTAGATCACGGGGAAGCCGATCGCCCCCGCCACAACGCCGAGCATGATGACGCTGAGGAACCAGACGTCGCCCGCGTACGGTGCCAGGCCGGTCGAGGTGGGCAGGAACCCGGTGTTGGTGAAGGCCATCGCGGAGATGTAGACGGACTGCCACGCGGCATCCCACACGGGCACACCCTGGATGAGCATGCGGGGGAAGAGCAGGATCGCGACCCCGGCCTCGATCACGAGAGCGCTGATGGCCACCGTGCGCAGCAGGTTGCCGGTCTCGCCGAGGCGGATCGCCTGACCCTCCGCGATCGGTCCCTTGCGGATGCGCAGCGGGTTGGCGTCGCCGGCCGCGAGCAGCTTCTGCCGCAGCCCCAGACGCCTGCTGATCACGAGGCCGAGGATCGAGGCGACCGTGAGCACACCGACGCCACCGATCTCGACGCCGAGGAACACCAGCACGTGGCCGAACGGCGACCAGAAGGTTGCCATGTCCACGGTGGACAGGCCGGTGACGCAGATGACTGAGACCGCGGTGAAGAGGGCGTCAACCAGCGGCGCCTGCTTACCCGAGCTCGTGGCAATCGGCAGCGAGAAGAGCGCCGTGAAGACGAGGATGAGAGAAGCGAAGATCACGATGGCGAAGCGCGCGGGGCTCGAGGCCACGAACGCATCCACCACGTCTTGCAGACGACCGAACACCGTTCTGCGCGAGATGGGTCTGGCGCGCATGCTCACCCGACCAGTATCGCGCCTCATGTGTGCGCCGGTAGCCTGAAGTCATGGCTGACATCTTCGACGTGATCGCTGACCCGACGAGGCGAGACCTGCTTCAGGTGCTTCTGGAGCGCTATGTCGCTGCCGACTCCGAGACGGGGGAGATCAGCGTCGGTGACCTCGTCGAACGACTGGGCCTCAGCCAGCCGACGGTGTCGAAGCACCTGCGCGTGCTACGCGACCACGGCCTCGTGAGCGTGCGGGAGGACGGCCAGCATCGCTACTACCGCCTCGAGGCGACGCCCCTGGAAGAGCTCGAGGACTGGCTGCAGCCCTACCTCAGCGCCGACTTCGACGACACCTTCGAGCCTGCCGACGGTGGCCCCAACGCGTTCGCAGCATGGTCGGGCGCCGATGTCGGCGAGACGATCGGTCGTCGAGTCGCCGAGGGAACACACCAAGCAAGAGTCGTGATTCAGGATGCCGCGGAGCAGGTCACCAAGCGCCTGCCCAAGTCATTCCGCCGCAGGCCGCACCGCCCCTAGTCACCGCGGGTCGAACCTGTGGACTTCGGTGGTCGAGCGCGTCAAGGCCCACACCTGAGACCAGTTCAGGGGCTGGACACCGACTCACATCAGCCCCTAGTGTTACCGATTAGCACTCCAGTCACATTCCCTCGAGTGCGCAATCCTGGGAGCCCGCAGCCGATGTCACTGTCAGACGTTCGATTCCTCACCGTCGCTGAGGTGGCGGAGATGATGCGCGTCTCGAACATGACCGTCTACCGTCTCGTGCACTCCGGCGATCTGCCTGCCGTGCGATTCGGTCGTTCGTTCCGCATCCCTGAGTCCGCGGTCGTCGCGGCCATCCAGACCCCGATCGCCGACGTCGGCTGAGGCCTCACTCCGCACTGATGTAAGATCGCGGGGTATGTCTTTCCGCGGTTCTGAATCGGACCGGGTCGGTCCATTCGGAAACAGAAAAGGTTCTCATGGGTTCAGTCATCAAGAAGCGTCGCAAGCGCATGGCGAAGAAGAAGCACCGCAAGCTGCTGCGTAAGACGCGTCACCAGCGTCGCAACAAGAAGTAGCTAGCTGAGCGAGTAGCCCGAAGGGTCGGGCGCTGATCGAGTAGCCCGGAGGGCGTATCGAGATCTCACCTCCTTAACAGGGTTTCGATACGCGACTTCGTCGCTACTCAACCCGCTACTCAACCCGCCTTGCGTTCGCGCTTCACCTGCTTGCGGGCATCCGTGATGCTCGACCGCTTCAGGGGCAGCACTCGCCAGCCGTGAGTGTTCGCGTGGGCGAGCAACTTCGCGTCAGGGTTCACCACGACCCGGTTGCCGACCATCGTCAGCAGCGGGATGTCGTTGCTCGAATCGGAGTACGCCCAGCACTGAGCCAGATCGGCACGCTTCTGGTCGGCAAACAGTCGCGCCACGGTGGCCTTCTCGTCGCCGTGCAGCACCGGCCCGTCGAGCTCGCCGGTGAATACGCCCTCGAGCGCCTGCACCTTGGTGCCCAGGGCGCCGGTGAGGCCGAGCCGCTCTGCGATCACCTGAGCGACGATCTCGGGAGTCGCCGTGATCAGCCACACCTCGTGGCCCTGGGCCAGGTGCTCGCGGGTGAGCGCGACAGTCTCCGGCCAGAGATTGGGCAGGATGTCCTTCTCGTAGATGTCGTTGGCGAGCATGACGAGGGCCTCTTCGGTGTGACCGCCGACCAGGCCGAGCGCGCGCTCCTTGGCGTGCGCCAGGTGCTGCCGGTTCTCGCCGACGGCAAGGAATCGGAACTGGTGCCAGGCGAACACGGCGATGTCACGGAACGAGATCAGCCGACGCCGCCACGCCTCGCGACCCACGTAGAAGACGCTCGCGCCACGCATGAGCGTGTTGTCGACGTCGAAGAAGGCCACGATGGGCCCCGGGGTCGGGGTGCGCCGCGCTGCATCAGACATCGCGATTAGTCTATGGTCGTGCCCGACGTACGCCTCACCCTGCTGTCCAAGCCGGGGTGTCACCTGTGCGATACGGCGCGGGATGCCGTGACCGAGGTCATCGCGCAACTCGGGGCAGCGGCATCCGCAGTCACCGTCGAGGAGCTGTCGATCCTCGATGACCCGGAGCTCAACTCGCGCTACTGGGACGAGATTCCCGTGGTGCTGGTCAATGGGCGCGTGCACACCATCTGGCGGGTCGACCCGACGCGCCTGACCCGAGCCCTCGAGGAGGCAATTCAATGATCCGACACGTGGTGATGTGGAAGCTCAGCGCGACCGAACCGGCCGCCAAGGCGGCCGCTGTCGCGGAGATCGCCGGGGCGTTGGAGCCGCTGGTAGGCGTAGTTCCCGGCCTGCAGAGCCTCATGGTGCGGCCGAACGTCGCCTACCTGGAGACCAACTACGACGCGATTCTCGTCAGCGACTTCGACTCGGTCGAGGCGCTCGAGCAGTATCAGGTGCACCCCGCCCACGTCGAGGCGGCCGCCGTGCCGAAGTCGCACGCGGCATCGCGCGTGACGGTGGACTTCGAGGTTTAGCCCGCGGCGTTCTGGGTCTCGATCGGACCGGTTAGGCTCTTGGCGAGCTTGTCGCGCTCGGCGCTGAGCGAGGCGAGGGTGGTCGCTTCGAGGCCAGGCTCGAGCACATCGGCGAAGGGGTTGCCCAGACCGCTCTTCGCGTGAACGGCCTCGGCGTAGGCGGTCGCAGCTGCGGCCACCCGAGCGCTTGCGCGCTGCGATTTCTTCAGTGACACAGTGCGGCCGCCCACGGCCTCGGCGTGCTTGTTCAGGGCCTTCTTCAGGTCCTTGAGTGCTGCATCGATCTTCTTGGACATGGGGACATCATGCCCCATCCAGATGAACGTCCGGAAGTGAGGTCAGCTCTCGTCGACGACGGCGGCGTCGGGGGCGTTCTTGCGAACCGACTCGATTCCATTCTGTGCGCCCGACTTGCTTGCGTACCCCTCGGACATCGCGATGATCTCCCCATTTCCAGCCTTGAGGACGAAGCGGAACTCGCCCTTCTTGTCCTTGGAGATAACGAACTTTCCAGCCATGGATGGCCCCTTTCGCAGTTGCGGTTGCTTGGGGCTCAGCCTAGGGCGCTACGGCAGCAGGCGGGTAGGTCCACGGAACAGATACGTGGTCTCGCGCAGGTTCGGCAGGTGCAGCATGAGCATCAGCACTCGGCTGAGCCCCATGCCGAAGCCACCGTGCGGGGGAACGCCGTAGCGGAAGAAGTCGAGGTAGAAGGCGAGCTCCTCGGGGTCGAGCCCCTTGTCGCGAGCCTGTGCCTCCAGGATCTCGATGCGGTGCTCGCGCTGTGCTCCGGTGGAGATCTCGACTCCGTTGAAGATGAGGTCGTAGCTGTTGGTCAGCGACGCGTCATCCGCGTGCCTCATGTGGTAGAACGGCCGGATGCTGGAGGCGTAGTCCGTGAGGAACACGAACTCGTGGCCGAAGGTCTCCTTCACGTAGGCGGCGATCTGGCGCTCGCCCTCCGGGTCCATGTCGTCGTCGTGCCGGGGCACCTCGTAGCCGCGCTCGGCCACGATGCGCTTCGCTTCGGCGAGCGGGATGCGCGGGAACGGCACCGTGGGTACGGTCACCTCGACCCCGAACAGGGCTTCGATCTCGTCGCCGTGCTTCGCCTTGACCGCCGCGAAGCCGGCCACCAGCAGCTCCTCGTGGAGCTTCATGACGTCTTCGTGCGAGTCGATCCAGCTGATCTCGCTGTCGACGCTGGTGAACTCAGTGGCGTGGCGGCTCGTGAAGCTCGGGTCGGCGCGGAACGCGGGGCCGACCTCGAAGATCTTGCCGAAGCCGGCCGGCTGGGCCATCTGCTTGAAGAACTGCGGGCTCTGCGACAGGTAGGCCTTGGTGTCGAAGTACTCGACCTCGAACAGCTCGGCCTTGGATTCGCTCGCGCTGGCCATGAGCTTGGGGGTGTGCAGCTCGATGAAGTCGTGCTCGACCCAGTAGGTGCGCCAGGCGTGCTCGAGGGTGGTCTGGATGCGGAAGATCAGGTTGTTCTTCGGCTGGCGCAGGTCGAGGAAGCGCCAGTCCATGCGCTTGTCGACGCCGGTGTCGTCGGCGATGGGCGTCTCGGGGTTGGCTGCGGCGGCGATCTCGAGTGCCTCGAGCTTGATCTCCACCCCGCCGAGCTTCACGCGCTCATCGTGCTTGAGCTCACCGGTCGCGGTGAGGAAGGTGCCCTGGGCGAGACCCGAGATGGTGTCACTGAGTTCGTCGGCGACGGTGTTGCCGTCGGCGTCGGATGCACGAGGGTTCACCAACTGCACAGCACCGGACTCGTCGCGGAGCACGACGAACTGCACCTTCTTCTGGTCGCGCACCGTATCGACCCACCCCGACACGGAGACGGGTCCGTCGGTTGCGGCGAGCAGGTTCTTGATCAGGGTGCGTTCGGTCACCCCCAGAGTTTAGTTGCGTGGCGAGTAGACATCTTTGCGATGTCCGAGAGTAACCACCACAACAAGCAGTACGTCGTCGCGGATCGTGTAGATGATCCGATAGTCGCCCACCCGAACGCGGAGGCCATCACGGCCGTGAAGTGCTCGTGCACCGGGCGGACGGGGGTTCTCTCCCAGCAGGGCGATCGCCCCTTGGATTCTGGCGCGATCCTTGCGCTCGATGGCGCGCAGAGCCTTGATCGCCGCCGGACGCAGCTCGATGCGGTAGCCGCTCACGTCCAGCCGAGGTCTGCCTTGACCTGAGCCCAGGGAATGCTGTCGCCTTCCTCCGCCATTGCCTCGTCAAATGCGGCGACGTCTTCCACTTCTTCCAGCGCGTCCATCATGCGCTCATACTGCTCGGGGCTCAGCACCACTGCCTCGAGTTTTCCACGGCGCTCAAGAAAGACCGCCTCGGTGCGCGCCCGATCGATCAATTCGGGGAGGCGGCCGCGGGCGTCCGTCACGCTGATCTTCGACACTTCTCCAATGTACATGTGATGTTGTCGAATGTACATTACGGCGCCAGCGGGCTCGATGGCGAGCCGTAGAATCGAGGGGTGCCCGCCGACCTCATCCATCTCGTGCGCCACGGTGAGGTTCACAACCCCGAGGGCGTTCTCTACGGTCGCATCCCGGGCTACCACCTGAGCGAACTGGGCCACCGCATGGCGGATGCCGCGGCGGCGAGTCTGGCGGGGCATCCGGTCACCCGGCTCTACGCCAGCCCACTCCAGCGTGCGCAGGAGTCTGCCGCCCCCTGGTCGGAGCGCTTCGGGCTACCGATCACGACCGACGATCGCCTGATCGAGCCGCACAACTGGTTCGAGGGCAAGAAGATGCGCGAGGCGTTGAAGCGCCCCTCCGGCTGGATCCAGCTGCGCAATCCCATGAAGCCGAGTTGGGGCGAGCCGTTCATCAGCGTGCGTGACCGCATGCTCGCGGTCGTCACCGACGCGTGGCGCGACACCGACAGCGGGGAAGCCGTGCTCGTCAGCCACCAGATGCCGATCGTCATGGTGGCCCGCTCGGTCAAGGATCTGCGGCTGCCGCACGACCCGCGCGATCGGCGCTGCGCGCTCTCCAGCATCACGACGCTCGAGCGTCGCGGCGATGCCTTCGTCGAGGTCAACTATCAGGAACCTGCGAAAGACTTAGGGCAAGCAGCAATCGACTTGGGAGCAGTGTGAGGTTCCGACTTCTTGCGGCGGCGGGAGCTCTCGTGCTCGTCCTCTCGGGGTGCACCAACGATCCGCTCGCCGAGCAGTACGCCAGCGGTTCCGGGCAGGGTTACATCTCCGGGGACGGAGCGATCACCGAGATCCCCGCCGGCCAGCGGGACGCGCCGATCGTGTTCTCCGGAGTCGACGAGTCCGGTGCGACCATCACCAGTGACGACTTCGCGGGCTCGGTCTTCGTCGTCAACTTCTGGTACGCCGCCTGCGGGCCCTGCCGAGCTGAAGCGCCCGACCTCAAGGCGCTGAGCGAGCAGTACACGGACGTGCCGTTCCTCGGAGTCAACGTCTCCGACTCCCCGGATGTCGCGGCCACCTTCACGACCAAGAACGGGCTCGGCTACCCCTCGATCATCGACGCCAACACCGCGACCGTGCAGCTCGCCTTCGCGGGTGCCGTGGCGCCCAACGCCGTGCCCACGACCCTCGTGGTGGACCGCGAGGGACGGGTCGCCGCACGCATCAGCGGGCTCATCCGCGACAAGAGCATCCTCGCCGCGATGATCGACACCGTCGTCGCCGAGAAGCAGTAGCGGCGCCCCCGTGGACCCGATCGGCCAACTCGTCTTCGGCGGCAGCCTCGCCCTCGCCCTGCCCGTGGCGGTGCTGGCCGGGCTCGTGTCGTTCGCTTCGCCGTGCGTGCTGCCGCTGGTGCCGAGCTACCTCGCCTACGTGGGCGGGTTCACGGGCGACGGCGAGAAGCAGGATCGCGGGCGGCTGCTCGTCGGCGTCGCCCTGTTCGTGCTCGGATTCAGCGTCGTCTTCGTGACCCTCGGAGTGCTGTTCGGCACCGCCGGGTTGCTGCTGCGTCCTTGGCTCGACCTGATCCTTCGGATAGCCGGCGTGCTGGTGATCATCATGGGCCTGGTGTTCATCGGCCAGGTCACGTTCCTGCAGCGCACCATCCGCCCGCAGTGGAAGGTCGCGACCGGGCTGGCCGGCGCCCCCCTGCTCGGCATCGTCTTCGCGCTCGGCTGGGCGCCCTGCATCGGTCCGACCCTGACCGCGGTCTACGCCATCGCGCTCGACGGCGGCGATCCGTGGCGGGGTGCGCTGCTCGCGATGGCGTACTGCATCGGCTTGGGCATCCCGTTCCTGCTGGTGGCCCTGGGTCTCGGCTGGGTCACGGGGTCGGTCGCCTGGCTCAAGCGGCACATCCGGGTGATCAACATCATCGGCGGCTCGCTGCTCATCGCGATCGGACTGCTCATGGTCTCGGGCCTCTGGCGCGTCTTCATCTCCAACTTGGGATCGGTGATCAATGGCTACGTCCCGGCCCTCTGATTCGAGCGGTGCGGCGTCGAACGACCCCGCGCGGCCCTCTGACCACATCGATCAGGATGCCCCGGCCGTCGAACCGGGCGGTGACGGCATCGTGCAGCCGCGACTCGGCGTGATGGGCTACCTGCGCTTCTTCTGGCGGCAGCTCACGAGCATGCGTACGGCGTTGTTCCTGCTGCTGCTGCTCGCGATCGCCGCCATCCCGGGCTCGCTCGTGCCGCAGGTCAGTTCAGACCCCAACGGCGTGATCCAGTACAAGGCGGCGAACCCGACTCTCGCGCCGGTGCTCGACGCTCTGGGCATCTTCAACACGTACACCTCGGTGTGGTTCTCGGCGATCTACCTGCTGCTGTTCGTCTCGCTCATCGGCTGCGTCATCCCGCGCACCAGGCACCACCTCAATGCGCTGCGCGCGAAGCCGCCGGCCACGCCGGCCCGACTCGCTCGCCTCGAGGGCTTCACCACACGCGGGACGACTGTGGATGCCGCGACTGCCGTAGCGGCCGCCGAGACGGTGCTGCGCAAGCAGGGTTACCGCACCGAGCTGTACCCGGCAGGCCCAGGGCAGGCGGCCACCTCGGTCAGTGCCGAGCGCGGATACCTCCGCGAGACCGGCAACCTGGTGTTCCACACCGCGCTGATCGGGGTGCTGGTGAGCGTCGGCATCGGCGGTGGGTTCGGGTTCACCGGCCAGCGGGTCGTGGTGGAAGGTCAGGCCTTCGTCAACTCCCTCGCCAGCTACGACTCGTTCAACCCGGGGCGCTTCTTCAGCGAATCCGAGCTGGAGCCGTTCACCATCGTGCTCGACAGCTTCGATGTCAGCTACGAGGAGCAGAACCTCAAGGCCCTCGGGCAGGCCGTCGACTTCACCGCCAACGTGACGACAACCCTGCGCGGCCAGGAACCGGCGCCGGCGACCATCAAGGTCAACGAGCCCCTCTCGATCGGCGGCACGCAGGTCTACCTCCTCGGCAATGGATACGCGCCGGTGGTGACGGTGCGCGACCCCGAAGGCGCCGTCGTCTTCTCGCAGCCCGTCGCTTTCCTGCCCCAGGATGCCAACCTGACCAGCCTCGGCATCATCAAGGTGCCCGACGGCCTGAGCGAGCAGCTGGGTATGCGGGGCTTCCTCTACCCGACCGCCGTGGCACTGCCATCGGGGGCGCTCACCTCGAACTACCCCGACCTGCTCAACCCGATCCTCACCCTCGAGGTGTACCAGGGCGATCTGGGGCTCGACAACGGGCAGGGCGTGAACGCCTACTCGCTCAACACTGACTCGCTCACCCAGATCGCCGGGCGCAAGTCGGACGCGCCCACGATCGAACTCAGCCCCGGAGACAAGGTCGACCTCCCGGGGGACCTAGGAAGCATCGAACTCGAGTCGATCCCGCGGTTCGTGTCGCTCGACGTGCACCACGACCCGTCGCAGCTGTGGGTGCTGATCTTCTCGGCGCTCGTTGTCGCGGGGCTGGTCACCAGCCTGTTCATTCCGCGTCGTCGCATGTGGGTGAAGGCCGTAACCACCAAAGACGGTGTCACGCTGGAGTACGCCGGACTCGCCCGGGGCGACGACCCCACACTCACCGCTGCGGTGGCCGACCTGGCCGACCGGCACATCGAACAACTCAAGGCTTAGGGTGGAACCGTGACCGAGACTCTCGTGATGTACATGCGTCTGGCCCTGTACTCGGCCATGGCGGTCTACACACTGGCCTTCATCCTCTTCACCGTCGATCTTGCGCGGCGGTCGGCTGGCGCGCCCGTGGCGGCGACCGTCGGGAGCAAGGCGGTTGCGGCATCCGGAACCACCGCCCTCCTGGAGAAGACGGATGCCCCGGCATCCGTCGGGCGCAGCACCCCCCGCTACCTGCGCGCGGCCATGGCGCTCACCGTCATCGCCTGGGTTCTGCACGTCACGGCCGCGATCCTGCGCGGACTTGCCGCCGGCCGCGTGCCGTGGGCCAACATGTTCGAGTTCACGCTCACGGCGACCGCGATCATCGTCGGGGTGTTCCTCGCTGTGCAGTTCTGGCAGGACCTGCGGTTCCTCGGCGCGTTCATCTCCGGCTTCGTGCTGATCGCCCTCGGAGTTGCGACAGTCAACTTCTACGTCGACGTCGTGCCGCTTCCGCCGGCACTGCAGTCGGCGTGGCTGGTCATTCACGTGTTCGTTGCGACCCTGGGAACCGGGTTCTTCGCTCTCGGCGCAGGGCTCTCGATCGTGCAGCTGCTCAAGGAGCGTCGCGCGGTCGGCAAGCTGACGAAGGCGAAGTTCCTCGACACGCTGCCCGAGCCGGAGAAGCTCGAGAACATGGCCTACCGGCTCATCGTCGTCGGGTTCGTGCTCTGGACCTTCACGCTCATCGCGGGCGCCATCTGGGCATCACGCGCGTGGGGCCGCTACTGGGGCTGGGACACGAAGGAGGTCTGGACCTTCATCATCTGGACGATCTTCGCCGGCTACATCCACGCGAGGGCGACCCGAGGATGGCGCGGCTCGCGGAGCGCCTGGCTCGCGATCATCGGCTTCAGCGCCGTGCTCTTCAACTTCACGATCGTGAACCTGTTCTTCAAGGGGCTGCACGCGTACAGCGGGCTGTAGTCCCGGCTGGTTGAGTAGCGCCAAAGGCGCGTATCGAAACCGCCTCCGGCTGGTTGAGTAGTCCGCGCAGCGGACGTATCGAAACCCGCATCCACAACTCCGCCCCGGGCCGAACCACCGACGACTGCCATAGCGCACACTCCGTGCATGCCCTACGTCTACATGCTGCGCTGCTCCGACGGCTCGTACTACGTGGGCAGTACCCGCGATCTAGACAATCGGATGTGGCAGCACTCGACTGGAGCGGGTTGCAACTACACCAGCACGCGACTGCCGATCGAGCTGGTTTTCGCCCAGGAGTTCGAGCGCATCGACGACGCGTACGAGCGGGAGAAACAGATCCAACGGTGGTCTCGCAAGAAGCGGGAGGCACTGATCGCCGGGGCGTACGGTCGACTGCCGGAGCTGAGTCGGAAGGACTTCCGCCGGTAGGGTTTCGATACGCGGCGCAGCCGCTACTCAACCCGCTGGGGGCGGTTTCGATACGCGGCGTGGCCGCTACTTAACCCGCCTGGGGGCGGTTTCGATACGCGGCGTGGCCGCTACTCAACCAGCTGGTAGCAGCGCTCGAGGCGCGCGCGCCACCACAGCGTGCGATCCTGAGTGGCGGCGTGGCGGGCCAGTAGTTCGGCTGTGGGCACCACGCGGCGCACGGGCAGCTCGCCTTCGCGCGGGGTGAGCGGGGCATCCGTCACGTCGGCGGCCAGCAGGGCCGCGGTGGCGAGCCCGCAGTCGAAATCCAGCTCGGGGATGGCGGCCGCCAGGTGCAGGCCCATCGAGATGCCCACCGACGTGTCGAGGGCGCTCGAGACGACGACCGGCAGCCCGGCCTCGGCGATGAGCGCGAGCGCCTTAGAGATGCCGCCGAGCGGCTGGGCCTTGACCACCAGGATGTCGGCGGCCCCGGCGCGCGCGACCGCCAGCGGGTCCTCCGCCTTGCGCACGCTCTCGTCGGCGGCGATCGGGATTCCCATGTACTTGACCCGCCGCCGCACCTGCGCGAGTTCGTCGACCGTCGCACACGGCTGCTCGACATATTCGAGGTCGAACTCAGCGAAGGCGTGGATGGCGTGCTCCGCCTCGTCCATGTTCCAGCCGCCGTTCGCGTCGACGCGGATGCGACCCTCGGCACCCAGCGCTGCCCGCACTGCGGCGACGCGCGCCGTGTCATCCGCGAGGCTCTGGCCCGGCTCGGCCACCTTGATCTTCACCGTGCGACACCCGGGGAACCTGGCCAGCACGGCCGGCAACTCGTCGGCGGTCACGGCGGGCATGGTCGCGTTCACGCGGATCGTGTCGCGCAGCGCAGGAGGCGTCGGGTTCCAGCCGAAGTCGATGGCGGCGGCGAGCCAGGCGGATGCCTCGGCGTCGCCGTACTCGGTGAACGGCGAGAACTCGGTCCACCCCTCGGGGCCCTCGATGAGCATGGCTTCGCGCCGGTCGATTCCCCGGAACCGCGAGACCAGCGGCAGACTCACGACGTGGGCGGTGGCAAGCAGGTCGGTCACGGTGGGGCGCATTGCCCCAGTCTGGCAAGGTGCGGGTCGGTTAGGGTGATTCTCGTGGCCGAGCCGGGAGAAGTGCAGAGAGTTCCGCTCAAGGTCGTGCCGATCTTCATCGACGAGCCCGTGGTCGCCGAGCCCATCGAGACACCGGATGCCCCGCCCCCAGCCCCGCGCCGGAAGACCGCACTGCTGGGCGCCACCGCCCTCGCGGCCGCCGTCATCGCGGGGGTCCTGCAGGGCGTGGCCATCGCCGTGGCGACGGGTGGGGACTACTTCGCCGCAACCGTGCTCGGCTACCTGAGCATCGGGCTGGCGGTCGTCGCCGTGGTGGGTGGCGTGGTGGCGATCGTCCTTGATCGCGGGCGGCGGCTGGGTAGTGCCGCCGTGGCGCTCGGGGTGCTGGCCAACCCCTTCGTTCTGCTGACCTTGTTCCGGCTGGTCGGCACCCTGATCACCTGACGGGAATAGATTCCGTTTCTATGCGTTTGCATGGATAACGAATTCCTGAAAGGAACTTGATCATGACCGTCATGACACAGGGTCTGCACCACGTGACCGCGATCGCGGGCGCGCCGCAGCGCAACATCAACTTCTACATCACCGGCCTCGGGCTGCGGCTCGTCAAGAAGACCGTCAACTTCGACGACCCCGGCACGTACCACCTGTACTACGGCGACGAGGCGGGCCGCCCCGGCTCGCTCATCACCTTCTTCCCGTGGCGGGGCATCCAGCAGGGACGGGTCGGAGCCGGCCAGTCCACCTCGACCGCCTTCTCCGTTCCCGCCGGCAGCCTCGGCTGGTGGACCGAGCACTTCGCCGCGCTCGGCGCAGAGTCCCGCATCACATCCGAGTCGAGTTCGGAAGAGCGGCTGCTGGTGAGCGACCCGGACGGCCTGCAGATCGAGCTGGTCGCATCATCCGTCACCGACCCCCGCGACCCGTGGGACTCGGCCAGCGTGCCCGCCGAGTACGCGATCCGCGGCCAGCACTCCTCGGTGCTCACCGTGCGTCACCCCGAGCAGACCATCGCGCTGCTCACCAACGACCTGGGGCTCACGATCGTCGACGAGTCGGCCGGTCGCACCCGCCTCGCCGCGGGTGATGGCTCCGCCGGGACCATCGTCGACGTGATCGGATCCTCGCTCGCGCCCGACGGCCTGGGTGCCGGCGGAACCGTGCACCACATCGCATTCCGCGTGCCCGACCACGCCACCCAGCAGGCCTGGCGCGAGGAGCTCGTGGGCAAGGGTCACCAGGTGACCGGCATCCTCGACCGGCAGTACTTCACCTCGATCTACTTCCGCGAGCCGGGTGGGGTGCTGTTCGAGATCGCGACCGACACCCCCGGATTCGACATCGACGAGCCGCTGCTCGAGCTGGGTCGCTCGCTCAAGCTGCCGCCGTGGCTCGAGCCGAGCCGCGAGCAGATCGAGCACTCCGTGGCGCAGATCACCCTGCCCGAGGAGAACAACCCCGCGCTGGGTGCGGCATGAGCCTGGCCGACTGGCCGCACCTGTTCGTGGCGGGCGACCCCGGTTCTCCGGTGATCGTCGCCCTCCACGGCACGGGCGGCACCGAGCATGACGGCGTCGCGCTGGCGCGGGAGATCGCGCCGGGCTTCGCCGTGCTCGCGCCGAGGGGCCGGGTGAGCGAGCAGGGCATGAACCGGTGGTTCAGACGGCTCGCCGAGGGCGTGTTCGATGTCGACGACGTCGAAGCACGCGCCGACGAGTTGGCCGCCTTCGTGACCGACGCAGTGGCCGAGTACGACCTGGCGGGCCGGATGCTCGTGGTCGCCGGCTTCTCCAACGGAGCGAACATGGCGCTCGCCACCGCCATCCGCCACCCTCGGGTGCTGCGCAGGGCGATCGGATTCTCGGGCATGTACCCGTTCGCGGACCGCACCCCGACCGACTCGCTGGCCGGGCTCGAGGTGCTGTTGCTCAACGGCCGCGACGACCCGATGGCGCCCCGCGCCAGCGTCGACCGCCTGCACACGGTGCTCACCGGTCTTGGGGCCGACTCGACCCGCGAGGAGCGGGCCGGCGGCCACGGCATCTCTGCGGCGGAACTCGGGACCGCGCGGGAGTGGCTCGCCGCGCACGCCTGAAGCCGCACCGCCGCCCCCGGCTGTACCGTGGTACGGACGCCGAGGGCGGCAGGAAGCGGGGGCTCCATGCGGGGATTGCGAGTCGTTGACTCGGCAGACGTGACCGGAGTGTTCGATGCACTCCGGGACGCGCTCGCGGGCGACGGTCCGGCCATCCTGCCCCTGCCGAGCGAGACCGCGCGCGACGACGCCACGTCGCTCGACGGGCGCACCATCGAGCAGCGCGTGGCCGTCGTCGTCGAGACGAGCGGCTCGACCGCGCGACCCAAGCGTGTGATGCTCAGCGCCGATGCACTGTTGGCGAGCGCAGCGGCATCCGAAACCGCACTGGGCACCTCGGGTCAGTGGCTGCTCGCGCTGCCCACCCACTACATCGCCGGGCTCGCGGTTCTGGTGCGGTCGCTCGCGGCCGGTACCGACCCGGTCGTGCTCGATCCCCGCGGGTTCACCCCGGAGGCCTTCGTCGCCGCCGCGGCCCGCCTCGATCACCCGACGAGGTTCGTCTCGCTCGTGCCGGCCCAATTCGCCCGCCTGATGGCATCGGATGCCGCTGTCGACGCCCTGCGCGGATTCGAGGGCATTCTCGTCGGCGGGCAATCCACTCCCGTCGCCCTGGCGGCGGCCGCAGTGGACAAGGGCCTGCGCCTGACCCGCACCTACGGCGCGTCGGAGACCTGCGGCGGCTGCGTCTACAACGGCGTACCGATCGGCAACACCGAGATCGCGATCGTCGACGGTCGCATCGAACTGTCGGGCAGCGTCATCGCCGAGGGCTACCTCGACGATCCCCGGCGCACGGCCTTCTCCTTTCCGGAGCACGACGGCCGCCGGTGGTATCGCACGGATGACACGGGCGCGATGCACCACGGCCGCCTCGCGGTCACCGGCCGCATCGACGACGTCATCATCTCCGGCGGCATCAAGGTCTCGCTGGCCGAGGTCGAGTCCGTAGTGCGGGATCAGCTCGGGCTCGGGGATTCGGTGGTCGTCGCGGCGCCGCATCCCCAGTGGGGTGAGGTGCCTGTCGTGGTCGGCACGGCCACCATGGGCCTGAAGGAACTGCGTCGGGAGGTGGCGCTGCGCCTGGGCCCGGCCGCGTCGCCGGATCGCATGTTGCTGGTCGACGAGCTTCCCCTGCTGCCGTCGGGCAAGCCGGACCGCCTCGCCATCGCGGCGCTCGCACTGAAGTAGCGGGGCCAACGCAGTAGTCTTCCTGTCGTGGCGAATCCTCGGCAGCAGCGCATCAATCCGAAGTCCGTACCCGCTCCCAGCGTGGCATCCCAGCTGAAGGCCGAGCAGGCCCGGCAGCAGGCGGTCCAGAAGGGCAAGAAGAAGTCGGGACGACCGGGACTCCCGCCCGGGGTCGCGTCGGTGCGCAAGGCGACGCTGGGCGACTGGATCGGCGGGATGCGGCTGCAGACGCTGCCGCTCGCCATCGCGCCCGTCGCCCTCGGTACCGCCACCGCCTACGTGCTCCCGCACGAGGAGACCGGCGACGGCTGGCACTGGCTGCGGGCCCTCGCGTGTCTGGCCGTCGCGGTGTTCCTGCAGATCGGCGTGAACTTCGCCAACGACTACTCCGACGGGGTACGCGGCACCGACAAGTTCCGTTCCGGCCCGAAGCGGTTGACGGCCTCGGGCGCGGCCAAGCCGCGCACGGTGCTGACCGTCGCGCTCGTGTTCTTCGCGCTCGCCGCGGCCGCGGGGCTCGTGATCGTCTGGCGCACCGGCTACTGGTGGCTGATCGCAGTCGGTGCGGTGTGCATCCTCGCCGCCTGGTTCTACACCGGCGGCAAGCGGCCGTATGGCTATGCAGGCCTGGGCGAGCCCTTCGTGTTCGTATTCTTCGGGATCGTGGCGACCGCCGGCACCACCTTCGTGCTTGCGGGAACGGTGACAGTCGAGAGCTGGCTGGCTGGTGCGGCGGCGGGCTTCATCGCCTGCGCGGTACTCATGGTCAACAACATCCGCGATCTCGCACAGGACAAGCTGGCGGGCAAGCGCACCCTCGCTGTGCGTCTGGGCGACCGTCCGGCCCGAATCGCCTACGCGGTGCTGTTGCTGCTGCCGTTCGTCATCCTCGTGTTCTTCACGCTCTTCTACGCGAACGCCTACCTGGTCTACTTCGCACTGCTGGCCGCCGTGCCGGCCGCGGGCATCACCTTGAGCGCCAAGACCGCACCGGAGCTCGTGCTCGCGCTGCGTCTCACGGCGCTGACGGCACTCGCCTACGGTCTCGGACTCGGCTGGGCGATCGCCTTCTAGAGCTCCGCGTCCTCGGCGATCTGGTCGGCGTCCTTGGTGGTGCGCGACCGGCGGTCCGCGATGTCGAGTGCGACGGCATCGCGCAGCTTGCCGAAGAAGATGTACGCCACGCACAGCCCGATGACGGCGGCGACGATGGCGGCCAGCCACCACGGCACGCCCACGATCAGCAGCACCGCCAGCGCGATCGCGAACACGCCGACCCGCACGAGACTGTAGAGCACCCAAGGTTTCACTCTGCCAGTGTAGGCAGCGCGCTGGAGCTCAGCGTGCGCGCCTAGAATTGGCACATGGGACGGCTGCTGATCTTCTTCGTTGCGGCATTCATCCTCGACGTCTTCGCCCTCATCGACCTGATCCTCATCGATCGCCGTCGGGTGCGGGCGTTCCCCAAGATCGTCTGGGGAATCATCATCGTGCTGGTGCCGTTCGTCGGCGCGCTGCTGTGGTTCTTCGTCGGTCACGGGTGGGGCAGTCGCGGCGGCGAGCGCCGTACGATCGCCCCCGATGACGACCCCAGTTTTCTGAAGAACCTCCGACGCGATGAGGACCAGGACGAGCGCATCCGCCGCCTGGAGCAGGAACTCGCCGACCTCGACGATGACCCCCCGACCACCTGAGTCGCCCGCCACGGCGTTCGCTGTGGCGTTGCTCGAGGAGTTCCATCGGCTCGGCGTGCGCGACATCGTGCTCGGACCGGGCTCGCGATCGCAGGCACTGGCGCTGGCCGCCGCCGAGTTCGAACGCCTGGGAATGATCCGACTGCGGGTGCGCATCGACGAGCGGGTCGGCGGATTCCTCGCCCTCGGTATCGCCGTGGAGACCGGCAGGCCGGTCATCCTGATCACCACTTCCGGCACGGCGGTCGGCAACCTGCACCCGGCCGTGCTCGAGGCGCATCACTCGGGCGTGCCGCTCATCGTCATCACCGCTGACCGCCCCGAGTCGTTGCGCGGTGTCGGGTCGAACCAGACGACCGAGCAGCCGGGGATCTTCAGCTCCGCGGTGCGTCGTTCGTGGGACGTCGCTCCTCCGAACGGCTCCGCGGGCGAGACGGATGCCGCGGCCGCCCTCGCGCGCGATGCCCTGGCAGCGGCATCCGGCCCCGTGCATCTCAACCTCGCGTTCGCCGAGCCGCTCTCCTCGCCGTTCACGCTGGCGGAGCGGCCGCTGCCCGAACCCGTGTCGGTCGTCGAGTTGTCGGTGGTCGAGCGTGTCGAGACCCCGGCGCCGGATCTCGACGAGCTCGGTCTTCAGCTCTCGGCGGTTCCCGGCACCGTCGTCGTCGCCGGCACGGGCGCCGGCCCCCGCGCCGAGGAGGTAGCCCGCGAGCTCGGCGCGCCGCTGCTCGCGGAGATCGCCAGCGGTGCGCACTTCGGGCCGCAGCTCGTCGTCGCCTACCGCGAGCTTCTGAAGACCGCCAACTTCGGCGACCGGGTGCAGCGCGTCATCGTGTTCGGTCACCCGACCCTCAGCCGCGAGGTTCCGGCGCTCATCCAGCGCCAGGGGGTCGAGACCATCGTCGTGCGCGGCGCGAGCGCGGAGGACTACAACCCGGGGCGCCGGGTGGGCACGTTCGCCGATTCCGTGAGCGTCGTGGGTGAGCCGGATGCCCGTTCCTGGTCGGGACGGTGGGTCGCGGCATCCCGGGCACTCATCGAGGACATCGACGTGGCACCGGACATCACGGCCGACCTGGGAGCTCACGCCAAGGCCGAGCTTGCCGCCGTGCGCGCTCCCGTCACCCGGCGGGCGCTGGTTGAGGCGGTCTGGCGCGCGACGTGGCCGAAGGATCGGCTGGTGCTCGGCGCTTCGCGGCTCATCCGCGAGGCAGACAAAGTGCTGCCTGGCAAGCGCGTTCCCGTGCACGCGAACCGCGGTCTTGCGGGCATCGACGGCACGATTTCGACGGCGTTGGGCATAGCGCTCGCCAGCCAGGCTGAGGGCGCCGAGGGCACCACTCGCGTGCTGGTGGGCGATCTCACGTTCCTGCACGATGTCGGCGCCCTGTTGTTCGGGGTCGGCGAGGTGCAGCCGCGCATCCAGGTGATCGTGGGCAACGACAACGGCGGGACCATCTTCGACGGCCTCGAGGTGGCGCAGTCGGCCGGTCCCGGCTACGACCGCGTGCTGCTCACGCCGCAGCGGGTGGACATCCCGAAACTCGCCGAGGCATACGGGTGGGACTACCTGCGCGTCGAGACCCGGGGCGCCCTGGATCAGGCGATGACGGCATCCATTCGTCCGGTGATCGTGGAAGTGCCGCTGCCGCGCGAGTAGGTTGGGGCGCATGAGCACTGTTCCCCTGAAGCCGGTCACCGCCGACTTCGTCCTCGCTGACGTCGACACCTCGTCGCACCCGGGCGTCGACAAGAAGTCGGCCGAGAAGGAGTTGCTCAGCAACCACGACACTCTCGCCGACCTGCAGGAGCGTCTGTTCGCCGAGAGCAAGTTCGGCGGCACCCGCAGTGTGCTGCTCGTGCTGCAGGCGATGGACACGGCGGGCAAGGGCGGCATCATCCGGCACGTGGTGGGCGGCATCGACCCGCAGGGCGTGCACATTCACGCGTTCAAGGCGCCCACCGAGGAGGAGCGCAAGCACGACTTCCTGTGGCGGGTGCGCCCGCAGCTGCCGACGCCCGGCATCATCGGGGTGTTCGACCGCTCCCACTATGAAGACGTGCTCATCCACCGCGTGCGCGGGTTCTCGACGCCGGAGGCGATCGAGGAGCGGTACGGCATCATCACCGACTTCGAGAGCGAAGTGGCGGCGGCCGGCACCACGATCATCAAGGTCATGCTGCACATCTCGTCGGCCGAGCAGAAGGCGCGCCTGAGCGAGCGCCTCGAGCGAAGCGACAAGCACTGGAAGTACAACCCGGGCGACGTGGATGAGCGCAAACTCTGGCCCGCCTATCAGGAGGCGTACCAGATCGCCCTGACCCGCACCTCGACACCGGATGCGCCCTGGTACGTCGTGCCCGCCGACAACAAGTGGTACGCGCGCTGGGCCGTGCAGAACCTGCTGCTCGAGGCCCTGCAGAAGCTCGACCCCCAGTGGCCGAGCGTCGACTACGACGTCGAAGCCGAGAAGGCGCGGCTCGCCGCGACCTGACCCGGCTGGTTGAGTAGCGGGCGCCAGCCCGCGTATCGAAACCCTGACCCGGCCTGGTTTCGATACGCGCTGCGCGCTACTCAACCGGCTTGGTTTCGATACGCGCTGCGCGCTACTCAACCGGCCTGGCCGAACGCCTCCACGATGGGCCGGAACTTCAGCTCGGTCTCCGCGAGTTCCTTGGCGGGCTCCGAGTCGGCGACGATGCCGGCACCCGCCCACGCGGTGATGTGCCCGTCGTCATCGATGAGTGCGCAGCGCAGCGCGATCGCCCATTCGCCGTCACCCGCGGCATCCACCCAGCCCACCGGCCCGGCATAGCGACCCCGGTCGAAGGGCTCGAGTTCGGCGATCAGGTCGAGCGCGACGTCGGTGGGGGTACCCGCGACGGCCGCCGTCGGGTGCAGTGCCCCCACCAGTTCGAGCGCGGTGCGGCCGGGCACGAGGGTGCCGCGCACGTCGGAGGCCAGGTGCCAGAGGTTGGGCAGGCGCAGCGGGTAGGGGTCGCTCGTGGTCACGTCCGTCGCGTGCGGCGCGAGCGAGTCGAGCACGCTGCGCACCGCGTGATCGTGCTCCCCGCGATCTTTCGCCGAGGTGGCGAGAGTGGATGCCGCGTGCACATCGGTCGCGTCATCCGGCCATCGACGTGCCGTGCCCGCAAGAACTCGCGCACTGACGTCGCCGCCGCTCACCCGCACGAGTGTCTCGGGGCTGGACCCCATGAGCCCGGAATGCGCGAACGTGAAAGTGTCGGGGTAGGCGGCGGCCAGCCGGGCCAGCCAGCCGCGCTTGTCGGCGACCCAACCGATGTCGGCCACGAGGTCGCGAGCGAGCACCACCTTGCCGAGCTCGCCGGCGCGGATGTGCTGCCGCGCGGCCAGCACGGCGGCCTCGTACCGCTCCGGGGTCATCGCACCCGGCACGAGTGAGGCCGAGCGGGTCGGCCACGGCGTGCTCGGCTCGACCGGGAAGCCGCCGTCGAACCGCGTGATCCACGTCACGTCGCCGCGCCTGCCGACGATCACGCTCGGAATGGTCAGCACGCTGGCGGACGCCGACGTGTCGCTGAACGCGAAGCTGCCGAACGCGGTGAGACCCGTGCCGGGCAGCATGACCTCGTCGTGCACCTCGGCTGCGTCGCACAGTTCGCGCCACCAGCGGGCGAGTTCGGCGATGCGATTCTCGCCCTCGTGCCGGAACGTCGCCCGCTCGCCGAAGCCGACGATGCCCTCGCCGCCGCGCAGGAAGGCCAGCGGATGCTCCGGCTCGGCCCAGTCGAGAAGGGGGCCGTCGTAGTCGAGTCGCTCGGTGCGCACGCGCAGCACCTCGGGGTTCACACCCCTCAGCGTACCCGTCGGCTACGAACACTCAGGGTGAGTCGGATTCGAGAGCCTAGACTTGACCTCGTGGCCAAGGCGGATATGAACAAGCGACCGGAAGACGTCGCCGGCATGTTCGACGGTGTCGCCAAGCGGTACGACCGCACCAACAATGTTCTCTCCGGCGGCAACGCGATCCTCTGGCGGGTCGCCACGGTGCGCGCAGTCGATCCGCAGCCGGGGGAGCGCATTCTGGATGTCGCGGCCGGCACCGGCACCAGCTCGGCCGCGCTGCAGCGCAACGGCGCGACCGTGGTGGCTCTCGACTTCTCCGCGGGGATGGTCGCCGAGGGTCGCAAGCGCCACAAGAACATCGAGTTCGTCGAGGGCGATGCCGAGAAGCTGCCGTTCGGCGACAACGAGTTCGACGTCGTCACCATCAGCTTCGGCCTGCGCAATGTGGCCAACCCGAAGCTCGCGCTCGCCGAGATGTACCGGGTACTGAAGCCCGGCGGCCGCCTCGTGATCTGCGAGTTCTCGCGCCCGCCTGTGGCAATCTTCCGTGCCGCCTACAACACCTACCTCTCCAAGGTCATGCCGATCGTCGCCGACCGCGCGAGCTCCAACCCGGAGGCCTACGGCTATCTCGCGGAGTCGATCAAGGCGTGGCCCGATCAGGGCGAGCTCAGCCAGTGGATCCGCGCCGCCGGCTTCACGCGGGTCGCCTACCGCAATCTCACGGCGGGCATTGTCGCCCTGCACCGCGGACGCAAGCCGGTCGATGAGGCCGTGCTCGCATCCGTCGCCAAGCGCAAGCTCAATGCCACCCAGCCCATCACAACGGTCCCGCGCCCTTAGCGGCCGCGCAGAACAGACAGAGAATCGCTTGTCTCACGTGAACCCGAGCGTTCCCCTTGCTCGTCGCAGCAACACCCTGAGCTCCTCGCTCGGGCTCGGTGAGAAGCTCTTCGCATCGAGCGACGAACGCAAGTTCGTCGACGCGCTGGAGCAGGGCCTCGCCCAGGTGGAGGAGGGGCTCCTCGCCGCCATGGTCTTCGCCGACGAGATCGCGGATGTCACGGGCCGCTACCTGCTCGAAGCCGGCGGCAAGCGCGTGCGCCCCGTGCTCACGCTGCTCACCGCACAGCTCGGCGAGGGCAACAACGACGAGGTGATCCGGGCCGCACAGGCGATCGAGATCACGCACGTGGCATCCCTGTATCACGATGACGTCATGGACGACGCGCCATCGCGGCGCGGGGTGCCGAGCGCCCAGAACGTCTGGGGCAACTCGGTGGCGATCCTCACCGGTGACCTGCTGTTCGCCCGGGCCAGCCGCATCGGTGCGAGCCTGGGCGAGCGCATCCTGGTGCTGCAGGCCGAGACCTTCGAGCGACTGTGCCTCGGCCAGCTGCACGAGACCATTGGCCCGCGTGCCGACGAGGATCCGATCGAGCACTACATCCAGGTGCTCGCCGACAAGACCGGCTCGCTCATCTCCGCGGCCGCGCAGGTGGGCGTCATCTTCTCCAACGCGCCCGAGCAGTACCGGCCGGCGGTCGCCGAGTTCGGCGAGAAGATCGGTATCGCCTTCCAGCTCATCGACGACGTCATCGATCTCGCCGGCGAGACGGATGACACGGGCAAGACCCCCGGCACCGACCTCCGTGCCGGCGTCGCAACCCTCCCCCTCCTCTACCTGCGTCGCCTCGCTCAGACCGACCAGGACGCGGACGATCTGCTGCGCCGCATCGAGCGCGACGTGACGACGGTGTACTACGGCGATGCCGCTTCGGAAAGCGCTGCCGAGGCCGACCTCACGGCGGCGATCGCCGAGTTGCGCGGCCATGCCGTCACCCAGCAGACTCTCGCGGAGGCACATCGCTGGTCCCGCGAAGCCGTGGAGGCGCTCGCGCCCCTCCCGCAGGGACCGGTCAAGAAGGCCCTCACCCGATTCGCTGAAACGATTGTGGAGCGCTCGAAGTAATGACACCGAAGCTCAGGCTGGCCATCGTCGGAGCGGGGCCGGCCGGAATCTACGCTGCCGACATCCTGCTGAAGACCGAGCGGGCGTTCGACGTCTCGATCGACCTGTTCGAGCAGCTACCCGCTCCGTACGGTCTCGTGCGCTACGGCGTCGCGCCCGATCACCCGCGCATCAAGGGCATCATCACGGCGCTGCGCGAGGTGCTCGACACGGGCGACATCCGCCTCTTCGGCAACGTCTACTTCGGTCGCGACATCACCCTCGACGACCTCAAGCAGCACTACAACGCCGTGATCTTCTCGACGGGCGCGATCCGGGATGCCCCGCTTCAGATCCCCGGCATCGACCTGCCCGGCAGCTACGGCGCCGCCGACTTCGTGAGCTGGTACGACGGTCACCCCGACTTCCCCCGCGAGTGGCCGCTGGATGCTCGCGAGGTCGCCGTCATCGGCAACGGCAACGTCGCGCTCGACGTCGCGCGCATCCTCGCCAAGCACGCCGACGACCTGCTGCCGACCGAGATCCCGGCCAACGTCTACGACGGACTCAAGGCCTCGCCCGTCACCGACGTGCACGTCTTCGGCCGTCGCGGACCCATGCAGGTCAAGTTCACCCCGCTCGAGCTGCGCGAACTCGGCGAACTCGACGACGTCGACCTGGTCGTCTACGAGGAGGACTTCGACTACGACGAGGCCTCCAAGACGGCCATCGAGACCAACAAGCAGATCATGGTGATCGACCGCATCTTCCGCAAGTGGCGCGACGAGCCGCAGACCGGGTCATCACGTCGGCTGCACCTGCACTTCTTCGCGCGGCCGGTGGAGGTGCTCGGCACGGATTCGGTCGAGGGCTTCCGCTACGAGCGCACCGAGCCGGACGGCGCCGGTGGCGTGCGCGGAACGGGCGAGTTCCGGGAGGTCCCGGTGCAGGCGGTGTACCGTGCGGTGGGGTACTTCGGGTCGCCGTTGGACGGCATTCCGTTCGACGAGAAGCGTGGCGTCATCCCGAACCGCGAGGGCCAGGTGCTCGACGACGAGGACCGTCCGGTGCCCGGCGTCTACGCGACTGGGTGGATCAAGCGCGGGCCGGTGGGCCTCATCGGTCACACCAAGAGCGACGCGATGGAGACCATCAAGCACGTGATCAACGGGCAGGCGAGCTGGTGGAGCCCGGCGCATCCCGAGGAGTCGGCGATCGTCGATCTGCTCGCGAGCCGCGGCGTGGAGTTCACCAACCTGGACGGCTGGCACAACCTCGACGCGCACGAACTCGCTCTGGGGGCGCCGCAGGGTCGCACGCGGGTGAAGGTCGTTCCGCGCGACGAGATGGTCGCAGTGTCGAACGGGCGACCGGTCGAGTAATCCGCTGGTCGAGTAGCGGCGCCCTCAGCCGGTCGAGTAGCGGCGCAGCCGCGTATCGAGACCTGTCCTCTCGGTCTAGAACGCCTCATAGCAGTCAAACGTCTCGATCGACCGGATGCGCCCACCCTCGACCTCGGCGAACTGGGCGATGTGCGCGGTGAGCCGTTGCCCTTCGCGGAACGGACCCGCGTCGCGGGCCACTTCGCCGGTCCAGGTCAGGCGCGCGACGACGGTCGTGCCGTGTTCGGCGAGGGTGTGTGCGTCGTAGCGCTGCCAGGCGAGTAGCCCAGCGCCGGCCTCTGAAGCCGCGAGCATCTCGGCGAGCGTGCTGGTGCGGCCGCGCGGGTTGAGGGCGTTGGGGTGCTCTGTGGTGGTGGCATCCGGCGTGAAGAGTTCACGCAGGTCGTCGCCGTGCTGGCCTGCGGTCAGCGCGGTATGCAGGGCGGTCACAGCGGTGGTCGTATCGATCATGAAAACACAACATAAGTTGTACAACCAAGGTTGTCAAGCTACAGTGGAACCATGACGATCACAGCCCAGAGCATCGAACCGGAGTCCATCGACCTGGCGACCCTCGCCACGCTCGCGGGCGACCTGAGTTCGGAGTACCTGCTGCAGAGGGTTCGCGAGCGTGGGCATCCCTTCGTGCGCACCGCGCACGGCTACCTCATCCAGCATCTGGTCGCCGGCTCACCGACCGTCACCGAGCTCGCGTCACGCATGGGCGTCACCCAGCAGGCCGCGTCGAAGTCCGTGGTCGAGCTCGAGACCCTCGGGCTGGTGCAGCGCGAGGGTGAGGAGGGCGACCAGCGGGTTCGTCGGGTGACGCTCACCGACGCGGGCCGCGAGGTCGTCGAGTCAGGCCGCGCAGCGCGTGCCCAGCTCGAGGCGAAACTCGTCGAGGCGCTCGGCGACGACACTCTTGCCACCGCCAAGGGTGCGCTCGCCGCCCTGATCGACGCGGTCGGCGGCATCGACGACCTGCGCGGACGACGGGTGCGCGCCCGCACCGTGTAACGCCGGTGGCCGGCGGGGGATTCCGTCGCCGGCTGAGCAACGCCTCCTCGCCCGTGGCCACCACGATTGGCACGCCCGCCAAATGAAGGAGATCTTCGCGCGACACCCCGCGCATCCCATCGTGTGCGGGCGAAACGCCGACATCTCCTTCATTTGGCCGGGGTCGGGCGAGGCGCTGGGCCGCCCGTGGTGCCGGTTACGCTGGTCGCGTGACCGATCGACTCGACCCCGCACGCCTCGACGAACTCTGGGACTTCGCGGATGCCGCGGCCAGCGCCGACCGTTTCCGCGCCGAGATCGCGTCCGCCCCAGCGATCGCGGCCGACGAGCTGCGCACGCAGCTGGCCCGCGCGCTGGGCCTCGGGGGCCAGGGTGATGACGCGGACGCGCTGCTCGGCTCCATCGCCTCCGACGACCTCGTGGTGCGGGCCCGTGTGGCGCTCGAGCGGGGGCGTCGGCGCAACTCGTCCGGGCATCCGGAGCAGGCCATTCCGTTCTTCGAGCAGGCGCTCGAACTCGCGCGGTCCGCGCACGACGACTTCCTCGCCGTCGATGCCCTGCACATGCTCGCGATCGCCGACCGCGGGGGTTCGGCCCAGTGGGCTGCTCGCGGCGTGGCGCTCGCCGAGGCATCCGCTGACCCCCGCACCCACCGCTGGCTCATCGCTCTGCACAACAACCTCGGCTGGCTTCACCATGACGCCGGTCGCTACTCCGAGGCGCTCGCCGAGTTCGAGGCGGCGGATGCCGCGGCGCAAGCCCACGGCAGCGAAGACCAGCAGCAGATCGCCCAGTGGTCCATCGCCCGCGCGCTGCGCTCGCTGGGACGCCGGGACGAGGCTCGCGCCATCCAGGAGCGCCTGCTCGTGCTACGCCCCGACGACGAGTACGTGACCGAGGAACTCGAAGCGCTGAAGGACTAGCGCGCGGAGCCTCAGCGCCTGCGCGTTACTGCAGCGTGGCGGCGAGGCGCGCCACGTTGTCGAACGTCGCCGCGACGCGGGAGCGCGTCATCCACTCGTCGAGGGTCAGCTCGCGACTGTTCTCGCGGTACTGCTCCTGCAGTTCGTGCAGGTCATCGATGATGGTCTTGCCCCTCACCATCACCGAGATCTCGAGGTCGAGTGCAAACGAGCGCATGTCCATGTTGCTCGACCCGACCACCGCGACCTCGTCATCGATCGTGAAGAACTTCGCGTGCAGCACGGTGGGCGCCTTGTACAGCCAGATGCGCACACCCGCGCGCAGCAGTTCCTCGTAGTAGCTGCGCTGGGCGTGGTAGACGACCGCCTGATCCCCGATCTCCGAGGCGAACAGCTGCACGTCCAGCCCACTCTGCGCCGCCGTGGTGATCGCGTAGAGCATCGACCCGTCGGGCACGAAGTAGGGGCTCGTGATGATGACCTGCTTGGTGGCGGCGTACACGAGCGCGTTGAACAGCCTGAGGTTGTTCTCCCCCTCGAAGCCGGGTCCGCTCGGCACGACCTGCGCGTCGATCGGACTCTCCTTCACCGGGCGGGGAACATCGTGCTCGCGCAGGATCAGTTCGTCGGTCTCGCAGTACCAGTCGGTGGCGAAGAGGGCGTCGATACCGGCGACGATCGGTCCCTCGAAGCGCACCATGAGGTCCTTCCAGTGCAGACCTCGACGGATGTTGCCCTTCTTGTTGTAGCTGGAGTCGATGAAGTTCTGCGATCCCGTGAAGCCGACCTTGCCGTCGACGATGAGCAGCTTGCGGTGGTTGCGCAGGTCGGGGCGCTGCCACTGTCCGCGCAGCGGTCGCACGGGCAGCATGTAGTGCCACTGCGCGCCCATCTTCGTGAGTCGTCTCGCGGTCTTGCGGTAGCCAACCGAGCGAATGGATGCGATGTGGTCGAGCAGCACACGCACGTCGACTCCGCGCTTGACGGCAGCCTCCAGCGCGTCGAAGAAGGGCGCGGTCGTGTGGTCGAGCGACAGGATGTAGAACTCGACGTGCACCGACTTAGTGGCTTCGCCGACGGCATCCGTCATCGCCTGAAGCGACTTCTCGTAGTCGGGCAGCAGTTCAGCGTTATTGCCGCCGACGAGCGGCATCGCGCCGAGGTTGCGGTTGAGTTCGACGATCGGCTCGAGCCAGTCGGGCCATGGTGGTTCGCGCTTGACGTCCTCCATGCCCTCGGTGCCCTCGACGATGTACTGGTTGATCTCCTCCTGCTTGCGACGGCGCCCCCGGGGCAGCTTCGAATTGCCGACCAGCAGGAACAGCAGGATGCCGACGTAGGGGATGAAGAAGATCGCCAGCAGCCAGGCCAGCGCCGTCTGGGGGCGGCGGTTGCGGGGCACGTAGATGATCGCGAGCACGCGCACGACGAAGTCCACGATCACGAGAATCGTGGCCAGCGAGAGGTTGAAGTCGAGCGTTATGCCGTTCGAGTCATCCACGCGGGGCTACCGGAAGTTGACGAACTGCAGGTCGACGTCGAGGTCCTTGCCCTTGAGTAGCGCCATGGTCGCCTGCAGGTCGTCACGGCTCTTGGACTGCACCCGTAGCTCGTCGCCCTGGATCTGCGCCTTGACCGACTTGGGGCCCTCCTCGCGGATGATCTTGGCGACCTTCTTCGCGTCCTCCGAGGAGATGCCGTTCTTCAGGCTCACCTCGATGCGGTACTCCTTGCCGCTGGCGTAGGGATCGCCCGAGTCCAGGCTGCGCAGCGAGATGCCGCGCTTGATGAACTTCTGCTCGAGCACCTCGAGCACGGCCTTCACGCGTTCCTCGGCGCTGGCCTTGAGCAGCAGCTTCTCGCCGCTCCACTCGACCGAGGCGCCGACGCCTTTGAAGTCGTAGCGGGTGGCGATCTCCTTCTGGGCCTGGTTGACGGCGTTATCCGCCTCCATCTTGTCGACCTTGCTGACGATGTCGAATGTGGAATCTGCCATGCGCCCATGGTATCGGCGACGGGCTCCACGGGGGCGTTCAGGCCCACGTGATAGAACGGCAGGGTGAATCGTCGATGGGTGCTTCCGAGCGCCGGGGCGGCCGCGCTGGTCGTCGCCGCCGTCGTGGCGTTCGTCGTGTTCGCGACTCCGCGGGCAGGCGATGGGCCGGATGCCACGCCTGTCGTCGTGCCGCAGGCAGCCCCCGCGCCCGCCCTCGCCGCGGAGCCCGGCCCCGGACTACCCGGCCTTGTAGACCGCGAGTGGGCGCAGAGGATCTCAGACGCGACGGGCATCCCCGTCACCGCCGTCATCGCGTACGCGGGCGGTGCGCTGGGCGCCGAGTGGAACTTCCCCGAGTGCGGAATCTCCTGGAACACCCTCGCGGCGATCGGTCTCGTCGAGAGCGACCACGGCCGCCACGACGGCTCGGCAGCCGGTGACGACGGTGTCGTCCGCCCGCCCATCTACGGCGTCGCACTCAACGGCGATGGGGTGGTGCTCATCCCCGACACCGACGGTGGAGAGCTCGACGGCGACGCCGAACACGACCGCGCGGTCGGGCCGATGCAGATCATCCCGCAGACCTGGCGCAGCTGGGTGTTCGACGCCGAGGGCGACGGAACCACCGACCCGCAGAACTTCTACGACGCCGCAGTCGCGGCCGGCGACTACCTGTGCCACGCCAGCGGCGGCATGTCCACCGACGAAGGCTGGCTGAGCGCGATCGCCTCGTACAACGCTGGCGACGTGTACCTGCGGGACGTCGCCGAGGCGGCCCAGCGGTATGCGGATGCCGCGGCATCCGTCACCGGCTAGATCAAGAGGTAACCCCACTCGCGTGCGACCCGCGCCTGTTCGGCGTCGCGTGTGACGAATGCGACCTGTTCGTGTGGTTCTGCGAGAGCCTCGAATGTGAGGTGGGCGCACGCGAGCTGCCAGGCATCCATCGCCCGCAGCCCGTACTCGCGCACCACTCGCAGGGCGATCAGTTCGATTTCGGCTTGGCTGACGTCGACGATGAGCAGGGTGCCGCCGACAGGATCCGTGTCTCGCAGGAAGGCCGCCTCGAGTTCGGCGAAGACGAAGCGGCCGGTGCGCTCCGCACGAACGAATGCGCTCGTGGCCTCGATCCGGGTCCACGAGCCGGTCACCGTGGTGATGTCGGAGTCGCGGATCAGATTGCTGGGGGAGGCACCGTGAGCCTCATCCGTCAGGTATGACCGCACCACGGCCGATGAGTCGAGGTACGCGATCACGGCCAGCGGCCCTTGCCGCGCTGCCAGGCGATGAGTTCGTCGATCTCGTCCAGTTCCGGCGGCGTCGCGCGAATCGCCTCAAGGTCGGACAAGAGCTGCGGCGACGGCGACGGCGGGAGCCGACCTGAACCGCGGATCTCGCCGATCTCCATTAGTTTGAGCCGCAGCCGGTCGGTGCGCGACAGGTTAGTCGGGTCGATTCCGAGCCCGAGGATGTCGTTCGCGAGCGCGTTCACCGACGTGCCTTTGGCGCGCGCCTGAGCGGTGAGCCGAGCGTGCAACTCGTCGGGAACGCGCAGGAGCAGTTGCTTCATCCGGCGATGATATCACTGCGGCAGAAGTGATATCAGGTCGACTTGCGGCTCGTGGGTCGAGCGGTGCTCGAGCGCACGATGAGCTCGTACGGCAGCGGCGTGTTGGTGAGCGCGAGGTCGCGGTGGCCGGGGTGCAGCTGGTCCATGACGATGTCGACGGCCATGCGGCCCTGAAGCGCAGGGAACTGCGCGATCGTCGACAGCCCGAAGAACTCGCTCAGCTCGTGGTCGTCGACGCCGATCACCGAGATGTCGTCGGGCACCGTCAGCCCGAGGTCGCGCGCCGCGAGAATGGTGCCGATGGCCATCTCATCGGATGCCACGAACACCGCCGTCGGGCGTGACCGCGGGTCACCCAGCAGCTGCTTCGCCGCCGCGTATCCGCCCTGAAGGGTGAAGTCGGCGGCCTGGAACAGTGCAGTGTCGATCGGGATGCCCGCAGCGGTGAGTGCCTGCTCGTAGCCCACTCGTCGCTTGCTGGGCACGTGGAAGTCCATCTCAGACGCACGGTTTCCGCCGATGTGGGCGATCGCGCGGTGCCCGAGCGAGATCAGGTGATCGGTGGCCAGCCGGGCAACGCCGATGTCGTCGATGCTGAGCGTGCGCACGCCGTCGATGGAACCGCCCACCACCACCATCGGTTTCGCGAGATCGTGCAGCCTGCCCACCTCGCCCTCGGTGAGTTCGAGGGCGATGGCGATGACGGCATCCACTCGCTTACGCAGCAGGAAGTGCTCGAACACGCTGGTGCGTTCCCCGCCGCCGCCGGCCAGGTTGTAGAGGGTGAGGTCGTAGCCGTGGCTGAGCAGCGCGCTCTCGGCGCCCTCGATGACCGCGCCGTAGTACCAGCGATTGAGGAACGGGATGACCACGCCCACGTTCTTCATGCGGCCGGTCGCCAAGCTCGACGCATTGGAGGACACCACGTACTCGAGTTCGAGGGCGGCGGCGAGCACCCGCTCCTTGGTCTCCTGCGCAACATGGCCGTTGCCGCTGAGCGCGCGGGACACCGTGGCAGTCGACACTCCGGCAAGGCGCGCGACCTCGTTGATTCCCGGCATCGCGTGAACCTTCCTTGGGTCTCCCCGATCCTATCCGCGCTCGCGGCTGGTCACACATCGCTCGCAGACCTTGTATTCTTGTTCAGCGCGTTCGGACAGATGATCACATGTGGTCGGAGGCGCCCCGGCAAGTTACCCAAGCGGCCAAAGGGAGCTGACTGTAAATCAGCCGTTTTCAACTTCGGGGGTTCGAATCCCTCACTTGCCACTCGAAAGAGCCCCGCTTTATGCGGGGCTTTTTCGCGTGATGAGCGATGCGGCATGAGAACCCCTTGGTGGGCCCCCGCTGAGCAGTCCGGCGCATTGCGCAGCAATGTGGAGGCGGCTCAGTAGGGGAGTCGAATCCACAACGCGATGTACTTGCGCGCGATGGGCCGGCGGCACCGGTTGGGCGTCGAATCCCTCACTTGCCACGCATGAAGAAGCCCTCGCGATTGCGGGGGCTTCTTTCGTGAGTGCTGGTGCGTCGCTTCGAAGGCGCCCTACGCGCCCAACCGCGCCAACTGCTCCGGCGTGAGCACCAGTTCCGATGCGAGGGCCGAGTCGGCGGCCGATGCGGGCCTGGATGCCCCGGGAATGGGTATCACAGAGTCTCCGAGCGACAGCTCCCACGCCAGCGCGACCTGCTGTGCGCTGACGCCGAGCTCGGCGCCGACGGCCGCGAAGGCGGACGAGTCGAACACCTCCGAACCGTTGCCGATGCCACCGAGCGGGCTCCAGGGCAGGAACGCCATGCCGTGCTCGACGGTGTAGTCGAGCTCGGGGCGGCTGGACTGGAAGATCGGCGAGAACCGGTTCTGCACCGACACGAGCCGACCGTCGAGGATCTCGTTGAACAGCGCGATCTGCTCGGTGATGGCGTTGGAGATACCTGCCATCTGGATGAGGCCCTCGTCGAGCAGGTCCTTCATCGCACCGAGGGAGTCGGTATACGCCACCGTGTAGTCCTGCCGGTGGTACTGGTAGAGCCCGATCGATTCGACCCCGAGCCGGCGGGCGGAGTCGATCGCCGCCTGGCGCAGGTACTCGGGCTTGCCGTTGCGATCCCACGGGCGGCCGGTGCGGTAGATGAGCCCGCCCTTGGTGGCGACGAGGATGTTCTTGGCCTCCGTCGGCCGCAGCCTGAGCGCCTCGGCGATGAGCAACTCGTTGTGGCCCTGGCCGTCGATCTCCATCGTGTAGGAGTCGGCGGTGTCGATGAGCGTCACCCCCGAGTCGATGGCGGCGAGGATGGTCGCGAGCGCCTGTTCGCGATCCGGTCGCCCGTCGATGGACAGCGGCATCCCCCCGAGGCCGATGGCACTGACGGTGACGTTCCCAATTCGGCGACTCTGCATAGGGCCCAGCGTATTCGCTGCCCGCGACGCCGAGCACCCGCGCGCGCTATCGTCGAAGACGCCCGCACCATTCCGGCGTCGAAAGGGGGCGTTGTGGCTACGTCAGCGCCCACCGTTGAGCCCGGATTGTTTCGGGCCTTCGTTGTCGGGCTCGCCGAAGCGATGATCGCTGCCGACGAGTCTGTCGATTCGATTCACGACCAGCTCGAGCGCACGGCCCACGCCTATGGCTTTGCGGAGACTGCGTTCGTGGTGCTGCCGACACTCGTTCTGGTGCAGACGGGACCGGCGGATGCTGGCCGCGTCACGGTGCGATCGCGAGATGTCGACTCGTTCCACTTCCACCAGATCGCCCAGCTCTATCGGCTGCTCAATCGCGCGGAACGGGGCGACATCGACCCGGAGCAGGGGCTCGCCCGGCTGGCGGAGATCCGCGCGATGCGACCGCAATTCTCGTGGTGGGTTCGCACCATCGGTCACGCAATCCTCGCGGCGGGGCTCTCGCTCATCCTTGTTCCGACGCTCACGGGTGTCGCCGTGGCCTTCGGTCTCGGTCTGCTCGTGGGCCTGGCCAAGCTGGTGCCGTCGCGGGCGCTGCAGCTCGTGCTGCCCACCCTGTCTGCCCTCGTGTGCGCCCTGGTCGTGTACTCCCTTGCCCAGTACATCGGGGTGGGGGACTCGCTGCGGTTACTGATCGCCCCTCTCGCCACCTTCCTTCCCGGCGCGATGCTGACGACGGCGACCGTGGAGCTGGCGTCGCGTCAGATGATCGCCGGGGCATCCCGATTGGTGGCGGGTCTCATGCAGCTCGCCCTCCTGGCGGTGGGCATTCTCGCCGCCGGCGCGATCGTCGGCGTCGACGGCCCGGACTACAACCCGATCAGTTCGGTGACGATCGTTCCGTGGTGGATCGAGGCGCTGGGCGTCATCCTCTTCGCCGTCGGCATCTTCTTCTACCTCTCGGTGCCCGCGTGGACCTTCGCGTGGGTGCTGCTCGTTCTGCTGACCGCGTTCGGTGTTCAGACCGTGACGACAGGCTGGGTGGGCGGCACCTCGGGCGCGTTCTTCGGTGCACTGGTGATGACTCCGCTGGTGCTGTGGATCTCCAGCCGCGACTACGGTGCACCGTCGCAGATCACGTTCCTGCCCGCGTTCTGGTTGCTTGTACCGGGCGTGTCGGGTCTCATCGGCCTCACCGAAGCGGCGGATGTCGGGCTCAGCGGCCTGGGCGCGGCCCTGACGACAGTGCTCTCGATCGCTCTCGGGGTGCTCATCGGCACGGCCCTGTACCGTGGCTTCAGCGAGATCGGTCGACGTCGGCCGGCAGAAACGTGATCTCGAACAGCACTGGAGGGGGCGCACCGTGGTGATCGCCCGCTTCGAGGAGCTCGACTTCCAGCCCACGCCGATGGGCGACCTGATGCTGCGCCGCCGCACCGACGCGCAGCTCGGCGTCGACATCTTCGAGGTGAAGCTCGGCGAGGAGTTTCTGATGTCGAGCCTGTTCACCGTCGCCGAGGAGGAGCTTGCAACCCTCGGCTTGGCCTCGGCCGAGGGCGATGTCCTCGCGGTTCTCGTCGGTGGCCTGGGCCTCGGATATACGGCGATCGCGGCTCTGCGCGACCCGCGGGTGAGCTCCATGACGGTCATCGACACGATGCCCGCCGTCATCGACTGGCACGAACGCGGCCTGCTGCCCGTGTCGGATGCCCTCACAAGTGACCCGCGCACCAGTCTCGTGCTTGACGACTTCTTCGCTGTCATGCGCGGCGAGCCAGGCGAGCACTACGACGCCATCTTGCTTGACGTCGACCATTCACCGCGCCACCAGTTGGATGCCAGCCACGCCGACCTCTACACCGAGTCGGGTCTGCGCGCGCTCGCCCACCACCTCACCGACGGGGGAGTGTTTGCTCTGTGGTCTGACGACCCGCCCGACGACGACTTCATGGCAACCCTGTCTGGCGTCTTCTCCGAGTCACGCGCCCACGTGGTCGACTTCGACAATCCGCTCACCGGTGGCGTCTCGTCAAACACGGTGTATGTCGCGCGACTCTGAAGCGGCGGCAGTGTTCCAATGGAACAGCAAACTGCTGCAGTTGGCGGCGGCGAACCAGGGGGATGCCGGGGCACCAATTGATAGAAGAAACCGGTCGTCCAACTGTCGCTCTCACTCACTGCGTGGCGTTGGCGTCGCTGTCGGGTCTTCTGAGACTCGCACGAGCAACTTCCCGAAGTTCTTTCCCTCGAGCATGCCGAGGAATGCGTCCGGCGCACTCTCCAGCCCTTCGACGATATCCTCGCGGTACTTCAGGCGGCCATCTGCCAACCATCGCGGCACGTCCCGCGCGAACGACTTGTAGTGTGCCGGTATTAGGTCGCGCTGAGTGAAGCCGCGGACGAGCAGTCGCTTGGTATTGATGGCGCTCATTAACTCGGGAAGTCGGTCGGGTCCCGACGGCGGGGTCGAGGCGTTGTACTGGGAGATCAGCCCGCACACCGGCACGCGAGCGAAGTCGTTCAAATGGTCGAACACTGCATTCCACACCCTGCCGCCGACGTTCTCGAAGTAAACGTCGATGCCATCGGGTACCGCAACGGCCAGCTCCTCTTCGAAGTAGGGCGAGCGATGGTCTAGTGCCACATCGAAACCCAGTTCCTCAAGCCACGCGATCTTGGCAGCACCGCCTGCGATGCCGACGGTGCGCGCGCCCAGGATGCGGCCGAACTGACCGACAGCCGACCCCACCGCACCCGTCGCGCCGGCCACGACAAGAGTTTCGCCGGGCTTGGGTCGTCCGATCTCCATCAACCCTGCGTAGGCAGCGAATCCGGGCATTCCAAGGATGCCGAGTGCCGTCGAGATCGGCGCACCAGCGGTGTCGATGAGACTCACGAGTTCTGCGCTCTCAACGGAGTGCGTCTGCCAGCCCGAGCGCCCGAGTACGATATCGCCGGGAGCGAAGTCCGGTGATGCCGACTCGAGGACCTCGCAGACGGTCGCCCCTTCCATGACGGCGTCGATCGCCACCGGCATCGCGTAGGAGCGACCAGCATTCATCCGACCGCGCATATAGGGATCCAGCGAGAGGTAAATGGTGCGCAGCAGTACGGCGCCAGGCGTGAGGGCGGGAAGCTCGTGGATCTCGAGTCGGAAGTTCGATGGGGTGGGATTGCCATTCGGGCGGGAGGCGAGAACGATCGCTGTGCTGTAGGTCACCCTGCCACTCTATTTGCTCAACTGCATAGAGCACGATACGGTCTCAACAAGTCTGAATATTTTCGTTCAGACGATCAATAATGATGTCTGGAGCAGACAGACGCGCGCGGGCGTCGTCACGTCGGGGTGAGTCGCCTGATTCGTGTGCTTCACGATCTTCACAGGATAGGAGAAGAGCAATGGTGACAACCATCACGATCACAGGGGAGCGCGTGGGTCTGGACGCCATGCGCGCGGTGTACCGGGCACCCGTTCGGGTGAATTTGGCTCCGAGCGCGTTGAACAATCTGAGTCGCGCGCACCAGGTAATCGTCGATGCGATGGCGCGAGGAGACGTTGTCTATGCGGTAAACACCGGGTTTGGAAAGCTCGCTGACCGCCGAATCTCCCCCGATGACTTGGAGGAACTGCAGCGACGATCCGTCCTGTCCCACATGGTGGGTGTGGGCGACCCGCTCCCGGATGAGGTTGTGCGGGCGATTCTGGTGATCAAGCTGATCGGCCTAGCGCGGGGTCACTCCGGTGTCCGCGTGGAGATCGCAGAGATGCTTGCCGCTCTCATCAATTTCGATGTACTTCCCGTCGTGCCATCCCAGGGATCGGTCGGTGCGTCGGGCGACCTCGCACCTCTCGCACATCTGACGGGAGCCCTTATTGGCGAAGGACAGGTGCGCATCGCGGGCGTCACCTACGGCGCAGTGGAAGGGCTCGCAAAGGTGGGTCTGTCGCCCATAGTCCTCGGACCGAAAGAGGCTGTCGCGCTACTCAACGGAGTACAGGCGTCGACCGCGATCGCTCTACAGGGCCTCTTCGGTGCGGAAGCCGTTTTCAACGCGGGTCTGGCCGCAGGTGCCCTCACGCTTGAGGCCACGGCGGGTCGGCAGGGTGTGCTGGACGATCGCATTCAGCAGATCCGCGGACATGCGGGCCAGATCCGTGTTGCTGCGGCGCTGCGGCAACTCGTGGCGGACAGTCCCGTGCTCGGTATTGAATTCGAAGGCCGCAGGCTCCAGGACCCGTACTGTCTTCGTTGCCAACCGCAGGTAATGGGGGCTGCGCTGGACCTCCTGAATTTCGCCGCACGCACGCTCGAGCAGGAGGTCAATGCTGTCTCGGACAACCCACTGATGTTCCCCGACGATGGGGTCGTCCTCTCCGGAGGAAACTTCCACGGTCAGCCGATCGCCTATGCAGCGGACATCATCGCCCTAGCTGTCTGCGAGATTGGGTCCATCTCAGAGCGCCGTCAGGCGATGCTGATGGACGCGTCGATGAGCGGCCTCGAACCCTTCCTTGTGGGCAATGCGGGATTAAACTCCGGATTCCTGATGGCTCAGGTCACCAGTGCCGCGCTCGTCGCCGAGAACCGCGCCAAGGCAACTCCGAATAGCGTCGACAGCATCCCTACGTCGGCCGGACAGGAGGATCACGTCAGCATGGCTACGCACGCTGCGCGGCGGCTCGAACCGATGGTGCGAAACGCGGGGTACATCGTCGCCATCGAGCTCCTCTGTGCTGCACAGGGTCTTGACCTGCGCAACGGGGGCAACGCCGCACCGTCCAATCGGGCGACCTACGAGATCGTTCGATCCAAGGCCGCCTTCCTCAAGGATGACCGCATCATGGCCGGCGAGATGGAAAGCGTGGCCATCGAGGTGCTCAACGGCGCGTTCGTGACGATCGCCGGCGTCGGATTGGCCCCGAATAGTTGAGGTTTGTTTTTCAGTTGCGTGGGACTGCATCTTGACGATACAGTCCCACTGATATCTGAATAATTCTGTTCAGAACTTCAATCCTTCGAGTCAGGAGCTAGCTATGCGCACCACCCGTGTCCCAGCGGTCTTGTCCCTCCTAGCAGTAACCGCCCTGCTTGTCTCCGGCTGTACCGCCGGGTCTTCGACCGGCGACGGCGGAGCAACCGACGACCAGGTCGTCCCCGAACTTAACGCGCTTCTACCGGACTCCGTCCGCGAATCGGGCGTGTTGACCGTCGGTACCGACCCGCAGTACCCGCCGTGCGACTTCACGAATGATGCCGGTGAGATCGACGGGTTCAACCACGACCTCCTGATGGCGATGGCCCCTTTCCTCGGCGTCGAGATCAAGCAGGAGGCGATCTCCTTCGACGGGCTGCTGCCCGGCGTCGAGAGCGGCCGCTTCGACGCGGCGATGGAGTGCATCACCGACAACCTCGAGCGTCAGAAGACAGTGCAGTTCGTCGACTACGCGTACGCGACGAAGGGCCTCATCACGTTGTCGGCCAATGACCACGACATCAGCGAGAACCCCCTGAGCATCTGCGGACTGCACGCCGGAGTTCAGACGGGAACCGAATTCGTCGACGACGCTGCTCGGTTCAGCGAGAACTGCGCCCAGGAGGGCAAGCCGGCCGTCGAGATCACCAACTTCCCTACGGCTGGTGACCAGAACACAGCGCTGCAGTCGGGTCGCATCGACTTCGCCATCACCAGCATCGCAACCGGCGTGTGGCAGGCCAAGGAGAGCGATGATGCGTTCGTCGTCTTCCCGAGCCCCCTGCTCTCTCGCACCTACGTCGGAATCGTTGTGGGCCTTGAGGCCGATGGAACGGCCAAGGCGCTCCTCGGTGCTCTCGAGGCGATCATCGAGGACGGCACCTATGACGAGATTATGGACGGGAAGTGGGGCCTTTCGGATCTCGCCCTTGCCACTCCCGGCATCAACCTAGCGTCGACGAACCCGCTCGAACTGCCGGAGCTGTGCGGGGCGTGCGGCTTCTGAAGCACCCCTGCCCAGCGGGACGAGGCACATCCGTCCCTTAAAAGCATGAAGCGATGACGAATCTCGTCGTTGTGTGGAACGGGACTGGCGCGGCTTACCAGCTGCGCCAGTCCTGGTCCACGAGTATCCCCGAATCGAAAGTAGGTGAAGTAGTGACAGGCTCGACAGTCGACGGTGACGTCCGAGACCCGCACGCGAGGCCCGTACCGCGGAAGCATCCGAGCTACTGGCTGAGCGGCGCTGTCGCTCTCGTGATAGCTGGATTGGTCGTCTATTCCCTGGCCACCAACGAGAAGTTGCAATGGCCTGTGTTCGCGCAGTACCTGTTCTCGGCGCCGATCCTGCAGGGCCTATGGGTGACCATCCAACTCTCCGTAGTCTCTCAGGTCATCGCCCTCGTGATCGGGTGTGTACTCGCCCTCCTAGGGGAGTCCAAGAACCCTGTATTCAGGGCATTCGTCAAGGGCTACGTCGGGTTCTTCCGGGGCTTGCCGCTCCTGGTGCTTCTGCTCATTTGCTTCAATGCCGCACTATTCATCCCCCGTTTAGGGTGGGGCGACTTCAGCTGGGACACCAACACCCTCATCTCTGGTTTCACCGCGGCCATCATCGGGCTTTCCCTCCACGAAGGGGCATTCATGGTCGAGATCATCCGCGCCGGGTTCATGTCGGTACCCCCCGGTCAACGCGAGGCGGCTCAAAGCCTGGGGATGAAGCGGGGCCTGACAATGCGCGCCATCGTGATCCCCCAGGCGATTCGCGTGATCATCCCGCCCACCGGGAACCAGTTCATCAGTCTCCTAAAGGCGAGTTCGCTCGTGGCCGTCATCGGCGGCGGGGACTTGCTGACGAGGGCGCAGCAGATCTACGGATCCAATTTCAAGGTCATTCCACTGCTTCTCGTCGTCAGCTTCTGGTATCTCGCGATCGTCACTTTGGCGACCTTCGGCCAGCACTTCCTAGAGAAGAAGTACTCCCTGTCTGCGGGACCGCAGAAGAAGCAGACCAAGCCACGTCTCGAGGAGGCGTCCGCATGACTCAGAAACAGCCGCTAGTGACCATCAGAAACGTCGTGAAACGTTTTGGCGAGGTCGAGGTGCTCAAGGGCATCGACCTCGACGTCATGGAAGGCGAGGTGCTCTGCTTGATCGGCCCTTCGGGTTCCGGCAAGAGCACGTTGCTCAGGTGCGTCAACTACCTCGAACGCGCGGATGACGGCTACATCAAGGTCGACGCCGACTACGCAGGTGCCGTAGTTCGCGGTGGTCAGCTGCACGAGGCCAGCGAGGGGGAGATAGCTAGCTATCGGCAGCGAGTTGGCATGGTGTTCCAGCATTTCAATCTCTTCCTGCACTTGACGGCGCTCGAAAACGTCTCGATCGGGCTGCAGAAGGTACGTCGGCTCACCAAGTCCGACGCGACCGAGTGCGCTCGCACAGCCCTAGCCGACGTGGGGTTGGCTCATCTCGAGCACTCCTACCCTCGTCACCTCTCCGGAGGTCAGCAGCAAAGAGTCGCCATCGCACGGGCTCTGGCGATGGAGCCGAAACTCATGCTGTTCGACGAGCCCACCAGCGCCCTCGATCCCGAGCTTGTCGGCGAGGTGCTCACCGTCATGCGTCGCGTCGCGGAACGGGGAATGACGATGATCGTCGTGACCCACGAGATGCGGTTCGCTCGCGATGTCGCCAATCGCGTCGCCTTCATGGACCAGGGAAAGGTGGTCGAGGTTGGGCCCGCCAAGCAACTCCTTGATACCCCGAGTTCCGAGCGGACGAAGTCGTTCCTCACCCGCGTCGAGTGAGTCGAGCTCGTGGTCACCACTAACGTTAGGTTCGCCCGATCCCAGGGAACTCCCTCAGCGGAGTACCTTGTGCTTGGTCACTCTCTGGGTACCTCCGCTGCGCTCTGGGACCCCGCTCTCGCCCTGCTCGGGGAAAAGTTCACCGTCATCCGGTGGGAATTGCCAGGGCACGGTGAAGCCGCGCGGGCGACCGCGCGGTTCGAGATACAGGATCTCTCGGAGGACATCGTTGATCACATGTCCTCGATAGGGGTTACACAGTTCCGATACGCGGGAGTGTCGATCGGCGCAACTGTGGGGCTCGACCTGGCACTGCGGCACGCGGAAGTCGTGCGCTCCGCCGCTGTCATCTCAACGGGCGCAAGTGTCGATTCGCCGGATGCCTGGCGTGAGCGCGCCGCCCTAGTCCGGACGCGGGGAATTGCTGCTATCTCGGAGGGGACGGCCGAGCGGTGGTTCTCCGCCGCGACCCGAAAGAGCGCCCCGAACGTTGTGGACCACTTGATCGACGTTCTCCACGCCACCGATGGCGACAGCTACGCGTATGCCTGCGAGGCGATCGCGGACTACGACGTTCGTGCGCGTCTCGGCGACGTGCAAGTGCCGATCCTGGCCATGTGGGGCGACGCCGACCGACTGGTTCCCGAGGCGAGATCCGTCGAGATCGCGCAGGGAGTGCAGCGGGGTACCGTCCGGCGAATCGTCGGGGCCGCCCATGCCTCACCTAGTGAGCAGCCGGTCGACGTAGCGCGGAGCCTCATCGAATTCTTCGCTTCCGACGGCGATGACCACGGTGAGCGCTGAGATCGTGCGCCATCCACTTCAATCGACCTCTGCCCGCTCACTCTGGAGACGAGAAATTCATGACGATGATTGCGCTGTTGATGGGTTCGGCATCGCCAACCCCGGGTCGGACGGCACGGGGAGAGTGAGCTATGTCGGTTCGTGAGCGTCTTGATGAGATCCGCGAGATCGGTCGCGACGAGCTTCGCGGCGGCTACTCGCGCCACCTGTTCGATCAGGCCGAGGTTCAACTGCGTGACTGGTTCCGTTCGTCGGCCGAGAAGGTTGGACTCTCCACGGAGGTGGACGGAAACGGCAACCTCTGGGCATGGTGGGGCTCGCCCGGCCCTGGGACGATCGCGACAGGCAGTCATCTTGACTCGGTGCCCGGTGGCGGAACCTATGACGGGCCCCTCGGAATTGCGAGCGCGTTCGAGGCCGTCGCCCTCCTGCAGGCGCAAGGGTGGGTGCCCTCGCGTCCGGTGGCGATCTGTGCGTTCGCCGAAGAGGAGGGTTCCCGGTTCGGCATGCCATGTCTCGGCAGTCGACTTCTCGTTGGCGAGATCGACCCGCAGGCAGCGCTCGTGCGGTCGGACTCCGACGGCACGACTTTGGAGTCCGCGTGGCGGCGCGAAGAACTCGACGTGTCGCGTCTCGGCGCGGACCCCAAGCGACTTGCGTGGTTGAGTGCGTTCGTGGAGTTGCATGTGGAGCAGGGGCTCGACCTTGAGCAGCGGGGGCTGCCGTTGGCGGTTGCCTCGGCGATCCTCTCGCATGGTCGTTGGAGGGTCTCGATCCACGGGGAAGGCAACCATGCGGGCACGACGCCGATGCGGGACCGCCGCGATCCCGTCGTAGCTGCGTCGGCAGCGGTTCTCGCGGTGCGTCGGGTTGCGCTCGAGGGGGAATCGGCTGCGCGGGCGACTGTTGGTCGCCTTGCCGTGACCCCGAACGGGACCAATGTGGTCGCATCGCGTGTCGACGCTTGGCTCGACATCCGGGGTGCGTCGGATCAGGATGTTCGGGACCAACTCGCTGCGACGCTGAAGCTCATCGGCGAATGCGTGGCGGCGGAAGGCTGCAGCCTCGATGTGAACGAGGAGTCCTTCTCACCACTGGTCACGTTCCACGATGAGCTCACCTCTCGAGTGGCACATATTCTGGGCGGCGTGCCATCCATTCCGACCGGTGCAGGTCACGATGCTGGCATCCTGGCACCGCACCTGCCATCCGCAATGATCTTCGTACGTAATCCCACCGGCGTATCTCATTCGCCTGGCGAGACGGCACGGCACGTGGATTGCGAGACAGGAGCGCGGGGGCTTGCCGAAGTGCTGAAGCGGCTCGCAGGGGAGGAGACGTCGTGACTCACGCGGGCAGTTCGTACTTCTGCCGGGCGGCGCTCCTCGATGGCACCTTCCGCGGCCGTGTTCGCGTGCTCGTGGCCGACGGTGTCATCACCGCCATCTCAGCGGATGAAGATCCCGATCCCACCGACGTGGAACTCGACACCGTCGTACCTGGCTTCGGGAACGCACATTCCCACGCGTTCCACCGCAGATTGCGCGGCCGTACCCACGCGGACGGCGGCGACTTCTGGCAGTGGCGGGAACGCATGTACGCCGAGGCCGCTGACCTCGACCCCGACCGCTATCACGAGCTCGCGGAGACGGTCTTCACGGAGATGCGTGACGCGGGGTACACGGCGGTGGGGGAGTTCCACTACGTGCACCACTCTGAGGGCGGTGAGGCGTATGCGGACCATGCCATGGAGCTTGCGCTTGCCGCCGCTGCTGAATCGGTGGGAATTCGCCTCGTTCTACTCGATGCGTGCTACCTGCGAGGAGGTATCGGACAACCGCTCTCTGCTCGGCAACGTCGCTTCGGTGACGGCGACGTTCAACGCTGGCTCGAGCGATGGCACGCGCTGCGTGACGCACTGCGAAGCGTGGGTGGTGGTCTGGTCACGGTGGGAGCAGCGATCCACTCAGTGCGAGCCGTGTCCCGCGATGACCTCACCGCGATCTCGGCGGGATTGCCACCTGAGGTGCCCCTGCACGCCCATATCTCGGAGCAACGCGCCGAGAATGATGCCTGCTTCGCGGCATACGGACTGACGCCAGTCGGTCTCTTAGCAGAACACGGACTAATATCGCCTCGATTCTCCGCGGTACATGCCACACACCTCACCGAGGGGGACATCAGGCAGCTGGGAACGGCAGGCGCGACAGTCGTCATGTGCCCTACCACCGAGGCAGACCTCGGGGACGGAATCGGGCCCGCACCTGAACTACTTGAAGCGGGAGCTCGGCTGGCGATCGGTTCCGACCAGCACGTCGTCCTCGATCCGCTGGAAGAGCTCACTCGCCTTGAGTACGATCAGCGTCTGCGCTCCGAGCGCCGTGGAGTCTTCACCCCGGAGGTTCTCTGGCGCGCGGGCACTGTGGAGGGCTACCGCGCGCTCGGTCTTGTAGACGATCAACGCTCGCCAGGCTTGCGAGTAGGCAACCCGTTCGATGCAGTCGAACTCGACGCTGCCTCCCCACGAACGGCAGGGGCCGAGGCCATCCAACTGCCAGTCGTTGCGCGATCAGCTGACATCAGGGCGACGATCGTCGCGGGACGGCTTACCCGTCCGACGAGTGCGGGCAGGTAGTGTCGATGAAGATCGTCGTGATGGTCAAGGAGGTCCCGGACACCTACGGGACCAGAACGTTGGACCTAGGGACTGGCCTGAGCGAGCGGCTCCGATCCGAGCCCGTTCTGGACGAGATCGGTGAACGCGCCATCGAAGCCGCACTCGCCTATCGGGAGCGGGGTCACAATGCGGAGATCATCGTTGTGTCGATGGGCCCTAGGACCACCACCGCGACGCTGCAGAAGGCGCTCGCGATGGGGGCTGATTCGGCTGTCCACATTGTTGATGACGCCCTGATCGGTGCCGACCTCCTGCTGACCGCCGAAGTGCTGGCGTCGGCGGTCCGCAAGATCGGCGATGTGGATCTTGTGCTTGCTGGCGACCAGTCGAGCGACGGATCAGCGGGGATCGTTCCGGCCATGATGTCGGAACTGCTCGGGTGGCCGAACGCTACCGGCCTGTCATCGTTGAGTCTGACCGACAGCGCTCTGACTGGCATGCGTGTTTCGGATTCCGCCAACGTGAGCATCGAAGCCGATCTCCCAGCCGTGGCGTCCATCACCGAGACCTTTCCCGAAGCGCGGTTTCCCACCTTCGCTGGGATCATCGCTGCGAAGCGGAAGTCAGTCGCGAAGTGGTCACTCGCCGAGATGGGGTGGGTGCCTGCGACGGAGGTCGCGCGCTCCATCATGGTGGACGTATCGGCGAGGCCAGCTCGCATCGCGGGCACCACGATCCATGACTCCGGAGACGCTGGTACGCAGCTTGCGAGATTCCTGATCGAGAAGGGACTCGTGTAGTGGGGAGCACGATTCTCGTACAGGCCGAAGTGTCACCGGCGGGAATTTTCGCGGCGAGCACGGCGCGGCTCCTCGCCATGGCCGAGAGCGTGGGAGAGCCGGTGCTTCTAGTGGTCGCGAGGCCGGGCACTTGTGCCGCCGTGGCTCAGTCCGCCGGATCGGTCGGAGCTAGACGCGTCCTGGTCGTCGAATATGAGGGATCCACGGGACAGCTCACTGTCCCTACCGTCGATGCGCTCGCGATCGCCTGCGCGCATGTCGCTCCCGATGCCGTGCTCATTGCGAATAGCCTGGACGGCCGGGAGGCAGCCGGCCGCCTTGCGGCGCGCATTGGCGCTGCCGTGGCCGTTGACGCCGTCGGGGTCGAGCGCGACGAGGAAGGTATTGTGGCGCGTCATTCGGTCTATGGCGGTGCCTACAGCGTCGCGTCAGCGGCGACCTTTGGACCCTTGGTGGTGACCGTCCGTCACGGAGCTCTTGATGCTCAGGTCGAATCCGTCAAACAACCAGACGTGGAGCTTCTGACCGCAGCACCCTCCGGTACGCGTGCCGCGAGGGTGACGCGAGTGGAACTCGACGACACGACATCGGCGCGCCCCGATCTCCGCGGGGCTGCCCGAGTGGTTTCCGGCGGCCGAGGGTTGGGCTCGGCGGCTAGCTTCGCGCTTGTCGAGGAGCTAGCCGACGAGCTCGATGCCGCCGTCGGAGCGTCGAGGGCGGCCGTCGATGCGGGGTTCGCGGCCCCGTCCCAACAAGTGGGACAAACCGGTGCCTCCGTCTCGCCACAGCTCTACCTTGCGCTCGGCATCTCGGGTGCCGTCCAGCATCGGGCCGGGATGCAGACTGCGGGCACGATCGTGGCCGTGAACAAGGACCCAGACGCCCCCATCTTCGAGATCGCCGACTTCGGTGTTGTCGGTGATCTGTTCGCGGTGGTTCCCCAGCTGATTGCAGAACTCCGCGCTAGGAGGAACTGATCCGATGACCGACGACAGCCCGATCCGCCGTGGTTTGCCGCGCACGCCACCCGGCGCATCGCCCAGAGCTGAGAATGTCGTCAGTCCTAGATCACACCCTGCGGAGACCGTCGACGAGGGCTCGGACAGGCAAGAACGACCAGCCGGGTGGAAGCTGCGAGTGGCCATTGGTGCGCTGATCGTGGTTGCCGCAGCGGCAGCCGCAGTGGTGGCGAGTCGGTGGTTGGTGACCCTTCCCTTCATGCGCGACTTCATGAGCAGCTACCCGGGCGAGACCGAGTTGCCGCCGGGTGCGCCGGTCGGCTTCCCGGCCTGGTTGGCGTGGCAGCACTTTCTCAATTCTTTCGTTATGGTGCTGATCATCCGAACTGGCCTTCAGATTCGGATCCAGAGGCGTCCGCGGGTTCACTGGACGCCCCGATGGCGTTCTGGTGCACGCATCAGCCTGTCCGCGTGGTTCCATCAAGCGCTCGACATTCTCTGGATCGTCAACGGCGTCGCCTTCTTGGTGCTGCTATTTCTCACCGGGCAATGGATGCGGGTCGTCCCGTTGACATGGGACGTGTGGCCCAATGCCGTGTCGGCGGGAGTCCAGTACCTCACTCTGGACTGGCCGACCGAGAATGGCTGGGTGAACTACAACAGCTTGCAGCTGCTGGCCTACTTCACGACCATCTTCATCGCAGCGCCTCTGGCAACGCTCACCGGCGTGCGCATGTCGGGCCTCTGGCCCCGCAACACCATGCTCGGCCGCGTGTTCCCCGTGGAATGGGCACGCGCGGTGCACTTTCCCGTGATGCTCTATTTCGTGGTGTTCATCATCGTGCATGTCGCGCTCGTGCTGGCGACCGGCGCTCTGCGCAATCTGAACCATATGTACGCGGCCCGCGGGTCGACCGACCCCGGGGCATATGCGGGCGACTGGTTGGGGTTCGCGATCTTCCTCGGATCGCTTGCTGTCATCGCCGCGGCGTGGCTCGCAGCCCGACCGCTCATTCTCTCATCGATCGCGCGGGCGTTCGGCACGGTCTCGGGTCGCTAGGCCTCGAACACGTCCAGTTCGGTTGCGTAGCGCTCGAACTGCTCGAGACCTTCCTGGGACAAGTTCGGGCGCGAATCCGCCATCGCGTGAAGCAGCGCGCTCGTCATCACATCCATCGCGGCCGACGTGTCGAAGAGTAGGCCGGTGCCCAGGCGAACGGTGATGAGTTCATCGGTCTCAAGGCCCACCGCTGCGAAGGACTCGTCACTGAGAACGGCTACCTTGAGGCCGCTCTGCCGCGCGAAACGCACCAGATCGCAGGCTTCCCTTGGGTAGCGGGGCAGAAGGAACGCGAGGCACCACGTGGCGCCCTCGCTGATCATTCGCTCCAGATGCTCCTTCGCCTCGGTGTCGCTGCGATCGATCACGGAGATGCCCGAACGCACCTTGCTGCCTAGGTAGGCGAAGTGCTGGGCGAAGGAGCGCGAGATGCGCAAACCGATCACGGGGAGCCGGTCGGAGGACATGATCGCCGCGCCGACGCGAGCGATCTGCTCCTCCAAGGCGGCTGACTGGCTGAGCCACCGGAGGTTGGCGATCTCAGTGCCGATCGCCTCGCTCAGCGGACTTGTGCGGGTCTGGGTGCGCGTAAGGGCCGAGACGTCCGATTGGGCCCAGGCCTGCAGGGCACGCTTGAACTCGGAGAAGCTCAGGTACCCCAGCGCCGACGCGAATCGGGAGACCGACGGCTGACTCACGCCCACCTGACTCGCGATGCTCTGACTCGTGAGGAAAGCCGCAGACGCACGGTGGTCGATAATGTACCGGGCGATACGCCGTTGAGCCGGCGACAGTCTCGCGTTGGTCAGGCGTTCATAGACGCTGTCCGTGGTCGCAAGCGAGCTTGTCATGGTCTCGGTCCTTCTTCGCCAGTAACGAGCCGGGTGTACACCTGCGGCGACTGCATACTTTCATACATACTGGCATGATGGTGCCCGCCGTGCCTCACTGGCGCGATGTGCCGGTGGACCCGGACGCGCCATTCTGGAGTTCCCGCTGTTCGTGCTCGACCAGGATGTCGACCAACAGCTCCGCGGTCTGCCCGGGATCGCTGATGTTAGGGCTGTGCCTCCCATCGATCTCGCGCACGCTGCACGATGGAGCGTGCGCGGCGATCTGCTGGGCCCAGTCGCGCTCGACGAGGTCATCATTCCTTCCGCTAACGAGCGTGATGGGCATTGTGGCGCTTGCCAAGCTCGCGGGGTAGGGGTCGGTGCCGACGGTTGTCGCAAACGGCGTCGCCAGCCCCGCGGCCGCCACCGCGCGGTAGTGACCAGGGTTGCTGGCATCCTGCAAGCGGAGGTCCACGTACTCGTCGAGGCCGTCGAATTCTCCCGTCAGCAGGAGCACAATGCGACGCATGTCTGCGCCGGATCCGTCGAAATGCGCTAGCGATACCAGTGACTCCTTGGTGCGGAAGGGTCCGCCCGTACCGGCAATGGACGTCGCCGACCTCATCCGCCAGGCGAACCAATCGATCGTGGATGCGCGAAGCGCCATCGCACCTCCAAAGGAGTTGCCGACAATGTGGGCACGCCGGTCACGAAGCCCGAGGGCGTCCAGTAACCCCGCCACCTGCCGCAGCCGGAACTCGTAGGGCGCGACGTCTAGTTGCACCACCTTGCTCGAGTCGCCGTACCCGAACAGGTCGGGTGCGATCACGCGGTAGTACTCGGCCAGGTGGGGGATGATCGCATCCCAGCTGGCCCGCGCCGAACCTCCCCAGGCGCCATCGTGCAGCAGAACCACGGGCGGGGCGGAATCAGCTCCCGCGATGAGGTAGCTCGTCTGGAGGTCGTCGACGATGAGCCGGTGCCGTTCAGTTCGACGGGGCATTGGACCTTCTTCTTTGCGATCTTCTGAGATTCGACTTCGGGCAGCACGCTCCGTCACTCAAGGCAGGAGCTCGTAGTCGTCGAGCTGGACTGCGTGTGTGATGTTCCAGTACTCGACGTTGGTGTACGGCCAGATCTGCGACACGCGACCGTGCCGGTTCTGGTACCACGTGCTCACGTACGGCTGTCCCCATGCCATGGCCCGATTGCCCCGGTCGACCCACTCAACGAATCGGTCCATAGCCTCAGCTCGCACGTCGATCCCGCGGACTCCCCGTTCGAGAATGACACGGATGGCCGACAGCGAGTACTCGACTGCCCTCTCAAGCATGAAGTGAAGGCTGCCGGCCACGACACCGCCCACGTTGGGCCCATAGATCATGAAGAAGTTGGGGAAGCCGGGCACCGTGATCCCGTTGTAGGCGCGGGCGTCGCCGTTCCAGAAGTCGTGGATCTCTGTGCCCCCTCGTCCGACTACCTCGACTCCGTCGAGGTAGTCGGACGGCTTGAACCCGGTCGCGAAGATCACGGCATCGACCTCGTGCTCCAGGCCGTCGCTGTCGACGACCCCGCTTTCGGTGAAGCGTGCGATCCCGCTGGTCACCAGGGTGGTCTTGTCGGCGCGCAGCGCGGCCGACCAAACCTCGTTGTCGCGGAGCATCCGCTTCGCACCCGGAGGATAGTTGGGGATGGCATGCTCGAGGAGATCGGGTCTCCCCTGAAGTTGCGTTTCGAGGCGGGCGATGAGGTACTCGCGAAGTTCCTGGTTCTTGCGTGACACACTGAGCGGCGCACCCGTCCAGTCCGGCTCTGCGGTGACGGTATGGGCGCGCCCCGGGATGCCGGTCAGGATCACCCAGAGCCGATACCACTGCCCGAAGTGGGGCACCTTGGCGCGCAGCCACCTGAAGGTGTCCGTGATCGGCTCGTGGTAGTTGGGGGCAGGGAGCATCCACGGAGCGCTTCGCTGGAAGATGGCGAGCTTGCTGACAGAGTCGACGATCGCCGGCACTATCTGGTAGGCGCTCGCGCCGGTTCCGATCACCGCCACGCGCTTCCCGGCGAGATCCACGTCGTGCCGCCACTCCTGCGAGTGCATTGTGAGTCCGCGATAGTCCGCGAAACCGGGAAGGTCAGGGATGTTCGGCTTGTCTAGCTGGCCGAGCGCGCTGATCACCGCGGAGAATCGCCGAACATTCACAGTGCCGTCGGGCGCGCTCGTGGTCGCCTCCCAGAGGGAAGCCGTATCATCCCACCGCAGTCGTAATAGCCGCGTCGAGTACTCGATGGCGTCAACGATCCCGGCTCGATGTGCGACATCTCGCAGATACTCGAGGACTTCGCCGCCCTGCGCGAACTGGTGAGGCCAGTCACTGCGCTGCGCGAACGAATAGGAGTACCCGAAGGTGGGCGTGTCCAGTCGCACACCGGCGTACGTGTTTTTGGCCCAAGTCCCGCCAACGGTAGTCCCCGCTTCGATCATCGTGAACGGGACGCCGGCCTGCGCGAAGCGGTGGGCGGCGGCGATTCCGGCGACTCCGGCGCCAACGATCAGCGTCGTGAAGTCACGCGCGGCTGCGAGTTCTTCGAAGCTCCACGCCGGTTTCCCGCCCTTGTCCACAGCGAGGTCGAGTTCGTGCTTCAGCATGTCGAACCACTCCTCGCGGTTCCCGGTCAGATAGCCGAGGGTTGCGCGCGTCTCCGACTCTGTGAGGATGTCGACACTGGTGATGCCACTGTCCCGAAGCTGCTTGAGCCCCGAGAGCGCGAGCGCCGACGCCTCCCTGCACTGCTCGTCGGTCATGCCCCCGTTAGGGTGCGGTTCGGTGTCGATGGGGGTCAGGGGTGGCTGGAGCTCCGGCCGCAGCGCTGAGGTGTCGTGGAGTGCGGCGGCGAGGGCCGCGAGGAGCACGGGCAGTTCAGCTCCAGCAACGATCCGCTCGAGGAATGCATCGTCCTCGACGATGGGATCAGTGCGAGACTGCCAGTACAGATCGTCGAACTTGTCGATGTCTTCTGCGCCAGCATGGTGCGCAGCGCTGACCCCGTGAATGCCTGTCATCTCGAGTCGAATCCTCTCTTGGGGGCAGTGCCCTGGCGAACCGCGGCAGGCATGACGAGAGTCGTCGCGCCTGGCGGCAGTCTGAATATTACCATTCGATCTATTCAAGTGTGTATATTGTGGTGCAGAATAGCCGTGAGCGAGCCCAAGGCCGCAGTCGAGAGGAGTACTGATGAGCGTGTCAGATGATGTCGTGAGGCAGTGGTTGGAGAGTTTCGGACGGGTCTGGCGCGAGCGTGATGCTTCGGGTGCTGCCGCGATCTTCAGCAACGAAGCCAGCTACCGGAATAGCCCGTTCCTCGATGCCCCGTTCGTGGGCCGGCCGGCGATCGAAGGGTTCTGGGCCGCCGCGGTAGCCCACGTGTCAGATGTCGACTTCCGCTACGGTACCCCGGTCATCGACGGTGATCGAGTGGGCGTCGAGTGGTGGACGATCCTCAAGTCCGGCGGTGACGACTACACTCTCGCGGGCAACTTCCTTCTCACCTTCGAGGGAGGACTGGTGTCGGACCTTCGTGAGTCATATGTCAAGGAGGCGGGCGTTCGGCAGCCCCACCCCGGCTGGGGACTGTGAGTCCGGTCGCACCCAACCAGTGAATAGGGACTCTTCAGGTGGACATCCGAGCTGAGGTACTGGTGCTCGGCGCCGGCGTCATCGGCGCCAGCGTGGCGCGGGCAATGGCGAAGGCAGGGCACGACGTGCTCACCCTCGATCGCAACGCCGGCGTGGGTGACGGGTCAACCGGTGCATCGGCCGGGATCATCCGGGTGCACGCGAGCGACTCCCAGAGCTCGGCGCTCGCCGCCGACAGCTTGATCGCGTGGAATCGGTGGGGTGAGTTCCTCGACGCAGACGACTCCGAGGAGTTGGCGCGGTTCGTCACCTGCGGCTCTTTGATCCTGGACGCAGCCAACGGGTTCACGCAGCGAGCGGCTGCGGCCATGCGCGAAGCCGAAGTTCCCTTCCAGGAGTGGACCCTCCAGGAGATGACCCAGCGGTTCCCCTACATCGACTTCCACCGTTTCGGGCCGCCGACCTCGATCGAGGACGAAGCCTTCTGGGGCGAGCCCACCCAGTACCTCAGCGGAGCGCTGTATACGCCGCAGTCCGGGTACGTCGCCGACCCTACGCTGGCCGCCGTTAATCTCATGACGGCGGCCCGGCGCGCCGGTGCGCGGCTACGCATGTCATCCACGGTCGCACGGATCAATCTCGTCGGCGAGCGCGTCATCGGCGTGACGCTCACGGATGGGACGGAGATCGGTGCCGATGCGGTCGTCGTGGTTGCCGGGCCGCACTCGGACGCGATCCTCACGCACATCGGAGCCACCGCCGACTTCCGCGTACATACTCGACGGCTTCGTGAGGAGCTCCTGCACGTCGCTGCCCCCCCTGAGATGGACCTCGGACTGCAGGGTGTCCATCTCGTCGATGGCGACCTCAATATCAACTTCCGTCCCGACGGCGCGAGTGCCTTCCTCGGGGGGAGCAACGGCGACCTGGTCGACGAGCAAACGGTCATCGAGAATCCCGATCAATTCGACCGGATGACCACCGCAGCCGCGTGGGAGCGCGGTACCCTGCGCCTTGCTCGCCGTATCCCAAACCTAGGCATTCCGCGCGAGCGCAGCGGGGTCGTGGGATTGTATGACGCGGCAGAGGACTGGCTCCCGATCTACGACCGAACGCGATTCGACGGGCTCTTCGTCGCCATGGCCACATCCGGTACGCAGTTCAAGAACGCACCGATCATCGGCGATCTGCTGAGGCACATCGTCGAACGGGAGATGAACGGTCACGACCACAGGGACGAGCCTTTCCGGAGCCCTGTGAGCGACCGCGAGTACTCCACTGCCCAGTTCTCCCGTCTGCGGGAGCCGAGGGAAGATCAGTCCCGGGGATGAACAGGGAGTCGACATGAGCAACCACAGGAGCACCGTCATCACGGGAATCTCCGAACTGGTCACCAACGACGACGCGAACGGCGGGGTGATCAGAGATGCCGCGCTCGTGATGGAGGGCGATCGAATCGCCTGGGTGGGCCGGGCGCACTCGGCACCCGATGCCGATCGAAGGGTTGGCGTCGAGGGCCGAGCGTTGCTGCCCGGGTGGGTCGACTCGCACACCCACATGGTGTTCGCAGGCGATCGCACGGCGGAGTTCGAGGCCCGAATGGCGGGCGAGGCCTACGCCGCGGGAGGGATCAATGTCACGGTCGCGGCGACGCGCGCTGCAAGTGATTCCGAGCTCGCGGCGACCTTGCTCCGACTGGTCGGTGAAGCAAGACGCGGCGGAACGACCGTGATCGAGACGAAGACCGGCTACGGTCTGACGGTCGCCGACGAGGTGCGCTCCGCGAGGGTCGCCGCGGAGCAGGCAGATGCTGTGACCTTCCTCGGTGCGCACGTGGTGCCAGATGGAAGTGACCCAGATGCCTACCTCGAGCTCGTCACTGGCCCCATGCTCGAGGCGGTCGCCGACCACGTATCGTCGGTGGACATCTTCTGCGAGACGGGAGCATTCGACGAAACGGCGACGCGGCGGGTGCTCGAGGCCGCGACAGCGCGCGCGCTAGACGTGCGCCTGCACGCGAACCAGCTTCAGCATGGCCCGGGTGTGCAGCTGGCAGTCGAGTATCGAGCTCGCAGCGTCGACCACCTCGGGTTCCTGAACGACAACGACATCGAGGATCTTGCGGCGTCCTGGGACGGTGGCACGCGGGGCACTGTAGCGACAGTTCTTCCAGCCTGCGATCTGTCCACGCGGATGCCGCTGGCTCCGGCACGCCGCCTGCTGGATGCCGGAGCGGTGCTCGCCATCGCGTCCAATTGCAACCCGGGGACCTCCTACACCTCTTCCATGGCGTTCTGTGTCGCGACAGCGGTGCTGCAGATGCGCCTTTCGGTCAGGGAGGCCGTCCGGGCCGCGACGCTCGGTGGCGCCATGTCGCTAGGAATGCATGAGGACGGCTGGAAGGACCCGCGCGGCATCGCGCAACCCGCTGTGGGTGTCATCCGCGTGGGGGCTCGAGCGGATCTTCACCTGCTCGACGCGCCCTCCGCAACTCACCTCGCCTATCGACCCGGTGTCCCAGTTACCCGCGCCGTGTGGCGTGCGGGGGTGCAGGAAGTCTGACCGCCTGAGTCGCTCCTCAGATCGATATCCGTAACACGCCCCAACGAAGGAGAAGTCATGTCCGAGCCTGTGTTGCGCCTCGACGGCGCCACCGTCCTCATCACCGGTTCCGCCGAGAGGGCGGGTCGGCAATTCGCGCGTCGGTTCGCTGAGTCCGGCGCCGCAGTCGTAGTCAATCACTGGAAGCAGGGATCGGCGGCCGAGGAGACCGTGGAGCTCATCCGTGCGGCTGGTGGCGAGGCCACCGCGATCGAGGCGGACGTATCGGACCCGTCCGCGGCCCGCACACTCGTGGAGAAGTCGGTCGCCTGGCGCGGCGATCTCAGTGTGGTGATCCACAACGCCAGCTCCTTGCGCTCCAAGGAGTTCGAGGACGTCACCGAGGATGACTTCGACGCCTCGTTCGGTGTGAACATCCGAGGCCCGTTCTTTCTCAGTCAGGCGGCCGCGAAGGTCATGCGCGCTCAGGGCCACGGCCGAATCATCGCGCTCGTGGGCAACTCCACTTCCGAGGCGTGGCCGAATCTGATCCCCCACAGCCTCTCCAAGACCGCGCTCATCCGGTTGATGGAGCAGCTCGCCGTCGCACTGTCGCCCGTCGTGCAGTGCCACGCCGTTGCACCCACCCAGTTCTTCCGCTCCGATGACGGGACGAATGACGCGCTGCGCCGCTATCGGGGCGAGCCCCTCGTTGATGGCGACACGTACCGAGTGGGCACCCGATACGAATTCCGGAACGGAGACGCCGACGACGTGGCCGAGACGCTCCTATACCTGTCCACATGCTCGCCCTACCTCACCGGTGCCGTCATTCGCCTCGACGGGGGAAAGGCGTTGTACTGAGCCCCGCTTACACGCACCGACAACCAATAACACCAAGGAGACACAATGGCGAAGATCCTGCTCGTGCTGTACCCCGATCCGACCACCGGCTACCCCCCGCCCTACGCGCGCGACTCGCTGCCGGTCGTCACGTCCTACCCCAACGGACAGACGCTGCCCACCCCTTCCGCCATTGACTTCGCTCCCGGCGAGCTGTTGGGTTGCGTTTCGGGGGAGTTGGGCCTGCGCCCCTGGCTTGAGGCAGAGGGGCACACGCTCGTCGTCACGAGCGACAAGGACGGGGAAAGCTCCCGGTTCGAGCAGGAGCTATCCGATGCCGACGTCGTGATCTCCCAGCCATTTTGGCCGGCGTACCTCAGTCCCGAGCGAATGGCGAAGGCGCCGAAGCTGAAGCTTGCGATCACCGCGGGGATCGGCAGCGACCACGTTGACTTGGCTACGGCAATCGACAGGGGTGTTACGGTCGCAGAGGTCACCTACAGCAACAGCATCGGTGTTGCCGAGCACACTGTGATGCAGGTGCTTGCACTGGTCAGGGACTTCATCCCCCAGCACCAGATCGTGGCTAACGGCGGGTGGAACATTGCAGACGCCGTCCACCGCTCCTACGACCTGGAGGGCATGGATGTCGGCGTGTTTGCCGCGGGTCGCATCGGTCGTGCCGTCATCGAGCGTTTGTCACCCTTCGGCGTGCGGCTGAACTACACCGACCGCCATCGCCTCCCTCTCGAAGTGGAGGAGCGCTACGGGCTCACCTTCCACGACGACATCAGGAGTCTCGTTCGCGACGTCGATGTACTGACCGTGCACGCGCCGCTCACCGACGAGACGCGCGGGCTCCTCAGCGATGAACTGCTCGGTACCATGCGGCGCGGTAGCTACATCGTCAATCCGGCGCGGGGAGCGATCGCCGACCGGGATGCGATCGTGCGTGCGGTCGAGAACGGTCAGTTGGCCGGCTATGCAGGTGACGTCTGGTTCCCCCAGCCCGCGCCCGCCGATCACCCCTGGCGCACTATGCCCCACAATGGCATGACTCCGCACACGTCGGGCAGCTCGCTGCCGTCCCAAGCACGGTATGCGGCGGGAACGAGAGAGATTCTGGAGTCCTGGTTCGCCGGGACGCCGATACGTCCTGAGTACTTGATCGTGGAGGGCGGGAGATACTCCGGCACGGGGGCCCATTCCTACGCCAGCCGCCCGCCGGCGCCTAGGGCTGCGACGTGACACCAGTCGAGTCCAGGAAGGAGTCCGACTCCCTGGGGGTCGTCGAGGTGCCGGAGTCCGCCTACTGGGGAATCCATACTGCGCGGGCCGTGGAGAACTTCCCCATCACGCGGCGCGCAATTTCGGACTACCCGGACCTCGTGGTGGCGCTCGCGCACGTGAAGCGGGCCGCGGCGCGAGCCAATCTCGAACTAGGGCAACTTCAACCCGATGTCGCGGGTGCGATCGACGGAGCGTGCGAGGAGATCATCGACGGTCGGTGGCACGACCAGTTTGTCGTGGGAGTAATTCAAGGCGGAGCCGGCACGAGCACCAATATGAACGCCAACGAGGTCATCGCCAACCGTGCGCTGGAGCTCCTGGGATTCCGGCGCGGCGAGTACTCCCGGGTCAGCCCCATCGACCATGTCAATCGAAGCCAGTCCACCAATGACGTGTACCCCACGGCGATCAAGCTGGCTATGGTGTTCGCGCTTCGACGATTGCTGGTCGAGCACGCCCTGCTGCGGAACTCGTTCGCGAGCAAGGCGGACGAGTTCTCCGGCGTGCTCAAGGTTGGCCGCACGCAATTACAGGACGCCGTGCCGATGACGTTGGGCCAGGAGTTCCGTGGCTTTGCGACGACCTTGGGTGAAGATCAGGACCGTCTCTCGGAAGTGATTCCGTGGTTGTGCGAAATCAACCTCGGTGCAACGGCCATCGGCACCGGCATCACCGCCGATCATGGCTACGCCGAGGCAGTGCGCCGCCAGCTCGCTGAGTCCACCGGACTTGGCGTGGTGACGGCGCCCGACCTGATCGAGGCGACCTCGGACACGGGCGTGTTCATGTCGCTCTCTGGCACGCTCAAACGCGCGGCCGTCAAGCTGAGCAAGATCTGCAACGACCTTCGGTTGCTGTCGTCCGGGCCCCAGGCAGGCCTTGGTGAGATTACGCTGCCGGCGCGCCAGGCGGGATCGTCGATCATGCCTGGCAAGATCAACCCGGTCATCCCGGAAGTCGTGAATCAGGTGGCATTCAGCGTCATCGGAGCGGACGCCACGGTGACGGTCGCGGCCGAGGCCGGACAGCTGCAGCTCAACGCATTCGAGCCGGTCATCGCCCACTCGCTGCTGCAGTCTATCGACTGGATGACGAACGGCTTCCGCACTCTGCGTCTGAACTGCATCGACGGCATACGGGCGAACGAAGCAAGGCTGTCCCAGCAGGTCGGCTCGAGCGTCGGCGTCATCACCGCCCTAACACCGTACATCGGGTACACCGAGGCCGCGATCCTTGCGCACGCCGCTTTGACGTCGCAGTCGTCCATCACCGAACTCGTGCTCGCGCAGGGGACTCTGTCTCGGGAGCAGATCGATCGCATCCTCTCGCCAGAGCGTCTTGCGGGTATCGCCGCAGTCACTGGGGTGATTCCCGTCGCGCCTGCCGACGGCCCCGGCCCGCCTGTCGCGATGAATTCACTCATACCAAGCGAGCAGCGCGGGCACCGTGACTGAGATCATCCGATTTGTCGATGCCGTGGCGCGCCCGTGGGTGAACGGCCGGGGGACGACGATGGTGCTGCTCGATGATGACGAAGGGTCCGGATGGACCTACCGGGTCAGTGTCGCGGACCTTTCCGGCAGGCAGGACTTCAGCACCCTCCCGGAGGTGCACCGACACCTCGTCTTCCTCGGTCCTGGACGTCTCGAACTGGTGATCGACGGAAGCTCCGCCACACTCGATCCTTTCGAGAGAGTCGAGTTCGACGGCGAGGCCCGGGCATCGTCCTTGCCGTCGCACCGTGCGGCGCGAGACCTGAACATCATGACCCGGCGAGGGGCGGCCGTCGCACGCGTGCTGCTGACCCCTACCCTCGATATCTTCCCGCAGCCGTCCCCCGACCGCCTTGTCGCGTTCTTAGTCGCGCTGGACTCGACATGCGCGGTCGCGGGGCGCGGGATCGGCGAGCTCGATGTTGTGATGGTTCCAGAGGGCCGGATGACACACGCAGACGGTCCGATTCTCTTCGTGGAGATCTTCGCCCGCGAGAGCAGGGGCATAGCCGTACTCGAGGTCGTGTGAGAAAGAGCTCTGTCCGCTCACCTTGCCACATTCACTTCGAGGCCGACGGAGTTCCCAGATGAACTCCACACCGCCGGGCCTATCCCGATGTCCATCGAGATGATCCCGACTTGACATCTGGATCACATGGTGCCGGGACAAGAAGGTGACGGTCGAACGCGCCTACCGCCAGTCGTCGACTCCATAGTCCCAACCCGTGTAGCTCTCGGCGAGGTAGCGCTGGGCATGCAGTGACTCGGTGAGGAGCGCCAGTTCGCCGAGCCCGCGGAGTTTGTCGAAGTCCGTGGCATCCGGGGTGATGTGAAGCATGGTGGTCATCCAGTAGGAGAAGTGCTGGGCCTTCCAGATGCGCTTGAGGGCATTCTCCGGGTAGGCGACCATGAGCTCCTCGGAGCCGGTCGCGAAGAACGAGCGCAGGGCCTGGTTGAGCCAGAGCACGTCGCTGAAGGCAAGGTTCATGCCCTTCGCGCCGGTGGGTGGCACGGTGTGCGCGGCGTCGCCCATGAGGAAGACCCGGCCCTTGCGCAGTTCGTGTGCGACGAAGCTGCGGAAGCGCAGCACGTCCTTGCGGAAGATCGGTCCCTGCTTGAGGGTGGTGCCCTCGACGCCGGCCTGCAGCTTGTCCCAGATTTCCGCGTCGCTCACGGTCGTCGGGTCGGTCAGCGGGTCGCACTGGAAGTACATCCGCTGGATGTGCTGGTCGCGCGTCGAGATGAGCACGAAGCCCTCATCCGAGCGCGAGTAGATCAGCTCGGGCGCACTCGGCGGCGCCTCGACCAGCACGCCGTACCAGGCGAACGGGTACTCGCGGTAGTAGCCGCCCTGCTGCGATCCGACGACGGGGATGCGCGCGATCGAGCCCGATCCGTCGGCGCCGACCACGACATCCGCGACGATCTCGAAGGGTTCGCCCGCAGCGGTCGTGCCGACGATGCGGGGCTTGTCGCTCTCGGCGTCTTCGACGGAGGTCGCCGTGTGCTCGAACAGCGGAGTGACGCCGTCGCGGATGCGCGCGGCGATGAGGTCTTTGAGCACCTCGTGCTGCGGGTAGAGGTACACCGACTTGCCGACGAGCTCCTGGAAGTCGAAGCGATGCGCTTGGCCATCGAAGTGGAACTCGACGCCGTCGTGCTTCATGCCCTCGCGGTAGATGCGGTCGGAGACACCCGACTCGGCGAGCACTTCGGCGGCCGGAGACTCGACGATGCCCGCCTTCACCGTGCCCTCGATGTCTTCGCGGCTGCGCGCGTCGATGACGACCGAGTCGATGCCGGCCTTGCCGAGCAGGTGGGCGAGCAGTAGTCCGGCGGGGCCGGCCCCGAGAATGCCGACCTGGGTGCGAATGGTGTTGGTCATGGCACCATTCAGGGCTATCGCTCGAACCGTGGCAATGCGAAACTTCCATGAGATGGAAGTTCTTGATCGCGCGATGCAAGTTCTCGGATGCTTCGGCCCCGAGGCCAATGCGCTGACCCTCACCGAGATCAGCGCGCGCACCGGGCTCGCGCTCTCGACCTGCCATCGGATAGTGGCATCCCTCGTCGTCGGCGGGTTCCTCGATCGCGGCGACGACCGCAAGTACCGCGTCGGCACCACGCTCTGGACGATCGCCCAGCACGGGCCGCTCAGCGACCGGTTGCGCGAGAGCGCTCTGCCCGCGTTGGCGCGACTGTACGAGGAGACCGGGGAGAACATCACCCTGGCCGTCCTCGACAACGGCCAGGCGCTGTACGTCGAGCGGCTCATGGGCGAGCGCAGCATCCCGACGGTGAGTAGGGCCGGAGGCCACCTGCCCCTGCACACGACCGGTGTGGGCAAGGTGCTGCTCGCCTACCAGCCGACCGAGTACATCGAGCTCTACCTCTCCGAGCCGCTCGCCAGGCCGACCCGCGACTCGATCGACCGGCCCGACCGCCTGCGCCGCGATCTCGCCGAGGTGCGCGAGCGCGGCTACTCGATCACCCGCCAGGAGATGACCGTCGGCAGCGGGTCGATCGCCGTGCCGATCCTCGTCGATGGCCAGTGCGTTGCCGCGGTCGGGGTGATCGTGCATCTCGCTCGCCTCGACGTGAACCGTCTGGTCGGCACCCTCAATCGCGCCGCCGCGACGATCGTCACCGAACTGGGTCGCCTGCAGTGAGTGGCGGGTACACTCCGGGCATGAGCGAGAAGGGCGCAGCGGCCCAGCATGCGGCCGGACCGAGCGTCACCGGCCGCGCGCTCGCGGTGCTCGACTCGTTCGACCAGACTCACCGCCGGCAGTCGCTTGCAGCCATCTCCCGCCGCACCGGCCTGCCGCTGACCACCGTGCACCGCCTGGTGCACGAGCTCGAGCGGCACGGCGCGCTCGCGCGGGGAGCCGACGGCGACTACGAGATCGGTAGCAAGATCTGGCGCCTCGGCACGCTCGCATCGGTGCACGTGGAGCTGCGCGAGGTGGCGCTGCCCTACATGGAGGACGTCTACCAGCTCGCCAATGACGCCGTGCAGATCGCGGTGCTCGACGGTCTGCGCATCCTCGTCGTCGACCGCATCGCGGGCTCGCGCAGCATCGAAGTGCTCTCGAAGCCCGGCTCGCGCCTGCCCCTGCATGCGACCGGGGTCGGCAAGGTGCTGCTCGCCTTCGGCGGTCAGGAGCTTCAGGATGCCGTACTCGGCTCCCTCGACCGCTACACCGACAGCACGATCACCGATGCACCGACGCTGAAAGCCCAGTTGCTCACGATCCGCTCCCAGGGCTTCGCGGTCACGCGGGAGGAGCTCGCGCCGGGCGCGACGTCGGTGGCGGTACCGCTGCGCGGTAAGGGCGGCACCGTCATCGCGGCCCTCGGGGTCGTCTCGTCCAGCGACAACGCCGAGATCTCGCGGATGGTGCCGGTGCTGCAGGTGACGGCGGCGGCGCTGAGCAAGAAGCTCGCGCAGTCGGGGCTGGGCGAGGCATCCCGGCTTCGCTGAACCAACCTTCCGCTGAGCGGAATATGCCCTAGCCTCGCAGCGCCTCATGCCGTTGTCTGGGTGGGAACCCTGCTGCCCACTTCGAAGGAGAACCATGGCGCGCGTCGTCCGAGGCACCCCCCGCACCCCGCTCGAGATCGTTGACGGTCTCGCCGAGCTGGGGGTCGCGACAGTGCACGAGGCGCAGGGGCGCATCGGCTTGCTGAACGTGCGGCTACGCCCGATCTTCCCCGCGAAGATCGCGGGCACGGCTCTGACCGCTGAGGTCGCACCCGGTGACAACTGGTCGATCCACGTCGCCGTCGAGCAGGCCCAACCGGGCGACATTCTCGTGGTCACGCCCACGAGTCCCTGCGAGGACGGCTACCTCGGCGACCTGCTCGCCGACTCCCTGCTGGCCCACGGCGTGCGGGGCCTGGTCATCGACGCCGGAGTGCGCGACGTGGCGACCCTCACCGAGATGGGCTTCCCCGTCTGGTCGAAGAACATCGGCGCGCAGGGAACCGTCAAGTTCACGCCCGGCAACGTGCAGACGCCGATCGTGATCGCCGAGCAGCTCGTGAACCCGGGCGACGTGATCGTGGCCGACATCGACGGCGTCGTCGTGGTGCGCCGCGAGGACGCGGAGGCCGTGCTCGCGAAGGGGCGCGAGCGCGAGGCCAATGAGACCGCCAAGCGCGAGCGGCTGCGCGCGGGGGAGCTCGGCCTCGACATCTACGGCATGCGCGACAAGCTCGCCGCCGCCGGCCTCGTCTACGTTGACTACAGGCCCGAGGACAACGCCGGATGACCCAGACCAACTCGCAGCGGTCCGTGCCGGGCGCCCTCATGCGTGGCGGCACGTCGAAGGGGCTGTACTTCCTGGCCGACGACCTGCCGCACGACCGGGCAGCGCGTGACCAGTTTCTGCTCGCGGCGATGGGCTCGCCCGACGTGCGCGAGATCGATGGACTCGGCGGCGGGCATCCGCTCACCTCGAAGGTGGCCGTGGTCAGCCGCTCAGAGCGACCCGGCATCGACGTCGACTACCTGTTCCTGCAGGTGTGGCCCGACCGCGCCGAGGTCAGCGACCAGCAGAACTGCGGCAACATCCTCGCCGGGGTCGGCCCCTTCGCGATCGAGCGCGGGCTGGTCGCCCCCAGCGGTGACCTCACGCCCGTCGCGATCTTCATGGTCAACACCGACTCGAAGGCCACCGCGTTCGTCGAGACGCCCGGCGGAATCGTGAACTACGCCGGCACCGCGCGCATCGACGGCGTGCCCGGCACGCACGCTCCCATCATGATCAACTTCGAGGATGTCGCCGGCTCCAGCTGCGGCGCCCTGCTGCCCACTGGCAACGCGACCGACACGGTGCTCGGCGTCGACGTCACCTGCATCGACAACGGGATGCCCGTGGTCTGCCTCGCCGCGGCTGACTTCGGTATCACGGGCTACGAGTCCCCGGCCGAGCTCGAAGCCAACGAGGAGCTCAGGGCCCGGGTCGAAGCCATCCGCTTGGCGGTCGGCCCGCTCATGAACCTCGGCGATGTCACCAACAAGACCGTGCCGAAGATGAGCCTGCTCGCCCCGGCGCGCGACGGCGGTCTCGTGGCCACTCGCACGTTCATCCCGCACCGCGTGCACGAGTCCATCGGTGTGCTGGGCGCCGTGTCCGTCGCGACCGCCTGCATGATCGAGGGCAGCGTTGCGGCGCGCATCGCCGGCGTCACGAGCGCGGCGCCCTCCCTCGAGGTCGAGGTCGAGCATCCGACCGGCTTCTTCACGGTGCAGATGGAGGTCGACCGCTCGTCGGGCGAGCTCGTGGTCACCAGGTCCGCGCTGCTGCGCACCGCCCGCATGCTCATGTCGGGCGCCGTCTACGTCAACCCCACGGGAGCCTGAAGCATGATCATCGACATCCACGGTCACTACACGACGGCGCCCGAGGCCCACAACCAGTGGCGCATCGACCAGCTGGCCGCCTTTGCCGCGGGACAGCCGAGCCCGCCCTACCCCGAGATCTCGGATGACACGATCCGAGCGTCGATCGAGGAGAACCAGCTGAAGCTCATCACCGAGCGCGGCAGCGACCTCACGATCTTCTCCCCCCGCGCGTCGGCGATGGGACACCACGAGGGCGACCAGCGCATCAGCCTCGAGTGGACCGTGGCCTGCAACAACCTCATCAAGCGCGTCGTCGACCTGTTCCCCGACACGTTCGTGGGCGTCGGGCAGCTGCCGCAGTCGCCCGGAGCGGACCTGACGGAGACGATCGCCGAACTCGAGCGGGTCGTGAACGAGCTGGGCTTCATCGGCGTGAACCTCAACCCCGACCCCAGCGGTGGGCTCTGGCAGACCGTGCCGCTGACGGACACGTTCTGGTACCCGCTCTACGAGAAGATGGTCGAACTCGACGTGCCCGCGATGGTGCACGTGTCGGCGAGCTGCAACCCCAACTTCCACGCCACCGGCGCGCACTACATGAACGCCGACACGACCGCGTTCATGCAGCTCATCCAGGGTGACCTGTTCGCCGACTTCCCCACGCTGCGGCTGATCATCCCGCACGGCGGCGGCGCGGTGCCGTACCACTGGGGTCGCTACCGCGGTCTGGCGGACATGCTGAAGCAGCCCGACCTCTCGACCCACCTCATGAACAACGTGTTCTTCGACACCTGCGTCTATCACCAGCCGGGCATCGACCTGCTCGTGAAGGTGATCGACAACAAGAACATCCTGTTCGGCTCGGAGATGATCGGCGCGGTGCGCGGCATCGACCCGACGACCGGTCAGTACTTCGACGACACGAGGCGCTACATCGACGCGGCGCAGATCAGCGACGCCGAGAAGTCGAGCATCTTCGAGAGCAACGCGCGCGCGGTGTTCCCGCGGCTCGATGCGATCCTCACGGAGCGTGGGCGATGAGTGCCGCCGCACCCGCCTTCGTCAAGGACGCGGACTGGCTCGACTGGGATCCGACCCCCACCAAGCCCACGTTCGTCGTGCCGCCGGGCTCGGTCGACGCCCACTGCCACGTCTTCGGCCCCGGCGACACGTTCCCGTTCGCGCCGGAGCGCAAGTACACCCCGTGCGACGCGAGCCGGGAGCAGCTGTTCGCGCTGCGCGACTTCCTCGGCTTCGACAAGAACGTCGTCGTGCAGGCTACCTGCCACGGCGCCGACAACTCGGCGCTGCTCGACGTGCTCGAGCACTCCGACGACCGCGCCCGCGGCGTGGTCACGGTCAAGCCCGACGTGGAGGCGCGCGAGCTCGCCCGCATGCACGACCTGGGCGTGCGCGGCGTGCGCTTCAACTACGTGAAGCGCCTGGTCGATCCCAAGCCCGATGACTACTACCGCGCGATCGTCGACAAGATCCGACCGCTCGGCTGGCACGTCGTGCTCTACTTCGAGCCCGCTGACCTCGCCGAGAAGCGGGACTTCTTCGCCAGCCTCGGGGTGCCCATCGTCGTCGACCACATGGGGCGCCCCGACGTGACCAAGCCCGTCGACGGGCCCGAGTTCGCCGCCCACCTCGACTTCGCCCGCACGGCGGATGTCTGGACCAAGGTGAGCTGCCCCGACCGCCTCACCGTGTCGGGCTCGCCCCTCTACTCCGACGTGGTCCCTTTCGCGAGGGCGATCGTGGAGGAGTTCAGCGACCGGGTGCTCTGGGGCACCGACTGGCCGCATCCCAACATGAAGAAGGAGATGCCGGATGACGGCATCCTCGTCGACTACGTGCCGTCGATCGCGACGACGGTCGCCCTCCAGGAGAAGCTCCTGGTCACCAACCCCACCACCCTCTACTGGAGCTGACCATGACGAAACCGGATTTCCACCAGTTCGACGACATCCCCGGCACGACGATCTTCACTATGGAGAAGGCCCGTGAGGGATTCGCCCTCAACCAGTTCTGTATGAGTCTGCGCAAGGCGGAGAACCGCGAGCGCTTCCTCGCCGACAATCGCGCCTACCTCGACGAGTGGGACATGACCGAGGAGCAGAAGCAGGCGGTCATCGACCGCGACTTCCAGGCCATGCTCGACCACGGGGGCAACGTCTACTTCCTGTCGAAGATCTTCGCGTCGGAGGGGCTGTCCTACGTGCAGGCCGTCAGCACGATGACCGACATGAACGTCGAGCAGTACCAGGCGATGATGCTGGCAGGAGGCCGCAACGTCGAGGGCTGGCGCAGCAAGAAAGAGCGAGGAGAAGCCTGATGGCACGCATCACCGCTGGTGTCACCACCAGCCACGTTCCCGCGGTCGGCGCGGCAGTCGACATGGGTCGCACGGAGGAGCCGTACTGGAAGCCGATGTTCGAGGGCTACGAGTTCTCGAAGAAGTGGATGGCAGACCACACTCCGGATGTCGCGATCATCGTCTACAACGACCACGCGTCGTACTTCGGCATGGAGATCATGCCGACCTTCGCGATGGGCATCGCCGACTCGTTCGCGATCTGCGATGAGGGCTACGGACCGCGGCCCGTGCCCGTGGTCGAGGGCGCGCCCGAGCTCGCGACGCACCTCGCGGCATCCCTGATTCTGGATGACTTCGACATGACCGTGCTCAACGTGCTCGAGGTCGACCACGGCCTGACCGTGCCGATGTCGCTCATGTTCGGCACCCCCGACCAGTGGCCCACCAAGGTGATTCCCCTGCCGGTCAACGTGGTCATGTACCCGCAGCCGTCGGGTGAGCGCTGCCTGTCGTTGGGCAAGGCGATCCGCCGCGCCGTGCAACAGTTCGATGAGGATCTCGACGTGCAGATCTGGGGCACCGGCGGCATGAGCCACCAGATCCAGGGGGCCCGGGCCGGCCTCATCAACCTGCCGTGGGACATCCAGTTCATGGACGACCTCATCAACCAGCCCGAGGTACTGCAGTACAAGCCGCACCTCGAGTACATGATCGAGGCCGGCTCCGAGGGCGTCGAGCTCATCATGTGGCTCATCATGCGCGGCGCGCTCGGTGACCAGGTCGATGAGGTCTACCGTTTCAACCACGTGCCGGCCTCGAACACCTCGGTCGGCCACCTGATCCTGACCCCGAAGGAGATCTGAGCGTGACGGTCAACCTCGCGGTCGTGGGCCTCGGCGCCTTCGGCCAGAAGCACCTCGATGCCCTCGCCCAGATCCCTGATGCGGTCATCCACTCGGTTGCGCATTCGAAGATGGATGTCGCGCAGGAGGTCGCTGCGAAGTACGGTGCCGCGCACGCCTTCACCGACTACACGGCACTGCTCGCCCAGGCCGACCTCGACGGAGTGCTGCTGGCGACGCCGACGCAAATGCACCACGCGCAGACTATCGAGGCGTTGCGGGCCGGCAAGCATGTGATGGTCGAGATTCCCATGGCCGATTCGCTCGCGGGCGTGCAGGAGATCGTCGACGTGCAGGCCGAGACGGGCCGCATCGCGATGGCCGGCCACACCCGCCGGTTCAACCCGTCGCACCAGTACCTGCACAAGAAGATCGTCGCTGGCGAGTTCGCCATCCAGCAGATGGACGTGCAGACCTACTTCTTCCGTCGCACCAACATGAACGCTCTCGGCCAGCCGCGCTCGTGGACCGACCACCTGCTGTGGCACCACGCCGCCCACACCGTCGACCTGTTCCAGTACCAGACGGGGGAGCGGATCGTGAGGGCCAACGCGATTCAGGGGCCGAAGCATCCGGAGCTCGGCATCGCCATGGACATGTCGATCCAGTTGAAGAGCGAGACCGGCAAGATCTGCACGCTCAGCCTGTCGTTCAACAACGACGGGCCGCTCGGCACGTTCTTCCGCTACATCGGCGACACCGGCACCTACATCGCCCGCTACGACGACCTCGTCACGGGCAAGGAGGAGCCGATCGACGTGTCACACGTGGATGTCTCGCTCAACGGCATCGAGCTGCAGGACCGCGAGTTCGTGGCCGCGATCGTCGAAGGCCGCGAGCCCAACTCGAGCGTCGCGCAGGTGCTGCCCTGCTACGTGGTGCTCGACGAGCTGCAGTCGCAGCTGGAGTACTAGCCGAAGGAGGATCGAGCTCGTCGAGATCTCACCGACGTGTCGGTGCGGGAGGCCTCGACAAGCTCGACCCGCTGGGCTACTTGCTGTACGGGATCTTCTTGCTGTGCAGAATGCGCGAGTAGGTGAGCGCGACGCCGTCGACCATGGTCGACTGGTAGCCGACCTCGTTCAGCATCTCGGTGACATCCATCATCTCGATCTGGCGGCGCTTGACGTGCTGGGCGGTGCCGGTGAGGTAGCGCTTGGCCGTCTCGGGTGAGCTCGAGTCGAACTCGCGCAGGATCTCCTCGTAGGCCCACTGCTGCAGGCCCATGCTCTCGGCCGCCCACAGGGTGTCGATGAGCACGGCCGCCATGCCCTTGGCCAGGATGCTCCGCAGCAGCTTGCGGGCCGCCGCCTCTCCGGGCACGTCCGAGACGTACTCCAGGTTGAGCCCCAACGGCTCGAGAAGATCCACGAAACGTCGCGCTCCCGGTCCCGCCACCCCCATGGGCACCTTCTCGGCCAGCCCGGGGACCGGCTTCATGATCGCCACATCGGCGAACACTCCGTCGCCGAAGAGCCCGGCGAGTGCCTTCTTCAGTGCTGGCGTGCCGGTGTTGAGGTCGGCGTAGACGGTGCCGGCTCCGAGCAGGGGGGCGACCTGCTCAGCCACCTTCTTGGCGGCGGTCGACGAGTTGATCGAGATGACGATGTCGGCGCCGGTGACGACTGCGGCGACATCCGGTGCGAGGGGTACTGGTGGTGTTTCGGGCACGACGGGGTCGAACCCGACGACGTCGGCACCCGCCGCCTGCAGCCCGGCCGCGATCAGCGACCCCGCTTCGCCCAGCCCGATGACACCGATACGCACACGAGAGCTCATGCACCCATTCTGCTCCGCCGCGGGCGGCTCAGCGGTCGAACAGCCGCGCCTGCGCCTCGGTGTGGTGCCCGCCGACGGCGGGGGTGATGTCGGTGAGGCGCTGCACCTGCTCGGCGCTGAGCGTCACATCGAGCGCGCCGAGATCCTCCTCGAGGTGATCGACGCGGATCGTTCCGGGGATCGGCGACCAGTCGTCGCCCTGCGCGAGCAGCCAGGCGAGCGAGACCTGCGCCGGTGTCGCACCAACCTCGCCGCCGATCTCGGCGATCTCCTCCACGATGGCGACGTTCGACTCGATGGCGCCCGGCAGGAACCGCGGGTTCGTCAGTCGCCAGTCGGTCTCCTCGAGTTGGTCGCGAGTGCGCAGCCTGCCCGTGAGCAGGCCGCGGTTCAGCGGCGAGTACGGCACGAAGCCGATGCCGAGCTCGCGCAGCAGGTCGAGTGTGCCGTCGTCGGCGTCGCGGCTCCAGAGCGAGTACTCCGACTGCAGAGCAGCGATCGGATGCACGGCGTGCGCACGACGGATCGTCTCCCGCCCGGCCTCCGAGAGTCCGATGTGGCGAATCTTGCCCTCGGCGATGAGCTCGCTCAGCGTGCCGACAACATCCTCGATGGGCGTCGCCGGGTCGACGCGGTGCTGGTAGTAGAGGTCGATGTGGTCGGTCTGCAGGCGCGTGAGAGAGCCCTCGACGGCAACACGGATGCTCGCGGCAGAGCTATCCACCGGGCCGGCGTTGCCGACGTGCGACATCAGCCCGAACTTGGTGGCCAGCACGACGGAGTCGCGGCGGCCGACCAGCGCCCGACCGACGAGCTCCTCGTTGGTGAACGGTCCGTACAGCTCCGCGGTGTCGATGTGGGTCACGCCGAGGTCGAGCGCGCGATGGATCGTGCGGATCGAGGATGCCTCGTCCCGGCTGTGCCCGGTGTAGAGGTGCGACATCCCCATGCAGCCCAGGCCGAGGCGCGAGACCGTCAGTGCGCCGAGTTTGGTGTACTTCATGCGGTTGCGGTCACGCCCGCGGCGGGCAGGATGACGCCGTCGATGACTGAGATCAGGAACTCCCGGTCCACCGCCTTGCGCAGCATGAGCGTGCGGTACGACGCCATGGCCGGGCCGATCATGCACAGCCGCTCGATGTCGGCATCCGCGGGGATCTCGCCGCGGTCGATCGCGCGCTGAAAGAAGACCCGGTTCGCTGCCGCGCGCGGAGCGACGAGGGCGTCGTAGGCGGCATCCGCCAGTTCGGGGCTGCGGGTGAGCATCGACACGATGCCCGCCATGACCTTGAGCTTGCGCTCGCTGTCACGGATGCTCGGCGGCTTGATCATCGCCACGAGGTCGCCGCGTAGCGTTCCGGTGTCGGGCAGGGAGGAGAGATCGACGTCTTTGTACTTCATGCAGGCGACGGCGTCGAGCACGAGCTCGGGCTTCGACGTCCACCGGCGGTAGACGGTCGCCTTGCCGGCCTTCGCGCGCGCGGCGACCATGTCGATGGTCATGCCGTCGTAGCCGGTCTCGGCCAGGACGTCGAGCGTGGCATCCAGAATCGTGCCGTCGAGGCTGGGGTCGCGCCTGCGGCCGAGCTTGGGGGCGACGTCGAGGTCGGTCTGCGTCATTGCACCACCACCCCTTTCGTCGCTCTCCAGATTACCAACAAGTAAATTACTGAACAACTGATATCCGGAACTCCACAGTACCGTATATAGTTGCCGTCATGTCTGAAGCGTCTCTCCCCGCATCCCCCGTCAGCCGTCGCCGCTGGCTGACTCTCGTCGTCGTTGGCCTGGCCCAGCTGATGGTCGTGCTCGACGGCACCGTCGTGAACATCGCGCTGCCGTCGGCCCAGGCCGACCTCGGATTCTCCGACGGTGAGCGCCAGTGGATCATCACCGCCTACTCCCTCGCCTTCGGCAGCCTGCTGCTGCTCGGCGGGCGCCTCTCCGACCTGATCGGGCGCAAGCGCACCTTCATCATCGGCCTCATCGGCTTCGCGATCGCCTCCGCCCTCGGTGGCGCAGCTGGCTCGTTCGAGCTGCTGGTGGCGGCGCGGGCGTTGCAGGGTGCGTTCGGTGCACTCCTCGCGCCCACCGCCCTTGCGGTGCTCACGACGACGTTCATCATCCCGAAGGAGCGCGCTCGGGCCTTCGGTGTCTTCGGTGCGATCGCGGGTGCGGGCGGAGCCGTCGGCCTTCTGCTCGGTGGCTACCTCACCGAGACTCTCGACTGGCGCTGGAACCTCTACATCAACGTCTTCATCGCCGCGGTCGCCGTCGTCGGTGCTGCGCTCTTCGTGCCCCACGTCACGCGCACCGGGCCGCGTCCGAAGCTCGACCTCCCGGGCACGGTGCTGGTCTCCGGCGCGCTCTTCGCGCTCGTCTACGGGTTCTCCAACGCCGAGACCGACGGCTGGGATGCGCCGCTCACCTGGGGCATGCTGGCGGGCAGTGCCGTGCTGCTGGTGGCGTTCGTGCTCTGGCAGCGTCGCGCCACGCATCCGCTGCTGCCCCTGTCGATCGTGCTCGACCGCAACCGCGGAGCCGCCTACAGCTCGGTTCTCATCGCCGGTGCCGGCATGTTCGGCATCTTCCTGTTCGTGACCTACTACCTGCAGGCCACCCTCGGTTACTCGCCGATCCAGACCGGTCTCGCCTTCCTTCCCATGATCGGGATGCTCGTGGTGGCCGCCCAGCTCGGCACCAACTTCCTCGTGCCGCGCCTCGGCCCCAAGATCATGGTTCCCGCAGGCATGCTGCTCGGCGTGGCGGCCATGATCGGGTTCACCTTCCTCGACGAGAACAGCACCTACGCGGCGAACGTTCTCGCCCCGCTCATGATCATGGGTGCGGCAATGGGCACGATCATGCCGGCCTCGATGCAGACCGCGACTCTCGGCGTCGACCGCCAGTTCGCGGGCGTGGCCTCGGCGATGGTCAACACCAGCCAGCAGGTGGGCGGGTCGATCGGCACGGCGCTGCTGAACACGCTCGCCGCCACCGCCGCGGCGGACTACCTCGCCGCCAACGCACCCGTCACCCAGCAGGTCGCCGTGAATGCCGCACTTGCGAGCTACGTGACCGCCTACTGGTGGGGTGCCGGGTTCTTCGCGTTCGGTGCTGTGCTCGCGGCACTGCTCTTCCGCCGCCGCGGACACGGCCTGTCGCTCGCCAACGCCCACCTGCACGCGAGCAACGCCGACGCGGAGCCGGTCGTCAGCCACTGACTACGCTTGAGCCGTGCCCCACGAGTCGCTGCTCACCACCGCCCGAACGATCGCGCTGAGGGCCGGTGAGCTGGCGCGGCTGCGGCGCAGCGAAGGGGTTGAGGTTGCGGCATCCAAGTCGTCGCCTGTCGACGTGGTCACCGAAGCCGACCGGGAGACCGAAGCGCTGATCCGCGGACTGCTCGCCGACGAGCGGCCCGGCGACGGGTTCTTCGGCGAGGAGAGCGGTGCCGAGCGTGGCAGCACCGGGCTGACCTGGATCGTCGACCCGATCGACGGCACCGTGAACTTTCTCTACGGAATACCGCACTACGCCGTCTCGATCGCCGTGGTGGAGGGCGAGCCCGATCCGCAGACCTGGACGGCGCTCGCCGGCTGCGTCGTCAATCCGGCGTCGGGCGAGGTCTACACGGCGACCGCGGGCGGCGGCGCGTACCTCGGCGAGGCGCCCATCCGGGTCGCGGATGCCGTGCCCCTCTCCCAGGCGCTCGTCGCCACCGGCTTCGCGTACGACTCCACCACGCGGGGGGAGCAGGGACGACTCGTGGCCGCCCTGCTGCCGCTGGTGCGCGACATCCGCCGCCTCGGTACCGCCTCGCTCGACCTGTGCTTCGTCGCATCCGGTCGCACGAATGCCTACTTCGAGCGAACCCTCAGCCCCTGGGACCATGCGGCGGGCGCACTGATCGCTCGCGAGGCGGGAGCCACTGTCAAGGGTCTCGGCGACGCGCAGCCGAGTCGAGACCTGATCCTCGCCGGTCACCCGGATGTCGCAGCAGCCCTCGAGGGCGCTCTCGCGCAGCTCGCCCGCTGACCCGCTCGGCTGGCGTCTCACAGACAGAGCGGGTACCCTTTACCTATCCGTTATAAGCGCGCGTATCGAGCGCGCTGAAACAAGAATCCCGTCGACAGTCCCCATCCGCGACTGTTGTGTAGGAGTACGTGATGTCCTTGCGTGAGCTAGACGGCCCGGCGACCATGTCGCCAGCGCCGCTGACTCGGCGCGAGGCACGCGAGCGCGAGGAGGCGGCGCGATCCGCGCAGGCCAAGACCATCTACAGTTCGGCCACGCCCGCCCGGCAGGAGTCGGCCCAGTCGCGAGTGCAGGCTCCTGAGCTTCACAGCGCGCGGCGTCAGAACTCCGCGCCGCCACCGTCGAAGGCTCCCGGGGCACCTCGCAAGGCACCGGCCACGAAGCGCCACACAGGTTCCCGGCTGCTGTCGCTTGGGGCGCTGCTGTTCGCCGGCACCCTCCTCGTCGCCGTGTCGGTGCCCGCGAACGCGTTCATGAGCGATGCCTCGGTGCTCGCGCCATCGGTCGCAACCACGGCGCTGAAAGGTCAGAGCCTCGTCGTCGCCGAAGACGCAGCGGCCCCAGACCTCACGCGTGACGGGTACTCGGTCACTTCCTACGCCCAACTTCTTCGTCTGAAGTACGGCAACGCTGGCACTTTCACCGCTACCACGGGTGCGATTCGCTGGCCCTTCCCCTACTCGGTGCCGACTACCGACGGCTTCGGCCCCCGCGACATCAGCATCTCCGGCAGGTCGTTCCACAACGGCGTCGACTTCACCCCCGGTGCCGGTACACCCATCTACGCGATCGCCGATGGCGTGGTGACCCTGCATGCCAACGACTACGGCGGCCTCGGCAACAACGTGATGATCAGCCACGTGATCAACGGGCAGAACATCGACAGCGTCTACGCGCACATGCAGGAGGACTCCAGCCCGCTGGTCGTCGGTGAGACCATCAAGGTCGGCGACTTCATCGGTCTCGTCGGCGACACCGGAACCTCCTACGGTTCCCACCTGCACTTCGAGCTCCACGTCGACAAGGTTCCCGTGGATCCCTTCGCCTGGCTGACCGCCAACGCGGTCAATTAGGGCTGATTGAGTAGCGCGAAGCGCGTATCGAAATCTGTCGCGCCCTTGCGATGTATCGAGATCTAGCGGCTAGCTGCGAATCCACACCGTCGTGTCGGTGGGCAGCGCCCCGCCGGTGATCGTCTCGCTGGCGAGCAGCACCTGTCCGACCGGCAGCTCGACGGCCACCTTGCCGAGGTTCGCTATCACGGTGATGTCCCCGTTACGGAACGCGACCACGCTGCGCCCATAGCCCTTCAACCACTGCACGGCCCCGCTCGCGAGCAGGTGCTCGCGCCGCAGACGAAGGGCGAGCGTGTAGAGCTCGAGGGTCGAGCCGGGCACGCCGACCTGTGCGTCGCGCGCGAAGCGCCCCCAGTCCGCCGGCTGCGGCAACCAGCTGTCACCGGTGTGGTTGAAGCCGAATGCGGGGCGGTCGGCCTCCCAGGGGATCGGCACGCGGCATCCGTCACGGCCGTACTTCTCACCGTGGGTGCGGAACCAGGTCGGGTCCTGTCGAGCGGAGTCGGGCAGCTCCATGTCTTCGGGCAGGCCGAGCTCCTCGCCCTGGTAGATGTAGCTGCTGCCGGGCAGGGCCAGCATGAGGGATGTCGCGGCGCGCGCCCGACGCAAACCGACCGCCTCGTTCGGCTTGCCGGGGGACTTCGGTCCGATGCCGGCACCCTGCGGACTGTCTGCCGTGAGGGCGAGCCGCGACGCGTGCCGCACCACGTCGTGGTTGGAGAGCACCCAGGTGCTCGGCGCTCCCACCTCGGTGAAGGCCTTGAGCGACTCGGTGATGATGCGCTTGAGCGCCGGCGCCTTCCAGTCGGTGAACATGTAGCCGAAGTTGAACGCCTGGCTCATCTCATCGGGGCGCACCCAGAGCGCGACCTTCTCGAGCGGGTCGACCCACGCCTCGGCGCACAGCACACGGTCGCCCTCGTACGCGGCGAGCACATCGTGCCAGCCGCGCCAGATGTCGTGCACGCCCTCCTGACCCCAGTAGGGCGGGTCGGGGATCGGCGCGGGCGGGTCCTGAATCGCGGGGGCGAGAACCGAGTCGTCGACGACCAGACCGCCCATGCTCGCGCCAGTCTCGGGCGGGGTGTAGTCGGGCAGGCCGGCCTGCTTGATCATGCCGTGGGCGACATCCACCCGGAAACCGTCGACGCCCCGGTCGAGCCAGAAGCGCAGGATGTCTTCGAACTTCTCCCGCACCCACGGGTTCTCCCAGTTGAGGTCGGGCTGCGAGGTGTCGAAGATGTGCAGGTACCACTGTCCGGGCGTGCCGTCGGGGCGCGTGACGCGCTCCCACATGGGGCCGCCGAACACGCTCTCCCAGTTGTTCGGCGGGATGTCGCCGGTCGGGCCCTTGCCGTCGCGGAACATGTACCGGTCGCGCTCGGGCGAGCCCTCGGGGGAGGCGAGCGCCTCCTGGAACCACACGTGCTGGTCCGAGGTGTGGTTGGGCACCATGTCGGCGATGACCTTGAGGCCGAGGCTGTGGGCGGTGGCGAGCATCCGGTCGAAGTCGTCGAGGGTGCCGAAGAGGGGATCGACGTCGCAGTAGTCGGACACGTCGTAGCCGGCGTCCTTCTGCGGGGAGCGGAAGAACGGGGAGAGCCAGATTGCGTCGATGCCAAGCTCGGCGAGGGCGGGCAGGCGGCTCTCGATGCCCTTCAGGTCGCCGATGCCATCGCCGTCGGAGTCCGCGAACGACCGCGGATACACCTGGTAGATGACGGCAGTGCGCCACCACTCGGATCCGGTCGACGCGGGCAGCGGCGCGGATTCGGGCAGCGCGGAGTCCTGTGCACTCTCGAGAGTCATGCGATCACGATACGGCATTTGCACGTTTGTGGAAGCGCTTGCAGTCTCGACCCTCGAGCGCTCGCACCGAGTGCGAAACAGCGCCGAAAGCATCCCCCGGATGCTGGTAGTCTCTTACGGTGCCTCAGGGGCCGCGTCAGTATGAGGCGAACCTGCAGTGCGCCCCCTTAGCTCATTGGTAGAGCACTTCCTTGGTAAGGAAGAGGTAGTGGGTCCGATTCCCACAGGGGGCTCGGTCATCCGTTCTGGTAGTCAGCTGCGGATGCCGTGGCTGAGTAGCTCAGTTGGTTAGAGCGCACGACTCATAATCGTGAGGTCGCGGGATCGTGCCCCGCCTCAGCTACCAACGATGTGTATGACTTCGCCTGATTCTGGACGTTTGGTCTTCGGGTGATGGTTGACGGTGTTCCGGATGATGCTTGACAGT